>Ga0081539_10000374_pt1 | contig 98091 bp, 63 predicted proteins | sample TabmetS4T2R2_FD_71023 | JGI IMG/M metagenome (GOLD analysis project Ga0081539, IMG submission 71023) | Tabebuia heterophylla rhizosphere microbial communities from the University of Puerto Rico - S4T2R2 | ecosystem: Host-associated > Plants > Roots > Rhizosphere ... | reverse complement strand
ATCTCATGAAACAATGCAGGGACAAATTTTTTCATGCGCGTACTGGCTTGATTGCGCAATTTTCGCAATTGCTCGGCTTCGTCCAGCAGGGACACGATCCGTTCTTGCTCGGTGAGAGGAGGAAGAGGAATTTTTAATGATTTGAGTATCTTTGAATTTATGTTTACTTGCGCAACACCACGAGCTTCTTTTATTAATTCACTTACCGAGTTATCAAGGTAGTAACGCAAAAATCGTGTATTCAGTTGTGATGATTTAGGAATAACGCCAACAATTGCCTGATTTGTAGCTGCATCTATTCCTAACAGGGCTGTTCTACCAATTGTTGCAAAAATTGAAATCAATACAGTTCCAGAAGGGAGAATTTTTGCAGAGCTATTTTGGATTCCTGCTTTTGTGATAGTTTCTTCAGTGTAGGTTATCGTTCCTTGAAGCATATCACTTATTTTTACCCAGGGAATATCACCTCCAAAATATTTAGGGTTTTTGCGGCTCGGTGTTCCGCCAGCAACAACATCGCATACATCTCCAAGAGGAGCATAGAGCCAACCAGTCATTTTGAGATTGCCTTTATCAAGTCCTTTGTTTTCTTTGTAATTTCAGCTTCCAGCACTAATACATCATTCAATATATCCTGAGGTGTATCGTGATTGGCGTCTTGTGCGATGACCGCTTTGTAGCGTCCTGCAGCGAGTGAACGGTCTTCATTTTCAAGTATTTTTACAATTGGCACGCGATATGAGTTAGGTCCTTCTTCTCGGCCATGCCATTTGGCGATCACGTCGGGGATGTCATTTGCTTGAATTTCCGTGCGCTTATCGTCGAGGGAGAAGCCGTCGGCGGTGAGGTCGTAGAACCAGATGAATTTCCCCACCCCCGGCCCCTCCCCTGAACTTCGTTCAAAGGAGGGGTGAGAGCGGTCTAAAATTAAAATCGCTGTACCTACACCTGAATAAGGCTTGAAGACACCAGATGGAAGGTTAATGACGGCTTGCAGTCCATATTGGTTAATGAGCAGTTCCCGAACTTTTACAGCAGCATTTGTCCCACCGAATAGCACTCCATTGGGCACAATAATACCTGCTCGCCCTGTCCCTGAAAGATGGTCTATAAACCATTTGACAAACAGTAATTCCGTAGCGCGGGTGTTCAAATTCAAGTCTGCAAGAATGCTCTCTTGCTGTATCTTCCCTGCAAATGGCGGGTTGGCAAGGATCACATCAAATGTTTTTCCTGGATATGGATTACCAATGCCTGTTGTGAGCGGATTATGAAAATGAATATTTGCCTTTTCCAGTTTGTGCAAGTACAAATTCAAGATGGCAATCTTCACCATGTTGGCATCGTTGTCATAACCTGTAAAAGCTTTGTTTTCGATGAACCGCCATTTTGCTGAACTCAACTGGTCGCCAGTGAGCCTGCCACGATTTAATTCTGCCTTACTCGTATGCTGGCGTTTGATATGGTTAAAGGCAGAAATGAGAAAGCCTGCTGTGCCGCAGGCTGGGTCAACAATATATTCATCGGGCTGTGGGTCAACCAGGGTAACGATCAGGTCAATGATATGGCGCGGCGTGCGAAACTGTCCGTTCGTGCCTGAGGTGCTCAACTTGCTGAGCAGATACTCATACATATCGCCCTTGAGGTCAATGCCTTCGTGTTCGCTCAAATCCATGTCGTTGATCACTTGAATCACCGCACGCAACGTAGGGCGGTCATAAATTTTGAGTGTGGCGCGGTTGAACAGCAGTTTGCCAGTTTCCGACATGCCAGGAAGTTCATGAAGTTTTTCGATTGCGCTTCTCACCGAGTCAAATAACTGGTCGCCTGTTAACGTGACGAAGTTTCCCCATTGGTATTTGGCCCAATTTCCTGTAAAAATGCGGTTGTATTTCTTGCTCAGCGCGGCAAACTCCTCCTCCCGTTCAGACATCAATCGCAGGAAGATCAAATACGATAACTGCTCGATGGAATCCATCGGGTTATTCACGCCACCTGCCCAAAGGATGTCCATGAGCTGGTCTACTTTTTGTCGTAAGCCTGAGTTTTGAAAGTTAGAGGTAAGCATGATTGTTTTGCTCCTCTCCTGAAGTGGTCTTCTTCAGGAGAGGCTGGGTGAGGTTCCCCACCCCGGCCCTCCCCTGACTAAAGGCATGTCAGGGGAGGGAGCCAGAGGTTGAGGTTATTTCAATTATTTTTTGTAAAACCTTCGGCAGACTTTTGAGTATCTCTTCATTTCGAAAGCGAATTACTTTCAAACCATGGTCATTCAAGAACCTTGTACGTTCTTCATCAGATTCGAACTGATCTTGCAGGTCATGAATACTTCCATCCAATTCAACGACCAGTTGATGGTCGACGCAAAAGAAGTCGAGAATGGTCTTCTCATATGGGTGCTGCCGCCGAAATTTTAACCCATTCAACCGCTTGCCGCGCAAGGCATTCCATAACACTTTTTCAGCTTCGGTCTCTTCCTGCCTTAGCTGTCTTGCGGCAATGACATACTTCCATGTCGTTTTTCCTTTTGATTTTGGGGACATCTTTTCTTCCTCTCCCCCGGCCCCTCTCCTGAACGAAATTCACGTTCAGGAGAGGGGAGAATAGGGAGTGTGTTCCTGCTGCTTCGCCCCTCCCCTGACCTTCGGTCAGGGGAGGGGTTGGGGTGGGGATTTTACGCCATCAACCCGCCCGATAAGGATTGCTGCATAATCGAGGATTGTCGTAATGCTTCAAACACCTGCTCGCGTGAAGTAAAGTTTCGCAGTGCTCGAACATCACCTAATTGTCTGAACTGTGCCCGTGAAAATATCTCGGGGTTGTCTTCAATGAATTGTTGGCGTGCTTCCGGGTCATCCACGACAAGGCGTGCCAATGCCTGCAGCCATTTTTGCTCGCTGTATCGCAGATTGAAGCGTGCCGCCAGCGAATCAACGGTGTCGTCAACTACCTGATCTTTGCTGGGCAATTCTTTTTTGCCGAGTGCATGGTAAATAAAGCTTGGCGTCGGCGCAGGTATACCATAGCTTTTTACAAGTTTATCAGGTGAGTAATACCACTCTGGCTTATGGAAGAACTGCTCGTTCAGAATGGTTTCTACACTATCGTCATCCTCGCTCTCCACGGCTTGCACAAATTCAGGGTTCGTCTTGGCAAAGTCTTTCAAATCACGCTCGAATGCGCCGCGGAAGGTCATTACATCTACCTTTTCGCCGTCCGGTCCAACTACATAAATTTCCGTTGAGACGACTGTATCTTTGCCTTGCCAAATAGGGATCTCAGGTCTCCGTGCCCGTTCTGCCTCTGGACTTTCATATTGTCCTTGGTCATCGGCAACTTTACGCTCTGAGCCTGCACCTTCGCTTGCGCTCCGGCTTTTCGGCCTGCTTTCCTTTGGTAATTCCAACGGAACAGTGTAATCATATTTTTCTTCAAAGTATTCCGCCACGCCACAGAAATCAAGAAGGAAGAAGAATTCCTTTTCATATTCCGTGTTGCCTTGTTTGAATGTGTACCTGCGCGTACCGCGTCCTTTGATCTGGATGTACTCAGTAGGCGAGAACACTGGGCGCATGAGAACAACATTCAGCAAATCGCGGCAGTTATAGCCTGTGGAAAGCATATCTACAGAAACCGCAATTCTCTCTTTGCGCTTTCCATCTCGAAAGTCTTTTGCTATCGTGGAAGCATCCTTAATGCGGGATGTGATCGTTACGGCACTTTCAGGTTGGATGTCGTTGAGGAGCTTGGTCAATGCAGTTGCATGGGTTTGGTTGACAGCAAAGATAATAGCTTTGCCTAATTGGCCATCGGGTGCTTTTTGGGCTTCATTTAGAAACGCTTTGCACATTACTTCATTGCGTGCTGGCGTGAATATCTTGCGCTCCAAATCCTGCACTTTGTAATTCTCTTCCTGTTCATTGATTGTCACTGCCCAACCTGTATCTTCTAAGGATTGAGTAGTGATGTCTGAGCGTATATCAATAATCTTGGGTCTGCACAGGAAGGGTCCTTCAGGATCTTTTACTGCGTCAATAATGTCATAGCGAAAGGTGGGGTTTCCTGGTTCACAACCGAAATAATGATAAGTATCTCGGAGAAAACGGGCTTCGAGTGCCTTCGGGTTTTCTGTACCGAGTTTGTCAATATCAATATTCCTGAGATAGGCTTTTGGCGTAGCCGTAAGACCAATCCGTGTGCCTTGGAAGAACTGCACCACTTCTCGTGCGTCACCATAAATGGAACGATGGGCCTCATCGTTCACTACCAAATCAAAATAAAACGGTGTGAATTCCTCGCGATAGCGACGGTCCACCATAAGAGATTGAATAGTTGCCACAACGACACTTGAACCAAGCAATTCACCTGTGCGCCGTGCAGTCTTGTAAATTACAGGCTTGAACTCTCTCAAAATAACATTGAAATCTTCCATCGTTTGTTTGGCAAGCTCGATGCGATCAACGATGAATAAAACTCTTTCAGCGTTGCGAGTTTCCAAAAAGCGGCGGATCAATGCCGCGCATAGCAGTGTCTTTCCTGTACCTGTTGCCATTTCAAGTAGGAATTTTCTGCGCTTTTCATTATCAAATTGCCTCGCAATTTCATCTAGTGCCCGCACTTGATAACCATGTAATCGAATATCATCTCGAAAACGGCGAATGTAGTTGCTATCCACTTTTTCGGTTTGCAGTGGTCGCGGCGGCTGCAAGTTTTTGAGCCTTTGTCTTTCCATATCTTCGCGGGAAGGCAGCCGTTCAATTCGATAAGCGTCTCTATCATCACGGCGCTCATAATTCCAAAACCAATGCTCCTTGCCATTGGAGAGAATTACAAAAGGCGCTTTGAGGTTTTCGGCATAACCTCGGGCTTGTTCTTTGGCATCATAAGGGTCTAAATTTTCCTTCTTGGCTTCCAGCACACATAAAACACCCCCGTTTTTGTCCATCAACAAATAATCCGCTCGCCCGCTGCTGTTGTGATACTCAAAACGGACTTGATGAGTATCTTTCAAATCCCATCCGCTGTATTTCAACTCTTCGTCAATAAGGATTCTGGAGAAGGCTTCGCTCTGGCTAGTCATGTTTCCCCTGTTAGTAGAGTGATAGACAGGGTGATCAGGTGTAATTTTATCATTCCACGATTAAATAAAGCATACAATAAAATGCCTGCCTGGATGAGATGAAATTCATTACAAGGTTGTTGACTAGAAAACGAAACCCTCCCTATCCTTCGGCATACCCTTTCGGGCAGTCAGGACAGGGAGGGTCAATAGGGGAGGAAAACTCCTAGTGTAGTCTTACGGCTGCGGTTCTGGCGAAGTATCCAGCTCGATAAGGTCAGCGGGATGCTCTTCGTTCCAGAGGTCCACGATTTGTTCGGTGGTCATGCCGATGTTGGCGCTGTTATCGATCTTGCCGGTGAAGGCACCGGTGACGTTGAGCACTGAGATAATGCGCCTGTCCACACGTACGTTCACGCTCAGGTTGCCCTGAACATCGATGGTGGGGCGGAAAATAGCCACACCGGTATGCACGGAGCGTCCTTCCTTGAGCAAGCCGATCAGTGTTTCCACTTCGCTTTCCTGCACATTCTTCACCACGCCTGCGGAGAGGGTAGTGCGCTGGGTGATCAAATCCATGAAGCGCCGCGGATTGGTGATAAGCATCTGGTTATACTTACATTCCGCCTAAAAAACAACTCCCGATACAAAGCTGCAAATCATTGGCTGCTGATTTCCCGCGTCGGTTCGACTTAGGCCATGATCCGGCGAGATATCTTCCGCAAAAGCAGATACAAACCCGCCAAGAAAATGGCAAACGCAATAACAGTCCAACCGTTGGTGTAGTAATCTCCAATTGCCAAACGCGAAAGGGTTGTAATCGGTGAGGCGTTCAGAAGGTTACTGACTGCGATCGCCGTCAGCAACATCAACGCGTATATAAACTGAGAGCGCTCCCGGTCCTGCAACAGAACCGCTCCCACAGCTGCAGACATGGAGGTAATCCCTGCAACGATCAAGGCCAACAAAAAAATCCAGATCGTGTTTTGTATGACAATTCCGTTTAGCTTCAGTAACACCAACCATGCACCAAACTGCAGGACAGCCAATATGACCACCGATACGACCTTCGCATTGATCATCCCTACGACCGTCAGCGGCGCGGACAAAAGGGTTTCCATCGTGTTATTCTCAAGTTCTTCTGTGAGCGAATCGATCGTCAAACTGCCGGCCACAAAAGCTGGAAAAAACATCAACAGCGGCAACAACACCGAATAAACAAATTCGAAAGAGATGGAAGGCTCTCCCTGCAGGTCGGTATAATGGATATCAACCCCTTTTTGTATGCGTAAATAGTTTTCATACTCTTTGAGTGGTTCCTGAATCACCATACGAACGATGGAACTGATGGTATTCGATTCCGGTAGATAGATCCTGATCTCCGTGATACCGTCAGCATCTGCGGGAGCGTCTATGATCGCAACGGCTTCGCCGTTATAGAATCCAGCTTGTGCCTGTTCCAGCGTTTGAAATGGGATAACGGTCATCCCATGTTTTGTGATGAAGGTGACGAGTTGATTCGCGGTTGCGTTAACAACCCCGATCCGTAAGGCTCCGCCACTAAATCGCAGGATCGTATCCACGTCGTACAATTGCAGCATTCCCAAAAACAGTCCCGAGGAGAAGGACGCAATAAAAAACTGGATCAGGATGGAGATAACAATGGTTCGGTCGCGAATGACCGTCCATAATTCCCTTTTGACCACAGCCCAAAAGGGAGTCATTGCAGCCCTCCCAACAGATACCAGTTATACAGAAAATGGATCATGGCTCCAATCGTCAAGGCTGCCGCGAAGCTCAAGTTTGTTTTCGCTCTCAGCAGGGTCACGATCGTTGTAAAGGTGAAGTGGGCGATCAATGGCACAAACAAAAGCAAGCCGGTGCCAAACAGCACACTTGAAATCGAAGCCTGCAAAACCACCGCAAGTGAAATCAGGACCAGAAGCTTTTCTCCGATGAAGAATCCCAGGGCAGATAAAAATGCATACCAAAGGATCTCCCGATCACATCTGATCTTGCCATGATCCATCAACATCACAATGCCGACAGATTTAACTGTTTCCTCGACCAATGCAGAAACAAACAAAGTCACGCCAAGTGTCAACCCTAACGGCAGATCGGCAGCAAAGGCCAGGATCATGATTTGCGCCATGTACACAACAGGGATGACCAGCACGCTCCACAATGGCACAGACAGATACAACTTTGTATGTGACATCAGCAGATAAATCGCATCACCGATCTTACGCGAGATCGGCTTGTATCCGATCAAAAATTCCTCGTTGAGCAGGTGAGTCCCGGCATAGATGGAGAATCCAAAAATCGCTGCCATCGGCAGAGAGGGGAACAAATACTCGCGCCAACCAAAGGGTTCACCGCGATACATTTTCACCGCCAATGTCAAGGGGGAGATATATGAAAGATCGGTGACACCCGTAAACATGGCAGGAAACACTAAATACGCTGTCGTCAATGTCGTGACAAGCATTGCAATAAAGGTCACATCCTTGAACGTGCGGTAGAACAATGGCACCATCAGGTAAATCGCGAAGATGAATAGTGTTGTGGGCAGGAAGATGGCGAGCATAAGTAATACATTCCCCTTTGTTTGCACAGCAATGAATGCAATCGCCGCCAGCGTAAAAATGACATAGGGCAGCATCTTTCCAAGAATGATCTGAAACGGAGTGACAGGCGCTGAAAGCAGGATCGTCAGGCGACGGTTGATTTTTTCATCCATGAAACTGCTCGTGAAAAAGATGCTGATAAAGGTGATCGGCAGGATATAGATCAAAGCTACAATGACCTGCTGAAACGGTAAAGGCGGAGGCGTCAGAGACGGAATGATGGTCTCCTCCGGCCGGATATCTGACGTTGTGCCGTCTCCGTTCGTCTGGCCTGAAGCCTGCTCAGGGCCCAGATAGTTGATCCTGGCTCGCAATGGAAACGCATTTGCTTCCGGGTATGTATTCCCAATGCGTTCCAATTCTGCTTTTTCCATGTATTGTTTCAAAGCCCGGACCGCATACTGCGATTTTTCATCCTGGCGAGATAGGACCTGAGTCCCGTCGATCAAAACATCGATCCGATGTTGCTCTAATAGCGTCTTCCCCTGCTCCACATCGACGTTGATAACTACAAACCGGCTATCACGAAGCGGTGGAACGTTTCCCGAAATACCGATTTGATACAAACCATTACCGAGGGAGAGTGTATTCCAAAGGGCAAAGGCCGAGAGCCCCAGCACGGCCAGGAATGCCAGGACGACAAGTGCACTTGCGCGGCTTCCGAACTGTTTTTGAATGCGGGTGACTTCCCGCCAGGCGATGACGAGGATTTTGTTCAAGAGAAATTAGCTCGCGGATAATTAGGATACAATGCCAGCATGATACAGCTCACAGATGTTACCAAAAGCTACAATAATACGAATGTCGTTGATCGTCTCAACCTGCAAATTGAATCGGGAGAGATCATTGGACTCATCGGTCACAACGGTGCTGGGAAAAGCACTACCTTGAAGATGATCGCAGGCTTGATCGAACCAACTTCAGGACATGTGCATGTTATGGGACATGACATGCAAAAGGAAAGCATCAAAGTCAAACAGAAGATTGGCTATCTTCCGGAGGAAAGCCCGCTGTATGAGGCAATGACGGCACAACAATATTTGCTGTTCTTCTCCGAACTGTATCAACTGCCGCGCCGACTAGCTTTGCAGCGCATCGATCGACTATTGGACTCACTGGGACTCCCTGAAAAACATAAGCTTACCGGTGAATTCTCGAAGGGAATGAAGCGCAAAACAGCCATTGCGCGGACCTTGCTCCATGACCCCGAGCTGTTGATCCTCGACGAACCCAATTCAGGTCTCGATCCACTTACATCATTTTTCATCATCAATTATCTCACAACCCTTAAGCGTGAGGGTAAGACCATCCTCCTCAGCGCTCACAATCTCTTTCATGTGGAGACCCTCTGTGACCGGGTGGGCATACTCAAGAATGGAAAGCTGCTGGTCTTCGACAACATGGAGGTCATCCGCTCCAAACTGGGAAAGCGCGAATATCAGGTGATCTTCCAGGCAGAGCAAAAGCTCGATACGTATGAATATGTCCATGGTTCCTACATGTTCCGCGCAGGAGAAGTGGACGCCATCGCCAAAATGCTGGAAACCATTTCAGCCAATGGCTGGACCCTGATGGATCTATCGATGCGGGAATCCGCGCTGGAGGAAATTTACGTGAAGTTGATGACGAGTGGATAATTACAGAGTATCGCCACGCCAGGTCTGTGATCCTACGGATATACCTTGCAAAACACGGCGGTCGCAGACCGCCTTTGAGCACAGGTGCGTACATGAGTTATTCATCTACTTCCAATGCCAAAGAGCGAGTCCGAACGCTCGAACTTCTCTTCCAGGAAGCGTCCGTGTGCTACCAATTCCTCTGTGTTGTTCCGGTAGAATTCTTGGGCAATGGATTTCATCTCCTGGTCCAGCAGGTCAAGCTGGTCGACAAGTAGCTTTTGAGCGGTCTTGCCATCTTTGATCACATGGATGCTGGCGTAGGCTGGCGGTAGCTTGAGGTAGTTTTCCAGGGTTTCAGGCAAATACTCGAGTGCGGTCTGGCGGATGGTGTAGAGATTGTAATTGCTTTCGTCGAGGCGCTGCAGATAAGGCAGGATTTCGACGATCGTATTCTTGATACTGATCACGCGTTCATAAATCTCTTTCGGCACTTTGCGGCGGATATTCTTGACCAGTTCTTCCAATTCCTGGCGTAGCTCTTCTGTATCCAACTCGTGGCGCAGGCGGAGTTCCTGACCCTGGTTACGCGGCGCGGCCAACACACCGATGCCGTATAGTCCAGATACGATCAAGAGCCAAAAATCATGGATGATGCCGGTGAAATACAGTCCTAAGCCAATCAATCCAAGGATCGAACCCAGAATGTTGCCGTTGCTATATAGGTATAGCAAGAAGCGTTGCCGTCTGCTCATTGATAACCCCTGATCTGCTTGAAAATGGTTTCGAGAGGAGTCTGCTTCGCATTGAAGAGGCGCCCGCCGGTCGCTTCGACAAGCTTTGTCATCTCTTTTTCATCGGCCTCGCCGAACAGGATTGCAAAGGTCTTGATATTCTCCGCGCCGGGTTGGGAACGATAAAAGTTGAGGAAGTCTTCTAACGATTGGCCAGTATTGTTTTCGCCATCGCTCATCAGGACGATGGTGTAGTAACGGTCGGGCTCAGTCTGCTGGTCGGCCAGGGCCTGCTCGTAGGCGGTGCGCAGGCTGTCGTAAATGGCAGTATGACCGTCAGCCTGCAGTCCCTTGGCAAACTCTTGCACTGCGGCCAGGCTGTTCTGGTCAGCCAGCTTGATCTCGAACGATTGCTGGTCCCGCACCTGAGTACTAAAAGTGATCAGTGTGACCCGCTCGCGGTCGCGGAAGCGGGCAAACTGCCCCGTCAGGCTGCGATCGGCGCCTGACAGCACGACCAGCGAATCTTTCAAGCTGTCCAGGCGCTCACCTTCCATCGAGCCACTCACATCCAGCACGAAGTATGAGTGCGTGGGGTTGCTGACCTTATCCAGATAAACGAACAGCAAGTGATCCACCACCGCCTGGCTGTTCGGGAAGGGCAATTCTACCAATATATTATTTGGAAATGCACTGCTAAGCGGCACAGCGCTGATGACCGGGCGGCGCAGCGTTTGCTCCATCATCAGTTTTTGAAAATCGGGCGAGCGCAGGTATTCGATCAGTTTGTTGTATTGTTCGCGTTTATCCGCGTTGACCAGCATAATCGGGTAATCGGCAGTGATGATGCCTTCCTGAGGGTAGATCAGAGTGAACGGCTCGTGCAAGTCCCCGCTTTCGTTAAGCGAGAGCAGCACCGATTCGTAGTTGACCATCCCACCAAGACGATCCTGTTCTTCCACATAGCGCTCGGCCAACCAGCCCGAACTTCCCGAGGTGAGCGCCTGTCCCTTAAAGAACTCGCGCAGGTCACCACTAACGGCATCCACATCCGCATCGGTCAGAGCGTCACCTGTGTTCGAAAACGCAGCCGCCGCGCCGACCAGCGCGGTGAAGCCAGTATTGGATGTAGTAGGGTTGGTCATCGCGTAACGCAACTCACCACTGGCAGCTTTCTGGGCGATATCGCGCCAGGTGATACCCGGGCGAGCGCCACCGTTCTCAGCCCAGCCCCACTTGCGCGCCAAACTTTCCTTTACACCCAAAACCACGGGTGAGAGCATGATCTTTTCCTGAGCAAGCACGCGCCCACTGGTTCCTTGCAGCAAAAGGATATATTTGGTGTGCGAGAACCATGCCAGGTCTACCGCTTCACCGGCCATCAGCTTTTCGGCCCCTTCGAGCGTGCCGATATACTCCATTTCAAGCGTGATGCCGGTCGCTTTGCGGATGTCACCGAACAGCGGTTCTAGGTCTCTGAGCTCTGAGCCTGCCAGCACCGTCAGCTTATTGCCACCAGACGGGAGTGCCATCTGGCAGCTGAATTGGCTGATGAACAGAGCCAGCAGCGTCACGAGAATTGGAAATTTACTGCGGAAGAATTTCGATTTCATCTTTTGCTTTCCTGCAGTTTGAGTCGCGGATCGCTTTACCTATATCAGTATAGACTCTAGCTCGCTTTACAGCCGAATCTCATCATCTGGCACGCTCAAATCGACATCGCGCGTGGCTTCGGCGGCCCGTTCTTGGCGCGTTCGGTCGAGGTAGGCATTGGCCTTTTCAACCTCGTCGCTCAACACGTTGACAGTTTGCTCCATGGTTTTGAGCGCCTCGACCTTATAGTTTTCCATCATGTCCATGGCCTCATAAATGTTAGTGAAGGCCTTTTGCAATTGCTGGATATTGATCGTCGAGCTGGCGGCCTGTTCGTAGATTTGGGCGCTCTGTTTCTTGAGCATCTGCGAGGTAGCCTCGATCAGGTTGCTGGTGGTGGTGTTGAGAGCGTTGATCTGGTCGAGCACTAGTTTCTGGTTGACGAGCGCCTGTGCCACAATCACAGCAGTGCGTAATGCCGAAACGGTCGTCGTTGTGGCGCGATCCACGCCTTTGATCAACTCCAGGTTGTTCTTGCGCAGCATGTCTAACGCCAGGTAGCCCTGAATGCTTACGGCCAGTTGAGTCAGCAGGTCTTGCACTTTCTGGCGCACATAGAACTGCATCTCTTCACGCACGATGCGCGCTTTCTCGGGGTCGCTGGCTTCGATCTGGCTGACACGATCTTCCAGGGCAGTGTCGATCTTCTTGCCGACATAAACGTACTGGCGCAGTTGCTGCATCAGAGTCCAAAGGTTCAATTTTTCCTGCTCGATGACGGCGTTGTCTTTGCGAAGTTCGTCCTGCCCATGGTAAAGCGCATTAATAATGGCGTTGAGGTGCGTCTGGGACGACTGGTATTTCAGGAAATAATTGCGCACCTTGTTACCAAAGGGCAGCTTTTCGAGCAATTTTGCCGGAGAGAACAAGTCACCCTGGCGGGACGGGTCGAGGTCTTCGACCGTTTTACGCAGGTCTAACAGCGATTTCGAGATCGGCGAACCGGAATCGAAGAAGCCGCTGTCCATGGCCTTGACAGGCCGGTCCAGCATGCGGTTGGAGACACTGGCTGCGGCGCGGATCTCTCTATTGCCTAAGTTATGGACAGCCGTGAGGCGATCGGTGAACGTGTCGCTATGGACGTCGGCGTTTACCACGATATCCACAAACTCTTTCACTTTGTCGTCCAATTTTTGGATGACGGGTGGGTCTAGTTTCACCATTTGATCGGACTTGTCGGTGGCCACAGGGACGATGGGCGCAGGTGGGTTGAGTGGGGCAGGCGGTTCTAACGCCTCGGGAGGGGTAAGTTCTTCAGACATTGGGTTTTCTCCTTATTTATATTTCTGTTCGATTCGTTGGATCATACTTTCAAGGATCTCGTAGCTGGGCGGGTCGACTACATCCACCAATATATCGGGGGATTTGAGATTGAGCTTGGAAACGAATTGGTTGAAATAGGCCACATCGGTATTTCGGAAACCGAATTCGACTTCAAGCTGCCTCAGCGTGGGGTCGTTGAGCAATAGCTCGCCGAGTTTCCGGCCGCCTTCGGTGATAGGGATCAGCACATGTTTAGTAAAGATGGTTGGCTGTGGGTAGATCAGCGTCATGCCGGGTTGCAGGCCCTGCTGGGTGGAGGCTTGATAGAGAAATTGTGATTCGTAGATCATCACTAGTGGGGCCTTGCCCATGCCCATAACCAGGTAATTCTCGAACGGCGCCTCGGACGAGGACTCGGTATAGCCCTGTTTGAGGAACAATTCTTCCATGAGCGGTAAGATGGTCGCTGCCTGGGCCTGGTTTTCGACCACAGAATCACCATTCGCGACGTAGCTTGCCAACGCCAGGTACATGGCCGCCGAGTTGGATTTGCGTACGTCTGTAGAGGTGATGAGCATGCTCTTGTTGACAGGGTAAGTATTGTTGCCCTGCAGATCTTTCCAGCGCGTGCCAGCGGCCACCAACTCCATATATTTGTCAAAATCGAGCGTGTAATAGCCTCCCTGATCCTGCGCCACGCCGTTGTCCACCAGGATGTCGGCGATTGGCTGCCAAGAAGCAATGGCCATCGGCGAGTAAAAAACATCGTACGATTTGGAGATGTTCTGCTCACGGCGAATTTTCTCCGCCGCCGGGATGCCGGCCGGAAAAACAAAGTCATATTGGCTGAGATCGTAACTGGTAGCAATCTGGCGTGAACCGGCCTTTTCAATCTCCACTCTCACACCGCCGCGTTCCAATGCTTCGATCACGCGCGCAGCCAGGAAAAACTCTTCCTTCTCCGAGCCGATCAAGCCACGCACGGTCACGATGTTGCGCACGGCAAGCTGGCTCCTGACCGAGAAGAAAATGCCCGCTGCAACACCCGCGATGAGAATGACCAGCAAAAGAGGGCCAACAAAACGTTTCATACAAAGACTCCTGATCTCAGATGAGTCTACGCAGAAACGGGTAAAAAGTAGAGGGTTTTTATGTTAGTATTTTGTTAAATCGCCCAATTAGTGAAAATGTGGCCTAGATCGGGATACCCGAAACAAAATCGACTTAGGCCATGATACGGCGAGATAGCTTCCGCAAAAGCAGATATAAAGCAGCCAGAAAAACGGCAAACGCAGTAACACTCCAACCGTTGGTGTAGTAGTCTCCAATTGCCAAACGCGAAAGGGTGGTAATGGGTGAAACACTCAGAAGGTTACTGACGGCGCTCGCCGTCAGTAACATCAACGCGTAGATGAAAAGCAAGATCGTCAGGCGAAGGTTGATCTTTTCTTCCATGAAACTGCCAATTTATATCAGCCTGTCAGTTTTGACAGGCTGATATTGTTATATACATATTGGCTGTATAATCCGCGAATTCCAGCTTCGGAAGTTGAAATGTCCTCTATTGATTATTTATCCACACCCTCTCATATCCTAAAAAACTCGTTTGGGTACGACACGTTTCGGCCACTTCAAGAGGAAGTGATCGAAAATGTCTTGGCCCGGCGTGACACATTAGCAGTGATGCCAACCGGTGGAGGCAAATCACTTTGTTATCAGATTCCATCGCTCTTATTCGAAGGACTCACTGTCGTTGTTTCGCCGCTTATCTCCCTGATGAAGGACCAAGTGGAGCAACTACGCGCGGTTGGCATATCGTCCCTGTTTCTCAATAGCTCACTTTCACCTCAGGATTATCAAACGAATATGGAATACGTGCGACGTGGTGAAGTGAAATTGTTGTATGTTGCGCCAGAGACTCTTTTGACGCCGCGTATTCTCTCGCTTCTCGACTCGGTTCAAGTAGATTGCTTGACGATTGACGAGGCACATTGCATCTCAGAATGGGGACATGATTTCAGGCCAGAATATCGTCAGATTGTGGAAGTACGTAAAAGATTTCCTTACGCAGTTTGTCTGGCGCTCACCGCAACTGCCACGTCCAAGGTTCGTCAGGATATTCGTACAACCCTCAAGTTCGCTACGACGAATGAATTTATCGCCAGCTTCAACCGCGAGAATTTATTTATCGAAGTTATCTCCAAGAGAGACGCTTATGCACAGACCATCGATATGCTCGAGCGGTATAAAGATCAGTCCGGCATCATTTATTGTTTCTCACGCCGGCAGGTGGATGAACTGAGCGCGTATCTTGGTTTGAGAGGTTATTCCGTCCGCGCGTATCATGCAGGGCTTGAAGATTCCGAACGGCGCAAGAACCAGGAAGCCTTCATCCGCGATGATGTGCAAATTATCGTCGCGACGATTGCATTTGGTATGGGCATCAATAAGCCAAACGTGCGCTTTGTCATACACTTCGATTTGCCTAAGAGCATCGAAAGTTACTATCAGGAAATAGGCCGTGCAGGACGCGATGGCCTACCCGCGCATTGTCTGCTGCTCTACGGTTACTCAGATGTTGCCAAGCTCAACTATTTTATTGATAAAAAAGATGGCCAAGAAAAACGAGTTGCTATTCAACATCTGGAGGCTATCGTACGATACGCGGAGGATGAAAGGATTTGCCGTCGCAAACCGCTGCTTCACTACTTTGGAGAATCATACTCCGCCGAAACTTGCTCCAACTGCGACAACTGTACCTCCGCCCCAACCCCTCTAACTGATATCACTATCTTCGCGCAAAAATACCTCTCCTGCGTCAAACGCGCGGATGAGAAATTCGGTGCTGGTCATATCGCTGATATTTTGCTTGGCTCGAAAAATGAGAAAGTCCTGCGCTGGGAACATGACAAGCTGTCTACATATGGCATTGGTGCCGAATTAACAAAGAAACAATGGATGCATATCGCCCGTCAACTATTGACGATGGGATACATGAAACAGGAAGATGAGTTTCACACGCTGCGGCTGACAGCAAAAGCGTTTGAGGCGCTCAAGAATAGAGAAACAATATTCGGCGTCGTTCAGGAAGCGGAACGCGTCCTCACGAAAGGTAAGAAGGAGGAGATCCAATACAATAACGCGCTGTTCGCATTGCTACGTCAAAAACGAAAAGAGATGGCGGATAAAGCAGGCGTCCCACCCTATGTGATTTTTTCAGATAAGACTCTGGTGGAGATGGCTGCCTATTATCCGCAGTCATTAGAAAACTTATTGAAAATTTCCGGCGTGGGACAGGTGAAGTCTAAGCAATATGGCAACGCGTTTTTGGAGGTGATCAAACGATATTGCGAAAAGCATGGACTTAAAGAAAAGCAAAAAGAAACCGTTCGTGAGAAAAATGATTCAAATCGCCGCTACATGATTGTGGGTGAAGCGTATAACTCAGGACAGTCAATTCATGCTTTGATGGATCGTTATCATGTCACGGTTGGTACCATTCTCGATCACCTGACGCGCTTTTTACTTGCCGCGAACAAACTGCGCACCGGTTCTGATTTACAATCTCTGACCTCTGCAACAGCCGAGCAACAGCAAGTTGCCTTTGCCGCGTTCGACGAGCTCAGCCCAACCTTTCTCAAACCCGTGTTTGATAAATTGAACGGCACATTGAATTATGATGATTTGAAAATTCTGCGCGTTTTGTATTTGATCTCGCGGCAGGAAACTTAATGTCTTAGAGACGGTGACAATCAAAGATATTGATTTTGATGAAGGGTAATTTGGAAAGATAGCGGTTCTCTGAAGCGGTTTTTTCTTTCTCTAGCAATGCTATAATGCCAACATCATTCTGGGCAAGCGATATGGCATGAGGAATCTCCTTTCAAGAAAATGGCTCCAGGATTTATCAGACCAACAAAAGGATGTTTTGCTTGGTCTCTTTATTATTTTGATCGTCGCTGTTCTATACTACTTTCAATGGGCTTTTTATTTAACTGGCCTTGACGGAAGCAAAGTTAACGTCGATCAACCAGAAAGATACTTCTGGTGGGCAAATGATTCACGTAGTTACCGCGCGGCGGGCGAATGGCTTTTTGGCCGTGAAATGTCAAATGCAATCGGAGAACGTCCCTGGCTCTACCCATTTCTGCTGGGATTGGCACGCACGCTTTTTGGGGGTAAGGCCGAAGGCGTACTTTGGTTCAGCCAGTTCTTAATGTGGCTCGCAAGTGGACTGTTTATCTACCTTGCCCTGCAAAACGGAACAAAGTCTACGATTCTTTCCATGATTGGGGCTGGTGTCTTTTATTCACATCCATCGCCTCTGATCCTTACTTTTCATGGAATGACAGAATCGTTGAACACCCTGTTGATCGCAATCTTTTGCTGGATCCTGACTACTGAAATGGAGAACCGCTATTATTTCGCGATATTGTCGCTAACGCTTGCCACAGTAACAAAACCAATTTATTTGTTCTTCTTGATTCTGTTCATTATTTACGTGGTTGTGAGATATAAACAGACCTCAAGATTAAGACAAATCGGAATTGTCGCTCTGCTGCTTATCCCCATCTGGATCCAGCTCATCTTATCGACTCTTGCAATCGGAAGGCCAACGATTTCGACGATTGGTGGATATACTTTTAAAAATTATTTAGTGGCAGATGTTCATCTCCGCGTGGAAGGACTGGAATGGCGCGAAAGCATGAAGGCAATTGAAGATTGGGCTCTGGGACAACAATTGACTTATTTATGGGACCACCAAAGAGAAACGGCTCTGGCCTATCGTCGTCATATTATTGACTCAAATTTATGGACAGGTTCTTTCTTTACGCTTGGCGAAGGGAACAGATTGGCTGAGTTTGCCCGCACAGCCAACGCGGTCGCGGCTTATCTTCATTTGCTCATGCTGCCAATTGTGGTCTACTATGTACTGTCATCGAAATACCAGGATAATAAAGAGACTGTTGCTCTGCTTTATATTTGTTTCGTGCTCCAGATTCTGACGACAGGGATTTCCACAGGGCAGGAAGACAGATTGCTCATCACGGCTTTGCCCCTATGGATTGTGGCTTACATATTAACACTTGCAGGCTTTATGACGCCATTTTTTAAGAACAACATACAGCCCGTTGATTCATCAGACTCATTGCCCTGATGGTCGTAAATGTGGTCTAGCGAGCTTGTAACTGATTACAATTTTGTACGTCCTATTAATAGAAGGTAGTGATTTTTTTGCCTCTTCAGAATTTCAGAATAGTTTCAATCTTTGCTACTTCCTAGAAATGTCAGGTGGATTTATTCCTTATTTTATAGACGAACGTAGCCTCCAGGCCAATTGAACCAACAGATTCAGAAAGTTTCTTCCAATCCCAGGCTAACCAGAGCAAATTTCTACTTGAATTGCATGAAAATTGAGACTACAATATTCATGAACATGAAATCCGGCTCCCGGGCCGGTTCGTATATAGAGTGAGGACCTTCCCGCGAGATTTGAAGTCGGCAGCTTTCCAGACCTGTCACTCACTCGAATAAAATTTTTTATACAGTAGTTGATTTTGCCCTCAATGCTGTCTTTCTACCATCGGCTGGGCACTTTATTTGTTGGATACGTTATGAATTCATCCAATTTATGTCTCCAGTAAGCCTGCGCGATCAAAGAGTACTGGTCATCGACGATGACCCCGATCTTCTTCAACTGGCAGGCCTTCTATTCAAAAAAGAAGGGGCCCAGGTGATGACAGCGCGGGATGGACTGGAAGGCATCAGCAAGTTGTTTACATTTCGGCCGCATCTGATCATTCTGGACGTCATGATGCCGGGTACGAACGGATTCGAGGTCTGTCAAAGAATACGCCACGTTTCCGATGCTCCCTTAATCATGCTTACTGCCTTAAACCATGAGCAAGAAATGCTGCGAGGTTTGGAAGCTGGCGCGGATGACTTCCTTTCCAAGCCCTTTAATGGGGACATTCTGCTTGCCAGATCAAAGGCCGTTTTGCGGCGCGGCGAGAACGCCAATGGCGCCGCGTCTTCTGATTTCCAATATGATAATGGTCATTTGAATATTGATGTCGAAAAGCGCGATGTCTCAATCAGGGGCAGACATATCCCTTTAACTCCGGTGGAATTCCGCCTATTAGTCTTTATGGCTCGCAACGCTGGGAAAGTATTAACTTTTGAACAGATTATTACCAATGTTTGGGGAGTAGAGTACAAGGGTAGTACTGACTATGTCCATGTTTATGTGTCACACCTGAGAAAGAAACTCGAGGAAAACACCAGAAGTCCGCGTTATATTCAAACACTGCATGGGGTGGGGTATATTTTTGATAAGTAGCAAATAACCTCTAAACTCGCCAGGGGTATTAGAAACGAAAAGGCCAGGATTAAACTGCATTAAGAATTCCATAAGAATTCATTTAGAACTCCTTAAGAGCGAATTGCTATGATTCTTACATAAGAGGATTCCTCCCCTCATGCTATCTGATTCCTATATTGGAATAGAGAGATGGAAACGGGTGGACCAGTAAAGAATGAATTTATCTAATCATCGTTCTGTCTTTTTGGCTATCCTGATGTTATTTCTTGTCCTCTTGCCCCTTGCAACAGGCCTTCTTGGTTTAATAGAAGACAATGACCTGTTTGATGAGGATGATTTATTCACTGCTGAGAGCTTTCTAAGAGTTTGGTCCAGAATATTAACCCATCAAATGGTACCAGGGTTGATATTCGGGATGTCCATATTCACCTTATTCGTGGTGTATCTGGGTGGCAGGTCTAACCACAGACGTTTCAACGACCGAACCATCGATTTCATCAATATTTTGAGGGGCATATTTTCCGCGACGGCTCTTTTAAGAGCCGTCTTTGTTTTCCCGTTCGCTGATCCCCACCCAGGTCACATGAATAAACATTTTCGTAGAAAGGTCATTCCAAGCATTATTTTCATTCCTAAGGAGGTACGTTGATATGATGCGTTCGATTGTAAGTTCAAGCATGAAGTTTCAGTTCCTGGTGATAACGATCGCCATTGCACTAGTGGCTTTCGGCTTCACTCAATTCCGCGGGATGCCGGTGGATGTGCTGCCCGAATTCTCACCGCCTTATGTGGAGATTCAAACTGAGGCGCTGGGGCTCTCTGCGGAAGAAGTAGAGCAGATGATTACTGTTCCAATGGAGCAGGACCTGCTCGCGGGTGTAGCGTGGCTCGATGTTATTCGATCCGAGTCCATGCCGGGTCTATCGTCTGTAGTCATCTACTTCGAGCCTGGCACCGACCTCTACCGCGCACGCCAGATGGTGACTGAGCGTATGTCCCAAGCGGCGGTTGGGTTGCCGCACGTATCGAAATCACCGACGATGATCCAGCCGCTGTCCTCACAAAGCCGGTTCATGATCGTAGGACTTTCCTCCAAGGAATTATCCCTGATTGAAATGTCTGTGCTGGCTCGCTGGACGATCGCTCCTCAGTTGATGGGTGTGCCTGGTGTGGCTAATATCGCGATCTGGGGCAACCGCGACCGGCAACTTCAGGTTCAAGTGAATCCTGAGCAGTTACAGGAAGCAGGTATTACCCTCAGTCAAGTGGTTGCCACAACTGGAAATGCGCTCTGGGTTTCACCGTTATCCTTCCTCGAAGCGTCTTCACCCGGAACGGGTGGGTTCATCGATACACCGAACCAGCGTCTTAACGTCTGGCATGTGTTGCCAATTTCCTCAGCAGAGGAACTTGGCAAAGTACCGGTGGAGGGGACTTCATTGGTGTTAAGCGATGTAGCCAAGGTGGTGGAAGATCATCCTTTGGTGATTGGCGACGCGCTCGTGAATAATAGTTCCAATCTTTTGCTGGTGATCGAAAAACTCCCCGGGGTCAACACTTTGGAGGTCACCCGTGATCTTGAGGCAGAGCTCGCTGCAATGAAGCCCGGTTTGCCTGGTGTTGAATTTGATGCAACCCTGTTCCGTCCAGCAAGCTATCTCGAAATGGCACTCGCCAATCTCAGCCGATCATTGGTGATTGCTGCGATTTTGGTGGCCCTTGTTTTGGGTGTCTTCCTTTATGGGTGGCGCACCGCCTTGATTAGTCTGGTTGCGATCGTAGTCTCTTTGTTCGCAGCTTTGTTTGTGCTCCATCTGCGGGGTGAAACACTCAATTCCATGGTTTTGGCAGGGCTGGTGATTGCCCTCGGTCTTGTGATCGATGATGCCATTGTGGACGTTGAACTCATAACACAGCGTTTACGCCAGAACCGCCGGCAGGGCGGCCTTAGATCGGCCCCGGCCGTTATCTTGGAAGCCGCAGGGGAGGCGCGCAGTGCTATTTTCTTTGCCACACTGATCACCTTGTTGGCTATCGTACCGGCTTTCTTCCTTCAGGGCATCGAAGGTGGATTGTTCCGGCCTTTGGCTGTCTCTTATGCACTCGCTGTGCTAGCGGCCATGGTTGTGGCGCTGACGATTACGCCCGCGCTCAGTCTTATCCTCTTGGGCCAGACGCGCCGTGAAATGCGAGAATCACCGTTGGTCTCGCGTCTGCAGGGCGGCTATGAGAAGAATCTGGTTAGAACGATGGCAAGCCCGGCACTCGCAAGTATTGCGATCGGGGTCCTGGCAATTGCTGCTATCGTCGCAGTACCATTCTTGAAACAAGAACAATCAATTCCTACCTTCCAAGAGCCATATGTATCCATCCGGCTTGAAGGCGCACCCGGTACATCCAACGCGGAAATGAACCGTATCTCGACCAAAATGAGCAATGAATTGAAGACAATTTCTGGTGTCTCAAATGTCGGTGCCCACGTTGGACGAGCGGTATTTGGGGATCAGGTGGTCAATGTCAATTCTTCCGAACTCTGGGTGAGTATCGCCCCGAACGCCAACTACAATGCTACAGTAGCAGCGATCGAAGAAGTGGTAAATGGTTATCCTGGGTTGGGTCGCGAGGTAGGAACGTACGTGCAGCAGACTATTGATGCACAAACCACCTCCAGCCGCGATATGACTGTACGTCTCTACGGTGAGGACCATGCCGTCTTGCGTGAGCAGGCAGAGAAGCTGAAGCAGACCTTGGCAGGGGTTAGCGGCGTAGCAGGCCCGAGAGTAAGCCTCCCTGTCTATGAACCTACCCTGGAAATCGAAGTTGATCTGAATTCGGCCCAACGTTTTGGTGTCAAACCTGGCGATGTGCGCCGGTCTGCAGCTATCTTACTATCGGGAATGCACGCTGGCAGCCTCTTCGAGGAACAAAAAGTTTTTGATGTGGTGGTATGGGGCACACCGGAGACTCGCAATAGCCTGAGCGATATCCGCAATCTTCTCATCGATACGCCCGGCGGTGGTCATGTGCGTTTGGGTGAAGTTGCAAATGTGCGCGTTGTCGCTTCGCCGACCGTGATCAAGCGGGAAGCCGCTTCGGCCTACCTTGATATCGTCTTTAACCTAGAAGGACGAAGCGCCAGCGTTGTGGCTCGAGATGTGGATGCCGCGCTCAAGAAATTTGCCTTCCCGCTCGAATATCATGCCGAGGTAGTGAGTGATTTCGGAACACGGCAAGCGACTCAGCAAGGTATCCTCATTGCTGGGATCGTAGCAGTATTTGGTATTTTCCTGCTCCTGCAAGCTACGTTCCGAAGCTGGCGCCTGGCTCTCGTTGCGATGATCACTCTGCCTGCTGCTTTGTCTGGTGCAGTGATAGTAAATCTCTTGGGGAATGGCGGTGCCCTCTCACTTGGGTTGCTGGCTGGCTGCCTGACTGTGTTAGGAATCGCCCTGCGCAATATTATTATGCTGTTTAGCCATTACCAGTATCTAGAGGAACGCGCAGGTGAAGACTTTGGTCCGGGACTGGTGATACGCGGTGCGCAGGAACGACTGTCACCTACTTTGATGACCGCCCTGGCAACTGGTCTTGCCCTCCTGCCCTTTGTGCTCTTCGGCAACATTCCGGGCCACGAGATCGCACGCTCCATCGCCATCGTCACTATTGGCGGCCTGGTGACCTCGACCTGGCTCAACCTGTTCGCCATGCCAGCTCTCTACCTGCGCTTTGGTGCTAGCCGTGAAGCAGACCTCGGATTCCAGCGAGCAGATCTTCCAGCCGTAGCTGCCGATTAACAAAGAGTATAGTAGCTAATAAATTTGAGAGAAATGTTTACAAGCCCTAGAAGAGATTCCAAGATAGCAATCCCTCAGCCAGATATATTGGTGGCTGAGGGCCTCCGAAAGTCCTATGGGCCGCGACAGGCCTGGCAGGGACTGACATTCACGCTGAAGGCTGGAAGAATTCTAGGGTTTTTGGCCCAATGGAGCCGGGCAGATTGACATGGGTGGTTCGTCATAATCCGCCAAATTTATGAAAATAGGAGATTAATAAAATGAAACGCACAAATTTGTTTTTGTTGATAGTCGTACTGGTTGCCATGCTGCCACTTGCAGCCTGTGGTCCAAAGTCCACCACAACTGAGAAAATCAGCCCCTCCACGCTTGAGGAGATTGAAGGATCAGACATCAAACGAGTCATCCTGACCGAGAAGGCTGCCGAGCGGATTGGCGTCGAAGCAGTCGCTGTGAGTGGAAATGAAGTTCCTTATGCTGCAGTGATTTACGACATAGAGGGCAATACCTGGATCTATACCAATCCTGAACCCCTCACGTTCGTTCGGGCACCGATCACGATAGACCATATCGAAGGTGATACAGTGATCTTGGCCGATGGTCTGCCCTCTCAACAGAACATAGTAACAGTTGGCGTGGCCGAATTGTGGGGCACCGAGACCGGAGTTTCAAAATAAAGCACCAGGAGGTGCATCATGCGCTGGATTGTGCAAACAAGCTTACGTTACCGTTACCTCGTGATTTTTCTCGCGGGGGTGCTGATGGTCTTTGGCATCTCCCGGTTGAGGAATTCCGCGGTGGACGTTTTTCCCGAGTTCGCGCCGCCCAAGGTAGAGGTTCAGACGCTGTCCATGGGGCTTGCCGCGACAGACGTAGAGGAACTGGTCACCGTTCCCCTGGAGCAGGCGCTCAATGGGGTGCCTGGGCTGGATGTGATGCGCTCCAGGTCGGTGACGGATCTGTCGGATATCGTGCTGATCTTCAAGCGTGGTACTGACCTGATCTATGCCCGGCAGTTGGTGGCTGAACGTATTGCAGCTGTGTATCCTACACTGCCCACCTGGGCCGCTCCACCGGTTATCATTCAACCCTTATCGTCGACCAGCCGGGCCATGAAAATCGGGATTCGCTCCGATCAGTATAACCTGATGGATCTTTCCATGATTACCTACTGGAAGATCCGCGCCCGCTTATTGGACGTACCTGGCGTAGCCAACGTCCCCATTTGGGGTGAACGGATCAAGATGCCACAGGTCCAAGTAATTCCCGAGCAGATGGTGGCATACGATGTTACCCTCGAGGAAGTGATGGAGACAACCTCGAGTGCTCTGGATGTTAGTCTGTTGATGTTCTCGGAAGGCTCATTCATTGGTACCGGAGGATATATTGACACGCCTAATCAACGGCTCGGAATTCGCTCCGTGTTGCCCACCCTCACGCCGGAAACCCTGGGGGAAGTGCCTATCAATGATAGGACCAAGCCCGATGGATCACCCCTGCTTATCAAGGATGTAGCGAATGTGGTCTGGGGTACCTGGCCGCTCTTCGGAGACGCAGTCATCAACCAGGGCGAGGGCTTGATGCTCATCGTCGAAAAATTGCCTTGGGCGAATACTCTGGATGTGACCCGCGGCGTGGAAGAGGCAATTAATGAGATGAGGCCCGGCCTGAAAGGCATAGAGATCGATACCACGATCTTCCGGCCTGCGACGTTCATCGAGAACTCGATTGATAATCTGACGGAATCGCTGCTCGTCGGCGGTATTCTGGTTGTGATCATTCTGCTGTTTTTCCTGTATGAGTGGCGCGTTGCATTGATTAGCGCCACGATCATCCCGTTATCGCTCATGGCCTCCTTTCTGGTTGTCAATATGCAAGGAGTATCCATTAATGTCATGACCTTGGCAGGGCTGGCCATCGCAATTGGCGCCGTAGTAGATGATGCCATTGTCGATGTTGAAAACATTGTGCGTCGCCTTCGCAAACTGCGACAGGAAGGCAGCACCCAGTCCACAGCGAGCATCGTGCTGGAATCATCTCTTGAAGTGCGCGGCGCTATTGTCTATGCTTCGCTGATCGAAATCTCGGCTTTGTTGCCGGTCTTTTTCCTGCAAGGTTTGTCGGGCGCGTTCTTCCAGCCTCTAGCTGTTGCGTACGTGGTTGCAGGGTTAGTCTCCCCGTTCATTGCCCTCACTGTTACACCGGCGATGGTTCTGGTTCTATTGTCTAATGCGCCGATCGAACACCGTCAATCTCCGATTATCCCGTGGCTGCATCGCATCTATGACCGTATTCTAGGGCAGACTCTTCGTACACCGGTCTTGTCATATGGCACAGTTAGCAGCATTGTGTTGGCCGGCGTGGTGATAATTCCGTTCCTCGGACAGGAACTGTTGCCATCCTTCAAGGAACGCGATTTTCTAATGCACTGGATCATCAAGCCCGGCAGTTCTCACCCGGAAATGTGGCGGATTACGGCCGAGGCTTGTCGTGAGTTACTTACCATCCCCGGCGTTCGTAACTGTGGCTCTCATATCGGACAAGCCGTTAATGCGGATGAACCGTATGGTGTCTATTTCACCGAGAACTGGATCAGTGTCGATCCTTCGGTGGACTATGACAAAACGCTTGGCTCTGTTCAGGAGTTGGTGGATGGCTATCCTGGGCTGGTGCGTGACGTGCAGACGTATTTGAAAGAAAGAATCCGTGAGGTTCTAACCGGCTCAAGCGATACGGTCGTGATTCGTATCTATGGTCAGGACCTGCATGTTCTTGCCGAAAAAGCTGATGAAGTAAAGGCGGCCTTGGAAGGTATTCCAGGGATCGCCGACCTTAAGAGGGAACTTCACATGGAGACACCTCAAGTGGAAGTGGAAGTGGATCTGGCAAAGGCCCAACAGTATGGGCTAAAACCTGGTGATGTCCGCCGGGCAGCAGCGTTCCTCTTGCAGGGCGAGGAAGTTGGCGATATATTTTTCGATGGCAAGACCTATGATGTAAATGTGTGGAGCATTCCTGAAGCACGCCACAGCATAACCGATATTGAAAATCTCCTGATTGATACACCCAGTGGTGAGCGTGTGCGCCTGGCGGATGTGGCCGATGTGCGCATTGGTGCAGTTCCAAATGTAATTGAGCGAGAAGGCCAGTCACGCAAAATCGATGTTTCTGCCAATGTGAAAGGTCGCGATCTTGGCTCTGTGGCAGATGATGTTGAAGATACCCTTGGCAAAATTGACTTCCCGCTTGGGTATCATTTTGAAATCAAAGGCGAGTTTACAGAGCGCGAGGCCGCCCAGCGCCAATTGTTCCTCGCAGGGGCCTTAGCCGTCATCGCGATTTTCTTCCTGTTGTATACAACTTTTAGCAACTGGCGACTCGCGATATTGACCTTCTTTACTTTGCCCTGGGCGTTGGTGGGTGGTCTGCTGGCGGCTTACTTCAGCAACGGTGTCCTCTCGCTCGGCTCGCTCGTGGGTCTGCTGACCATTCTAGGTATTGCCACCCGCAACGGCATTATGATGATTAGTCACTTCCAGCATTTGGAAGAAGAGGAAGGCATACCCTTTGGTCCAGAGTTGGTCATGCGTGGCGCACGTGAACGCATTGCGCCAATCATGATGACTGCTTTGACCACGGGTTTGGCTCTTGTACCTCTGGCGATTGCCGGTAATCTCCCTGGTCATGAGATCGAGCATCCGATGGCGCTCGTCATTTTGGGCGGCTTAGTGACTTCCACGTTGCTCAACCTGCTAGTTGTGCCTACCCTCTATCTGCGCTTTGGGAAGCCACGTGAGAGTGCTCCTCAAGTTCAGGCAGCTTGATTGATTTCAAATAGCTTCTCATCACGAGGTTGTTCTAACCTCGAAGTTACTATATACGTGGAGCACATATAAACATTAGTAGACCGTAAGCGATCCATATGGTTTACGGTCTACTAATCTAATATTGAGGCTACATGTACATTCCAGAAGAGGAAGTTAGTATGCGATATTTTCGACTTGTTCTCTTATCATTGACATTGCTTTCATTCGCTGTGGCTTCAGCATGCGGGCCGGCCGTCGCCACCACTTCCGAATCTCCAGAGCCTACCACGCCAGTGGCTGCCACGGAAGCCCCTGAAGTGGAGGCTACATCATCGCCGGAACCAACGGACGATCCTGAATTTGCACTAGAAGACCTCTCTTCGGCGACCTTCGATAATCCGACAGAAATCAACAATAAATATTTTCCCCTGACACCGGGGATGGAATACACTTATGAGGGCTTCACCAGAGAAGGTAATAATCAGGTTCCTCATAGTATTATTTTTACCGTCACCGATCTTACGAAAGAAGTCGAAGGCATACAAACCGTGGTCGCTTATATTTTAGACTACAGCGATGGTGAGTTAGTGGAGGCGGAGATTGCTTTCTACGCCCAGGATAATGATGGCAATGTCTGGTTCATGGGCGAATATCCAGAAGTGTACGAATTCGGGCAGATTGTAGAAGCGCCAGCGTGGATTCCAGGACTCAAGGGTGCCAAGGCCGGTATCGTGATGAAAGCCAACCCGGAGTTGGGAATGCCAAGCTATGCTCAGGGCTGGGGGCCGGCAGTAGGTTGGCGTGACCGTGGCCGGGTCGTGGCGTTGGGAGAAAAGACTTGCGTACCCGTGGCATGTTATGAGAATATTTTAGTCACCGAGGAGTTTAGTCAGTCCGATCCAGAGGCTGCTCAGGTCAAGTATTATGCACCGGGCGTTGGCAATGTAAAAGTTACTTGGAAAGGGCAGGATTCGAGCAGAGAAATACTTGATTTGATCTCTTTTACTCAATTGACTCCAGATGCCATGGCAGAGGTTCGTACCGCAGCGTTGGAATTAGAGGAGAGCGCTGTAGAGAATAGTAAGGAAGTGTACGCTGCGTCATCACCGCTTGAATACACTCCAGATCCTTCTACGGTAGCAGAGTTCAAGGATTTTGATCCTGCTAATTTCATTAATTCAACAGTTATCAACAACGAGTGGATGCCGATGCAGCCAGGAACACACTGGGCCGTCGAAGGAACCGCAGTTGATGACGAAGGTAACCACTTTACCCGCCGCATTGAGTTCACAATCACTGATCTAACAAAAGAGATCGAAGGCGTGCAGACGGTAGTGGCTTGGATTGTGGATTATAACGATGGTGAAGTTATAGAAAAAGAAATTGCCTTCTACGCGCAGGACAAAGATGGTAACGTCTGGTACTTTGGCGAACATCCAGAAGAAATCGAACAGGGCGAATTTGTCAAGGCTTCGCCGTGGATTGCGGGCATTGAAGACGCCCGGCCAGGAATCAAGATGATGGCAGAACCCAAGCTGGGAATACCCAGTTACTTCCAAGGCTGGGGGCCCGCGGTGGAATGGTCAGACTACGCTCAGATCGATCAGGTAGGTCAGGAAACGTGTGTTGCGGTGGACTGTTACAAAGATACCCTCGTGATCGCTGAATCCAGCCTGGGAGAAGTGAATGCCTTCCAGCTTAAATACTACGCGCGCGGTGTCGGTGAGGTACGAGTCGGCTGGAAAGGTGAAGATGCCACACAGGAGGATTTGGAATTAGTTGTATATAAGCAGCTCAGCGCGGAGGAAATGGATGAGATCCGTGCAGAGGCACTGGCATTAGAGAATCATGCCTATGAAGTCAGCAAAGATGTGTATGGGCAAACAACACCAATTGAGTAGCTTAATTGATATATAGTTGACTCACATTCACAATTGAAACTTTATTTTTCTTAATCGTGCAGATGGAACGATAAATAAAACAAATGAGAAATTGATGGGCGATAGCTGATTTATATCCACTAAATAATAGAATAGAGGATCTATCTAGCTCAAGAGAAGCCATCTTAGGGTATTTTCATTTTCCTTAAGCATATTATAAGGATTCGTACAGAACTTATTAAGAACCTCGGGCTATGATTTAGCTAGGGTGAAATTGCCAGAATTACTGGCATTTCACTCCATCGGAAGCGGGAATTATCAGATCGGTGGACGGTAATTTAATTTGGCCTTTCGCCAACCCACTGAACCCTTCAAAACATTTTGTTCAAGAGGAGATATAAATTATGATACGTTCTGTTGTTGCGTCAAGTCTTAATTTTCGATTCGTTGTTGTGATTGTCGCTGTCATAGCGATGCTGGCCGGCGCTGTACAGTTGCGTCAGATGCCAGTGGATATTCTGCCTGAGTTCGCGCCGCCCTATGTGGAGATCCAGACCGAGGCGCTGGGGCTTTCCGCTCAAGAAGTGGAGCAGCTAATCACGACACCGATGGAGCAGGATTTGCTCAACGGCGTGCCTTGGCTCGATAGTATTCATTCTGAATCGACTCTTGGCTTATCAGATATCGTCCTCGTCTTTAAGCCTGACACTGATCTCTATCGTGCACGACAAATGGTATCAGAGCGTATGACGCAAGCTTTCGCTTTGCCACATGTATCGAAGGCGCCGACGATGATTCAACCGGTTTCATCCGCCAGCCGGTTCATGATCGTTGGGCTTTCCTCAGAGAAGTTATCTCTGATCGAAATGTCGGTATTGGCACGGTGGACGATCTCACCGCGCTTGGTGGGTGTCCCAGGCGTGGCAAATGTAGCGATCTGGGGTCAACGTGATCGGCAATTGCAGGTTCAGGTCGACCCAAAACGAATGCAAGATCAGAACGTCTCGCTGCTTCAGGTTCTTGAAACGACCGGTAACGCGCTCTGGGTGTCATCATTAACTTTCATTGAAGCGTCCACGCCTGGTACAGGTGGCTTCATCGATACCGCCCAACAACGGCTTGGCGTTCGGCACATCTCGCCTATCGTCACATCAGACACCCTCGCTCAAGTACCGATAGAGAATGCAGAAGGGGTCACAATTGGCGATGTTGCGAACGTAGTAGAAGATCATCAGCCGCTGATCGGAGATGCTCTCACCAAAAATAGCTCCAGCCTTTTACTTGTCATCCAGAAATTTCCTGGCGCGAATACCTTGGAGGTAACACGCGGGGTAGAAGAGGCACTGGCTGAATTAAGCCCTGGTTTGTCGGGGCTGGAGATGAACTCGCATATCTTTCGCCCGGCAGACTTCATTGAGGCTGCGACCAACAATCTCGGGCTAACGTTGCTGCTTGGGTTCATTTTCATTCTGCTTGTTCTCGCTGCTTTCTTTTTTGAATGGCGGACACTGTTAGTGAGTCTAATTACCATCCCATTAGCGTTAATTGCATCGGCCTACGTGCTCTATTTGAGTGGGGCTACTTTCAACCTTATGAGCTTGGTTGGTCTTGCGGCTGCCTTAGGTGTCATCATAGATGACACAATTATTCTTATAGATAATATATCCCGACGCTTAAACCAATCTAGTAAAGAGGGCAATCTCAAATCAGCAATCAGCGTTATCCTAGATGCGTCTCTGGAAATGCGCGGTCCAACTTTCTATTCCCTGGTGATCCTTCTGTTGATTGTCGCCTCTGCTTTTCTGATCAATGGGCGATTGAGCGCATTCTTACAACCCTTGGCAATTTCTTACATTTTGGCGGTACTCGTTTCTGTCCTGGTCACCTTGACGGTTACACCCGCACTGTGCGTCGTCCTCCTAAGGAATCAAAAAGGTGAACGCCACACCTCACCGCTGCTTGTACAACTGCAGCGCGGATATGAGTCAGTGCTGGGCAAGACAATCCAAGGAGGGCACATCGCATTCATCGGCCTTCTCCTTCTGACGATTGTGAGTCTTGGACTATTGCCATCGCTCAATCAATCTCCATTGCCTGCCTTCAAAGAACGAAATATCCTGATCCACCTCACTGGAGCGCCAGGCGCCTCACAGCCAGAGATGAATCGCATTTCAGGTCGAGTCAGCGCTGAATTGCAAACCATCCCAGGCGTCAATAATGTTGCTGTGCAGATGGGACGCGCTATATTTGGGGATCAGGCAGTTAACATCAATTCAGCAGAACTTTGGGTAAACATGGATCGTTCGGCAAACTATGACCAGACTTTTGCCGCCATCCAAGAGGTTATTCGTGGCTATCCCGGTCTTCATCATGAAGTGGATACCTATCTGAATGAAATCACCAGCGAAGTGGGAACAGGAAAGAACAGTTCGTTGGCCGTAAGAGTGTATGGAGCCACCGATAGGGAACTCCGTGCCGCGGCAGACGGTGTGAAAAAGTCCATTGATACCGTCAGCGGTGTTGAGAATTCACATATAAAATTTCCAGTTCAGGAACCGACTTTGGAAATTGAGGTCAACCTCAAGGCAGCCCAAAACTATGGACTGAAACCTGGTGATGTCCGCCGCGCGGCTGCTATTATGTTCTCGGGTCTTCAAGTGGGCAGCCTCTTCGAGGAACAAAAGGTCTTCGATGTGGTCGTGTGGAGCATGCCCGAGACTCGTCAAAGTATCAGTGATCTTGGCAATCTGCTAATCGACACACCGACTGGCGAACCTGTCCGTTTGGGAGATGTAGCGGATGTACGTATTGTCTCCACGCCGACCGTGATTCGCCATGACCAAGTCAAGCGTTACGTAGATATTCTGGTTGACGTCAAGGGACGCAGTGTTGGCGCGGTCGCTGCTGATCTTAAGTCCCTTCTGAAGCAGGGCCGACTTCCGCTCGAAGTCCATGCGGAGGTACTTGGCGGATATGTCGATCCGCAAACTGCTCTGACTCGGCTACTCATTTTTGTAGTTGCCTTGGCATTGGCAATATTCCTGCTCTTTGAATCAGCATTTGGAAGTTGGCGTCTTGCTTTAGTGGTCCTCCTGACATTACCAATGGCTCTGGCCGGCGGTGTGCTCACAACGTATTTGAGCGGAAACATTCTTTCACTGGGTTCTATGATTGGTTTTCTGACAGTCCTTGGAATCACACTACGCAATAGCATGGTTCTATTCAATCGCTATCACCAATTGGAGATGAATGACGGCAAAGCATTTGAACCAGAGCTTATCTTGCATGGATCGCTCGAACGGTTCGCCCCCATTTTGATGACAACCCTCGCGACAGGGTTGGCAGTTGTCCCAGTATTGTTCATGGGCGATGTTCCAGGTCTTGAATTGCTCCATCCAATGGCCATCGTCGTTCTCGGTGGCCTGGTCACTTCATTGTGGCTCAATCTGTTGGTATTGCCTGCTTTTTACTTGCGTTATGGAGCGAGCCGTGAACGAGACCGTGAAATGATACCTATGAATGTAACCAACCTGCCAGCCTCAGCCGATTAGTTCTCGCGAAATCCAAGTCTTCCACCAGGTGCATCGCCATGGACAAGAAAATCCATTCTAAAACTAGAATAGAAGTTCATTGCCAGAAATCCGACTGGTGGAAGACTTGCGAAAATCCTACGATCCGAGACCAGCACGACACAATCTTTTCATTAGCTTTAGAGCAGGACGCGTCAGGACTTCATTAGCTGCCGAAAACTTTCAACGTTAAGGAGATATGAAATGAGATATATAAATGCATTAATAGTCTTAGTACTGATTTGTACCAGTCTGTTGCTCTCCGCGTGTGGTGCGACCTCAGCAGATATTGAGGTGCCAGAAGAAGAGGGGCCTGCTCAAGTTGAGCATCTTGAGGGTGCACAGCCTACTCGGGTGACGTTGACCGAGGACGCCGCACAGCGGCTTGATATCCAAACCGCGCCGGCGCAGGGCAATGTCATCCCCTATGCTGCACTACTCTATGATACAGAAGGCAATACCTGGGTTTATATCAATCCGGAGCCTTTTGTCTTTGTCCGCTCTCCTGTCACGGTCGATTATATCGAAGGAGGTCAGGCATTTCTATTGAAAGAATTGCCATCAGGTAGCGTCGTTGTGACAACCGGAGCAGCAGAATTGTTCGGCTCTGAGACAGAGTTTGAGGAAGAATAATTAGGTGGCCCATCATGATACGCTCAATTGTTGGATCAAGCCTGAAATTCCGGTATATTGTGCTTGCCATTGCCGCAGCAATGATGGTATTTGGCATTGCACAAGTTCCCACTATGCCGGTGGATGCCTTCCCCGAATTCGCGCCGCCGCGCGTCGAGATTCAGACCCCCTGCCTCGGTCTATCGGCCGATGAGGTGGAGGCTCTTGTCACCGTTCCGCTTGAGCAGGCGCTGAATGGATTGCCAGGGCTGGAGCTTATGCGCTCCAAGTCAATTCCTGACTTGTCTTCCATCGAAATGCTTTTTAAGATCGGGACCGATGAACTCAAAGCACGGCAATTGGTGCAAGAGCGCCTCGCAACTGTGATCAATACCATACCAACTTGGGCGGCGCCGCCAGTCATTATGCCGCCCATCTCGAGCACTGGCCGCGTCATGAAGATCGGTGTTTCGTCGGAAACGGTGAACCTGATGGATCTTTCGATGATCGCCTATTGGACCATTCGAGCCCGTTTGTTGGCAGTTCCCGGGGTAGCCAATGTAGCCATTTGGGGTGAACGGATCAAGATCCCGCAAGTGCAAGTAGATCCGGTGAAGATGCGCCAGTATGATGTCTCACTAGATGAGGTCATGGAGACGACTGCGGATGCTTTGGATGTTGGCATCTTACAATTTTCAAACGGGGCCGTCATCGGTACGGGTGGCTTTATTGACACACCCAATCAGCGACTAGGAATTCGCTCTGTATTACCTATCAAATCTGCAGCGGACCTAGCGTTAGTGCCCATCGAAGATAAGAAAAAGAGCGACGGGACACCATTACTACTGGGCGATATAGGGAACGTGGTTGAGGATACTTGGCCTCTCTTTGGCGATGCGGTTATTAATGCGGGTCCTGGACTCCTGCTCGTGGTCGAAAAGTTCCCGTCTGCGAATACGCTCGAGGTAACGAAAGGCATTGAAGCTGCATTGGATGAGTTACGCCCTGGGCTGCCTGGCATCGAGATGGACTCGACGATCTTCCGTCCTGCCGATTTCATTCAAGTAGCCCTTGACAACTTAACTCGTGCACTACTTATCGGGTGTATCTTAGTGATGGTAGTGCTGGCTGCCTTTCTCTTTGAGTGGCGTACCGCTGTGATCAGTTTGGTGGCGATCCCATTATCCCTTATGGCGGGTGCACTGGTCCTCTACTTGAGGGGCGGCACGATCAATACAATGATTTTGGCTGGGTTTGTCATCGCTATTGGAGTCGTAGTGGACGATGCGATCATTGACGTGGAAAATATCGTCCGGCGATTACGCCAGTATCGCAAAGAGGGAATTGTCAAGTCCACAGCCAGTATTGTTCTCGAAGCTTCGCTCGAAGTGCGCCAGGCAATCATCCACGCCACGTTGATTGACGCAGTCGTCTTAATCCCCATCTTTTTCCTTGGTGGCGTATCTGGGGCATTTTTCAAACCGCTGGCGATTTCTTATGCGTTAGCAGTGCTAGCCTCTATGTTCGTTGCCCTGACCGTCACACCGGTGATGTGTCTGCTTCTCCTGAGAAATGTACCTATTGAGCATCGTGAACAGCCGGTTGTGACTTGGCTGCAACATGCTTATGATCGAGTGTTATGGCCCATCATCCAGCACCCGCGTCCTGTTTTCATCACTACCGCTGTAGTTATGCTCATTGGTGTGATCGTTGCGCCATTGCTGGGCGAGTCACTATTTCCTGAATTTAAGGAGCGGAACTTCTTGATTACTTGGATTACGAAGCCTGGCGGTTCCGTGGCAGAAACGGAACGGACCGTGATCAAAATTAGCAACGAATTGCGGTCTATCCCGGGTGTTCGTAATTTCGGGTCTCATATTGGGCAAGCCTTACTGTCCGATGAACTTCAGGGTGTCAATTTCGGCGAGAATTGGATCAGCGTTGATCCTTCGGCAGATTTAGAAGAGACGGTCACAGCTATCGAGGACCTGGTGAATAAATACCCCGGCCTTTTCAAAATCGTAGAGACTTATCTGAATGAGAGAATGGAAGAAGTGATCTCGGGGTCCAGCCTAACCTTTGTCGTGCGGATTTACGGGTCAGACTTGAAGGTGATTCATGCCAAAGCGGAAGAGGTAGAACAAGCCCTGAAAGATATCCCCGGTATGGAGAATTTGAATATTCAACTCCAATCTGAAGTGCCTCAAGTGCAGGTGGTTGCTGATCTCGAAGCTGCGCAACAGTATGGCCTTAAACCTGGTGATATACGCCGGGCATCGGCAACAATATTATCGGGCGAAGAAGTGGGCGACCTTTTTAGAGATGGCAAAGCCTACGATGTGAATGTGTGGAGCGTGCCTTCCGCGCGTGAGAGTTTGAGCAGTATTCGTGCTCTGCCGATTGATACACCGAACGGTGGGCATGTCCTCATGGGCGATGTTGCCGAGATTGCCATTCGGCCCGCTCAAAGTGTGATTTATCGTGAGAACAATTCACGCCGCATCGACGTTGGTGCTGTAGTAAATTCGGAAGATCTCAGCGCTGTCATGGAAACCGTTGAAGAGCGCATCAATAATATCGAATTCCCACTCGGGTATCATGCTGTAATTTTAGGCGAGTATGCCGAGCGGCAAGCCGCTTCGAATCGTTTGTACCTCTTTGGGATCGCCGCAGCTCTTGGTGTGTTCCTCATCCTTTGGGAATCATTCAGAAATTTGCGCCTGGGAATCCTTGGCTTCTTAACATTACCTTCAGCATTGGTAGGCGGCTTGCTGGCGGCTTACTTTACTGGCGGCGTGATTTCCCTGGGTTCACTGGTGGGTTTTCTCACCGTTTTTGGGATTGCGGCACGCAATAAGATTATGCTGATCAATCACTATCAGCATCTGGAACGGTACGAAGGTGAAACCTTTGGTCCAGAACTTGCCTTGCGGGGCGCACGTGAACGACTCTCACCCATCTTGATGACGGCCTTAGCGACAGGTTTAGCGCTGGTGCCCCTGATCATCCGGGGTGATGTACCCGGCGCTGAGATCGAGTACCCGATGGCGATTGTTATTCTGGGTGGCTTGGTCACCTCAACATTGCTTAACCTATTCGTGGTCCCCAGTCTTTATCTGCAATTTGGAAAAGCCCGCGAGAATGCAGAGAATGCACCTCAAGAAGAAGGCTTTTCTCAGCCGGAGATTCTTCCAGCATAAAAACTAGCATACTCGTGAACGCAATTTGATATCCGTAGACCGTAAGCGCCTTTATCAGGCCTACGGTCTATGTAATGCAATGATCTGTTCTTGGTGAGAAAAGGAGATTGAGATGCGACATCTTCACACTGTTTTTGTAGCAGTTGTGTTGTTTCTAATAATATTCTCTTCTGCATGCGCCCCTAAGCCGGCGACAATTGGAGTGCCTCCTAACGTAACTGATCTACCCACTGAAGTCTCTACAGAAGCCACCGAAGAGGCCGAAGCGACGGAAGCACCCGCTGAAGAATCCACTGAACCACAGTTTCCAGACTTTGACCCAACTAATTTTGACACCAACTCAACTGTTATCGACAATAAATGGATGCCTATGAAGGCTGGCACATTCTGGGCATATGAAGGGACTGCCCTTGATGGAAATGAAACTGTAGATCGTCGCATCGAGTTTACGATCACAGACCTGACCAAAGAGATCGATGGGGTGCAAACGGTTGTGGCTTGGATAGAGGATTTCAACAATGACGAACTGATAGAACAAGAGGTTGCCTTCTATGCCCAGGATAGGGAAGGCAGCGTCTGGTACTTCGGCGAGCATCCTGAGGATTATGAAAATGGAGTATTCGTTGAAGCCCCAACATGGATCGCGGGTATCGCAGATGCAAAACCGGGGATCAAGATGCAACCAGACCCGCAGTTGGGAGGGCCTATCCTCTATCAGGGTTGGGGACCTGAGGTTGAATGGTCGGATTATGGGCAGGTAGATCAAGTGGGCCAGAAGACCTGTGTCCCAGTGGGTTGCTATGAAAATGTCCTAGTGATCGCTGAGTCCAGCCTTGGAGAGGAGGGTGCTTACCAACTCAAATTTTACGCGGAAGGTGTCGGTAATGTTCAGGTAGGCTGGAAAGGAACGGACGAAACTCACGAGGAGCTAAAACTTGCGGAGTACAATCAGCTCCTTCCAGAGGAGTTGGGTGATGTTCATGCGCAGGCACTGGCGTTGGAAAAGCACGCCTACGAAGTTAGCCCGGGTACGTATGGCGAGACCGCGCCAATGCAGTAACTCTATATTGAAACGATCAATGAGTCTGAGATGGTCTACGAACGCCAGGCAACCGTGAATACGATCGTATTGGCAGATTTGCTGATGACGCTAGGCGTAGTGCTAAATGATGTCATCGTAGATCTGAGTCATATCCTGCGCAGACTCCACGAACGAGGCAGCATTGGCAATATCGAGTTTGCGATGAGCATCATCGCTGAGGCAGCAACTGAGTCACGCAGCGCCATGATCTATGTTACCTTGATCATTATCGCTGCATCACCTATCTTTTACCTGAGTGGCTTGTTAGTCTCATTTTTTAATTCCTTGGCTTTCACTTATACTCTGGCAGTGATCGTCTCAATTGCAGTTGGCATACTCGTAACTCCTGCCTTGCCTTTGATCTTCCTGGCTGGTATAAATGCCGGAGGTCGTGTTTCCTCCTTTGCCGAACGACATCAACTTGCTCACAAACGACGCCTAGAACTGCTTATTCAACATGCACGCCCACTGTTGATCTTCCAGCCTCAACCCATTAGCCTTCTACAGATCCAAATTTTCTACCAGGTGCAGTTACTATGACCAATAGAAACAATTCTAAAGTTGCAAGTTCACTGCCTGAGATCTTACTGGTGGAAGACTTGCGAAAATCCTATGGTCCGAGACCTGCCTTACACAATCTTTCATTCTCCCTCAGAGCCGGCCGCGTCATGGGTTTCCTTGGACCAAATGGAGCAGGAAAAACTACTGCTATCCGAATCCTTACGACAATTCTTGAACCAGACTCGGGCTATTTCTTTGTAGATGGCATCAGTTCTGAGTATCCCGAAAAGATCCGTGAAAAGATCGGTGTCCTGCCAGAAAGCCTCGGGTTTCCAAAACAAATGACCGGACATGAATTCCTAAGTCATTTTGGCGAACTCTATGGTCTGGCCCAAAATGAAGCGAAATCCTATGCTATGGAATTGCTCGAAGAAGTTGGTTTGCAGCAACGCGGAAAATCTCTGATCGGAACATATAGCCGAGGTATGAGACAAAGGCTTGGGATTGCGCGGGCCTTGATCAACGATCCAGTAGTTGTCTTCCTGGATGAGCCTACACTCGGGCTCGATCCACATGGTCAGCAGGAGTTACTTGCCCTGGTACGACGGGTGGCTGAAGAGCGAAATGCTGGTGTGGTCTTGTGCAGTCACCTCCTTCCCGAAATAGAAGGAATTTGCGACGATGTGGTCATTCTTAATTCCGGGCAAATTGTTGCAGCCGGGTCAGTGGTTGATGTGATCGGGCGTGTGCAACGTAATATCATCTTGAACAATGGCTTCAGAATCCAGGTTCCACCTCCATTGGTTATCGAAGCTCGACGATTGCTAAAAGATATGCCGGAGATCATCGAAGCAACCTCCCAGGGTGAAGCGGATGGCTGGATAAGAGTCGAATTGATGAATACCTCAATTGGATCCTCATCTCACGATAGTCAAATTAATAACAAGATTCTTAAAGCCCTGATTAATGCAAAAATCACGATCCTAAATTTTGAGACGGAAGGCGGTCGTCTACAAGATGTGTTTCTTCGACTCACCGAGGAGACAATCGAATGAACGAAAAACGCGTTATGAACCACAGGAATATTCGCACATCTCGCTCGAGACGACCAGCATGGTTGGTCCTGCTAATGTGGGAATTGAAGGAACTATGGATTGGCGGCAAAGCCTTAATTCTGATTATCCTGTTCAGTGTCCTGCTCGGTATCATGGCTTGGTTGCTTGCGACGAACAGCGAACTTAATTTAATCCCTCCCAAGGAAATGGTGTTTTTAACATTGCAAGCAGCTATTGCCGTAGGATTGTTCATAAGCTTGATCATTGGCGCTGATAGCGTCAGTGGGGAGCGCGAGCGCGCAACATTTGAAGGGCTTCTTCTAACACCGGCAAGTCGCAGACAAATTATCCTGGGCAAGTTTTTGGCCGCAATTTCTCCTTGGCCCGTTGCCTTTGCGATCACCTTTCCATATCTGATTGTGCTATCTCAAGGTGATGGAACAGTTGTTATAAATTCCTTACTATGGGGCTTCCTGCTGGGGAGCATTTTGACGCTAGCTTATACAGGCTTTGCAGTGCTTGTGAGCATAGGGACGAATTCGAATCGGACGAGCCTATTTGTGAGTCTGGCAATCTACGTCATTTGCCTGCTTCCAACACAGTTTCCTGGACCTGCACAAGCCGGATTTGCAGGTCAATTCGTAAAAAAAATAAACCCGATGGAGGCTACGAACCAGTTTCTTGAAAAAGTCATCGTCAACAATCGTACCCCTCAAGAAATGGCACTATGGCTTCGAGCACCCGTAATATTTTTTGTGCTTGCCATCTTTATTCTCTTTTGGTACGTCGGTCCACGACTTTCATTTGATGCAGGCAGAATTTGGATGCGCCGTCCATCTCGAAGTCGTACAGCAGTTTTGTCACTTGCGATCGGCCTGATGGTGGTTTTGGCGACAACTCCTGTAATGGCCGTACCCGCCCGCGCGTTAGATAATGAAACAGCTTTGAATATTTCTATCGATATCACCTATAAAACTATAAAGACAGGTGATACCGTAAATTTCAACACTACCGTGACCAATAGTGGAACGGAAGAATCTCCTCCCATGTTTGTAGCGATGAACATTATCAATCTGGCAAAGGACGGGGATCCCGTTGACCCTGAGGATTGGTCACCAGAGCGGACTCAGGCCATTGAATCGTTGGCTGCAAATCAATCCGACACTCAATCTTGGAGTATTCATGCCATTTTGGATGGCGATTACATGGTGTATATGGTACTTGTTCCTGAACCCGATGGAGCACAGAGTACAAGCCAGCCTGTTGTGAGCTCTGGCATTCACATCACGGTAACGCCTTTTGCCAGTCTTAATCCTGGAGGAGTACTGCCACTTGCTCTCGGAATGCCAGTTGGCTTGACACTGTTACTTTTTGTACTGTTATGGAATCGAAATCGCAGCATCAACGTCGGTCGTTCTTCATCAGTTGTCTAAAACCTATGAACCTAAAAAGCAGATGATCAACCAAGCACGTCAATGCATTAATGGTTTTCGTACTTTTGAACACCAGCCTGATGCTTTTGGCTTGTGGAGCGCGGGAGGAACTAAATTTAGCGGAGTACAAGCAACTCAGTCCCGAAGAATTGGCTGAAGTGCATTCACGGGCACTGGGATTGGAGAAGCATGCTTATCAGGTAAGCCCTGATGTATACGGGTAGACATCTCCTGCAGAAAAATAGAATCGCTCGAATTTTAGTAATGAATAACCCACCATCTTAGTATGGTGGGTTATTTTTTCATTGACTCTCGGTCACCGTACTGATCAGTTCATTAGTGTTACTAGGAAACTGTCTCAGAGACTCTAAAATATGCAACGGTCTTTTCCAGGCCTTCTTCGAGGGTAACAGTCGGTGCCCAGCCTAAGTCCTTCTTTATTTTGGTGGCATCCAGATAGATGTGCCGCGTTTCTCCTATTTTGGCAGGCCCATGCTGAACCGGCAACTTGTAGCCTGTGACATTCACCAGCACCGAGGTGATTTCGTTGATCGAAGTGGGCCGACCCCAGCCTAGATTATAAATTCCAGGTTCGTGATCAATTGTCAATGCCAGCAAGTTCGCTTGAGCGCAATCACCCACATAGACAAAGTCCCGAGTCTGCTCACCGTCACCATTGACGGTTACCGGTTCACCTGCCAGCATTTTTCCTGTGAAGATCGCCACAACACCTGCCTCACCATGGGGGTCCTGCCGAGGACCGAAGACATTGGGATAGCGAAGGACTGTATATTTCAGGCCATAATTCACATGATACATATACAAGTAATGCTCGACTGTATGCTTACTGGCGCCATATTGGCATATTGGGTTGATCGGATGAGATTCATCACATGGAAGGCTTTCTGGTTCGCCATAGACAGCTCCACCTGTAGAAATGTAAATGAACCGTTTTACTTCAAAATCCTTGGCTATTTCAAGAAGATTGATCGAGCCAAGAATATTAATGTCTGCATCGAACAGCGGCTGCGCAACCGATCGGCGGACATCCATTTGTGCTGCATGGTGACTTACATAATCTGGTTTTTCGGCCTCAAAAACGTCACGAAGCTGTGGACTACGAATATCCATTTGATAAAATTTTGCCGCCGGATTCAAGTTTGATGTACGCCCCGTAGACAAATCATCTACAACGACGACCTCATACCCCTGCGCCACAAACAAATCAACCACATGTGAACCGATAAATCCTGCACCGCCAGTAACAAGAATTTTTGCCATGATGTTTCTCTCAATATTTATAATGAAATCGAAAAGCTTTGTACGGACTGAGCAGGCAATTGTTCTACCTGCCCAGTCGCAAACTTATTCTTTTGTTTGATCCACCGGATCCTTGGTTTCCTCATCCGTTTGGACATGGACTTTCCCGTTGTTAGGGAAATTCGCTTGATAATCTGTTGAGGCACGAATTTGTCCAATGTGAGCTTCTTCATTGCTATGCCCATTATTCCTGTTTTTTCGAGATCTGCGCTTACGGCTCTTCCCTTCATCGACTTTAGCCTGACTCTCCGAGCCGCGCACGTCCACAACTTCCTCTGTATGTGTAGGCTCAACTGATTCTTCGGCCAGGTCATGGAAGTGAGTTTCCTCGACAATGGTTTCTTCTTTTTCTAATTCAAGACTTACATTTAAGGGTGTAACTGTATTGCGCAGGTCAATGCCTTCTTCCGTATGTTCAGCCTCAAGAGGCCTAGCTAAATCATCGAATTGAGATGTCTCGACACTGATTTCCTCGTTATCGATTTCCATGTTTCCATTTAGCTGTGTAGCTGTATTGCTCAGATCAACCACTTCCTCTTTTCGTTCCGGTTGAACTACTTCTGTTAAGTCAGGAACATGGGCTTCGGATTCGAGGCTACTACTTAAGGGTTTAGCTGCATCGCGTAGGTCATTGAATTGCCCACCACCGATATTTTCTTTCTTTGTCAGAATCCGAGGCGAGGGTAATTGAGGTCGTTCTTGCATGTAGGCCTTATTTACAGAGAAAGTATCACTCTGAGGTGATTGATTGAAAATACTTCCTAGCAAAGTAGCATTGGCATTTTGCAGATCAAACAAGGTTTGAACAACAGCAGCTCGCTTTGACTTTCCTGCTTGAATCACTACGATAACTCCATCAACCCGCCGGGATAAGACGATTGCATCGGCAAATACCAATACAGGTGGAGTATCAAAGATGATGATTTCAGCAACATTCCTAAGCTCATTCAGGATTTCTTCCATCCGTTTCGAGCCAAGACGTTCTGATGGATCAAGAAGGGCCATGCCACTTGTAAGTATTTGCAAATTGTCGATAGATGTGTCTTTGATACAATCTTCAACCTTGAGCTCAGGTGAACTTAACATGTCGCCCAACCCAGTTTCATTGCTCACGTTAAAAATGTTGTGAAGCACTGGGTGTCGTAAGTCTGCATCCACAATGAGGGTCTTGTGGTTCGCTTGAGCAAACACGATAGCAAGATTGGCAACAGTGATACTCTTGCCTTCCTCAGGCATTGAACTTGTTACCATCATGGAATGTGTTGGCGTATCAACAGGCTTAAATCGTATCCTGCTCCGTATGATACGGTACGACTCTGTCACGGGAGAGTACGGATGAAGATCAGCGACGATCTTATCCTTAAGATTTCTGCCTCTAATCTTACGAATGCTACCAAGTATGTTCACTTCCTCAGATTGGGAAAAATCACTTAGTGATTTATATGTATCATCAAGGAAATCCATCACGAATAGTACGCCCAACGCAATCACCATACCCAGAAGGCCGCCCAGAGCGGTATTTAATTGAATACGGGGACGAATTTGCCTGTTACTGCCATGGGCAGATTCGATCACGGTTAATTGCGTTGGGTTCTTTTTGGGTTCGCTTAAAACAAGCATTTCTGCGTAATTTCGTTCCCATTCAACAAGTAACCCTTGCAAGGTTGCTTTTTCTCTTTGAAGATCTGCTAATTGAATCTCGGAAATGGACTTGCTCATCTCAGCGTCAATTTCTGCCAGCCGAGCGCGTCCATTCACAATTCGTTCCTGCAAACTCTGTATTTCATCGCGGTTAAAGTTGGTGATAAATTCATTATCCCTGCCTTCGGTTGTTGCAGGACTTAACAGGATCATCTGATTGACAACCTCATCTGCGATCATACGAGCCATCTCAGGTGAATTGGCTTCAACAACGATCTCAATTAATTGAGTACTCTCAACCTGCGTAACCTGTATTTGGCTATTCAAGGCTTGCCAGGATTCGTTCAGATTAAGCGCCCTGACGACACCTTCCAGCACGGGCTGACGACGCGCAATCTCCACATAGGTTTGCACCAATGCTTCACTAACTTGGATGTCTGTCCGATCTACACGGGTTGATTTAATACTATCACCAACGAGGACCGATGTTGTCGCCTGATAGACGGGTGTCTGTTGACGGCTGATGATATTGGCCGCAGCGGCAGCAAGGACAGTCGCTAGAACTAACCACCACCACCTTCTTAGCACAATGGCTAATATACGACGTAGTTCTACAAAATCACTCATTTAGCACCACTTTCTAGTCCTGAGAAACAAATTGAACTCCTCAACGTATTCTCAGGGGCTCAACTAAGATTTAGGCTCGCCTGGATGGCAGAGACCACAACAAGTACGTCATCGTTGCTCATTGCCGGATATAGTGGCAAGGTAATTTCACGTTTGGCAACATCTTCCGTTACCGGTAAATTCCAAACCGTATCATCTTTATACGAGGTGAATGTATGTATCGGTGGATAATGAATACTGGTTTGAATTCCATTCCCTTTCATACTTTCAATGAAATCTTGACGCTTTGTATCTTTGGGAAGCAAAACAGGCATGATATGGGCTGATGTTTTACCAAGATGATGCTGGAACGGAACGTTTACCTGCGGGGCCAATTCTTGCAAAGCATCACGATATACCTGTGTTAACGATCTTCGACGTTCATTGTTTCGTTCCACTTTGGATAATTGAGCAAGACCAATAGCGGCCCTGATTTCATCTATTCGATAATTGTAGCCCAAATCCACAACATCATAGCTGTAAGCATGTCCTTTGTGGCGATCCCAGGTCAAGGAGGTCATACCATGGGACCGTAAACGACTCAGCTTCTGAGCAAGATCATCGTTATCCGTGGTCATCATGCCGCCTTCTCCGGTTGTCATGTTCTTGTTGGAAAAGAAGCTGAAGCATCCTATATCGCCCCAGGTACCGAGATGACGTCCATTTAGTTCCGAACCAACGGCGTGAGCCGCGTCTTCGATTACAAACAAGCCGTTTTGCTTGGCAATCAAAAGGATTGCTTCCATATCACACGGATACCCCGAATAATGTACAACGATAATTGCACGCGTCCGTGGTGTGATGGATGCACTGATCACCTCGGGAGAAATATTAAGATTGTCGTCACTAACAATATCAGCGAAAACCGGTGTCGCACCCACATAGCGAACTGCATTTGCCGTAGCCACAAATGTTAAAGACGGTACAATCACTTCATCACCGGGACCTAATCCGAGTGCCAGACATGCCAGATGCAACGCAGCTGTGGCGTTGGTTACAGCGATCGCGTGCTTTGCCTGAACATGGGCAGCGAAGGATGCTTCAAATTCCTGTGTCACTTTTCCCATGGTCAACCAGCGGCTCTTCAACACTTTCTCAACAGCCAATGATTCAACTTCATCGAAATCAATATCAGATAGCGGAACACGCCAATTCATCTCTTATACCTCATTAGGCAGGAATTGAGAGCGCATTTGGTCAAAGTCCTGGGCTGCGCTCTCGTAATCATCAGGCCGTCCAAGATCTTGCCAATAACCATCGAACCGATATCCAATAACTTTTTCCCCAACTCCAATAAGCTTTTTTACCAGGTCAGGAAAATCGTAGTATTCCCCTTTAGGGATATAAGCTAGCACTTTCGGCTCGAACACATAAATTCCCATGCTTACAGAATAATCATAAGTTGGTTTTTCGATATATCCGGTGACGCGGGCATCTCCATCCCATTGGATCACACCAAGATCAACTTTCACTCTGCGATGATGAGTCGCAATTGTTGCAATCGCATTTTGTGTTTTATGAAACTGGATAAGTTCCCCAAGCGGGAGAGTCGACAATACATCACCGTTCATAACAAGAAAAGTTTCATCCAAATTTGGAACAAATGCAATGGGACCTGCGGTTCCAAGTGGAGAATCCTCATATTTATAAGAAATATTAAGGTTCAAGCGTGATCCGTCTTGAAAAAATGTGCGCAACAGTTCAGAGAGATGACCCACAGTCAAAACGACATCATTTATACCTGCCAGCTTTATCTGGCGCAAAATGACTTCTAAAATGGGCATATCGCCAATCGGCATGAGAGGCTTGGGAAGCACCTTGGTATAGGGAGAAAGGCGAGTGCCTTTGCCACCGGCTAAAATAACTGCTTTCATTTTTGATTCCTATCAACCGATTCAGTGACGATTAAATCTCTACCAATCAAGAAAATTTGCTGGATCTTGTGCATAGGCAATATCAGGGTATATTTCTGTATTCAGGACTTTTAAAATCCTGAATTATGCCGCTTTCAACTAACCGAATAACTTCCTGTATACCGTTTCCAACCGTATGTTCAGTCTTAAAACCAATATTTTGTTTAATTTTTTCAAACGATACTCGATAGTCCCTTGGGTCTTCATCTTTACGAACATACTCAATGACAGCATCGGGAATATGAGATTTCAGCATATCTGCCAGTTGTTGCTTCTGAAAATTTTGAGTTGTGGAACCAACATTGAACACTTCATTCCGAACTTTTTCGGTTGGAGATTCGAGAATACATAAAATTGCCCTTGCGATATCGCGAATGTGAACATAGGGACGCCAGAACTGCTCTCCAAAGATGACTAGCTTGCGCTTTGTCAGAATTTCCATAGTGAATTCATTAACCGTCAAATCGAATCTCATTCTGGGAGAAACTCCATAGGCGGTGGCAAAGCGCAAAACTGTAGGAATGAGTTCTCCAGAATTAGCTGGGTCCAATAAATATTTCTCAACAGCCACTTTAGTTTCTGCATATAAAGAAACAGGGCTTAATTCCGATGTTTCATCGACATATCCACTACCATCTTTCATCTTTCCATAATTACTGCAAGTGGACGCGAAAATAAAGTTTTTGACACCCGATTCCTTGGAAAGATTAAACAGTTGGATGGATGCATCCAGATTGATTGCACGGGCAAGTTCAGGCTGCCGAGCGCAGGCAGGATCACCTACAATCGCTGCTAAATGGATTACGGCTTCGATGTCCTTCAACGCTGCACGGACATGTTCTTCGTTGCGAACATCACCTTCATAAAAATCAAAATTCAGATCTGGCCACACACCCAGAAGCGATTTTCCACCATGAGTTAGATTATCCATAACGCGGACACGGTACCCGGAAGAAAGCAAAATAGGAACTAGGGTTGAACCAATATATCCAGCACCGCCTGTTACAAGTATTTTCATCTAAACCTCTTCTTTAAATTTGATCGCTATTTCAGTCACCAAAATATTTACTAATGTAGAGATAAATTACCTTCCAAGGTAAATCCATTGTATTAATCACCAGGGACTTTAATTTTTGGAAGGGTCTCCAAATTGCTCAAAATTTCTTTTCTCTGTGCGATACCTTTCGACATGGCACAACCATAACATCGTGCAATTTCGACCTTCCCGGGCGCTTCAAAGGCTCCGCACGTCTGTTGACATATACAAGCGCCGATCGTTGGAGTCAGCAAATATTTCTGACCATTGACATCGAAAGGCTCAGATAACGCTGTAACAATTCTTTGGGTGATTATTTCCATTTCCGGCTCACCGGGGACATTTTCTAATAGTAGTCCAAATTTATCGAAGCCAAACCGAGCCAACGTATCACTTTCTCTCTTGGAATTAACAAGCCTCTTGCCCAGGTCTCTCAATACTTCACCACTGACTTTATCTCCCAAGGTATCCGCTATTTTCCCTATACCTTCAAATTCTATGAAAATCAGGGCGGGTTGAGTCTTATATCGTCTTGCATGAGCAAACGTATGTTGTACGCGATCCTGAAAGAGTGAACGATTGGGAAGTCCAGTCAGCACATCATGCATGGCTTTAAATTCCAATCGTCCATCGAGCCATAATTGAGAATCAACTTTCCCTAAAGGCCGGGTCACCTGGCTATCTACCATCGATAAGAGGTCATCAAGGAAAATTAACCGCGTGCGAGAGAGCTGACAGAATTCCAGAATATGTTCATTTTCAGGCTTATTATGTGGAATGGTGGATAATACCACTCCAATATCATAACGTGCGATCAGATCAGGAATATCACTAATTCCTCCTAACATCCAAGACCCACCTACTCTCATCCCGTGCTGTGATGGATTATCGTTATCCACAACGCCAACAATTGAAAAAGCAGTACGGAACGTTCGTTGCTTGAGCAAGTAATGGGCGATTTTATTGCCATCTCCCAGTCCAACGATCAGCACACGTTCACCCACTCTAGATGCTTCCTGCCGCCAATTCAACCAACGCGTGGCAAGGGATGTGACCAACCTTAAACGATAGCGCACCGCAACAAAGCCTACTCCCGTGACAATACCAATAGCAATGATCATATTTGTAGGGAGTGGTGAGAAGGGTAGCCATTCATAAAAATAACGTAAATAATTTACAATCCATATCAATGTGGTTGCAATACCACTGGAAACGAGTAAACCCAGGGCATCATCAATTGTTGCTTGAGACCAAAATACCCGGTTAAGTCCAATAATGGAATTAAGTACGGTAAACAAGGCCGTAAAAATAAACGGAAAAGCCAGTGCCTCTACTGCAAGAATCAAAGGCTTTGTGATTCCCCACGAGAAACTTGCCACAACATACGAGACAATCGTCGAAATCAACAAATCCACCAGGAACCAATTTACATAACGATGAATCAGGCGAGAGATCGGTCCGGCAAACAAATATCCTTCAGGAATTTTTGTGTTTGATACGCGTGGAAGAATGATCGCTAACGTCCAGAATATTACATCAAGATCTGAGAAGAATGAGCAATGACGAACATAGAGCCGGTCGAGGCGTAATTTATTAGGCAGAATGCCTTTGAGATAATCGCCCATCACGTTGGCATTCGACAGCAACTTTTCCTCATCATGATAGAGAATACTCGCGGGACTGGTAACTCCTGGGCTGACCGAGAGAATTTCATCAAAGGCATCTTTTGGCCAACTCTTAGAAATCTCCACATCTTCAGGTCGAGGCCCAACTAGACTCATCTCTCCGATTAAGACATTCCAAAGTTGAGGCAACTCGTTGATCTTCGTATCCCGCAACCATTGCCCAAGCGGGGTAATGCGTGAATCACCGCTGGCTGTTACGGGCGGACCCTGATAACTTTCTATGCGCTCGTACATTGTCCGGAATTTCAGCATCTTAAATGGCTTTCCACCCTTCCCCATGCGTGATCCCCAGAAGAAGACTGGACCAGGGGAATCGCGTTTAATTAAGATGGCGACATAAAAAAAGACTGGTGCCAGAATAATAAGGCCAATTAATGACATGATGATATCAAAGAGGCGTTTTACTAGCTTTTTTCCCTTGCTGTAGAACAATTTAAAATCAAACGATTGTACATCTCGTGGAAGTTCTGATTGATTCGAAAAAGCTTGTGAGCTCATATTTCCTCGATAATAGCAGCAAGTGATCTACCAATAAAAAATGATGTCATACTACGAAAAATACCTATTACGATTAAATAGAGTGTATGAAGTGCAGTAGTGAAATCAAGGAAAGTGCTTCTAAGTAAGTTTTGATTTTGTCACTTTCCAGAATAGAACTGCTCAAAATAGTGGAGAGGGCGAACCTCCACTAAAAATCCTGTTTTGTCTCTGATTTGAGAGACATTACAGCTTCGTCAGTTCTGTTTTGCAGATTTGTTAGTACATGACATCCAAGAAGTTAAAAGGTTACATTGGAATTTCGTGTATCTATTTGAAATATCCCCCAGTTGTTAACAAGTGGTTAAGATCGGTTTATTCCTGTTAACACATTGTTTACGAAATCGCGTTCAGACAGACGTGCCAGTTATCGGTTTATTGCGAGTTGAATGCAAAACCTGGATGCGTAGGAAAAACACAGTTTAAATCTTTGAAAGTTCTTTATAAAGAGAAGTAATATTTTCCACCATCTTTGTTCCGGAAAAACGCTCCGAGTATTTTTGTGCTGTCAGACCCATTTCAGAGCAAACTGCATCATTATTAAGCAGATACAGAATTCGTTCTGCCATTTCTTCAGGTCGGTGTGGCGTCACCAAATAACCGGTCTTTCCATCAATAATTACATCACGAGCGCCGTCAACATTATTAGCAACAGTTGGCTTGCCAGCGCTCATGGCCTCCTGGAAAACAACAGGCAACCCTTCCCATAAAGAACTCAACACTGTAAGAGTCAATATTGGCATAATCCTGCTGATATCATCCCTATAACCTAAAAGGAAAAAGGTGCCCCGAAGATTGAGTTCATTAATCAAGCTTTCACATTCAGAACGTAAGGAGCCATCTCCCGCAATCAAAAATTGAACCTTTGGATATTCTTTTACAACAATCGCAGCCGCTCGAATAAAATCGAGAGGGTTTTTCTGCTGATCTAAACGCGCAATCATACCAACAATTTTGCATTCAGGGTCCAAACCCAAGTCAGAAAACACTTTCTGTCGATCAACCTTTTGTCTAAATTTTTCCAAATTGATACCGTTATAAATCAGGGCAAATTTTTCTTCTTTACAAATGCGGTAGGCAAGCCCTTTTTGAATTGTTGGAGCGGAAACCGCGATCAATCGATCGGTAAAGAGCGCACACATACGCTCTAATATCAAATAGAGTGTTCGTACCGCTGTCGACATGTTCTCCTGTATTCCCCAGCCGTGAACATGATGCACAATCACGGGAACTCGGGTTATAAACGCAGCAATCCGCCCAACGACTCCCCCAACGGAGGAATGCGTATGTACAATATCGAATTTGCCGCGTCTCATAACTGCAATGAGTTCCAAGAGTGCTTTAAGATTGACCCATGGGTTAATGTGATTAATCAAGTTATGAATTATCGTTGTAGTAATGCCACGTTCATAGGCCAGATACGTCAGATCCACTTCATGCTTGAGAACAGGTCCGACTGCCAATTGAACTTCATATTGTGAGTTCGTATTCAAATATTCTGCAATATCCAGTACGACGTTTGTGTCACCGCCGATGGTTAATCGTGTGATAACAATAAGCACCTTGATTTTTTTATCAGTTTTGGATTTATCTGAATTGCTCATAGCTACCTTAGTCAATATTATGTTTACAAAGCTTTCCAAATAGCCTTCTTAACATCTAAGATGGTCTTGTCAAGAGGCTGATCGGTATTGATTCGAAAAACTTGTGTTTTTTTGAATTCCAGATTCGAGCTTTGTGCATGACGAAGACGAACAAAATCTTCTGGTTCTTCTTTCCCACGGTTTCTATTTCGAATGATTGCCACTTCCACAGGTACCGTTAGAAGAACGACCAGATCTGGGGACGGTATTTCCTCGTAGATCTTTTTTTCTATAGAACCGAGTCGATACTGAATGGGATATTTATCTTTTAGAATAGGAAACTGTGATAACTGTGGCCCATCAGGAGAGCCCGGCAATAAGGATGGATATCGATCACACAACACAATGCTCCCATTCGACGCGCGGGCAAAGGCGCGAGCCAGCAGGGCTCTGCGATCATAAGCAAGCAGAACCGAGCGAACAGCAGAAATGATGGGATAAACTTTCTGTGAATCTGGTTTCTCTTCAGACGCGTGCTTCGTCTCTATTCGACTGGGTCGATATGTAGGAAGGAAAAGGCGTAGCGCTGGCACCACAAGATTTGGAATAAAAGTAAACAATGTAGATTTAGGCTTGCCTGCATGAATTTGCTGCACTGCAAAATGTTCACCCAGCCATGTCCTCACTTCGGCAAGCAGAGTAGATTTACCAGTAGCCTCTGGACCTACAATGGCAATCACTGCCCCACCCGATTGGGGAAACATCCCTCTTTGAGAACGAATAACGCGACGGATTCCCATCGTCACAAACTTTGTGAGTCCATCCCACCAGGCTGCAACCAATGAACGTCTCGCATAAACTCGAAGCGATGAGCGAATCTTAAGACCAAGGGCTATACGACGAAGGAGATGGGCTGGGGACCTTATAGCCTGTACGCATTCAGAAAAAAGCCGCGGATCGACAGCAGGAAGCCAGTCTCTTATCAAATTGATGGATTCGTCAACTTGGCCACCTTCCAGCAACCAGAGTATTTCTTCTCTCACATGCTTCCAGTCTCTTGCCAGCATGAGAAGCTCTACCACCGATGTGTGTTTCAACATCATTCGCAAGGTGAAGATTACAAGCTCTGCACTTTTCGCAGGCAGATGAATTGATTCCACTTCCCATGTATTTTCCAATAACATCTCTTCAATTGGAAGCCGATAATTCTTAACAAGACTTTCACCCGTGATCACCCGGTAATAAGCATGAACATGAACTAGCTCACCACGTCCTTCATCAAGCGCGAAATAATGCTCCACAGATGGGAAGGATGCAACAGCATTTGCCACCGCTGGACGAAAGCATAATTTGCTCATGAGGGCCCGGAAGGAATCGGCATCATTTCTATCAACCAGCAAATCAACATCTGTCTTGCCCGATAATGCCTGTGTAAGAGCAAAATTACTTTTCCAATGACAATATTTGATACTGTTATTCAGGTTTTCGATTAATTCTCGAATTTTAGGTAGCATGTCGAATCCGCATTATATCGTATGCTTTTTTTCGTCTAGTGATGAATAATTCAGAATATATTGAACAATTTTATCTGCGACTTTATCATGTTCTTCAGCAGTAAGATCAGGATTATCCACAATTAAGAGTCTGCTTCGAATTCTCTCGGCTTCCATGAGTTGATCGAAAACTGCTGTTGCACTTCTAACATATTTTTCTGTCATAGCAGGGTCTCTACTCCCCATCTCCCTGGGTGGATCAGGCCGTTTCAATGCACGTCTAATGAGCACCTCGACCGGAGCCTTAATATACACAATCAGATCAGGTAAGGGAAGCAGGGCGGCAAAAGTGGAGAGTTCAGAGGGAGTAATGGTTGATCCTGAAAAGACAAACATATGTGCGGCAAGAATAGGTCCCTCATCCACTAAAATAATTCGATTCCGATCGTAGCGTTGAGTTATTTCATATAGACCAATTTTACGTTCCAGACTCCTGAGATTATTTATCGTGTGAATCGAAAATTTTGCAGTATATGAAAAAGTTCGAATCGTGTGAGTAAGAAATTTTCTGTATCGCTTCAGGGAGCCGATAAAAAATGGAAAGGCCACAAATTCCTGAATCAAGTTTTGTACTGTTGGATGGGTTACATTACTCAAACCCAGGGGAGTTGAGATCAAGTCGAAAGGAGTTGTCACAACAGTTGTCTGAGCCAGCTTGTGATGAACTTTGGATATCAGCGACGTTTTCCCTGCACCCGTACTACCAATGAACTCAACGATCATTTAAGGAGTTCTTTCCTTTTGTGGCTTTTCATTTCTCCACGTGCTGAGATCAATTTGCAGGCATTTTTCCAGTTCGTCAAATTCATTATCATAGGCCTGACTTAGCTTCTTCTTCAATTCTTTATCCAAGGGCTGAAGTGGCTCCCCTTTTGATAAGAATCGCTGAATTCCCAACCGCATCACAAAATCCACGAATGGTTCTAGGTTTCGCTTGCGAAGCTTTCGCCCCGTCTTTACCACAAAACCATAAAGCGATTGGTGGGTAGGCACGGTACTCGCGTTCACCTTTTCGCGGTTTTCAGAAGCAGGAAACTTATCAGCCGAAATCTCTAGAAAATCAGCTACCTGGGTCTTGGTTTTCGATATATCTGTAAAAACATCTTCAAATACCAAAGGCAGAAATTGTCTCCGGTCGAAGTAACGGAGATATTCCTTTAGGTAGCGGCTGTAAAATCCTTTTTCCAGTGCCCTAGGACGGGTGGCTAGAAAGTCCTCAAACGAACCCCTATAATTTCTTCTCTGTACATTAAAACCGTACTGGGAATACGCCCGGCTTATTGGATGACGCAACATCATGATCATCTTAATTTGAGGAAATGTATTAAAAATTCTCTCAGGGCAGTCCTGGCATTCATAATATTCCGGTGATATTTCGCCGATCGCTTTATATTTATTTGCATCCTCTGGCGGACAAAAAAAATCCTCGTACCATTTAAGACCATTTCCATAATACCGATCAAAAAAGCGGATTTCCTTGCGGATCGTTGGCATATATACATCGGGGTGGCTGGCAAGTAATGTGTGCAACCATGTAGAGCCACCTCGCTGCACTCCGATGCCCAAAAATGTGGGTAACGTCATAGATCTTCCTCCTTGAAAGAATCTTATTTTTATAAGAGTTGCGTTGTAATTCTTTCAAGCGAATTTATCGTTTCCTTAATTTGCTAAGCACCATTTAGCCAAATGGATAGGTCCCGACCCAATAATTCCTCAAGCCTGAGAATATCTTCACGATAAATCCCAAGTAATTTAGCACGAAGATCGGCTGGCATCTTTGGAGTAGTTGCCAAATTCAATTCACGAACTTGTTTGAGCATGACCTGAACGCCCTCTGGTACGACAGACTTGGTCATATTAATCAACTTTGGATGATAGAAAAACTTATTAAGCAATCTGAACTTTGGCACGGCACCAGGGTTGTATTTTACGGATGTATCCGGCGCAAAAGATGTATCCACTCCCAGGAAACTGTAGAGGTCTGAGATCGTCCCAGCTGCATTCTTTTTAAATTCCTCAAAAATATAAATTTTGATTTGATTTCTTGGAAAGAGATCCAAATACCTTTTCAGGCGTTTGGAATAAAAACCTTCTTTGACGTGACTGGACTGTGGGGTTAATTCCTCATAGAATCCTTTTACTGCTTCCCCTCGACGTGTCCGCATCATGAATCCGGAAAAGGCCCGATCTGCCGGATTTCTCAGGCTCAACACCAGTTTGACATTTGGTGAATATTCGTGGATTCGCTTTGCCGCATTTGGACATCGAAAGTATTGGGGTGAAACCTCACCAACAGCGATCTCGTTGGTGGCTTTACTGAATATAGCCTCATATTCGGCAAGCGTTCTCACAGGAAAGTTCTGCAGCAAAGGAGCATCACCTTCCTCCTTCCACTTCCAGTCACGCGCGTCTTCATATCCAAAATAATTAGTAGCTTTGATATCGCACACAAAAACTTCAGGGTGCTCATCGAGGTATCGGAAGAAGGAGGTCGTTCCTGCCTTTGCCACTCCGATCATCATAAAATTTGGCTTGGTCATAATAAGTACCTCGTTTCCCTACGCAACATATTTCTGGTTCAAATCGCTTCGTGGAGTCCACGGAGATTCGACATGAGTGCCCGTGATTTGCGAATAAATGCGTGCATATCCCGCGTGCATAGCAGGTAAACTGAATCGATCTTCAACGATCTTCCGGCACTTTTCACCAATTTCCGTACGTTCCGCGAGTGTCATTTTTTGAAACTTCTTGATTGCGTTAGCAAATCCTACTACGTCATTTGGTTCGATGAGCGGGATAAAATCTACATCTGTTACAATTTCACGGTGAGGTGGAATATCAGAAAGAATCACAGGACGATGACAGGCCATCGCTTCCAGAACGGCCACTGGAAGCCCCTCTCCTCGGGAGGCAGAGACGAACACATCCGATTTTGAAAAATACTCAAATACTTTGTCTCTAGGAATCATTCCAGTCAAGTTGGCCTGTTCCTGTAGGCCTAGTGAAGTGATCTTTTGAGTTAGGCTGGGTCTTAATATCCCTTCGCCCAGGAAAAACAATTTATTATCTGGATTGCCAGCCTGATGGAATGCTTCCAGTACTGTAAATGGATTCTTTATCTCAATCAACCCAACCGTAGAAATTGTGAAATACTCGTTATGATTCGCCCGATCGATTTTTGCAATAGGATCGATGCGCTCAAGATCCACACAGTTTTGTACAATCGCCATTCGTTTTCCGGCAAGCCACTTAAAAAATCGAGGGAAGCTTTCATAACTTGCTTCACCACAAAAAACCATCTGACGGAAAAAGATAAAGCTTGGAATAAACAATAATTTGTTCCGAAGCTTGAAATTTTCGTATGAATTCTGCACTGTATGTACAGTAATAGGAATAAGCTTTCTATAAAGACCCAATGCAAAAAGCGTCACAAGTAATAAAACCCCTGCATGAGGAGTATGAACATGAATAATGTCGTATTTCTTTGCGAGAGCCGCCCTCAGGGCACGAAAGAAACCCATCAGAGTGCTGTCACCATCGAAAAGCGTAATTTGTTCTGGCGGCGTAATGTCTGACTTAAAATAAGTGCAGATGTTGATATCACGCTCATTCATTAGTGGCAAACAATGCTCGTTGTATTGACCATTGGTTGGCTTCAACGCGAGTATGATGTGTAAAATACTTAGGCGATGACTTGATTGAGACATTTTATTTCATACCATCTCTGTCAGTAATCTTTGATAATGATGAGTTAATAGGTTCGTTGCCCAGAAGCAATTTGACATACTGGTTTACCACATTATCAAGGTCATAAGGCTGCCAACTTTCAGGCGGTGGGCTTGATGCTTTGCTATCAAGAGTAGATTCAATTGCCTGAGCCAGCGCATCTACATCACCTACAGGCACTAATTGACCGTATTGGCCGTCTTTTAGAATCTCGCGAGGACCGCTCGGGCAATCTGTGGAAACTACTGGAGTGCCGCAACAGAGCGCCTCTATTAATACTGTAGGCAACCCTTCCCATCTGGAGGAAAGAACAAAGAGCGAAGAACGCGCCATATATGCGTAAGGATTGGCAACGAAGCCCGGTAGGCTCACGTCATTTTCGAGACCTAGTTTCCGGATGAGTTCTTCGAGCGGCCTCCGTTCCTTCCCTTCACCTAAAATTAGGAGTCTTACCGGACGCCGCTTCCTTACTTGAGCAAAAGCATACAGGAGAGTTGGAAAGTCTTTTTGCATCTGGAGGCGACCGACAGCAACCAAAACAGGCGGCTGGTCAGGTTTTAACCAAGGATGATCCAAGGGAGCTTGTGCCTTCTTTAAAACTTCAGCTCTTACCACCGAAGGGTTGTAAATAACTGTGATACGTTCCTTTGGGATTTTTGTTAATTGAGCCATATCATCCCGCACACCCTGAGAAACAACGATGATACCATTTGCCCAAGGGTAAAATCGCTTTATCAACCAAGGCACAAACCTTCCGCGCAGGGTAGATGCGTTCCCAGATTCTTGTGAAACTGTATTCTGCTCATTTAATAGCAATCGAGTGCGAACACCAGCCAAGCGCCATGCCCATGAAGCGATAATATTGACGTAACCAAACACCGAGAGTAACGCCTCAGGCTGCTCACGACGAAGATAACGAATCAGGGCAGGTAGGCTTGTAAGCACCCTGGACGCCTTCAGGTCCACGATGCGGACTGGTTTCCTTACTTCGTCGAGAAAGGGACCTTCCTTTTGAGCCAATACTAGGTCGACAGCATAGCCAGACTGCGCCATCCCATGAGCCAAATTCACCATGGATCGTTGACCACCTCCGCCAAATAAACTTGGCATGAAGATAGCAATTCGTTTCTGTGAATGTAACATCCCTGGATCTCCTCGGCAGTATGAAATCAATGAGTTAAAGATTCTTGGTGTGTAACAGCGATCTGGCCCTCTGGTTTTGTTAGTCGCCTGGCGATGAAAACAGGTTCTTCTTGTTTATTCGTTATCGCGGCACTCACAACAGCAAAACTTAGAAATAGCCACGTTGATTTCCTAGCTTCCCAAGTTAATGTAAACGCCCCAAGACTCCAAACTGTGAGAACAGTCAGCCAAAACCGTGACTGCCACTTGGGCTGACGCCATGCCTGAGCAAACGCAATTACTAAAATGATGCTAAACAAGATAAATCCTATCAATCCCAATTCAACCAAAACGGATAAATAGGAGTTGTGGCTTACCTTACCCTCATTATTTGTGGCCAGACTATTCACAGAACGATACATGTTGGCACCCACGCCCAATAATGGATGTTCTTCAAAGGAAGCAAGACCTTCGCGCCAATTGTTGGTACGATTATTGAGATCACCTGTAGTAAGTTCGGCGCCTGTTGTACCTAATCGTTGAAACGATTTCAGGGTCTGAACATACGGCAATAAAACAAGAATCACGGACGCCAAAAGAACAAAGATAGCAATACGTGTAAAAAGTCGAAGGCGGGTAAGTGACGCAAGTCCAAATGCCATGCCCACCACGGATGCCAGCAAAGCTGTGCGAGTCCCAGATAAGGCAATGCCAAGTAGTGCTGCCGGGATATAAACGTAATTCAAAAATCTCAAGAAACGGCCCATTCCGGTCCTGGGCAATGAGCCTGCAAGATACCAAGCTACTGGTATTCCCAAAGCCATAATGAAACCGAACCCATCTGGGTTGGTCTCACCGGGACTAAAACGTTGGTAATTAGTGTAATAAGCTTTTCCTGTAGAGAAGTTATACAATGCACTGCCAACTGCTACATAGCCACCTAGTATATAGGCCTGCAGTCCTGCTAAAAGAGCAGGCCGTGTTGTATAAAGATCCCATAGAATAACAACCAGTAAAAACATCTGCGCCCATGTTCTCGTGTGGGCAAAAGACCTGTTAGGATTTTCGCTCCAAAAGACACTAAGAGCATTCCACAATACGAATAAACCAACCATAAACTGAAATGGGCCAAGTTTGCGCAAGCGGCCAGTAACGACAACTGTCGCAAGCCAGAATGCCGCAATTGCCATCCCTATAAATCTGGCAAAAGTCCCGAACCCTAACCGAACCATCCCTTCCCAGGGAACTAAGAAGATAAAAACCAACGAGAATATTAAAGCTATCTTACGCATGGCTAATTCCTGCATCCATTTCTGTCGAGAACCATTTATTCCAACAAGCTGGCAAATTTCGAGTCAGCCAGCGCTTTCTTGACCTGATCGTAATTGCTTATCATGTCTCGATGCGTCCCTTTTCGTATTCTTGTAAGAGGGGATTTCGGCCGCTGGTCTCCAGTATTGATTGAAAGAAAGTCTCTAATCAGATTAAAGTAATGAGTTTGATCCTGAACCATAGCTTCATAGGAAACTTCCAAATGTGGCAATTTGCACCATAGCAATAATTTTCTTGCAATATTTTGCTGTTTTTGGAGCCAGGAGAATTGTCTGACTAGATTTCGAGTGTCAAGTTCAACCTGTAATTTCTCTGGCGCAGACTGCCCAACTAATAGATGTGCACGTCCTATTTTCGACTTGACTGCATAGGAGAGCATAACATCCAAATGGTTTTGGCGAACAAGATGGAGGACGCGGATTCGGTGTCGGATAAAATAGGCCAAAATCTCAGGATACAACCCAAGCTGCTTGTACATTAATTTAAAGCCGACTTTTCCCGGCATGCTGTAAAGAGAATTCAAATACGAGAATGTAGAAAAGGGACGGACCGTCAAACCTTTGAATTTAGTTTCAACAAATCGTGTATAAGCAAATTCTGCATCCCACTTCCCATTCAGGATTCGGGGTCTAGGAAGGAATAATTCTCCATGGGCAGACACGCCTTCAAAGTTATTCAAAGTGCTGATAATCCACTCTGAACCGCTTCGGTTTGTAGTAAGCACGACAAAATTGGTACTAACCATCATAATTTATATTCTCCTAAATCTTTCTTAATTTCCATTTAGGAAAAACGAGACTAACCAGATCAAGTAATTCCTGATAAAGTTGACGGGCAATCAACCCGATCACTAGCACATAGGCTAAAGCACCGGTCAATACATAAATTGAGAATTCAAGATACAAATTCATGGATATATCTTTCAACAAGTATTTCAACATTGCGATAGCGAACACCATTGTGAGAGATGCAATCAAAGGGGGAACAAATTGTCGCAAGTACGTTCTAAAATCGACTTGAATGAGTTTGCGCAGAGCGACATAAGATACTGGTGCCACCAAATAGCTAACAATGACGAAGGATGCAGCAACTGCAACGATACCCCATCGTACTGCGACGAGGAAACCAAGTATGTTGCAGGCCGTGTTTAGAAGCATAAGACCTAATTCCCACAATGGCTTGCCAGAAGCTCGAATTACACTGGCATTAAAGAAAAGTACGGACTGAAGAATTCCTATCATTGCTAAGATCTGCATCACTGGAATACTTGGCGTCCATTTTTCGCCAAAAAAAGCTGGAACTAATTCTGGCGCCAGAGTAGCCAGGCCAATAAAGATAGGAAAAGCAATCAGGCTTGTATATTGTGTAACATTGTAAAAGGCCCGCCGCATTCGTTCCCGCTCAAGTTGTAGTCTGGAGAATGCGGGAAAGGCTACAGTATTCGTAACTTCGGTCACCAGTCTAATGATCACCAATAGTAGTTGATAGCCTATCGTATAAAAGCCTAATAATGTGGGTCCTAGAAAATATCCTATTAAGAGATCATCAGAGCGGCGAAGCATAATGTTTAAGGCATTGTTACCAACAACCGAAACCCCAAAGGTAAACATTTCTTTGTAATGTTTTGCTGAGACTTGAATTCCGGGGCGCCAATCACTCGACCGCCACAGAATAACTACTCCGGCTATACCACTTGCAAGATCTTGCCCTACCAGGCTCCAAACTCCCAAACCACTGAAGGCCATCACGAGCCCTACAACACCACCAACAGTTGTAGCAGCCAATGAACGAAGAGCTAGGCTCTTGAAGGCCAGCTTACGCTGAAGAATCGCAACTTGTGTACTACTCAATGCGCTGATGATGAAGGTGGTCGACAACCAGCGTAGGATAGGAGTCAGCTTGGGCCCATCAAAGAATGAGGCAATTAATCCCGCCGCCGCCATGCCTCCTACCGTCATCAGCAGACCCATAAATATATTGACCCAGAAAGCGGTATCTAGATGCTCAGGCTCAAGTTCTGACCGCTGCACAATGGCAGCACTAAATCCCTGGTCCAGAAAAATTTCAACAAAGGTCGTAAAGACAGTAGCCAGTGCCACTAAACCAAATGCTTCGGGGTCCAGCAGGCGCGAGAGGATGACGAAGGTGACTATCGAAATCCCGGCCCTTCCCCATTTTTGTATTACTGACCATAAAACGCCTTGAGCGGCCTTTTGCCGTAAACTCATTCTAAAAAAAACTCCTCATTCAATCTGCTCACCTATTATGATCTGTCGGTGATTGCCAGAATCAATTCACGCAATTGCGATACCCTTTCGATATAAATAAAGCACTGGCTTATAAAGTAAATATTGTTTGATACGAGATAAGGTTATGTTCCGATTATTAAAAATTTTATCTCGATTATGATAGTTAGCTACGTCGAATTCAAGCTTTGGACCGTATTCGCGCTGAAAACCTGGGTACAGTTCATTTTTGACGAAATCGTAAAGTTCCAAATCTGCCTGATTTGCCTCAATGAGCATTTGCTTCGTTTTTTCATTTGACAGCAGAGTTTGCGCGATTGAGTTTTTTCGTGCCACATTCACTGGCTGATAAGAGATATTTAGATTTTTAGCCATCAGGGCTTTGAGCAGCATCATTGATTCGTCGAACTGTTCTGTGAGGCCTATAAAAATGTTCTTATTCTTAATGATCTGAATTGCCTTTTTAACATCAGCAGTACCAGCAAACATTTTTGTTTGATGATTACGAGTCCAGTCTTTCTGAATCCATTCTTCAAAAACAAGGTTCTTTTTCTTCCTGTATTGGATATTATATTGAAAACGAGATGCACATGTTTTCAGCGGATCGCGCATGAAAGAGAAATATTTGAACTCCGTACCATTTTCGTGCAAATCCACATAGCCTGTTATCCGATGACCAGCTATACTTTCTAAATGGGGGTACAGCTTGCGCAAGCGTTGAAGGTCGTCACTTGAAAAGGGCGGATCATTCCATGGAGCGTGCCAGGGTTCCACTTCGCAATGATTAACACCAAAAGTACTTCGCAAAATATAGCGAACTGTGCTTCCAGCCGTTTTATTAATATGGATAAATACAAGCACAGATAGCTCCTAAAAGACCAGTCATCGAGCGGTCTTGTCCTATTTATAAGACGGTAATATATGGCGAATGGATACAGTCGTGCAGATAAAACTTCTTTAATGTGATGCAGCAATAATAGTGGAAAGAATTTCATCCGCGACTTGCTCGATACTTGTCCGACTGGTATCAAATTGAAGCAGGAGAGGCCCTCCATCTGACTTCAATTTCGCCAGCGTCTCTTCATAAGATGCCCGATAGCGGGCAAGAAAGTGAATTACTTCAACTTCAGTTTTACCCTTGACTGAATGGCGCTGATCGCGGGAATTGATACGTTTCTCCAGAACAGAGTCTGGGGCATCAAGCCAAATCACAACATCCAAGGTTGAAGCCCACTGCTTGAATATCGTGGCCCACCATTTTTCAGAGCCATTCACCATCAACTTTTCAGGACCAAATTCATGCAAAGTAGCCAGCTTAAACACAGGGCCATGGTCTAAAAGAATGGCTGCATCACCAGCTTTCGCCTCCTGCATTAAAACCTTAGACCATCCTTTTAAGTAAATCAGGTATTTAATCTCTTCCCAAGTGAACGCTTTACCGTACTGAAGCTGGCGCAGAAAAATTGGCAGCAACGATATGGCATTCCGCAGAAAAACTGGGGCATACTTTAATTTCTGCAGTTCAATCTCAGAACCGATTTGAATCGCAGGATTTCTGTGACTTAAAGTTCGTGAAAGGGTCGTTTTTCCCGCGCCAGCAGGCCCGACCAGTTCCATTATCAAAAGAGGCTTTTGCATAGCCAAATTACTAACTGTCATTTCATTCTTACAATCTAGACCAGATCAAAGTCTTAAGCTCTGATGCTACTTCTTCCCTAGATTTGCTGGCATCAATGACATAAATATCTGTATCTTCCCAATTCAGATTCCATATTTCTGTAGAGCGCTTCTCGACAGAAAAAGCGTCCTCATTGGTTTTTCTTTGAACAGCAATTGCCGGATTTACTTTGAGCACAGTTACTACCTCCGGCAAGATCATCTGGCTATAATAATTTTCTTCCATCTCTACTAAACGCCTTGCCAACCAACTATTTGGATGTGGCGTTAAAAAGAGTTTCGCTTGGGGACCACCATTGAGCTGGCGAATAAACTGGGCCGCCTGTGCTCCATCCATTAACTGGATCTGGGGAAGTGGAAAACGATCCAGGATCACCAATTTACCTTCAGAAGCGAAGCGTCGCGCCTTGATGTAGTTCCAATAACGATCTCGTGCTCTACAAACTTCTCGAATCAAATAGGGATATCCAGGAGATACAAGAGACTTCTGCTCAATGGTCTCCTCAAAAGATGCTTCTAACGGATATAGACCGATTATTTGCCCAATCTTCAAGATTGACCTGATCGTAATTGTTGGCCATGACCATGATGGCTTCCCCATGTGTATCTTTGTCGATCTGAAATTCTTTGATAGCCAGGCATGTAGCGTATCAATAGCTGTTGTCTTGCCGGCACCATCCCCTCCTACAATGGCGATCATTGCCCCTCCAATGGCCAAGCTATATTTTGAAGATGATCTAAACAAACGTCCGCGCAGCATCAAAATTGCCCGACGCCATACTTTCAAAATTGTGTCAATCATCATGGGATAGTAAGCATTTGCTCGAAGCCTGGCTTGCAATGCATACACGGTTTTTATGCGAGTCCATATAGAGCAGCCCGGTTGCAGCGCCAAGACACAATTCTTAAACAGATCTTTGTTAATGTAAGGCAAGTGGTCTTTCAAAATCTCATTCACGCGATCTTGATTAATCTTGCCTTGCAGATAAACAAGTTCTTTTTGTTCGCTCGTTTTTAGCTTCCCTTGCCGACTAAGGATAGCATCCCATGTTGAATGCTTTAATACCATCCGAATGACAAATACGATAAATTCAAATTCGACTGCAGGAACTTTGAAGATGCCGTCCCAAATGGTCGACTCGAGATAAGGGGTTTCGATCGCAAAGCGAAAGTTTTTCGTCATGTCGTCGCCCATAATAAGTTGATAATGTGCGTGGACATGTACCCATTTATCTGCTCTCTCATCGTAACCAAAATAATCTAATACGCCAGGCATTTGCTTATCCGCAGGGGCCTTCGCCTGCTTGAATCCCAATCGATATAGGATCTCTGAAAATCGTGATGAGTCTGATCTATCGATTAACAGATCAATATCATTTTCCCCATTCGCTGAACGGTCAAGCGCATTATTACTTTTCCAATGACAATAATTTATGCCCTCTTCCTTAAGAAGCTGGCATAAGCTTAAGATCAAATCAAGAGCCACACGTTCTCCCTTAGCGTCTTTTTGAGATGAGCCATCGAGTTTCTGCTGATGATCAATCTTTTGCATTGTAGATGACAAATGCACCTGTTCCATGGTTCTACCTTAATTGTCAGTTATTCTATAAACTACTCGATCATTACTCTTAACGTCTTCGACGGAAAAATACAACTCATTGGAAACTGCTGTGGATGAATTGATCAGCCAGACAGTATGGGTGGACCGATTGTATTCAAAGACTTTATTCCAGCTTTTCCCATTATCTGAGGTATACATTAATAGACACTTGGTGTTTGGAGTAGAAAAGGGTAAATTTGCCCATATTTCCTCTCCCGCCTTTGATTTTCTTAGGACCATATTATCTATTGGGCTCCTTCGATAAGGGTCTGGAACGATCTTTTTGGAAAATTTCTTCCCATCAGCAGTTTCGACCAGAAAATTAGTCCCACCCTGATAGTCAGTTCCAAAAATTACTTTCCCATTGCTTTCGACCACTCCAGTGTAGCCGCCCATCTGGATATGGAATTTATTCACAGGATTCCAGTTTGGTTTTGCAAAATCGGTTGTATCCAGTGAATCGCTTAACCACAACTTCTTATAGTTATCGCCATCTGCGACCATGACTTTGTCTAATAGGTGGCTGTACTTCACAATGTGAACATGTTTATTGGTCCCCTTCTGAATTAAGAAGTCGGATGTTTTCCATGTTTTTCCATCGTCGAAACTAGTATAGATGTATGCCAGTTTCCGCCATCCCGTTTTATCCCAAATATTGCCATATTCCCCGGCCAACAATACCTTATTCGGAGTTTCTGTAATGGCATTGTTAAATCGGAAGAAGCTAATCGGTGAGCCAAGATCCAATGTCTTTTCGAACTTCTTTCCAGCATCTGAACTTGTGTAAAGAGAACCCTTCAAACAAACGAGTATTGTGTTCTGACTTGAAACAAATATCGATTTTATACTTTCCGGGAATCTATTCAGGAAAACAACTGTTTGTCCACCGTCCACGCTTTTGTAAAGATCACAATCATCCGGATAAATACACCCAAAAATTTCTTTATGATGAAAATAAAGCAGCTTCCAATTTAGTTCGGACTTTACGGCATGAAGCCCCTTACTAGCAAAAAATTGTGTCGTTACAGCATCAAATTCTGACGAGTCAATAGAATCTTTACTATTCAGTTTAATTGCTTCACGCTTATTGAATAGCAGATAATCCTTCTTGGGAAAAAGACCTAATTTATGGAACGTCTCCCACACGGCAAATGAAATGATCTCTCGCAACTTTCCGGATTTATAGACATCCTGAGCAAACGAAAAAATTCTTTTTATTCCCTTTTTTTCAAACAAGGTTGAATATTGTTTCGTTAGATCACTTGTTAAATCACGTCCCATGATTACCTTCACATTGGGTGGAATTTGTTTTATTGTACAGGGAAAGAAATCTCAAGGATTGGCTTGCTAGCTGCAGCAGCTAACGATGATAACAGATAACATTCTTCGTTCCAAATAATTCTCCGAACCAATTGTCGCGTCCAAGACGATAGGATCAAGGAAAAGTTACAAAGGTAGACATTACACATCAGGGTAGCTGCCAAATTCATAGTGGAATTCTTTTACAAAATATGTTATGCATAGACGAAATTTCTATTTGTTAGTTTGAGACGAGCACAGAATCTCAAATAACCAGGTTGCAGCTATTTGAGATTCTGTGAATCACACCTCTGAAAAAAGATTAATATTTCAGACTAGCCGTAAAGTTCCGTTACGGGCCGATGTACGTCTGACGCCGCGACTCGAAAGCATCGAAGTAATACGTGCCGCTAGTTCCAGCATCTATACCAGATAATGCGCCTAGTCTAACGCGATCCACTCGTAGAGTATCATTATCGACTCCGGTTAGATCCGCCTGCTGAACACCATCGATCCATAAGGTCAATCCACCATTATTGGCTCCAGCGGAGGTCGATGCCCGCCAGTCCAACTCGATAAAGTGCGGCGCGTCACTAATCGTGAACCAGTTAGTAACTATAAAGGTGCCAGCGTCGTTCAGCAGCTTCGCCCTCACCTGGTAGGCTCCGGAGCCAGGACGCAATTCAACCTGCAATATATCCGTGGCTGTGCCCATAAACCCTTTGAAGATGAAATGAGCATCTGTACTTCCCATGATAAGTGAGTTCGAGTCAAAGTAGAAACGCGCCCGATAACGCGGCTCAGCGTTGGGCGTGTCATCTGTGACATAATTTGTGTTGGTATCATTGATGAGCGCCTGCATGCCCCAGCTACCAACCAAGGCAGCCGTACCGCTTACACTGAGATCACCATCATTAGTCGTGGAAGTCCAGGCTGAGAAGCTGCCTGACTCAAAGCCATCTGCAAAGATCAGGTCTGACACGCCTGACGTGTTTGTTGGCGTAGGAGTGCTGGTCGGTGTAAAGGTAGCAGTAGGGGTCGGTGTGTTAGTAGGCGTATTTGTTGAAGTCGGTGAAGGGCCCGAGGTAGGTGTGTTCGTCGGCGTAAAAGTTGGTGTGTTTGTCGGGGTATTTGTTGGTGTGGGTGTAGGACCCGACGTCGGCGTATTCGTGGGAGTTGGGTTTGGACCTGTCGCTAATAGTTCGAAACCATCCACATCGTTAGCGGATAAGCCCCATAGACTACCATCAAAGTATAGCGCTGAAGAGTAGGTGCATGCAGTAACGCTACCTAGTGAAGTGGGTGTGCATACAAACACATCTTCATCATCCCCAGACACACCCGTAACTGAAAATACACCGATCGTGGAGAGATAGATATTACCGTTAGGTGCTACATCAAGAGCATCAATATCTTCATTACTTGTATCTGCCAACCCTACATCGGAACCATCGAAGTACAACGACCAGGTGCCACTCGTGTTCGTGCCCAGGGTGGTCGGTGTGAATGCCAGAATGTCTTCATCCGCAGCGCCCGTCACGCCAGGAACCGTCGGGTTGCCCGTCGTCGAGATCAGTATCCTGCCATCCTGCAAGACATCCAACGCATCAATATTCTCGCTGGAGGCGCTTAGACCTACATCCACACCGTTGAAGTACATGCTGAATGTACCAGCGGTGTTCGCGCCGAGTGAGGTGGCATTGAACCGCACGATATCGGTCGGCGCATAGGTAACGCCACCAAGTGTGATTGATGTATTGAACACCAACAAGAGTGAGTTCGCATCCAACAAAGTGAAATCAAGGACATCTACAGATCCGAGGCCCACATCCGAGCCATCAAAGAATAGACTCCAGGATGATCCATCGAATTTCAGGATATCTTCGTCCGCAAAGGAAACACCGCCTACGCTACCACCATTTGAAAATGAAACATATAACGGATTACTGGAGGGCGACGAGGTTGGAGTAAAAGTGGGGGTGGGAGTCCTCGTTGATGTAGGGGTAGGTGATGGACCTGGTGTAGATGTATTCGTCGGTGTGGGGGTACCTGAACCGGCTATGTTGATCTCCCATACTTTCCCATCGTTCTCAAACCGATCGTTATTATTATCCACACCGCGGCTGACAATATAGATACTCTTGACCGCGGGGTTCTGACTGCTCGGAGCATAGGTCACGTCTGAGCGAAGATTGCCTTGGGTTCCCATGAAAGACAGATCATATGCGCGCACCAGTGTCCCGGATGTTGTTACTTCCCCCAAATAATTTTCAGACCCAACCGTACTGACGATGAACAGCGTTCCAGCATCCGAGTTATAGCCAATCCCTTCGAGATCGTTAAAGCCCAGGGCGGCAGTATCAAAATGGGTTACAGGCCCATCATCTCCGCCGCCATTGAGCACCCCATTTGCTCCTAATGGAACAACGTATACCTCGGCATTGATCCCATCGGCGATAAATAACGTGTTATTTCCATAGGCTACATCTTCCGCATCTGTGGCGCCATATAAAGTTGCAACCACAAAGCGCGTAACGACATCATCCGGTGTGCAGTAGGTCGCATCCGGTCCAGGGGCCACTTCAAAAACTCTGCTATTGGAGCCATCGTTGGAAATGAAGAAATGGTTATTACTCGGATTAATTGCCATGCCAGTCGGTTCATTCGAATAGTTATTGTATGTGGGAGGGTTATTAACCGGGTTGGAAGTGAACGTCGTGCAATTGCCAGTTAGTGAACCCGCCAGGGTGGATTGAAAAATATTGAAGCCATGCCAATAGACTGGGGGGTTATTGTTTACTGACTCTTCAATTTCGGAATCATCTATCAGAAATTGTCCAGTTGCGGGCCAATAATCAATGCCTGATGGATCTGGACTTGGATGGTTCCAAACAGAGGTATCAAAAGTACGCACTAAAGTGCTTGGCAGAAGTGTTGTCCCAGCCGGGAGCGACATGGGAGCTTCGAGTGATAATTCGACAATTTGACTATCAGAGGATGCAGCTTGCTGCCTTGTACTTGTGAAGGAAAATAATCCCTTTTTCGCTTGTGCTGCTTGCCCATCATCGAGGACGAAAAGATCATAAATGTTTGGCTCATCCGTGTTATCCACGCTGGGCGCAAAGGTCATTGCCGATGGGTTTATGATTCCAAGAGAAGCAAGATCAAAGGTTGATAAGATATCCCCTTCCTGGGTCAACTCATATAACCTCTTCTGAGCAGGCTCGGAAATGTATAAATGCCCGTTACTTGGGTTGTATGCCAAGCCTTTGAGCACTCCCAGCCCAAGTTTTTTCAGCGAGACTTTTTGGACTTTATTGTCTTTGATTGCCTGGTCCGCATCGAAGCCTAGGGCGTCGTGGGGAACGATAGACACGATCTGGGAATTGCCTGCATCCAGCACGAACAAGCGACCACTGGCTGAGTCAAATGTGATTCCCTGGGCATCCTTGATGCCAAAAGCATGTATAGGAAATCGATCAAGTGAGGAGGAAGCGTTTGGCAGACCTTTGTTATCCGCCTGGATTTTAACTAGTTCAAACTTGCCACGGTTTAATATAAATAGACTTTCTGATTTTTTATCAAAGGCGGTATTCAAGGGATCAGATTGAGCATCGGAGAGTATTACAGTGCCCGCGTAATCTTCCCCCATTGTCACCAGGCTAATATTTGTACTTTCATTAAGGATAAAAAAGGTGTTCGCAATTGGTGAAAAAACCAATCCCTTTGGATCCTGAATACCATATTCATTCATATAAATGGAGCGAACAACACGAATGGGTGCTGGTGGACTCTGTGGAGCTGCTCTTACAGTCCTTAGAGGTGTCAATATTATTCCTGTGAGAATCAAAAGGCGTATTAATATTTTCTTAAGATTATTAAAGTGTAATTTCATTATCTCTCCTGCTCAGCATATTGTTTAACTGGAATCTTTGGAAAGTGTTCCATCTTTAATCTTGTTTTGCTTTCGATATCCTTTACCTGTGAGATTAGATGGGGTTTTGTGAACTTTTCGATGACAGAGCCAGCAGTAGGGCCGCTCTGCTTAGTCACAAGACGCCACGAGAATTGGAAAGTTACAATTTTGAAAGGTTAGGGTTAGATGAAAAATCACCAGTTTTTAATCTAAAAGGAAAAATTAGCAGGCGACAAGTCTGTGACCTGTCGCCTGTAATTATTGTCATTCGGTTATGAATGTAGAGAGTTCCGGCTTTGTTACGGTCCAATGTAAGTCTGCCGCCGCGACTCGAAAGCATCGAAGTAGTACGTGCCGCGAGTTCCGGTGTCTATACCAGATAGTGCCCCCAGCCGTACGCGATCAACTCTCAGGGTGTCGTTGTCCACTCCAGTCAGATTCGCTTGCTGAGTACCATCGATCCACAAAGTAAGACCACCATTATTCGCACCTGCAGTAGTCGCTGCCCGCCAGTCCAACTCGATAAAGTGTGGTGCGTCACTGATCGAGAACCAATTAGTAACGATAAAGGCGGCACCGTCGTTCAGAAGCTTAGCCCTCAATTGATAGACTCCTGAAGACGGACGCAATTCGACCTGTAACACATCTGTGGCTGTGCCCATAAACCCTTTGAAAATGAAATGAGCATCTGTACTCGCCATGGTGATCGAGTTCGGATCAAAGTAGAAGCGCGCCCGGTAGCGCGGCTCGGCGTTGGGCATGTCGTCAGTAACATAGATCGCATTGTTATCATTGATAACCGCTTGCAAGCCTCGGCTGCCGACCAAGGCGGCCGCGGCGCTGACACTCAGATCACCGGAGCCAGTGCTGCTGGACGTCCAGGCCAACAGATTGCCAGACTCGAATCCATCGGCGAAGATCAGATCAGATGATGATGGAGTATTCGTAATGGTAGGAGTTGGCGTGCGCGTTGGGGTCCTGGTGGGCGTCGGTGAGGGCCCGGCAGTGGGTGTATTCGTCCGCGTAGGAGTATTAGTCCTTGTAAAAGTCGCTGTCGGGGATGAAGGTGTGCCAGAGGAGGGTGCTGTGATCTCATACATCTTGCCGTCAATGATTCTCGGATCACTGTTATTATCAACCCCACGATCTACAATGTAAAAGCGCCTTACCCCAGAGCCATTGCTTGCGGGTGCATATGCCAGCCCGGCTGCTTTTCTCGAACCCGCTGCAGAAAAATCAATCGTCTGGATTAGGGCACCGTTGAGCGTTGTCTCGACAATGATCCGGCTGGTACGCCTACTGCTCATCACAAAGAGAGTGCAGGTATTCGGGTTAAATTCGACGCTCTCCGGATCATCAACACCGTAAGTGCCCACATCGAAATGGCTCACCAGACTGCCAGTCAGGGTATATTGGTAGACTTCGCGGTTGACGCCATCTGCCACAAACAAGCGATTATTGCATGTGTCGAACGCGATCCCTTCCGGATCCCCATCTCCGGCCGACAGCGTACTGAAGGAGGTCCAAGTATCATCAGCAGTCCCCACTAACCCATCCGCTCCCGGGTTCAGATCAAAGACTTTTTTCGCATTGTCATCGGAAAAGTAATAATGCCCATTAGATGGGTTCCAGGTGACTCCCGTTGGTTCATCGGTCATTGGAACAACTGTTGGCGCCTTCTTCGAAATGTTCGCTGTGCGAACGACGCTGCCAGAAAGGGTCAGTTCCCAAACATTGGCACCCTGAAAGTGCGTGATCCCATTGACTGTTTCTTCAACTTCCGAATCGCTCACCAGCAACGTGTTACTGTTCGGCAGATAGGTGATCCCCGCCGGGTCTGGGCTGGGAGGCGAAAAGAGTGACATGTCAGTGGTTCGGATGAGAGAGGAAGTAAAGTTGATCGTCGCAGCCGCTACAGGTTGATCGAGTGAAAACTCAACGATTTGACCTGTGCTTTGAGAATCTGAAGTCACCTGCCCACTACCGTCCTGGCCGCTATCAGCCAGGAACAAACTAATCTGAGATGGATCATCAGTTTGGTCACTGCTAGGAGCAAAGACCATGCCTTGGGGATCCTTCAACCCAAATTCCGTCAGCAGCCGTTCAGCTAGTACTTCGCCACTTAGATTCAGCTCGAAGAGTTTTTGCTCGGCCGGAACCATGATATGCAAGTTGCCCGTGCTGGGATCGAATGCCAAACCACGCACAGCGCCAAAACCGCTAGAGCTTAAATCGATCACATTAACCGCTGCGCCTTCGAACGTACCGGCTGCTCCCACCTGCACGCTTAGAAGCCGCGGACCCGAAGCATCAAGAATATATAAAATTCCTCTTGCCGCGTCAAAGGCCATCCCTTGTGGATTCTGTAAACCAAAATGTCGAATGTCGTGGCGAGTCAATGTCCTCGGGTCGAGATTGCCGTTCGCATCCTCCCGCACTTCCAGTAACTGGTTGGCAGCACTGTGCAGGATCAGCAGCCGGCCCACTTGATTATCAAAAACCACATTGATCGGATCCTTGATGACAGCCGCGAGCCGCGCGGAATTAGCTCGATCAGCAAAAGGTGTCAGTTTGATAATATCCGTACTGGCAGATGCAGACTTCCCATCCATCACTTGGAAGGCATTTGCCCTGAAGGAGAAGGCCAAACCTGCCGGACTCAGAAGTCCAGTTTTGTCACTTTCCATCACCCGAACCAATCGGATAAAAGCCACATTGCTTTGAGCCGAACTGGCTGGAATCCACAAGAATGGGAGGATGAGAGCTGACACCAATGACACAATGGAAAGTCTAGAAAGAAAATTCTTTATAAGATATTCGGCGAGCTTCCCTGCTGCAATCTTGAAGTTTGGTCGGATCTGAAAAGAGTTATTCAAAAAAGTCTTTTGCTCCTGATACTTCATCTCATTCTCCTCTTTTGGCTTTCCGAATACAATAATACACTTTGCACCCAATCTTTATCCTATAAAGATAGGCTCGTTTAATCCGCTCCTAGATGTAAAAAGAGCATGGTGCACTTGCGCCTATAAAACAGGACGTCAGCCGTATTGAGAAGTTACAATTTTGTAAGGCGGTGCTCAAGTACTAATAGCTCTTATTCTGACCCCAGATAAGATAGAAAAATGCCGACTATCAATTACCGCATCAATTTCTGTACTCGAGGCTGGCTCAGGAATGAATCGCGGAGTCCAACCTCTTGCAGGGATTCTGCAATCTTCTCTACAATTGTGCGCGCTGCTTCGCGATTTTCTTCAGCTTCCTTATGATTTCCGAGTTTTGAATTGACATTCGCCAGTTCCGCTAAAATGGGCCAAAGGTGAAGGTTGCAACCAACTTCCTTGGCCAGTGAACAAGCTTCAGTCAAGACCTGATGCGATTCGTCCCTTCGTCCTAATCCAGATAAGGCCTTCCCCTTCCAACGTAATACATCAGGAACATCCACCCGCGTTAGCGAGAATACTTCCTTCAATAAATCTTCAGCAAGGGCAAGACCCTGTTGATGATCCCCTTTTGAAACTGCCAGTTCAATATTCGCCAGGCAAAGGAAGATGGTATAACGTGCATACGGAATTGAAATGGGCTCAAAAAGGGTATCTCCCGCAGTTCGCTGGGCAGACTGAACATCGCCTTGAAGCAAATACATCCGTATTTTGGCGGCTTGTGGAAAAGCTTTCCAGGCAGGTTGTTTTGTTGCTGCAACTTCGAGTGCCTGTTCTATTACACTCAATCCTTTTTCCAATGTACCACAGTAAGAATATATCCAGGAAAGTTCCGAGCGTAAGCCAATTCCACTGGCGATCAGGCCCGCCTTATCGGCAAGCTGAACACTTTGTTCAGCGAGTTGAATGCCGCCACCCAGTTCTCCTTTTTCAAGAAGCACAGACGACATTAGCATACGGTCATAGGACTGGCCCCACAAGTTTTCGATTTTTTCAGTGATCTGCAATGCCTGTTGGCTACGCTCAAAGGATCGATCAAATTCACCGGCATTGAAATAGGACTCCGCCTCAGACCCAAAACTATCTCCCAGCATCACCTGGTTATCCAGCTCTCGCCATAGCCCGCGCGCTTCCTCGATCACGACATGTGCTTGCGCAAATTCTCCTCTGCAGGTATATAGACGACATAAATCATTTAATACATAAGCAAGTTGCTCACGGTCTCCGGACGCTCTTGCAAGGCTCAATGCAACTTGACCGTGTTCTAACGCTTGATCAGGACGTTTCGAAAACAAATAATTCAACATTAAATTCCAGCTAATACGCGCTTGCGCGGCGCGGTCGCCGATCTCTCGTGAAATCTCAAGGGCCTGAATTAGTAACTGCTCACTTAGTGACGAATCATGTAAGGGTGTAAAGGTCGAATAAATCGGCGCTTTTGCCATCAGGGCTGCTAATTCAATCGAACGATCTCGCCGCTCACGGCCAAATTCATGCAATTCGTCATAGGTCTTCAGAGCTTGATCATAGCGGCCCGTAAGTTCCAACATTCGGCCCAGTTCAGAAAAAAGATATTTGATCTGTTTAAGGTCGCTGTTATTACGCCTTGAAACTTCGAGTGCGCGGCCAAAGTGAGTCGCAGCTTCCGTATTGGCATACAGACGTGCAGCTTTCTCTCCCGCTATCAAATCATATTTAAGTGAACGTGCATCCTGCGCGGAGTAAAAATGATAAGCAATCAACGGAGCAAACTCTTCGATGCGATCCGCGTGAAGTTCCTCCAGAGCTTCTCCGATCTGGCGATGCAACTCCAGGCGAATCTTGATGAGAATTGAATCGTATGCCGCTTCTTGAATTAGAACATGACGAAACGCATATTCTTCAAGAATAGCCTCAATGAGGCTGACCTCCTTCAAATACTGGATATGTGCATCAAGACCACCATTCAAATGAGTCAGGCGTTTCAGGAGATGCAAATCAAATAATCGTCCGATCACCGCTGCGTTTTGCAATACGTGTTTTGACGTTTCCGGCAGGCGGTCGATGCGCGCGCTCAATACACCGCGTAATGTATTCGGCATGGAGATTTTGGCATCCTCACTCACGGCTATCCAATGACTATTCTCGCGGACGATTTGTTTTGTTTCTATCAATGAACGGATCAATTCTTCAATGAAAAACGGATTCCCATCTGCTTTTTCGACAATCAGATCCCGAACGTTTTTTGGCAAGCCTTTCATCCCCAATAGGTTTGTTAACATCATATCGGTTTGTTCAGCCTGTAACGGTTCAAGCGAAATGGAAAAATATTTCCCACCAATCTTTTGTTGTATCTTGTTAATCGAATCCCAACTGGGAACAGCCTTATCAGGACGAGACATGCAAATGAAAAGGATGGGTTGAGTGTATGTCAAATCCACAAGACTGAGCAATAAATTCAAAGAGGCTTCATCCGCCCAATGCAAATCATCAAGCACAATGGCAAGCGAGCTTTCTGTTGCCAGTCCGCACAAGTATCCCCGCGTTGCATCCACAATCTTTTGAATTAGCGCTTCGCCTTGATATCCTGTTACTATTTGCAAACTGTCTTCACTTTCGACAGCGAGCATAGCTTCCAGAAATGGAATATCACCGCCAGGCAATGTGCAGCAGTCGCACACATAACGCAATTTGCGACGAACCTCGGCAGGAGAGTCATCTTCATGAGCGTCGATGGCTTGGCGGATGATCTGCCGCCACGGAAAATAACTGATCGAACGCGCGTAGGATAATGCGTCGCCCTTCAACCAGCTGTAATCTGAGTTCCCGTGCAACTTCCTTAATTCTGTGATCAATGTGGATTTTCCAAGCCCGGCCTCGCCAATCACAGCCACGAACGAACCTTTCCCCTTACCCAATTCATCTAATCGTTCATTGAGTAGGGCCAACTGCGCTTCGCGGCCCACTAATGGAGATGTCAACCCTTCAAGTCCGCGCAACTGACCAGGCGTGGCTTTTATTCCGAGGACGCGATATGTTTTAATAGGAGCAGATTTCCCTTTTACTTCAACCTCACCCAACGATTCAACTTCAAAGAATGGCGCGACTAATTTGTACGTTTCCTCTGAAATTTGAATTGTCCCCACAGCCGCGGTCTGTTCCATGCGCGCGGCGAGGTTGATCGCGTCGCCGATAGCCGTATACTCCATCCGCAGGTCCGAGCCGATTTCTCCGACAACAACCAAGCCAGTATTGATTCCAACGCGTAGACCAAACTCCAGTCCGTGCTTGAGGCGGATTTCTTCCGCATAAGGTTTGATACCCTCCTGAATTTCCAATCCTGCCAGAACTGCGCGTTGCGGGTCATCTTCATGAGTAATCGGCGCGCCGAAGAATGCAAGGATGGCATCGCCCATCAGGCGCGGCACCAATCCTTCATATTTGTAGATTGGGCGGATCATGTACTCGAACACGCCGTTCATGATGTCCGTCCAGGTTTCGGGGTCCACTTTTTCAGCCGCGGCTGTTGAACCTTTTACGTCGCAGAACAACATGGTAATGACACGGCGTTCCCCGGTCCCTGTGTTTCGGGAACGCGCCGCTTCAAGTTTTGTCACCAGTTCTTGCGGAAGATAACGGTCTAGGTTGAATTGCGATTTTGACCCGATAGTTTCAACATCCAGGCGTGTCCCCTCCCTTTCGCGGGCAGTCTGCGCCAGGGATGTTCCACAATTCATGCAAAACTTTGCAGCCTCAGGATTCGCCGTCTGACAATTTGGGCAATTCATCGTTATGAAACCTTTTCCAGTCTAGTATAGTACATTACTTCAACACTATTGACCTTGATAGTAACCTCCCTTAGAATAGTTAAAAATTATATATAATTTCTTTTCGTCATGCGAGGAGAGCGTTTGTCTGACGACACTTGCACCGCACTGCGTTCTGTGCAGTGCAGGTGAGCAATCTTTTGCTTCGCCAAAATCACTCGCAGTGACATGAAAGGTAGCTATGGCTCGATATCGCATCATGTATTGGAAGCATATTCCCCAGTCGTTTACCGTTGAAGGCGATGGACGCACTGTGAAGAAACAACTTTCTGAAAAGATTCAAAATAAAATCGACGCCTACGCGATGGCGGAGGGATTGACTTCGACGAGCGACTATTCCGCACAATTCAAACGCGGGGATTGGATCGAACGCGATGGCGCACCTGAAGAAGTTGCCGAAACGCTTCTTTCGGAACTAGAAACTGAGTTCGCGAAGATAGAGATTCGGAGAAACGGACGATAGACCATTGACCATAGATGACTATGGTCTATTGTCCATTGTCCATCGTCTTATGACAAAACACACCGTCATCCTCCAACCCTCAGGCCGCCGCGGACAAGTGGACGAAGGCACCTCCATCCGTGCCGCTGCGCGGGAGCTGGGTGTTGAGATCGAATCCATCTGCGCAGAAAACGCCACGTGCGGAAAGTGTATGGTTTTAATTGAAGAAGGTCGCTTCGAAAAGTACAACATTGACTCAAAGCGAGAGCACCTCTCCGCTATCGGAACAGAAGAACGCGAGTATTTATTGCGCAGACCGAAATTATTAAAGGATAAAGGTTGGGAAATCGGGCAGGTCCGTTTATCGTGCCAGTGCAAAGTCCTTGGCGATGTGCTCATCAACGTTCCCGAAGAGAGTCGCGGCAATAAACAAATTGTCCGCAAGAGTGCGAGGGAACGCACGATCGAGATCAAGCCATCGGTTCGTAAATATTATGTTTCCATGTCCCCACCCAACCTCGAACGTCCAATTGCAGATTGGGAACGCCTTGCGAAAGGACTCGAAACCTCGATGGGGCTCGTCCGGCGGGGCGAGGAAAATCTACCCCGCTGGTTTGATTTGGATATTGACTACCAATGTTTGCGAACACTTTCATCCACGCTGCGCGAAGCAAAATGGAATGTGACTGTCTCTGTCTTGCAGGATAAGGAAGTCATTGAGGTTCAGCCTGGATATGTAGAAGACAGTTACGGCGCGGCAGTGGATATTGGCTCGACAACAGTGGCTTTATATTTATGCAACTTACGTACAGGCGAAATCCTCGCCGCGGAATCCGAGATGAATCCACAGATCGTGTATGGCGAAGACGTGATGTCGCGCATTCAGTACGCGATTGAACACAAAGACGGCTTGGAGAAATTACACAAGGCTGTTATTCAAACGCTTAACAAATTGCTCAAGCAAGCAGCACAGACCGCATCTATCAAAACAGATGAAATCCTGGAAATGGTGCTGGTCGGCAACTCGACCATGCATCATCTGCTGCTAAATCTACACCCGAAGGATTTAGGACTTGCGCCGTTTGTCCCCGCGATTCATAAGTCCGTAGACGTCAAAGCACGTGAACTGGGTTTACAAATTAATCCATCTGGCAATATCCACGTTTTGCCCACCATTGCTTCCTTTGTCGGCGCGGACACGAGCGCGATGATCCTTGCAGAGGAGCCTCACAAGCAGGATGAAAACTGGCTGTTGATCGATGTTGGCACAAATGCTGAACTTATCCTTGGCAACCGCAAGAGACTGGTTTGCACATCCACACCTACAGGTCCCGCGCTCGAAGGCGCTCATGTGGAGTATGGGATGCGCGCCGCGCCGGGCGCGATCGAACGCGTCCATATCGATGAAAATACTTTGGAACCAAAATATAAAGTCATCGGCGTGGAGGGTTGGAATACAGACCATGCTGAGTTCAAAGGTCATGTCAAAGGGATATGCGGCTCCGCTATCATTGATTCAGTGGCAGAATTATTCCGGGCGGGAATCGTCGATTCTCGTGGCAAGTTCAAAAAGAATCTAAATACGAAGCGTGTGCGTGAGGGCGAGAATGGCTGGGAGTATGTCGTCGCCTGGGCGGAGGAAACATCTATTGGACGGGATATCCCAATGACTCAACAAGATGTGAGACAAATCCAATTGGCGAAAGCAGCATTGTTTACGGCAGCGCGTACATTATTGAAGCGCAGTAATTTGCAAAGCCCTGATAAAATTATTTTGGCCGGTGGTTTTGGAAGTTATATCGATAAAGAAAAAGCCATGCTCATTGGCTTGATCCCCGATTGCCCGCTCGAAAATGTTTACGCGGTTGGCAATGCGGCAGGTGATGGCGCGCGCATCGCGTTGTTGAATGTTGAAAAGCGGAAAGAAATCGACTCTGTAACACGTCGAGTGGAACGATTTGAATTGCCAACTGACCCAGAGTTCCAAAATCAATTCATGCTGGCGACAAGCTTTCCGCACATGAGTGAGCCGTTTGAACATATCGCGCATCTGATTCCGAACAGAGTCGCGGATCCATTGGCGAAGAATTTTATGAAATGACCCTCACCCCTAACCCCTCTCCCAAAATGGGAGAGGGGAATTAAGGAGAATAATGAACAAATTTCTTGAACGATTACAAAGCGATGAAATTCTTGCAGCAGATGGAGCGACAGGTTCCAATTTACAGAAAATGGGACTCAAACCAGGCCGCCCACCGGAGGATCTCATCATCGATGACCCGGACACGATTTTGAAGCTTGCTTCCTCATTTGTCCAAGCAGGTTCGGATATCATTCTCACCTGTACTTTCGGTGGAACACGCATGCGAATGAAGGATTCCAAATATCAGGATCGCGCACCCGAAGTGAATATCCGCGCAGCGGAGATCGCGCGCAAAGCCGCCTCCACGCGTGACGGCGTCCTGGTCGCCGGTTCGATGGGCCCGGTCGGTGCGTTGATCAAACCGTATGGTCCGCTTGAAGCAGAAGAGGTACGAGCCACCTTTGCAGAACAAGCCAAAGCTCTTGCTGACGGCGGCGTGGATTTGTTATTAATTGAAACGATGTTTGCTTTGGAAGAGACTACTGCGGCATTCGAGGGCGCAAAATCCGCAACAGACTTGCCGATCGTTGTTTCCTTCAGCTATGACCGCGGCACACGTTCGATGATGGGTGTTAAACCGAAAGATGTAATTAAGAAATACAGTGAAATGGGTGCGACATTGGTCGGCGCAAACTGTGGGACTACACTTGAGAATATGGAAGCTGTTGTCAAAGAATATGCAGCAACCGCGCCAAACTTCCCACTGTGGGTCAAGCCGAATGCCGGCGTCCCGCGCATGGATATCGAGACCGAGCAGGGCATCTACGACATGAGTCCCGAAGATATGGCAACTTTTGCAAGAAAATACGTTGAACTAGGCGCGAAGGTTGTCGGCGGATGTTGTGGAAATACACCTGAACATATCGCAGCAATTGTAAGAGCAGTCAAGAGGCAGGCAGTAACAAATTAATAACAACTCATATTGCGTAAAATATGAGCCCGCGTGAAGAAATTCTTGATTTACTTTCAGGGAAAAAATTAGATCACAAACCTGCTTTTAGCGGGTTGATCCATATCACAACACAAGGACTTGAACATGAAGGATTAATCCTTCACGAAGTTCATAAAAATGTGAATCATATGGCGAGGGCCGCGGCAAGCACCTTCCGGTTGACAGGAATGCCTTCCGCGGCTTTGCCTTTGGATCTGTGTGCACCTGCTGAAGCATTAGGGGCAGTGTTGAACTATTACGAAGGACGAAGTGATCAATTTCCCCAGCCCGCGAAGCCGTTGTTTGCTTCGACCCACTACCTGAACGAGGCATATTTTGAAAGCGCGGATTTTGTGAACAAGGGTAGAATTCCAATGATCTGTGATGCCATTCATTTCTTGAAAGAGGAGATAGGGGATGAAATCGTAATTAGCGGAATCATTCCAGGTCCATATACGTTATTGCTATATCTTATCGAGCCGGGAGGTTTGTTCGCTGAAATGAAACGCGAGCCGAACGCAGTTCTCGACGCACTTTTTCATCTTTCCTCTTTCCTTTTGCAAATTGGCAATGCGTATAAAAATGCAGGCGCGGACTTCATCACCATACACGATATGGGCGGGTCTCCAGGCTTTATTGGTCCTGCAAAGTATGAGCAGTTTGTTTTCCCGGCTGAAAAACATTTAATTGAAAAATTATCGAAGCCTTGTGTCTTATCGGTGTGCGGGAATGCAAATAAGTCCTTGCACTTGTTGGGGCAAACGGGCGCAGATGCAATCTCTGTCGATCAATTGACTGATCTCACAACAGCGCGCGAGGCACTAAAAAAAACCCTACTATTCGGGAACCTCGATCCCGTCGCGACATTGAAACAGGGAGATGAGGCTGATATACCGGAAGCAGCTCAAAAGTCAAGAGAAGCGGGTGTGGACGCGGTTTGGCCCGGATGTGATCTGGTTCCAACCACACCGATTCAAAATATCAGGATGATGATGGCGATCCAATGATCGAACATGTGCGACTTTTGTCGGACGCTGGTGTTATCTATTGGAGAAGTCAAATCGATGCGACCTGACGGGCAAGGAGGTTCTTTGGGATGAAAGGAAAGGGAGAGGGGAATTCAGAGATTTTGGAATTTCTTTCAGGCATTCCATTGTTCTCAAAGTTAAGTCGGGCTTCTTTATCGTCATTGTCATCGGAATGTAGGTTCAAACAGGTCAAAAAAGGGGAAGTCTTATTCCTTCAATCCGATCCTCCTGAATCAGCATATGTTGTCAGTTCGGGAAAAGTCTCGATCATCCTGAACAGCCCAGATGGGCGCGAAATGGTGATTAATGAAATGCACAAGGGCGACATTTTCGGTGAGCTAGGAATTCTTACCAATAAGAATCGATCGACCAGTGCGATTGCGCGCTCTGAAAGTGAATTACTAGTTATTCCTCATAAAGTATTTCTGCGCATCATCGATGATGAACCTCAATTGACTCGGCGCGTGCTTGAGTTGACTGTTTCCCGCCTGCAAAATAGCAGTGAGCGTGAAAGCGCCCTGGTCTTTATGGATGCACAGGCTCGACTGGCGCACCTCCTGCTGGAATTAGATCAACAGGAGGAAGATAAAGGATATATTACAATCTCACAGGAGGAGTTAGCGCAACGAACAGGTCTCATCCGCCAGACGGTTGCAAAGGCGCTCGGAAAGTGGCGGCGCAAAGGCTGGTTGATCACAGGTCGCGGTAAGATCGTGCTGCTTGATCACGAGGCATTTAAGGAAATGGAAACCAAGATGTTAGTCTGATTTCGTTATGTCGCTTAAGTGACAGACCGTTGAACAAAAATAATGTATATTTAGTACAACTTATCCAAATTACAAAAAACAGGAGATTAAGAAATGAAAACCAATCAAGCATTCAATCGTGTATATAAGAAGTTGTCTGCGGTGCGCGAAACACTGCCCAACGAGGAGCGCGAGATTCTCGACGAAGTGGTAGCACACAAGATGAACCTTGGCAAGACCTCTGCAAAGGCCACTGCTAAGAACACGGGCAAAGCCGAAGTCAAAGCTCACAAGCTGAACCTTGGCAAGACCTCCGCGAAATCCACTGCTAAAAACACTGCCAAATCCCAGGTCAAAGCCCACAAGTTGAATATCAACATAGATCCTGCCAAGAACACTGCTAAGAGTTCAGCCAAAACTCAGGTTAAGGCACACAAACTGAATACGGGGAAAACCACTGCGAAGAACACTGCCAAGAGTTCTGCCAAATCGCAGGTCAAAGCTCATAAGATGAATACCGGGAAAACTACTGCAAAAAGCACCGCCAAAAATACAGCCAAGAACACTGCCAAGAGCAGCTAAACAAATCTAAGATTTATACGATCTTTGACATTGACGTTGGCGGATTTTCTGTGATGTGATGCATCGCAGAAAATCCGCTTTTCATCTATACTGTTGTGATTGGCAGGTGATTATGAGTTCAGAGCCTGGAAGCCGCGAAGACAATCTATCGGAACAATTGCAGCGTTTGCTTAAATCCATTGAAGCCAGCGGGCGATCAGTTTTGCCCGGCTCGAATGATGCTTTATTGAAATCCATTGTGGAAACAGCCGCGAAGATATTCGGCGCGGGAGCGGCATCTATCTTGCTGGTCAATGAAGAGGAGGAGGCGTTAGAGTTCAGAGTCACGACACGTGAAGCGGATCAAGAACTGGTCGGTACAAGATTTCCGTATGACCAGGGCATCGCCGGATATGTGTTCATGACCGGTTTACCAATTGCCACCTCCAATGTCAAAGAGGATAGACGCTTCAACGAAGATTTTGCGAAAAGCACTGGCTACATGCCAAGGTCTATTCTGGCAGCCCCGCTCACCTCCGCGGATGACCAAATTATCGGCGTGATGGAAGTGCTGGATAAAATTGATGCTACCTCCTTCGATATTCATGACATGGATTTGATGGGCATGTTCGCGCAACAGGCCTCTATGGCAATCGATCAGTCTCAGCAGATCGAAAAGATCGAGCAGGCACTGGTAGAAGGTTTGAAGCGGCTGATAAAAGAGGACGGAGTAGCACAGTCGCCTGAGTTGCTTTCCACGCTCGATGAATCATTGAAAGATGAAAGCACAACCACTGATCTGTTAGAGCTTGCCGATGTGTTTAATCAAATCAGCGCCCTGGGTCCTGCCGAACGAAAAGCGTGTTTGCAAATTCTGAACACATTTGCAGAATTTCGAAAGTCTACTTCAGTACCTCGCAGGTTTCGTTAAATGTCTGAAGAAACGTTGCGCCCGGCATGGTCCCAGCATTTCACTGCAGATGCAATTCAGGAACTGCTGGCCCAGGGTCCGTTTGCCAAACTCACGCCCGAGTGGGCCTGGGGAGGAAGCACCGGCAAAGGGATACGTGTCGCAGTTGTGGATAGTGGTGTGGAATATGATCATCCTGCGCTGGGGGATTGTGTGAAAGGCGGCGTGATCGTGGAATATGACTCGAAAGCAAAGGATAACTTCCGCATCAAACCGGACGAGATGCCTGCTGATGTTTCAGGTCACGGGACCGCCTGCGCGGGCATCATCCACTCCATCGCACCCGAAGCAGAGATCTACAGCGTGCGCGTGCTTGGTCGCAACATGGGCGGGCGCGCCATCCAATTTGCAGCGGGATTGGATTGGGCAATTGAAAACGATATGCATGTTGTCAACATGAGCCTCAGCACATCGCTCGAGGAATTTTTCGGTCTCTTCCATGACCTGGCAGATCAGGCCTATTTCAAGAATATCAATCTGGTTTCCGCAGTGAACAATTTGCCGGAGCCGAGTTACCCATCTTTGTTTTCCTCTGTGATTTCTGTTGCGGCGCATGAAGGGCATGACCCGTTCACGTATTATTACAACCCGAATCCTCCTGTAGAATTTGGCGCGCCCGGAATCGATGTGGAAGTGGCCTGGAACCGGAAACAATACCTGACCTGCACGGGCAACAGTTTTGCCGCACCCCATATTACAGGGATCACGGCGCTGATCCGATCGAAACATCCGGAGCTGACGCCCTTTCAAGTGAAGAGCGTCCTGCTTGCCTGTGCTTCAAATACGCGCCGCGCGGGCAAATAACGATTAAGGTGAAACCATGCAGCAAATCGAAACACCGACACGCTGGTCATTAAAGGATTTGCTGGCAGAACCTATTGACCAGGCATTAACTGAAAATTTTTCGAAGCTGGAACAGGCGTTGGTAGAGTTTGAAGCGATGCGTGACTCGCTGGTTCCGGAAATTTCCACTAATGAATTTATAAAAGTCCTTGTATTAATTGAGTCGATCAATGCACTGACAAGCAAGCTTGAAGCCTACGCTGATCTGCTGTTAACTGAGGATACACAGAATCCCTATGCATTGAATCTGCGAGACCGCGTGGATCAAGCTCTCACAGATGTCAATAACCGCATGCTGTTTTTTGATCTTTGGTTCAAAGATCTTCCAGACGAAGCTGCCAGTAGATTGATCGAACAAAGCGGTGATTTGCGATATTTCCTCAGCGCGATGCGGCAGTTCAAACCATTCACCCTCACTGAAGCCGAAGAGAAAATGATCAATGTCAAGGATATCAATGGCATCGATGCGATGGTCAATCTCTATGACTTGATCACGAATCGATTTGAATTTTCGCTGCAAGTGGACGGGGAATGGAAATCACTCACCCGCGATCAACTTGGAGCTTACTTCCGCCATCCCTCGGCGGAGGTCCGGCAAGCGGCCTATCGCGAACTGTATAGGGTATACGAGGATCAAGCCGCAGTGCTGGGTCAAATCTATCTGCACCGCGTTCGCGATTGGAACGCGGAAGCCGTGGAGATGCGTGGTTATTCTTCTGCGATCAGCGCGCGCAATTTGAGCAATGACTTGCCTGATGATGTTGTGGATACGTTGCTCGACGTGTGCCGAAAAAATGTAGGTTTGTTCCAGCGTTATTTTCAGTTGAAGGCGGGCTGGTTAGGACTCTCATCGGATGCCTTGAGCAGATATCATATTTACGCCCCTTTGGTGGAATCGGATAAAACATTTGGTTATGACGAAGCCAAACGAATGGTGATGGAGAGCTTCCGCGCGTTCTCACCACAAGTCGCGGACCTCTCCCAACGCGTCTTTGATGAAAGACATCTTGATTCGGAGTCGCGGCCGGGAAAGCGCGGCGGGGCGTTTTGTTACGGAGTTCTGCCGGAACTGACTCCCTGGGTCATGGTCAACTATGAAGGCCGCGCGCGAGATGTGGCCACACTGGCACACGAACTGGGGCACGCCATCCACAATATGCTGGCCTCCGGACATTCCATTATGACCTATCATGCATCCTTACCACTTGCTGAAACGGCCTCTGTTTTTGCCGAGATGCAATTGATCGATCTGCTCCTCAAACGCGAAACGGACGTGGCAGTGCGCCGTGATCTGCTGGCGTATGCCATTGACGATGCATATGTAACCGTGATTCGACAGGGGTACTTCACCCTCTTTGAACGCGACGCATACCGGATGATCGACGAGGGCGCGACCATCGCGGAACTAAGCGGCGCTTATATGGAAAATCTAAAGGAGCAATTCGGCCATGCACTTGAAATCCCGGATGAGTTTAAGTGGGAATGGCTCACCGTCCCACATATGTATAATGTTCCCTTTTATACCTATGCTTATAGTTTCGGCCAATTGCTTGTATTGGCACTTTATCAACAATATCGTCTGGAGGGCGAAGTTTTTGTTCCCAAGTATTTAAAAATCTTATCGTATGGCGGATCAGAATCGCCCATGAAAATTCTCACGGAAGCAGGACTCGATATTACTTCTTCTGATTTTTGGCAAGGCGGCTTTAATGTGATTCAAAATATGATAGACGAGTTGGAAAAATTATCCTAGGAGAATTCGCATGACTGCTTCAGCCTCTGCTTCACTCTCCCCCTTTGCTGTTTTTCGCAATCGCAATTTTTCCTTGCTTTGGACGGCTCAACTCATTTCCACCATGGGAAGCGCGCTGACCTCCATCGCGGCATCGATTTATGTTTTTCGCCAGAGCGGTTCGGCGTTGAGTGTTGGCCTGATGCTGATGGCAACTGCCGCGCCCAGTTTGTTAGTGGGACTTTTCGCGGGCGTCTTCGTGGACCGTTATGACCGAAAAAAGATCATGATCACTGCAGATATCCTGCGTGCAGTGTTGATCGCATTGATCCCGGTGCTTGTACCATTTAACGTAATCTGGCTATATGTCATTGTGATGCTCACCAGTGCGATTGGGCAGTTCTTTGATCCCGCACATGAAAGCGTCCTGCCTGAAGTCGCATCCGATGACGAACTTGCCGCCGCGAATTCTTTGATCGCCATCAGCTCTTTCGGGTCAACCGCGGTAGGATTTGCCGCGGCGGGGTTGATTGCATCGGCAGCGAACATCAACTGGGCGTTTTATCTGGATACCGTATCTTTCTTGTTCTCCGCGCTTTGCGTATTCCTGATTCAAATCCGGCCCATAAGGCCCGAAGAAGAGACTAGCGTGGCCATGGTCATCCAAAACCTGCGCGCGGGTGTGCGGCAGGTCACTTCCAAGCCAATCTTGCGTTCGCTCTTCTCTGTTCAGGCCATTGTGTTGGTCGCGTTCGGGTTGTCGAACGCCCTACTGCTTCCCTTTGCGATACGCGCGCTTGGGGCGTCGGAGTTCGAGTATGGCTTGCAGGAAGGGTTGACCTCCGTCGGTTTTGTGATCGGGAGCCTGCTCATGGCGAAACTCTTTGATCGCTTGAGTGAGGGCGCGTGGCTCGCGGTAAGCTACCTCGCGATGGGCCTGGCGGGAGTGATCTATTCATTCCTGTATTCGATTCCCCTTGCCATCCTGGTGATTACTATCTCAGGCTTTTTCAACGCGCCATCCTCAATTGGTCGCCGCCTGATCGTACAGAGAAATACACCGCGAGAAATGCTTGGGCGCGTCAGCAGTGTGTTTTTTGTCGCGCGGGATATTCTTTTTCTCGTGGGCATGAGTGCGGCGGGACTTGCCGATGTGATGGATGTGCGTCTCCTGAATCTGATCAGTGCCCTGATGCTTGTAGTAGCAGGGGCGATTGTGCTGGTCCTCCCACAACTGGGACAGTCGCGCGCGCAGTGGAGACGTACTGTTGATCTCCTGAGAGGAGTCGAAGCGGCGCCAAGGCTTGGGGTAGGCAGACCAGCCACATTGTTCGAAGTGGATCGTTTTGTAGAACGCCTGCCGCAGTTGACGGGCATGAGTCAAAAAGAGCGAGCGCAGCTGGCATCCGACACATTGGTCGCCGACGCCAAGAGTGGCAGGGTGGTGACCTATCGCGGCGAGGAGAGCGACGCGGCGTATTTTATTTTGAAGGGCAGCGTCGGTGCAGGGTACATGAAGGAAAATGAGTATGTCATCCTCAGATATTTACATGAAGGCGATTTCTTCGGTGAGGTGGCGGCACTGACCGGCATGACGCGTACGGCCAATGTCATCACCGAAGAGGATTCTGAGTTTTTGATCATTCCATCCAAAGTGTTGAAGAGACTGGCCAAGCGCTACCCCGCTTTGAATGTGATGCTGCATACGACTATCGGCGAACGACTAAGCCTGACGGAATTGCCGCGCGGCACAGGATTCGATCAGCAATTATTGCGCGAACTGCGCACGAACCAACCTGAGATGCAAACAGAACCGGCCGTAGCGTAAGGTTACAGTATGATAAGCTGTTGGAGAATAGCATATAAAACATAGTAGACTCGTTGCACTACGATACAGTCGTGGCTGTGGGCGACCATAAGCATCTCAATTTAGAGGATTTGAGGAGAAACGGGTATGGCAGGAAAGTCATCGTCTGTGAATAAAGTTATCAAACCGAAACGTAAGGTGGGGATAAAATCGGAGACCTCCAAAACGAGTAAGTTGAAGGATTCTTCACAGAAAAAGTCATCCAAACTTAAGCAGCTTGAACGACAACTCGCTCAACGAGAAGCCGAATTGCAGATCATCAATTCCATCCAGCAAGGTCTCGCCGCAGAGTTGGACTTCCAGGCCATTGTGGATCTGATCGGGGATAAATTGCGTGAGGTGTTCAACACGCTTGATATTGGAATACGTTGGTATGACGAAAAGGCCAATCTGTTTCACTTCCTTTATGAATATGAGTATGGAAAACGGTTAACCATTTCTCCTAGACCCCCCGCTCAGGGCGGACCCTTTGAACTGATGCGCCAGACACGGCAACCTGTTATTCTCAATACGGCTGCAGATTTTGCAAAGCTCAATCAGACAACAGGAATTCCCGGCACAGATAAGGGTAAATCGATGATAGCTGCTCCTATCATCAGCAGTGACCGCGTCCTCGGTACGATTGGCATTGAAAATTATGAACGCGAAAATGCTTTTGGCGAATCTGAAAGCCGCCTTTTGGCTACTATCGCCGCCTCGCTGGGTACTGCGCTCGAAAACGCACGCCTCTTTGACGAGACCCAGCGCCTGCTCAAAATCACTGAAGAACGCAATGCCGAACTCGCCATCATCAATAGTGTACAAGCGGCGCTCGCGGCCGAACTCAACATTCAAGGCATTTACGACGCGGTCGGCGATAAGATTCGCGAGATTTTCCAAAATAAGGATGTGGGGATACGTATCTATGATCCGCAAACGAATTTGATTTATTATCCGTACCAGTACGAAAATGGAAAAAGGATCATGATTGAAACGGAGCCTCTTGCTCCAAAGGGCTTTGCTCCTCACGTCCTGCGGAGCCGTAAAACGATTGTCATCAACGAAAACATGGTACAGGAAGCGGAAAATTATGGCAGTCATTTACTGCCTGGCACGGAGATGCCAAAATCTCAGGCCTTTGTACCCTTGATCGTAGGTGAGCAAGCGCGTGGGTTGATTGATCTGGTTGACATGAAGAACGAACATGCCTTCAGCGATTCGGATGTTCGCTTGTTACAAACCTTAGCCAATTCGATGAGCGTCGCGCTTGAAAATGCCCGTCTCTTCAATGAGACGCAACGCCTGCTCAAGGAGACCGAGGAACGCAATGCTGAACTGGCAATCATCACCAGCATTCAGCAAGGCCTGGCTTCAAAACTGGACATGCAGTCCATTTATGATTTGATTGGCGACAAAATCCGCCAAATTTTCGATGCGCAGGTCGTTATTATCGGTGCATTGGACCGGCAGACGAATCTGAATCATCTGAAGTACGCAATCGAACGTGGCACACGAATCTCTGTTCCGCCGTTACCTATTCGTCAACGTTTGTTGGATTATTTCGACAAAACGCATCAGTCACTTCTTATTAATCAGAATGCAATTCAAACCCTGAGCGAATATGGGATTGAAATTGTCGCCGATACAGATGCCCCAAAGTCCCTCGTTTATGTTCCGCTCATTGTTGGCAGTGAGGTCAAAGGGCTGATCTCGCTACAGAATCTGGACCGCGAGAATGCCTTCAGCGAATCGGATGTGCGGTTGCTGCAAACCCTTGCCAACAGCATGAGCGTCGCCCTCGAAAACGCGCGTCTCTTTGACGAGACCCAACGCCTGCTCAAAGAGACCGAACAACGCGCCGCCGAGCTGGCGATTATCAACAGCGTGCAGGAGGGGCTGGCATCCAAATTGGATCTGCAAGCGATCTACGATCTCATTGGCGATAAACTGGGCGAGGTTCTGCATACCCAGGATATCGATATTCGTTTATTCGATCTCCCTGCTGGCAAGGTATATTATCCATATGTCAAGGATAACGGCGTCCGCATAACTGTCGAACCTACGTCGTTCGGAGGCATGTCCAAATATGTATATGAAACAAGACAAATGCTGGTCGTAAACGAAGACCTGCCCGAATTCATGGAAAAAGTAGGCTCCTACACGCTTCCTGGCACACAAATGGAGAAGAGTTTTGTCGCCCTGCCTATCATGAGCGGCGAAAACATCATCGGCATGGTAGGGATCAGCGATTATGAAAGGGAGAATGCCTTCGGCGAATCAGATGTGCGCCTCCTGCAAACACTTGCCAATTCGATGAGCATCGCCATCGAGAATGCGCGTCTCAGTGAAGAAATTCAAAATGAACTTACCCGGCAAATCCAGGCTAAGGAAAAGGAAGAACAACGCCGCCTCATCCTGGAAAAGGTGATCACTACCGGGCAACACGTCACAGAGGTCCATGATATGCGTACCACGCTCATGCGAATCTGGCACGGGGTTCACGATGATCTTGGCTTCGACCGGGTTGGTCTATATGTGTTCAACCACGAGCGCAATTCCATGGACGGCACGTTTGGAACAAACGACCAGGGAGAGATGGTTGACGAGTGGCATACCTCAATCTCCCTAGCAGACGATACGCAGGCAGCAAAGTTCTTCTTACGTGTGATCGAAAAACCTGATTCGATCCTGCTAACACATACGTACGCAAGTGACTACAACATCCCGAAAGGTCACATTATGGACGGTGTGCAGGATTTTGCCGCGCTTGGCGCTTGGGCAGGTACAAAGCCGGTCGCGATGATCGGTGTAGATCATAAGATTACAGGACGTCGCATTACAGAGGAACAATTGGAGGCACTGCGCCTGTTCGCAGGATATGCCGGCTTGGCCCTCGAAAACGCGCGGCTCTTCGATGAAACCCAGCGCCTGCTCAAAGAGACCGAACAACGCGCTGCCGAGCTCGCTATCATCAACAGTGTGCAGGAGGGGCTGGCATCCAAACTGGATATGCAGGCCATCTTTGATCTGGTTGGTGACAAAATCCAGAGTATGTTTAGCGCCCAATCTGTCATCATCTCTTCGTTTGATTATGAGCAAGAAGTCGCGCGCTTGGACTATGCCTTTGAGGACGGTCAACGCGTGTATGACGATGAGTTATTGCCGTTCAGTCCGATGAACAAATACCTCATCGATACACGCCAGGCCATAGTGATCAATGAAGATGCCATAGAAGAAGGAAAACATTATGGATTGAAAACCATCGAGGGCACTCGGCCTCCCAAATCCCTGATCTATGTTCCCTTTGGGACGGGGACGCGGGTCAATGGCTATTTCAGCCTGCAAAATATGGAACGTGAGCACGCCTTCAGTGACTCAGATGTGCGCCTGTTACAAACCCTGGCAGGCAGTATGGGAATCGCGCTCGAGAACGCGCGTCTCAGTGAAGAAATTCAAAATGAATTAACGCGGCAAATCCAGGCCAAGGAAAAGGAGGAACACCGCCGCCTCATACTGGAAAAAGTCATCACCACTGGGCAACAGGTAACAGAAGTCCATGATGTGCGTACCACCCTCATGGCAATCTGGCATGGGGTACACGATGATCTCGGCTTCGACAGAGTTGGCCTGTATCTGTACAATGCTGAGCGCAGTTCTATGGATGGGACATTCGGTACGAACAACCAGGGAGAGATGGTTGACGAGTGGCACACTTCGGTTTCTCTGGATGAGGATGCAGAGGGAGGAAGGTCGTTCCTGCGGTTGATCGAAAATCCCGATAGGATTGTGCTGACGCATAATTACGAAAGTGACAACAGCGTTCCGGAGGGGCACATCATGTCTGGTGTTCAGGACTTCGCCGCCATCGCCGCCTGGGCAGGTACGAAGCCAGTCGCCGCAATTTGTGTGGATCATAAGATCACAGGCCGCCGCATCACAGAGGAACAATTGGAGGCTCTGCGCCTCTTCGCAGGATATGCAGGCCTGGCCCTCGAAAACGCGCGTCTGTTTGATGAAACCCAGCGCCTGCTCAAAGAAACTGAACAAAGGAACGCGGAACTTGCCATCATTAACAGTGTGCAGGAGGGACTGGTCGCTAAAATGGATATGCAAGGCATCTACGATCTTGTCGGCGACAAGATCCGCGATATCTTTGACGCCCAGGTGTTGTTGATCGCCACTTTTGATCACGCGCAGAGTGTTAGTCATGTCCCTTATGTTATTGAAAAAGGAAAGCGTCTGGAAATCCAGTCGGGTCCTATGACAGCCCTTGAACGTTATATGATTCATACGCGCCAATTGCTCTTGTGCAACGAGGGTTGGGCCGAACGGGCCCGGGAATTGCTGGGTGAATTTAACGTTCCGGTCGGTGAGGCTCCGAAATCAGTGTTGGTCATACCTTTGATTGTAGGCAATCAAGTGAAAGGCATCATTAGTCTTCAAAATGTTGACCATGAAAATGCCTTTGGTGATTCAGATGTTCGGCTGCTCACAACTCTTGCAAACAGTATGAGCGTAGCGCTCGAAAATGCTCGTCTTTTCAATGAGACAAGCCGTCACGCGCGCGAATCTGCTGCATTGAACGAAGTGGGACGCGACATTTCATCGACATTGAACCTGTCTTCCGTCATGGATAGAATTGCATCTCATGCACGCGTTCTCCTCGCGGCAGAGACCAGTGCCATCTTCCTGCCCGAAGCGCGTGGTGCATCCTTCAGGGCGATTGTAGCCCAGGGTCACAATGCCGAAGAGATCAAAGCTGACACGATTAAAGCGGGTGAAGGCATCATCGGTGCGCTGGCACAACAAGCTAAAGCCGAATTTATCAACGATACAAATAAGGATCCGCGCGGGATTCAAATCCCGGGCACGCCTGAACAGTCAGAGGAACGCTTGATGGTCGCGCCTCTGCTGGCAGGTGATAAAGTCAGCGGTATGATGGCAGTCTGGCGACAACGCGGTGAACCCTTCGCTCAAGCAGACCTCGAATTTCTACAGGGACTTTCCTTACAAGCTGCCATTGCCATCAAGAACGCAAATCTTTTTGATCAAACTGAACAGCGCGCCACAGAACTTGCCATTATTAACAGTGTGCAGGAAGGGTTAGCCTCCCGGCTTGATATGCAAGCAATTTATGATCTCGTGGGGAATAGGATTCGCGAAGTATTTGATGCACAGGTCGTAACAATAAATTCGTTCGACATCACAAATCAACTTACTAGTCTGCGCTACGGTATCGAAAAGGGAAAGAGATTTTATAACGATCCCTACGTTTTAACAGAGGGCCATTACCGCCTGATAAAATCACGTCAATCTTTACTCATCAATGAGAATTGGGGCGAGCGGATGCGTGAGTACGGTTTTTCTATAAATATCGTTCCAGGCACGCAGACGCCAAAGTCTACTGTTATTGTCCCTCTGATCGTCAACAACGAAGTGAAGGGATCGGTCACCCTTCAAAATGTGGATCGGGAGAATGCGTTCAGTGAGGCAGATGAGCGACTCTTGACGACTCTAACCAACTCGATGAGCGTTGCACTCGAAAATGCCCGCCTCTTTGATGAAACCCAGCGCCTGCTCAAAGAGACGGAACAGCATGCTGCAGAACTAGTCACTATTAATACAGTGAGTACCGCACTGGCAGGCGAACTGGATTTAGATGCACTAATTGAACTGGTCGGTGAACAAATCCGTAACGCATTCACGGCTGACATTGCTTATGTGGCCTTACTAAATGAAGAAACGAATATCATCAACTTTCCCTATGAATATGGTCAGCATTTGGAGCCTCTGCCATTGGGGCAGGGATTAACCAGCAAGATCATCGAGAAGAGCGAACCCTTACTTATCAACCAGGACGTAGACAAGCGCCGCGCACAATTAGGTGCTACTCAAATTGGTGTCCAGGCACGTTCTTATCTAGGTGTGCCGATATTCGTACGAGGCAAAGCGATAGGTGTAGTCAGCGTCCAAAGCACAACCCAGGAAGATTCATTCACGGAAGACGATCAACGCTTATTGAGCACCATTGCAGCCAATGTAGGTGTCGCTCTGCAGAATGCGCGCTTGTTTGACGAAATACAGACTCGCAATCATGAGATCACTGAATCTCTTGAACAACAGACGGCCACCAGCGAGATTCTTCGCGTCATTGCTGAGTCTCCTACAAATATTCAGCCAGTACTGGATGTCATTGTTCAAAATGCAGCACGATTATCCGGTTCGGCCGATTCGATGATCGATATGGTCGATAACGGTGATTTGCGCGTTGTTGCCCATTTTGGGAAGGTTCCCATGTTTCCAATTGGGGAAAGTATTGAATTAAATCGTGACTCGGTAGCCGGCCGCGCTATTCTTGATGTTCAAACTATTCAGGCAATTCACAATCGACCGGGCGTGAAATCAGAATATCCAGAAGGCGATAAGTGGGCTCACAAATACGGCTATCAAATGACGTGCGCTGTGCCGCTCATACGTGAAGGCAAGGCGATTGGTTCTATCACCATTCGCCGCGTTGAGCCTGAGTTGCTTACTAACAAACAGATTGTGCTCGTGCAAACCTTTGCCAGCCAGGCTGTAATAGCAATTGAAAATGTCCGTTTATTTAACGAACTTCAACAACGCAACCACGAGATTACAGAATCGCTGGAACAACAAACCGCTACTAGTGAAATCCTCCGCACGATTGCCGGTTCGCCTACCGACGTTCAACCCGTATTGGAAGCGGTCGCGCAGAATGCGGCGCGGTTATGTGAAGCAAATGATGTTCAAATCTATAGTGTGGAAGGCGACCTACTTCGGCAAGTTTCCCATCATGGACCCATCCCTGCCCTGCAAGATGGAGAGGCATTGCCTTTGGTACGCGGATTGATGACAGGTCGTGCCGTGTTAGAGCATAGAACAATTCATATTGAAGATATGTTGCAACTGAATGAAACAGAATATCCAGCTAGTGTCACGCTCCAAAAACGTCTTGGGCACCGGACTGCACTTGCCGCGCCATTATTACGCGAAGGAAATGCCATCGGCGCAATTGTCATTCGCCGGAACGAGGTACATCCATTTTCGCAGAAACAAATTTCATTATTAGAGACTTTTGCAGATCAAGCCGCTATCGCCATCGAGAACGTGCGGCTTTTCAATGAGGCGCAGGAAGCTCGCGCGGCAGCCGAGCAAGCCAATGAAGCGAAAAGTTCCTTCCTTGCCACCATGAGTCACGAGATCCGCACACCAATGAATGCAGTGATTGGAATGAGTGGTTTGCTGATGGACACGGAACTCAACAAGGAACAACGCGACTACGCCGAAACCATCCGAAACTCTGGAGATGCCTTGCTCGCCATCATCAATGACATCCTCGACTTCAGCAAGATCGAGGCGGGAAAGATGGATGTAGAGCACCTGCCCTTCGACCTGCGTGAATGCGTCGAGTCTGCGTTGGATCTGACGGCCAGCCGCGCCGTCGAAAAAGGACTTGATATAGCTTATATTATGGAAGACGATGTGCCGGCCGGCATCAAAAGTGATGCAACCCGCTTGCGTCAGATTCTCATCAACTTGCTCAGTAATGCCATCAAGTTCACGGAGAAAGGCGAGGTTGTACTGACAGTCAAGAAGGGCAAAGCGAAAAATGAATTGCTGTTCGTAGTGCGCGACACAGGCATCGGTATTTCAGAGAATCATATGGCGCGGCTCTTCCAGTCCTTCTCCCAGGCAGATTCATCTACCACGCGCAGGTTTGGCGGCACAGGTCTGGGTCTCGCTATCAGCAAACGACTCGCGGAAATGCTCGGCGGTGAAATGCATGCCGAAAGTGAGGGCATTGGTAAGGGTTCAAAGTTCGTCTTCACAATCAAGGCGGAACCCGCTAAAGTGACCGAGCGAAAGACTGCGCGGGACATCAAAGGGATTCAGTCAGTTTTGCACGAGAAGCGCGTTCTCATTGTGGATGACAATGCCACAAATCGCCGTATCATTACGATTCAAACTGAGAAGTGGGGCATGACTCCTCGCGAAACACAGCATCCACAGGAAGCGCTCGAATGGATTAAAAATGGCGAAAGCTTCGATCTCGCGATTTTCGACATGCAAATGCCTGAAATGGATGGCATTATGCTTACACGTGAAATTCGTAAATTGCGAGATGAAAAATCACTACCGATCATTCTTTTGACTTCTCTCGGAAGACGGGAGATTGGTGCGGATGATTTGAATTTTGTAGCCTATTTAACCAAACCTCTCAAACCGTCAGCTCTTTATGATGCTCTGGCCGGCCTCTTTGCAGCAAATATGATCTCCCCGAAAATTGATAAAATTGATTCTGCGAAACCTGTTATCGACGTGGAACTTGGCAAGCGGCATCCATTGCGCATCCTGCTTGCAGAGGACAATGCCGTGAATCAAAAACTTGCCTTGCGGATCCTGGAGCAAATGTCGTACCGTGCTGATGTTGCCTCCAATGGTTTGGAAGCAGTAGAATCGATCGAACGACAAATCTATGATGTCATTCTCATGGATGTGCAAATGCCCGAAATGGACGGTCTTGATGCCACCCGCGGCATTCGCAAGTTAAGGAACGTCACACAACCGCACATCATTGCCATGACCGCCAATGCTCTGGAAGGTGACCGTGAAATGTGCATCGCCGCCGGGATGGATGATTACATATCCAAGCCCGTTCGGGTCAATGAATTGGTGGAGGCGTTGTTAAAGGCAAGTAGACAGGGAAACAGGTAGACAAGAAGACACATACACAGGTGAACACGTGTCTATGTATATACGTGTGTACCTGTATAGTACTGAGGAATCCTATGCCCCTCATCGACCAACAAATTTTCAACGAACTCAAACAAATCTCTGGCGCAGACTTTATCAATGAATTGATTGACGCCTTCCTTGACGACGCGCCAAACATGATTCAGAATATGCAAATAGCGCTTGATACAAAAGATGTCGAGTCGTTTCGCAGGAACGCGCATTCATTGAAATCCAACGCAAACACATTCGGGGCAACTGAGCTTGGACTACTTGCCAAGGAATTGGAGTTTATGGCGAAGGAAAACAATCTCGATATCGGAAACAGGCTTGAGGTCCTGAAAAAAGCGTTCGAGAAAGCCTCTGAAGAATTAAAAGGAATGCGCATATGAGGTCTGCGCATGAGCCGGGTCATCTCCTGGTGGTTGACGATAACAAGGTGAATCGCATCCTGCTTTCGCGGGGTCTGGAACAGCAAGGACACAAGGTCGATACAGCAGAAAACGGAAAACAGGCGTTGGAAAAATTGCGAGTTGATTCTTTCGATCTTGTTCTGCTCGATATTGAAATGCCCGAAATGAACGGGTACCAGGTACTGGAAACATGTCTGCAAGACCCCGAACTAAGGGATATTCCCATTATTATGACTTCTTCGCTCGATGAAATCGATAGCGTTGTCAAATGTGTGGAGCTTGGTGCAGAGGATTACTTAAACAAACCTGTGAATCCTATTTTGTTGCGGGCACGTGTGAATGCCAGCCTTGAAAAGAAACGACTGCGCGACGAGCAGAGAAAGTTATTTCGCACCTTCGCCACAAAAGAAGTTGCAGATGAACTGTTGAGAACAGGTTTTTCGCTTGGCGGTGAATACGTTAATGCCAGTGTGATGTTCGCAGATATTCGTTCGTTTACATCGATCGGTGAAAAGCAGGAGCCGGCCGATACAATTGAACTATTGAACAATTATTTTGCTTTGATGTTTGAAGCCATTGTTAACAATAACGGTACAGTCAACCAACTGGAGGGGGATGGGTTCATGGCGATATTCGGTGCGCCAATTCGCCATGACGGTCATCGTGAGCATGCGGTGCGTGCTGCACTGGAGATGACCGAATTGCTTAAGGTTTTCAATGCTGAACAAGCCGCACAGAAAAAAGTGCAGATCAAAATTGGTATCGGAATTGCCTCTGGCCGGGTGATTGCTGGTTATACAGGTACACAACATCGTGCAACCTATACTTGTGTTGGTGATACTGTCAATACTGCTGCACGTATAGAGAAATATACAAAGGAGGCCCACAAAGCTGTTTTGATCGATCGACATACCAAAGAAGGCCTGCCTAACAATATCGAAGTGGAATCACTTGGTTCTATCCTTTTTCAAGGAAAGCAGTTACCGATTCACATATTTGCAGTGAACGGATAAAACTCATTGCAACTTTTCTTTTATAATTTACTTGATGAAAGTAGATAGCTTTGGCGAGCGGAGTATTCCGCTTTTATTTTTGATTGTCACCGTCGTCGCTTATGGGTTATTGCTCCCGCTCACTGGTTTTTACTGGGATGACTGGCCCTTTGCCTGGATCGCAAAATTTCTTGGCCCGCAAGAATTCTTCTCTGCCTTTGCAACGGTCCGTCCCTTTCTGGCGCCAATCTTCTTTCTGACAACCAGCCTCATCCCATTAGAGCCTATCTACTGGCAGATCTTCGCCCTCATTATTCGCTTCATTTCCGGACTTTCAGCCTGGTTCGCGTTAAATCAGATTTGGCCCCACCACAAGCGACAGGTCCTTATCGCGTCCTTGTTGTTTCTTGTTTTCCCAGGGTATAGCCAGCATTGGGTCGCGCTGACGCATATCAACCAGGAATGGATACCGTTTATTTTTTATTTACTGTCTTTTGGTTTTACTGCACGTGCGTTGCAGAATCAAGAGGTCATTGCGAGTGGCGCAAGGCGCCACGAAGCAATCTCTACGATAAATGGGGGATTGCTTCGTCACCGCAGGGCGGCTCCTCGCAACGACACGATTTTCGCGCTTCTTTTACTAATACTAGGGGTTTTCCCCACTGAATATTTTATCGGGCTCGAACTCCTCCGCTTCCTTTTCATATGGCTCATTTTCTCTGAAAAAATCAATAGCTTTCGATCGAGACTCATTCAAGCTTTCAAATCTTGGTTGCCTTATCTGTTCATCTGGCTCGCGAATGCAGCCTGGCTGACTTACTTCTATACAATCGGCTCATACGAGTCCTACGATGTGGAAGTTGTACAAGAACCACTTACAATGCTGCACCT
>Ga0081539_10000373_pt1 | contig 98166 bp, 91 predicted proteins | sample TabmetS4T2R2_FD_71023 | JGI IMG/M metagenome (GOLD analysis project Ga0081539, IMG submission 71023) | Tabebuia heterophylla rhizosphere microbial communities from the University of Puerto Rico - S4T2R2 | ecosystem: Host-associated > Plants > Roots > Rhizosphere ... | reverse complement strand
TCCATTACCGGTTTGCCGGCTTCGGACAGGTGCCGCCCGATGGACTGACGGACCTGATTCCTGTCACGGAGCAGTCGACGATCTACGGGCTGGCCAACTTCAACTATCGCGGGCTCTACGATCCGGCCGGTCACGCGTTTGCCGATAACGATGCGACGTCGCTGCAGTGGCGCGCATCGGCCGCCCACGTGACCGGAGCGCACAACTTCAAAGTCGGGTACCTCGGGTCCAGCCTGAGACAGACCAGCGGCCGCGTCTCCAACGACTCGCAGCTCCGCTACACGTTCAACAGCGGTGTGCCGGTCAGTTTCGGCTACTTCATCGCGCCGCGATGGGAGACGACCGACCGCACGATGACCGCGGCACTCTTTGCTCAGGACCAATGGACGTTGGGTCGACTCACGTTGCAGGGCGCGGTGCGTTATGACCACGCCAGGAGTTGGGCGCCGGAAGAGGGAAACGGTACGACGGCGACGTCGATCTTCAACCCCACGCCGATCTCGTTCGAGCGGACGGTGAGCGTGAAGGGCTACCACGACATCACCCCGCGGATGGGAGTGGCCTACGACGTATTCGGCAATGGCAAAACGGCGCTCAAGGCCAACCTCGGAAAGTACCTGCAGAGCGCGCAGGTCGGCGGGACCTACGTCGTGAACAACCCTGCGCAGAAGATCGTGACACGAGTCACGGCGCGGCCATGGGTGGACGGCAACCGGAACTTCCAGATCGACTGCATCCTGTCGGACCCGCGGCTGCAGGACAATCTGGCGGCGGGCGGCGATCGCTGCGCGGCGCTCGGAGGAGCCAATCTGAACTTCGGCAACCCGAATCCGGCGCTCACGATCATCGATCCAGCAGTCCTCGAGGGATGGGGTGTCCGCGAATCCGATTGGCAGTTCGGCGTGTCGGCGCAACAGCAAGTGCTGCCGCGGGTCGGCGTGGAGGTTGGCTACTATCGGCGATGGTTCCAGAACTTCCTCGTGACCGACAATCTGCTCGTCGGCCCTCAGGACTACCAGCCGTGGACGCTGACGGCGCCTGTCCACCCATCCTTGCCGAATGGAGGCGGGTATCCGGTGACGGTGTACGACCCGACGCCGGAGGCGTTCGCGCGCGGCGCGCGGAACTTCATGACCTTCGAGACCAACTTCGGTCCGGCACGGACCTGGTACTGGCATGGAGTGGATGTCACGGCCAACGCCCGGTTGCGGGGCGGAGTGACGCTGCAGGGCGGGACGAGCACCGGGCGCGGCGTGCAGAACACGTGCGCGACCGTGGTGAAGATCGACAGTCCGGACCCGCGCGGGTGCGCCGTCACAGAACCGTGGCTGACGGCGGTCCGCGGGCTGGCCAGCTACACGGTTCCGAAAGTCGACGTGCTCGTGAGCGCGACGTTCCGTTCGCTTCGCGCGACCATTCCGTTCCTGGGTGCGACCGGGTCGGCCAGTAACGGCGCGTCGCTGATGGCCAACTACAACGTTCCGAACACGGTGGTGCAGCGTCTGCTTGGCCGCCCTCCGTCCGGCAGCAACCCCAACGGCACCACGACGGTGAACCTCGTCGAAACGGCGCAGGTCTACGGCGATCGCGTGACGCAAATCGACATGCGGCTTGCCAAGATTCTGCGTTTCGGGAAACGGCGAATCGATCTGGGTGTTGACCTCTACAACCTGTTCAACACGAACGATCCAGCAGGGTACGAGCAGACGTTCGACTACGAGACGCAAGGGGCGAGTTGGCTGCGGCCGTCATCGATCGTGCCGCCGCGATTCGCCAGAATGAACGTCAGCGTAAATTTCTGAGCCGATATCGACTCCACGCTCATTCCTCTAGAACACCGGTTCGCCCGCGAATCCTGAGGGGCCACGTTCGGAGAAAAGCGTGGCCCCCGGACCGACCCGACGCGTCATCCTGCGGATCTCATCGACACGGAACCACGTGGGGCGTGACGCCGTTCTACTGTATGTCGTATACTGTGTGGCACACACTGTCTGTCACACAGGAACGAGATGGGCACCGAACAGTTCGACTCGCTGCGTCTTGAACTTCGCCGTGGCTGCCTGGTCATGGCGGTCATGGCCCAGCTCCGAACGGAGCACTACGGCTACACCTTGAAGAAGGAGCTGGCCGAGCGTGGCGTCGAGATCGACGAGGGCACGCTGTATCCACTGTTGCGCCGCCTCGAAAGCCAGGGATTGTTGGTGAGCGAGTGGCGCGAGGAAGACAAGCGCAACAAACGGTTCTACCGCCTGTCCGTGGACGGGAAGCGGGTGCTCAAGGATCTGCTCGCAGAATGGCAGTCGCTCAATGCGTCGCTGACACGTATCGTCGGCACCCGTTCAGCGGCATGAAAAGAGCGGAACATATATGGAACTTCTCGATCGCTACGTCAAAGTGCTGCGGGTGTTCTTGCCGCGTCGTCAGCGCGACGACATCGTGCGCGAAATCTCAGAAGAGATCCGCGAGCAGATCCTCGGCACGGAAGTGACGCTCGGACGACCGCTGACGGTCGACGAACAAGCCGAGGTGATCGGCCGTTACGGGCATCCGCTCGTGACGGCCGCACGTTATCGACCGCAACGGCATCTGATCGGTCCGATCGTCTTCCCGTATTACTGGATGGCGCTGAAGTGCGTTCTCCTCCTGACGCTGTTCGGTCATGCCGTCTCGTTGGCGCTTGTCGTGTCCGACATTCCGTCGTGGCCTGCAGTCGGACAGGCACTCGAAGGCACGGTGCAGGACGTGTTTGCTGTGGTCGGATGGTTCACGGTCCTGGCCGCGGTCGCTGACCGCTGGCTCGCCCGGAGCACGGCGCTGCGGCGTTGGGATCCGCGGACGCTCATGCAGCGAACCCAGGCCTTCCAAGCGCCGCTGCTGAATGACAGGTCTCGTCGCTTGCCCTCGCTTGTGAATAAGGCGACCCTCTTCGAGCTCCCGGCGACGCCCTTCGGGCTGATCGCCGCCGCGGTACTCGGCGCGTGGTGGCTGCTGGCGCTCAGATATCCGGTGCTGATGTTTGGCCCAGGAGCCGCGCGACTCGATTGGGGTCCCGACATCAACGTCGACGCCGATGGACGCGTAACAGGTCTGCTGTTGAAGGCCCCAACTGGCAACGTGCCAGCCGTTCGTCGGCCGTGAGCGCGGGTCCGGTGATAGTGAGGGCAGACCCTACCGATCGCCCTTGTCGCCCTGACCACGTTTCGCCTTCGTCTTGGCCTTCTTGGGCCGGTCCTGCGACAGCGACTTCCCAACGTCGTCGCTCTCCTTGAACTTCCCGCGAGCGCCGCGCCGCACGTAGCGTTTGTCACTGCCGGTGTCGATCATCTCGCGCTTCGCCGCCGTCTTGCGCCTGGTGCCGGCCTTCCTCGCCGTAGCCTTTTTCGCCATGGCTGCACGTTGTGCAACCACAGTGCCCATCTTATGGAGGGCGACCGGAACGCGCGCGCCGCCCGCCAGTCGATCGTGACCATGTTGTTATGGCCATGCTCGCGCAGAACGAAAGGAGACGACGCGGCAACGGGGTCGAGATCTCCACTGCGCGCGCACATCGTGAATCGCGTGCGACCGTTCCAAAACCAAGTGATTGGCAACTCCGCCCGCTCGTACGACGCCGGATTCATGAACTGCTGACGTGTGATAATTAAGCACTCAAAATACTTGACATGAATGGAGGCATATTTTATATAGCGCTGTAGGAGGTCTGTATCGAAGGAGGTTTCGGATGATTGGTCTCACCCGTTGGAATTCGTTCGACGACGTGTTCAATTTCCAGCGCGATGTGGATCGCCTCTTCAATCAGTTCTGGAGCGATCTGCCGACGCGCACGGCCCCCGGCGCCGTCGCCGGTGCATCGCCATCGTTCCAGGTGCACACCACCGACGACGGCTGGCGCGTTGACGTGCCGATGCCCGGGATCGATCCCAAAGACGTTTCCCTGGAGGTCGCCGGCAACAACCTCACCATTCGTGCCGAGGTTCCTGGCGAGGGCCAGGACAAGTACGGCTCCCGTTACGAACAGACGATGATGATTCCGCAGTTCCTCGACCTCGAGAAACTGACCGCCTCTCATCGACACGGGATGCTGCGGCTGACGCTTCCGCTGAAGGAAAGCGTGAAGCCTCGCCGAGTGCGGATCGAAACGCAGGTGGAGGACCAGAAGCAATTGGTGGGAGCCAGGTAAGAGAACCGGTCAGCGGCGGGCTTCGAGCAGAATCTCTCTCCTTCTTTCACGCACTGGACGCGCGACGATCCCGCCACTGGCCGTCCGATGTGTACGTGGCATCGTCAATCGATATGGAGGGACCACGTGCTGAGCACACGAGTCTTCAGTCTGGCGTGCGCGGTCGCCCTGCTTATCTGCCTGGTGGCGCCGGTTTCCGCGCAGCTTCGCGACTCTGCGGAAAGAGGGCGCGTGGAACTGCCACGAAGCGCACGCCAGCTTCCGCTCGTCGCCATGGTGGGCACGGTCACGCTGTTGAGCGCGGTGTCGCTGGGGTCGTGGCGGACACCACGACGTTGAACGCTCTACAAATGCGAGAAACCGTGATGCGCTTCACGCATATGTCAACGTGCGCGCAGGGAGGCGCGCAGCGATAGAGGAGGAACGTATGTGCACCCAGTCGCGGAGCATGACGGCCTTGGCATCCATCTTCATGATCGCGGCGGTAGCCGTCCTTGGCGGAACGCAGGCGTCGCAGACGAAGAGCGACACCTATGCCTGGAATGGCGAGCTCGTATCGCTCGACAGTGCAGCAAAGACCATGACCGTAAAGGCGCGTGTGGCCTACGAGGACGCGATCTCGGAACTGAAGCAGTTCAAGAGCGGCGACCGGGTGTGGATTCTCTGGTCCGGCGTGCAGGACTACAGCGACGCCGTGCGACAGGTTCGACGGCGCGAGGCCGGGCGCCCGATCGACGAAGGCCTCGTGCTGCCAGCCGAACTCGCATCGACCGAGGCGCCCAATCAATACATCACGATTCGCGTGAGAGTGCCCGAAACCGGTTTGTCCGCGATCAAAACCATGAAGCCGGGGCAATGGGTCACGGTCACGTCGCGACATCGACCGTCCAGCGATGATGATGCGGTCGTCGCGGTGACGCCGTACGTGTCGACGACGGCGACGGATTGACGCCGAATGGCAACGAATCCGCCGAGTCCGACCGATATTTCCTTGCGCGATTTCATCGCGGCTGTCGGCTCCGCCGAAGAGCCTCACGGCGTGGTGTCGGCAGCCGCCGTCGCCGGCAGCCTGGGTAGCTCGCTGCTGCTGCTGGTGGCGGCGCTGCCTCAGACCAGGGGCGGCTCGCATGACGGTCGGACGAAGCTGATCGAAGCAGCGGCTGCCCTCGGCGGCGTACGGTTGCAATTGATCGAGACGATCGAAACGGAGACCGCCGTGAAGCTCTTCGCGGCGCGGAACATGCCACAAGCGAACAACGCGCAACGGTCCGAGCGGCAGGCTGCGATACAGCTCGCCCTTCGTGCCTCAGCAGACGTGCCTCTCGAAGTGATGCGGCTGTGTGCGCGCGGGCTGGAGCTCGCCGCATCGATCGCAGTCCATTGCGCTCGCGCGGCATGCGCCGACGCTCGACTGGCGGTGGCGTTGCTGCAGGCAGGGTTCGATGGCGCACGTTCCAATCTCGAGGGCAAACTGAGTAGCTTCACTGATGCGGAGTACATCACGTCGGTGGTCGGGGAGATCGCTCGCCTCAGTGCCGAGACGACCGTTGCCACACGTGCCGCAGCGTCGTTGTTGGAGGTGCCGCCCGCGTGATCGGCGTCGGCGACGTAAGGGCGGGAGCGCCTACCGCGTCACGATGAAGTAAACGCCCATACCAGCCAGACTCAGGCCCAGGACGTACCGTGGAGTCACCGGCTCGCTCCAGATGAACACGCCACACAGGCTGGCGATGATCAGGCCGGACAGTCGAACCACCGGCGAGGTGATCGACAACGGCGCTCCCGCCCTGAACGCACCGTAGAGCCCGATGGTCACCGCGCTGAACGCGACGCCCACACCGAGCGCCGAGGCGACACCGCTGGCTGACGCGGGCCCGAGGTCGCCTCGTGCCCGGTCCGCGAGATACCACGTCAGGCCAACTCCAAATGCGACTGTCCCGTAGATCAGCGTGCCGAGGCTGTTCGGCAGTTTCCCCGCGGCCACTTTCACGAACACGTCTGCGGCGGCCAACGCGGCGGCGGCGACGCCAGCATAGAACATCCAGCTCATAGCGAATTCATACCGTACCTCGTTTCGGACCCAACGGGACGCATCGCCGCGAGTCTCTTTCAGCCAGGCAGGGAGTAGGAGGTGATGGAGCAATGCTTCCACAGTGGTGTCTCATGTCATGACGCAGTCCGGGATGGTCCCGGCCGAACTCCTTGAACGCCTTGGAGGCAGCGATGTTCTCCAGTCGGGCCGGACAGCTTGTCGAAGATTTCGGTGACGACCTGAGGCACGCCGTTCGACAACTCAAACGCTCACCCGGCTTCGCAGTGCTCGCGGTGCTCTGTCTTGGCCTCGGCATCGGCGCCAACACGTCGATCTTCAGCGCGCTGAACAGCGTCCTCTTTCGACCGTTGCCCGGCGCAGACTCGGAGCGCCTGCTGATACTCACTCGCGGAACCGCTTCGAACTTCTCCTATCCCGACTTCCGCGATTTCGAAGCACGCGGACGTGTGCTGTCTGGCCTCACGGCGACATTCCCGATGGAATCGGATCTGGAAGTTGGTGGCGTGAGTGAGTTCGTCGCCGCGGAGGTCGTGGCAGCGAATTACGGTGCAGTCCTTGGTGTTGCGCCCGCACTCGGCCGCTGGTTCACGAGCGAGACAGAGCCGGTCGCCGTCATCAGCCATGCCGTGTGGCAGAACCGGTTCGGCGGAAGCGCGAACGTTCTTGGACGCCGAATCGGATCGGAGGCTCAGTCGTTCACGATTGTGGGCGTTGCACCACGCGCCTTTACAGGCGTGTTCGCGCCGTATCGCACCGACATCTGGGTACCGATGCGGACGCGCCCACGCCTTGCGTCGATGCTCGACGACCGATCGCGCCGGCTGGTCATGATCTTCGGCCGCCTCCGAGCGGATGCGACGCCGCGGCAGGCGTCGATCGAACTGAACGGGATCGACGCACAACTAAAGGGCGAGCATCGAGGGTCAAGTGAGCCGCTCGCGCCAATCGTGGCAGAACTGGTGCGAGGAGTCCCCAATCCGGGTGGTCGACGCCTCATCAGCCTGAGTGCCTCGCTGCTGATGCTCGTGGTCGCCGTCGTGCTGGTCATCGCGTGCGTGAACGTTGGCAATCTGCTGCTCGTGCGGGGATCGCTGCGGAAGCGCGAATTTGCAGTACGACATGCACTCGGCGCGACGACATCTCGCCTGGTGCGTCAACTGCTGACCGAAAGCCTGGTGCTGTCGATCGGCGCCGGCGCCACCGGAGTCGTGCTGGCGGTCTGGACGACGAGGCTTCTCGAACGAGTCATGCCGTCGGTGCGAACGACCTTTCCCATCGATCTGGATCTGTCGGTCGACGGCCGCGTGATCGCGTTCGCGGCGATTCTCGCGCTCGCCACGACACTGGTCTGTGGGATGGTCCCCGCGTGGCGCGGAGCGCGGAACAGCGGAGTGGCAGGATTCAAGGGCGAGATTGGAGGCTCCGTCAGGCGTCGGCGTCCCGTCGGCCTTGTCGCTCAGGTCGTGCTCTCGTTCGTGTTGCTCTTGGTCGCCGGCAATGTCATCGACACGCTGCGTCGGTTACAAGTCACCGATACCGGCTTTACCGTCAGCGGGCGGCTCTACGCGTACATCTTCTTCCCTTCTGCGTCGACGCCCGAGGCGGGCCGCCAGCTCTATGCCCAGGCGCTCGAGCGATTACGAGCATTGCCCGGGGTGCTGAGTGCGTCGCAGACGTCGGCATTGCCGTTGATGCCGTCCGGAACCGACTGCGTATCGTCGCCCGGCGGTCCACAGCTGCAGGTATCGAGCAGCGCAGTCGAACCAGGGTACTTCCGCACGATGGGCATCACCATGATGGCGGGCCGAGACTTCTCGCCAATCGATCTCCCACGCGAATCGTCGACGGTCATCGTCACTGAAAGTCTCGCGAAACGTTTGTGGCCGCAGCGAGCTCCGGTGGGGCAGCGGGTCATGGTTGGCTGCCATGCTTCGCAAGCGTCGCTCGTGATCGGCGTCGTCCGAGATTCGGCCGTTCGTGACGTCGGCGAACCAGCACAGCCCAGGCTCTATCGCCCCTTCGCACGGCAGTACGACGGCGGCATCACGGCCCTGCTGGTCGAAACCAGCGCCGCACCTGGAGCGATGGTGTCCGAAGTGCGCCAGACCCTGCTCGCGATGGGGCAGAACATCCGCGTGTATGCCGTGCAGCCGCTCAGCACCTACGTCGACCAGTCCTTCACCGGCATCCGCTGGATGGCGACGGTTCTCTCGGTGTTCGGTCTGCTTGCGTTGGCGCTCGCGGCCATCGGCCTTTACGGGGTCATCGCGTATCGCGTCAGTCTTCGGAGACAGGAGATCGGTGTTCGGATGGCGTTGGGCGCCGGCCGTGGCGCGATTTTCCGCGATGTGCTGTCGCATGGACTGACGATTGCGGCGGCAGGCGTCGTCATCGGTGAAATCCTGTCGATTCCTACGCTACGCGCGCTCGGCTCGATGCAGGCCGGCATCCGCCCCGTTCCGTTTTCGATTCACATCGTCCCGGCTGGTATCTGGATCGCCGCGGCGCTGATCGCCTGCTACATGCCCGCCAGTCGAGCGTCCCGCGTGGATCCAATCGAAGCGCTGCGTCACGAGTGACAAGTCGATGGCGCGCGCTATCCCGGGCAGGTTCCCCATTCAGTGCCCCTTGTCCGTCAGCTCGTAACGAAGCGGCACACCTCGGACTGAAGGTGTTCGAGGAATGCGTCCCGGTCCGGAAGCGGGTCGGTCACATGCGGCGGCAGCACGTTCATGAATGAGAAATGACCGGCTTGCTCGAACGTGCGCAACTCGACGGGCACGCGGCCGTCGAGCGCATATTTCAAGAATTCGGCGTGCGCGGGTGGTGTGATGGTATCCAACCCGCCCGCCCACACGGCCACCCGCGTCTGCACACCGTCGAGTGCGCCTGGCGCCTGGAAGAAGCCGGTCGCCGGCGCCATCAACGCCAGTCGGTCGATACGACTGCAGGGGACGATGGGCAGAGGCCCGTCTGCGGCTCGCATCCACAGCCGGCCACCAGCGAGCGCGAGCAACACCGTCGTGCCGATCGAATGTCCTACGCCGGCCACCGGGCTGTTCGGCTGTGTGGCGAGACGTGACGCCAGCGTCAGTCGCCGCGCACGCATGATCAGCGCGGCATCGGTTGGATGGGGAGAGACAAGTCGTTCGAAGTGCGGCGCGACGACCGAGCAACCGGATTCAACCAGGGCCGCCAGAAGTGGAGCGTGGCGCTCAGGGTTTCCGCCGCCGCCCACCGCGAAGAGGACGGTGCGCGACGACCCCGCCACGTCGGCGACGGTCACATCGAAGAAGCCGCTTTCGTCCTGGAGAGATACCCGATCCACCAGTCGACGCTATGTGATTGGAGGACAGCTGTCAAAACCGACGTGAGCGATGTCGTGAACGACGGCTTCCGGGCGTTCGCGGCTGATCAGCGGCCGGTTTACACCGTCGCGACAACAGCGGACTACCATCGGCCAGCGATGGCGAACCGGCCGCTCGAGGCCACCGGAATATCAAAGCGATACGGCGCGAGAGCGGCGCTGGACGTCGTGGATCTGGTCGTCGATCGTGGCGTCGTGCATGGATTACTCGGTCCGAATGGCGCCGGCAAGACCACACTGCTGCGGATTCTGCTGGGACTCGTGCGGCCGGATAGCGGCGAGGTCCGGTTGCTCGGTCAGCGGCTCGACCGCGGCGCCGGAGGCGTTCCGGAACGTGTCGCCGGCATGGTGGACGTGCCCGCCTTTTATCCCTACCTCTCCGGCCGCCGAAACTTGCAGCTCCTCGCCAGTCTCGATGGGCATCGTGGAGCGACGTGCGCGACGCGCGTGGACGATGTCCTCTCCGAAGTCGGTCTCGCCGTTGACAGCTCCTCTCTGGTGCGCGGCTATTCCGCCGGCATGCGGCAACGACTCGGGCTGGCGGCAGCACGACTGCGAACGCCGGACGTGCTCGTCCTCGATGAACCCACCAGCTCGTTGGACCCGCGCAGCGCGGCAGACATACGGCGGCTGATTCGGCGGATGGCAGACGAAGGAGCGGCGATTGTCTTCAGCAGCCACGACATGGCGGAGGTCGAGGAGCTCTGTACCACGATGACCGTCATCGATGCCGGTCGCGTTCTATTCTCGGGATCGATTGCACGGTTGCAGCGTCGTACCTCGGCGTCAGTTCACGTGATTCGCACGTCCGACGACACCGCTGCCGCGGCGCTTGCGTGCGAGCGCGACGATCTGCGACTGCTGTCCGTAGAGGGCGACGGGCTGGAGTTGACGGGCGATGTTGCTGCCATGGATGCCTACGTCGTCGCACTCGGTCGCCGAGGCGTGGCCGTGCGGTCGCTGACCACCCGACAACGTTCGCTCGAATCGCTGTTCCTGGAGCTGACCAGCGGAAGCGGCGCGCAACGATCCAATCGGCTTCTGTCCGCTGAGCGCGAAGACGAGCGGCGCGCGGAGCTCGTGTCCTGATGACGCTGCGTGGAATTCACGCTGTGTTCCGCGTGGAGTGCATCAAGCTTGCGGCGCAGGCCAAAACGCGGCTTGCGCTGGCGGCATGCGTCGCGGGCCCGTTTGCCTTCGCCGCGGTGATCCGCCTGCAGAGCAGCTTGCCTGAAGACACGCTGTTCGGTCGCTCCGTGCAGCAGTCCGGGTTCGCGCTTCCACTCGTCGTGCTCGGGTTCGCCGCCTTGTGGGCGCTTCCCGTGCTGACGAGCATCGTCGGCGGCGATCTGTTTTCCGCCGAGGATCGATACGGCACGTGGAGCACGGTACTCACCCGCTCGCGCAGCCGCTCCGAGACGTTCGCCGGCAAGACGCTCACCGCGCTCGGATTCTCGGTTCTGGCGATCGCGGTACTCGGCGTCAGCAGCATTGCCGCCGGCGCGCTCGTCGTAGGCACGCAGCCGCTCGTCGGTCTCTCCGGCGTTCTTCTCGCGGCCCCCGACGCGCTGCGACGGGTCGCACTTGCGTGGACCACTGCGTTGGCGCCAGCGGCCGCATTCACGGGTCTGGCCGTGCTCGTCTCGATCGTGACGCGAAGCAGCGTCGCCGGAATCGCACTACCCGTTGGGCTCGCGCTCGTGATGCAGCTGTTCGCGCTCGTCGATGGTCCGGAGCCGCTCAGGCGCCTGCTCATGACGTCTGCGTTTGGATCGTGGCACGGCCTGCTCGCCGAGCCGCGCTATTACGCTCCGCTCGTTCACGGCATCGCGGTCAGCGCGGTCTATTTCGTGGTCTGCATCGCCAGTGCGTACTGGGTGATGCAGCGGCGGGACATCGGACGATGAACTGGCGGGTGAACCGACTCTTTCGCGTGATCCGCGCAGGGCTGCTGGTTGTGGCCGCATGCGCGGCGTCATCGTGTGGCGCGAGCCCCATCACGTCAGGCCGGATCGAAGCCGCGCTCGCGCCGACCTTTGCCCATCTCGTTGAGGTGCAAGTCGATTGGCTCGGGCTGCCGGCGATGACGGCCGCGGACTTTGCGGTGACGGCCAGCTGTCGAAAGCTGGCCGGCGGCGCGGGCTCCGGCGAGTGGGGATGCACGCTGGTGTGGAAAGGGCCGCAGCGTCAGACGCTGACCGATTCCTACGATCTGTTCGTCTCCGCCGACGGCTGCTATACGGCAACGGTGGCCACCGAAAATCTCGGTGGCCCCCTCCTGAAAGCAAAGAACGGTCGCGAGGTCAGGAATCTGCTGTACGCCTTCGAAGGCTGCTTCGATACGACGTAAGCCGAATTCGCTGGCGCTGGCATCACGGAGTGACCACCACGGAGAACACGGAAAAGATCAAATGGCCTCCGTGACCTCCGTGGGTGGCATCTTCGTGGCTCCTATTTGCGCGGCACTGTCCGCCGCGGCAGTCCCTCGGACGTCATGATCGCGGCGAACAACTTCTGTTCGTCCGCATCCGGTCTGCTGAAATCCACATCGCGTGTCATCGCCAGCCACAGCGGGTTCGCCTGTCTCACATACTGCACTTGCTGGAATGTGTACGGTGCGAAGTCGGGCTGGCTGGTAAACAGATCGCGAAGATCCGTGGCCGCGGCGTCGTATTGGTTGAGAGGCGGCAACCCGAGAATCAGGTTGACCGTCTTGAAGATGCTGGCCAGGCTCAAGTGGGTCTTGCTGACGTACTCCTTCTTCACCCACGGACTGATGGCCAGGAAGATCGAGCGGTGTCCGTCGACGTGATCGGCGCCGTTCTGCGTGTCGTCCTCGACGACGAAGATCACCGTGTCCTTCCAGCAGGGGCTGTGCGAGATCAGATCCACGGTCAGGCCGAGCGCCGCGTCATTGTCCTGGACGAACCGTTTGAACGACCAGTCGGGCCCGCTTGGATTGATGTCGCGTGCGCCACCGCCATGATCGTTCGGGTAGTAGAGATCGACATAGCTTGGCAGGTTGCAGGTGCCAGCTTCCCGATCGACATAGCGCGACTCGAATACCTGCTTGAAGCGGCCGAATCGGCTGAACCGCGTCGGGTCCTCCGTCAGCGGTGCATCCGGGATGTGTGTGTTGTAAGTCGGAAACAGGTGATCGCTGTTGTCGCGGACGATCTTTTCCATCGGCACGTTCGCGTGCTCGCGAGCGCCCGTGGGGTCGGCGGCGTTCGGCTCATCGATCACGGCGAACTCGTACCCGTTGCCGAAGTTGACGAAGCTTTTGCCGTGCCGGTGCAGATGGCGGTAGATCCCGCCCTGTTCGTTGTAGTCATTCGGCTCAGGCGACGCGTTGGCGTCCGTGAATCCGATGCGTCCGGGATAGTCCTTGATGACGGCGGGATCATCGCCGGAGTCTCTGCGCCTGCCGCCATAAGAGGCCGGCCAGTGCGTCTCTTCGAATTCGGCCGTGTACTGTCCCGTCAACCATCGGTGACCATCCGAGGACACCGACGGCTCCAGGAAGAAGTTGTCGCCGAACGCGAAGCGCAGCGCCAGCTCGTGATGGTTGGGACTGGCGTCGTACCCGAGCGAGAACGCGGGCTCGCCATTGACCGGGATGCCACTGCGCGTCACGGTGATGTCGCCGAGCATCAGATCGTGCGTTGCGTTTTCCTTGTTGATGAAGATGACGTGCTTGATTCGATCACTCGCTCGGCCGGCCTGACCAGGAATCGGATTGCCGGCATCCTGCACGGCGCTGGCGACACCGTTGTTGCCACCGCTCTCGACGAACCCGTTGTTCGCATACACGCGAGCCGTGTAAGCATTCAGCTGCGCCGGCGTCGGCGTCGGGATGATGTTTACCGTCCCGAGCACGGTGAATTTCGGAGAGCGACTTTCGCCAACTGTATTCGGACCGGCCCCACGGCCCCGCGCGTTGGCGACGTACAGCGTCGCTCCATCGGCACTGACCCTGATGCTGCTCGGCCACCAGCCGGTCGGGATGTGGCCCATCAACGTGCCGCCAGTCGCGTTGAGCCGCACAACCCCGATGGCGTTGACGCCTGCTTCTGCGACGTAGAGGTAATCGCTGTCAGGGCTCAGCGCGAGCCCCACCGGCTGCACGCCCTTCAACGTGTCGTCCTGTCCCCGCAGCAGTGACAGACCGATTCGGTGACGCTCGGTCAACGTGACCGGGTCGAGCACGGAGATCGAATCGTTGTTGCCGTTGGCGACGTAGATTGCACGGGAACCGATGGCCACTGAATTCGGATGGCTCCCGCTGTAGGTCTCGATGCCGTTGTCGACCTGCCCGACGAGCGGACCTGTCTTGACGATCTGCCTCCGCACGGGCGTCGGCCTGGTGGTGACGTCGAGCACATACACGGACGAGGATTCGGGTGCGTTGGGATCGCCCAGACCTGGTACGGTGTAGGACCTGTCGCTCGGCACGTATCCGCATCGGATGCCATTCGGATCCTGGAGGCTGTCCGGCAGATTGCGGGGGTCCACCTTCGTGATGGTGATCGAACGATCGGTCAGCGTCTCGTCCGGATACCCGGCGCCTGGATAGCAGAGCGGATAGTCGACATTGTCGTCGCCGGCAGGGCTCGCGGGCCGCAGGTGTGTGTACTGGAACACGCCGACGTGCGTGACGAACAGTTGGCGGTCGTCGGGCGATAGCGCGATCCCGAACGGATACCGTCCCACCTTGGCGTGGCCGACGACGGCGGCGAAGTTGTCCGGCTCGATGATCTTTCCTTGTGCATCGACGCCGGTCTGAATCCTCGACACCTCGATCACGTGGACCTGGAAGCTGCCCTGATCAACCACGTAGAGAAACGCACCGTCGCTGGTCAACGCCATGTTGCCCGGAAACGCGCCCTTGAAGCGCAGCGCTGGTGTCGCGACGACGCCGAGCGGTCGATCGAGCGGGTGTGTCGGGCCATTCAGGTTCACCGACCCGATGATGCGGCCGGCGATCGCGTCGGCAATCCAGATGTTGCCGTTCTCGCCGCCTGACAGGAAGACGCGCGCGCTGTCGTGCGAAAACGTCACGCCCATGAAGCTGGCGTTCACGTCCACACGCCGGACGGTCGGCGTCGATGTGTCGATGCCGATCAGCGTCAACGAAAACGGCGCGGCGCCGCTGTTCAGCGTCGCCAGCATGCTGCCGTCGGGCGACAGCGCGAGCCCGAACGGCTTCGGCGCCTGCACGTTCACTTCGACGCCGGCAGGCGTGACCAGCCGTCCATTGGGCAGAATGGCGGCGTGGACGCCGTCGACGATCGTGTCCGTGCTGGCGGGTCGAGTCCCGGCCGGAGCCGAGAACCTGAGGAATCGGGACGCGCGCGCTCCCGATTCGCCGCGTTGCGCCGAAACAGCCCAGACTCCGAGGAGCAGCATGATTCCGGCGAGCAGCGCAACCAAACTCTTGTGTCGGGCGACGTGTCGGCCCATCGTGTTCCCTCCGGTCGTATCGAAGCGTGACGAAGGGAAAACGGTAGACCGCCGAGATGTAGGCAGCGTGATCGCGGTGCAACTTCGGTGTGGCGGATGTGCGATCGGAATTTACGGACGCGGCACGACCGGCGGTACGAGGAGAACAGTTGGGAACGCTGTAAGTCGAGTCACGGAAATTTTACGCACCACGCGAACGTCCGAATCGCTCATCCTGGCACCAGTGTTTCTTGAATGAAGGAACGATGGCGTGTCCGCACTGCAAAAAAAGCGGCTTCGTTCGCTCCGAGCTCAACGTGACCGCCGGGGCGGGAGCGCATTATGTCTGCGACCATTGCCTGTTCGAGTGGAACGAACGGGACTCTGCGCCAGCACCTTCTGCGAATATCGCTGAACGCGGATCGCCGCTCACTCCACCGAACGACGTCGTCGGTCGACTCTCGAACCGTTGACGCGTCGCACGCGACTACGTGGGACCGTCTCGCCGCTCTCTGACACCATCGGCCGCAGCGCGTTCGGCTGCGTCTGACGAGATGGGCACCGGGGGAGCCCACCGCCGGATCTCCACGGACGCGCCATACTTCACGCCGGGGTGCGATTCAGCAATCAGGGCGGCTTCGCCGATGTCGGCAGCGTGCACGAACAACAGCGCGGTAATCGGAGCGGCATCGCCGCCCATCGTCGCGGAGCCCCCGGCTCCGCGGAGCACGACCTCGGGCTCCAAAATCCGCGGCTCGAGATGGTGACCACGCTGATTGTGGATCCGGGCCCACGTTGAGGTTTCTTCGGCGCGACGGCGTCTCTCTGCTTCGGAGAGCCCGGCACCCTGACGAAAGATGAAGGCGAAGGTTTGCGGAGGTTGTTGTGCGGTCATGTTCCTGACATTGAGCCGGCACGACGCAGGCGAATCGAAAGAATTCGTCGTGTGCCTGGCTTCTTCAGCATCGAACTTCCAGTGCACTCGAAGTCAAGCGGAACTTCCGAGCGACCAAGTCCCGTTGGCAACGAACAGCGCAGGTGGGATAATCCCACCATGGTCGCGACGTCCGACCTGACCCATGATGTTGGCCGCGAGGCACCCACCGCAGTCCGCACTGCGATCTCCCGCTCGATCGCGACCGCTCCCAGCTTCTCGTCGAGCCGATGACGCGTGGTCGTCGGGATTGGCACGATCCCGGGCTACTCATGACCGTACTCGTGGTCGGTTACGTGTTCCATCCACTCGACCGCCCTGCCATCGAGCTGTTCCTGAATGGCGACGTGGGTCATCGCCGTCGACGGCGACGCGCCATGCCAGTGCTTCTCGCCGGGCTCGATCCACACCACGTCTCCCGGCCGGATGTCCTCGATCGCGCCGCCCGCACGCTGTACGCGTCCGAGACCTGCGGTGATGATCAGTGTCTGACCGAGCGGATGCGTGTGCCAGGCGGTGCGGGCGCCCGGATCGAAGGTGACGATCGCACCAGACACTCGCGCCGGCGCGCTCCGCTGGAACGCCGAATCGATTCGCACGGAGCCGGTGAAGTACTCGGAGGAGCCAGCGGTGGAGGGCTGGGACCCCTGTCTCGTGATGTTCATGTCGATCATCGTAGCGTGTGCCGCGCGCGGGGCTCGACGCGTGATCTCGCGGCGCCCCCGTGTGGCTCGATGTTGGACGGTGGGTCAGCGATTGGCTGGTCCGTATCAGGCGGAATCGTTCGCCAAGCTTCCGTGTCGCACCGTCATTCTTTCAACCAATTGACGACGACGGTGATCGGGTCGGCGTCGACCGCTGTCTCCTCTTTCAGCATCAGGAAGCGGCGATCCCTGGGCGAGATGGCATAGGACCACGAGCCCACCGTGTTGTGCAGATACCGGGGATTTGAGAAGAGATCCGTCGTGGCGCCGACGATCAAGTCAGGCGTGACGCGTACGGATACAGCCCTCATCGTGCCATCCAGCGTGCGATAAAAGAGCTCGTTGCTTCCGCGGGGGCCCCACAAGGGTTGGGCGCCGCCACCGCGCGACACCACTTCCTTGCGTTCGTCGGCGTTGGGAAAGGATCGGATGTACACCTCTACCTGACCGGATTCGTCGGACTGATAGACCACCCAGTGGCCATCCGGCGATACGTGCGTATTACCTTCACGGTGCTCAGTGCGTATCAACGGCTCGATGTGTGTCGGTTCTTCCAGGTGCAGAACGCCGACATCACCCGATGGGGCTGCCGGACCCTGGACGAAGAGCAGCAACCTCCCCGGGTCCGGCGAGAAGAACGGCATCAAATTGTCTGGACTGCTATGAATCCGTGTTGCCGGGGCGGAGCCATCGGCGGCACGCGCGAACACGTTGAACACGCCGTCAGGATCTGACGCGAAGAAGACCCGCTTTCCGTCCGTGCTCCAGACCGGCATCATGTCTTCGGTCGGGCCGTCGGTGAGCCGTGTCATGACGTTGCGTTCCAGGTTCCAGATCCAGATGTCCCGATTCGCAGCTCCGACATCGAGCGCCACGCGCGTGCCATCCGGTGACAGGCGCGGGTAGACGTAATAGCCAGGAGCCGCGGGCACCGCCTCCTCGCGCCCGCGGCGATCCACCCAGACCATCGTCCGCAGGCGACGCCGGTTCGGCGTGACGTAGATCAGCGTGCCGGTCTGGGACACGTCGAAGTTGGCGGTGGCGGCGGAGCCCATGGTCTGCGCGAGCTGCACCGGTTCGAGTGCGATCGGCTCACCACGCACCGTTCGCGAAGCGAGATCCAGGCGAGCGCCATGAAGCTGGCCTCCGGCGGCGTAGATGAGGACGCCCGAAGGGACGTAGCGTGCGGCCTGGCCACCTCGCAGCAGCACCTGTTGCTGCTTCGTCTCCAGATCGAGCAACGCGACGTCCGCGCTGTCCGGCGTATCGCGAAGAATCGTAAAGAGCACAAGTCGCCCACCGGGCAGGATCTGGGGCCATGCGTAGCGACTCTCACCGCGCTCGGCTGCTGGACGAGCCAACAGCTGTGCCGTGCCCCCATCGGCGGCAATCGCGAAGAGCCCCACGCCGTCGGCGAAGATAATCGTGTCGTCCGCGCCCCAACTACCGCCAAGCTGCCTCCCCGCGTTCACGACCACGGTCCGCGGCGTTCCGCCGCGCACGTGCACCTTTCGAAGGCCCGTGTTCAGGTCGAAGAACGCGATCCACTCGCCATCCGGAGAAAAGAACGGCTCACCTCCGGCGCCTTCGGTGCCGGCCATCCGTACTGGTTCCGGCTCCTTCAAATGGCGAAGCCAGAGCCAGCCGCCGGCCACATACGCGAGGCGCGAACCATCCGGGGATATCGCGATCGTTCTCGCCGACGGCGTGAGCGGCAAGCCGGTCGGCGTCACGCTGAAGCGCACCACTGGGGCCGCCGGCCGCGGACTGCCACGTACTCCGGCGAGCCATCCGAGTGCCGCGGCTCCGACGATCGCAGCGACACCGAGTGCGAGCCACGACGCCGTACGCCGCGACGATGGCGCCGCTCGCGAGAGTCTGGAGTGTTCGCCGCCGTCGAACGCGCGCGTGTCCGCGATCTCGATGCGAGCGTCGCCAATATGCTGCAAGCGTCCGCGCAGGGAGCGCTCGAGACAGCGACGCAGCAGCCGGCGCGTGCTTGCGGGCGTTGCCGAGGGCAGCGCCTCGAAGTGCACCGGGCCTTCGAGTACATTCCTCAGCGACTCGGCGACGGTCGGTCCGTGAAACGGCGACGTGCCCGTCAACATCTCGAACAGCACGCAGCCGAAGGCCCAGATGTCTGTCCGTCGATCGACGATGTCGCCACGCGCCTGTTCGGGCGACATGTACGCCGCTGTTCCCGGAACCAGGCCGGGTCGCGTGTCTCCGCTCGCGGGATGAGGAGCCGACGTCTGCGAATCGGCTGGACTGTGCGGATCGAACACTTTCGCGACGCCGAAGTCGAGCAGTTTGACCCGCCTCTCGCGCGTGACCACCACGTTCGCAGGCTTGAGATCTCGGTGGATGATCCCCCGGTCGTGGGCCGCCTCGAGGGCATCAGCGATCTGCTGCGCGACGTCCAGTGATTCGTCGATCGGCAGGGGACCGCGACGAAGCCGCTCGAAGACCGTCGTCCCCTCGACAAGTTCCAGCACCAGCGCCGAAATGCCGTCGACGCACTCGATGCCGTAAATCGTCGCGATGTTCGGATGGTTCAGCGACGCGAGGACCTGTGCTTCGCGCTCGAGTCGCGCGACGCGTTCTGCATCCCGTGAGAAGCGATCAGGCAGTACCTTGAGCGCCACGTCGCGATTGAGTGTCGTGTCGCGAGCGCGGTACACCTCACCCATGCCGCCAGCGCCCAAGACGGACACGATCTCGTAGTGTCCGAATCGAGCACCCAAGGCGAGCGTATCGGGCACATGCGAGCCGCGCGCGGCTGGCGAAGACGGTGCGCCGTTTCCGCCGGCCGCGATCCGCGCAAGGACGTCAAGGGCCGGAACGTCGAGGAACTGCTCGGCAGCCTCGCCATGCGGCAACAGCGACGAGACTTCCCGGAGCAGAACCTCGTCGCCGCCACACGCCTGGATCAGAAACGCAGCACGTTCTTCGGGCTTGCGTGCCAGGGCGGCATGACACAGACGCTCGATCTCATCGTCGCGCTCCGACGTCATGTGTCGTGGCCGTCACGAAGCTCGCGAAGAAGCCACAGCTTGGCGAACCGCCAGTCGCGCTTCACGGTATCTGTCGACACATGCAGCGTCGCAGCGGTCTGCTCGAGGCTGAAACCTCCGAAGAAGCGCAGCTCGACGACCTGCACTTTGCGCGGGTGAATCGATTCCAGCCTTCTGAGCGCGTCATCCAGCGCTCCGAAATCAACGCGCGAGTCGGCGATGTCCGGCGCCTCGTCGAGCGGAACTTTGCGCAGGCGTCCGCCGCGCTTGTCGTTGCCACGCGCACGGGCGGCGTCGACCAGGAGACGACGCATCATCCGGGCGGCGAGCGCAAAGAAGTGCGCACGGCTCTCGAGCTGGATCCGATCGACGTCGACGAGACGCAGGTACGCCTCGTTGACGAGTGCCGTCGCCTGCAGCGTATGCCCCGCTGGCTCGTGCCGCATGTAGCGGTCCGCCAGGCGCCGCAACTCGTCGTACACGAGCGGCATCAAGCGCTCGCGCGCGTCGGGTTCGCCACGGCCCCACGCCAGCAGCAGATCGGTTGCGCTCGCCGGCTGCCCCGACACGGGAAGGATTCTAACCAATGGCCACTGACGCGCGCCGGACCAATTGCGGGAGTCATCACGCCGATGCCCCATTTCCGACCACGTCTCCGCATTAGGGAATGAGGACGCAGCGACGAGCGCTTCACCCCATCTATACGTTGGCGCACGTGCTCGAGAGGAGAACGAAATGACAGGACGACTCAGGATCGTACAGTGCTTTGCGTTGACCGGCCTGATGTTGGTCGGCGTGCGGGTCGCGCCTGCAGCCGCTCAGGGCGGCAACGCAGGCCTGACGCCGGCGACCCAGCAGGAACTGGCGGCGGCGCGCCGCGCGACCGCCAGGTATCACGACGTCGCGCAGGCGGAGGCCGACGGTTACGTGAACATCGACCTCTATGTATCCGGCGAAGGATTTCACTGGGTGAACGTATCGCTGGTCGACGGCACGTTCGATCCTGCCCACCCGGAAATTCTGCTCTACGCTCCGGTCCCAGGTGAGTCGCGCCTGCAACTCGTCGGCGTCGAATACGTCGTGCCGCTGAGCGAGCCCCGCCCGGAGGGTTTCACGGGCAGCGCCGACCGATGGCGCCAGGACGCCGAGGATTTCGCTCTGTGGGAGCTCACCGCGTGGATCTGGGAACACAATCCGCAAGGCGTGTTTGCCTACTTGAATCCTCGCGTGCCGTAACTCGATCAGGCCAAGGAACTGGCGATAACCATGCGCAGTCGTATGCCATCGTTCGTGAAGCTCGCCATGATCGCTGGTGTTGCCGGGTTGCTCGCGGCAACTCTGCACGCCAGCCAGGATGCCGGACTTCTGGATCGACAACTGGAGTCGGCCCTCGCGCGACACCACTTCACGGGTGCGATTGAGTCGACATTGACGAGGCGACTTGGCCGGCGGATCGATCACCAGCTGGCGGAGACTGGCAGGTTGCTCTTCTTTGACACCGTCGCCGCGCTGAACGACGACAACAACTGCTCCGGCTGCCATTCTCCGACACGAGGCTTTGGTGATACGCAATCCATCGCCATTGGTATCGAAAACAATGGCGTCGTAGGGCCGGGCCGTACGGGGCCGCGGAATCAGCGACGCACGCCAACGGTCGTCAACTCGGCGTTCTTCCCGAACCTGATGTGGAATTCGCGGTTCGCGGCCGTTTCGAACGATCCATTCGACAACAGTGCCGGGTTCAGCTTTCCGCCGCCCGAGGGCTTCATCCTTTCGCATCTTCCACATCTCCTGTCGGCGCAGGCGTTCATTCCGCCGACCGAACGGGTGGAGGTCGCCGGATTCGACTTTCCCGGAGACAATTTTGCGATCCGCGATGAAGTCCTGAGGCGTATCAACGCCATACCGGAGTACCGCGATCGGTTCGGCAGGAGCTTCGCGTCAGTGCGAAACGGGGCGCCGATTACGTTCGAGATGTTCGGTCTCGCGATCGCAGAGTTCGAGTTCACGATTGTATTCGCCGATGCGCCGATCGACAGGTTTGCGAGAGGACAGAAGAACGCGCTGACGGACGCTCAAAAGGAAGGTGCCTTGTTGTTCTTTGGCGCGGCCAGATGCGTGGAGTGCCACGCCGTCTCGGGACAATCGAACGAGATGTTCAGTGATTTCACTGCTCATGTCATCGGCGTGCCGCAGATCGCGCCGATGATCGGCAACGTGCCGTTCGATGGGCCGTTTGCCAACGAAGACTTCGGATTGGAACAGATCACCGGGAACCCGGAGGATCGCTACAAGTTCCGAACGTCGCCGATTCGTAACGTGGCATTGCAGCCGGCGTTCTTCCACAATGGCGCCTTCACCACGCTCGAAGACGCGGTGCGACATCATCTGGACGTGTTCGCATCGATGCGGCAGTACGATCCGGTCGCGGCCGGCGTCGCGCCAGATCTCAGGGGACCACTGGGACCGGCGGAGCCTGTCCTGGCGCGCATTGATCCGATTCTGAACACGCCGATTCAGCTGTCCGATGAGGAGTTCGCGCGGCTGGTCGATTTCGTTCGTCACGGTCTGCTCGATCGAAGGGCGACGCCGGACCAGCTACGCCAGCTCATTCCGCGGTCTGTGCCAAGCGGTTTTCCCGTTCTTGTTTTCCAGTAGACACACTCGCTGGCAGCGTGGTCCCGTGCACGACAGCTTTCAGCGTGAAGTCTTTGGCTTCGATCCGGCGACAGGCGATAGAGCTGTTGCCGCTCGGGTTCGCTGGTGTGGATTCGCCGAGAATCGCGCCGCCTTCCACTCGCCAGAATTTCTGGTTGCCGTCCCATCCGGCGAGCGTCCGCCCGTCGATCAGCGACACATATCCTTCGTGATCGGTGAACTCGAGCGGCGCCGGCTCCGCGAAGCCGCCGCCACCACGTCCTGCCTGCGCAGCTGACTGCGGCGACTCGCTGCCGCGTTCCGCCTGTGCGTCCGCGGCACGGGAAACGAATTCGAGCTGGTGAATCGCCGCCTGCAAGAGAAGACAGACACCGAAGCCACTGAGAATTCCGAGGACGAGCCTCCGCTTCGAAGAGCTCATGTTGATCGGGACGGTACGTGGCAGCAGGAGGGCAATCAAGAGCCGTCGCATACACTGTCGGCATTTCTCAGTGCGCAATGACTAGGGGAGGTTTCAAAACCCGTAGTGGCCGGCTTCAGCCGCCTGAGGTCCGCCTAAAGGCGGACCCTACGAAGAAAGGCCGGAGGTCCGCCTGAAGGCGGCCCCTACGAAAGAGAGGCTGGAACGGTCACCGATTCCACACCGCGAAACGCGTGGGCGTGATGCGCGCGATCAAGCCGAGAGGTGCGTCGAGGCGAGCTCCGCACCCTGGACGAGTACCTGAAGCTTCGTCCACGCCAGCGAAGGATGCACGCGTCCGCCCAGTCCACAATCGGTACCCGCGATCACCCGTTCGCGCCCCACGATCTGCGCGAAGCGGACGAGACGATCGCTGACGAGGTCGGGATGTTCGACGACGTTGGTGGCGTGTGACACGACGCCGGGAATGAGCGCCATGTGGTCAGGCAGCTTCACGTCGCGCCACACCTTCCACTCGTGCTCATGTCGCACGTTGCCCGCTTCGATCGACAGTGCGCCTGTTCGCACGGTCAGCAGCAGATCCACGATGTCGCGGAGCGGGATGTCCGAGAGGTGAGGGCCGTGCCAGCTGCCCCAGCACATGTGGTATCGCACCCGCTCTGGCGGAATGCCCTCGAGCGCGTGGTTCAGGGCGGAGATACAGAGCCTCGCATACTCGCGATATTGATCGACCGTGACGGACGGGTCCATGGCATCCCAGTTCTCCGCCATGCCCGGGTCATCGATTTGCAGAACGAATCCGGCGTTGACGATCGCGCGATATTCGACACGCATCGCGTCGGCGATGGCGTAGAGGAACTCTTCCTGCGTCTTGTAGTAGCGATTCTGTTCGCGTCCGAAGCTGCCCGGCGCGACCGCCGTCATGAACGCGCCGGTGGCACTCGTCTGCGCGAGCGCCGCTTTCAGGTTATCGATGTCCGTGTGCAGCGCCTCGTGCCCCTTGTAGGTTACGGGTCCGGTGATGGCTCGTGATGAGGGTCGTGGTACGCCGCCGAACATCTGACGATCGATCTCCGCATAGAGATCCGGAAACGCCTGGCGATCGCGGCGGAGAGCGAATCCTTGCGGTGCCGTACCCGCGGACGCGAGCGCCGGGACGCCGCCCGTGTCGCTTGACAGTTCCCACCCGGTCAGCCGCTGAAGGATGTAATTGAGCCACGGGCCGTAATCGGTCTGCGCCCGCATCACCTTGCCGTACTCGCCGTCGTTGACGATCGACAGGCCGATCTCCACTTGACGTCGTACGACGTCGGCGACAGCCGTGCGAAGTCGATCGCGCAAAGGGGCCGATTCATGCAGCGCGTCGCCCTTCGTGGCGTCGGCCACTCCAATGAGGTCGTCCGGTCGCGGCAGCGCGCCGGCGTGCGTCGTCGGGATACGCATGGACCTATTATCGTGTGCTCGCCGCCACACTGGCGGCCGTCGCAGAAACCGGCGTCCGCGTGTGCACCGCCGCGGACAACTCCGGCCTCCTGCAGATCGGCGGTGGATTGTGGCGTGCGGACAGCGCGGTGCGCTGCCTGCACCTCGCCGAGATCCTCGCCTCGACCGAGCCGACAACATGATTCGGGTCGGCGACGCCGCTCCCGCGTTTCCGATCGCGGCGCGGGAATCGCTCACCAGCGCGCAGCTTGGCGTAGGCCCGCTTCCGGTGTGTGGTGTGCGTTTTGACTGCATTTTGAATCACGGCAGGCCGGGTTTCTGTCAGCCTGTGCAAGGGCACTATGAAAACACCGTTCACACTCGCGATCGCAGCCATCACCGCGGCAGCCGCCGCATCGGCACATCTCGTCGCGCAGACGCGCGCGACTCCTGTTGCGGCGAGCTCTCAGCGGGGATGGACCGAGCGAACCCCATGGGGCGACCCTGAACTACAGGGTGAATGGACGAGCGAGGGGGAATACGGTGTGCCCCTCGAGCGGCCGGCGCAGTACGGCACGCGACAGTTCCTGACCGACGAGGAGTATGCGAAACGCCTCGAAGAGGTACGGCTCCGCGACGAGAAGGACCTGGCGCCGGTCAATGTGCTTTCCGGCAAGACAGAAGGGCCGAATGCGCCGATTCCACACTGGCGTGAATACAACACCACCTCGCGGCGGACGTCGCTCATCATCGATCCGCCGAACGGCCGTCTACCGCCGAGGACCGCGCAGGCCAGGCCGCTTCCCGTGCAGCGGTGCGGCACCCTGCAGGGCGGCGAGCCGTGCGACACGTACGAGGATTACGGCTTCGGCGTGCGCTGTATCGTGCACGGTGGCGGCTTTCCGGATGCGATGTTTCCGGCCGTCTACAACGCGAACTTCCGGATCGTGCAGAGTCCCGGCCTGGTCGCCATCACGTACGAGCTCATTCACGATACCCGCGTCATCCCGATCGGAGCCGCACCGCCAACCGCGTCGTTGTCGCCGGCCATCCGGATGTACATGGGCGACGCGCACGGCTGGTGGGAGGGCACCACGCTGGTCGTGGAAACCAGCAATCTGAAGGCGAACACGCGCGGCGCCTCTTCCGGGCTCCATCTGATCGAGCGGTTCCGACGCACCCGCGCGGACCACGTCGATTATCAGGTGACCTTCGTCGATCCCGCGACATGGAGGGCGCCCTGGACCGCCGCTCTCGACCTGCAACGGCGACCAGACGATGCGGGTGTCTTCGAGTACGCATGTCACGAGGGGAATTACGGCATGAGGAACATGCTCTCCACCGCGCGTCAACTCGAGCAGTCAGGCGGCGCGGGCCGATAACTCGCCGACCGATTCTGAGAGTCGAGCCGGGCGCGATCGCCATCCCTTCGAAGGTGATGGCGGGTGGCCCAGGGCACTGGGAGAGCGCGACCGTTTCTTTCTGACGGCAACATCTTTGTTTACTTATTGGGGTATGGCCCCTCCCCTGGGAAACCGTATCCATCGTCACATCTCAGCGGCGCGTGCGTTCCACACCGACCTGATCGCGGAAACGCAGCGACGGTTGCGGCTGCTGATGAACCTCACCAGACACCTCAACGTCCTGCGGGCGCGTGAGAGCACGCTGACCGACAGACTCAGCGCGGCTGAATCTTCGCGTCAGGAGTTGGAGGCGCTGGAACAGCTGAGGCAATCCTCGGTCTCCACTCATCGTGACTTGCGAACCGCGGTGAAACGAATCCACCACCATCTGAACCGATTGGTGTCAGGCACGCGCGGAGAGCGGACGCGAGCATGAACTGCCGGTGAGCGGCTTACGGACACGCGCTGAGTACGCTGAGTCGGCTCACCTGTCGCGTTTCTGCCGTTCCGCCCGGGTTGCACACTCGACGCACACACACAGTCATGGGCTCGGGATCTCCGAGTTCAGTCATCACTGAGTCCCCACCGTTTGCGCGCGGCACGACGGGCAATCTCCCGTCGGCGTTCGGCGGAGAGCGCCTGCGCACGCGCCGGCCCACCCTTTAGGCCCCCGAGGCGGCCGAGCGCGGCTGCGTGTGGGTTCTGCGCAACCGGCTTGCTGCGTCGAGCCACGATCGCGACCCGCTCCGTCGGCGCGTGACAGCTCGAACACACGCCACCGATGGGGTCGGCCTCCGCGGGCTCCTCCCTGACTTCTTCGGCGTCGCAGACGAGGCATTTCCGCCTGACGGTGAGGAGCGTGTTCCTCATGCTTGACCGCATATGCACATCTTATCCACTCCACGTGTCATCGGCCGTCCCGCGACAGGTCCCGCGCGCCAAGGCTGCTGCAAAGAAATGGCGCATTTCGGTTCGCAGAATTCGTGTTCGCTCAAGCATTCCTTGAGCGGTCATGTTATTGGCATCGCAGTTGAAGATCGCCTGCCAAGGGGGACCGTCATGTCGGAGCTCATCATCGACCTGCCGTATCGAACGATCGACGCACGCGGCGAGGAGTTCTACGTGAGTGTTGCCGGCGAGATGCGGGCCGACGGCCAGTGGGAAGGGTGGTTGGAGTATGTGCCGCTCGACGAGTCCGAGCCACTCCTCACGCCGACCGAAACGACGCAGTCAACGCGAGGAGCCCTCGTGCGCTGGGCCGACGCGCTGACAGAGACGTACGTCCAAGGGGCGCTGGAACGAGCCGCCGCCGCGGCGGCGCCAGTGAGATCGCGTGTTGTCGCGCGCCAGATGGTGGAGGAACCCGTGACGACTCCCATGACAGAGCCCTTTCCCGATCCATTCCAACTGTTCGACATCGGACGCGTAGCCATGCGCGCCCGACTCAGCGCGCTGACCCGTCCGCATCTGTTGGCCCTGATCGCATCGTACGGGTTGAATCCCCCGGGAAAGAGCCTCGCCTGGCTCACCGACCGTCAACTCGTCACGTTCATCGTCACTGCGGTGGAGGCTCAATCGCGCCTCCGAAACGGTCGCCGGTGATGGCGAGATCGATGTCGACGGGCTCGCCGACAGACAAGCGTTCCGATCGCCACCTGAGGCTTCGGCGTCCGCGAGCGTGTCCGGTGTGCGGCGCGGCCGGGGGCATCGTGCTCGAGCACAGCAGCGAAGGCGATTCCGTCACGTTGGAGTGGCGTTGCATGGCATGTCAACGCCCATGGCCGGCAGTGCATGGCGACACGCACACGGAAATCGATCGACGCAGCGGGTCGCGCGATCGCAGGCGGAAGACGCGCAACGACCGCCGAGGCGTCTGACGCGCGTCGCCGTTCTGTTGCTGGCCGCGATCGTGGTTAGACTGAGGCCGCCATGCCGGACACGCTTCCGCTCGTCGCGATCTTCAACACCAGCTGACACGGTCGAGATGCTGCGCGTGGTTCTGCAACAGGCCGGCTTCGTCGTGGCGAGTATTTACACGTTTCATATACGCGACGGGCTCGTCGATCTCGACGCATTCATTCGACAACACGCGCCCGACGTCATCCTGTACGACATCGCTCCGTCCTACGATGCGAACTGGGCCTTGTTCCAGCATTTGCGTGCACGCACCGTGCTCGCCGGCTGTCATTTTGTGGTCACGAGTCCCAATGCTGGATATGTTCAGAAGCTTGCGGACCGCAATGAGCGTGTGTACGAAGTGATCGGCAAGCCGTACGATCTCGATGAAATCGTTCGAGCGGCGAAAGAAGCTCTGCGCGCGCGACCTACCCGTTGAGTGAACCGACCAGCTCACTCAAGACGACGGAACCCAGCGGTCGATGGATGCTCCTTCGTCACATGGGAGCAGCGACTCGCCGTCATTTATTCTTCGTTGCTACGTTCCAGCTCGCGCTCCGCTTCGAGCCAATCGTCAACGTCACGTCCGTGTTGCCCACCACGTTCCTCGAATCGGCGGTAGGCACGTTCCGCGATCGAATCACGCGAACGCGACCGATCCTCTGCGTCGCTGCCTTCGACTTCGGACGATTCACCGGTCGCGACCGTCACCGGCTCGGTTGTCTGCTCGTGTGAACGTGGCTTGTCCATCAACTCCTCCGCTCACGCGTGTTGCGCGAACCGTTCCCAGGGCGGATTGATGCCTGCACGAAAAGAGTCGGCGCACGCTTCGCACTGTGTTGCGGGCTGCCGAACTGCCAGAGGCGGGTACACATCGTGCTCCGAAGACGCGAACGCACCGTTGTACTCATGACGGCGCGAGGAGGCAGGAGGCGGAATGTACCACCATGTGAAGAAGTTGATGTACACCGTGCGGGTCGACGTTCCAGACCCGAGGTTTGGCAACATGCTGCTCGAGCAGTTCGGCGGTGCGAACGGCGAGCTCGCTGCAGCCATGCAGTATTCCATTCAGGGATTGAACTGCGAGGATCCGGAGCGGAAGGATCTCCTGATGGACATCGGTACCGAAGAGCTCAGTCACCTGGAGATCGTCGGTGCACTCGCGCGATTGCATTTGAAGCCGCTGAAATTCGATCGGGAGCACGCGGAGGCCGATCCGCTCATCGCGATTGCCGGCGGTGGCGGTGTGAACTTGTTCAACTCGCAAGGCAACCCGTGGACGGCGGATTACCTGAAGATTACCGGCGAGCTCGACGTCGACCTGCGAAGCAACATCGCGGCAGAGGCGCGAGCCAAGATCGTGTACGAGCGATTGATCAACTTCACGACCGACGCGGGCACCAAGGACGCATTGCAGTTCCTGATGACCCGTGAAATCACCCACATGAAGGCGTTCACCGCGGCGCTGGAGAGCATGAACAGGCCGCGCTTCATGATCGGAAAGATTCCGCCGACGCCGGGATTGGTCGATCAGTTCTTCAATACGTCGACCGGCGACGGTGAAGACGGCGAGGTCGACGCACGCGGTCCGTGGAATCAGGGTGAGGATCTCGAGTTCGTGGAAGCGCCAGCCTTTCAGGCGCTGGCCGCAGCGCAGCAGTCAGCCGACGGCGACGAGGGGGTGGACGATCGCACGACCAGCAGCGCCGGTGACCCTGAGATGATCGAGGAACTGTTGGTCGAGCACCTGCGCGATTTGCTCAATGCCGAAGGGCAGCTCGTCAAGGCGCTGCCGAAGATGGTCGACGCTGCACGCGCGGAATCCTTGAAGGCCGCGTTCGAGCATCACCTCGAAGAAACGAACGAACAGGTCGCACGACTGAAGGAAGTGTTCGGGCTCGTCGGCGTCGACGCCACAGGCAAACCATGCAGGGGCATGGAAGGCCTCATCGAAGAGGGCGAGGAGGCGATCGAGGATGGCAAAGAGCTCGACGATACGGCCGCGGATCTCGCCCTGATCGCTGCGGCCCAGAAAGTCGAGCACTACGAGATTTCCGCGTACGGCACCGCGAGAACCATGGCCGGGCAGATTGCCCTGCCGGCGGTCGCGGAGCTGCTGAACAAGTCGTTGGCCGAGGAGGAGATTGCCGACAATCTGATGACGCAGCTGGCGCGGGAGTTCATGTCGCAGTCCCGCACCGGACTGACGAAAGAGCCGAAGCGAGCACGCGCCGCGGCGGCCGTCGAGAACGACGAATAGCGTTGCCGACCGACCAGGGGCCCAGTTCTGTGAACTGAGCCCCCCTCACAGCGCACTTCCTACGGCGTCATCGGCGCGGCAGCAGATCGACCGTGACCCGCTCGTCGAAGACGTAACCGTCGCGTTCTTTCACCACATTGGTCCACACCTCGCGTGCGACCGCTTCGTAGACGCGGCGCGGTTGCGGGGCCATGAACTCGCTCGCCTGTGGCGCCGGCTCGTTCCTTCGCTCCGCCAGACAGTGGAGCGCTGCCGTGATGGAGGTCTCATCGCGGAGCTCGCGCGCGCGCCCCCGCACGTAGACCGCGTGACCCGTGTCGTCCGGCCGCGTCGAATCGAAGACGACGAGGAGGACGTCAGGGGAGGTGGCGATATTCTTCGAATGAACGGCGTCGACCCGTGAACGCCAGTAGAAGGTCAGGTTCTCGTCGAATGCGACGTACAGCGGCGTATTCCAGGGGCGGCCGTCGACGCCCACCGTCGCCACCGCCGCGTTGGTGACGGTTTCGAGCGTCTGGCGCGCGCGTTCGGCGAGAGTCATCGATCGCCAGGTCCACATCAGGCGCGACGACTACTCGTTCCAGACGTAGAGGAACGCGTCGTCGCTCGCCGTCGCCACCTTGTGCCCCTGTTTTCGCGTGGCGCGATTCAACGCCGAGCGGACCTTCTCCTTGCTCTCCGTCAGTTGCGCCAACGGCACCTTGAGCGCGGCGCCCTTTTCGATCTGATCGAGATCGGAGAGGATCTTCGTCACGATTTCCTTGTGCTTGCCGTTCCGGGCATGCGGCACGTCCGCCTGGCGCATCGCCTTGAAATTCATCTTCGCCGGCTTGGTCCGCGTGGCCATTGCGCCTCTCCTCTGACGTCGCAGTAAGATTAAACTAACGTAGCGTAATCGTATCGAATTCGTAGCGATCGTGCAACTCTCCACGTCGCGCGTTGACGTCTGTGCGGGGTCGCGGTGGGGAGCGCAGGACGGGCAGGAGTCGACGGGCATTCCTGCTGCGTAAAGAGGGGGAGTCGGTTCCGCAAAGAGGTCACCCGTATCGCCGGCAATCTGGTACCGTCGACGCATGACGAGAAAGCGCACGGTCGCACGCAAATCCGGATTGCATTTCGAGAAAGTTCCGCTGGCGGAGGTGATCAAGAAGGTCCCCGCGGACAACGTCTCCGATGGACGAAAGAATGGAACCGATGGCCTGACTGTTGAGCGCCGACGCCGGCCGCGCGTACGGTCCGCCCACTTTCACGGAGTGCAGTTCTACAAGGATTCCGATGCGCTGTGCCGCATCGTCGGCGGCTTCGTGGGCGAGGGCCTCGAACACGGCGCGCTGGCGATTGTGATCGCGACCCCAGACCACGTCGCTCGAATCGGCTCGTGCCTGCGTGATCGAGGGATCGATGTCGACGACAGCAAGCGTGAGGGCAGTCTCGTCACACTGGACGCACGCGAGACGCTGAAGCTCTTCATGATGGATGGGATGCCGAACCCCGGTGTGTTCAGACGGGCGATCGGCTCAGTCCTGACGCACCTCAGTCGCGGACGCGAGCATCTCCCCATTCGAGCGTATGGAGAGATGGTCGATCTCCTGTGGAAGGACGGCCTGGAAGCGGCCGCGATCCGGCTCGAGACGCTGTGGAATCAGTTGGCGGCGACGCACGATTTCAAATTGCTGTGCGGCTATTCGATGGGGAACTTCTACAAAGGGGCAGCGATCGAAGAAATCTGCGGTCAACACTCACATCTCGTCGCTGGCAACGGCGACGTCACCGTCACGTCCCTGGCGCACAGTCAACCGGTCATCGCGCCCTGATCGTGCACGACCCGATCTGGCGCGACCTGGCTGTCTTCATGGTCGGTTCCACGCGTGTCATCGCGGCCCGACCACCGCCGCCGAATCGCCGCCAGAGCTGATCGGTTCGAGGCATTGCCCCGGCGCGGATCAGCCAGAGAAATGCGCGAGAAAATCTGCGACGGCATACCACGACTGCGTGGTGCTCATCGGCACTCGCAGGATCTGGACGGCGAGCAGCACGACTCCGCCGACCAGATACGCCGCGTGCGGCCGGCCACGCGTACGCCAGTCGTAGATCATGCCAATCACCACCAACGCGTCGGCGATCAGTCCCGATCCGGCCACGGACTCTGCCGTTCGCAGTGGTCCAAGTCCCGGCCGCAGGCCCGGCGCGATTCCAACGCTCGCGGCAAATGAGAGTCGGGCGATGGCGGGTGGGATGATCGAAATCGTTGCCAGCAACATCAGGCGCTTGTGCACCTCCGGTCGCTTCACATTCGCGAGTGCCGCGGACACGAACCCCCCGAACAACACCATCAGCGAAACCGGCACGATGAAGAACGCGCGGGCGGCGTCGCCAAGACCGGCGGCCAGTCTGTCTTTCAGGACCTCGGTCGCGGCGGCAACGGCGACCAGCACCATGGCTGTGGCAAGCGACACACCCAGCAGCCCCCGCGCGCGATGACGGTCGAGTTTCCCACGAGCGGCGAGAAGCGCCTGCGCGACGAAGAACAGCGTCCATGCGGAGAACAAGATGGCGTGCAGATGAAGAAGCGGCGAGCCGACGAAGGTTCGCGGCGCCAATTGCAGCCAATACGTCGGCGCAAATCCGCCGAATGCCAGAAGCGCGCACGTCGCTGACATCCAGACGTAGAACGACTGCGTCGAGCGGCGCGCTGCGGAAACGGTCAGCGGAGCGCTCCTTCCGTTCGTGAGCGTGAAGTAGCCGCGCATCTACAGCTTTCGCAGGTACGCGAGCAGCGCGGGTCGCTCCTCTGGTGTCAGGAACCCGCGATCGATCACGGTGCCGTCGGACGAGAGAATCGGCGGCCGATTCGGTGCCGGATTCAGCCGCGCGACGCGCCTGAACAGCGCCTCGTAATGATCGACGACTTCCTCGAGTGTGGCGGCCGAGTTGTTGTGGAAATACGGTGCCGTCCTGCTGATACCACGCAGCTGCGTCGGGTCCATGACTCCGAGATCTGCAGGCTGCCCCGTCAGCAGCAGCCTCCCCGGGTCCGACGTCGTGGCGAACTGAAACGTGCCATCTGCCAGCTCGATGCGATAGATGCGAGCGTTGCGCGCGAGCCGCGGCGGGCATGGCGCGAAACCGTCGATGGGTGGTCGCGGACACGACGCGGCCACGCTCTGATACCGCACGACCGGACGCACGATTGCGGCTTCAGGCGTGGAGCCGCTCGGATGGAGCGAGCTGCCGTGACACGTCGCGCAGGCACGATTGAATACCGCCTTGCCACGCTGTTCGAGCTCCGTCAGCTCCGGGTCGGGGTCGGGAAACGGTACGGTGCCCGACGCGATTGCGTTGGCGAGTGTCTCAACTCCCGGCGACGAAAAGAGCGTCTGCTGGAAGGCTGCCAGGTCATCGAGCAGACGGATCGGAGGCTCGACCGACACCTGAGCGTGCGCAAGGAGGGCACCGCGCGCTTGTTCCTGGAGCGTCCCGAACCTCGCATCGTGCTGGTATCCGCCCTGACGGTTGGGGCCATTCGGATCAGTGCCCATGATGGGCAGTCGCGGGATCGGCGGCCAGATCGGAAGCACATGGTCAGCCCCTGTCATCGCCACATTGGCAACGGGCATGACCGCGCGCCAGAGGTCGACGGCCGTGTCGTTGGTCGGTTGACAACGAATGGGGTCGGGAGTCGGGCACGTCGCGGGATCGACGAGCCTGACATTCGGCGGTAACGGCAGGGTCACCCGAATCAGACCGTTCTCGACCAGGTTTGAGAAGTCTCTGGCATTCTCGCCGTTCTCTCGAAAATCGTCGGCGTCCACCGGCCGAAACAGCGGATCGTCGGCGATCTTGTTGAACTCGCGCTTCGCCAACAGCGCTTCGAATCTGGCGCGGGCTATGGTCGGGGAGAGTTGAAAGTGCTCGGTGGGAACATGACAGTCCGCGCATGCCCGCCCATTGCCGCCAAGGCCCGTGAGCCTCCCGTCGTTGAACGCGGCGCGTCCTCGTCCCACGGGATCACACGGCGTACTGGCGCAATTCAGCTTCGTTTCGCCGGTTCCCTCAGCCGAGATGACGATGCGGCCGCCAATCGACAGCGCCGCGGCAATGAATACTGCCGTCAGCCAACGTCCCCATGCGTTCATGACAACCCTCCTCACACGCGCGACACGGTGGTGCCACTTGACGCGTAAGGCGCCGGAAAACTGCCTCACGCCTGTGGCGACACCGCGGCGAGCCGGTTGCGAACCTCTGCCTCGTTCCATGCGCGGTCGTGGCGGAGAGCCTGGATGGGAGTCCTATAATCGGCCGGCGTACGCGTTCGCGCGATCGGCACACGCAGTGACGCACTGTAGGATTCGTCTCACATGAAAGGGACATCGACAGGAACGGTCAGCCAGTTGCTGCGCGCCTGGGGACTGGGCAATCTCGGCGCGCGAGAGGATCTCGTTCCACTCGTCCAGGCGGAACTTCGAAAGCGCGCGGTCGCGTATCTGCGTCGCGAGCGTCGCGACCACACGTTGCAGCCGACCGCCCTCGTGCACGAAGCGTATATCCGCCTTCTCGGACAGCGCCACGTGACCTGGCGCAACCGCGCGCAGTTCTTCGGCGTGGCGTCGCAGATCATGCGCCGGATTCTCGTCGACTACGCGCGGGAGCGTCAGGCGGCGAAGCGCCCCGGCGGCATCAGGGTCACCCTCGACGAAACCACCGGCGTAGCGAGCCCCGCCGACTGCGAGCTGCTGATGCTCGACGATGCCCTCCGCGCACTGGCGAGGCTCGACGAGCGGCAGGCGACGATCGTGGAATTGAAGTACTTCGGTGGGCTTTCGGAAGAAGAGGTCGCCGCGGTGCTCTCCATCTCGCGCGCGACGGTGACGCGAGAGTGGCAGTCGGCGCGCGCCTGGTTGTATCGCCGCCTCACCAGGGGCAAGGCATACGACGATGAGCGATGAGCGGAGTCGATGGCCGCGAGTGAAGGAGATCTTCGCGTCCGCGCTTGCGCAACCGTTGCACGAGCGTGCCGACTTCGTGCGCGCGGTCTGTTCCGAGGATGTTGCGCTGAGGCGTGACGTGGAGTCGCTCCTCGCCGCACATGCAGAGGCAGGCGGATTCGCGGAGCGTCCAGCCATCGACGCCGTCGCCGGGATCGATTCGTCGAATCGTGAGGACGACGCTCCTGCCCTGGAACCGGGGTTCGAATTCGGGCCGTACCGGATCGTCGAACCGCTCGGCGCCGGCGCCATGGGTGAGGTCTATCGGGCGCATGACACACGGCTCGGACGCGAGGTTGCGGTGAAGGTATTGCCCTCCGCTCTTGCACGTGATCCAGCGCGGGTCGCCTTCCTTCAGCAGGAGGCGCGTCTACTGGCGGCGGTGAATCATGCGCACATTGCCACGCTGCACGGCCTCGAAATCGCCGATGGCGTGCATGCCCTGGTCATGGAACTGATCGACGGCCCGAGCCTTGCCGATCGTCTGGCCCGCGGACCGCTACCGGTGAGCGAAGCGCTCGGACTGGCACGTCAAATCACCGAAGCGCTCGAGGCCGCGCACGAGAAGGGGATCGTGCACTGCGACCTCAAGCCCGCCAACATCAAGCTCACCATGCTTGGGACAGTGAAGGTGCTCGACTTCGGCCTCGCGAGCGTGACGCCAGGCCCACCACGCTCGTTCCACACCGCGCCACAGGACGGGCACGCAACCCGTCACGGCCTGCTCGCGGGAACGCCAGCCTACATGAGCCCGGAACAGGCGCGCGGCGAGAAGGCCGACAAGCGCAGCGACGTGTGGGCGTTTGGTTGCGTGTTGTATGAAATGCTCACGGCGGAGCCGCCATTCGGGCGAGCCAGCGTGACCGAAACGCTGGCGGCCGTTCTGGAACGCGAGCCGTCGTGGACGGCGCTGCCCGCGCGCGTACCCGATGCCATTCGCCGGCTGCTGCGTCGCTGTCTCGAAAAGGATCCGCGCCGTCGACTGCACGACATCGCCGACGCACGCATCGAGATCGACGAGGCGCTCGGCGAGCCTGATGCGATGTCATCTGGCCACACGGCAGCGCGCGTGCCACGCACGACACGGGTTCTTGTGGTAGCAACAGTCGCGTTGCTCGCCGGGCTGATTATCACGCTGTGGATGCTCTCCGTTCGTGCGCCGGCGAGTCTCCCCGAACTGCGCGTCGATATCGCCACGCCGCCGACGCCCGACCCGAGTGCGTTTGCACTCTCACCGGATGGTCGCCAACTGGTTTTCGCCGGCGAACACGAGGGCCAGGTCAAGCTCTGGCTGCGGCGTTTCGATCAGGCGGCGGCAAAACCGCTTGCCGGAACCGAGGGTGCTCGCGCGCCATTCTGGTCACCGGACTCCCGCAACGTCGCCTTCTTCGCGGGCAGCGAGCTGAAGCGAGTCGACGTGCGCGGCGGTCCCGCGCAGACGATCGCCAACGTTGTCGCCGGGACCGGCGGCACATGGGCAGACGACGGGACGATCGTGTTTTCCGCTACGACGGTACCCTCGCTGCAGCGTGTCAGCGCGTCTGGAGGGTCCGTCGAATCAGTCTCGATCACAACGGACCGTTCGACCGGCCATCGTCATCCGCGCTTCGTGGACGGCGGCACCTCATTCCTGTTTTTCGCAGGTGGGTCGGAGGCGGTGCGGGGCGTGTATCTGGCCTCGCTCGATTCTCCAAAGGCGACACGTCTTGGGCCATCGGACTCGCAAGGGAGTCTGCTGTCGCCCGACTGGTTGGTGTTCGTCCGCCAGGGAACGCTCTACGCGCAGCGTTTCGATCTGGCAGGCCGGACGGTCCGTGGCGAACCGACTGTCATTGCCGATGCGGTCGCGTTCGATCCGATCAGCGGAACGGCGGCGTTTTCGACCTCTGATGCCGGAGTGCTCACGTATCGCACAGGTCCGTCGCAGACGACACGGCTCGCGTGGTTCGATCGAAACGGCAACGTCCTCGGTCCGTTTGGAACTGCCGAGACGAGTGAGTTGTCGAATCTTCGGCTGTCCGGCGACGGACGCCGGGTGGCTGGCGAACGCACGATGCGGAACGTGACTGATGTGTGGGTGCTCGATTCGGCGCGGCAGATGCGATTCACGCGCGGAACAGCAGGACGAATGACGCGCTTCCCCTTGTGGTCGCCAGATGCCACCAGGATTGCGTTCGAAGCGATCGAATCGAGCTCGGTGCGCCTTTCCGTTCGACCATCGACGGGCGGCGACGACGAAGACGTGCTCCTTGAATCGGCGGAAACCAAGATTCCATGCGACTGGTCGCGCGACGGCCGCTTTCTCATCTACTACGTTCCCGACCCGAAGACGGGGACCGACCTGTGGGTGTTGCCGCTCGACGGATCGCGCCGGCCATTCCCCTTCCTCAAAACCGAGGCGAACGAGCTGTGGGGGCAATTCTCGCCCGACGGACGGTGGGTCGCGTACCAATCGAACGAGACGGGGCGATTCGAGATCTACGTGCGCGCATTCCCTGGAGGCGATCGCCGGACACTGGTGTCAACAGGTGGTGGCGTCTATCCACGATGGTCTCATGACGGCAAGGAGCTGTACTACATCGCGCCCGACGCGCGGTTGATGGCCTCGCCAATTCGCACGACGACGATGACGATCGAGGCGGGTGTGCCGTCGGCGCTCTTCCAGACGCGGAAGGCGGGCCGCGGGCTGAACGTGATCAGCGGCGGCCATCAGTACGACGTCGCTCCGGATGGCCGTTTTCTCGTCAGCGTTGAAGAAGAGTCCACGGCGATGCCGCTCACAGTGGTCATGAATTGGAGCGGGAACGCCGGCAGATAAGCGGCTCGGCCGATCGTCATCCCGACGCAAATCGGGCCCACCACTCAATCGAGCCAGATGACGATGCCGGTGATGTCGTGCAGCACGCTCGCGACGCCGGCGCGGATGGCAGCGCTCACATGCCGACGCGTGAATGTGGCCGGGTCGAATGACGCGGCCGTGTCCGCGACCTCTCGTCCGCGAGACGATGCTCCCCGCCAGACCGCGGCGGTGACGTTCGCGGTGGGCTCCGGCAGTTGTGCGCCGACGACGAGGAACTGCTGCTCGAGGTGACTCGCTGTCACGAGCGCCAGGGCGTCGACGAGGGTGTTGCCGGCGCAGATGACAAGGTCGGGCCGCCGATCCATCGCCTCGACGATCCCGTCCACAAACCTGTCTGGCTCTGTCGCTACGACCGTTTCGAGCGTGACATGTTCCACCTCGGCCCACTGCTTCACTCCCCTCACCAGCGTCGTCGTCGCCGAGTCGTGTCCGGCGGTCAACAGCACGACGTGGTAGCCACGCGGCGGACGAACCCCATCCCACGAGCCCGGCTTGGGCCTGATCGTCGATTCGGGAGCGGGCGGCGCCGTGGGGTCAATGAACCCGGGACCAAGAGTGCCGATCGAGCGCCGCTCGGCACGGAGCGTCGGTGCGTTTTCGGAGGAGGCGCATCCGCTGACGATGACGGCAAGCGTTGCCGCTGCGAGCATCGCAACACTGCATCGCCGACGCACACGTCGGCGATGCGGGTTCTGACAATCGCAGTGATGGACGCCTCCGGCCCGGAGGGAATGGAGCATCGTGTTTTCTATCAGTGACGTGCGGGATGCATCACGACCTGATCGACCACGGAGCCAACCGGCAGCGCGGGGCTGGCGCCTTCATTCGGGCCGCACCAAGGCACTCTGCCCAACTCGACCGCGGCGTTGGGAGCCGCGCAGGTGCCGCTGCGGATGTTCTCAACAGCGAGGTGATTGCTGCGCACCGAAACCTTGACGTAGGTGCGCACGTTCTCCTGGTTCTCCACCGAGTTGGGCCAATGATTGTCCGGGTTCAGCGGGTCCGGGCCATAGAGCGGGTCGGCGATCACGTTCGGAGCGGTGAGCGCGTAGTACTTGGAGCCGGATGCGGAGTTCGCCGTGACGTAGATGACGCCGCCCTCGTCCTGGAACACGCTGGTGGCGCCGGGCTTCTCGTCCGGGTTCTGCTTCACGCCGCTGTCGATCAGGTAGCTGCGTGAGTAGCTGTGATCGTGACCCTGGAGGACGAGGTCGACACCGAGATTCGAAAACGCCGCAGGGAAGTCCAGACGCCGCTTCTTGTTGTCGCTGTCGTTCGCGTGGGCTGCAGGCGAGTAGATCGAGTGGTGGTAGACGAGTACGGTGTACTTCGCCTCGGCGCCATGCGCATGAACGACGTCGGTGATGTAGCCGATGTGCGCCAGGTCTGAGTCGGTTCCCGATGTCGTCGTGGTGCGGTACGCGTTGCTGTTCAGGTCGATGAACAGCACGCCCTTATAGATGAACCAATAGTCGCCGCCGGACACGGTCGTGGGATTGCCGGAATAGAACTTGACCGCGCGATCAGTGTTCGGCGTCCACAGATGCTGCTGATACGACCTGCCGCCGACATCGTGGTTGCCGATCGTCGCCACCCATGGATACGAGCGCAGCTCGCGGGGTGCGAGGAAGGCGTCCCATTCCGGCTCGGTGTTGGCGTGTTCGACCTGGTCACCGCCGGAAACCAGTAGCTCGGTTTCTGGATTCGCAGCGAGGGCGACCTTCAGCGTGTCCTCCCAGCCAGCCTGATCTTTGGGCACGTTTTGCGACGAGCCGATCTGCGGGTCGCCGAAGAACAGAAAGTCGAAATTACCGTCGAACTTGCGGGTCTTGAACGCATACGTCGGAGACCAGGCGCCATCGCCATCGCCACCGACGCGGTAGGAGTACTCGGTGTTCTCCTTCAAGTGATCGATGATGGCGTGGCCGCTGAAGCCTGGGTTCGGGTTGGCGGCGTTGATGTCGTTCGCGACAACGACGCCCGGGTAGGTTTTTGCGCTGCTCGGGAAATCGCCGTCCTTCAGTTCCGACGTCGGTGCGAGCTGCACCACCTGGTTGGTTTGCGCCGAGGCGTACCAGTTCACGACGCGCTGCGACTCGTCGCCACCGACGAGAAGGATGATGCCGCTGATCGTCGCGGGGACCGCAGTCGCGACGCTCGCAATCTTGATGGTTGCAGCCGCGATCGCGAGAAGAGCCCACACAATCATGCGTCTGCGCGCTGGGGAGTGCGAGGCACGCGTGGCGCCGAGCGTCATTGTTCGATTCATTTTGAGGAAGCCTCCAATGTCGGACGAAAATGCGGTTGCATTTCCCATCGCGATCATTGGCGACGCGTGTGAATCGCACGCAATGGCCGGATTACGGTGGCGTAAAGATCACGGCTGTCATGGGCCGACGCGGGGCGCCGGGCAACGACCCACGCCTATAGTCGTTCTGGGCGACTGATCGCGTCCGCATTCAAGAATCGATTCTGATCGTTGGCGTCAGCGTGCGATGATCGCTGCGGACGCACAAATCGTCCCGGAGACCGTGGTCGCACGTGGCGCTGGCTACGCGTCGTCACGGTCGTGCTTTGCGACAGGTCTGAATGTTGCGAGAGGTTGTCATCTGTGAAACACGCCTACACCCGCCTGAGCCTTGTCGGTATTTTTCTTCTCGTCATGGGTCCACCGGCAGTCAATGCGGCCGACCTCCGGGACACCGCCATTACGTGGATCAAAAAGGTGGGAGTACACGGAAACGTGGCGGTCCGTCATCCGACGGATCCTGACGTATCGCGTGGTGTCACCGTTGGTCCTTCCGTTGGGCTGAGCCCCGGACACACCAACGGCTGGAAGGTTCCCGTAGCCCTTTCGTCGTTCAGCGAGTATCTGCACACTCCAGCTGGAACGCAGTTCGGGAGTGTTCGCACCCGCGCGTTGCTGGTGGGCGTCGGCTACGGGTGGCATTTCGGGCGCCTGAGCGCCGGACCGCAAGTCGAGGTCGGCTACGCGTTCGAGCATGCCAGCATGGACGATAACGGCGCCGCGGCGTTTGGACCGTCAGGCGTTGCGAGCGTGCACGCCGACGACACGTGGATCGTCCGGCCCGAGTTCAAGGTGGAGTACTTCATCACCCCGAAGGTGACGTTCAGGACCTCCATCGATTACGTCCGTCTGGAACCCGACGTCACGGTGACGACGCCGAACGCGGTCATCACCGATCAGTGGCACTTGAGCAACATCCACGGGAATGTCGGCGTCGGGTTCTACCCATTCCGCAAGTAACGCAATCGGCTACTCGACCAGCGCGCGCCGGACAACGGCGTGCAGATAGCGGACTTCCGCATCGTCGAGCCCTTGTCCGAAACTGGTCAATCCTCGGCGCGTCTTGACCGTCACTCCTTTGCCTTTGGCAAACTGCGTCAGCTTCGCCAGGATTCGTTCGACGCGGGGACTCACGGTCGCGGCGGCACCAGACGAGCGTGCCTGGAGGACCTGCTGTTCCGCCGCACGCCTGGCCGAGGCAGCGGTCGATTCGCGACTGCTGTAATCGATGTCGAGGATGTCGGACCCTTCGAGCGACGTGACCGTCTTGCTGGTCCACACGCCTCGCTTGCGAATGCGGAGTCCTTGTCTCGACACCGTGATGATCGTCGCGCCGCGGCGGGATCGGAGAAATGCCCCAACGACCGTCGTCGTTGGAAGGACCCCGAAGAACAGCGTCAGAAATCCGAGAAACACCCAACCGACCGGTCCCGGCGTGTGTGACTGACGGAAGAAGGTCGCCAGCGGAGGGGCGATCACGAGTGGGATGGCGATCGGAATGAGCGCCACGACGAGCATGAGCGCGGGCAACCGGCGCGCCGGGATCGCAATCGTGACTTCACCAACGCCTCGGGTCACCTGGCAACCGTCCGGCACAATCACTGGCGACATCTCCGGGCGGATACCGGTGACGTACCCGAGAACGCGCCGCCCTCACCGCGCCTGCTGAGCGTCCGAGCCGTGTGACCGTCATACTGGCCGCACGCGCTGATTGAGCCAGTCGCGGATGATCGCGAACACCTCGAAGTTGTTCCGTTCCAGCAGCATCAGGTTCGTGTTGCCTTCTTCGATACCGCGATCACGCAGTCGCACGAGCTCCGCGTCGCAACCCGACTGCGTGAGGAACTGTACCTGCGCGGGTCCCGCATACGGGTTCTCGCCCTGCATCCACATGATGGGGATGCCGCGGAGGTTCGTCAGCCGACGCGCCGGTTCGGCTTGAATGCGGAAGGGCCGGTTCGGCCCAGGCGACCCGGGTGGCGGGGTCCATTCCGTCAACCTGAAGTCGTGTGGATCGGTGAGCGGCGGATCGAACTGCAGTGGAATCGCCGTAAGTCCCCACACGACCTGACCGGCAAACGGATCGTTGTTGCTTTCCACGGTCACGATCGCCTTCACGAGATTCGGCCGCTCGTCGGCGGCAACCCACGCGAAGGTTGCACCATCACCATGCGTGAGGAAGATTGCCGGGCCGGTCTCGTCGAGCAGCTTTGCGCCGCTGAAGCGCCACGCCGTTTCGGCGCCAATCGCGTTCGGCAGGGCGGGCCCCTGCGAACCCATGAACTGGTCGAGTGCGCGATCGCCGATCTGGCCCGAGCCTGGCCACTGTGTGTGTCCTGCGACGTCGCTCATCACGACGTTCCGGATCGCCTGTTCGTACGTAGGGGCCGGAGGCCGGCCGAACACATCGGCGTACGGGCCGTGGAGATCGGGTGAGTACGGCGGTCGTCCCTGACCGGGCCTGTCGATCACGTACACGCGGTATCCCTGCTCGACGAGCAGCAGCGCCCAGCCGCGGCGGCCGTCCGGCGTCGTCAGCCAGTCGAGCCCTTGGCTGTTGCCACCGTGCACGAGGATGATCGGGTAGGGATGGCGCAGACTGCGCGGTGTGAAGATCTCGGCATAGAGGTACTTCCCACTGTGAACATCGCCGCGCGCGAGCGTTACCGTCTCGAGGCCGATGTAGCCATTAGTCCATTCGGCGAGATCGAGAATCGGAGCCGATGACACAGCGCGAGGGGTTGGACTTTGCGCGCTGGCCTGCATCTCACGGCTCGCTGGCCATGCCGGGACCGCTGCACTCAACGATGCCGTCAGTCGGAGAAATTGCCGCCGGCCCATGTCAGGGTGTAACTGCATACCGTTCAAAACCTTACCGCAATCGATGCGTATGAGATTGCCTAAGTATTCGCCGTTGGCGCGGCCGTGTTTCTAAGTTTTGCAATACGTCCCTCAAGATAGCGTCGGCCCAGCTTCGCAGAGACGCGTGACTGGCGACCGATCTCGGCGTGCAGCAGGCGCGTTCGAATGTCGAGACCACGCGCGGCCAGATCGCTGCACTCGAGAGCCAGCTGGCGCAGGCGATACACGCGCTCGCGGTGCTGATCGGACAGCCACCCGCGGCGTTGGATCAGGAACTTGCCGAGTCTCGAGACATCCCCAAGCCGGAACTTTCGCTTGCGGTCGGCATTCCGGCCGATATGTCCTCGACGCGCAGCGCTCGCTGCTGACAGCTCAGGATTTCTGGCCTCGAGCAGTGCAGCGGTCTCGAGCGATCTTGTCAGGGTCCACCAAGCCGTTGGTGGCGGGTGGCTGCGGCGGCGATGGTCGATACCGAACGTGCCGACGAGAATCGTTCGGTCGCCGCTGAGAGAATCCGCCCTTGGCCGCCGCGCCACGTCGATCACCAGCTACGCCTCCTGCATGACGCGAACATCACACTCGACAGGTGAAGACGAGCGGTTCGTCATCCCCACACGCGCCAGAAAATCGGCGACGCGAGTCGTCTGCGGCGGCAGCATGTGTCCAGCCCCATCGAGCCAGATCATCTCGGCGTGCGGGAGCAGCCGAGTGACGCGTTCGCGCGTCTGTGTCGCATGCAGCATCGCATCGTTGGCACCGACCACGACCTGCATCGGCATCGACAATGCGCGGAGCTCCGCGTCGGTGAAGACACGAGGCGCCTCGAGGCGAGGGCGAAAGTTCTGAAAGATCAGCCGCATGTACTCCGCCAGCGGTCCGGCAGCCGGCGCCTTGCCGGATGCGGCCGACCACGCCTTGTCGACGCCACGCGTGCCGAGCATCAGCATCAGGGCGGCCTTCACGATGAACAAAGTCTTCCGTGCGCCGATGCCCGCAGGTGAGAGCAGCGTCAACGACGCGACTCGTGCTGGCCGCTTCACGGCGTAGGCGAGTGCGAGCCATGCGCCGAGCGAGACGCCGACGAGACTGGCGGACGTCAATCCGAGGTGCTGATAGATGTCGTCGAGCCAGTCCACGTATGCGTCGGAACGGAGCGGCGGACGGGACTGTGCGCTCAGTCCCGGTTCACCAATCACGTCTACTGCGTAGACGCGATACTGCTTGCCCCATTCGGCCACATCGCGGATCCACACTGCGGAGTTGCTGCCCGACCCATGGAGGAGCACGACGGGCGGAGCATCTGTCGCACCGCAGGCGATCACGAGCGTCTCGCCATGACGAGTCGGGACGATCACGTGCTCGTTCGCAACGGGCCAGCGCGTGAGCACTTTGCGGTAGAACGCCTCAATGGCCTGCCTGCCGGCTTCTGATTTGTAGATCCCAGTCATGCACTCAGTCCTCCAGGAGTGTGTTCACCAGGCGCATCAGCCCGGCCGCGATGTCGGGGCTGGCTGTGATCGTGACGCGCAGCTTGGCGTGTTCGGGGTAGTAGATGACGTCGACGCGCGGAACGTCCCCCTCACCGCGCCGGGCATTCAGTCCAGACATCACGAGCGTCGAAATGCGTTCCGCCGTGTGTGGCGGGACCGCGTCGGCATCGACAACGGCTGACGCGACGACGTGCCGCGTACGAGTGACCGGGGCGGGCAGGTCAATCGCCGACGTCCCGGCAAACTCCTCGAGATCACTTCGCGTGATCCGGTACTGCTTGCCAATCCGTTTGGCCTTGAGCCGGCCGCTCCGGACGTATGCGCGCACCGTTTTGACGTGCAGGTTCAGGAGTTCCGCAACGCGTTCCACCGAGTAAAGCTGTGGGCTGTTCACGCCCCTATATTTCTCTATTAGGTCGTATTAGTCAAGCATTAAAGAGGAATATATGGAATGTTTGGTCTGGCAGGCCCCGACGCCGCGAATGGTCTCGATCCGCCGCTGCGTGGCGGCAGTTCACCACTCTGTGCGCCGGATCAACCGTTAACGCCTAGAGGAAAAGCGCTTGCCCTGTCGCTCGCGGGAGCGATAATCACGCCCAGTCAAACCGGGAACGTGAAGGAGAGGCGCGATGACCGTTGGAACGATGAACATCCGGCGAGTAGCGTTCGCAGTGGCCGGCAGCCTGCTGGCAGGCGCGATGGTGTTTCAGATCAGCGGCATCGCCGCGCCGGGGCAGGCTGCACCTCAGCGATCTGCGGGAGCAGCTGGCCTGACCGGAATGGCGACCATGACCGGTGCGGTCACGGCGGGAAAGCCCTTCAAGGCCGCTCAGGTGTACATCCGGAACACCGATAAGCGCATCCTCTACATGGTCTACACGAATGCGGGCCAGTTCCGTGCTCGCGCGCTGTTCCCGGGGAACTATGAAGTCAGTGTGACGGCGAAAGGCTTGAAGTCGGACATTCAGAAGCTGGCGATCAAAGCTGGCGACGCTCCCACGCTCAAGTTCGCCCTCACAGATATCCCGACCGAGACGCAAGCGGAAACCGACGTGGCCCAGAATCTCGAGGGCACCGTGGCGAACCGCGTGCTCGTGACGCTCGACTCCTACGACAACATCTACCCGCCTGGACGCGGACGCGAGATCGCGGAGAGCACGTGCATGATTTGCCACGGCGAGAACTTCCTGTCGTCGCAACCCGGCACCGCGGAAGTATGGAACACGCGCATCGACCGGATGGTTGGCAAGCAGCTGCACAACCGCCCGGCGCAGTCATACGCGGACGGTCTGCTCGGCTACCGCTCGCAGTGGGCGAGGAACTGGTCGCTCAAGGATCGTGAAGAGCTGCTGGCCTACCTGATAAAAAACTTCGGCCCTGGCGCCAAGCCGCGCAACGTTCGCACGGTCAAGGAGACGCCGATCGACGAGGCCAAGCTCGCCAAGGCGATGTACATGGAGTACTACATCGCCGAAGACGCACCCGGTCAGGGCATCAACTCTCGAGAGTATGCCGATGCCCTCGGATTCCGCGGCCGGCGGGTCATGCAGGATGTGCGGTTCGATGCGGAAGGCAACGTGTACGCGACCGATCGCGGCGCTCCGCGGCGGCTCGTCAAGCTCAATCCACGCACGGGCGAGATGAAAGAGTGGCTCACGCCGCATCCCAAGAACGACATTCACGAGATCCTGATCAACCCGATCGATGGCATGGTCTGGCTGCCGGAGCACACCGAAGGCGGCGGGATCAGCTACATCAACGGGTTCAACCCGAAGACCGAGAAATTCGATGTCGTCCTTCCCGGCGATCCCACCAATGTCATCAGGAACGACATCAAGTGGATGCAGTCGTTCGCCATGGATTCCCGGTTCAATCTCTACATCGGATGGATCTTTGGCGGCGCGCTCACCAAATTCGAGCCGGCGACAAAGAAGACCACGGTCTTTCCGATGCCCAGCGCCAACGGCATCCCGTATGGCGTGGTGCCGGACAAGAACGACAACGTCTGGGTCGCGGACTGGGGCGGCGGCAAGATCCTCAAGTTCGATACGCATCAGAACAACTGGACCGAATATCAGCCGCTCACGTACCCGAATCAGACTCGACGCCTGAACTTCGACTATGAAGGCAATCTCTGGTGGGGGATCTGGGCCGCGGGAACGAGCCGCCCCGGCAAGCTGGCCAAGATGAACACGGCAACGGGCAAGATGACCGAGTACACGATTCCCGAGCAGGCGGCGAATCCCTACGACGTCGCCCCGGACCTCGACGGCAACATCTGGTTCCCCGACTCGCCGACCGTGGATCGCAGCGCGATGATCGGCAAGTTCAACACCAAGGATCAGACATTCACCTTCTATCCCAAGCCGCAGTTCGCAGCCGACACGCCGAAGATCCAGGTCACCAGGGACGGCGCCATCTGGTTTGCGCCGCGTGGAAGTCAGCGCGCGCCGGCGATCAGCGTGCTCTATCCCGACATGGACAAGATCACGTCGTTCGCGGCGTTCTACGTGAACGGACCGCCGGGATACCCGTTCAAGACGACGACGACCACGTCGACGTCACCGGCGCCGAAAGCGGTCGCGACGAAGGGACAGTAGCAGGTCGCTTCAATCGGATCGCGGCGAGGAGCATGTCACGGGACGCCACATCACCTCAGGTGTGTGGCGTCTTTTCGTTCTCGCACTGGCTGCAGCCGAGCGGCGTTCAGCGACCGAGAACGACGTCGATACCGTGAAGAATCTGCCCCAGCTGCTTCGATCCCAACCGCCCGACTCGCTCGGTGAGGAGCGAACGATCGAGGGCGATAATCTGCGACACATTGGCGACCGAGTCCTTCGGTAAACCGGTCGTCTTCCCCGTGAGCAGCACATTCCCCGGTGCGCCGGCCCAGATCCTGTTACTCGTCAGCGGCACACACACCACCGTGGCGATTCGGCTTCGATTCAGGGGATTCCCTTGGACTACGACGACCGGGCGTCGAAAGCCTGGACCGGAGCCGGTCGGTTCGGGCAAATCCGCCCAGCAAATGTCCCCCTGAGCGACGTCTACCATTCCACGTTCGCCAGCACCCGCCGGCCAGCGCGTCTCACGAACGGATCGGCACCTTCGTCGCCGAGTTGATCGACGACGGCGTTCATTCCCTCCGTAACTTCGTCAGGGGCATGTCGAGCGAGGTACTCGGACAAGGCTTCGGCGTACAGTTGGCTCCGCGACTTCCGCGTTCGCTTTGCGTAGCCTTCGGCCTCGCGATACACGCGGTCGGGCAGCGACACTGCCGTTTTCATACCAATAGTATAACCGGAGGGCGCCGGCTGGTGCGACGCCGCTCAACAAAGGGGTTTGCCGCCCAGATCTGGCCGTCGTTGGGCGCCAGAATCAGGACCTTGGCCGCGGCGAGCGCACGCAATGCCGTCCGTATCTCCGACTCCGGTCGTCCCAGTGCGCGCCCGATCTCCGGCGCCTGTGGGATGTGCCCGGTTGCCGCGGCTCCGCAAAACAGATACAGCCGCACGTCGCGCGCCAACGCCTCAATGGCGATCGGTTGTTCGCTCATTGGTGGGTAATGGCTGTATCAGTGTCCCTGGCGCTTCGCGATGTCTCTGGTCTTCGACTCTTATCTGTTGTCCTGGACCAGAGCCAAAGACGAGAGACGCGAGACGTATGGTCTAGAACTGCACCTTCACTCCGAGCTGAAATTGACGCGCACTCCCCACGATGCTGGTGAACGTTCCAGCAGTGGGGTTCACCGCGCCGCTGCCGGCGAAGATCCCGCCGCTCGGGACGTTGAAGTTGGTCCGGTTGAACACATTGAAGACCTCCGCTCGCAATTGGACCGACCACGGGCCGATACCGCTGACGTTCTTGATCACGGCGGCATCGACGTTCATGTAGTTGGGCCCGTTCACGAAGTTGCGGGGCGTGTTTCCCAGCTCACCCAGGCGCGGCAGCTGGAAGCAGGCGGTGTTGATCCAGCGCGGGTTGCCCGACGAGGGGAAGCGCTTGTCCGCGGGCAGCACCGGATCGCCGTTGCACCCGGCGGCGTTCGGCACGTAATTCGGCCGGTTCGCGGAGCCCTGGTTGTCGAACGCCGTGATGATGCCGTTGGTGACGTTGACGGGCAGGCCGCTGCGGAAATTGTAGATGCCGCTGATCTGCCAGCCTTCCACGAGTCGGTTGCCGGTGAACGGCAGTTGGTACATCCCGTTCACCACGAGGTTGTGTCGAAGATCGAATGCGCAGCGTCCGAGATCGTCATCGGGTGCATAGGGGTTCTGGAAATTGGTGCCGCGGTCGAGGCCCCAGCTGCCCGATCCCGTGTCCTCGCACGTCGACCACGTGTAGGAGACTTGCGACTGCCATCCGTTGTTCAACCGCCGTACCAGTCCGAGCTGCATCGCCTTGTAGTTCGAGAACGAGATGTTCTCGGCGAGGATCACCGGCCCGAAGTTCGGGTTGACCAGCGGGTTCTCGATCAGCGTCGTTCCGGTTCCGGTGCCGAACTGCAGGCCGAAGTTGTAGTCCGGATTCGGCGTGGCCACCGGCGGGTTCGCGTCGCGCGCCCCGTAGTTGTTGCGACCCGCCGACCCGACGTAGGCGATCGTCGCCACGGTTTGATGGGCGAGCTCGCGCTGCACCGACACGTTCCACTGCATCATGTACGGCGTCTTGGTGTTGAAGCGATTCCACCCAAGCTGCTGCGACTGGCTGACGGCGACCCCGGGCCTGCTGCTGGCGGGTGGCAGCTGCGAGAACGGCAGGGCGTTGCCGATGGTTGCTCCCGCCGCGTTGCTGCCGCGCACGGTCACGAGCGAATAGGGCGGCACCAGCGCATAGCCCGGTTCGTAGTCTCGCGCTTCGATGATCGAGTGGAAGACGCCGAAGCCGCCACGCACCGAGGTCTTGTAATCGTGCGTTGGATCCCATGCGAAGCCGATACGCGGGTCGATGTTCTTCAGCGACGCGTTCTTGTCATAGACCGTGTCGACGGGTGTGAATGCGTTGGTGAGCACCGTCCCGATCGCAGAGCAGTTCGAACTCCCAGCCGTACACGGCACCGAACCCAGAAACGCGGGGACCGGGATGATGTGCGTCATCTTCCCGTTGTTCTCGGTCGGATTCGACGTCGGCGAATAGCGCAGCCCGATATTCGCCGTGAAGTTCTGGCGGATGCGCCAGTCGTCCTGCACATAGGCGACGTATTGATACTCGGTCCAGTCGCGTTGGCCATCGGTGCCGGAAATGGTCGACCCGTCGGTCAGGCGCGTCTGCGTTTGCAAGCCGAAGTACCGATCGGCCGTGCCCTGCAGGAACAGCGCGATGCTGTTGAAGGTCCACTCGCCTGCGGCCGGCGAGTTCTGAATCGCCGACGGATGCTGCCGCGTCACCTGACCACCAAAGCGCAGCGAATGAGCGCCGCTGCTCCAGATGAAATCCTCGCCGACGTTGAAGCGGTCGTACATCAGGCGCAACGGGTTCTGGCGAATGGGCCCGAGGATCGCACCGCCGCCGCTCAGCCCGGTGATCTGCGTGATCCGTCCGTCGGGCAACCCGGTGCCCGGGTAGAACTCCATCTCCGGATACTTCGTGTGGCTCAGGAGTTGATTGAGCGGCCGCATGTAGGCGAAACGCGTGGTGCCGAGGAGCCGGTTGTTGTAGACGCGCTTCTCTTCGAGCGTGAAGAACTGATTGTGGCTCTGCTGATCGACCGGATAGAGATCGTACGAGCCGGCCAGCGGATCGGTCAGATCGGCGAAGTCGTAGAGATACCGCGCGTAGAAGGAATCCTTCTGCGAGAGGTTCAGGTCGACGCGACCGAGCACATAATTCTCCTGTCCCGGCTGGGTCGCGTTGTAGACCACATTGCCCGTACCCGTTGGGAGTCCCGCCGCGTTGACGATCTCGTTCTGCGGCAGCTCGACGCGCGCGTTGTAGAACGACAGGATCGGCTGGATCGACGGTGCGATGGCACACGGGCCTTCGGCCGGCGTGTTCCCGGTTGCCGCGCCGAAACACGTATAGGTTCCGGCAGGTCCCTTCGCCCCGGCCGCGGTTGTCGGCAAGTATCCGCGACGCGCGAGCCCGTTGAGCACCGTGTACGAATTGGTCACTCCCAGCTTCTGCTGCAGCCCTTCATAGTTGACGAAGAAGAACATGCGGTTGTGCTGGATCGGACCGCCCATCGTCCCGCCGAACTGATTGCGGCTGAAGGGCGCAGGCTTCGCGCTGTCCTCGCCGGGATTGCGTCGCGTCTCGAAGAAGTGCCGCGCGTCGAAGCGGCTGTTGCGCGCAAACTCGAAGATCGAACCGTGCCACGTGTTGGTGCCCGACTTGCTGATCGAGTTGACCACGCCGCCGTTGCCGCCGTATTGCGCGCCGTAGGTGTTGGTCAGCGTCTGGAATTCGGCGATCGCGTCCACACCCATCGACGTCCCGAGAATGCCGGCGCCCGAGCCACGGTTCTCGAACGTCATGACGTTGGTGTTGTCGAGCAGGATCTGCTGGCCGTTCGGTCGCGAGCCCGACACGGTGAACGCGTCGGCAGCGCCGTAGAATGCCCCTTTCGTCACGTTCGAAAACGACAGCACGCCGGGCGCCAGGGTGATCAGCTGCTCGAAGTTGCGGCCGTTGAGCGGCAGATCGCGAATCTGCGTCTGGTCGACCAGGTTCGACAGCGTCGCCGAGGTCGTCTCGACCTGCACCGCCTGACCGGTGACCGTCAGCGTTTCCGCAACTTGTCCGATCGGCATCGAGAAGTCGACCACCACCTCGCGGCCGATGGTCAGGACAATCCCCTGGTGCACGACCTTCTGGAAGCCCTGGATTTCGCTCTGCACCTCGTAGGTGCCGATCGCCAGGTTGGCGAAGCTGTATCGCCCTTGCGCATCGGTGACACGCGTCTGGATCGCTCCAGTGTCCGCGTTGGTGATCTGCACCGTCGCGCCGGGGATCGCGGCGGCCGAGTTATCCGCGACGGTACCGCTGATCGTGGCGTTGCTTTGCGCCGCGACGTCGGTGGTTTCCAGCGCGACACAGAGCATCAGGGTGATGGCTGCGAGCACATGACGCACGTGACTGGGCATGCTCTCAACATCCTTTCCGGCTGTCGAAACGCCGTTGGATCGCGGGACTGCCGCCGAGAGATCGCCGTGGGGCCGCCGAGGTGAGCGAAGTGCGTTCGCCGTATACCGCAGGCACTGCACGAAGTCAATCTATGGAGGTAGAATTCGCAGATCTCTCCGCGTGACTTGAGTCCCGGTCTGGAACGAGGTGCTCATGAGGCGCTCGAGGCTGACTGTTCCGCTCGTCTTTGTTTCGGCCGCGACGCTGCTGACGATGATCGCGGTGCCGCAGGCGTCTCAACAGCCAGGCGCTCCCGCCGCATCCGCGGCGGTACGTGAGGTCGATTACAACTGGGACGTCAGGCCGATCCTCTCCGACTACTGCTTCCGCTGCCACGGCCCCGACGAGAAGAGTCGGCAGGCCGGCCTGAGACTGGACACGCCGGAAGGCGCGTACGCGCCGCTGCGCCGACCCGAACTGCACGCGATCGTTCCAGGCAAGCCGGACGAGAGTCAGATGATCTTCCGCGTCGCGCACGAGAACGCGGGCCTGCGCATGCCGCCGCAGACGACGAACAAGGTGTTGTCGCCGGCGCAGATCGACACCCTGCGGACGTGGATCGCGCAGGGGGCGAAATACAAACCGCACTGGGCGTTCGTTGCGCCGCAAAGACCTGTGCCACCGCAGGTCGCGGCTGCCGATCGTGTCGTGAACGATATCGATCGATTCGTGTTGAGCCGCCTCGAGCGCGATCAGCTGACGCTGTCGCCGCCCGCCGACAAGGAAACCCTCATCAATCGCCTGACCCTGACGTTGACGGGACTTCCGCCATCGCTCGCCGACGTCGACGCCTTTCTGAAGGACCGCAGTCCCAACGCGTATGAAAAGGTGGTCGACCGGCTGCTTGGTTCGTCAGCGTATGCCGAGCACATGGCCGAGCAGTGGCTCGACGTGGCGCGGTATGCCGACAGCGACGGCTTTCTGGACGACCTGCACGATCGTCTGCTGTGGCCGTATCGCGACTGGGTGATCGGCGCGTTCCAGAAAAACATGCCGTTCGATCAGTTCGCCACGTGGCAGCTCGCCGGCGATCTGTTGCCGAGTCACACGAAAGAGCAGCTGTTGGCGACCGCGTTCCTGCGCGTCGGCAAGCGGAGCACCGAGAACGGTGCGATCGACGAGGAGTATCGCGTCGAGTACGCGATCGATCGCGCGATGACGGTCGGTACCGGCTTTCTCGCGCTCACCGTCGGCTGCGCACGCTGCCACGATCACAAGTACGACCCGATCCCGACGAAGGAGTTCTACGGGCTGACGGGATTCTTCAACAGCATCGACGAGCCCGGCTTCTACGCGCCCGGGCGCACCGGTATCACGGCAGGGCCGACGATGGTCTGGACCGATGCCGCGACCGAGAAGAAGATCGCCGACGCGCAGGGCGCGATCGTCCGAACGGAGGCGGTGTTTGAAGCTGCGCGTGCACACGCGGCGCGTGCAGTTGGTGCGAAGGCCGAGTCGATTGCGGCGAATAGCACGGAGGTGAAGCGAACGATCGAGCAGTCGCTGCAGCGGGGGCTGGTCGCGTACTACCCGTTCGACGAGACATTGCCGATCACCCCGGAGCACCTGCCCAAGGCGCTTCCCCAGGCGCGGCTTTCACCGCCGCCGATGGATCCCGAATCGCTCGCGGACCGCTGCGCCAGCAACAACGGTCCGCTCGTGTCCGACGAAGAGTGCCGTCGCCGCTTCCGGGAGCAGGCCGAATCCGCGGCCGCGAATCCCAGCAACCGCCCCGCGCCACGCGTGCTGCCGGGCGGGTTCGTGCGCGATGACCTCGTCCTGTCGCCGAGCGCCGGTGGCGGCGCGCCACCCGCCGTGCTGATGTCGCCGAATCTGCGCGAGGGCGTGAAGGGCAAGGCCCTCTACTTCACCGACAACGAGATGGGCGTGCTCGGCACGGGCGTCGGCTACTTCGAGCGCACGCAGCCGTTCAGTCTCGACCTGTGGGTGAGGGCGGCGCAGGCGTACGAGGACTCGACGATCCTCAATCACCGCGAGACGGAGAACGCGGGCAACGCAGGCTACCAGTTGATGATCGTCAATGGTCATCTGCAGTGGGACATGATGCATGCCCGCGCCGGCAACGGAATCACGCTGCGCATGCGCGAGGCGTTCTCGCTGAACGAGTGGGTGCACGTCACGCTCACCTACGACGGTTCGAGCCGCGCCGCCGGCACGCATCTCTATATAAACGGAGCGCGCCTGGACGCCGAGGTCGTCCGTGACTCGTTGACGCGCACGATCATCCCCAACGGCAACGCCAACCAGGGTGATCAGGCAGTGGGCCTGCAGTTCGGCAAGCGGCTGCGCGCGCAGGCGATCAAGGGCGGCGCGATCGACGAGGTGCGCGTCTTCCGCACGGCGCTGACTCCGCTCGAAATCCGGTCCCTCCATCAGCAGGCATTACCCGGCGAGGTAGGCCGGACCGTGTCAGGTCCGGCGGCCGTGACCGGTGCCGAGATCGCGGATCTGCTCGTGGCCGACGATCCCGCCGTCACCACGGCGCTCGCGTCGCTCACCAGCGCACGCAACGTCGAGAACGAGCTCGTCTCCGTCGTTCCCGAGGTCATGATCTTCCGCGACCTGCCGACACCGCGGCCGACCTACGCGCTGGTCCGCGGCAACTACGACGACCACGGCGATCGCGTCGCGCCGCGCGGGCTGACCAGAGTGCTCTCCTGGAATCCCGCGTGGCCGGAAGACCGCATTGGTTTGAGCAAGTGGCTCTTCGACGCAGGCAATCCCCTCACCGCGCGCGTGTTCGTCAACCGTGCGTGGCAGCTCCACTTCGGGCGGGGCATCGTCGAGACTGCCGAGGACTTCGGCTCGCAGGGATCGCTGCCGACGCATCCGGAGCTGCTCGACTACCTGGCCGTCACGTTCCGCGACTCGGGCTGGGACGTCAAGCGCCTGCACAAACTGATCGTCATGTCGGCCACCTACCGGCAGCGGTCCGACTTCGACGCAACGCTGCTGCAGAAGGATCCGAACAACCTGCTGCTCGGCCGCTTCACGCGCATCCGCATGCCGGCGGAAATGGTCCGCGATCAGGCGCTGGCCGCGAGTGGTCTGCTGGTGCGGAAGATCGGGGGGCCGAGCGTGTATTCGTATCAGCCGCCCAACATGTGGGACGGCTTCAACGTCTACACCTATCCCGACGCCGACAAGATGCCGGCCGACTCGCACCACCGGCGCACGATGTATTCGTTCATCAAGCGCAACGCGCCGCATCCCGCCATGGCCACGTTCGACCTGCCGGAACGCGGCGGGTCCACCGCGCGGCGACGAACGTCGAACTCCCCGCTGCAGGCGCTGGTGACGCTCCAGGATCCGCAGTACCTCGAGGCCTATCGTTCGCTCGCCTCGCATGTGTTGAAGACCGGGCGGACGAGCGATGCCCAGCTGACGGATGTATTCCGCCTGGCGACCCGCCGCCACCCGCGCGCAGAGGAGCTCGCGGCGATGCGCGAGTACTACGAGTCACAGGTTGCGCGCTACTCGAAGGACCGTGACTCTGCGTCGCAGCTCGTCACCGTTGGCGTGACCCCCGTTGACCTATCCGTCGACGTCGTGAAGCTTGCGGCGATGACCAATCTCACGACGGTCGTCATGAACACGCCGGATGCCTACTCCTTGCGGTAGGGCGGGTTCCGCGTAGTAGGGCGGGTTCCGCGTAGCGGACCCGCCGGAGATGGCTATGACGCGAGACGAGTTCGATCAGACGCGGCGGTCGTTCCTGCTGAAAACAGGCGTTGGGCTCGGGTGGCTCTCGCTTGCCGAGCTGCTCGGCACGACTGCGTCCGCACAGACCGGGGCCCCCGCCGCGCGTCCTGTGCGCGGTGGGGTGGAGCAGTCTCCCATCCCGTCCGATGCGCATGCGGGCCTTCCTGGATTCCCGCACTTTGCGCCGAAGGCGAAGCGCGTCATCTACCTCCACATGCTCGGCGCCTTCTCGCAGAACGACACGTTCGATTACAAGCCGACGCTCGAGAAGATGCACGGGCAGGAGCTGCCCGCCTCAGTGATGGGCAATCGCCGCCTGTCGACGATGGTCAAAGGGCAGACGTCGTATCCGATCGTCGGGCCCGTGTCGAAGTTCGCGCAGTACGGAAAGTGCGGAATGTGGGTCAGCGATGCGATGAAACATGTCGCCGGCATCGTCGACGACATCTGTCTGATCCGCACGATGAACACCGAGCACGTCAATCACGACCCGGCCTCGAAGTTCCTGCACACCGGGTTTCAGATCGCCGGCCGGCCGTCGACCGGATCGTGGGTGACGTACGCGCTCGGATCGGTCAACAAAGATCTGCCGCGCTTCGTCGTCATGAGCTCGGGCAATCCCGGCGGCGTGCCGATCGATGCGTCGACCTGGTCGGCGGGCTTCATGCCGTCGCACTACCAGGCAGTGCAGTTCCGCTCCGGCCAGGAGCCGGTGCCGTACATCGACAATCCGAAGGGGCTTACACGCACCGATCGCCGCGAGATGCTCGACGCAATCGCGCGACTCGCGCGTCTGCAGCAGGAGACGAGCGAGGATCTGGAGATCCCGTCGAAGATCAGTCAGTACGAGATGGCGTATCGGATGCAGCAGTCGGTGCCCGACATCGCCGACATCTCGAAGGAGCCGCAGCACGTCCTCGATTTGTACGGACCTGACGTACAGAAGCCGGGGACCTTTGCGCGCAACTGTCTGCTGGCGCGGCGGCTCGCCGAGAAGGACGTCCGCTACACGATGATCGTGCACATGGGATGGGATCACCATGGCGGCATCACCGATCGCCTGCCGGCCAGCTGCCGTGAGGTCGATCAGCCGTCGGCGGGACTCGTCGCGGATCTGAAAGCGCGCGGGCTGCTCGATGACACGCTCGTCGTCTTCGGCACCGAGTTCGGCCGCACGTCGTTCGCGCAGGGGACGCTCAAGACCAACTTCGGCCGCGACCATCACGGCGGGAATTTCTGCGTGTGGCTCGCCGGCGCCGGCGTCAAGCCTGGATTCATCTACGGCGAGACCGACGACTTTGGCTACAACATCGTCAAGGACGGCGTCCACATCCACGATCTCAACGCCACGATTCTGCAGCTGCTCGGCATCGATCACACGCGCCTCACGTATCGCTCGCAGGGGCGCGATTTCCGTTTGACGGACGTCGCGGGGAAAGTGGTCAAAGGCGTGATCGCGTAAGCACGAATCAGTGCGACACCTGCGGCTTCAGCCGCCGCGTCTGTTGACGATCGAAAGGTGACGATGCCATCGTCGTCGGCCGACGGCCATGGCGGAACCACCTCTCCTGTTCTTGCATTCTGAGGCTATCCTGAGTCAAGCCAAGTTGAGCAAGTTTCGGGCGCTCGGAAGCGGCGAACTGATCGCGTCCCTACGTCCGGGCCAACCTGGGGCGCTGCGAGCACGGGCTGATGGAACGGTGTTGGAAGGGCATCATCGACTGGTGGTCTTGCGCGAGCGTGGTGTCGACGTCAACGAGCTTCCTCGAGAAGTGATCTCGCGAGAACCTGAAGGTTAGAAAGCGATGGAAGCGAGGGTGTACTGGGTCGTTGGACCATGGCCCGGCAGGCTAGGCATCTTGCCGCGGCCGCGGGGTGGCGACTGGCTGGGAGACGAGATAGCCGCCTGGCGTGAGGCAGGCATCGACGTCGTCGTCTCGCTGCTCGAGCCTGAAGAAGAGGCGCAACTGGTCCTGGAAAATGAGGCTGCCACCGCGACGGCGAGCGGCATCGACTTCCGACCATTTCCCATTCCGGATCGCGGGGTACCTTCCTCGCAAGAATCGGTGGCAGAACTCGTAGATGAAGTCGTCGATGCTCTCGACGGGGGAAAGAACGTAGCTGTGCACTGTCGTCAAGGGATCGGTCGTTCAGGAATGATCGTCGGCGGTGTACTTGTCGCCGCGGGCAAGGGCCTGCCCGACGCGCTCAAGACGATTGAGGAATCACGGGGCCTCTTGGTCCCTGAAACGCCGGAACAGAGCCGGTGGTTAACTGATTTTGCTCGTTGGCTGGGCGCGAATCACGCGGCCCAGCGGCCCGCTGCCGCTGAGCGGGGCAATGACGGTCGCCCTGATTCGAAGCATTCGTGAGCGCAGTTTGCAGCTGAGCGGCGGCCCAGGCGAATCGACGTCGCTTCGCACACAGTCTCGATCGGAGGACACATGGCGGGTGGGATGAGAACTTTCGGCCTCCTGACGGCGATGACGTTGACCGGTGGCGTCTGGAGTGCGCACGCGCAGGGGAACATCGACTTCTCCAGGTTGGAGCTGCAGACGGTCAAGGTCGCCGACGGACTGTACGTGCTGATGGGCGGGCCGGCGCAGGGCAATATCGCGGTGTCGGTCGGGGACGACGGCGTGTTCCTGGTGGACACCATGTATGGCCAGATGCACGAGAAGATCGTTGCCGCCGTCAGGGCACTCACTCCCCAGCCCATTGGGTACGTCGTCAACACACACCTGCACGGCGATCACACAGGCGGGAACGCGGCGATGGCGAAGCTTGGCGCCGTCATCATTTCGCAGGAGAACATGCGGAAGCGGATGGCAGGTGCGCGGAACGCTCCGCCCGCAGACTCGCTGCCGCTGATGACGTACAGCGACCGGCTGACCCTGCACTTCAACGGTGAAGAGATCGAGATTTACCATCCCGCGCCGGCGCACACCGATGGCGACTCGATCATCTATTTCCGCAAGGCGAACGTGGTCCATGTCGGAGACATTCCTGCGTCGCTGCGCTATCCGAATATTGGTGTCGACGACGGCGGGGCAGTGGACGGCATGATGACTGCGGCGCGTCAACTGAGGACGATCGTGAAGCCGGATACCAAGATCATTCCCGGCCACCTGGGGCCGATCGTCGGGTTCACAGAGGTGGAACAACAGTTGACGATGTTCGCGTCCGTCCGCGATCGAATCGCGGCGGCGATCAAAGCAGGGAAGACCGAAGCCGAGGTCATCGCGTCGAAGCCGACGAAAGACTTCGACAACGGCCGCCTCGGCGGCGCCATCACTCCGGATCGTTTCGTCAGTCTCGTCTACACAGATCTGTCGCGCAGACTGAAGTGATTCAATTCGATCCCAGCGAGACGGCTGGCTCGATCCCAATCAGGTGCACGGGCCAGCGAGTGCTCGAGCGCATTGAGCTTTTCGTGCGCGGCCGTGACGAGGTCGAGGGTCAGGAGCAGACACAGCGACTGCCGGTCCCGATGATCGTGACTGCGATGGTCGATTCATTCGAAGCGGAAGTCGGGGGGAATATTGTGAAAGTAGCCCTGCTCGGCTCGCTTCGAGATTTTCCAGCCGTGAGCTGTTCGGACCAGTTCGTCCGCGTACCAGAGACCCTGGAAGAACATTTCAGTCCGTCCGTCACCCCGATCGAGCACCACGGGACAGTGGCAGACCGTCCGTGCGCTCGCCCGGTCGCCGTGCAGCTCCACGAGACTTGTCGACACCGCATGCTGGATCACGACGACCTTCTCGAGCGCGCGTGACAAGAACTCGACCATCTGATCGACCGTTCGGTTCGGGCCGGCGGTGACGTCGTCGATCACTGCGTCGGGCGTGTACACCGATCGATACGTGGTCCAATCCCGCTGATCGACCGCGTGGCAGTAACGAGTGAGCAAGAGTTGGATCTCCATTCGATCGGAGAGTTCCTGGATCGAAAGCGTCACGACGGCTCCTCAATTCAATCGTCGACTAATGCCTCGCCCCACCTGAGAGGTTCGGCCAGGCCGGCCGCGCGGGAACCATAGTGCGTCAGCGGTCGCTGTGTGTGGCCGGGCGCGGCCGGCCGAACGTCGAGGGACGGAGCCGGTCGAACCAGGCCTTGGGCCGCTGGTTGGCGAGCGACTGTTCGAGCGCGTCGAGCTTCTCGTACGCGGCGGGCACGAGCAGCAGCGTCAGGAACAGACACAGCGATCGCCCACCGATGATCGTGACCGCGATCGCCGAACGCTGTGCGCCGCCGATGCCGAGCCCGAGTGCGGTGGGAAGGAGGCCGGCGATGATGGCTGACGTTGTCATCAGGATGGGACGCAGCCGGGTGCGGCAGGCCTCGATCAGCGTAGGCTGATGATTGCGAGCGGCAGCCCCCGCTCCGTCAGAATGACTTGCTCGCCGGCGCGGACGGCTTTGATGGCCTTCGAGAAGTGCTGGTTGGCTCGCGCAGTCCGAGCTTCATGTAGTGATGTTACTCCAGTGATGTTCTGGCAGCTGCAGCCGTCGCTCAGATCCGCGTGCGACGCGGGAGTGCCACCAACACGATCCCGCTGACGAGAGCGATGCCCCCGACTATCGGCGACACCGGCATGCCCTCGTGTTTCTCGCGTGTGACCTGCACGGGCCCGGCGTCGATGACCTTCTCGCGACGCGTCCAGTAGAAGCCGCCGGCTGCCAGCGCCGCAAGGCCGAAGGCGATGAGCACGATCCCGACGATGCGCGCAGCGGTCATTCGAATATCCTCAGCCAAACCCTCTGCAAGGCCGACGCCGTCTCCCGGCTGAGATCGCCTCTCTCCAATGGTGTCGCCTGCTCGACGATGCGGCGCGGACCTTTATGGTCCGCGATCACGCGTAGGCGAAGAGCGGCGGGAACAGCAGGACGACGATCGCGGCCCAGATTGCATACACCGGCAGGTACGCCGTCTGCCACGCCTCGAGCGCGCGGAACGGTTTGCGCCCGCGCAGGAACGCAGCAGAGAGCCATGCCGACCATGCGAGGTTGACCAGCAGGATCAGGTTCTCCCCGAGCGCCGCGATGCGGTTCGGCGTGAAGCCGAACTCCGAGATCCGTGAGGCGATGGCGGCAAGCGCCACGGCGTCGACGACGAGCGCGCTCACGATCAGCAGCAGTTGCAGTCTGTCGAACAGGTTCGGCGGCCGCTCGGGATCGCGCGCCGACGCGGAATACACCACGAGCCCCAGCACGAGGGCCAGCAGCAGATCGAATGCAATCAGCACGTTGCGCTGAATGTCGATCGGCCGGCCGGTCCAGGCCATCGTCGCCAGGAACACCAGCAGGAGAATGGTGAAGAGCGGCGTGAACAGGCGCGTGAGCACCGGCGCCATGTTCTCGATAACGCTCTGTTTCGCCTCCACCAGCCACGAGCCGACGAGCACCGCGCCCATCGCGCCACACGGGATCAACCAGTCCTGCGCGATCCAATCGGGCTTCAGACCGATCGCAGTAAACATCATCATCGTGAACGCCGTGAGTACGCCGCCGCCGAGCGCGATGAGGACGTAATAGATGAACAGTTCGCCCGAGAAGCGCACGAAGTCCATGCGGCCGCCGCCGGCGAACCAGCGGCCGGCGACATAGGCGATGCCGACGACGAGCCACAGCGCAATCGGCAGATGCAGTCCGCTGAGCACCGCGGTGTCGCTGCCTCGGGTGAACGGAAATGCGTTGACGACGATCGCGGCGGCGATGAATGGGATCGCCAGCCAGACCCACTGGCGAGGAGCCATCCCGCGCTTCCAGACGAAGTATCCGGTGAGAAAGGGCAGCACGAAGAGGCTTGCGTTGCGCGCATAGAAGGGTTCATCGCCACCGCCGCCAAGCTTCAGGCCGAAGAGCGCGGGAATCTTGATCGCGAGCGCCGCGGCTATGGCGAGCGCAAACACGACGACCGTTTCGGTGCGGGTGACGGTGGATGATGCCGCGTCGCCGTCGGGAGCGATGACGAGCTGCTTCCACAGCCTCTCGGAGTGCTCGCGCGCGAACTCCCGCGAGAGGGCATCCAGACTGCCCATGCGCTTGACCGCGACCAGGAACGCCTCGTCCTCCATCAGCCCTGCCTGAGCGAGGACACCCATCTGATCGCGGAGATGCGTTTCGAGCTCCTCGATGTCTGGCCCATCGATCGCGCGGCGACGACGCACGTATGCGCGCCACTGGGCGATCTGCTCGTCGAGCGACGTGTGCGTGGGTTCGCCCGTCATACGAGGCGGGCCTTCAGCCAGATGCGGTGCAGCGTCTCGTCTACGATCTGCCATCGTTTCCGCTCGGCCTCGAGCTGCGTGCGTCCCTCTTTCGTCAAGCGGTAGTACTTCCGGCGGCGGCCGCTTTCCGACGATCCCCACTTCGATGCGACGAGGCCGTGCCTCTCCAACCGATGGAGCACTGGATACAACATGCCGTCTGTCCAGTGCAGATGCCCGCCGGAGAGTTCGCTGACGCGTTTGATGATCGCGTAGCCGTAGCTTTCACCCTCGGCGAGGATGGCGAGCACGAGCGGCGTCGCCGAGGCGGCGACGAGATCCTTGCCAAGGTCCATACCTGGCAGTCTTATACATTGAACATCTACGTATGATCAAGCTGGTGTGGGAACGGTCGGATCCGTGGACTCACCCGCGACACATACAGCACAATCGAGCCCTCGCGCGTCGAATGACGTGACGGTCCGTCTCAAGGCGGACGCGGCGACATCGGTCGATCACCTCGAGGAATCCGATGAGAATACGGTCGCTCACTCTCTGTCTGATCGCCGTCGGAGCGCTGTTTGTGCTGCTGCCGGGCCCGGCGTCCGCGGACGAAGTGCGGGTGATGATTTCGGCGGGTTTCTACCAGGTCTACGCGGAGTTGGGACCGGCGTTCGAGCGCGCGAGCGGTCACCGCCTGGTAACGACTCGCGGCCCATCGATGGGCGACTCTCCCGAAGCGATTCCCACGCGGCTCGAACGAGGCGAAGAGGCCGACGTCGTCATCCTCGATGGATCGGCCGCCGATGAACTTGCGAAGCGGGGTGTGGTGGATGGCGGCAGCAAGATCGATTTCGCCCGCTCGCAGATCGGCATGGTCGTGCGGGCCGGCGCCGCGACGCCGAACATCTCCACCGTCGAGGCGTTTCGACAGACGCTGATCGGCGCGCGATCGATCGCCTACTCGGACAGCGCCAGCGGCGTCTATCTGTCGACGGTGCTGTTCAAGAAGCTCGGCATCGCCGATCAGATCGCCGGCAGGACGCGAGCGGTGCGCGGACCCCCGTCCGGAGAGCCGGTAGCCGCAGTCGTTGCACGAGGCGAAGCAGAAGTCGGGTTTCAACAGGTCAGCGAGCTCCGCAACGTCGCCGGCGTGTCGTTCGTCGGGACGATCCCGGCGGAACTGCAGCCTGGATTCTCGTTCGCTGGAGCGATCACCCGTGCCGCGCGGCATCGAGATGCGGCGAGCGCGCTGCTCCGCTTCCTGGCATCTCCGGCAGCGGCGTCGGCGATCCAGAAAGCCGGGCTGACACCAATCGGGCAGAATGTCCCAGTGGAGGCTCGATGATTCGGTCCTTGCTCATTCGGTTCGCGGCCGTCGCGTTCAGCGCGTGCATATTGAGCGTCGTGACCTTCGCACAGGCACCCGCGATCGTCTCAGTGCCCGACGGCCTGCCTGCGTGGACGTTCAACGTTCCGGATCCCGCCGTGCAACCGCGCGCCTTCAGACCCGAAGGAATCGTCCGTGTGCCGGGCAGCACGCGCGAGTATGACGCCGCGAAGATCGCCGGCAATGCGAACCCGCCGGACTGGTTTCCCGACGAGCATCCGCCCGCACCAAAATCAGTTAGTGGCGGGCCTGGGATCACCTTCGCGTGCGGCTCCTGCCATCTGATGTCGGGTCAGAGTCATTCCGAAGCCGCAGACATCGCGGGGATGCCCGCTGAATATCTGATTCGGCAAATGGCGTACTACAAGTCCGGTGTGCGTAAAGACGATGCCCGGATGGGACCGATCGCCAAGATGACGTCAGATGCGGATGTTCGCGAGGCGGCCGAGTACTTTGCCTCGCTCACGCCGCGTCCCTTCGTGAAGGTGATCGAGACGGCGACGCCGCCGAAGACCTTCATCGCCACAGCGGGCCGCCATCGTCAGCTGCATCCCGATGGAGGGACGGAACCGATCGGCCGCCGCATCCTGCAGATCCCGGAAGATCCGATGCGTACCGAGCTGCGCGATCCGCACTCCGGCTTCACCGCGTTCGTGCCGCCTGGAAGTCTCAAGCGTGGGGAAGCGCTGGTGAAGACGGGCGGCTCCGGAAAGACGATCGCCTGCACGATTTGCCACGGCGACACGCTCGTCGGTCTTGGCGAGGTGCCGCGGCTCGCGGGACAGCAGCCGCTCTACATCGCTCGGCAGCTGTTCGACATGCAATACGGATCGAGCGCCGGGAAGGCAACGGAGCTGATGAAGCGCGTTGTCGAGAAGCTGTCCGAAGAGGACATCATCGCGATCTCCGCGTATCTCGGATCGCTTCCTCCCCGCTGAAGTGATCGTCCCACCTCGAGGTTGCAGGCCCTCGCCGGTTGATGCCATGAGTGCCCCTGCCGCCTCACATGACCATGCAACCGTCGATCGTCCAGGCCTGAACGCGCGTGAGCTTCAGGCCCTCGTGGCCACCGCGCATTCGGGCAGCCTGGTTGGTGCGGCCTCGTACCTGCAAACCTCGCAGTCGGCGCTGAGTCGCACGGTCACGCGAATCGAAAAGCTCGTGGGCGTGCGGTTTTTTCGAGAACCACACGCGCAATCGAGCTCACGCCCGCGGGTCCACTCGCTCAACTTCGCGACGTTCCCCTCATCTCACCACTGCGCGACAGTCATACACGTTTGCTGATCGAGGGCGCCGCCGCCGCAGCCGGTATCCACCTGAGACCGCGGTCCTCGTCCCGGCTTTCCGGAAATCATCGAATGCGTGCGCGCCGGAGTCGGCGTCGGGTTCGTTCCTGCCGGTGCCCTGCCGCAGCCGCTGCCACCGGAAGTCGTCGTGCGCCTGCTGTCCGCGCCTGCGCTGTCGATTCCGATTGCGATGATTCGGTTGATCGGGCGCCACATGAGTCCCGCGGCCGAGGCGTTCTGGGTACTGGTGCTCAAGGATCTGAGGTCGCAGCATCGCGTGCCGGTTCCCCGCTCCGAGGAGACGCGAAAAGGCCGGTCGCGGAAAGCCGGCCGTCTCTACTCCGTGCGAAGAGCCTGAACCGGATCGATCCTCGCCGCGCGCATGGCCGGAAACACCGCGGCAACGGCCGTTGAGACGCCAACAACAGCGATTCCGATCGCGTACGACAGCACTCCAGGATTTGGCAGGATGGGCACGCTGCCGCTCGAGATCCGTGCGAACGCGAACGCGGCGAGCGCTCCCACCGCGATGCCCCAGCTGCCGGTGCGAAACGCGTCGCGCAGCATGCCGTTGACGATCTGACTTCCGGTCGCGCCGATCGCCATCCGGACACCGAACTCGCGCGTGCGCATGGCGACGAGGTACGACACGACCGAGTACGTGCCGGAACACGCGAGCAGGAGACCGACGATCCCGAGCACGCCGGCCGTCGTCGATAGTGCGCCGAATACCCACGCTGCGCTCCCGAGCAGCTCGAACATCGGAATCGTGCGGACGACGGCGTCCGGGGCGAAGGCAGTCATGGCGTCAGTGATGACGCGGCGCAGCGCCGTCGAATCCGCTCGCCCGCGCACGAGCAGCGTCATGTCACCCGGGGCGCGCGGATCCGCGACGAAGTAGACACAGGTACGGTCCGCTCCATCGATGAGACTGCCGCTCGTCACATCCTCCGTCACACCGATCACGCGCACGGACGTGTGCGGTGGTCGGCGTTCCGCACGGCCATTCGGCGGCTGCGTCAGTTCGAGCGTCTGGCCGATCGCGTTGATGCCCGGCCAGAGCGCGTCAGCCGTGGCCTTGCTGACCAACGCGACGGCCGCGCCCTGTCGCGCCTCATCGGTCGTAAACGGACGGCCCGCTGTGATGTCGATGTCGAACAGCGCGAAGTACTCGGGAGACACGCCCATGAAGCCTACCAGTGTCGAGACAGCGGTCGTCGAGGCTTTGGCTTGAATCGTCGGCAGTGGGCCGAACAGCGGTGGCCGCCAGACGGCGGCCACCGCCTCGACTCCCCGATCGCTCGCGAGCCGTGTCGCCAACTCCGGGCGCAGCTGGGGATCGACGCGAACTTGCGTGACACGGAGGTAGTCGATCCCGAGATCGCGACGCGCCAGCCGTCTGAACTCGGTGGTCAGGCCGACGGCGCCGACGAGGAAAAGTACGCAGGCGGCCACTTGCGCGGCGACGAGCGCGGAGCGAAGTCGCGATCGTCGCGGATCGAGCGATGTGTCCCCGCGTGCCGCCCTGGCTGGCTCAATGCGGATCATCCGGCTCGCCGGCGCGAGACTCACGGCGACCGCTGCAATCGCGGCCGCGATCGCCATGAATGTCAGCACGCGCAGATCAGGATCGAGGCGGGTCAGGATTGCGTCGAGCGGAACGATGTTCGCAGGAAAGGTCGCCAGCACGATCGCCGGAAATGCGCGCGCGATCGCGAACGTGAGGGCCACGCCGACGATCGCGGCGGGAACGGCCAGGACGAGGCTCTCGACGATAAGTTGACGGACGATCTGGACACGCCGCGCGCCCATCGACATGCGAATCGAGATTTCCTGTTGCCGCGAGAATGCCCGTGCCAGCATCAGGTTCGTGACGTTGGCGCAGGCGACCAGCAGGACCAGGGCGAACGCGGAGAGCAACACGGTGACGAGCGCGACCAACGGTCTCGTCAACGGAATGCGTGTGGCGAGCGACTGCACGCGCACCGAGATGGGAGCCCTGTCGCTCGTGCCGGGAAAGCGCGTTCGCAGCCAGACGTCGAAGGCACTCCGAAGCTGACCCGACGTGGCCCGTGGTTGAAGGCGCGCCAGTGCGGACAACGAGGGGCTGCTCCCGGGGGCCAGCGGATCGACACCCGCGAATGCACCCACCATCGTGATGGGAGCCCAGAACGCCGCAAGGTCCTGACCGGCAAGCATGGCTGCCGTCGGGGCGATACCGATGACCTCGAAGCGCTCCCGGCCGAGCGGAATACGCTGGCCGATGATCGAGGGGTCCGCACCGTATCGAGCGCGCCACGTCCGCTCCGAGAGGACGACGACCGGCGTCGCGCCGCGCGCGGACGCGTCCGCCGGAACGAGTAAACGTCCCATCAGGGGCGATGCGCCGAGTAACGAAAAATAGTTTCCAGTCACCAGGATTCCGGACACGGTCGCGCCGTTGTCCAGGGCCGCCGCTTCCCGCCAACCAGCCACGTCCTTCAACGCGGTCAATCCGCGCAGTTCGTCGAGATCCGCCAGCGTGAACCGCTCTCCGCGGACACTCGCACTGTCCCAGCCAAGAGAGTACAAGGTGTGTGGCTCGGGAAGGTCGATTGGGCGCAGGAGGTAAGCGTTGACCACCGTAAATGCGAAGCCGAGCAAACCGAGGCCGAGGCCGATGGTCGCGGCGACATTGAGCGCAAATGACCAGCGGCGACGGAGCAGGCGTACCGCATAGCGAACGTCTTGACGCAGAGAGCTGGAGATACTGGGCATCGCTGCGCTATACGGGGACGTCCCCCTCCAGGTTCCTGCCACCATGTCGCCGAGCGCGCCGGTTGGTGCCGGGGACTTGCGATCACGCGGCCGTGCGTGCGAACGCCTCCAGGTCAGCGTTCAGGCGATCGGCATGAGTCACGAAGAGGCCGTGAGCGGCGTTGTCGTAGACGCGGAGCGCACTCCGCGGCACCAGCTGGGCGGTCCGTTGGCCGCACAGCGGGAAGGGTGCCTGCCTATCGTGTGTGCCGTGCACGATCAACGCCGGCACCGCAAGGCTAGTGAGATCCCGGCGCAAGTCGCTCGTGAATCCAGTCAGGAAGAATGCGCGCGTCGCATGCGGAGAGCAGCTGAGACACTCTCGGATCATGTGCTCGCGGAGCGCTGGTGAGACGGCGATGCCTGGCAGGCCGATGCCGAAGAAGCCGTCCGCGTTGTCGGTGAACCACTGGGCACGATCGCGCGTTCGAGCGTCGAGGTCCGCCTCCATCAGCCCGCGGTCGATGCCGTCACTGTTGTCGTCGGTCTTCATCGGAAACGGGGTCGTTCCGGAGACGAGCGCGATCGCCGCCACCCGCTCAGCGCCAAAACGCGACACGTAGCGAACTACCTCTCCCGTTCCGGCGGAGTGCCCCACAAGGACGACGTCCCGCAGATCGAGCTGGCTGACGAGCGCGTCCAGGTCCTCACTCAACGTGTCGTAGTCGTATCCGGTCCACGGCCAGTCCGAGCGGCCATGCCCGCGCCTGTCGTAGGCAATACACCGAAAGCCACGCTCGGCGAAATACGGGATCTGGTACTCCCACATGCGCGAGTTGAGCCAGGCGCTTGCGACGAACACAAGCGGGCGCCCGACGCGTGTGTCGAGATAGAAGAGTTTCGTCTGATCAGATGCAGTGAGATACGGCATGGCGCTCCTCGTCGTGTGGCGATGCGTCGATAGCCGCTCGCCACTCTCTGCACGCACGATCGCGCATCGGTCGCCGATGCCGCAATTACATCCGAGGTAATGGGAATGCCGTCGTGCTAATCGGCGGACGTCAAACGCGCCCAGGCGTGCATCGATGATTCGTCCGCTGGAAAGAACGTCTCGATCCGCAGTTCCTGCAGCGTGACATCCGTGGGTGTGCCGAGCGTCATGATGGTGCTGAAGATCCGCAGCTCGAGGTCTGCCTTTCGAATGTGAATCGGAAGCAGCACGTCGTCCGCTGCGATCGCTGCCGACGAGGAATCCCGAGGAAGAGACGGTCCCGCCAGCGCGCGCAACTCCGTGAGCAGTCGTACCGCGGTTTCGTCGTGCGCAGCTTCGCCGAGCTCTCGTTCGGCTCTGGCCAGGAGCGGCCGGGCCACCTGCTCCCAGTTGACGATGAACCGCCTGGCTCCGAGAGGGTGAAAGACCAACCGCAGGTGGTTCATGTGGTCGCCGACGAGCGATGGATCCACCAGGGCCGCGACGAGGCGATTCGACGCGGCGTTCCCCATGACGCAGTTCGCGTAGCGATCCAGGACGAGCGCCGCGTAGGGCAGATGTCGGTCCAGGACGAATTGCAGCACACTCCTGATGTGCCGCATCTCGTCCGCCCCGAGAGGCGTCTGCCTGTACTCCGGTGCGAATCCGCCAGCTTCGAGCAATCGGTTTCGCTCGCGCAGTGGCACATCCAGCGCTTCTGCGAGGACCATCAACGAGTGACGACTGGGCTGCGTGCGCCCGGTCTCGATGAAGCTGACGTGGCGAGTGGAGAACCCGGCGTGCATGGCGAGATCGAGCTGGCTGAATCCCCGTGCCACTCGCCATTGACGCAGGAGACGGCCCACCCGTCCTTCGGCTGGTCCCGCGCTGGTCTGTACGTTCATGGCTCGCTGTGGTTCACCATTGGGTGATCCCACTGTACGATCCTCACCAGCGCTAAGCTACGCCATCGCGCGCCATCGTCGCCGATGAGAGGAGATCGATGTGAGACGAATCCTCCTGTGGTCGATCGTCGTCCTGGGCCTGACCGCCTGGATCATCACGGCCCTGTCCGCGCAGAGCAAACAGCAGCTGCCACTCTTCGAACCCGATCCATTGTGGTCGCAGGCGTTGCCAAACAAGTGGGTCACCGGACAAGTCGGCGGCGTGGCCGTCGATTCACACGACAGCGTCTGGGTCTTCCACCGTCCGGAGACGATCCCCGACGGCGAGAAGGCGGCGTCGCTGAAGCCGCCGCAGGCGGAATGCTGTATTCCCGCGCCGTCGGTCCTCCAGTTCGATGCGAGCGGAAAGTTTCTGCACGCCTGGGGCGCCCCTGGATCAGGCTACGAATGGTTCCGATCCGAGCACGGCATCTTCGTCGATCACAAGGACAACGTCTGGTTGAGCGGCAACGCGAGGGAGGACAACCAGATTCTGAAGTTCACGACCCAGGGAAAGTTCCTGCTGCAGATCGGTCACGCGGGAAAGAACCGTGGCAGCAACGACACGGAGAATCTCGGTGGGCCCGCCGGTCTTTTTGTCGACAAGAAAACGAACGAGCTCTACGTTGCTGACGGCTACTTCAATCACCGCGTCATCGTCTTCGATGCGGAAACCGGAAAGTACAAGCGTCACTGGGGCGCGTACGGGAAGAGGCCGGACGACGCGATCGCATTCCCGCCGAGGGCGCAATTGATCCAAGGACCGGCGCCGCAAGGGTTCAACAATCCGGTCCACGCGGTACTCGTCTCCAACGACGATCTGGTTTACGTCGGCGACCGCACCAACAACCGTCTGCAGGTGTTCAAGACCGACGGCACCTTCGTGAAAGAGATCTTCATCGCGCGCAATACGCTGCAGGCGGAAGGGACCGTGCACGCCTTTGCCGTGTCACCCGACAAGGAGCAGCGATTCCTCTACGTCGTCGACGGATCGAACAAGACGGTGCGCGTGCTGAATCGACAGACGCTCGAGATCGTGGGGTCGATCGGCGGTCACGCCGGCCACAACGCCCGTGAGTTCTTTCACATCCACGGGATCGCCGCTGATTCGAAGGGCAACCTGTATCTCGGCGAAGTGAACAACGGCCAGCGGTACTACAAGTACGCGTTCAAAGGCCTGCGATAGGGGAGGGCGTGCGCGCCGGGAGCATGTGCTACGCTTCGCGCCAGACACCGTGATGCTCGCGCGAGGAGATCGAGTGCGCCGTGTGCCGCTCGCCACAGCCGTGGCCGTGAGTGTGGTCATGTGCTTCACCTCGGGTGCCGAGGACACACGCGCGGCGGCGCAACGTTCGGCCGCAGCGCGCGCCCTCGAGGTCGTCGAAGTACGGTCCAACTTCTTCATGATCGCCGGCGCCGGCGGGAATATCGGCGTGCAGGTGGGCGACGACGGTGTCGTGCTCGTGGACGCAGGATCGACGGCCAGCGCCCAGGATGTCGTCGCCGCGGTCGCGCGAATCACAACCAAGCCCATTCGCTACGTCATCGACACCGGACCTGATGCCGATCACGTCGGCGGCAACGACGTGCTCTCGAAGGCGGGCAACACCTTCTTTCCAGGCACGCGTCCCGCCGGGCAGCGACCGGATCCGCTCAGATCGGTGGCGACCATCCTTGCGGCCGAAGGGGTCGAGCGCCATATGTCCTCTTCCGACTCGGCGGCGGTCGGGTCGACGGCGTCGAGCGCGCCGGGAGGGATGCCGAGCGAAACATTTCACTACGCGCGGAAGTACCTGTTCCTGAACGGCGAGGCGATCGAGGTCCTGCACCAGCCAGCGGCACATACCGACAGCGACGTTTTCGCGTTCTTCCGGCGATCCGACGTCGTCGTTGCGGGGGACGTGCTCGACACGCGACGTTTTCCGGTCGTCGACATCGCGCGCGGTGGCAGTATCGACGGCGAGATTGCGGCGCTGAACCGTCTGGCCGAACTGGCGGTCCCGTCGGTGCCCATCGTGTCGCGCGAGGCGGGCACGATGATGATTCCCGGACACGGCCGGCTGTGCGATCACTACGACGTGGTCGAGTATCGCGACATGATCACCATCATTCGCGATCGCGTTCGCGAGCTCGTCGACGCCGGACGATCGCTCGAACAGATCAAGGCCGCGGGGCCGGCTCAGGGTTACGCGGGTCGGTATGGCAATGCTGGCGGTGACTGGACAACCGACACATTCGTCGAAGCCGTCTATCGCAGCCTCATGAAAGAGGCGCGGTGAAGCGCGCGTTCGTTTCGCGGACCATAAAGGTCCGCGCCGCATCATTGTGGCTAGAGGTTGGCCTCGTCGGCCTCGTGGTCGCGGTGGTTGCGTGGGGTATGCCGGCCTCCGTCCATGCGCAGGCGAGCGCGTCACCATCGGCTCGCGATACCGCGCCGATCGATCTGACCGGCTACTGGGTGTCGTACGTGACCGAGAACTGGCGGTATCGAATGGTGACGCCCGCCAAGGGCGAGTATCGCCGCATTCCATCCTCGCAGGCCGCGCTGCCGATCATCAACGGATGGGATCCGGCCGCGGATGAACGCGCGGGCAATCCGTGCAAGTCGTACGGAGCGGGCGCCATCATGACGGTGCCGGGCCGGCTGCACATCACGTGGCAGGATGCCGAAACGCTTCGCATCGACACCGACGCCGGGACGCAGACGCGCCTCTTTCGCTTCACTGCGCGCGCATCGACGTCGAAGCCGACGCCATCGTGGCAGGGCGAGTCGACGGCACGCTGGGAGCGCGTGCCGGCACCTGACCGCGGCGGCAGCCTGAGCGTCGTCACGTCGAACCTGCGCGCCGGCTATCTGCGCAAGAACGGCGTGCCCTACAGCGAGCAAACCACCGTGACCGAGCACTTCGATATCGCGCCGCTTCCTGATGGCGGCCAGTTGCTGCTCGTGACGATGACGGTCGAGGATCCCCAGTACCTGAATGCGCCGTACGTCGTCAGCCCGCACTTCAAGAAAGAACCCGACGGTTCAAAGTGGAATCCCACACCATGTTCATCCACGTGGTAATGCGTCGGTGCGCGTTCGCGGCGCTGATCGTTGCGCTGGGCGCGGGCGCGACGTTCGCGCAAAGCGGACAGGGAGTGCTCCCGGGCCAGTTCGAGTTTGCAGGCTCGTGGGCGCCGATCGGGACCGAAGACGTGCAGAACGACTCGGTTCCAGTGGACTATCTCGGGCTGGCGCTGACCGATGAGGCGCGGACGCGTGCGCTCTCGTACGACGAGTCGCAGAAGTCGCTGATCGAACGACAGTGTCAAGGCTGGGGCGCGGCCTACATGGTGCTCGGCCCCTTCGGTCTGCGGATCTCGGCGCAGGAGGATCCGACGACAAAGCGCATCGTGTCGTACGTGATTGACCCGTGGGAAGATTGGAATGGGATGACCATCTGGATGGATGGCCGATTGCATCCGTCGGAGATCGCTCTCCACACGCAGGCTGGTTTCACGACCGGCCGATGGGAGGGAGGCGCGCTGGCAGCGCACACGACGCATATGAAGGCGGGCTTCATCCGCAAGACGGGCGTGCCGCTGAGCGACGAAGCGACGATCGACTGGCGCTTCTTCCGCCACGGCAACGTGCTCACGGTCCTGATGGTGGCGCGCGATCCGGTCTATCTGGTCGAGCCCGCGATCATCTCGAAAGGCTTTCGTCTGTCACAAATGCCGCTCGACTATCGCGACCCATGCGCCCCGGGCTTCGAGGGGCACGAGCCTGGTGACCGCGTGCCGCACTTCGCCGCCGATCAGAACCCGTTCCTCGACGAGTTCATGAAGCTGTACCACCTGCCGCGCGAGGCCGTACTCGGCTATCGCGAGACGCTGTATCCCGAGTACCGGAAGAAGATCAAGGACACGTATACGCCGCCACCGCCGTGCACGGCCGACTGCGGTGTCGCGGGCAACTTCGTGCGGCGACGCGGACCGACTCCGTAGGTTGCAGCCGAGCGCGCAGAACGCGCGTTTCGCTTACACTGTTGCGCGCGCCTGCCGTCGAGGACCTATGTCCGGTCGACTTGCTCTTCTTGTGTCTCTGGGTCTGGTCACGGCGGCTGCCGCTCAACAACCGGCCCCGTCAAGCCCACAGTCCGATCAGCCGACGTTCCGCGTCGGGGCCAATTACGTGCGCGTCGACATGTATCCGACGCGCAGCGGCCAACCCGTGGAGGACCTCCGCCAGGACGAGATCGAACTGCTCGAGGACGGCAAGCCGCAGCGCATCGAGACGTTCGAACACGTACAAATCAGGCGGGCGGCACCGACCGCCGTGCGCGTCGATCCCGAGAGCGTCGCGCGGAGCCGTGAGCAGGCCGCGGACCCGCGTCTCCGCGTCTTCGTGGTGTTCCTCGATACCTACCACACGCAGTTCGAGGGGTCGGCGCGCGTGCGCGAACCGCTCGTGCGCTTCATCGACTCGGTGCTCGGTCCGGACGACTTGATAGGCGTGATGACGCCGGAGATGTCGGCCGCCGACCTCACGCTGGCGCGCAAGACCACCGTGATCTCGAGGAATGATGAATGACAACGCGTTCTGGGGTCGTCGCGATCGCGGCACCGTCGACAACGATCCCAAAGACGATGTCTACGACACGTGCTATCCGCCGGACATCCAGAATTTCAAGACTGAAAATCCGATCGCCACAGCGATGAAAGCGCGTCGGCGCGAAAAGCTGACGCTGGACGCCCTCACCGATCTGACCACACACCTCAACGGCATTCGTGAAGAACGCAAAGCCGTTCTCGTCGTGACGGAAGGATGGTTTCAAACGGTACCGCTGAGCGATTCGCTTCGGGCGGCCGTCCCGCAGGCACGGTCACCGATGGGCGAGCCGGTCCTATGGCGCCGTGGGCCGACGACAGGCGTGCGCTTCGTGGCGACCGCCGACCCGCGATTCAGTCGTACCGAACGTGTCCGTCTCGAACTGCCAACGCGTTCGATGGGCATGGCGTCGGCACGCCTGCTGGACCGGCAGGGCGGGTCGCTGGCCGTTCCACTCAGCGTCTCCGATCGCATCGACGCTTCGGACAGCGTGCGATGGATCGTCGTCGAGGGCACACTCGCACCGCTTGCTCCGGGCGATTACGCCATCGAAGTCACGCTGGACGGAACGACACGCGTGACGGCGATCCGGATCAAACCGTAACGAAACCGTTTCTCAACGGAGGGAAGACATCGATATGCGATCAGCGGTTGCAATCACGGCACTCCTGCTTCTCGTCGGTGCGAGGGATGCGGCTGCACAGAGGCCTGGTGCCGCTGCGGCGTCGTGTGACCTGCCTCGAGCGTCAGGCGTCTCGCCGCAGCAGCTCACATCGGGACAGCGCCAGCGTTCGTACCGGTTGTTCGTCCCGCCCGGATACGACGGACATACCCGGTTGCCGCTCGTCCTCGATCTGCACGGCAGCGGCGGATCGTCGGACGGCCAGGCCAGGACCAGCGGCTTCGAGACATTGGCCGGCAGTGAGCGGTTCATTGTCGCGACGCTGGATGCAGAGGGTGCGCGATGGAACGTGCCCGTGCAGGATGGCCGGCCTGACGATGTGGCGTACGTGGCCGATGTGATCGCACACGTGGCGACGCTCGCGTGCATCGACGAGACGCGTGTCTATGCGACCGGGTTCTCGGGTGGCGCACGAATGAGCTCGTTGCTCGGTTGCCGGCTCGGCTCGCGTCTCGCGGCGATCGCGCCGGTCTCCGGATTGCGATTCTCGGAGCCGTGCGCGGGCCGGCCGATTCCGGTGTTGACGTTCCACGGATTGGCCGATCCGCAGAACACGTACGACGGACACGCGGAAGGCCGAGGCGCGGAGTGGCTGGAAAGCGTGCCCGACGCGCTCGCGGGATGGGCGCGCCACAACGGCTGCAAGGGCGAGGTCATTCTCGACGACCCGCCCGGTCCCCTGTCGACGATGCGCTATGACGGGTGCGTCGATGGCGCGGAGGTCCGCCTGATTCGCATCGACGGACTCGGTCACACCTGGACGCGGAAAGAGGTCGATACCACTGCCGTGATGTGGCAGTTCTTCAAGAGCCACCAGCTTCGCAAATGAGTAGGAGTCAGACCCCACGCGGTTTCAAAACTCGTAGGGGCCACCTTCAGGTGGCCTCAGGTCCGCCTGAAGGCGGACCCTACGCAAGTTTTGAATCCGTTCTAATGTGATTCCGCCAGCGACTCCATTGGACTGACACGGACCACCGCGCGCATCGCTGTGAGCTTAGAAGCCCCAGGCGGCTTTTGCGAACACGCCCCGCTCGACCTCTCCCCGCTGCGCGGGCGGACCGAACTCGACGTGATGTGCGTGCAACAGGTTCTGGCCGACGACCGAGAGCTCCATCCGGCGCCAGCCCCGCCACGCCAACCGGAGATCGAGCTCAGTGTAGCCGTCGATTCCGGTGCCCGACGTGATCGATGGGAGTTGCCGCAACTCGCTCACTGCGCGCAGCTGGCCGTCGATCTGAAGACTCGCCGGCAGATCGAAAAATGAGCGCAGGCCGAATTGGTGACGTGGCGTCGCACCGGCCAGGAACCTGCCGCGATTCAGGTCCTGCCCGTGGGGCTCGAGATCGATGTCGATGTACGAGTAACTCGCGGTGATGCGCCAATTCTGGAGCGCGGCGACGGTGCTGGCGATCTCGATGCCTTCCGTCCGACCGTCAGTGAGGTTGCGGTTTCGGATCGGGATGATGGTGCGTCCGATGCGGGTGTCGACGAACGGCGTTCCCAATTCCAGCGACGCCAGGTCGTTGTACTTGTTATGGAATGTTGCCAGGTCGATGAAGAGCGGACGCGTGACCTGCCAGCGGTACCCGAATTCATACGCCAGCAGCTTCTCGGAGTCGAAGTCTTCGTTTCCCAGGAGTCGCACGATCGGGTTTCCCGCCGGGTTCGTCGTGTCGATGGCGACATCGCGTTCGAGGCGAGTCGGAACACGGACCGCGCGCGACACCGCGGCCCACACCGTGTGCGTCCGGGCAGGGTCCCAGGCCGCTCGCGCACTCGGCTGAATCTCGAAGCCGCTGAAGTCGTTGTGCTCCAGCTTCGTGCCGACCGTGACCCTGAGCGCCGGGCGGAGCGTCAGCTGATCCTGGATAAACCCGCCGAACAGATTGTCCGTGGAGGAGGCGGGGTCCAACGCGAATACGCCCTTGCCTCGGTTGTGATTGACGGTGAGGCGATCGCTGACACCCCACGTCAGTTCCTGATATCTGCCCAGCGCCAGTCGGTGCTGGAGCTCCGCGTCGACGGTATCGAGATCGTCGACGAAGCTCGGATCGTCGCGATGCGTGCGGTCGTAGTACGCGCGCAAATCGATCTCCGATGCCTCGGATACCTTGTGTCGATACCGTCCAAGGACATTGCCGCCGCTGACATCGACATCGAGCGGATCCGACGGCCTCGGTCGCGTGTTGAGCACCACCGATGGCGCCACTCGTCCGATGGTGCCTCGGTAGACGTCGCCCTGAAGCGTCAGGGAACGGCCATCTCCGGATTCCCAGTCCGTGCGACCGCTGAAATGTCCGAGGCGCCAGTCGTCGGAGTTGGGACCCGGTGGAATGAAGCTGGCTCCTCGGTCGAAGTACGACCCGGAGACGCGATAGTAGGCACGCTCTCGCAATCGACCGCCGTATCTGGCCGCGACCGTCGCGCGTTCGTCGGTGCCGGCACTCGTTTCGGCGTACACGCCCTGCGTGTCTCTTGCGCTCTTGGACGTGATGCTGATCACGCCGTTCACCGCGTTCGAGCCCCAAAGCGTCGCTCCGGGTCCGCGGATGACCTCGATGCGATCGACGTCTTGAAGCAGATAGTTCTGGACGTCCCAGAGGACGCCGGAGAACAGCGGCGTGTAGATGCTGCGGGTATCGGACAGCACCAGCAGCTTCTCGGAATTGACGCTGGAAAACCCGCGCGAGCTCAGCGCCCAGATGTTCGACGTCTGACGGGCGACGTGGATGCCCGGCACCAGCCGCAACGCGTCGGGTATCGTCGTCGCACCGGATCGTCTGATGTCCTCGTTGGTCACGACGGTCACGGCAGCGGCGGCGCCGCCAAGCCGCTCCTCGGCTTTCGAGACGGACGTAATCTCGACGTCGAGCAGCTGTTCGACGCTGAGCTTTTTCAGCACGGTGATGGTCGCGGCTGGATCGCGTCCCTGCGCCTCGCTCCGGTCGACATCGAGCACGAGACCGCATGCGAAGAGGAGAGTGGTCACTGCAGTCACTCGGTTCGTCACACGACCCATTCGGTACGCTCGCTCTCTCGAGTCGCGGCAGTTTAGATCGAAGTGCCGGCATCAGCAGCAGCGCCCGCGCGCGACCGGGTCAAGAGTCTCTTAACGCGACACCATGAGCGACACCGTGCTCACGTGGCCAGTCCCCTGAGGACCAGCCGACGAAAGTGTCGTTTCCGCGTAACTGGGGAACCGCGACAAAAAACGGCAGGGTGCTGTTTTCTGCGAGCTACTTTTTGTCCATCCGGGTCGTCGTGGCTGGTGGCGGGCAGGACGCAGACGAGGGCGGCAGGTCGGGCCAGGAGTACGGGTGTGCTCGCAGCTGTTCGATGTTTGCGCGTAATTCCTTGGATTCGCAAAGGGCGGCGTCGAGCTCTCGAACCACTCGGTCTCGGTGCAGTTTGCTGGTCACGCCGCCAGCAATGGCAAAAGACACGCCCGGTGCCGCCTTGGGGCGGAAGCGCTCCTGTCAGCTCGTTGCACTGCTCGGTAGCGAGGTTGCCGGGCGGATGGGTAGCTGGGGACGAGCACTTGCCTGGCCACCTAGCCACCCGCGACCCAACGACTCAGCTACCTAACTGGAGTACCCGCTGCCGCATCCCGAGACCGTGATGGTCACGCCAGCGAGCAGCACGAGGATCGATTCGATGGTGAACTCGCGGCGAGTGAGCTCGTGAAACCTCGATACTTCTTGCGACACGTGTGATACCTCGTGAAGGGGAAACGACAGGTTCGGAGCCGCAACCGCGATGCCGCGGCCCCGAATGAAAATCCCCGCCGCTTCACACTCACGTCAGTGCGTCTCGTACTCCTCGCGAAATCGCTTTCCTGATCCGCGACGTGTGCCGTGCCGATTGATGACGTCAGCGACGCTTCTTGTCGTCGTCGATGATCGTGCCGACACCTTGCGGATCGCTGATGAGCGCGTTTCCGGTGACGCCGGTGAGATTGACGAAGAACGTCTCGTTCAGCTCGCTCGTACGATCCCCCATGACGAGCACCTGGATCGTCGCCGTGGTCTGACCCTGGTTGATCGTCACGCTGCCTGACGCCGACTTGTAGTCGACTCCGGCCGTCGCACTGTTATTGCCAGTCGCGTACGACACGGTGATCGTGTCGCTCGCCGCAGAGGACAGGCTGACGGTGAAGGTCATGGCGCGGGTGCCCGAGTCACCCTCCGTGACCGAGGCATCGTTGATGCTCACGGCCGACGTTCCTGCGGCAGTCGGCGTCAGCAGGAACGCGTGGTAACTGGCCCGTGAATCGTAGGCGACGCCCACGATCTGCCCTGCGTTGTTGATGCCGTAGGCATAGAGCAGGTGGAGGCCGGAGCCGGACAGAATCCGCGTATTCAGATCGGTGACCACGCCGTCCGCGTAGATGAACGCGTGCCAGGAGGACATGCCGCCAGCGGTCCTCATCGTGCCGACGATGACGCCGTTGTCGTTGATGTCGCCGGCGTAGCTTTCCGTGCTCGGCACGGGTAGGGCCGTCATGGCGCCGTTCTCGTACAGGAACGCGTACGACGTCACCTCGTACGTTTCCGGATCCGTGCGGTCGGACGAACCAACGATTTGTCCCAGTTCGTTGATCGCGGAGGCGCCCGATTCTTCAGTTCCCGGAATCACGCCGAGATCGGTAACCGTATTGCCCTGCCAGAGCGCGGCATGGGGAGTGGGCCCTACAACCTGCGACTGCTGCGTGGTCCGCGACGAGCCGACGATCTGGCCGGCGTTGTTGATGTCGTTCGCGAACCCGCCGCCGCCGCCAAGATGCGGGAGCATCGTGATGGCGTTGTTCTGCCAGAGGAACGGCATGTCGCTGTTGATCGTCCCGACGATCTGGCGAAGGTCGTTGATCCCGGTCGCGATGCTGGTCTGGCTGCCCGTCAGGCCCGGTGTCAGGTTGATGATCGCGCCATGGTCCCACAACGTCGCCCGGTTACCGACGCCGGCCGTTTGGGTCGACGAATAGCCGACGACCTGAGCGCTCTCGTTGATCGCCTGGCCGACGCTTCCGCTCCCGCCGAGCGTCCCGAGGTCCGTCATCATGCCATCGTCCCAGAGAAACGCGTGACTTGCGGCGTATCCGGTGATCTGGCCTGCTTCGTTGATGTCGTACGCCTGCGCGCTCGGAACGTCGCGCAGTGTGCCGAGGTCGGTCACGACATACGGGCCAGGCGGCGTGGCGGCCCGCGGTCGGTCATCGGTCAGGAAAGAAACCAGGACGAGTGCGCTGGTTGCGGCAACCGCCGCAGCGAAGGATCGAAAGGTCATCTGTCGAGGCCCTCCATCGTACACACCGTGAGTTGACGATCGGCGAGGCGGGGGCAACGCCTGTGCCGGCCACAATTCGTTGATTCATCCGTGATCCGTGACGCCGACCGGCGATGGCGGTTACTTGTCGTGTATAGGCTTTCACGTGTAGTAATGGACGAGTCAGCGTGCCCATGACGTCCTACGTGCACGGGACCGGCTCGGTCCCGCTCCTCGGCGAAACCATTGGCGCCTCGCTCGATCGGATCGCGACGCGATTCGGCGATCGTGATGCGTTGATCTCCTGTCACCAGAATCTCCGTTACACGTACGCGCGACTGCTCGAGGCGGTCAATCGCGCGGCGCGCGGACTGCTGGCGCTCGGCGTCCAGCGTGGCGATCGTGTCGGCATCTGGAGCGGGAACGCGGCGGAATGGGTCATCACGCAGACCGGTCGCATCAAGGGCATGATTATCCGCGGAGGCGAGAACATCTATCCGCGCGAGATCGAGGAGTTCCGACGCTGCGATTAGCAGTATGCTCACGTGCGATGAGGGAACGTGCGTGGATCGCGTGGGCGATGCAGAAGATCAAGGCGGACTTCTGCCGATCGTCGGACACGCACCTGCTTCCCGTCCGGCTCCCTGCCTTCCCTCGCATCCAGCTCTATCTGAAAGACGAGTCGACCCACGTCACAGGCAGCCTCAAACATCGCCTCGCACGCTCGCTCTTTCTGTACGCGTTGACCAACGGCCGGCTCAAAGAAGGCAGTCTGGTCGTCGAGGCGTCGTCCGGGAGCACGGCGATCTCCGAGGCCTACTTCGCGCGGCTGCTCGGGTTGCCGTTCGTGGCCGTGATGCCAGCGTCCACGTCGAAGGAGAAGCTGGCGCTGATCGAGGCGCAGGGAGGTCGCTGTCACCTGGTCGACGATTCGAGCACGGTCTACGCGGTCGCCGCGCAGCTCGCGGAGGAAGCCGGCGGCTACTACATGGACCAGTTCACCTACGCCGAGCGCGCAACGGACTGGCGGGGGAACAACAACATCGCCGAGACGATCTTCGAACAGATGCGCGAGGAAACGCACGCGGTCCCGACCTGGATCGTCGTCGGCGCCGGAACGGGCGGCACCGCCTCGACGATCGGTCGCTTCATTCGCTACCAGGGTCACGACACACAGCTGTGCGTTGTCGACCCCGAGCATTCGGTGACGTTCGACTACTTTCGCACCGGTGACGGTTCGCTCACGCTGGGACGCGGCTCGGGCGTAGAAGGAATCGGGCGCCCTCGAGTCGAGCCTTCGTTCCTGCCGTCTGTCGTCGACCAGATGATCAAGGTCCCCGACGCCGCGTCGTATGCGGCGATGATGTTCCTCTACAAGCTGATGATGAAGCGCGCGGGCCCGTCGAGCGGAACCAATCTGTGGGGCGCGTTCGAGATCATCGCCGACATGGCAGCGGCCGGCACAGAGGGGTCGGTCGTGACGCTGATGTGCGATTCGGGCGAACGGTACATCCAGAGCTACTACAGCGACGTGTGGCTTGCGCAACGCAAGGTCGACCTGCGGCCCTACCGGCGCCAGCTCCAGGCGTTCTACGAGAATGGGGAATGGACGCTCCGTCAGCCGCGAGCGCTGCCCGTGGCGCGGCAGGAGGCGCTGGCACGCGCGGACAGCGGTGATGCTCGCTAACTGACGCGCTCGACATCAGTGGCCAAGATCATTTCCATTCACTCGTATCGCGGCGGCACTGGCAAATCCAACATCACCGCCAACGTCGCGGCCTGTCTGGCGACGGCGGGCAAGCGGGTGGCGGTCGTCGACACCGACATCCAGTCACCCGGGATCCACATGCTGTTCGGCCTCGAGGACACGAACGGGCTGCGAACTCTCAACGACTACTTGTGGGAACGCTGCAGGGTCCGTGAAGCTGCCGCGGACGTGACGCCCGAAACCGTCAGGAACGCTGGAGGAGAGATCTGGCTGGTGCCGTCCAGTCTGCATGCGGGCGAGATCACAAAGGTCCTTCGCGAAGGGTACGACGCCGGTCTCATGAACGACGGCCTTCAGGATCTGATCGACGAACTGTCGCTCGACTATCTGCTCATCGACACGCACCCGGGTCTGAACGGGGAGACACTTCTCAGCATCGCCATCTCCGACGTGCTGGTTGTTCTGCTGCGACCCGATCGACAGGACTTTCATGGAACAGCGGTGACAGTGGCGGTCGCCCGCAAACTCGAGGTCCGTCAGCTGGTGATGGTGCTCAACAAGGTGCTGCCGGGGGTGATCGAGCGCGGGTTCGCCGAGGAAGTCACCCGCACATATGGAGCGCCGGTCGTCGGCGTCCTTCCCGAGGCTCCGGAGATGCTGGAGCTCGGGAGTGAAGGGCTCTTCACGCTGAAGTTTCCCGATCATCCGTTGAGTGCGCAGATTCGTCAGGTCGCCACTCGTCTCGGGTGAGGCGAGCGTTGTCGCGCTCGAGCGGGACTGGATCGACAGCAATCCCTACGGTGTGCTTGTCTTTGGAGTGATCACGAACACGACCCCGCCACTGACGGTCGTTCCGGCGCCGTTCTCGTCGGTCGTCGAGATAGTGCGTCCGACGGATCCGAAGAGCGAGACCTGAGAGGTCGGCGAGTAGGCAAGCGTCCCTGAGAGCTCATGTCGGCGGCTCTCGACGAGCGTATTCGTCGAGCCGCTGGTCCACGCGCGACTGAACGAACCGGAGACGGCGACCTGCGACGTCGCCTGCACGCCGATGCCACCACCTGCGAACCAGATCCCTGGCGAGAATCCGCCGCCGCTCGCGAAGACGCGCACGACGCCGCTGTCGCCTTCGATACTGACCGGGACACCGAACTGAGTGCGACGTTCACCGGCGACGAACGCCTGCAGAGCACCGTTGCCAAGGATCTGCACCGTCGGTGCGACCGCGAGCTTCACGCGGTCGCCGGTCAGTATGCCAATCTTGCCGCTGATGTACGTGGTCCCGAGCCCGCCGACGACACCAGTGTCCGCGTTGTCGACGACATGAGGGAGGCTGGCTCCCAGTTGCAGCCGCGGCGCGGCGCCCACCGATATGCTGACCACGGGCGCGTCGATTTCACTCGCGTCGGCACCCTGCCAACGAAACGCCGAGATCGCGAACGCGACAGCTCCCGGCTGCAGCATGCTCGCGTCGTCGATCCACGCAAAGGGGACCGTGCTCGTTGTCGTGGGTGCGGCGACGTTCGACGAAGGCAGCGCACTGTGCGCGGGTGGCGTCGGTTTGCGGGTGGTGCCAGGGGAGCCACCGCTGTTCCCACCGCCGCCTCGCCCTTGTGCGGACGCGGGCACGGTAACGGCGAGCGCCACCATGACGCTCGCCGCGATCAGCGGTGCTCGCATCAGTCTCTGTCGTTGCCTCTTCGGTCGCGGTTGGACGCAGAGGCGTTCCCTTTTGCTTTACCGCTCGACGCCTTCTCGTCTTCTTTCGCTTCGTTCTCCGCGGTCTTGGTTTCCGCGTCGGCGTTCGCGTTCGGCTTCAGCGTCTCGATGGCCTGTCCGAGACTGCGATGATTCGACCCGGTCATCTCGCTTTTCAGCTGGTCGAAGGGGATGGCCAGGTTCTTGGACACGTGCAGCGCCGCGATGAACTGCCCCTGGTTCCTGAATCCCTGCGCCGCATTTTCGAGCGACATTCCTGACGGGAGCAGCGGTGTCAGCCGTGATGTGAGCTGCGGATTGCTCTGCATGCGCGACACGAACGAGGATGTCGGCCTGGCGCCGGCGTGCTCGGTGTTCTTTGGCGCATGAGCGGCTCCGGCTCCATGGTCGCCACCGTGCGATTGCGGCGTCGGATGATTCGCCGGCACGTGTGCCGGTGGAGCTCCACGGCCTTTCTGACCCGCCAGCGCGAAAGACGATGGCACGAGCCAAAGGACGGCGGCGGCGATCGACAGAACAGTCATGGATCGATGTCGCATTGCAATCACCTCGAGCTGGACAGTAGGCCAGGACCATGCCGATCGTGGCGGTCGCGCCAATCGGCACCAAACGTCCAATTATCGCTCAGCAGCCGTGCCTGACGTGCATGGGCTGTTGCGTAATTGCGACCAGCTGAGCAAGATAGCCCCATCCAAGTCGTGACTACCCGCCGTTCACCCCCACTGTACAAGGACCTCTCCGTCCAGATTCTCGTTGCGATGCTGGCTGGCAGCGTTGTCGGCTATCTGTGGCCGCAGAGCGCAGATTGGCTGCGACCGCTCGGCGACCTCTTCATCCGCCTCGTCCGGATGCTCGTGGCGCCGATCATCTTCTGCACCGTCGTCCATGGCATTGCGAGCGTCGGCGAAGCGCGGCGCGTCGGCCGCGTGGCGGTGAAGACGATCATCTATTTCGAGATCGTGACGACGCTGGCGTTGGCGCTGGGACTCGTGCTCGTCAACGTCTGGGCGCCGGGAGTGGGGATGCACGTCGACCCCGCCACGCTGGCGACGTCCGCGGCGGACGTTCAGCGATCGGCGCAGCAGGTGAGTTATAGCGAGTTCATCCTCGGTATCGTCCCGACGAGTGCGGTCGGCGCGTTCGCGGAAGGGAACGTGCTGCCGGTGCTGTTCTTCTCGGTCATGTTCGGCTGCGCGCTGCTGTCGGTCGGGGCGAGGGGACAGACGGTACTCGACGGGATCGATGCCGTGTCGCAGGTCCTGTTCAAGATGATCGCGTTCGCCATGTACGTCGCGCCGCTCGGGGCGTTCGGGGCGATCGGCTTCACCGTTGCGCGGTTCGGCCCGGGATCGCTCCTGGCGCTCGGCAATCTGATCGTCATGTTCTACATCCTCTGCGCCCTGTTCGTGCTCCTCGTGCTGTGGCCGATCGCGTGGGGATTCGGCGTCGACCTGCTGCGGCTGATTCGCTATCTCGCCGCCGAGCTCATGATCGTCGTCGGCACGAGCTCGAGCGAGTCGGTGTTCCCTCGGCTGCATACGAAACTGCGGCGCCTGGGCGTCGAGTCCCCGATCGTCGCGCTCGTCCTGCCCACCGGATACTCGTTCAATCTCGATGGGTCATGTCTGTACTTCGCGTCCGTGTCCGTGTTTCTCGCGCAGGCCGTCGGGATCGATTTATCGATCGGTCAGCAGCTCGGGCTGCTCGCGATCCTGCTGCTGACGTCGAAGGGCGCCGCCGGCGTCGCGGGTTCGGCGATCGTCGTCCTCGCGTCGACGCTTGCGGCGACGAAGACCATCCCGGTGGAGAGCATCGGTCTGGTCCTCGGCGTGCATCGCCTGCTGTCGTCGGCGTTCGTGCCGGTGAACGTGCTTGGGAACGCGGTCGCGACGCTGGTGATCGGCCGACTGGAAGGCGCCCTCGACGAGCGGACGTACCAGTCCGAATTGCGGGCGCCGGTGAACGCAGAGACCGCCGACGTGAGCGAAGTGGATTCGCCTGTTTAGTCCCGAAGACGCGGCGATGGCGCTGCGCCTCGGGCGACGCGAGGACGGTGCTTCGACGAGATCGACTTGATGATCACGCGCCCGCGGCCGTTGCGCGGGAGCGGCGTATCGCCTTCCTTGATCGCGGCGGCCAGCAAGTCCTCGATCTCGGGCCGGTCGAACAGGGCAACCGACTCCAATCGCACGAAACGCCCCTGATTCCCGCTGCCGAGCAGCACGCGCTGTGGATCCGGCAGCGCCGCCCCGTACATGAAATAAAGATTCACGCCGCGCGCATAGACCGCGAGCGAGACGATGGTGTCGGACATGCGCTCCGACGAGGCGAAGCCGATCGCGAGTCCGTTGTAGCTGTCGTAGACGAGCTCGAATGCGGTGGGCAGCCGCCGGCGAAGTCTGGTCCGTGCTGTGCGCACCAATCGTCGAATCGCTGGATCGAATCGGCGGAGAAATGTATCCAGTTGCTTTGCCGGCGACTGCTCTCGAGAAATGACTCCCGACGCCATGACACAGCATAGCGGACCCTTCCACGTCGGCCCTCGCGCTTATCGCGGACGGGCGGCTCAGCGCGAGGTGTCGGGCAGCTCCGGCGATTCGGCCGTCTCCAGAACTTCGCGCACGGCCTGCAGCGTGTCTGCGGCGCGAGCGAGATCCGCCTTCGGCACGTTGAGTTTCAGACGCGCTCGCAGCCTCGACTCGTGCTGGGCGATCGCACGGACGAACGCTTCCCCGCGTACGGTCAGCGACACGAGCGGCGCACGTTTGTGCGCCGGATTGACCGTCGACGCGAGCAGTCCCTCCGCAATCAGCGCGTTCACCAGTGGCCGTACATCGACCAGACCGCACCGGTTGGTCCCGGCCTCTTTGCGGTGGCGCCCTTCGCTTCTACACGCTCGGCACCAGCAGAAATACGCTGCGCCTTCCCGCCTGTGCGAGACTCGACGTCCGGGCCGATCGCACGTTCTCGGTCGCGGGGAAGCGTCTCACCGCGTTCGTCGAGGTGGTCAACCTGCTGAACCGGACGAACGTGCGCAACGTCCCGTTCAGGTCGATCGGTTCGGTCGCGTCTTCGACGTAACTGAAACGCTCATGCCGCTTGTGCCTTCCGCGGGCTTCGCGATTGAATTGTGAAAGGCATCATGCTGCTCACGTACGCCGATGTCGAGAGCGCCGCACGGCAGATTGCTGGTTTCGTGCACCGGACGCCGGTTCTCACCTCGCGGCTCGTCGACGCGAGGGCCGGCGCGCAGCTGTTCTTCAAGTGCGAGAACCTGCAGCGTGCCGGAGCCTTCAAGTTTCGCGGCGCCTGTAATGCGCTCTCGCGTTTGTCGCGGGATGAAGCCGGGCGCGGCGTCGTCACGTTTTCTTCAGGCAATCACGCCCAGGCGATTGCGCTCGCCGGACAGCTGCTCGACATCCCGCGCGTGATCGTGATGCCCGCGGACGCGCCCGCTGCGAAGCGGAAGGCGACCGAGGACTACGGCGGCGAGGTGGTCCTCTACGATCGCGACCGTGAAGATCGCGAAGCCATCGGCCGTGCGATTGCGCGCGATCGCGGCTTGGTGGTGATTCCACCGTACGATCACCCGCACATCATCGCGGGGCAGGGCACGGCGGCACGCGAGCTGTTCGACGAGGTCGGCCCACTCGACTTCCTCTTCGCGCCATGCGGCGGCGGCGGTCTGTTATCCGGTTCTGCGCTCGCCGCGCGTCAGCTCTCGCCGATGTGTCAGGTCATCGGCGTCGAGCCCGCTACCGGAGACGATGCGAATCGATCGTTTCGCACGAAGACGCTGCAGCGCGTGACCAATCCACAGACCGTCGCCGATGGCGCGCGAACGCCCTCGCTCGGGACGCTCACGTTTCCGATCGTGATGCAGCTGGTGGCGGACATGGCCACTGTCGACGATTCGATGCTGCTGCAGACGATGTTCTATCTGTGGGAGCGCCTGAAGGTCGTGATCGAGCCGACGGGCGCGCTGGGCGCTGCCGCCGCGCTGACCGGGATGCCTCAGATCAGCGGCAAACGCGTCGGCGTGATTCTAAGCGGCGGCAACGTCGACGTCGCGGAGATCGGCGGGTGGGTCGCGCTCGCGTTCCCTCGATCAACCGAAGGCCGATCAGCGATCGGATGAACCCAAGCGAGATGGATCGTAGACTCCGTTATCGTGGAGCCCGTCATGCCATGACGAGACTAGAAGCCATAACCGAGCAATTCCGGGGACGTGCGATCTCGCGTGGCAGCCTGATGCTGTTTCAGCCCGCCGACGCAATTTCCGTGGTCTCGGCATGTCGATTGGTTGGGCTCAGAATTTTGGGGCTTGATGCATTTGTCGACTTCGGGACCGCTCTACAGCCGTCAAACGGAAAATAGTGTCGACTTTTCAAGCGAACGTCATGTCCACGTGCTGGACGACAGTTGGACGCATGCGGAGTCATTCATTCGTGAACGCGAATCGACGCCGTACTTGTTCGAAGTCGTCATTGAACCTGACGAGGCCGGTCGATCGTGACGAGAGAGCGTTCCCACGCCTCGCGGTGCTCGCTGGCTAGAATAACCGAACGATAGCGATACACCCCGGACGGGAAGCGTCGCCGCCCGAGCCGCGCCGCGGTTGTCGAGAGCTCGCACGCGATCCGCAGGTTCGACGGATCGTGTGCTTCCCGAAGGGCCGCCGACGGCATGGCTTCGACCGAGCGATACTTGCGGACCGGCATTATTCGTCTCCAAGGTCGAAGCGTTGCTTCAGCAGCTGCGCATCTGCGCGGTCTTGCGGGCGGACAGTGTCGCGCTTCATACGGTACAGCATCCGTGGTGTGGCCACGCGGATCGCGAGGCCCTCGATGTGAACGATTTCGGCCTCCACGTCAGCGTAGCGAAACGCATCGCCCAGCCGCGCCAGAATGTCAATCCAGTAGTCCGATTCTGGAGGGACGTACTGAATTGCCGGATACTCGCCGGCGAGGTCCGTCGCCGAAATGGCGTCGATCTCCGGATCATTGAACACTTCTCGGAGGGCGGCTTTCAGCCGCGCAACATTGGCCTCGTCGGCACTGACGAACACGTCGATATCTCGGGTGGCGCGCACGATGCCCTGTGCCGCCATGGCCATCGAACCCACCAGGACATAGGCCACGTTGTGGTGCTCGAGCGCGGAGAGGACACGCATGGCCTCGTTGAAGTCCACGGCCGTGCATTATCCCATCGTCCCGCAGCGTCGTGAGACAGCCCGCTGTCGGCCAGGAGCGGCGCCTGCGAGTCGCTCGCCGTGAAATCGCTCTTCGTCGACCGTTCTTGCGCCGCTATTTCGCTTGCTTCTCCGCGGCGCGGGCAGCTTCCAGCATGTGCTGCATCGACAGGTTGCCCTCGTGGCAGGCGTACTCGTAGACGAGGCCGTCGATGCGGTTCCACGGCATCTTCACCGTCCACGGCCGCGTCCAGGTTTCAGGATCGCTCACCGTGAACTGGTAGTCGATCGCGCGATCGCCGACCCGTCGCCACTTCTCGACGAGCACCATGTTCTTCGTCGCGTTGCGGAAGACCGATCCCCTCGCCTGGTCGGTGAAATTCGTTGTCTCGACGACGAGCGTGTCGCCCTCCCAGTGCCCGCGCGAGTCGCCGAGCCACTGGCGGATGGTGCCCGGAAGATGCGGCTGCGTGCCGAGCGGAATGATCCGCGTTTCGTGGATCTGTTCCTGGAAGATCGCGACGTAGCCCGGCGTCTGCACGATCTCATAGTTGTTGTTGTACCCGGTTGACAGCCGCGGCAGGCCGGAGCGGAGGATGCATCGTGAATAGACGTCGAAGTCCAGCCACGACGCGGCGTGTTCCTCGACGTTCGAGCTCGCGATCTGCCGTTCACGTTCCGCTCGTGCCTGGCCGCCAGCCGTGAGTCCCGGGATCCTGCCATCGGGCGGATCGATGATGAGCGAGGTCCGGCGATCGGCGACGATCCGGTTGCCGCGATCCCACCACACGTTGTTGTACGCGGTGTTCACGTCCTGTCGGGTGCCAGGGGCGCGGACGTCGGCATCGTTGTTGCGGAGCAGACGCTTCTCGTAATCGGCGGCCTCGGCCTCGCTCAGCACCGGCTTGTTCGCGAATTCAGCGGGACGCTCGAGCGGCGTCAGCGTCTGGTTCGACCACGTGCCTTGCAGATCGGGATCGCCCCATGGCGTCTTGAACGCGCGCGGAGCCCCTTCGACTCGCGCTTGGGCTCCTCGGCGCTCGCCCACGGGAGCCTGCGCGTCGATGGAGGCAAGCGCGAGAACACAGATCGCAGCGCCAGCGATCGTCTGGAGCCGGGCCGCCTGAAGACGGCCCCTACAAATGCGCATGGCCAGTCCTCTCTACTTGTCAGCTGCCGGACCGGATCCCGCCATGAACAGCTTGCGTCCATCCGGGAGCGTGAGATCGCGACCGTTGGCGCGGTGCGATCCGTCGCGCGCGAGGTAGCCGTCGACGTTGATCAGGGTGCCGTTCTTCAGCGATTCACGCGTGAACCCGAGCCGGAAGAGCGTGTTCGGCGTGCCGGCTTCGATCTCCCAGGGCTCGGTCGTGCCGTCGGGTTTCATCACCAGGATGTGAATCCACGTGTGCGGGTTGATCCACAGGACCTTCGTGACCGTGCCCTGGAGTTTGACCGGCTTGTTGGCGTCGAACTCCGCCGAGAACGAGTGATGCGCAGTCGCCGGTAGCGCGATCGCGCTGCACGCCACGGCACCTATCAACGCCGCGATTCCTGAACGCATCGACTTTCTCCTTCGCGGACCATAAAGGTCCACGCCGCAGCTGTCAGTTCGCGCCGCGACTTTCGGCAACGACCTGACACTGAATTCGCCTGAATTCACCTGTGTTCGATTGCGAGCGAGCGGGTGGCGCCGGGTGGGGCCGCCCCGCCCGCCGCGCAGGCGCCTCCTCGTTGCACGTCTTTCCTGGCGCCGAGGACGGGTGGGGCAACCCGGCGACAGGACCCGCTCGCGCTTGTCTCGAACATGAGTGAATTCAACTTATGAGCCCGGCTTCCGCAGGTGTCCGTAGAGCAGTTCCTCTGCAAAGGGCACGCACTTGAACTCGAGGACCTGCGCGTTCTTTTCCATCCGCCGATAGAGCGGCATGCGTATCGTCCACGGACGCGTGAAGACGTTCGTGTCTTCGATCGTCGCTTCGTACTGGATCGCGTTGTCGCCCGACGGCGTGTAGCGTTCGGTCACACGCAGCGCGTCGCTGTGAAAGTTGCCTGCGCGATCGAACCACGTGTCCTCGAGCAGGTTCGTCACGTTCACCACCAGCGTGTCACCCTCCCAGCGCGCCCGTGACCATCCCATCCACGAGTCGGCCGGACTCTCGCCCACGTCCTTCAGGTGGACGATGCGGCTGGCGCTCGCGAACGGATAGGCGATCAGGATCGTGTCGGTGCCCTGGATGATCTGAAATGGAAACGGCTGATAGGTCGCGCGGGGAACGCCGGGCATGTAGCACTTCGCTTCGGGATCTTGCGTCCAGCGATTCGCGAAGTTCTCCTTCTTCTTCGCGAGCGCGTCCGCCTTGTAGGGAATCTCGATGCCGTCGACGACGCCAATCCCCGCCGGTTCCGAGAAGAGCGCCCCGAACTGCGGCGGCCCCGGCCGCGCTTCGTGCGCCTGGATGTCCCAGTTCGCCTCGTTCATCGCCTGCCAGATCCCACTCAGATTGGGTTTGCCCTGGATACGCGCGGGTCGAGTGCCGGCGGCCTGTGCGTCGACCGGCGCGGATGCGGAAGGAAGCAGGACGGCAGTCGCGGCCAGCGCAGCTGCCCAGCGCGTGAAACCCCGTGGCATGCGCGCTATCTTCGCCGTACCCGACTGAATGTCAAGCGATGGTGCCAGCGCTGATGCCGGTGCTGACGCCGGACGGCCGTGCCGGAACGTTCGGTTCGAATTCAGGTAGGCTGTCCCCATGCCGAACCTCTTCGATACGGCGGCGGTTGACGAAATCAAGGATCGACTGCAGCGGCTGCGCGCCGACAGTCCACGGCAGTGGGGCAAGATGACGCCGCCGCAGGCGGTGGCGCACTGCGCATCCGTGATGGAACTCGCGGTCGGCGATCAGAAGCCGCCGCGCATGTTGATTGGTCGCCTGATCGGGCCGTTCGTGAAGAGGAGGGTGCTTGCCGCGCCCACGCCACCGAAGAATTCGCCGACCGACAAGAGTCTGGTCGTCGCAGACGAAAGGGACATCGAGGTCGAGCGGCGGCGGCTGATCGCTCTCATCGACCGTTTTCGTGCCGGCGGTCCGGCTCGGTGCACGACCCATCCGCACATGTTCTTCGGCGCGATGACGCCGGATCAGTGGGCGGTCCTCATGTACAAACACCTCGATCACCATCTGCGGCAGTTCGGCGCATGACTACTCCGCTGAGCGCCGAGCGCGCGACGGAGCCCGATCTCGCGTCCGCTGCGACACGGTGTACGCGACCTCTTCAGACGTGATCGAGCCGGTCCTCACGTGACGGCTCGCGGACCTGACGTTCGAGCGCGCGGCTGATCACATCCTTCGCGCCCAGGCCGACCGCCAGCGCGGCGGCCAGCACGATTCCGCCGAAGATGATCCCGAAGGCGAGCAGCAGCGCGGTCCGCCCGATGCCGATATGGTCGAGCGCCATCGCCGCCGCGACGATGAACACCGTCCACTTCACTCCGAGGCTGAGGAGGCGCGCGGACTGGATGCCCATGTTGACCGCCTCGATCAGAACCGCCCGTGCCAGGAAACGCGCGATGATCCCTCCGAGCAGCAAGATCGCCAGCGCGGCCACCAGATGCGGCACGTACTCGAGCACCGCCGTGGCAAACCGCGATGGCAATGCGGCATCCAGCGCCGAGAGGCCGAGCAGCAGGCCGATCAGCAGCGTTGTCCAGTACGCGGCCGAGGCGACGACCTTCGAGGCGCTGCGCGAGGGCGTCAACTCGGCGATCGAAATGCCGAGCAGGTCCGCGCGCCGGTCGAAGTCCAGCCCCTTCAACGCGCGGAAAACCAGATAGCGGACGATCACGGCGACGATCAGCGCCGCGATCAGCAGCAGCAACAGCACCAGGACGCCCGGCAGGAAATTCGCTATCCCGTCGACGATCCGTGTTCCGGCGAGCGTGAGCGCCCGCTGCATCCCTTCCACCATCGTCGTGGTCCTCCAGTTGTGTCGCCCAGCGAGGCTGGCTCAGACCCCGCTGGTCTTCAGCGTCTCTTTGCCCCGCTTCGCGGGGCGGCCGTCTTGACGGAGCACATATTGATCACAGGCGAGGAATCTGCGCCGTCCAAGACGGGTCGCGTTGCGTCACGTGCGCAGCCGCTCGGGCCACCGCCACTTCGAGATCAAGTAGGGCTTCTGCGTTTCGAAGGCCGCACCCAGTTGGTCGAGACGCCGTTCGACTTCGTTGTCGCCGCGATCGCGAACCTCGAGCACGAATGAAGCAAACCACGCGAGATACAGCGGCACGAGCGACCGCAGCACGTGCTCGCGTGGGAGCGCCCTCAAGCGATACCCGAGAGCGAAGTCATAGATGATTCTGGCCCACAGCCCGTCGTCGAGTCGGAAGCCCGCCGCCGGGCCGTCGATCAGACGACGAAGATCGAGAATCGTGCGCGGCGGAAGCACCCACGTCCAGATGTCGCGAAGCTCGCGATACCCGAGACGGAACGATTCGATCAGCTTCTCGTGATCGATGGAGACGGATTGCAGCGGCGTTCCCATGGACAACTCGCCGAACTGCTGGACCGGGACCGAGCCACGCACGCGCTGCCATTGCTCGACGCGTTTCTCCACATCGGCGAACAGCGAACCGACGACCTGCGTCAGGGTCGTCCCGAGGTCGAGCGGCTCGTCGCCGTGTGCGTGTTGATTCCTCACGCCAAGCGCGGCTTCTCCGATCCGGAAGTCGCGCGACACGGCGGAGCTCGCCAGCCACAAATCGATCCCGATCTGCGCGCCGTCGCGATCCCAGAGATCCTCTTCGAGCAAGCGATCGAGCAGTCGTGATGAGCACGCGAACTCACCGGCGGCGGGTTGCCGGAGCCGAACGCCGTAGAGCGCGCGGAACATCGGATACACGATTCCCTTGGTCAACGCACCTTCGTACGGGTGACGCCGATAGAACGGCGCCACGAGATCGAAATCGTGTGTGAGCACGGGCGTCGCGAGCCACTGCAGCCACTGAGGCGTGACGGTCTCGATGCCGGCATCGATCACGACACACGCGCGCGCGCCGAGGTTCTGCGCCGTCGTCAGGATGCCGCGCAACGCACGGGCCTTTCCCGGAATTCTGTGGTACGGCGACTCGAGCCGATCGGTCGTCGTCGGCGCAGCGGGCACTTCGACAAGACCATCGATGCCCTTGAGCGAATCGCGGGCACGCGCCGGTGTGTCATCGGTCGAACCGGAATCGGCCAGCACGAAGCGGCTCGCGTCACCGGCGAAATGGCGCGTCAGTCCTTCGCGCAATGCCGACGCCACGGATCCGACCGTCGCCGCGTCGTTGTGGCTCGTCAGGCCAATGACGATGTCGACCCGCGTCGTCGACGCGGTCTCAGGCGTCACGACGCTGGAGTTCGAACCAGTAGAAGCCATACGGACCGAGAGTCAGGAAATAGGGCCGCTCTCCGATGATCGGAAACTCCGTGTAGCCAAGGACCTCGATCGGAACGAATCCGGCAAACGGCGCGAGATCCAGTTCCACCGGCTGCACGTTGTGCGAGAGGTTCGCCACGCACAGGATGGCGTCGTGTTCGTGTTCGCGAAGGTAGGCGAGCACCTTCTGGTTCTCCGGCTCGAGAAACCGCAGCGTGCCGACGCCGAGGACCGGAAAGAGCTTGCGCAGACCAATCAGGTTCTTCATCCACTGCAGCAAGGACGAGCCGTCGCGCTCCTGCGCCTCGACGTTGATGCCCTGATAGCCGTAGATGGGATCCATGATGACGGGGCTGTACAGGCGTGCAGGATCCGTGCGCGAGAATCGGGCATTCCGATCGTTGGTCCACTGCATCGGCGTCCGCACGCCGTTCCGGTCGCCGAGATAGATGTTGTCGCCCATGCCGATCTCGTCTCCGTAGTAGACGATGGGCGTGCCCGGAAACGAGAAGAGCAGGCTGTTGAGCAACTCGATGCGTCGGCGGTTGTTGCCCATGAGTGGCGCCAGACGCCGGCGAATGCCGAGATTGATGCGAGCCTGCGGGTCGACGCTGTACGCCAGGTGCATGTAATCCCGCTCTTCGTCGGTCACCATTTCGAGCGTCAGCTCGTCATGGTTCCGCAGAAACAGCGCCCATTGACAGACGTCGGGAATTGGCGGCGTCTGCTCCATGATCTCGACGATCGGATGCCGGTCTTCGAGGTGCAGCCCCATGAAGATGCGAGGCATGAGCGGGAAGTGATACGCCATGTGGCATTCATCGCCGGCGGCGAAATATGCACGGACGTCGGCTGGAAACTGGTTGGCTTCGGCAAGGAGCATCCGATGCGGCCACCGCTCGTCGATGTGGCGTCGAATCGTCTTCAGCACGGCGTGCGTGTCGGGCAGGTTCTCGCAGTTCGTGCCGTCGCGCTCGACCAGATACGGCACGGCATCGAGACGGAAGCCATCGACGCCGAGCTCGAGCCAGAAGTCGATCACTGCGAGAATTTCCTGGAGGACAGCCGGGTTGTCGTAATTGAGATCCGGCTGATGGTGAAAGAACCGGTGCCAGTAGTAGGCGCCCGCCACTGAATCCCACGTCCAGTTCGATCGCTCGCTGTCGAGGAAAATCACGCGCGCATCGCGGTACCTGTCGTCAGTGTCGCTCCACACGTAGAAGTCGCGCTCGACCGATCCTCGAGCGGCTGCCCGCGCCCGGCGGAACCATGGATGCTGATCCGACGTGTGATTGAGCACCAGCTCGATGACGACTTGTAGTCGCCGCTCGTGCGCCGCATCGAGCACGCGCTTGAAGTCGTCGAGCGTTCCGTACGCCGGATGGATGTTGCAGTAGTCGGCGATGTCGTACCCGTCGTCGCGGAGCGGGGACGGGAAGAACGGCAGGAGCCAGAGGCAGGTGACGCCGAGTCCTTCCAGGTAGTCGAGTTTCTCGAGCAGTCCCGGGAAGTCGCCGATGCCGTCCGCGTTCGCATCGAAAAACGATTTGACGGGTAACTCGTAAATGACGGCGCGCTTGTACCAAAGCGCGTCGGCAGCGCCGCCTGTGTGGCCTTGTCGCTTCACGCGTCTACACCGGGTCGACGCGCTGGCTCTGCGGCCAACACGACGATGGAAGAGGGCAGAGATACGTTACGTCAAGTCGGCGCCCAGCCCCGTCGAGCTTGTGCGTGCGGTCACCCGGCCGCGTCAGTGCTCGGCGAGAATCTCCTCGTAACGACGTTGCAGCTGTCGGGCGAGCTGCTCGCGCGCGGTGACGCCGGCGATCGCGACGTCGATCGACGCGCGCCATCGTTCCACGGTCTCGGCGTTCGGATGATCGGCGCTGACGATCCGCCTGATGAGTGCCAGGACGTCCGAGAAGTGTTGTCCCTCTCGTTCCTGCAGACGCATGAACTGCGCCTGGAGGTCGTAGACATCCGCATAGCGCCGCACTTCGCTGTACTCCATATATCCGAACGCGCCGGTGATCTGGCCGGTCGTGACGGCGGCGTTCTTGACTTCGGCGCCGTGCGAGTCGAGTGTGATGGACTCGTTTGTCAGCGGTTTGCCGGCGAGCACGAGACCCGTGATCTCGTGGAGGTGGTCGAACTGCTGTCGTTCTTTCTGGAGCGACGCGAACAGACCACTCAATTCTTTCTGGTTGTTTTGCAGTTCCGATGTCAGGTTGGCAACCGCTTCCCGCACGAGGACCCGATGGTCGCCCCACGTCACGATCCCTTCGAGGGCGAGCGCGATCAGCACGCCAGCGGTGATGATCGCCAGGTGTTTGACGGTCTCCTTCCATCCGCTGATCGGATGCGTGGGCGGATGGATTTCCATGCGCAAATCCTAGATCAGCTGCAACGTCCATGGTTCTGGCGCAATATGTTTCTGATGGCTACCGCAACATTCCCGGCTTCTTCTTCGACCGTCGGCACGCCAACGGCGCACACCCGTTTTCTGCACGTCGCCAACGGGACGTCCGTGACGATGACTCTTGAAGCAGCCGGTGTTCCGGGCATTCGCTCGATCTGGGCGGATCCCCTGCACGACGGCCCCGTTCCGGGTGGGCTGAACGACGACGAATTGCTCGACGTGCGACGTCGGCACCTCGCCGGTCTCGTCGATGCGAACGGAGTGTGGGACGGAGACGATCCGTCTCTCGACCCGGTCAACGATCTGCGCGAGTGGCGCGCCGTGATCGAGCGGCACGAATCGTACGACGAGTTGATCCTGTGGTTCGAACACGACCTGTTCGATCAGTTGAATCTGATTCAGTTGCTCACATGGATTCGCGGGCACCTCCCGGCGAACACGCCGGTGTCACTCGTCTGCATCGGATCGTTCCCTGGACGTCCCGCGTTCAAAGGGCTTGGCGAGCTGGTGCCGGAGGAACTCGCATCGCTGCTCGACGCGAGACAACCCGTCACGGATGCTCAATACGCGCTGGCGCAACGTGCGTGGCAGGCCTTTCGCCAGCCGACACCCGAGGCGCTCGACGAACTGCGGCGCGGCGATACGTCGCCGATGCCGTATCTCGCCGACGCCGTCACGCGGTTTCTGCAGGAATACCCGTGGACGCGCGACGGTCTGTCGCGAAGTGAACGTCGGCTCCTGGAGTTGGCAGGCTCCGACGGTATCGCGCTGTGGGGCGCGTTTCCGCTGATGGGCGAAGGGGAGCGGAGCTATCACGTCACCGATCTGGCGCTCGCCGACCTCGCCACCACGTTGTCGACCACGTCACCTCCGCTTCTGACCCTCGACTTGTCTGGTGTTCCACAGGGCCATGTCTTGAAAGGTAGAGTCACACTGACCGATGCAGGCCGCTCGGTGCTCGCTGGTCAAATGGACCGGGTTGCGACGTGCGGGATCGACCGCTGGTTTGGCGGCGTCCATGTAGTGTCCGGCCTTAGCCGGACCGGTGTCCAACGCCGCTTCCCGGTCTGGCGGTGGGATGAGACGAGTCAACGTGTGACGCTCGGGTAAGCTGACGCCTTGCGCTCCCTTTCCGGTCCGTAAGAGAATTCATCCCTGCGGGCCGCCCTGGCCCCCGCGACTTTCATCAAGGAACCGCTATGAAAACATTCCTTCGGCTCGTGTGTGCGGCGACGGTGGCTGTTGCACTGGCGACCCCGGTGGTCCTGGCCCATCACAGCGCCGCGGCCTATGACACGCAGCAGCAAGTCACCATCAATGGCGTCGTAAAGTCCTACCGTTACGCCAACCCGCACGTCCTGCTCATGGTCGAAGTCAAGAAGGACGACGGCTCCGTCGTGACCATGGACGTCGAGGCGGGAGCGGCTTCGGTGCTGAATGGTCTCGGCTTTACCAAGGACTCGCTGAAAGTGGGCGACCTGGTCACCATCAGCGGCAATCCGAGCCGGAATAACCCCGCGTCCATGCTCGGCAGGGATCTCTACAAGAAGCCGGACGGAACCTTTGTTCCTCTCAACATCTCTTCGAAGAGCGTCTACGAAGCGAAGGTCAACGCGACCGCGACGAGCATTGCCGGCACCTGGTTCTCGCCGATGCGCAGCTTCACCGGCGTGATGGGCGCCGTCACCAGGGCGCCGATGACCGACAAGGGCAAGGCGGCGCGCGCGGCGGTGGATCCGCGCCTGTCCTCGCAGAAAGACTGCATCCCGGTTGGCGAACCGACGGTCATGGTCTACCCCGTGGCGACCAGCATCGACGTCCAGAAGGACAAGGTGGTGATGAAGACCGACTGGATGGACACGGAGCGCACCGTGTACCTCGACGGCCGCAAGCACCCCGCGCCGACGCAGACGTTCCTCCACGGTCACTCGGTCGGCAAGTGGGAAGGCACCGCGCTGGTCATCGAGACGACCAACTTCAAGGAGCATGCGAGCGGTCTGACCACGACGCTGCCAAGCAGCACGCAGAAGAAGCTGACCGAACGCTTCGAGCTTGGCGAGGACGGCAAGACCCTCAAGTACTCGGGGACGCTCGAAGATCCCGTTTACCTGGCGAGCCCGGCCACGTTCACCGCGCAACTGGAATATCGGCCCGGGATGCCGTTCTCCAATCAGAAGTGCGACCTCCAGATCGCGCAGAAATACCTGAAAGAGTTCTGAGACAGGTCTGTGACATTGCAGGTCTTCCGGCCTGCAATGTCGTTCCCCTTTTAACGACAATCCGTCCCCGGAACGCGACACCACGCGCCGGCGGCGGTGCACGACGCATCGCGTCGCATCCGAGCTTCCTCGCGAACAAAGATGGCCGCATAATTGCTCGGCCGCCTCCGTCCGGCATGCGACCGCGGAGCCATGACAGGCACTCGCCACGAACGACGAACCACGAATCACGAACCACGAATCACGAACGACGACCACGACCACGACCCCCCCCCCCCCCCCCCCCCCCCCCCCCCCCCCCCCCCGCGCCCGCACAATCACCTCC
>Ga0081539_10000372_pt1 | contig 98410 bp, 66 predicted proteins | sample TabmetS4T2R2_FD_71023 | JGI IMG/M metagenome (GOLD analysis project Ga0081539, IMG submission 71023) | Tabebuia heterophylla rhizosphere microbial communities from the University of Puerto Rico - S4T2R2 | ecosystem: Host-associated > Plants > Roots > Rhizosphere ... | reverse complement strand
CGATCTGGTTTCCCTTGAATTATCTGCTCGTGGAGTCGCTGCAAAAGTTTCATCACTACCTCGGCGAAGATTTCAAAGTCGAATGTCCGGCTGGTTCCGGCGAGATGCTGACGCTCTGGGAAGTGGCCGGCGATATCTCGCAACGCCTTTCGCGAATTTTCTTACGCGACCGTAATCAGCGTCGTCCGGTGTTTGGCGCGGTGGAGAAGTTTCAGACGGATCCGAACTGGCGCGATCTCATTCCCTTCCACGAATACTTTCACGGCGACAACGGTGCGGGCGTTGGTGCGAGCCACCAGACGGGTTGGACCGGCCTGGTCGCAAAACTCCTCCAACAAATTGGCGGCTGAGCTGTAAGGAATCACTCGCGCGCGCGACTCATGATTGTTCGGCGCACCTCAAAAAAAGGACGCAATCAACATGAGAGATCGATGGGCAGTGATCCTGGCGGGCGGAGACGGAACGCGTTTGCAATCAATGACGCGGGCCATCACCGGCGACCACCGCCCGAAGCAGTTCGTCGCAGTCATCGGCGGCAGCACCCTCCTCAACCAGACACGACGGCGAGTGGCGTTATCTATCGAACGTGAGCAAACGCTGCTCGTCGTCACACAGAAGCATCGCCGTTTTTACGAACCGCTGGCGCACGAACTTCCGCCGAATCTCCTGCTCGAACAACCAGCGAACAAGGGAACAGCGCCGGCGATTCTTTATGCCCTGCTGCGCGTCGCGGCCCGGTCGCCGCACGCGATTGTGGCGCTGTTCCCGTCAGATCATTTCTTTGCTGATGACGAAGAATTCATGTCGCACATCGACGTGGCCCTGGATGCGGCTGCGGTCCGGCCGGAAACCGTGACGCTGCTGGGAATCACGCCGTCAGCGCCCGAGACCGAATACGGATGGATCGAACCGCAGCCTTCCGTCCTCGCGAGCGCACAAAAATCAATCACGCGCGTCAAAACGTTTTGGGAAAAGCCGAGCTTGAATCTGGCGACTGCGCTGATGCAACGTGGCTGTCTGTGGAACAGCTTCGTGATGGTGGGACGGGTGGACGCGTTATTGCGGATGACGCAGGCCGCACTGCCGGAATTGTACGCGGGTTTTGCCGCAACCACTGCGACCTTTGAAACCGCGGCTGAGCCCAAAGCTCTGGCGCAACTCTATTCGAAGATCAGCGACACAAACTTTTCGCACGAAGTGCTGGCAGCGCGCCCGCAGGACTTGGCCGTAATGCGTGTCGGCGACGTGGGCTGGAGCGATCTTGGCGAGCCCGCCCGAGTGTTAGCCACGCTGGCGCAGCTCGGCATGCAATCACAGTTGGCAATCTCAGCAAGCTAAAGAGGAAACGAACATGAAAGCGATAGCCGTAAAGCCGGGAGTTCCAAATACAGTTCATCTGGCGGAGTTACCTGTGCCGACGGTCGGCGAGGTTCCGAATGGGCGCGGCGTGCTGGTTCGCGTACTGCGCGTCGGGGTAGATGGCACGGACAAGGAGATCAATGCCGCCGAGTACGGGCAGGCGCCGCCGGGTTACGGCTTTTTAGTGATTGGACACGAAGGCTTCGGCCAGGTGGAAGCAGTGGGCCCAAACGTGACGGAAGTGAAACCGGGCGACTACGTCGTGGCGACGGTTCGCCGGCCTGGTTCGAGTATCTACGATCTGATCGGCACGAACGATATGACAACCGACGATACTTACTTCGAACGCGGTATCAACCTGCGTCATGGTTTCATGAGTGAATATTACGTCGACGATGCAGAATTCATCGTGAAGATTCCCCAAGGCCTGAAACACGTCGGCGTGCTCCTCGAACCGACTACCGTGGTTGAAAAAGGAATCGCTCAAGCGTACGAGATCCAGCGCCGTCTCAAGGTTTGGAAACCGCGGCGGGCGGCAGTAATGGGCGCGGGGACGATTGGGTTACTCGCGACTCTGGTGCTGCGTCTCAAGGGATTGCAGGTGACGACGTTTGGGAAAACACCGAAACCCTATCTCAATTCAGATCTGATCGAAGCGATCGGCGCCACTTACCAATCGACTGACGAGCTCTCGATTCTCGCTGGCGCGAAGCAGTACGGCCCATTCGATCTGATCTTCGAGGCAACTGGTTTTTCGCCGGTCGTTTTCGACAGCATGCAGGCGCTGGGGAAGAACGGAGTGCTGGTGTTGTCCAGCGTGACAGGCGGCGATCGCAAGGTTGAAGTGTCGGCGGACAAGATCAATCTCGAATTTGTGCTCGGTAACAAAGTGATGGTCGGAACGGTGAATGCCAACCGCGAATACTTCGAGCTCGGAGTGAAAGATCTCGCGCAGGCAGAGGCCGAATATCCCGGCTGGCTCTCGCGGTTACTGACGCATCCCGTCCGCGGTCTCGAGAATTACAAGGAACTGTTTGCGAAGCTCACGAATCCTGACGGCGCCATCAAAGTGTTCTGCGAAGTCGCGCCTTTGTGAAAACGCGCCATGATTCGCTTCGACCAGGACAGTTTTCTCGACTTGAACTTCACGACTGCACGCGAGTGGCTCGAGACCAACGGCAGCGGCGGTTTTTCTTCGTCCACGATCATCGGTGTGAACACTCGCCGTTATCACGGCCTGCTGACCGCGGCGTTGCAGCCGCCGGTCGGACGCTTCGTCCTGTTGTCCAAGGTTGAAGAAACGCTCGTGATCCATGGGCGTCGCTATGAGTTGTCGGCGAATCAATATCCCGGTGTCATCCACCCGCAAGGTTTCAGGTACCAAAGTGGTTTCCGTCTTGATCCCTTCCCCGTCTTCACCTACGAAGTTGACGGTGTGCGGTTACAGAAGCTGGTTTTTATGGTTCGCGGTGAGAACACCACAGTTGTTCAATACGAACTGCTCGAAAATGATTCCGACACGGCCGTTGTCGACATTAAGTTGGAAGTGCGTCCACTCATCGCCTTCCGCGACTATCACAGCACAACGCACGAGAACAGCGCGCTCGATCCACAAATCGAAATCGAAGCAGGCGAGACGATTTTTCGACCTTACGCCGATCTTCCCGCCCTTCATCTCGCCCACGACCGGGCCGAGATCGACGCAACCGGATTCTGGTATCGCAACTTCGAGTACGCGATCGAGCAGAGGCGTGGCTTGGATTTCGCCGAGGACTTATTCAGTCCCTGCGCTTTTACTTTCACGCTCGGACACGCGTCGCGGGCCCGCCTGATTGCCTCGACTGAACCACACAAAATCGATCAAGCCGATGCGTATCGTGACGCTGAGGTCACGAGACGGGGCGCCTTCGAGCCACACAACGCGAGCCAAATAGTCAGCGCCCTGACCGCGGCCGCAGATCAATTCATCGTCGCGCGCGAACGTGGCGAGACCGTAATCGCCGGCTACCACTGGTTTGCTGACTGGGGCCGAGACACGATGATCGCACTGCCCGGCTTGACACTCGTCAATGGTCGCTGGGACGTCGCGAAGAACATCCTCGCCGAGTTTGCAAAACACGTCGATCGAGGCATGTTGCCGAACCGCTTTCCCGACGCAGGCGAGAGTCCGGAATACAACACAGTCGATGCAACCCTGTGGTTCTTCGAAGCGGTCCGCTCGTTCTTGCAGTACACGGATCATTATGAGTTTGTCCGCACGGACCTGTATCCGGTGCTGAAAGAAATCGTTGCCTGGCACATGAGCGGCACGCGTTACCAGATCCAAGTGGATGATGATGGGCTACTCTTCTCGGGCGAAGCCGGCGTGCAACTGACCTGGATGGACGCAAAGGTCGGCGATTGGGTCGTGACTCCGCGGCATGGCAAACCAGTCGAGATCCAGGCGCTTTGGTATAACGCGCTGCGCGTCATGGAAGAGCTCGCGGAAAGATTCGGCGATCCCAACGCACAGCAGCAGTACGGTGCGACGGCGGATAAAGCACGCGCGAGTTTCAACGAGCTGTTCTGGAACGACGACTCGGGTTGTCTTTACGACGTAGTAAACGCTGAGGTCAGAGACGCGTCGATCCGCCCGAACCAGGTGATTGCGATCAGCCTGAGGCACACGATGCTCTCGACAGAGCGTGCGGCGAGTATCTTACGAGTCGTTGAACGTGAGCTGCTGACACCGTGCGGCCTGCGCACGCTGTCGCCGAGCGATCCGCATTACATCGGGCGCTACGAGGGTGGTCCAGCCGCGCGCGATGCCGCATATCATCAGGGGACCGTCTGGCCATGGTTAATGGGACCCTACCTCACTGCTTACGCCAAAACATTCGGCGCGCAGGCAGGCCGCACCTTTGCAGCCACGTGGCTCAAGAACTTCGCGCCCCAGTTACATGAAGCCTGCGTGGGCCAGGTTTCTGAAATCTTCGACGCCGACGCTCCTCACACAGCACGCGGTTGCGCCGCCCAGGCCTGGAGCGTGGCCGAGTTACTTCGCGCCACCGTCGAATGCGGCCTCAGTGCGGAAGTCCCGCTTGACTTGGCAGCCGCGGCCGGCGGCTACAGGGACAAACTTTCGACACGGTGATCGGCGCACAATCTTCCGTTTGAGAAGCTCCCGCGATCGTCTGCGGCAGCTATGTAAGAGGCAGTACTTACTCAAGAGGTCAACCCATGCATAACGGGAAAGCTTTTTCCGCCGGCAGTCCAACGTCGCCGCTCGCGGTCACTACCATTCCCCGCCGCGATCCAACCGATCGCGACGTGGAAATCAAGATTCTCTTTTGCGGCATCTGCCACTCGGATCTCCACGCCGTCCGTGACGAGTGGAACGAATTTATGCCCACCGTTTATCCATTGTCCCAGGCCACGAGATCGTCGGGCGCGTCACGAACGTCGGTTCAGCAGTCACGAATTACAAACCCGGAGATCTGGTCGGCGTCGGGTGTTTGGTTGATGCGGATCTGACGTGTAATGAGTGCAAAGTTGATTACGAACAGTTCTGTCCGAACCGAATTCTCACCTACAACTCGCCCGACCGGCATCTCGGCGGCGTAACGTACGGCGGCTACGCGGAAACGATCGTCGTTGACGAACACTTCGTGCTGCGCGTGCCGGCGAATCTCGATCTCGCCGGAGCCGCGCCGCTGCTCTGCGCCGGCGTCACGACCTATTCTCCGCTGCGTCACTGGGGCGTAACGAAAGGAATGAAAGTCGGCGTGGTTGGTCTCGGCGGATTGGGCCACATGGGCGTGAAGCTCGCGCATGCGATGGACGCACACGTCGTCGTTTTCACGACTTCACCGGGGAAGAAAGAAGACGCGCTACGTCTCGGGGCTGATGAAATCGTTGTTTCGCGCAATGCGGATGAGATGGAGAAGCACGTGGGCACCTTCGATTTCATCCTCGACACTGTTTCCGCTCAGCACGACATCAACGGCCTGCTCAACCTGCTCGCGCGCGACGGCAACATCACGCTCGTCGGCGCGCCGCCGCAACCGCTCGACGTCGTGGCGTTCGCATTGATCGGAGGCCGTCACAGCTTGTCGGGCTCGGCCATCGGCGGCATACGCGAGACACAGGAAATGCTCGACTTCTGCGGCGAACACAACCTCACCGCCGACGTCGAGGTGATTCCGATTCAGAAGATCAACGAAGCATACGATCGCCTGGAGCGATCAAACGTGAAATATCGCTTCTCGATCGACATGGCGTCGCTCGAGGCTGCGTGAGGCAGACCGCTCCCGTTTCGTGTAAGTGAGGGGTTTTCGAGCCCCTCGCCTCGCCAACATCAACCTAGCCAACGCCAGTCGACGCTGTAAGCGCGCGCCAGCTCGTCAAGGTTCCCTTTTAGTCGAATCCACTCGTCCTCCGACTTGCGGCTAAGCTCACGACGCGACATGAACTCGTCGATCCGCGCCGCGCGATCGAGCACCGACTGCACGTCAGCAGCCACTGACTTGTGGTCCGAAAAACGATCGCGAAGGCGTTTCACTTCGTCGTTAAACTGCTTGATGTACTCGTTGATGTCGTCCTCGCGCCGCGTGCCGTTAAGCCGGCTCTTATCAAGCGCCGAATCCAGGCTCGACTTGAAACGTTTCGACTGGTCTTCAATGCGACGAAGGATTCGTTCCACTTCCTTGTCGCTCAGCCGGTAAGGCAACGGGCCTCCGCCACTGGACCAGGTTCTGTCGTCGCGACCGATAGTTCTTTCGTCACGACCGAAGGGTCTTTCGTCGCGACCCGTATACGACACCGGCCCGCCCCAGCCCCAGGAGACGTTGTAAGCCTGCGCGAGTTCGTCCAGCCGCGTGCGCAACGAGAACCAATCCTCTTCGGCTCGCCCGCTCAGGCGCTGGCGGGTCATGAAACCATCGATTGCCGCGGCTCGATTGAGAACAGCTTCAACGTCGGCGGCGACGGATTTGTGATCGTCGAAGCGATCGTGCAGGCGCTTGGTCTGTTCTTCGAATGCTTTGACAAACGAGTTGATGTTGTCTTCGCGGTTCGTGCGATTGAATCGACTATGATCGAGCGCGGAGTCGAGACTCTTGCGAAACGTTTTCGTCTGATCCTCGATCTGCTTGATCATGCGTCCGACTTCCTTATCGCTGAGCCGGTACGGTTGACCGACGACTTGGGCGTGAAGTTGAGCGGCGGCTGCTAGAGAAAAAAGTGCTGCGGTCAAAAAGTATGAAGCTGCGTATTTCATGAAGTTTCTCCTTTCGCGATCTGAAACCGAAACGCGGCGCCATCGCAGTGGCGCCGCGTGCTTCGGTCAGGAACTCAGCGGTTTTCAGGAGGAATGGTTAATTGTTGTCCCACCTGAATCCGATCGGGATCGTTCAGCTTGTCGCGATTAGCGTAGAAGATCCGCATGTACTCGTTGGCGTCCCCGTAAAACTGTTTGCTGATCTTGGACAAATTGTCGCCAGCTTTGACGGTGTACGTCTGTCCGGCCCCACCGGCGCCTCCGCCAGCCGCCGCCCCCATCGCGCGACTGCTGTCGACAGAGATGTCGGCAGTGATGTCGTCGGCGTTCGGGTTGACGAGCTTGACCTGATCCCAGAACTTGTTCTTGGCATCTTCTGACGGCGCGATTCCGCGGATGAAGAGCTTGTTGTCCTGTACATGTAAGTTTAGAAATTGAATGCGTTGTTGATCGGCCATGTTCAGAACACTTTGGTATTTCTGCTTCAGCTGATCGAAACGCTGCTGCGCGCCTTGCTGCTGTTGCGCTTCCGCAGCCCCATGTCCGAACATTTTGTCAAACAAACCCATGGCTTCCCCTTTCTTGGCATCTGTGTTGTAGGTTTTCCAAACGCGTCGGGCGTCGCGTTATAAGAAAGGCAAGAATTACGCCACTGAGAGACCGCGAGCGAGAGTTTTATCAGGCAGAGCCTTGTGTGATCTCCAGCATGTTGCCGGCGGGGTCGCGCACGTAGAATCGGGAGGTTCCTTCGATGGGGCGAGGATCCGGAATGATCTCGACGCGGGCTTCACGAAATCTGGTTTCCGCTGCTTTCAGATCCGCAACTGCAAAACAGACGTGACGCGAGCTGAGCGGCCCGCGGTCTTCGTTTTCAACCGAAAGATGTAATTGGTTGGGGCCAATCTGGTACCACGCGCCGCTTTGTCGTGAGGTCTTCGGCTTCGGAACCTGTTTCAGTCCGAGCACAGCGCCGTAGAACTCTTTTGCCGCCTGCTCCAACTCGGCCGGCACGGTAACGTTGACGTGGTGAAGTTCGGTAACCATCTTCATTCGTAACGCAGCGCCACTAGCGGATCGACTCTCGTCGCGCGGCGCGTCGCGGCCAGAATAGCCACCGCCGCCACCAGAAACAAGAACAACGAAACGCCGGTGAGCACAAACGGATCCAGCGTGCTCAAGTCGACCAGCACCGAAACCAGCAAGCGCGATAACGCCACGCCGCCGGACAATCCCAACACGATGCCCAGCGCCGTCAGCCGCAAGCCACTGCGCAGGAACAACGCGACGACGTCGCCGGCGCGCGCGCCCAGGGCCATGCGAATCCCGATCTCGTGCGTGCGACGCGCGACGATGAACGACGTCACGCCGTAGAGCCCGAGCGAGGCCAGCACGAGCGCCAACAAACCAAGCACTGCCGACAGCCACGCCAACGCGCGAAACGGAACCGTCTGCACGTTGAGATTGTCGTCGAGTCGCCGCACGGAAGTGCGCAGCTCAGGATTTATTGAAGTAGCCAGACTGCGAACGACGGACATCGTAGCGGCGGGATCAGTGCGAGTTTGGACCAGGACATAGCGGCTCTTCGTCGCGTTCATCGGCAGATACAGAAATCGACCGTCCTGTTGCCACACGTAACGGCTGCGTGTGTCGCGCGCCACGCCGACGACTTGGTACTGCTTGTAGCCGGCCTGTCGGTCGTGTTGCGGATCCGGTTCGTCTTGCACGGCGACCTGCTGACCGAGCGGATCCTTTCCCGGCCAGAATTCGTTGGCGGCGGTTTCACTCACGACGACCACCGGTACGCGCGAGCGAACCTCGTCCGCACTAAACGCGCGTCCTCTGACGAGCGGGATCGAGAGCGTTTGAAAGTACTCAGCCGAAACAAAGTTGCAGCGCGCCTCGCGCGGCTGCGCGGCGTCGTCGCCCTGAAGCAGCAGCAAACGGTTGCCCATGCTGCCGGAGAACGGCTGATCGAACGCTTGGCCGGCCGACACGACCTCCGGCAACGCGCGTAAACGATCGGCGAACTCCTGTCTCATGGCCGTGTTCGCCGTCTGGTCGCCACGGCTGCTCGAACTGATCGCGACGGAAAACACGTTTCGCGTATTCATACCGGTGTCGGCACGTTGCAGCCGGCGCGCGTTCACCGCCAGCAAGCCGGCGCCAATCAACAACGATAGCGAGACCGCAATCTGCACCACGACCAGGCCGCTGCGCAGACGCGACTTACTCAAATATCCCTGCGACGTTTCATCTTTCAACGCCGTGACGACGTCGGGACGCGACATTTGCATCGCCGGCGCCAAGCCAGCCACCGCACCCGTTACAACTGCAACGAACAAGGTGAACGCAAAGACGCGCCAATCAGGAGAAAGATTCAGCGCGAAGCCGCTCGCGAGCTCCGGAACCGGCAACGACGAGATGATGATCGGATAAGCAAGACGCAGGGTCCACACCGCAATCAGGAGTCCGGCGACGCCGCCGATTACGGCCAGGAGCGTGCTTTCGGTCAGCAGTTGGCGAACCACGCGCGAACGTCGTGCGCCGAGCGCCAGCCGAACGCCGATCTCTCTTTGCCTGCCGAGCGCGCGCGCCAACAAAAGATTGGCGACGTTTGCGCACGCGACCAGCAGCACGAGCGCGAAGCCGATGACGAGCGGCAGCATCAGCGCGGTGAGATCTTCGTCGAGCGTTACGAACGTTCCGGCATGCACGAGTTCGACTGACGCTTTGCGATTCTCGTTCGGATATTTTTGCGCCAGTCGATCGGTCGTGAGTTGTAGCGCGGCCTGCGCCTGTGCCTGCGAAACGTTCGGCGCGAGGCGGCCGAGGATGGTGAACACTTCCGCGTCGCGATCCGTCAACCAGGTTTTGTTGGCCCAACCGCCGGCCGGAATCAGGTAATCACGCGCCACGAGCGGCGCCCAGAACGACGGCGCATCAGGTGTAGTGCCAATGAATCCCGGTTCGGCGACGCCGGCGACCGTGAACGGATGGCCTTGCAGCACAATCGTGCGGCCGACGATCGAAGGATCGGAGTTGAAGCGTCGCTGCCAATACGCGTGGCTCAATACAATCGTCGACGCTTCGCCCGCGGTGTCTTCGTTCGCGGTGAAGGCGCGTCCGAGATGCATCCGGGCGCCGAGCACGTTGAAATAGTTGGTTGAGACGATCTGGCCGAACACGTGTTCGTAACCTTCCGCGAGGGTGAAGTCGTCAGCGTCTGCCGGCGGCGCATCACCGAGCGTAACCGCGACCTTGTTCCAGGCGACAAGGTCGGAGAACACGGCGTTCTGATCGCGATAGTCGAGATAATCGAGATAGGAAAACAGCCGCCGGCGCAGGCCATCCTTGTCGCGGCCTTCGAGGCTGACGAGTCGCGACGGGTCTTTCAGAGGAAGCGGCTTCAGCACGAACGCATCGAACACCGAGAACAGAGCGGTGTTGATACCGACGCCCAGCGCGATCGTCAGCACCGCGACCGCCGTAAAGCTACGATGCTTGCGCAACCCGCGCAGCGCGTATTTCAGATCCTGAATGAGCGTGAGCATGTAGCCTTAACGCGCCGTCCGGATTCTAAGTTCACTCGATTCAAAGGCGGCGGTAAGATGATTCTACAATGAACGACTCAGCGACAGTCGAACCCGCAACGACCGTACGCGGCAAGCTCGTCGATTACTTGAGTCTCGAGCGAAATGTCTCGCTGGCCTCGGCTGCTGTTTTCATCCTCAGCTTGGGTGAAGAGTTGTGGAAGAAGTTCATCCCGAAATATCTCGAAGCACTCGGCGCCTCGACCGGAGTGATCGGATTGTTTGGCACTGCGGAAGACTTCTTCGACGCGATTTATCAGTATCCCGGCGGCTGGCTCGCGGATCGCTTCGGGCGCCGGCGCGCGTTTCTCCTCTTCGTCGGCCTCGCTGCCGCGGGTTACATCGTTTACCTGCTCGCTCGTTCATGGATCTACGTGTTCGTCGGTCTCGGCTTCGTGATGGCGTGGCAGAGCATGGCGTCGCCGGCCATCTTTGCCATCATCGGCGACTCGTTGCCGCGAGAGCGACGCGCGATGGGCTTTACGTTGCAGTCGATTCTGAAACGGGTGCCGATCGTGATCGCTCCAGTGGCCGGCGGGTTTTTGATTGCTTCGTTGGGCGTGGTGAAAGGAATTCACCTCGCGCTGCTGATCACGTTGGCGCTTGCAGTCGTGACGATTGTGATCGTGTCGCGAATCAACGTCACGGTTAACGCGTTACGCGCGACCAGCATCGTCGGCGTGTGGCAGACTTTTCACTCGGCTTTGAAACGACTGCTGGTTTCCGACGTGATCATTCGCACCTGTGAAGGAATGACGGGCGTGATCACGATTCTTTACGTGACGAACGTAAAGCATTTCAGCGTGAAGCAGTATGGAACGCTGGTCGCGATCCAGATGATTACTTCGATCCTTGTTTACCTTCCGGCGGGGAAGATTGCGGACCGAATCGGGCGGAAGCCGTTTGTGATTGCCACGTTCTTGTGCTTCGCACTCTTTCCGCTCGCGATCGTGCTCGCGTCGAATTTGGCGTTCATCATGGTAGCGTTCATCATCGGTGGTCTACGCGAAATCGGCGAGCCGTCGCGCAAGGCGATGATTGTCGATTTCGCGCAAGATAACGTGCGCGCGCGTTCGGTCGGGCTTTATTACCTCGTCCGCAGTCTTTCGATCACGCCGGCGGCGGCCGTTGGCGGACTGCTTTGGAGCATCGCGCCCGAAGTACCGTTTATCGTCGCCTGTGTGATTGGCCTCATCGGCACGCTGGTGTTTGCCATGACGGTTGAAGAAAAATATGCCCGCTAGATAAAAAGGAGCACTTATGCAAGACATATCTCGAAGAGAAGCAATCTCCAAAATGGCTGTTGGCGGTGCGGCCGTCGCACTAACGCTCGGCGTGGACGAACTTGCGACTGCAAGCGAGCCACGACAAACGCCGGGTCCGACTGCCGCAACGTCAACGACGCGCGCTTTTGCCGGTCAGCATCAGCCTCGTCCACTCGCGTTTGATCCAGCGAAGCTCAAAGGGCTTTCGGAGAAACTGATCCGTTCTCACTGGGAAAACAACTACGGCGGCGCGGTGAAGGCGCTCAACGCGGTCGAGCAACACCTCGGGGCGCTGCTCAAGATGAAAGACATTCCGGCGTACATGTACGGCGATTTGAAACGCGAGGAGCTCGTGCGCAGCGGATCGGTCGTGCTGCACGAACTGTATTTCGCCAATCTCGGCGGCGATCCCAAACCCGGAGGCAAGGCCCTCGACATTATCAAACAGTGGTTCGGCAGTTACGAAGAGTGGGAAGACGAATTCAAGAAGACAGCGAACGCGCTCGGCGGCGGTTCAGGCTGGGCCATCTTCGCGCAGAACGCGCACACCGGTGAATTTCACAATTACTGGTCGTGGGACCACATGCACAACGTGCCGATGGGCCGGCCCCTGCTGGTGCTCGACATGTACGAGCACGCGTATCACATGGATTACGGTGCGGCAGCAGCGAAGTACGTCGATGCGTTTCTCCAGAACGTGAACTGGGAAGAAGTAAACCGCCGCGTCGAGACGTTGCCGAAAGTCTGATCACGCAACGCCGCCACAAAGAGGCACAAGAAGCACAAACGATTTCGGACTCATTTGTGCTTCTTTGTGGCTCAACTTCACTGATCCTCCGATCGCTCCGGCTGCGGCGTGAACTCGCCGAGCGTCACCCGCACCTGTCGTTCATTGCCGCCACGCTTGACGGTCAGCGTTACGTCAGTTCCCGGCTGCGTGCTCGCGATCGTGTTCCGAAACGTGTTGGGATCCTCAACCGTCGCTCCGTTCAGCGCCGTGATCACGTCGCCCTGACGCAGACCCGCGCGATCGGCACCGCTGCCGGACTGCACCTGGTAAACAACCACTCCCGGACCCTGCGTCGCTCCCAACTGCGAGGCCTGTTCAGAAGGAATCCGCAACACGGTCACGCCCAGTTGCCCGCGCCGAACTTTGCCGTTATTGATCAACTGCTCCATCACGGTGCGCGCCATGTTCGACGGGATCGCAAAGCCCAACCCGATGCTGCCGCCCGACGGTGACAGGATCTGCGAGTTGATGCCGATCAGCTCCTGGTTGGTGCTAACCAGCGCACCGCCGGAATTACCGCGATTAATCGGCGCGTCTGTTTGCAGAAAATCTTCGAAGCTGCCGTTACTCAATCCCGTCTGGCGGCCCTTCGCGCTGATGATTCCCATCGTCACGGTCTGTCCGACGCCGAGCGGATTGCCGATCGCCAGCACGACGTCGCCGACGCGCGTGCGATCCGAATCACCCATCGCCAACACCGGCAACCCCGACGCATTGATCTTCAGCACCGCCAGATCGCTGGGCGCATCTGAACCGACCACTTGCGCCTCGAGCGTTCGTTTGTCATTTAAATCGACTTGGATCTTGTCGGCCCCGTCGATGACGTGATGGTTCGTCAGGATGTAGCCGTCCTCGCGCACGATCACGCCCGAACCCAGGCCTTCACGTGTTTGTTCGGACGGAGCTTGCTGCTGGCCGCGGTCGCCAAAGAACTGGCGAAAGAAAGGATCGTTCATGAACGGGTACTGCTGTGGCTGTCGCACGCGCATCTGCGAGTGAATCGTTACCACGGCCGGCGCCGCCTTCGCGACCACATCGGCATACGACGCCACCGGCATCGTCGCCGGTGGATTAGTCGGCGCCGTGGTCGAACCGCCGCTGTTCGGATTATTCGTAGACGCCAGGTGAAACTCGCCGCTCTTACCGCGGTTACATCCGGCAAATAAGAAAACAATGAGCGCCAGGCAGGCTGCCAACAAACGAAACTCAGTTACTCTCATTAAATCTTCCTTTCATATTGGAAAGCTCGCGATTCAACTGTTCGATGCGGCCCACCAGTTCGAGAATCACCGCGGCGCCCGCGAAGTTCACGCCCAAATCACGCCGCAGTCGTTGCATCCGGCGAAGCTGGACCACGACGCGCCGCGGCACGAGCGGTTCAGTTGCATCTTCGCCACCGGCAACTGTCTCGATGAGACCGTGTTGGGCCAGCCGCACCACCAGCGAACGCCTGGCGCCAACTGTCTGGGCCAGTGCTTCAAACGTCAAAGGTTCATCCGTATCGAGATCGTTTACCAACATGTAATTTAACTCCGTGGCTCAAATCGCGAAACACGTTTCAATTCCTCATATGCCCGCCGTTCCTCGGGCGTCACGTCTTTCGGGACGACGATCTTCAAGCGCACGTACTCATCACCGCGGCCACCCTGGCGCTTGTGGAGACCCTGGCCGCGCAGCCGCAATCGTTGTCCACTCTTCGCTCCCGCCGGAATCGTCAACGCCACCTTGCTCTCAATCGTCGGCGCTTCAACCTTCGCGCCGAGCACCGCTTCCCACGGCGCGATGGGTAATTCGAGTTCCACATCGTCACCTTTGACGGTGAACAGCGGATGAGGCCGCAGGCGAATGTGCAAATAAAGATCGCCTGGCCCACTGCCGTTGCTGCCGCTTCCGCCTTGTCCGGGCAGCCGGATCGTCGAACCATCGCGCACACCCGCAGGGATATTCACGTCGATTGTTTTCGGCCTGATGACCTCACCTGCGCCGCCGCACGTTTCGCACGTCTTTCCATCTTTTACTCCCGTGCCGCCGCACGTCGGACAACTCTCGCCGGCTTGCATCTGCAACATGCGACGTCCACCGCGATGCGCTTCTTCCAGTGAAAGTTCCAGCTCGGCTTCGATGTCGCGCCCACGCCCGCCGCGTGTGGTTCGGCCTCTGCCGCCGTCGCCAAACAACTCTTCGAAGATGTCGAAGCCGCCTTCGCCGGTACCGGCACTGCGAAAGCGACTGAAATCAAAATCATTGAAGTCGAATCCGCCGGCACGCCGCGATCCACCGCCGCCGCGCGTCGATCTTTCGCCGCCTTCCCATCCGGGCGGCGGCGCTCCGGCGCCTGCTTTAACCGCGCGCCAGTTCTCCCCGTACTGGTCGTAGAGTTTTCGGTCTTCCGGATTGGAAAGGACGTCGTAGGCGTCCTGCAGCAGCTTGAACTGCTCTTCTGCAGCCTTGTCGCCGGGGTTCAGATCGGGGTGAAACTTGCGCGCGAGCTTGCGGTAAGCCTTCTTGATCTCGTCTTCCGGTGCGTCGCGCTTGACGCCGAGCACCTCGTAATAATCCTTGCTGGCCATGACCTAAGTAGCTCTTGACGTATCAAAAACGACCTGATCGTGCCACCAGAGTTTGTCGAAGAATTGTGACGAGTGTGACGATTCGCCTTTAACCGTCTCAACGATCTCGCCAACGCGAACGAACCGCAGCGACGAGGCCAAAGATTACGACGCCGTGATCATCTTCGACCCACTGACACTGCGTAGTGATCGGGTAATCTCCAGGACGAGCGCACTGGGAGAGCGCGAGGGCGAGCACTATCACCAGGGTAAGTTTCATGGCGCCTTAGACACCGTCTTGTAGCCTGCGGGCGACAAAATCATTCCAGACCAACCGCCCACCTCGCCCGTCTAAAACATCGTCGGTGAAGGGTCGAAAGATGGTATAGTGGCTGCCACCTGGTGACTAGCCACGGTGGCCCCTCGAACGAGTGCAATACCTCACCTGAAGACCAGATCATTTCGGAATCGCTACGGAGCCGTCCCTATGAAAACGAGCTTTTCCTGCTGCGCGGCCAGATGTTTTATCTATTCGTTGACGCTACTGCTCGGTGCTTTCTGTGCCGGCGGTTTCATTACAGCGCGAGCAGCCACAAACAAGCAACCGATTCTCATCAGCCAGGACACCAACACGCGCGCGGTGGCGCTGGAGTCGGTGACGTTCAGAGCCGAGCCGTTTTCACCAACCCAGAACCCGGCGTTTAGCTCCGACATTCGCACCCGCATCTGCATCTTCGCCATGAACCTCGAACTGCTCGAAGGCGAAGGCGCGAATGCGTTCACTGCCGACGTTCAGGACGCAGCCGGAAAGGTTTACCAGTTGAGCGTCGAGTACGTGGGCCAGGTGCCAAACTTTCCCGGCATCACGATGATCGTCGTTCGGCTCAACGATGAGCTCGGCGACAACGGCGACGTCCTGCTGCGGCTCAACCTGCACGGAATGGCGAGTAATCGCGTGCGTGTCGCCATCGGTCACGTCGGTGGGGGGCCGGCGGACGACGCGGGTTCAGTTCCGACTCCCGCTCCTGCCACGCCGCCGCCGGCAGATCCGCCGTTGGCTCTCGACTCTTACAACGGACCAGCCACAGACGCGGACACGATCCGTTTTCTCGAACAGGCAAGTTGGGGCCCGACTCCCGCTGAAGTCGCGCGCGTCAAAGCGATGGGGTTCCGGGCGTATCTCAACGAACAGTTCACCCTGCCGCCGAGTAACGTCGCCAAGGGTTCGAACTATCCCGACCTGACGTTCCCGCTCGACGATGCAACGCAGCAGTGTCCGACCTCCAATCCCGCCGACCCGAACTACAACCAGTCCGTCTGCCTGCGCGATAACTTCACGATCTATCCGGTGCAGCGCACGTTCTTCAGCAACGCGCTTTACGGCAACGATCAGTTGCGCCAGCGGGTCGCGTTCGCGCTTCACCAGATCCTCGTCGTTTCCGCCGCCAGCGAAGTCAATCGTCCGAGCTGGATGACGCCATACTTGCAAGCGCTCGACCGCAACGCCTTTGGAAATTACAAGACACTGCTCAACGAAATCACGCTGACACCCGCGATGGGCGAGTTTCTCGACATGCGTCTCAGCACGCGCACCAGTCCGAACGAGAACTTCGCCCGCGAAGTGCTCCAGCTTTTTTCGATCGGCACCGACAAGCTCAATCTCGACGGCACGCCGCAGCGCGACGCGCAAGGCAACACGATTCCGACCTACACGCAAGCAGACGTGAACGAGTTTACGCGTGTGTTCACCGGTTGGAACTTCGCCACTGCCATCGCTGCTGGCATCACGAACTACCGCGACCCGATGTTTCCGCGTGGTGGTCAGAACCACGATTCCGGCGCGAAGACACTGCTGAACGGCTTCACGATTGCGGCCTGCTCGAGTCCAACCAGCGCCGCGAATATCGCTTGCGCGCAGTCAGACATGGCCGCCGTCATGCAGCATCTCTCGGATCATCCGAACGTCGGACCATTTCTCAGCAAGCAGCTCATCCAACATTTGGTGACGAGCAATCCGAGTCCGGCTTACGTCGAGCGCGTGGCGAGGGTCTTCAACAACGATTGCAGCGGGCTTTATCCGCAAGGCTGTACCGGCGTTCGCGGCAATTTGAAACTCGTCGTGCAAGCCATCCTGCTTGACCCGGAAGCACGCGGCGACGTGAAGACGGCTCCGAATTACGGCAAGTTGCGCGAGCCGGTCCAGTACATCGCCGGTTTCCTGCGCGCCTTCAACGTCAAATCGTTTGACAAGCTTTCCACCAGCGACGGCGTCCTGGGATATCCCCCCCGATCGACGACGACGGACTTTACCGGCAGCCTGGACGAACCAGTCTTCCAGCCGCCGACGGTGTTCAGCTACTACCAGCCGCATTACGAAGTTCCGGGCACGAAGATACTCGGGCCGGCGTTCGGCATCCTGTCCACCACGACTACGCTGCGCCGCGCGAACAACATCAACACGCTCATCTTTACCGGCGTCAGCAGCAACGCGTCGCCGACTCCGGCGAGTCCCGATCGACCGCGCGGCACTTCGATCGACCTCAGCAATCTCGAGGCGCTGGCCGGAAATCCGATCGACGTTGTCAACGCGCTCGATGCGCAGTTGCTGCACGGGACGATGAACGCGCAGATGCGCACCTCGATCGTCAACGCACTGAACGCCATCAACGACGCTACCATCGCCACGCGCAATCAGAAACGCGCGCGCACGGCGGTCTATCTCGTGGCTACTTCTTCGCAGTACGACATTCAGAGATAACCATCATGGCAATCACACGCAGAGATTTCTTACGCAACAGCGCCTGCGCCCTCGGCAGCATGGCCCTGGTTTCGAGTATCGACACGTTCGGCGCCGTGCACGCGCTCACGCCGCAGTCAGCTGCTGACTACCGCGCGCTCGTTTGTGTGTTTCTGAACGGCGGCAACGACGGCAACAACATGTTCGTCTCGCTCGATCAGTACAACGGGCCGGCGGGCAGTCTCGTCGAAGGCTACTCGAACGTACGCAACGGCGCGGGCCTGGCAATCGCGCAAGCGAGCCTGCTGCCGGTTTCGCCGGCCAGCGGCGGCTCCTACGGTTTTCATCCGAACATGCCGGAGATGCAGGCCCTCTTCAACCAGGGAAAACTCGCCGTGCTCTGCAATAACGGCCCGCTCGTCGAACCGCTGACGCGAACGACTTATCAAAACGGCACCGGCAAAAAACCGCTGCAACTTTTCTCGCACTCGGATCAGGTCGGCCTGTTTCAAACCGCGATTGCCAACAACGTGAGCCAAACGGGCTGGGGCGGACGGCTCGCCGACAAAACTCAGGGACTCAACGGCGCCGCGACGTTTCCGAGCAATATTTCCATCGCCGGCATCAACCTGTTTCTCAGTGGCGTCAACACCAGACAACTGGCGGTGGCCGATTCGAACACGACGCTCGCCAACGTGCTGCAACTCACGATGTCCGGCACCACGGCTGAGCAGGCTTCGCGGCTCGCGTCATTCAATGAGCTGCGCACGCTCGATAACAACTTCATTCTGGTGAAGGCCGCCAGCGACACGCGCTCGAGCTCGATTGCGACTGACGACGCGTTGAGCAGTGTGAATCCGACGCTCGCCACCGTCTTCCCGAACACGACCCTCGGTCGCCAGCTCAAACAGGTCGCGCTGTTGATTAAAGCGTGTACCGATGCGACGGCGGGCATCAACATGAAGCGCCAGATCTTCTTCACGCAGCTCGGCGGCTTCGATACCCACTCGGCGGAAATCGGCGGTCAGGGCGGATTGCTCACGCAGGTCAGCCAGGCGATCAATGCGTTCTACGCCGCGACAGTCGAGCTCGGCGTGCAGGACAAAGTCACCACCTTCACGATGTCAGACTTCGGACGAACGTTTCAGCCGGCGGGGACCGGCGTGAATGCAGTCGGCACGGATCACGCCTGGGGAAATCACCAACTGATCGTCGGCGGCTCAGTGCTGGGCCACACGCTGTACGGCACGTATCCGACGCTGCGTCTCGGCGGGCCTGACGACACCGATGGCGGAACGAATCCGCGCGGACGTTGGATACCGACGACGTCGGTCGAACAGTACGCCGCGACGCTCGCGACGTGGTATGGCTTGTCGAGCGCGGATTTGCCTGCGATCTTTCCCTTGCTGAGTAGCTTCCCGACTGCGAACCTGGGTTTCCTGGCCTAAGAAAGATGGCCACAAAAAGGCACAAGAGGCACAAACGAACTGACTCTCATACTTGTGTCTCCCGCCGGCCTTCTTGTACCTCCTGCCGGCCTTCCACCTCCTTTCAGCCTGCCGCTCGCCTCGCTCGTTGGTCGTCAATCCGTCTGATCTTGCTACCAGCACTGCTGGTGTCACTCACCGGTTTTCTCCTGTCTCACAACTCAACGACTCGGTCGGTTCACGCTTTCTCGGCGGGGCCGCCCGCGGGTTACACCGGCGCGCCGCAGGAACTGCCCGAAGCCTGCGCTGAGTGTCACGTTCCGCCGGACGCGGGAACGGGGCGCATCTCGATCACTGCGCCGCAAACTTACGTTCCCGGCCAGACCTACCCGATCACCGTCACGCACACGAACGCGGACCCCACGCGCCTGCGCTGGGGTTTTGAATTGACCGTGCTCGATAACGCGGGAGACGAAAAAGCCGGCAACTTGCAAAACAGCGACGGCTTGACGCAGGTCCTGAACAATGCCGGACCAGGTTCCGCGCGCCAGTACATCGAGCACACCGCGTCGGGAACGTTCATAGGTCAACAGCACGGCGCAAGCTGGACGTTCAACTGGACCGCGCCCGCGACCGACGTTGGTCCCGTCACCTTTTACGCGGCCGGCAATCAGGCGAACAACGACGGCAATACGTCGGGCGATTACATTTACACGACGTTCGTCGCCTCGGCTCCGGCTTCGACGACGCCGGACTTTGCGCTCAGCGTGACGCCGGGTTCGCAAACCGTCGTGCCGGGCGGCAGTGCTGCTTACACGGTGACAGTCACGCCGCTCGCAGGCTTTACGGGCGCCGTGAATCTCACTCTCAGCGGCTTACCGACTGCCAGCACCGGAAGCTTCAATCCCACATCCGTCAACATCACGGATCCGAATTCGCGGTCTGCAACGCTCATGCTAAGCACGTCTGCGAATACTCCCGTCGGTAACCACGCGTTCAATGTGAACGCACAGTCAGGTACAACCTCGCACTCGTTCGGCGCGATGCTGAATGTGGTGAGCCCGACGAGTGCGGACCTGGCGTTGACGAAAACCGCGTCACCGAATCCGGGGCAGGTTGGCGTTCCGCTTTCGTATCGTCTCGTCGTCACGAACAACGGCCCGGCGGCCGCGACCAACGTGCAGGTCTCGGATACATTGCCGTCCGGCGTCAGCTTTGTTTCGACGTCGACCACGCAAGGCACTTGCAGCGGCACTAGCGCGATCAGTTGCAATCTCGGTGGTCTCGCGGTGGGCACGAGCGCGATCGTCACTGTCGTCGTGACGCCGGCTTCCGCAGGCCAGCTCGTCAATTCCGCGACGGTCAGCGCAACTGAAGCCGATCCCGACTCGACTAACAACACCGCCAGCACCACGACGCTGGTTCAACCGGCAGCGCCATCGCCCGTGATGCTCGACGACAATCTGACCGTCAGCACCGTCATCACCGGACTCGATCAGCCGACGAGCATGGCCTTCATCGGCCCCAACGATTTTCTAGTCCTTGAAAAAGCGACCGGGAAAGTGCAGCGCATCGTCAACGGCGCCTTGCAGAGCACGCCGCTCGATCTGCCCGTCAACAATGCCTCCGAGCGCGGGCTGCTCGGGATCGCGCTGCATCCCCATTTCCAGCAGAACGGGTTTGTATTCCTTTATTGGACCGAAAGCAGCACGGGCGCCGACACCGCCAATATCGATCAGGTACCGCTGCTCGGAAACCGCGTCGATCGTTACGTGTGGAATGGTTCGACGCTCAGCTTCGATCGCAACCTGATCAAGCTGCGCGCTTTGCAGCAGGACGCGGGCCAACCGTCGCGCGGCAACCACAACGGCGGCGTGCTGCGCATCGGCCCGGACGGCAAACTCTATCTCGTGATCGGCGACAACGGCCGCCGCGGTTTCTTGCAGAACCTCGCGAGCGGCGGCCCGGTGCCCGACGATCAGTTTGGCGGGCCCGAACCGGACGACGCGCACCTGACCGGAGTCATCCTGCGGCTCAACGACGACGGCTCGACGCCCACTGACAATCCTTTCTTCAACACGCCTACGACGCTGACAGGCGAAGCCGCCGCAAACCTCAAGAAGGTTTTTGCTTACGGCGTGCGCAACAGCTTCGGCATGGACTTCGATCCGCTGAGCGGCGTGTTGTGGACGCAGGAGAACGGCGACGACGCGTTCGATGAAATCAATCGCGTCACGCCCGGCTTCAACGGCGGCTGGATACAAACGATGGGTCCGGTCAGCCGCGTCGACGAATTCCGCGACATCGAGCTGACTTATGGCGCCGGCACTCTACAGCAGCTTCGCTGGCCGCCGGCAAACATCGCGACCACGCCGCAGCAGGCGCTCGCGCGAATGTTCCTGTTGCCGGGCGCGCAATACAACGATCCGGAATTCAGTTGGAAGTACGCACTCGCGCCGTCGCCGATCGGCTTCGTGAAAGGACGCGGGCTTGGGCCACAGTTTGAGGGCGACTTGTTCGTCGGCGCGTCACGCACGACGCTGCTGAATGGTTTCCTGTTCAGGTTCAAGTTAACGGCTGACCGGCAGCATTTCTCTTTCACCGATCCGCGGCTCGCCGATCGCGTCGCCGACAACGTCGACAAATTCGATCAGACCGAGAGTGAGAGCCTCGTGATCGGCAGAGACTTCGGCATCACCACCGACATCCAAACCGGCCCGAACGGAAACCTGTTTGTGGTTTCGCTTTCGAATGGCGCTGTTTACGAGATCAAATCGAAACCGAGCACGTTGTTCACCGCGGTATTGAATGGTTCGCAGGAGACGCCGCCGAATAACTCCAGCGCCACCGGCACGGCCGCGCTGCTGCTCAGTCCCGACGAAAAGACCGCGCGGCTCTCGCTGACGTTCAGTGGTCTTTCGAGTGCGGAAACGGTGGCGCACGTTCATGGGCCGGCCGCACCCGGCGTGAGCGCACCGCCGCTGGTTGGTCTGCCGCTGGGCCAAGTGAGTGATTTCTCGTTCCCGCTGACGGCTTCGCAGGTGCAGGATCTAAAGAACGGACTGCTTTACATCAACGTTCACAGTGCGAATTTTCCGGCGGGCGAGATCCGCGGCCAGTTCGTTACGTCGTTGTCGTCGATGAGCGCGCAATTCAGCGCGACGGGTGTGGTCACAAATGAAAACGCGGGCAGCGTGCTGGTCGGCGTGACGCGAAGCGGCAACACGACGCAACCGGTGACGATTGACTACGCCACCAGCAACGGAACTGCCACCGCCGGTTCCGACTACGTTGCGACCTCAGGTTCATTGCAGTTCGCGGCCGGCGAGACGATCAAGTATTTCAGCGTGCCGATCGTTGACGATGGGCTGGTCGAACGCACCGAAAACATCAACGTCGTTTTGAGTGCGCCGAATGGTGTGGTGTTAGGCAGTCCGTTTACGAGCACCATCACGATTGTCGACGACGACAAACCGCTGCTGGCGATGGTCGAGAATACTTTTCGCGCCGCGGCGCTTGATTCGGTGACGATGGTGCGCGAGCCGTTCTCGCTCATGAACGATCACAACTTCAGTGTCGATCACCGCACGCGCATCATGTTGTTCGTCACCGGAATCGAGCTGCTGCCGACTGAGAATCTTTCAGCCGTGCAGGTGCAACTCGAAGACAGCGCGCACCGCGTCTATCCGCTCGTTACCGAAGACGTCCGCAAACTGCCCGTCGTTGCGGGGACCGAAAACCTCCCCGCGCTCTCGCAGCTTGTCGTGCGTCTGCCGGACTCAATCCAAGCTGACGGCGACTTCAATCTCAGCGTCACCTTCCGCGGCGCCACCGGCAACCGTCCGCTGGTGACGATTGTTCACTGATCCCGCTGTGGCTTAGTGGGGACCCTTGTTGCGATTGAAGAGGTCCGTGAGATTGATGCCCACGCCGAGCTTGTAATAGTCGCGATCCGGCTGCTGTAACTTCAGCACGCTCGTCGGCGGCATGAAGACGGCGGCATCGGAGATCGGGACCGTCGTGCCCGGGTTATCCAAGAACAGCGGCGTGGTGATCTTCACTCCCCCACCTCCAATCTTCATCATCGCCGTCCCGTAGAAATAAAGGAAACTCATTTCCTTGATCGGGAACGGATAAAAGCCGTCGATGCGGAGGATGTAAGAGTTCTTCTGGCCGATTAGCTTGTTGGGATCGTTCGGGTCCGGCGTTCCACCTCGTTTGCGGCTGCCCCCGGTCACTGCCTCATTCTGTCCGAACATGAAATCCACAATCGCCGGAAAGTTGTTCTTGAAACGATGGCATTCAGGGTCGTCACAATAAAACGTCTTCAGCCGGACCCCTGCGTACCACTGGCGCAGGAAACGATCGCGGTCGACCGGCGAGATCGCAATGTATTTCTTGTCCTTCGGCGGTTCGCCGTAGCGGTTGACGAATTCGGAGCGGCGCGCGTCAGTCGCCTCCGGTATGTTGAAGATCTGAATCGATTCTTTCCTCGCGTTTAGGGGACTGATCGCCCCGCCACCGGCTGCGAAATACAGGCTCGACTTTTGCCGCACGCCGGGAATGAGACTCAGGAAACTTCCGTTGGCAGTCCCGAGCCGAAACTCGCCGCCCGCCAGGAAATCAAAACTCTGGACCAGGTCAACGCTCCTCGCCTTATCGACCTGATTCACCAGCGTCGCCGGAAAAACCTGCGCCGCCGCGATCTGATCCGGCGTCGCGGCCAGACGCACGTCGCCCCAAAAACCAAAGCGCGGCAAGATTCGCCGGTCGCGGTTTCGCTCATCACACTTAGGACGCTTCTCCTCGTCCAGCTTGTCACAATCTTCCTTGCGGTCGTAGATGAAGGGCGTCATGAAAAAGAAGTCGAGCACCGGCTTCGTTTCGCTTTGCGCCGAGCTTCCGCCCGCCTGTTCGAAACCAACAATCACGCGGCTGTTCTGGCTCGCACTGGGAAACTTAGCGATGTTGAAATCCAAAGCGCAGTGGTCACCCTCACACTTCACCGCCGCGGTTGCTCTTTCGGTTGGATCGTCTGCGTTGAAGAAAGCGATTGAGTTGCTTCCCTTGAGTATTCTGGCCGGCACCACAAACTCTTTCTCGTCCTTGTCCTGGATATCGATCGCGTCGCTGACGAAGACGTTGTCGCCGTTCAGCACTTCGTACTTCAGCTTCTTGATTTCCTTCTTGGCGACGAGGTACACATCGACCGTACCCGCGTCGACGGTGATCTCCTTGTCAGGCTTAACAACTTTCACCGGCGGCTTCTCGTCGTCGGCGTTTGCGGCCGCATTCTCTTTCGCTCCGTCTTTCTTAGCGGCAGAAGCTGTACTGGTGGATCCTGTCTTGTCCGCGGTTTCAGCCGCGGCGCACTTGTCGCCCTTGCACGTCAGCGACGCCGACGTGAAAAAGCCTTGCTCGCCGAAATGACGCGGATCGAAGACGTGGATCTCATTCAGGCCATCGGCAACTTTCAGTTTCGCCGTGACGATTGCCAAACCGTCCTGATAATCGATGCTCGACAGATCGGCTGAGTCGACGCGATGCCCATTCTGGAAAACGTCGATCACCAAACGGCGGATCCCGCTCTGCTCCTGCACGATCACCATCGGTTCGACCGTCGCGGCATTCACCGTTGCCGCGGGTAGCCGCAACGCCAGGCTCTTCGTACCGCCGCCTGAGCCGCGTGGAGCCCGCGGCGCCACCGAAACAGGCCTGGTGACCGGCGCCTCCACATTCGGGGGCGCCTCCATGTTCGCGGCCGCCTCGCTCGCCGCCGGCTGGACCATTCCGCCGGCGGGCACCGCGCCGGTGATGCACCCCGAATTACATTCAACCTGGATCGTCGCGCGAGCGGTGGTATCGAGCTCGGAACCGGCAAAGCCAAACAGCTCGATCGTGTTCGTCCCCTGAAACAAAAACACCCGCGCCTCATTCAGGTCCGCGGTTCCGCTGCCGGCATCGACGCCGTTCGTGACCCTGATCTTGACGGAAGTGATGTCCGGATCGTTGACGTTGTAACGGACCGTAATCGCGTTCCCGCTCGCCAGCACGTTGCTCGTTTTCGGGCTGACGACAAAAATCTTGCCGATCTTCGGCGGCGCCGGCTGCTTCCTGGGCTTACCGGCGGCGCGCGCGAACGGACAACAGACGCTACCGATCAGCATCACGGTCAAGGCATTCGAGATCGTGCGTTTCAACGTGGCGCGGGATAGTAGTTTGTCGAGAAGAACCGGGCGTTTCATAGCGGTCGGGCCGTCCTTTACTGAGATATGGTTGTAGCGGCAGGCGAACGGATCAGCAGACTCGGGAGCACGAGGCACGAACACACTATTGCTGTGCTGGGCACGTCCATGTTTCGCGTGCCTCGCGGCAGTCCCGAAAGACCGTCACCTCATTGCGTAATGCGGGAATGTGAGAAAACGTTTCAACGCGGCCGCGAAAGTATTACGGCCGGCGTTCGGGTAAACGCACCGGCGTGTCGGCGTTCAGGCGACACGGTTCAGTGCGTGGCGCGCCTGAGCGCAGACGCGACGCGCGTGCGGCGGGCGTGAGTGTTCGTTCGTCGAGTTTCGCAATCGCGCACTCGTAATCCGCCAGGCGAAGCTGCAGCGACTGCATCTCCGCCTGCAACGCGGCCAGATCCTCGGGCCTCACGGTGCGCGAGGTCATACTGCCGGCTCGGGACTGCTGTTCGAGCATTCGGATACTCGATTCCATCGTGTACAAGCGCTGCTCCAACTGGTTGATGCGCGACTCGAGCCGAATCGCATCCTGCGGCGGGCCGGCCGCGTGTTCCTTCACCGCGCCAATCGTGATACCCAAAACCAAAAATGCCAGTAACGCAAATATCTTCATAACACCAACTCCATCAAATCATCAGCCGGTGAAAATCCGTGCCGCTCGTAAAGCCGTTTGCTGCGCTCGGTCGGCCAGAGGAGCACCAGCTCCGCGTTGCGGCTACGGCTCCAGGCCAAAGCCTCGGAAAGCAATTTCGAACCGACGCCTTTACTCCGATGCTCCGGGCGAACGTAGAAGTTTGTCAGATAAACGTAGTGCTCGGGTGCGGCAATCGGATTCGGAATCTTTTCGACAAGCTGCACCCAAACACTACCAACCTGCACGCCTCCGCACTCCGCGATCCAACAACGCCAACGACTGTCCGGGCGCAGCCGCTCTTTCATCCAGCTTGTGCAGCGCGCGACAAACTCCGCCTCGTCTTCACGAATCTCGTGCAGCGACGCGCGCAAGTCGAAACGAAGCTGCGCCAGCGTTGCGGCATCGGCCGGCGAAGCAGGTCGAACACTGACGTTGGTAGATTCGACAGCGCTCATCTTGGTCAGCGCGCTCTGACCACTTCCAGCGACGACATCCGTTTGGGTCCCGGATACGGTTGCGAGCCCTTGAGCAAAGTCCAAAGCACGCGATTGAACGAGTCTTCATCCGCCGCATCCACTCGGTCGAGATCGAGTTTCCGCGACGCGCGCGCGCTCTCACTTGTGGACGGGTTCATCTCGTTCAGCGGCTGCTTCGACCTGAGGGCGTAGTAGGGCGTCAAGTCGGGCGTGCCGGCGAAGATCTCACGCAGCGGCCGGCCGTAGTAGTCAAACTGCGAGAGCTTTCCGAGACCGAGTATCTCTTCCATCGTCGCCAGCACGTCGGTCGTGTTCACGAACCGATGCACCACGCCGCTGCGGTTGTAAGCGGAGATGACGAACATCACCGAGCGATGTGAGTCGACGTGATCCGGACCATCCTGCGCGTCGTCTTCCAAAATGAAAAAGACGGTGTCTTTCCAGTAACGCGAGTTTGAGACGGCCTCGATCATGCGACCGAAGGCGAAATCGTTGTCAGCCATGTAAGCCTTCGGCGTCCGCCTGTCGGCGCGCCCGCCTGACGTGTGATCCGCCGGCAGATGCACGATCTCGAGCGCCGGCAGATTGCCGTGCCGCACGAATTCCTGAAACTCGCGCAACCAGATGTCGATGCGCACCTGGTCCGAGATCTGCATGTCAAACGACGGATACTCGTGATTGGTGTGAGCGTCGAGGGCTTCCTTGGTAGCGCGATACCGGACGGGTGCATTTTTGTCTTTCGTGGGTATCGGCTCGCCAAATTCGCCATAGTTGCGCAGCGTCAGTCCTTTGGCGAGCGCCGCGTTCCAGAGATAACCCGACGCTGGTTCGTCCACGTCGCCACGATCGTTTCCGTCGCGCCGTTTTGAATAACCTGACGGAGTCGTCTTCTCGCCGTAATCGGTGACGTAAGCCGCCGTGCTCCAGACGTGGCCCTGCTGGCTCACTTCGGCATTACAAAAGAAGCGATCGTAGAGGCCAAAGCGTTCGGCGAGGGCATGATGGTTCGGTGAGATTGCGCGCGGGAAGAAAACCAACGAGGCGTCGCCGTCAGCCTGCGACAGGTCCCCAAACACTTGATCGTAAGTGCGATTCTCCTTGATGACGTAGATGACGTGCTTGAACGGCGGATACTTCGCGGCGCTGGTCGTTGGTTTGTCCCAATTGTTTGCGCGTTCGACGCGAGTGGTTAATTGCGCCAACTCGCGCGCGGCGATGTTTGCCGGAAGCCTGCTGATCGTGCCGTTCAACTGGCCGAGGACGTAGTAAGTGCTGTCAGTCGGGAGTTTTTTTTCGGGTGTGGGAAACTCTGGATTCGCGCGCGTGCCGCGGCCCTTGCCGTTCAGCACGAAGAGCGATTCGCGCGTCAGCAAAAGCGCGGCCGGATACCAACCCACGGGAATTCTCCCGATCAATCGATCCGCGCCGCGTGCGCCCGCCACGCCTGCCGTTTGGCCTGATAGATCGAAGACGGCGACCGCGTTGTTGTCAGCTTCGGCGACGTAGAGTCGGGCGCCGTCGCTGGAAAGGGCGAGACCGTTTGGCGTGCTGCCTTGGTTCGGTCCACGTGGCGGTGAATCAGACAGTTTGGCTACGGCGCGTAGATTTTTTGTATCGACGACAGCGATGCTGTCGGTACTAGCAGAGGCGACGAAGAGCCGTGAACCGTCGCGATTGAGCAACAGCGCTGAGGGATGGCGGCCGGCCTGCACTCGTCCTCTTTCGCTGAGCTGGCCATCTTTTGCGGCCGCGAAAACCGAAACCGTTGTCCCGCCCCACGCCGAAACGTAAACGTCACCCGCCGGCGAGACCACCACGCCGTACGGATAAGCTTCCGTTTTCAAACGCTGGACCACGTGTTTGCGTGCGAGATCCACCACCGCGAGCGAATCCGCGAGGTTCTCCGCCACGAACAAGTACCGGCCGTCGCGCGACACGGCAAGTCCAGCCGGAAAACGCGTGCCGTCCTTCTTCGGCTCCTTTCGCGCGAGCGCGATTTGATCGATCAGCGTGGCTTGCTTGTCGCGCCAGGCGTAGCGATAGATCGCGTCTTCGTTGCCGCCCGACGCGTAGAGCGTTCGCCCGTCAGGCGAAAACGCCAGCCCGAGAAATGCTCCCGGTTGGGTGAGTGTTTGCAACACGCGGCTCGACGCCGGATCGACGACCTGGATGCCCTGCTCGCGCCAGCCGTTCAGCGAAAGCACGAGGCGATCGCCTTCCGGCGACGGCATCATCGCCAGCGGCATGTTGCCGGCGTCGAACGACTGCCCCGCTGGATCCAGACAAACGCCGGTGGGTAAACAATTCTGTTTCGCGTTCTGCGGTATCACACTCGTGCATACAAACAGAAACAGCGACGCGCATAGGAGGAGGTTTGTTTTAGACACGGTTGACATTAATACTGTCCTCGATCTTTATTTGCAATGGCCCTGGCCATAAGGTGGCTACATCGTTTTGACGTAAGCCTTGATTTCAAGCAATGCGAATTCTGCTGGTCGAAGATGACGCGCGCCTGGCGAACGTGATCGCCAAGGGCCTGCGCGAGAATAGCTACGCCGTCGACGTGGCCCAGGACGGCGAGACCGGCCTTTACCAGGCGTCGATCAACGACTACGACGTGATCGTGCTCGACGTGCTGTTGCCCCAGCGTGACGGATATGAAGTTTGCCGCGAATTGCGGTCGCGCGGCAACACGACACCGGTGCTGATGCTCACCGCCCGCGCGGCGATCGACGATCGCATCGACGGTTTTGACGCGGGCGCCGACGACTATCTCACGAAGCCGTTTTCGTTTCGCGAGCTGCTCGCGCGCATTCACGCGCTGCTGCGGCGCGACTCACGGCTGCGCCCGGACGTGTTCGAAATCGGCGATCTGGTCGTCGACTCGAACAGTCATCGGGTTTCGCGCGCGAACCGGGAGGTGCAACTGACGGCGAAAGAGTATGCGCTGCTCGAATACCTGGCGCGGCGCGCGGGCCAACTCGTTTCACGCGCGGAGATCGCCACGCACGTTTGGGACGACTCGTTCGATCCGTTCTCCAACACGATCGAAGTCTACATGAATCGCCTGCGCAAGAAGATCGACGGCGAACACTCAACTAAACTCCTGCACACCCGCCGCGGCGAAGGCTACATCCTTGACCTTCGCACGTAGACTCCAACACCCATTGGTCCGTTCCATCGCCATCAATTCGTTACGGTCTATTAATCTTCCGTTAAGGTTGGCCCAGCTATACTCGCCGGCGTTCACGAACGAATATGTCAAGCCGAGCGAGACCGAAGGAATTCCCCCTTGCGGTACTATTCGCGTTGATCTGTGTCTCTGCTTTACACGCGCAAGTTCCTTCTCGCCCTGCGCCGTTACCAACTCCGGCAGTTTCTGCGACACCGCAGCACTCGCCTACGCCTGCTGCTTCGCCGACACCAGCAGCTCCGATCTCGCCGCCGCCCGCGCAAGCGACACCAATCCCCAATCAAGTGTCACTCGATGAAGCGCTACGTTTAGCTAACGCGCAAGCTTCTTCGTTCCAAACAGCCGCCATCAACGAACGCCTCGCGGCCGCAGACGTGCGCCAGGCGCAAGCGGCGTTCTTGCCGAAGATCAGCGCGCCGCTGAGCTACATCTACACGTCGCCCGCGTTGGGCCTGCCGCCCGGCGAACCGCGCGCTCCGAGTTTCGTTTCCGCGGATGGCATCGGTGTTACTGACGCGCTCGTCAACGTCGCCGGCGATTTCGACATCGCCGGCCGCCTGCGCGCGACGCTCGCAAAAAACCGCGCCCTGCTCGCCGCCGCCCGCGCCGGCACGGACGTCGCGCGCCGCGCGTTGGCCCAGGCGGTCGTGGAAGCCTATTACGGACTGGCGCTCGCGAACGCACAACAACGCGCGGCGCAAACAAACCTCGCGGCGGCCGAAGAATTTGAACACATTACTTCGTTACTGCTGAGCGGCGGCGAAGTAGCCTCCGTCGATCTGACGCGAGCGCAGTTGCAAACACTGACGCGCCGCGACGAACTCGAACGCGCGCGCGTGAACGAAGAGGTCGCCGCGGGCGCGTTGCGGGTCTTCGTCGGTTACGAGTTTTCGCGCCCCATCACCGCCGCTGATCTCACGCTGGCGATTCCGACGGGTGCTGATTACTCGCAGTTCCGCGTGGAAGACGTCGCGCGCCGGCCCGAGTTCATTCAACTCGACCAGGAACTACGCGCCGCTCGCGCCGAGATCAAGATCGCGCGCGCCGATCGGTTGCCGTCGCTGTCGTATTCGGTCAACGGCGGCTTCGACACCGACTCGCTCAAAGCGCCGCGTTTGAAGGAACACACCGGCGTTTCCGCAGCCATCACGTTTTCGATTCCGATCTTCGACTGGGGCGCGACGCGGAGTCGCGAGCAGCAGGCGCGGCTGCGCGTCGAGTTGGCCGAGAACGAACGAACAATCGCGCTGCGCGGATTTACGCAACAGTTTTACGCGGCGCGAGCGCAGGTCGAGAGCGCCGCCCGGCGCATTCAGTCGACGCGTGAAGGCGTTGCGAAAGCGCAGGACAACCTCGCGGCGTCGATTGCGCGTTATCGCGCCGGCGAAGCGCCGATCGTCGAAGTCACCGACGCGCAAACGACTCTGGTCGAGCAGCGCAACGCGCTCTACCAGGCGCTCTTCGATTACCAGACCGCGCTCGCCCGATTGAAACAGGCGACCGGCCGTTAACAAAACATGAGCGAAGATCAGCACAGGATTGACGAGGAAGAAGTCGACCGGCTCCTGGCCGAACAGCGACGCGCGCGCATCGTTCGGCAACGTAACATCGTGCTGATCGTCGCAGGCGTGGCGTTGGTGGTCCTGTTGCTCGCAGCGTTGATCGTCTGGCGCGTGCGGAGCTCCAAGCCCGAAGCCGAAGCGGAAGTCACGCCAACGGTCAGCGTCAAAGTTGCGAAAGCGGAAAAGGGCGCGATCGCCGCCCCGGTCACCGCCGTCGGCACGATCTGGCCGCGCGAAAAAGCCGATGTCGGCGCGAAGATCAGCGCCCAGATCAAGTCGATGCCGCTCCTGAAAAACAAACTCGTGCGCGCAGGTGAAGTCATCGCCGTGCTCGAGTCGCGCGATCTCCAGGCGCAACGCGCGGAAGCAGTCGCGGCAGTCAACGAAGCGCGAGCGAACGAGCGCAGCGTTGTCAGCGGCACGATTCCCAAAACCAACGCCGAAGATCAGAAGGCGTTGCTGGACGCACGCGCGAAGGTCAACAACGCTCGCGCGATCTACGAGCGCCGCCGCGTGTTGTATGAAAAGGGCGGTATCTCCAAAAAAGATCTGGAAGCGTCGCAACTCGATCTGACTACCGCCGAAGACGAGCTCCGGCTCCAGGAACAAACCGTCGCGCTGCGCGCGCGCTCGCTCAACCCAAACGATCGCGCGCTCGCAGCCGCGCGCACCGCGCAGGCGCAACAACACCTCGCCACGCTCGACGCGCAACTGAGCTACGCCACGATTCGCTCACCCATCACCGGCTTCGTCACGGACCAGTTTCAGTACGAAGGCGAGTTTGCCTCGGCGGGCGGCAAGCTGGTGACCGTCGCCGACACCAGCAGCGTGATCGTGAAGGCGCCTTTTTCAGACACGGCGGTGGCCCAGGTGAAGACCGGCGACACCGTCACCGTCGTACCGACCGACACGTCAGCGGAAGAGATGCACGGGCAGGTCACGTTGTTGAGTCGCTCGAGCGATCCGGCGAATCGCACGGTCGAAGTTTGGGTGACGTTGGGCAACGGTGACGGGAAACTGCGCGCGAACGGCGCGGCGCAGGTCACCATCGCCGCGAACTCCAAAACGGACGCCATCATCGTGCCGGCTTCGGCAGTGACACTCGAAACGAGCGATGCGACGGAAGGAACGGTAATGGTGGTGGACGATCAGCAAGTCGCCCACGAAACCAAGGTGACGATCGGCATTCGCACGCCCGACAAGATCGAGATCGTCGAAGGTCTCAAGGGTGGCGAAACCGTCGTCATCGAAGGCAACTACGCCTTAGCTGACGGCACGAAAGTAGAGCCACAGATGAACACAGAAAACACGGATCAGAAAGAGAAAGAGTCGGGTGAGAAAGAGTCGGACGAGAAAGAGCCTTAGTTCGTTTTCACGATCCGATCCGTGTCCGTCTGTGTTCATCTGTGGCTAAACTGGCTCGCATAGTTTCGTATCAATCGCGCGCGATCGTCGTGATCGTCGCGCTGCTCTGCGCCGCCGGTATCTTCGCGGCCACGCAACTCCCGATCGCCGTCTTTCCCGAAACTGATTTTCCGCGCATCGTGATCATCATCGACAACGGCGAAGCGCCCGCGTCGCAAACGCTCGTCTCCGTCACGCGCCCAATCGAAGAGGCGATGAACGGCATTCCCGGCATCGCGCGCATCAAGTCGAAAACCGCACGCGGCTCGGTCGAGATCAGCCTGTATTTCAACTGGGGCGGCGACATCAATCAGCAACTGAGTCTCGTGCAGGCACGAATGTCGCAACTCTTGACGACGCTTCCGCCGACCGCCGAGATTCGCAACGTCGAGCGCCTGACGTTCGCGGTATTTCCCGTGGTCGGTTACAGCCTCACTTCCGACAAGCGCGATCAGGCGACGCTCACCGAGCTCGCCACCTACGTCGTGCGGCCGCAACTCGCACGCTTGCCGGGCGTCGCCATCGTCGGCGTCGCCGGCGGCAAGACACGCGAGTTTCACGTCACGATCGACCCGGAAAAACTCGCCGCCCACAACGTTTCCGCGCAACAAGTCGCGGAAGCGATCAAAGAATCAAACATCATCGTTTCGCCGGGGCTGATTGAAGAAAACCACCAGCTCGAGCTGGCGCTGATCAGCGGCCAGGCGCGCCGGCCCGACGAACTCAACAACATCGTGGTCGCCACCGTGAACAACGCGCCCGTGCTCGTGTCGGACGTGGCGACGGTTTCCGCCGGCGTCGAGCCGCAGTACACGATCGTCACCGCTGACGGCCGTCCGGCGGCACTCGTCAACATCAATCGCCAACCCGACGCAAACACGGTCAAGGTCGTCGATGAAGTTAAAGACGCGCTGAACGCGATGCGCGGGCAGATTCCCAAAGACGTGCGCGTCGCGGCTTATTACGATCAGTCGCTGCTCGTGCGCGACTCGATCAACTCCGTGCGCGACTCGATCCTCGTCGGCCTGTTGCTGTCGGTCGTGATTCTTTACGTGTTCCTGCGCAACTGGGGCACGACGATCGTGGCGATCGTCGTTATCCCGGTGACGATCCTCGTGACGTTTCTCGCGATGTATCTCGCGCGGCTCAGCTTCGACCTGATGACGCTCGGTGGTGTCGCGGCGGCGATCGGGCTGGTGATCGACGATGCGATTGTCGTCGTCGAAAACATCTATACCCACATCTCGCGCGGCCAGTCACGCCGCGAGGCCGTGCAAAGCGCGGTGTCGGAGATCACGGTTCCCATCATCGGCTCGACGATCACGCCCGTCGTCGTGTTCCTGCCGTTGACGCTGTTGACGGGCGTGACCGGAGTTTTCTTTCGTTCACTTGCTTTGACGATGGCGGTTGCGTTGCTGACGTCGCTGGTGCTCGCGCTCGCGTTCACGCCGGTGCTGGCCGAACGATTCGTGCGCGCGAAGCCGGGTGAGGTTCCGGTGGATGAAGGTGAAGACGAAGTGCCGCACGGAAGGGTTCTCGGCGCGATCATCCGGCGTTACGAGGCCGTGTTGAGCGTCGTGCTCGATAACCGCTGGATCGTCGTGCTGACGATCGTGCTGGTGCTCGCCGGTTCTTACTTTCTTTATCACGCGCTGGGCTCCGAGTTTCTGCCGGAGTTCGACGAGAGCGCTTTCATCCTCGACTATCTCGCGCCGCCGGGTTCGTCGCTCGCCGAGACAGATCGCATGCTGCGGAACGTTGAACAGACACTGATGAAAACGCCCGAAGTGGAAAGCTACTCGCGGCGCACCGGTTTGGAGATGGGCCTGTTCGTCACCGAGCCGAATACGGGCGACATCGCGGTTAAGCTGAAGCCCAATCACAAACGCAGCACGCAGGACGTAATCGCCGACCTCCGCAAGCAACTCGCGGAATCAGAGCCGTCGCTCGACGTCGAGTTCGTCGGCATCGTGCCCGACGTGATCGGTGACCTGCAAGGCAATCCCGAACCGATCGAAGTCAAGCTTTTCAGCGAAGACGCGGCGGCGTTGCAGACCACGGCAGACGAAGTCGAGACGGCAATCAAGAAGGTCCATGGCGTCACCGATACGTTGAACGGTGTCGTCATCAGCGGGCCGGCCGTCACTTTCCGCATCGATCCGCTGCGCGCGGCGCAATTCGGTGTCACCGCGAATGACGTCGCTACGACGATCAGCACGGCGATGACCGGTGATGCGAGCTCTTCGATCCTGCAACAGGACCGCTTGATCAAAGTGCGCGTCGTCTTCCCACCGAACGTGCGCACCTCGCTCGAAAGCGTCAAGGCGCTGCAAGTGCGTTCGTCGTCCGGCCAGATGTTCCGCCTCGATCAAGTTGCCGAGATCGAAATCGATAAGGGCCAGGCGGAAATCGAGCGTGAGAACCTGCGGCAAATGGTGGCCGTTACCGGGCGGCTGGAAGACATCGACCTCGGCACGGCTATCAGCCAGATCCGCGCCGAACTGGCGAAAGACGTGAAACTGCCCGCGGGAATGACCGTGGAGTTTGGCGGACTTTACGAAGAGCAACAGTCGAGTTTTCGTGAGCTGATGCTGGCGCTCGTGCTCGCGGTGCTGCTCGTCTTCATCACGCTGCTGATCGAGTTTCGCTCGTTCGCGCATCCGATCGCGATCGTCACCGGCGCGGTGCTGGCGTTGAGCGGCGTGCTGCTGGCGCTCTTCATTACCGGCTCGACGCTCAACGTGGTTTCGTTGATGGGCATGATCATGATCGTCGGCATCGTGGCGAAGAACGGAATCCTGATGCTCGATGCGGTGGAAGAGCACCTCGCGGCCGGCGACACGTTGCGGCAGGCGTTGTTGCGTTCGGGCCGGCGACGCTTTCGCCCGGTGCTGATGACGTCGCTCGCCGCGATGCTCGGCATGTTGCCGTTAGCGCTCGCGCTCGGAGCGGGTTCGGAGCTTTTGCAACCGCTGGCCATCGCCGTGATCGGCGGATTGACAATGGCGCTGGCATTGTCGCTAATTGTCACGCCTACCGTTTACGCGATGCTTTCGCGCTCGAAAGGAGCAGCCAATGATGGTTATTAAGCCTGGCTTAATCGTCGCCTCGATCTTCGTCGCGTTGTTTCAGAGCGGGACCGGATACAAGGTCGAAACTCGCTACCCGGTGCCGGGTGGCGGCGGCTTCGATTACGTGACGATCGATAGCGCAGCGCGGCGTCTGTACGTGACGCACGGAACGCAAGTGGACGTGCTCGATCCCGACAACGGCAAGCTGATCGGCACGATCGCGGACACGCCGGGCGTGCACGGCGTCGCTCTCGCCGCAGAGTTCAAACACGGCTTCACCAGCAACGGCCGCGAGAACAAGGTCTCCATGTTCGATCCGTCGACGTTGCAGCTCATCAACAAGATCGACGTCGGTAAAGGGCCGGACGGAATTTACTACGACCCATCGAGCAAGCGCGTCTTTACCAACAACCACGGCTCGCACGACGTCACCGCCATCGACGCGAAGACCGGACAAGTGGTCGGCACCGTCAACGTGGGCGGCGACGGTGAATCGGCGGTGGTGGCGGACGGCGTTGTCTACCTGAACCTCGAAGACACGAACGAAGTCGTCGTGTTCGACCCGAAATCGCTGGCAGTGAAGAAACGTTTTCCCATCGTCGTGGCGAAAACGCCGACGGGTTTGGCGTACGATGAAAAGACGAAGCGGCTGTTTATCGGTTGTCGTAACGAGCCGAAGATGGTGGTGATGGACGCGACCTCGGGAAAAGTGATCGCGAGTTTTGCGATCGGTCGCGGCGTGGATTTCGCAGCGTTTGACAGCCGGGCGAAACTGGTTTTCTTTTCGTGCGGCGAAGGCGTGCTGAATATCTTTCACGAGAAGTCGGCGGATGATTATGAAGACGCCGGGCCGGTGAAGACGCAGCCGAGTGCGCGCACGATGGCGTTCGATCCGAAGACGGAGAAGATCTTTTTGAGTGCGGCGGAATATATCGAGAGCCCGCCGGCGACGCCGGGTGGGCGGCCGCAACGCAGCATGAAACCTGGGTCTTTCGTGGTGCTGGTCGTGAGTAAGTAAGGGCCACGGACAAACACGGACTACGTACACGGATTTAAAGTTATGCAAATAAACAGACGTCTGATCTTCAGTGTATTAACCATCGCAGTTTGCGCAGCGGCGGTGCGAGCGCAAACCTCGCCGCTTCCGGCACCGAGTCCGTCGCCGTCGCCTTCACTCGAACACGAGTTCTTCAAAAACATCCTGCGCGACCAGAAGGCGATCTGGACCGCGCCGCTCCATGCGGGAGGCAGCGATGCAAAGTGGATGATACCGGCGGGCGTTGGTTTCATGGCGCTGGTTACGACCGACCGCATCACCGGCGACGAGATTTTTGAAGCCGACCGACAGGTTGCCGCGAGTCGCGGGATCAGCTATGCGGGTTCCATCTACGGTCTCGGCGCGGCGGTGGGCACGTTTTATCTGGTTGGCCGCAAGACCCACAATTACCGCGCGCGCGAGACCGGCTTGTTGAGTGCCGAAGCATTGGTCGACAGCGTGATTGTTGGCGGGGCTTTGAAAGAAATCACCCAGCGTGCGCGACCGGCCGATGGCATCGAGCGTAGTGAGTTCTTCGACGGCGGCAGTTCGTTTCCGTCCGGTCACAGCACGCAAGCCTGGGCCGTCGCGACTGTGATCGCCCACGAATACAAGGATCGTCCGGCGGTCCAGGTTGCGGCTTACAGCGTCGCCACCGCTGTCAGCATCGCGCGCTTCACCGGACACAAGCATTACCTCTCGGATGTCCTGGCCGGAAGTGCTTTGGGTTGGGGGATTGGCCGATACGTTTACGGCGCTCATCATCGGGAATCGGGCGGATTGTCACTCACGCCTAAAATCAGTCGCGCGCAGCGCCGGTACGGCGTGGCGCTCACGTGGAACTTCTAAGTTATTTGGCTCGCGATCCCACCGACGCAGTCGGTGGTACTTCATACCCAGCCTGTGAGACGATGAACCCATGCTCGAGTCGGTGCGCATCAGGCTGACGCTGTGGTACGCGGGCGTGCTCGCGCTTTCGCTGATCGGGTTCGCGCTCGTCATTTACTACGCCGCCGGAAACATTTTCCACGCGCGGCAGGACGAATCGCTGCGCTCGACGGCGCAAACCGTCGCCAGCGCGTACGTCGAGGAATACGCCGAGGCCCATTCGCTCGCCAAAGCCGGCGAAGTCGTCCTCGCGGAAATCACTTTTCCCAACCGTTACGTTCAACTCACCGACAACAACGGCAAACCAATCGCCTCCTCAGCGAACCTCGCGGGCGCCACGATTTCCATTCCGGCAACGACCCTCGCCGAGGCGCGCGCACGCGGATTCAGTCAGGCTACGGTGGGCGACTTGCGCGTCGCCGTCGTTCCTTTGTCAACGGATCAAACGCTCGGCTACGCCGCCGTCGCCGAACCGTTGAGCGTCATCGAAGCCGGACTCAGCCAACTGCGACGCGACTTGTTTGCCGGAGTTCCACTCGTCCTGCTGCTCGCTTCGGGAGGCGGCTACTTTCTCGCGCGCAAAAGCCTCGCGCCGATCGCATCGATGAACAGCCAGACGCAACGCATCTCCGCCGAAAACCTCTCCGCGCGACTCGACGTCACCAACGCGCGCGATGAACTCGGCCGTCTCGCCACCACCATCAACGACTTGCTCGCGCGTCTCGAAAACTCTTTCACAGAGCAGCAGCGATTCATCGCCGACGCTTCACACGAGCTCCGCACGCCGCTCGCCGTGCTGCGCGGCGAAACGGAAGTCGCACTCGGTAAGCCGCGCACGGTGGCAGAGTATCAACAGTCGTTGTCGTTGATTCAGGACGAAGCGGAACAACTCTCACGTATCGTCGAAGATCTCTTCATTCTCGCGCGCCAGCCGATCAATACGCGCGCCGCGTTGCGCCACGAACGTGTTTCCCTGAACGACGCCGTCCGCGATTGCGCGCGCGCCGCGCAGGTGCTGGCGGTGAAGAAGGGCGTACGGCTGCACTGCGAAACCGATTCGCCGGCGATTGCCTTGAACGGAGATGAAGAGCTGATCAAACGGATGGTTCTCAACCTGCTCGACAACGCGGTGAAATACACGCCGGCCGGCGGCGAGATCTCGCTCGCACTCGCGCGGCAAAACGGCCACGCCGAGATCGTCGTGCGCGATACGGGAATCGGCATTCCGCCGGCAGATCAATCGCGCGTGTTCGATCGTTTTTATCGGGTCGACAAAGCGCGGGCGCGCGCGATGGGCGGCGCGGGCCTGGGCCTTTCAATCGCGCAATGGATTGTCGAGGTTCACGGAGGCGAGATCAGTGTCGTGAGCGCGCCGGGCGAGGGCAGCAAGTTTACGGTCGTGCTGCCCGTGAAGCCCGCCGGTTAGTCTATCTCTTCCTCAGTAATTTTCTTGACGGAATACGAATCGAGATATTGCGGATCGCGTCCGTGCGCGATCATCACGAACGCAAACTGACCGCGCCGCGCGGGAACTTCCCACGTGAACCGGTAGTTGCCCTGGTTGTTCAGCCGTTGCGCGGTTTTCAGATCCGCCACTTCGGCGTAACGAATGCGTGGCCCGTCCGTGCGTGCGATCGCGGTGACGTAGCGCACGCGATACTCGGCGTCGTAACCGACGAGGAGATGCGAGACCCGCGGGTCCTTGATCGCCCACACCTCCTGCCGCTTCCGATCTTCTTTCTCCAACTGCCCGATCGCTTTCAAACGCGCCTGCGCCGTCTCACGGCTCATCTCCAGCGAGATGCCCATGATCTCCGGCCGCACCTTCGCCTGCGCGGCGCCCGCCACTGCGACGAGCGCCGCCAACACGCCGAGCGGGAAAATCCGTTGCATCCGTGCCGTCGGTTTCATCCGTCTCATCCTCGGCCTACTTCGTCTTCAAACTCGTGACGTTCGAATAATTCGACTTCCCACCGCTATTCGCCGCGCGCACGCGATAGAAGTAGGTCGTCTTGCGAAACGCGGTGTTGTCAGTATAACTCCGCGCGTTCGCGGCGACGGTCGCGATCTGAATGTAACCACTCGCGACGGTCGTCGAACGCTCGACGAGGAAGTTCTCCTCGTTGTCTGAATTATCGAGCCAGTTGAGCGCCACGGATCCTTTGCCCGCGTTTGCCGCGGTCAACGCCGACGGCGCTGCCGGTCGCGCCTGGCACGCCGCATTGCCGATCAACGTGTAACCGACGCCTGTGTTCGGACTCGCGTAGTTCGCGTTGTCCGGCACGATCGCGACCACCGGCACGCGCACGAACAGTCGCGACAGCCGCGCGCCCGCTTGCGGGTTGCCGATTTTGCTGTTTGAAACAACGAGCGTGATCGCTTCGGTCTGCGTGTCGTACTTGCTGCCCGCGTCGAGATTACCGACGGTCGTCGCCGCGCCCGCTGTGTTGTCGGCGTTGTGAATGTAAGTTCCATACTTGAAACTCACCGTGCCCAGCGCGTCAGTGCGCATGTCGACGAAGTAGCCGTTGTTGTCGGCGCCGGTGAAGTAAATGCGCCAGGTCGTGTTCGGCGTGAGCGGATCGCTCAGGTCGTTCATCTTCAGCGTGAAGACGAGTTTCTTCGCGCCGTCCGCGGAGTACGGCTCGGCAATCTGCACCGAGCGAATGTCGTGACTCGCCAACTGATCCAGCGAATCGCCTGCCGGATCGGTGAGCACGGTCACGCCGAAACCGGTGCAGGGACTCTCGGTCGATGCCGGTGTGACGCGTACTGACGACGCGCCTTCGCCGTTCGCATTCGTTGCCGTCACGCGATAGTAGTACGCCGCGGCGCCGGCATCATTATCAGTGTAAGAGTTAACGTCCGCGCCGAAAGTGTTGAGCAGCGCTTCGGCCCCGCCTTGCACGCCGCGATACAGACGATAACCGGTGATCGGTGAACCGCCGTCGTCCGGAACAGACCACGCGAGGTTCACTACCGTGTCGCCATCTTTCGTGGCGACGAGTTGCGGCGGGGCCGGCGTGACGGACGTCGGATCGAAAGCGGCAAGTAACGGTTTGCCGCCCGTCTGCCGGATGATCGTCGCCTTCGAGGCGTTGTCGTTGTCGGCATTGTCGAGTTTGCCGTCGCCGTTACGATCGACGCCGCGAATGCATTCGCCGGTCACGCAGCCGTCTGCCAACGCAGCGACCACGCGGCCCTGTTGATCCATCGCCAGGTCGTTGAAATCGAGCAAACCACGCGAACCGTCCGGGCAGGTTGGGCCGTTGGTACAAACAACGCCACGCTGCACGGGATCGCTGGGCGTAGCGTTGACCGTCACCCATGTCGCGCCACCGTCGTACGTCGTGGCGATGTAACCAAACCACGTGCCCGGGAAAGTCAGATCGGTATCGCGGCCGTTTGCGCCCGGCGTCGTCGAACCGACGAAGAAGAACGCCGCGCGATCGCTATCACCCGCAACCACCGCCGGGAACACAGAATTCTGAATGCCGAAGACAGCGCCAACGTCCTGCGTGTGCTCCCACGAGAGACCGCGATCGTGCGATACGGCGACCCGCGCATGCCCGTCGCCGTCCGCCCAACCGAAATACACCGTGCCGTCAGCGCCGATGCCGACGGATGGATCGGTGTCGCCCGCGGTGCTGCCCTCGACCGTGCGAATAGACCACGTCAGGCCGTTGTCTTCGGAGACGGCGACGCCCTGTTTGCCGCCGCATGATTTGTTCGGCACGTAAACAGTGCCGTCGGGAGCGACTTTGATGTGACCGTGAAGTCCGTCGCACTGCACGAGCGTCCACATCGGAATCGCCACGCCGAAAGTCACACCGCCGTTGTCGCTGCGCGCGATCTCCGCGAGACCGGCATCCTGCGACGCGTAGTAAACGGCATTCGGATAGAGCTGGCCATTCAGGCCCGGTAGCTGGACCGCGCCGCCTTTGAGTGAGCCGTCAGGATTCTTTGAGTACGGACCCGCGCCGAGGGTCTGGTGATCCACGCCGGAGTTGATGCCCGAGCCTTGAGTGGCCTGCCAATTCGCGCCGTCGTCGTCCGTGTACGACATCAAACTCGTCTTGCCGAGCAGTTGTGAAACAAAGGTGCGATTCGTTCGGCTGTCGGTGTAAAGAATCGGATCCGAGGTGACGACCGAGGTGTTCGCCGCGCTGACGTCGTCCCACGTAGCGGTTGCGGGTGAGCCGCTGTCGTCCCACTTGACGCGCAAAGTTTGCAACGACGCGATGAACATCGAATTGCCGGAGGCCCAGTTGAGCCCGATGCTTGGCTCGCCTGCCGAATTACCGAGCGCGGGCGGCGCCGGATAGTTTTGATAACGCGGGCCCGCTTCGTTCGACGGCGGCGGCGGAGCCGGTTGCGCCGGTTTGTTCTCGATCGTCGCGCTGCCGTGGTACTGATCGGCGGCGGTAGCGGCGTAGTAGACGGCGTGAACGGTGTAGACGCCGGTACCTTGAACTGACGGATCGATCGTCGTGTCTTCCCACGTCAGCGGTTCAGTTGGAGAAGTTGCGCCGCGGCCGGAGCTGGCGGCGAGCGGGCCGGAGTTCGAGTCTTTATGGATGTAGAGATCGTAATCCGTTGTTGGCAGCAACCACTCGATCTTGATGCGAATCAGTTTGCCTGACCAGTCGCTCGGCGCGCCGCCGACGGTCAAGGTATACGTGTCGCAGTTGATCCCTTCCTGGCACAAATCTTCGCCGCCGATCAATCCCAGCGGTGCGTTGAGCGCTCCGCCGCCGACACCGGTGCCGGTCCAGGTGACGGGCGCAGTCGCGTTCGCGTTGATTGTCGCGCCTGCCGGACTCGACGCCGAGGTGCTTCTCAGTGTGGGCAAGACGGCCAGGATGAAGGCTGCGATGAATGTGGCGGCCAGGAAAATGCGCAGTGTCACGCGCGCACTCCACGATGGTCGGGTACGGTTAGCAAACCTAAAGATTGTCGGAATCATTAGCTCTACTCCTGCTCTGTGGAGATGTAAGGGCGGCAGGGGAAGTTGGAGGAACTTTCGGCCGCGCTTGTGAACAGGCCACTAACTACGCGGGAAAAGTTACGGAGGAGTCACACTTTTAAATTAATCAGCTAGTGAGAATCTTGCGGTAATCTTGTGGCGCGGATGGTCTACAATTTGCCACATTACTTGTAACGGGAGGGGAAACACCAATGGCAAGATACGGCAAGAAGGCGAGTGAGAAGGTCGAGAAGGCGATGCATGAGCGGAAGCACGGCACTTTGAAAAGCGGCCGCTCGGGAAAGAAAGTGACGAGCAAGAAGCAGGCGATCGCGATCGGTCTGTCGGAGGCGCGACGAGAAGGCGGGAAGGTGCCGAAGAAAGGCTCGAGCAAGAAGGGATCGAGCAAGAAGGGCTCGAAGAAGCGCTCGTCGAAGAAACGTTCCTCGAAGAAGTAAGCCTTACATTTACGATGGGAGCGGGGATTTTGCGGATCTCCAACGCAAAATCCCTTTACAGATTCAAACAAGCGTTTTAAATTGTCGTTTGAATGCCAACCCAGAACGTGGCCAGCGAGCAAACGCGCGCGCGTCTGATCGACGCCGCCGGAGAAATGTTTGCTGAACTCGGCTTTCATCACACCACCGTCAGGCAAATCTGCCAACGCGCCGGCGCCAACATCGCCGCCGTCAATTATCACTTCCGCGACAAAACCGGCCTCTACACCGAAGTGGTGCGGCAATCGATGCGCGCCGCCCGGCTCGACGCCGTCCGCGCCGCCTTCGATCAAAACGCGCCGGCGGAAGAAATCCTGCGCGCCGTAATCAGGGCGCGACTCGAAAGCCTGCGCAGCCTCGACCTCGGCGACTGGCACTTCCGCATCTTTGCGCACGAGCTCGCGAAACCAACGCCCGCGATGAACGTCGTCGTCAATGAAGCGATCCGCCCGCTCTACTCGCGCATGTGCCAACTGCTCGGTCACATCCTGCGCCTGCCGCCCGAGCACGAAAAGACCCGACTGTGCGCGCACAGCATCATCGGACAGATTCTTTTCTACGCGTTTGCCCGACCGGTGATCAGCCGGCTCGCTCCGGAAATGAAGCTAAGCGCCACGCAGCTCGATCAGCTCACCGATCACATCACGGATTTTTCCCTGGCCTACCTGCGCCAAACGAATCGAAACGTCAAACCAGCAAACCGTCGGACCAGCCAAACCAAAGTCGACGGGTAAAAAGAGATGAACCAAGATTCGAAATCCAAACCTGCTCGTTCCCGTTTGCGTCGTTATCTGCCCGGCCTTTTGTTCCTGCTCGTGCTCGGCTTCGCTGCTTACGTCATCTGGCGACTGCTTTTTGCCCACGCCGCCGCACCAGCAAACGTGATCCAGTTGAGCGGCCGGATCGAAGGCGACTCCTCCGCCGTTGCGGCCAAGCAGAGCGGCCGCATACTCGAGATCCACGTGCGCGAAGGCGACACCGTCAAGGCCGGCGACGTCATCGCCGTGCTAGACGACGAACAGATCCGCGCCCGCGAAGATCAGGCGCACGCCGCCGTCGCGGATGCCGAAGCGCGCGCCGAAGCAGCACGCGCGCAGATCGCGGTGCTCCAGGAACAACTGCGCCAGAGTGAATTGCTCACCGAGCAGGCACGCACCGACGCGCAGGGACGAGTGCACCAGGCGGAGAGCGAAGTCGTAGCGGCGGAAGCAGAGCTGGCGCGACAGGAGGCTGCTTATCGCCTGGCTGCTTTCGATCGCGAAGCCTACACGCGACTCGCCGCCACCGGCGCGGTTCCGGAGCGCAGGGGCAAAGAAGCCGTGTCTACGGCGGAACAGCAGAACGCCGCCGTCGCGGCCGCACGGCGCAAGGTGGAATCAGCACGCGGGGCTTTGCTCGTCGCGAAAGCGAGTTTGTCGAACCCCGGCATACGCGCGAGTCAGGCGGGCGCAAATCGAAAACAGATCGCGCAACAACAAAAAGAAGTCGCGAGTGCGAACGCGAAGATCGAACAAGCACGCGCGCAACTCTCCGAAGCGCAGGCAAACCGGCAGGACCTCAACATCACTGCGCCGTTCAGCGGCACCGTCACGACGCGATCGGCCGAACCCGGCGAAGTGGTCGCGGCCGGAACAGCAATCGTCACGCTGCTCGATCTCAGCAAAGTTTACCTACGCGGCTTTGTGCCGGAAGGCGAGATCGGCAAGGTCAAACTCGATCAGCCCGCGCGCGTCTATCTCGATTCGAATCCCAATCAACCACTCGAGGCGTACGTTTCGCGCATCGATCCGGAAGCGACGTTCACGCCCGAGAACACCTACTTTCGCGACGAACGCGTGAAGCAGGTGGTCGGCCTGAAACTGCAACTCAAGAGCGCCGCCGGTTATGCGAAACCGGGCATGCCGGCCGACGGTGAGATTCTGGTCCAGGGAAACACCTGGCCTTCAACCACGCGACAAAAATAACGATGCAAGAGCGGAAAGATTCGCCGCCGGCGATTCAGGTCAAAGATCTCCACAAAGATTACGGCGCCACGCACGCGGTGCGCGGCATCGGCTTCAACGTAAACAAAGGCGAGATCTTCGGCATGATCGGGCCGGACGGCGCGGGCAAGACGACGACGTTTCAAATCCTCGCGGGCGTGATGGAAGCGACCAGCGGCGTCGCGCAGATCTTCGGCCAGCCGGCGCGCGCGATGCGCTCGCAGACCGGCTACCTGACGCAGGCGTTCAGTCTCTATCCGGATCTGAGCGTGAGCGAAAACATTCGTTACATCGGGGATCTGCGCCAGGTGCCGCGCGAGAAAATCGAGGAACGCGGCCGCCGTTATCTCGAAATGTTTGACATGGATCGCTTCACGGATCGGTTGGCGGGCCAACTGAGCGGCGGCATGAAACAGAAGCTGGCGCTCGCGTGCGCGCTCGTGCCCGAGCCGCGCGTGTTGTTACTGGACGAGCCGACCACCGGCGTCGATCCGGTTTCGCGCCGCGAGTTTTGGGACGCGCTGGCGCATCTCTCCGCTGACGGCCTGACGATTCTGGTCGCCACACCGTATCTCGACGAAGCCGAACGTTGTCACACGGTCGCGCTCACGCACGAAGGCAAGATCCACCTGATCGGCCCACCGGCTGAATTACGCCGGACACAAAACGCAAAGCGACTCGAGCTCACTACGTCGCAAATAGGCGAAGCCGAAAAACTCTTCGCCGGCGTCAGCGGACCGGACCAGGAGATCCTGGACGTCCAGCGGTTCGGCGATCGACTCGATCTGCTGGCGCGCGAACCAGATCGAGCCAAACAGATCGTCGCGGAGCAACTGAACAACGCTCATATTCAGTTCGACGAAATTCGCGTGGACGAGCCGACGCTCGAAAACACGTTCGTCGCTACGCTGCGCGGTCTCGGCGAAGAACCGCACGCGATTCCTTTTCCGCGGCGGCACGATCACTCGCACCTGCGCGGCCAGACGGCGATCGGCGCGCGCGATCTCGTCAAGACCTTCGGGTCGTTCACGGCCGTCGATCACGTCAGTCTGGAAATCAAATACGGCGAAGTCTACGGACTGCTCGGCGCGAACGGAGCAGGCAAGACGACGACGATCAAGATGCTCTGCGGCCTGCTGGAACCAAGCGCCGGTCAGATTCAACTGGCAGGAGAAACCGGCAGCTTCCGCTCCGCGGACGTGCGCATGCGCATCGGCTACATGTCGCAGAAGTTTTCGCTCTACAACGATCTCTCGATCAAAGAGAACCTCAACTTTTTCGCGGGCGTGTACGGTGTTCCCGACGACGAGCGCGAAGAGAAGCTGCGCTGGGTGCTCTCGTTCTCCGGTCTCGAAGGAAGAGAAAACCTGATTACCGGCAGCCTGCCGGGTGGTTGGAAACAGCGGGTCGCTTTCGGCGCGGCGATCATGCACGAACCTTCCGTGCTGTTTCTCGATGAGCCGACTTCGGGCGTCGATCCGCTCGCGCGCCGTGCGTTCTGGTCGATGATCAATCAACTCGCCGATGCGGGCTCGGCCATCCTCGTCACCACGCACTATCTCGAGGAGTCGGAGCAGTGCAATCGCCTCGGCATGATGGTCGCCGGCGAACTCGTTGCCGAAGGTCGGCCGGGCCAGATCAAAGCGGAACAGCAGGATCGGCTGTTTGAGTTCGTCGTCGATCAGCCGCAGCGCGCGAGCGATCTGCTCAAGCAGGAGCTGGACGGCTGGCGCGTTTCGCTGTTTGGCGATCGGCTGCATGTCATCACCAGCGACGAAAGCCAGGCACAACGAATCGCGGAGAAGTTGCAGGCGGAAGGAATTCGCGTGCTGACGATGCGCGAGTCGCGCTTCTCGATGGAAGACGTGTTCATCAGCACCGTCATGCAGGCCCAACAACGCGGAGCGGCAGCCTCGTAAATGCGACGCATCATCGCCCAAACTCGCAAGGAGCTGACGCAGATCGTGCGCGACTGGCGCACGTTGATCCTCGCGCTGATCCTGCCGCTGATCCTGCTGATGCTGCTGGGCAACGCGATCTCGCTTTCCGTGACCGACATGCCCATCGTCGTTCAGGATCTCGACGATTCGCCGTCTTCACGCGAGCTGATCAATGCGTTTCGTTCCTCGTTGACGCTGCGCGTCGTTTCGTGGCCCAGCGACAGGCAGCCGGTAGACGCGTTGACGACGAGCACGGCGCGGGCGGTGCTGATTATCCCGACGCATTTCGAACGCGATCTCAAACGCGGGGTCGATTCGCCGGTGCAACTCGTCGTCGACGCGGCGGACGCAAACACAGCGCGACTCACGGCTGGTTACGCGAACCAGATCATCGCTGCTCACAGTCGGGTTACGAATCCCACGGCGATTCAGCCGCCGGTTCGCGCGACGATTCGTCTTTGGTACAACCCGGACCGCTCGTCGAAGAAATTTTACGGCCCGGGCATTTTCGTGTTGGCGTTATCGATTTTTCCGCCGCTGCTCGCCGCGCTCGCGATGGCCAAGGAAGAAGATCAAAAGACGATTTTGCAGGTGTTCGTTTCCAACATTCCGGCGTCGGAGTTTCTGTTCGGCAAAGTGCTCGCGTTCATGACGGTGGCGCTCGGCGAAGCGGCCGTGATGATGGTGTTGCTGTTCACGTACTTCGGCTTGAGCTTCGCGGGGGATCCGACGCCGTTCATCGTCGCGACGATTCTTTACGCGTTCTGCGTCGCGTCGTTCGGCACGATGATCGGCGCCACGATCTCGAACCAGGCAGCGGCGATGCAAGCCGTCGCACTCGGCGGTTTCCTGTTGGTGTTTCTGCTGTCAGGCCTGCTTTATCCGATCGAAAACATTCCGGAATCGATTCGCTGGCTGTCGCACTTGATCTGGGGCCGCTACTACATCGAGGTCGTGCGCGACGCGTTTCTGCAAGGCGGCGGCTGGCCGGCGGTCTGGTACAAGACGCTCATCATCGGCGTGATCGGCGTGGTGTTTTTCCTGCTGGCGTGGCTGAACAAACATCGCATGCAACTGAAGTCATAAGAATGATCCGTCGTCTATTCAGAAAACTTTCCGGCTCGCGCGTCAGCGCTCTGTTTCGCAAGGAGCTGAACCAGATTCGGCGCGATCGCCGGCTCGCGCTGTCGCTGATCGTGCCGCCGGTGCTGCAACTGACGCTGTTTGGCTTTGCGCTCAGCGCGAAAGTCGAAAACATCCAGCTCGGCGTCGTCGATGAAAGTCAGACGAAAGAGAGTCGCGATCTGATTGCGGTGCTCACGGAAAGCAAGAGTTTCGAATCCGCCGGTTACTTCTTTTCAACCGAACGGCTGACCGAGGCGCTGAGTCGCGGTTCGGTCGTGGCCGGTGTGGTAATTCCGCAGGACTTCGCCCGCGACATTCAACGCGGCCGGCCAACCAGCGTCCAGTTTCTGCTCAACGCGACGAACGCAAACTCCGCGGCGATCAGCCAGGGTTACGCCGAAGCGGTGATTCGAAATTACAACGCGCGGCTGCAAAGCGAAGGCGTCCGTCCCGTGTTTCGCCGCCTGTCCAACGTGACGGAAGGGCAGATCACGTTGCATCCGGCATTTCTCTACAACCCGGGACTAAAAGATTCATGGTTCATCACGACCGGCGTGCTCGGGCTGCTGCTGATTCTCAACAGCTCGATCGTCGCGTCCGGCGCGATGGTGAAAGAAAGAGAAGCGGGAACGATCGAACAGTTGCTGATGTCGCCGGCGGGAACGACCGAAATCATCGTCGCGAAGATCGCACCGTTGTTCCTGCTGCTGTCGTTCATGATGTTTCTGGCGATCTTCATGATCAAGACCGTGTTCGGCGTGCCGTTTCACGGCGGCTTGCTGCCGGTGATCGGAGGCGGCGCACTGTGTGTTCTCGCCGGCATCGGCATCGGCACCGCGGTCGCGACTTTCAGCAAGTCAGCGCAACAGGCGCTGCTCACCGGGTTCTTTATCAATCCGCCAATGGTCTCGCTGTCCGGCGCGCTCAACCCGGTGGAGGCGATGCCGAAGTGGCTGCAGCCGCTGGTGGTCATCAATCCGATTCATCACTTCGGCGAGATCGCGCGCGGCAGCATGCTGAAAGGAAGCGGCCTCGACACGCTGTGGCCGAACTTCCTCGCGCTGTCCATTATCACGCTGGTGCTTTTGTCGGTGAGTGTCTGGCGTTTTCGCAAACAACTGAGCTGACATTCGAGGGAGGTAAACGTGGCCCGCATCGTCGTGCTTCTATTTTTTCTTTTTGCGCCCACGGTTTTGGCGCAAACGCCTGCGAGCGGAACGCAGTCGCCGCCAACGCAGGCCGCGCAGTTGCCGCTCTCCGGTCGCAACCCGCAAGGCACCGTGACCGCCAGTCAAACCGCAATTCCCGGCACCACCAACAGCATCAACACGATCAATCCGACGGTCCAGGTCCAGGGACCGTTTGCCGGCAGCACGTCGAGCGTCGCGAAGCTTCCCTTCTCCGGCAGGCTTTCACTGCGCGAAGCGGTGGACCGCGCCATCGAATTTAATCTCGGCGCGGTGGGGCTGACGCAAGCCGTGCGACAGGCGCGCGGCCAGACGAAGATCGCGCGCAGTGCGTTGCTGCCGAACCTGAACGCGAGCCTGAGTGAAACGGTGCAGCAAACGAACCTGCAAGCGCTCGGCGTGCACTTCGATCTTCCAATTCCCGGTTTTTCGCCGCCGACGATCGTTGGGCCGTTCAACTATTTCGACCTGCGCGCGAGCCTGTCGCAGACGGTCCTCGATCTGACGGCGCGAAACAACTACCGCGCGGCGAAAGAGCTGGCGCGCGCGAACGAACTGTCAGTCGAAGACGCGCGCGATCTGATCGTGCTCGCCGTCGGCGGCACTTACCTGCAAGTGATCGCGGCCAGATCCAGAATCGAGGCGGCCCGCGCGCAACTCACCACCGCCGAAGCGTTGTTCAAGCAAGCGTCGGAACAGCGCACCGCGGGCGTGGTCGCGCAAATCGATCTGAATCGCAGCCAGATTCAACTGCTCACGCAACAGCAGCGACTCGTTTCGTTGGAAAACGATTACGCGAAACTCAAAATTACGCTCGCTCGACTCGCGGGACTGCCACCGAACGAACAGTACGAGATCTCCGATGCGATTCCTTTTGCCGAGGCGCCGCCGCTGAGTTTGGCCGACGCCCTGCGGCAGGCGTTCGAACAGCGAGCGGATTTGAAAGCGGCGGAGGCGCAGGTGGAAGCGGCCGAACGGGCACGTTCCGCGGCGCGGGCGGAGCGGCTGCCGTCATTCGGCGTGCGCGCTGATTACGGCGTGATCGGCACGAATCCGTCGCAAGCGCACGGGACGTTTGCCGTCGCCGGAACGGTGCGCGTTCCGATCTGGCAGGGCGGCCGGGTCAAAGGCCAGACGGAGGTTGCAGACGCCGCGCTCGATCAACGCCGGGCGGAGCTCGATGATCTGAAGGGCCGCATCGAGAGCGAAGTGCGCAACGCGTATTTCGATTTGCAGGCAGCGGCGAGTCAGGTGGAAGTCGCACGGAAGAACATTCAGGTCGCGACGCAGAATCTGGACCTGACGCGGCAGAAGTTTGACGCCGGAGTCAGTGACAATGTTGAAGTGGTGCAATCGCAGGAAGCGTTGTCGACGGCGAACACGGATTACATCAACAGCGTGTTCGCGCACAACCTCGCGAAGTTGAGTCTCGCACGTGCGATCGGGCGCGCAGCAGAAGCGTTGCCGCGTTTCTTAAAGCTGCAGTGATCATCTTTGTTCGCTTTGGCATCTGTTTTGCCGGATTTACTCAACGGTAGTTGATTTTGTCTCGAAAGAATTCAACCTACTTAGTAGGAAAGACTCTTTGGATACAGATCAGCAAAAACGCAAGGAGGGAAACAAGGATGGCAAAACAAAACCAAGGAAACCAAGGTGGTGGCCAAGGTGGTAGTAAGCAGGCTGGCGGCCGGCAAGGCGGTGGCCAGGGCGGCGGCGGCCAAAAAGGTAACCAAGGTGGCGGCGGCGGCCAGAAAGGTGGCGGCGGCCAGGGTGGCGGTGGCGGTCGCGGCGGTAACCGCTAATCAGATCATTTGAGACTTCCTACGGTGAGCCACACAGTGAGACCTTGTGGCTCACCTTTTTTGTGCGTTAGCGATCATAAGAACCACGAGGTGATGAGCCCGATGCTGGCGGCGAAAACAGCGGCGGTCGTAAGCCAACCGAGTATGTTCATGCCGCGGCTGTTCACGCGGTTACCCATGATGCGGCGGCTGTTCGTCATCAGCATGATGAGCAACAGCAGCGGCGGGGTCGAGAAACCCTGCACGATACCCGAGTAAACCAGCGCTTTCATTGGATTGAACCCGAGAAAGTTGAGCGACATCGCGACCGCCGTAAACACGCCGATCACTGCGTAAAACTTCTTCGCCTCGCGCGGTTTCGCGTGCAGGCTGTGCTTCCAACCCATCACCTGACACAAGTCGTAAGCAGCGCCCGTCGTCATCACCGGCACCGCCAAAAAACCGACGCCGATCACTCCGAGGGCAAACAGTGTCGCCGCCGCTTTACCCGCCAGCGGCCTGAGTGCCTCTGCAGCTTCCGCGGCGGTGTTGATTTCGTGCGGGCCGGTCTTGAAGAGCGTCGCGCCCGTCGAAAGAATGATGAAGTACATCACGAGGTTCGAGAAAAACATTCCCGACACCACGTCCTTCTTTGTCTCCTGGAGCTCCTTGCGTGAAGCGCCCTGTCGATCGACGAGGCGCCGGCGGCCCATCGCGATCTCTTCTTCCACCTCCTGGTTCGACTGCCACGTGTACAAGTAAGCGGACAAGGTGGTGCCGATCACCGCGACAAGCAGCGACAGAAACGTCTGATCGAAATGAAACGTCGGAATCAAAGTGCCTTTGATAATCTCCGCGAGGTCGGGTTTCGCAAGGATGGCCGAACCGACGTACGCCAGCAGCGTGAGCGCAAGCCAACGAAAGATGTTGCGTATGAGCGTGTAGGAGCCCCACACCTGTAACGCAAAGATTGCTGCGGTGACGGGAATGATGATGAGCGGCGCCGGCACCGGCAACAGCACCTGAATCGCGGCCGCCATGCCACCGATGTCCGCGCCCGCTTCGATCGTGTTGCCGATGAGAACGCCGATCAGCGCCGGGTAGAGGATCCAGCGCGGATAGTGATCGCGGATAACGTGAAAAAGACCTTTGCCAGAGACCTGCCCTAACTTCGCCGACAGGTACACTACCGCACACATCATCGGAAACGTCACCGGCGCGGTCCAAAGAAACGCCGGACCGATAGCTGCGCCCGCACTCGCGTAAGTTCCGATGGCCGAAGGATCGTCATCGGCCGCGCCCGTGATCAGTCCGAGGCCGAGCGTCCGCAACACGCGTCCGCCACGTGATGATGAAGGTTTTTGCTCGAGTGGCTTGTCGGAGATTGGTGCCGGCTTACTCTCGGCGGCGGGCGCGCGTTTCGGACTGACCACGTTCTTTGTTCCCCCAGGCTCGTTCTGAACTATGAAGCGCGACTGACTGCAACCATCATTCCCTCACGCGCAGATCTGTGCTATCTGTGGTTGGCACCAGCGTTGCACAAAACACGGGAACAGAATCCGGCGACCCGAAAACATACGACGCCGGAGGAGTAATGCCATGAAATCACTTTGGGCGCTCCGCAACATTAGTTGGCTTCAGCTCGCGAAACGAGTTTGGAAGGAGATTCAGAACGACCGTGTGTTCGCGCGCGCCGCCGAGCTCTCCTACTACTTTCTCTTGGCACTCTTTCCGTTGCTGATCTTCCTGACGTCGTCGATCGGCCTCGTACTCGGCTCCGGCACCGGTACGCGTCACGCACTCTTCAACTATCTCGCGCGCGTTATGCCGCCGTCCGCGTTTCAACTGCTCGATACCACGATGTATGAAGTCACCGAGTCGAGTGGCAGCGGCAAACTCTCGTTTGGTTTCCTGGCGGCGTTATGGGCAGCGTCAAACGGCATGACGGCGATTACTGACTCGCTCAACACCGCTTACGATCTCGAGGAAAGCCGCCCGTGGTGGAAACAGCGGCTCGTGGCGATTGGTCTGACGGTGGCGCTGTCGGTCCTGATCATCGCGGCTTTGATCTTGGTAGTTGCCGGCGGAAACATCGGCGAGGGCGTGGCGAACCATTACGGCTTCGGTAACGTGTTCGCGATCGCGTGGAAGATCATTCAGTGGCCGGTCGTGCTGGGGGCGCTGATTCTGGCGTTCGCTTTGATCTATTACTTCGCGCCGGACTTTCGCGAGCAAGCGTGGAAGTGGCTGACACCGGGCGCCGCTATCGGGGTGGCGTTGTGGCTTTTAGTTTCGTTCGGCTTTCGCGTCTATCTTCAGTTTTTCGACTCTTACAGCAAGACGTACGGCTCGCTCGGTGCGGTGATCGTTTTGATGTTGTGGCTTTATTTCACGGGCGCGGCGGTTTTGATTGGCGGCGAGATCAATTCGGAGATTGAAAATGCGGCCGCCGAGAAAGGCGCGCCCGAGGCGAAGGAACGCGGTGAGAAAGCGCCGGACGAATCGCCTGCGCCGCAGCGTCAGAAAGGCGCGCGAATCGCGACGCCGGGATGAACGTTTGGTTCGAGCCGGCCTTCACGCACCAGTATCACTCCGTTCACGACGACAAACTGCACGCCGGCGCTCTGCTGCGCCGGCTTCTGAAAAGTGGCGCGGTCGTTAATCGTCTCCGGATCGAAGATCGTGAGATCCGCGTCGGCGCCAACGCGAATGCGACCCTTGTCTTTCATCGCGGGCACGCGACGCTCCAGTCTCTGCGCCGGCATCAACGTCATCTTCGTCAGCGCGTCCAGCAAACTCAGCGCGTGATCGTCGCGCACGTACTTTCCTAAAATCCGCGCATACGTTCCCGCCGTTCGCGGATGGCCTTTGCCTTTTTCCAGAATGCCGTCGCTAGCGATCATCGTCAGCGGATTCCGCAACGCTTCGAGCACGATCTCTTCGGTCATCGAGAAAACCGCGACCATGCCGCCCGTCCGGCGATACTTCTCAAACGTCTCTTTCGTGAGGCGCTCGCCGGTGGCGGCCCATTGCAGGTCTTTGTAGTCGATACCGAAAATTTCCTGCCAGCCTTCGTTGAAGATCGCCGACTTGATGTCGGTCATGCCGGCGATATACGGATAACACTCGGTGGTGACGTCCAGGCCGCGCGAGCGTGCTTCGCCGATCATCTGCAACAGTTTCGGCGTGGCCGGACCGCCGGTGCTGTGGACGTGGACCACGTGCAACGGCGCGCCCGTGATCGCCGCCGCTGAGAGTATCTCTTCCAGTGCCTGCACGCTGCTCGCCGGTTCTTTCGCGCCGGCGTTTCGCATGTGCACGTGACACGAAGCGCCGTAGCGCGCGGCCACCCGAAACATCTCCAGGATCTCCCAGTGCGAAGCTTGCGGCGTGTACTGAATACCGAAACCGACGGCGACCGCGCCGCGCTTCAAGCCCTGCTCGAGGCGTTGTTTCATGTCGGCGATTTCCGCGTCGGTGGCGGCGCGGCGCGCGGCTTCGCCGGTCGGCAGGAACGTCACCGGTTCTTTCATTGCGGCCATGCGCGCGGCGAGATGTCCGGCGCTGACGCCGTAGTTGATCAGCGACTTTCCTTCACGCTCAGCGTACCAGCGATCGACGTCGCCGGTGCCGACTTCGAGTTCGAGAGCGCTGGTCACGCCGTCGAGCGCTTTGAAGCGAAAGTTTTCTTCGTCCTGGCCGTGCTGGTGCAGATCGATGAAGCCGGGTGAGACAACGAGCCCGCGCGCGTCGATCGCGTGGCGACCGTTGAGACGATCGCGCGAGATCGATTTGATTTTGCCGTGCGTGATGCCGAGGTTGCGAACGGCGTCGGTCTTTGATTCGGGATCGATGACGCGGCCGTTGAGAATTACGAGATCGAAGGTTTCGGCGGTTGAAGAAGAAATCGACGTGATCATCAGCGCCAGCACAAGGAGGGGGACAACACGGATCATCGGCTTAATGAATCTTACCTCTACCCGCCACGCGCCAAACCGTCTCGACGCGCTCGCCGCGGACGCCGTAGATCTCGTCGTGCATGTTCACGGTGCTGCAAACGTGATTTGGAATGATCGCGAGGCGGTCGCCCACGCGATAACGTCGTTCGGAGCGCGCGAGATTCAAGTGACCGTGCTCTTCTGAAAAGCGTTCGATCTCGACGGCGGGATCGTCTTTCACCAGTCCGAAGCCGCGGCCGTCTTCAGCCTGATAGCGATCGGAAGAGAAAGTTTTTGAGCCGCCATCGACGGCTGCATGGCCGGAGACGCTCGTGCTCACGACCGTGACGAGCACCGATAACGCGCATTCGTCGAGCGAAGCAGCGGCGACGCCGGCGGTGTTGCGGTCGTTGAAGATGTAGGTGCCCGGCCGCGTTTCGTTCACGCCGTGAAAGAGATGCGATTCATAACGGCTCGGCGTCGAGCCACCGCTGATCGTTTTTAGCGGGATGTCGGCGCGGGCGAAAGTCTCCCGGCAGCGATCGAGCAGCTCGTTGACTTCCGCGCGCAGCATTTGCCGCTGCTCGGGGTCGACGCCGAAGTGGCCGGGAAAGAACATCAGGCCTTGAAAGTTTACGCCCGGTAATGAAGAGATTGTTTGCGCGAGTTTGAGCGCGTCGGTTTCGTTTGCGACGCCGCAACGCCCAAAACCGACGTCGAGTTCGACGAGAATGTTGACGTTTGCGCGGCTGCCGCGCTCGGAGAGAGCCGCCGAGATTCCGCGCGCCGCTTGTTCAGAGTCGAGCGCGACGGTGATCGTGGCGCGTTGCGCGAGATCGGCAAGGCGATGAGTTTTTAGTGGGCCGACGATGGGATACGCGATCAGGAGATCTGTCAGACCGGCGTCGATCATCACTTCGGCTTCGTCGAGCTTCGCGACCGTGATTCCAGTGGCGCCGCTCTCGATCTGCCGGTGCGCGAGTGCGGGGATTTTGTGCGTCTTGGTGTGCGGCCGGAGACGAAGGTTGTGCTCGCGACAATAATCCGCCATCCGCGACAGGTTTCGCTCCATCACGTCGAGATCGACGATCACCGCCGGCGTGTCGAGTTCGTTTATCAGCATCAGGGAACGATCGTGAACGCGGCGTCTCTTTTCACCAGCTTGCGCGTGACCATGTCCTTGATCTCGATGGCGGCGGTGTAATTGCCCGGTGACAGGCCGGTGAGCTTGATGTACTCGGCAAACGTCAGGTGCGGCACCGGCTGGTTCTCGAGGTCAGTCAAGACGTAATCAAACGGCTTCGTCGCCGGCTGTCCGTCCTTGAACAAGCGCGCCGTCACGCGCACCAACGGCTTGCCCGTATCGGGACTGTTCGCCGGACTGTAAACCGCGAGGAACATGATCAGATTATCCGCGGCTTGAAATTCACGCCGCGACGACGGCCGTATCTGCGTCCGATCGTGAATAAACACATCGCCCGGCTCGTCAGCCGCCAGCGACGGCAACCGCGCCTGCTGCACAAACCGGCTGAGCACCAGCGGCGTCGCCGCAAACTCCGCCTCCGCTTCCGGCACCACAAACTGCTCGCGCTTCGCGCTCGTTTTCCCCGACTGTCGATCGCGCACCATCAAATCAAGCGTGTACTCGCCCGGAGCAAGCACCATGTCCTGCCGGTAGAAAATGTTGTTGCTGACGATCGATTGATACTCGCTATCGCTCAGATTGACGTCGAAATTTCCCCCGAGCCGTGACAGCACTCGTTCCGATCCGGACTTCAACACGCCGAGCACTTCCAACTGCATCGAACGCTTGTCGCCCTTGCGCTCGAACGTCACCGCCGACGGCGGCAGCTCGATCGCCACCGGCACCGTGTACAAACCCTCGCGCGATCTGAACTGGCTCAACGAAACAAACACCGGCAACTCGGGATTCGTTTGCGCGGCCGCGAAACCACTCAACAGCTTTTTGTCAGCCGGCGACAGCAGCACGATCTCTTCCGGCGGAATCGCGTAGTAACCACTGCGCGAAATGATCTGCGTGTCGGGCCGGCGCACCTCGATCTTCACTTTGCGAAACGTCCCGTCGAAGTTCTGGTTCGTGCTGCGATAAGCGAGCGTGTAGCGCGCGTGGATCTCTTCATCGATTCGCTCGAGGCCCTGGCCGATGTCGTTGCTGCCCTTGAAAAATCGGCCCCCCGTGTCGCCGGAAAGGCGATAGAGAATGTCGTACTCGCGCGTCTGTCCTTCCTGCCGCGCGTAATCAAACTCTGTTTCGCCGCCGACGGCGCGGATTCGTTGCTCCTGACTCGTGATCGCGGAAACACCCGCGAGCGGTGTCGACGGCACCAGCGAACCCGAAGCCGGCGCTCCCGCGCGCAGTCCGGCCGAGTCGATGATGTAGATCGCGACGTTCGCGCGGTTCGCCATGTCGATCGTGCTTTGCACTTGCCAGTCGAGCACGGCCGGCGTCACGAATCCCTGCGAGAACAGCACCAAGGTCTTCTTGCCGGGAATCGGCCGAAGGCCTTCGGCGATCGCGGCTAACGAGGCCAGCACCGGTCGCGACTGTTGCAGACTCAACGCGGTGCGCAACTGTATGAACTGCGCCAGCACCCGTTCCGCGATCATTCTTTTCGCCGCCTCGGAGCCGGCGGCGACTGAGGTGATTGCCGGCGGCGTCGAGCCGGCCACTTGTTCGCGACGCGACTCGATGTTGCCAGCGATGTCTTTCGCCTCGAAGTTTTTTGACGACGGATTCAGGCCGGCGTCTTCAAGCGCCGCGATCAGCTTGGCCTTGTCTTGCGTGAACGGTTGCAGCATCCGCAAACCGTTCGTCACTGAAAACAATGCGACGATGTCGTTCTCGGTGATCTGTTCGCGAATGTACTTGAGCGTGCCTTCGCGTACCTGCTTGAGGTTGGTGATGTCGGTGCTTTGCGAATCGATCACGAGCGCGACGTAGTTTCGCGGCGCGCTCGACGACGGAGCAGTCGTGTTCGTCGTTGTCGTCGGTGCGGCGGCAGCCGCAGCACTCGCGATCTTCGTTTCGTTTCGCATCAACGGCGCATCGAAGAACTCGATCTTCTGCGGCACGCCGTTCTCCGTGATCGTGAAGTCGTCCGCTTTCAGATCTGAGACGTACTTGCCCTTTTTATCTTTGACCATTACGTCGATGTTGACGAGATTCGATTTGACTTTAACGACATCCTCTTGCTGACCAACAGCCACGGATGAACTCGAAACCAGAATCAGAATAAGAAGGGCCAGGTACTTCATTTTGCTAACCTCTGCCGACTCCGAGCGCATCGGCCACGCGATTGATATAGTTGAACCACGACGCGATCAACGTGATCTGGAGAATCCCTCTGTCGTCAAACCCGACTGCACGTAAACGTTCGTGATCCTTCGGCGAGATCCGCGTCGCATCGCGCGTGATCTGCACGACATAGTCCAACATCGCTTTCTCTTGGTCTGTGATCGGCGCCGAAGCGTAGTCTTCTTCCAGCGCCGCCACCAACTTCTCGTCCAAAGTCACTCGACGCAGAAACTCTGCGTGCGACTCGATTCAATAATGGCACCGGTTCGTGACGGAAACGACCGTCGTGATCATCTCGTGCTGGCGCCGCGTCAGCGGCAGCTCGGGCGACATCAACGAGCCGAAGGTCGCAAACGCGTGATACAGCGCCTGCGGAATCAAACTGTGCGACGCCACGATGCCCGCGGTTTCGCCGTCGGCCGTCGGATGCACCGGCGTCGCATACTCTACGGGGTAGAGCTCGCGTTGCGATTCGACCGCCTTGCGCACCGCTTCGTCCTCGGTAGTCGCGACGGTTTTAATCCAGGTCATAACTTCTTTCTCCAACCTTTCCCACGAAACGTTTGTGACGAAACACGAATAAATAAAACGGCAGCCCGAGCGAGACAACCGCCACGCCGAGAAACGCCTGCTTCGGATTATTGCCGGCCAGCAGCACGAGCAGGAACGCTATCAGGACGAGAAAAACGAGCGGCGTCACGGGATAACCCGGCGTCAGATAACCAATCTGCCGGCGCAACGAGCTGCGGCGCAGCTTGAACAGCGCGGCTATTGTAAGCGCGACGAAGAGGATTACGACAAACATGAAATAAGAAATGATGTCGTTGAAGTTGCCGAGTATGACGAGGACCGAAGCCAGCGACGCTTGCAGCGCGATCGCGAACGCCGGTGTCTCGAAGCGGGGATGAATCGCCGCGACTTGCGGAATAAACAAACCGTCGCGCGCCATCGCGAAGTAAACACGCGGCGCTGACATCACGATTGCCGCCAGGCTGCCTAAGACGGCGACGATCACGATCAAAGAGAACACGGTCCCGCCCGCGCGTCCGAACAAAACTTCACCCGCTTGCGCTGCGAACGTCTCGCCCGAGGTGACCTGTTCGAGTGGAACCAGATACACGAAGACGAGGCTTGTCAGGATGTAAACGATCGTCACGACGATCACGCCGAGCGTGAGTGCGCGCGGCAGAGTCCGCGCGGGATCTTTCACCTCTCCGGCAACTTTGCCCAGGTCCCACCAACCGGCGAAAGAAAAGAACGCGCCGACGAGTCCGCCGGCGAGTGCGCCGATCAGTGGCGGCGAGTTTGGCTGACGCGCGACGAACGGGGTGAAGTTTGACCAGTGGCCGAGTTGAAAGCCGACGCCCCAAAGGATCACAAAAGCGAGCAGACCGAGTTTGAGAAACATCAACGCGCGCACGAACCACGCGCCGAGTCGCACGCCGCGAATGTTGACGAGCGCGAGGGCGATGATGGTTGCGATGGCGAGAAGTTTCGTGCCCCACGGCGTGAGCGGAATGATGTAGCCGGCGTACGTCGCAAGGCCGACGGAGAGTGCGGCGGTCAAGCCGGGGTCCATGACGAGAAACGCCATCCAGCCGTACATGAAGGCGACCGCCGGCCCATACGCCTCGCGCAGGTAAACGTAACCGCCGCCGGCTTCGGGATAGCGGGCGGTGAGTTCGCCGTAACAGAGCGCGCCGCAGAGGGCCATCGCGCCCATCGCGAGCCAGACGACAAGCAGCCACAGCGGCGAGCCGAGCTGTTTGGCCATACCCGCGGGTGTCAGAAAAATTCCCACCGCGATCACCTCGCCGACCACCAACGCCGCCGCCGTGCGCAATCCGATTTGTCGTCTCAGCTCAGCCACAGATTTTCACAACGTCACGCGGGCGGCGAATTGGAAGGCGCGCGGGCCGCCGGAACCGAACACGCCGCCCGCCGTGCTCACCGGTTGACCAAAACTCGACGAACGCAGGAACCCCGCACTGCTCGGATCGCTGCTGTCGCGAACCAGCACGTTACTGAAACCGGAATAGTTCACGTTCGAAACGCCGAGCACGTTCGTCACGTTGAAAAGATTGAATACCTCCGCGATCGGCTCGATCGTAAACCGCTCGCCGACTTTGAAAACTTTCGACACGCGCAGATCGAGCGACGAGAAACTGTCGCCGAGTTTTAGATCGTCACGCACGAGCGGCAGCAACACGCGTGGGTTGAACCCGGTGCTCGGGTCGGCGTGCGGACAGAGCGAACCACCCGCCGCGTTAATCTGCGCCAGCGCCGCGTTCAACTCCGCGCCCGTATGAAACTGCCGCGCGCCCGCATTTCGCTGCAACTCACAAACGCGCGAACTGCCGTCCGGCAGCAAGATATCGAGCGGCACGCTCGACGCGAGCGTCAGGATTGGCGACACACGAACACCCTTCGGCAGTTGAAACAAACCCGACAGACTGAACCGGTGCCGCTGATCGTTTGGCGTCGGCCCATACTCCCGGCGCAGGTCGTTCGAATCGATCGGGCCGTTGGAAAACGGGATCTGATCGTCGTTAGCGTAGTTGAAAGCGCGCGACAACGTGTACGACGCACGGAACTGAAAATGGTGCGCGAAGCGTTTCTCCAAACTCACGAGCAGACCGTCGTACTTCGTCCGCACACTCGATTCGAGGTTCTTGACGATGTCCGGGCCACCGACGACGGGATTTAAAGGCACAGTGCCGATGATGCGGCCGATGATGAAGTGCGTGCCGAAGTTGCGCACGTAATCGGCGCGGACGACGAAATCGCGGCCGAGCTCCCGCTGCACGCCGGCGTTCATCTGCTGGACCATCGGGTTTTGCAGATCGTTGTCGATGATGTTGATGCCGCCGGCGCCCGCGCCGGGCAGCACGAATCCCGTGAACGGATTTGCGAGCGTCGGTGCCGGCGGCGGAAAAATCCCGTTGACAGGATCGAACAGAAACTGCGGCGGAATGAAGAACAGGTTGCCGGCACGAACTTCGACTGGCAACGCACGCCCGTCGAGTCCGCGTTCGAGCGTTTGAATCTCGAGCGTCACGCGGTCGTAGTAAATTCCGTAGCCGCCGTGAATACTCGTCTTGCCGTCAGCCGTAGAAAAATTGAAGCCGACGCGCGGCGCGAAATTGTTCTTGTCCCGGGTTCTGTGGCCGTGCACGAACGGCAGAATCAACGGATTTAGCTCGTCAACCCGGCTGACGTTTTTCACGTCCGTGTCGAGCTCGTAGCGCAAGCCGAGGTTCAGAGTGAACTGGCGATGCACGCGCCAATCATCCTGCACGAAACCCGCGAGATAAGTGTTGTCGGTGTCGGGCAAGACGAGCGAACGATCAGGCACGCCGCTCCGCAGCGTCACGGCAAACAGCAGATCGTTGTCATCGACGTGCCCGTCGTGATTGCGATCGAAGTCCGGAAAGTCTTCGATCAGCTCGATGCGTCCCTGCTGAAATACTTTCAGATCGAGATCCGACTCGACGCGCTGCACTTCACCACCGATCGAGAAAGTGTGATTGCCGCGGGTCGTCGTGTAAGTGTCGCTGAACTGCAGCCGGCGTTGCTTCGTCTGTTGCGGAACGCGAAATGACGCGCCGTCCTGCAAACTCGGAAACGTAAGCTGCGGGCCGGGCGCGACCGGCAAAGTGTCGTTGAGGAAAGTGCCGAAGCTGAACCTGAAGTTGTTGATGTCTTGGTTCGAAATAACGTGCGAGTAGTTTGCGACAAAAGTGTTCGTCCGGTTCAGACTCGACTGTCTTTGCGACGCCGAACCAATCGCACGCACGAGCGTACTGGCGGTGATTCCATTCTCTCGCTGAAACGAGTAACGGAAATTCAAGACGTCTTTAGCCGTGGGCGACCAATCCACGCGGTTCGTGGTGAGAAAGTCGTCCAGCGGCGCGCCGGCGAAGTCGCGCCTTATCGAACGGGTGGCAAAATCGCGCGCACCGACCAGCACCACGCCGTCCTGGTTGCGATACTCAAACGAACCAAAGAACCACGCGCGATCCTGTTTGATCGGCCCGCCGAGCGCGAACGCGTACTGCTGCCGATCGAACGGCGGCGTGCGGCCGAAACTGCGATCGAAAGTCGCGGGCAATGCTTGCAGTTCGCGATCGCGAAAATAGAAGGACCCGCTTCCGTGCAGATCGTTACTCCCCGCTTTCGTCACGACGTTCACGACCGACGATCCTGAGCGCCCCAACTGCGCTGAGAAGCGGTTCGTAGCGATCTGAAACTCCTGAATCGCTTCCTGCGAAATGTTCTGGACCGGCCCGCCCACAACGTCGTCGTTGTTGTCAGCGCCGTCGATGGTGACGTTGCCGCCGCGTCCGAGTTGTCCGGCCGAGGAGATGACGACGGTGTTGGTCTTGGTCGGATCGAAGTTCGGCGCGGGCGCATTGCCGGGAATCAACAGCGCGAGCTCGAGGAAGTTGCGGCCGTTGAGCGGCAGACTTTCGACTTCGCGCGAATCAACAACGCCCTGCACCAGCGAGGCGGTGTTGTCGATCAGGGTACGTTCAAGTCCGCCGTCGTCAAGGGTTACGGTTGCAGTCATGGCGCCGACCTCGAGCCGTACGTTCAGCGTCACTGACTGGCCGACATTCAGCGGGACTTTGCTCACTCGTGTGAGAAATCCCTTGGCTTCGGCGCGGAGCTCATACTCACCGGGCACCAAGTCTGTAAGCACATACAAACCCTGATCGTTGGAGATGGTCTCACGTCGAATACCGGCCGCTTCGCGCGTGGCCGTTAGCTTCACTCCGGCCACGACGGCGCCGTGAGGATCGGTGACCGTGCCGTTGAGCGTCGCGCGCGCGGCTTGCTGGCCCAAGGCAGGTGCTACGAAACAAACAAGGAACACGCCGACAGCGAGGGAATGCGATAATGCAGGGGTCATTACTGATTCCTTTCAGTTTTTCTCTTGCTTGTGCCTTTTTGCGGCTAAGAGCCAATGCAGCGTGCTACCTGCTCGTAAATGCGAGCGACTATCTCCCGGGCCTTGTTCTCACTTTGCGACTCCGCGACGATGCGCACAATCGGTTCCGTGTTTGAGCCGCGCACCAGAAACCAACCTTCGGGCAATGTCACCTTCACGCCGTCGCGCGTGTCGAGGGGAAACTTTTCATACTCCTGTCGCAGGAACCGCAACACCGCCGGAATCTTTTCGGACGGGCAAACTATCTTCTCCTTCACGACCGTGTAGCGTGGGAATTCGTCGAGCAACTGAGTCACCGTCTTGCCGGAATCCGCGAGCAGATGAAGCACCAGCGCCATGCCCACCAAACTGTCGCGCGCGAAGTTGATGCGCGGATAGATCACGCCGCCGTTGCCCTCGCCGCCGATGACGGCGTTCTGCTGCTGCATCTTGTCGGTGACGTTCACTTCGCCGATCTTCGTCAGGAACAACGGACAGTCGAACTTCTTCGCCACGTCTGCGAGCGCTGAGGTGGTTGAGAGGTTCGCGACGACGGGACCGGGCTCGCGCCCGAGCACGTAAAGCGCAGCGAGCACCAGCGTGTAGTCTTCGCCGATCGGGATTCCCTGCTCGGAAACGATCGCGAGGCGATCGGCGTCCATGTCCTGCGCGAAGCCGACGTCTGCGCCGTGCTGCTTGACTGCCTCACAAAGCGCGCCGAGGTTTTCCGGCAGCGGTTCCGCCGGACGCGGAAACGATCCGTCGGGCGTGACGTTGATCGGAACCACTTCCGCGCCAAGCGCCTCGAGCAGCTTTGGCCCAACAATCGAACCGGCGCCGTTGCAGGAATCGAGCACCACCCGAAGCCGTCGCTTGCCGGGCGGCAATGTTCCGAGGGCATCAATCACGGCTTTAATGTGCGCGTCACCCGCTCCGTCCACCTCTTCTACCGAGCGGATCTCTTCGCCGCTGACTTTCGTGTACTCGCCCTGGTGATAGATATCGAGCAGCTCGCGCGCCTGGCCGCCGTCGAGAAAAAGCCCGTTCGCGCCGATAAACTTCAGCGCGTTCCACTCGGCCGGATTGTGACTCGCGGTGATCGCGATGCCGCCGTTTGCCTTGCGGCGACGCACCTGCATCTGCACGGTGGGCACGGGACAAACACCGACGTCGAGCACGCGTCCGCCACTCGAGAGAATGCCGGCGATAACCGCATGCTTCACCATCTCGCCTGAGGTGCGCGGATCGCGGCCGACCACGATCGTGCCCGAACCGGTGTGCGTCCCAAACGCTTGCGCAAAGCGCGTCAGCAGTGTCGGCGTCAGTGATTGGCCAATCACGCCACGCACGCCCGAGATGCTGATCTTTAACGTTGGTATCGCTCGCATTTGTTTTCAGCCGCAAAGAGGCACAAGAAGCACAAGACAGTTAAGAGAAAGCCTTCTACCATTTCTGTATACGTGCATTTTTGCCGTTTGTGCCTTTTGTGCTTCTTTGTGGCTCAGCTCCTCACGCGGTCACGCGTCCAATCCAAAAGCTCCGCTGCGTTCCCCTTCTCTTTCGCCTCGACGATGATGCGAACGAGCGACTGCGTGTTCGAGGCGCGCACGTGCACCCAACCGCCGGCCACACTCACCTTCACGCCGTCGACCGCATCGAACGCGAGTCCTTCTGCTTCCACCGCCGCCCGAAACTCCTGCAACACGGAATAAAGGCGGTGCGGCTCGATCGCCAGGTCGTGCTTCAGCGTCACCAGCCGCGGCAGGTGTTCGGCTATCGTCGAGATCTTTTCGTTCGTCTCAGCGAGGTGTTCGAGTATCAACCCAATCGCCGCCGCGCTGTCGTGCGTCCGGTGGACTTCGGGGACCGTGACACCACCACTTCCTTCACCGCCCAAGACGCCGTTGTGTTCCAGCAGGCCTTCGGAAATATACGCCTGGCCCACCGGCGTGCGCACAACGCTTCCGCCGTGGTGTGAAGCGATGCAATTGATCGCCTGCGTCGTCGAAACGTTCGTCACGACCGTGCCCGTCTGTTTGCGCAAACGGATCTCGGTCGCAAGCGCGAGCGTCATCTCTTCGGAAAGCGGCTCGCCGCGATCAGTCACGATGCCCAACCGTTCGCCGTCAGCGTCGTGGGCGAAACCGATGTCGGCGTGACCGGCTTTCACGACGGCGCAGAGTTGGGCCATCGTGGCGGGCTTCGGTTCCGGCGCGTGCGGAAACGGCGCCGTAGGATCGTTGTTCAGCGCCAGCACTTCGCAACCGAGCACTTCCAGCCAGCGCGGACTCAACAACGAACACGCACCATTACAACAATCGACGGCCACGACCAGCCGTCGCTTTCGGATCGCCTCTCCCGCAAACGCTCTTTGCAGTGCTTCAATGTGTTTCGGAATGGGATCCGCATACGCAATGGACGACCTGATCCCGGTCCAGTTCGCTTTTAAAAACTCGCCCTGATGAAAAATGTCGAGCAGCTCCTCGGCCTGCGTCGGGTTGAGATAAAGGCCATCGCCCCGCACAAACTTCAGCGCGTTCCACCGCCACGGATTGTGACCGGCCGTGATCGCAATGCCGCCATCAGCTTCGAGCCACTTCACCGCCAACTGCATGCTCGGCGTCGGACAAATCCCGACGTCCACCACTTCGCAACCCGCCGCGAGCAGACCTGCGAGCACTGCCGAACGAATCATCGGCCCGGAAGGGCGCGTGTCGCGGCAAACGAGTATGCGGCCGCCGTCGAGATAAGTGCCGAAAGCCTGGGCAAACTCGACTGCCAACTCGGGCGTGAAGGTCTCGCCTACAATTCCGCGGACACCGGTGATGCCGATTTTCAGGGGTTTCATCTGCTTGAAGCGACTTAATTGTACCTCACGACATAAGTCCTTAGACAGTGTAAAATCCGCCAACTATGAGACTGATCCCAAAAATCTCCGCCCTGTTGACCTTGCTCGTGGTCGTCGCGAGTGTTCACGCGCAGCAACGTACCCTCGCCGAACGACTCGGCTACCCACGCGACGCGAAACTGATCATCGTGCACGCCGACGATCTCGGGATGGCGCATTCCGTCAACCTCGCCACAATTAAGGCGTTTGAAACCGGGCTCGTAAACTCGGGCAGCATCATGGTGCCCTGCCCGTGGCTTCCCGAGATCGCCGCTTACGCTCGCGCCAATCCGCAGGCTGATCTTGGTTTGCACCTGACGTTGACGAGCGAGTGGACACAGTTTCGCTGGGGTCCGGTGTCGTCGAAAAATCGCGTCGCGTCGTTGCTCGATCCGAACGGTTACTTTCGTCTGACGGAGACCGAGGCCGCTAAATCCGCGGATCCGAAAGAAGTCGAACTCGAGATCCGCGCGCAGATCGAACGCGCCAAATCGCTCGGCATCGTGCCCACGCACCTCGATTCGCACATGGGCACGCTCTACCAGAGCAAAGCGTTGTTCGAAGTGTTTCTGCGGGTCGCGCGCGAATACAAGCTGCCAGTGCGCGTTGCGAAGGCGTGGTTTACTCGCGCCGACTTCCTGCCGGAGGTGATTACTCCGACGGACGTCTTTATTGATCGCGTGCTCGACATCAATCCGAGCGTCGCGCCGGAGGACTGGGGCAAGTTTTACAGCGACGCGCTGCGCAAGCTCGAACCGGGCGTGACCGAGATCGTGATTCATCTCGCTTACGACGACGCGGAGATGCGCGGCGCCACGTCAGACCATCCGAACTGGGGCGCGGCCTGGCGGCAGCGCGACTTCGAATTCTTCACCAGCGACACCTTTCGCAAAGTGCTCGCCGAAAATCAGATCAAGCTCGTCACCTGGAGAGAGGTCGGAAAATTAATCGCGAAGTGAGCCGGTGGTCTCCTTTCCAATCTTTTCGCGCGTTATTGATTGTGGAAAGGAGAGCTTTATGAAACTGATTGAAAGAGCAATCGCGCTGGCTGCGCTGATTCTGCTCGTCACCGTGTCGTCTGCTTATGCGCAGACTGACCGCCAGACGCTGGTCAACATCCCGTTCAATTTCACCGTCGGTGAGAAGGCGATGCCTGCGGGCGAATACCTGATTCGGCGCAACCGAAAAGATTCGGACACCGTGTGGGTCATCCAGAACAAGGAGTCTGGCGAAGCTGCGCTGCTCCTGACGAGGTCCGTGCGCGCGACCGAAACCCAGCAGAACGCGAAGTTTGTTTTCCGCAAGTACGAAGATCTTTACATCCTTGCGGAGTTCTGGGCTGCCGGAACAAACAGCGGCCGTGAGATTCAAGTCACCGATCGCGAGCGCGCGTTGGCGAAGGCACTCGCAGTGGCGCCGCAGGTGCACGTGCTGATCGATCGCGGCGGGCGGTAAGAGTTTAGATTTTCTGACTGGGCCAACCCGAACTAGACCAACTTAATCACCCTCAGGGCTCCGGCAGCAACCGGGGCCCTTCGTTTTCTGATTCGTAGTACACTACGCCGCGTGACCACAGAAAACTTCTCGCGCCGTCAGTTCTTGAAACTCGGCGGCTTCGGCGTAATGGCCACAGTCAGCTTTCCAACTGCTGCATCACTCAACCAGGACCGTTTGCTCTGGGTCGGTACTTACACCTCGGGTAAGAGCGAGGGCATTTACATCTACGGCCTGTCCCCGACTGGCGCGTTGCATCAGATCGGCTCGGTGAAATCCAGTAACCCGTCCTTTTTAGTCGTCAACCCGGGGCGGTTCTTGTATGCAGTTAACGAAGTGAGTGAACTGGACGGGAAACCAACCGGCGGCGTGAGCGCCTTTGCGATCGGCTTCGAGCCCACGCGGCTGACTTTCATCAACCAGCAACCCACCGAAGGCGCCGACCCTTGTCACCTGAGCTTCGACCGTAAGCGTGAGCACCTGCTCGTCGCGAACTACACCAGCGGCAACGTCGCGGTGTTGCCGATTCGGCCGGATGGTAGTCTTGGTCCGGCGGTCGACGTCGAGCAACACGAAGGTTCTGGTCCACGCGAGCAACAGAAAGGACCGCACGCGCACTGCATCAAGCTGGACCGGGCCAATCGGTTCGCGTTCGCGGCGGATCTCGGAAACGATAAGGTCATGATTTACCGGTTCGATCCGCTCAGCGGCAAACTCGAACCGGCGACGCAACCGTCGGCCACAGTTCATTCCGGCGCCGGCCCACGACATCTGACGTTTCATCCGAACGGCAAGTTTCTTTACGTCATCAACGAGCTCGACTCATCGCTGACCACGTTCAAATACAACGCCGCGCAAGGCACGCTCACGGCGTTTGAATCCGTCTCGACCCTGCCGCGCGACTTCACCGCCCAGAGCTTCTGCGCCGACGTTCACGTCTCCCAGACAGGCCGGTTTCTTTACGGCTCGAATCGCGGTCACAACAGCATCGTGGTCTTCGAGATCGATGCGCGTGACGGAAGGCTGAAGCTCGTCGAGCACGTTTCGACCGAAGGCAAGTGGCCGCGAAACTTTGTTATCGATCCGTCGGGGCGGTTCCTGCTGGTGGCCAACCAGCACACCGATAACGTCGTGGTGTTTCGCATCGACGCGCAAACCGGGCGGCTCACGCCAACGGGCGAGTCGGCGGAAATTCCCACTCCAGTCTGTCTCCAGTTTCTTTAAGCCACAAAGAGGCACAAGAAGCACAAGAAGGACAGAACTTCCGGAGCGGAACACCTTTACTGTCCTGGTGCTTTTTGTGCCTCTTTGTGGCTGTGTTTCGGCTACAATAGCGCCGTTCAAATAACCCTGCCTGAGGAAAGCAAATAGATGAGAAACCTGACCCGTGCCCTGGGGGTGGTTAGTCTTTCACTGTGCTTCGTGCTCCAGCCCACCATCGCGCAAACACAAGCCGGTATCGTTGACAGCGACGAGTTTTTCCGTCGTGCGGCCACGGCTCCAACGCTGCGCGATCACTCGCAACAAATCGAAGCGCTGCTCAAACGCATGACGCTGGAAGAGAAGGTCGGCCAGATGACCCAACTCGCCATCGGCATGATTGCGGCGGGCAGCGATCAGAACTTGAAGATCGATCCTGAGAAACTGAACAAGGCCGTGGTGAAGTACGGCGTCGGCTCGATTCTGAACGTCGCCGATCAGGCTTTGACGGTCGATCACTGGCACGAAATCATCGGTCAGATTCAGGCCTCCGCGAAAAAGACGCGCCTCGGCATTCCCGTCATCTACGGCATCGACTCGATTCACGGCGCGAACTACGTGCAAGGCGCGACACTCTTCCCGCAGGAGATGGCGATGGCCGCGACGTGGAACCCCGAGTTGATGCGACACGCCGCGGAGATCACTGCCGCCGAAACGCGCGCCGCCGGCATTCCGTGGAGCTTCTCACCCGTTCTCGATCTCGGCCGCAATCCGCTGTGGCCGCGTTTCTGGGAAACGTTCGGCGAAGATCCTTATCTTGCGAAAGTGATGGGCGTCGCCTTCACGCGCGGCCTCGAAGGTTCTGACGTCTCTTCGCAAACGCAGGTCGCGGCAAGTTTGAAGCATTACATGGGCTACAGCTTTCCGCTCACCGGCCGCGACCGCACGCCCGCTTGGATTCCGGAAAATTACCTGCGCGAATACTTCCTGCCGACGTTTGCGACGGCAGTGAAAGCCGGCGCGCGCACGATCATGGTCAACTCCGCCGAGATCAACGGCGTCCCCGGTCACGTTAATCAACACCTGCTCACCGGCATTCTGCGCGACGAACTCGGCTTCAACGGTTTCGTCGTCTCCGATTGGGAAGACATCAAGAAGCTGGTCACGTTCTGGCGCATCGCGGCCACTGAAAAAGAAGCGACGCGGATGGCGGTGATGGCGGGCATCGACATGAGCATGGTGCCGAACGATTATAGTTTTGCCGATCACCTGGTCGCGTTGGTCAAGGAAGGCGCGGTGCCGCAGTCGCGCATCGATGAAGCAGTGCGGCGCATCCTGCGGGTGAAGTTTGAACTCGGCTTGTTTGAGAATCCGGGGCCGAATCCGGCGCTGAAAGGAAACTTCGCACGTCCGGATGCGCGGCAGGTCAGTCTCGCAGCCGCACGCGAGTCGATCACGTTGCTCAAGAACGCGAACAACGTTTTGCCGCTGGCGAAGACGGCGAAGGTGCTTCTCACCGGACCGACGGCTGATTCGCTGATCTCGCTGAACAACGGTTGGACCTACGTCTGGCAAGGATCCGAACCTTCGCTTTATCCGAAAGACCGCGACACGATTCGCGGCGCCATCGAAAAGAAGGTTGGCGCGGCTAACCTAACTTACGTGCCCGGCACGAAGATCACGCGACCCGCCAACTCAACTTCAAACAACACGCCGACCGATCAGGAAGAGGAGGTCGACATTCCTGCCGCGGTGCGTGCGGCGCAGGCTGCCGACGTCGTGGTGCTCGCGCTCGGTGAAGGTTCGTACTGCGAGACGCCCGGCAACATTACCGACCTGACGATCGGCGAACCGCAGCTCAAGCTGGCCGATGCCATCATCGCCACCGGCAAGCCAGTCGTCCTGGTGCTCGTCGAAGGACGCCCGCGCATCATCAATCGCATCGCGGATCGCGTGCCGGCGATCGTGATGGCCTACAATCCGAGTAACGAAGGCGGCACCGCGATCGCCGACGTTTTGTTTGGGGACGTGAATCCCAGCGGCAAGCTGCCGTTCACCTATCCGCGCACGCCAAACGGACTGATCAATTACGATCACAAACCGTTCGAGACTGAGAACACCGCGTTTGGCAACATGGCTTTCAAGCCACAGTTCGATTTTGGACAGGGATTGAGTTACACGACGTTCGGTTACAAAGATCTTCGGCTGGATCGGTCCACGATTTCTGCTAACGACGAGCTGACGGTGACAGTGACGGTGACGAACACCGGGCAGCGTGCGGGCAAAGAAGTGGTGCAGCTTTACGTGAGCGATCTGGTTGCGTCACTCTCGCCGCCGGGGCGACGGCTGAGAAGGTTCGCGAAAGTCGATCTCGCGCCGGGGCAGAGTCGCACGCTGACGTTCAAACTGCGGCGTGAAGATCTGTCGTTCACCGGCGCCGACAACAAGCCGACGGTTGAACCGGGCGAGTTTGACGTGAAGATTGCCGACCTGAGTCAAAGGTTCACACTGCGATGAGAAAACGGGTAGCGGTTCGTCTTTTAGTAGGGATTTTTTTGATCTGTAGCGCAGTTTCAGTGGCTGTGGCCCAGCAGTCGGCGCTGCTACAACACAATCTGATGCCGGTGCCGGCCGCGGTCAGCTTCACCAAGGATCGGCTCACCATCGACAGCTCGTTCAAAGTCGCGACGCGCGGACATTCGGACGCGCGTCTGCAAGCGGCGATTGCGCGGTTCGTCAAACGTCTCGAAGGCCGCACCGTGCTCTCGTTTACTCCCGGTCTCGCGCCGGACGATCAGATGACGACTTTGGTCGTCGCCTGCGACGGTCCGGGACAGGAAATTCCCGCCCTCAACGAGAACGAGAGTTACCGGCTCGACATCACCGATCGTCAGGCGCTGTTGAGTGCGCCCACCGTCGTCGGCGCGATCCGCGGACTCGAAACCGTTTTGCAGTTACTCAGTGCCGATCGCGGCGGTTACTTTCTGCCCGGGGTCAAGCTCCAGGACCAGCCGCGCTTTCCCTGGCGTGGTTTACTGATCGACGTCGGACGCCATTTCGAACCGCTGGAAGTGTTGAAGCGCAACCTCGATGGGATGGCGGCATTGAAGCTGAACGTGCTGCATTGGCACCTCACCGAAGACCAGGGCTTCCGCGTTGAGAGCAGGAAATATCCGAAGCTGCATCAGCTCGGTTCAGACGGCAATTACTACACGCAGGAACAGGTCAAGGACGTCATCGCGTACGCGCGCGATCGCGGCATCCGTGTCGTGCCGGAGTTTGACATTCCGGGTCACAGCACGAGCTGGCTGGTCGGTTATCCCGAGCTCGGCAGCGCGCCTGGCCCATACACGATCGAACGCCGCCCGGGAATCTTCGAGCCCTCGCTCGACCCGACGCGCGAAGAAGTCTACAAGTTTCTCGACGGCTTTCTCGGCGAGATGGCGGCGCTCTTTCCCGACGCGTACATGCACATCGGCGGCGACGAGAACGAAGGCAAACAGTGGGACCGCAATCCTGCGATTCAGGCCTACATGAAGGCCAAAGGAATCAAAGACAATCACGCGCTGCAAGCCTACTTCAACACGCGGCTGCTGAAGATTCTCGAAAAGCACGGCAAGAAGATGATCGGCTGGGACGAGATCCTGCAACCCGAATTGCCGAAGGACGTCGTGATCCACTCGTGGCGCGGCACCGCGGCTCTCGCCGACGCCGCGCGCAAAGGCTATGACGGCATACTCTCGAACGGTTACTACATCGATCTGATGCAACCGGCTTCGCAACACTACGTCGCCGATCCGCTGCCGGCGGACAGCACGCTCACGCCCGAAGAGGCGCGACACGTGCTCGGTGGCGAAGCAACGATGTGGGGCGAGTGGGTCACGCCGGAGACGATCGATTCGCGTATCTGGCCGCGCACGGCGGCGATCGCGGAACGACTCTGGTCTCCGCGCAGTGTCAACGACGTCAACGACATGTATCGACGCCTGGCGGTGATCAGTTTGCAGTTGGAAGAGCTGGGCCTGACGCACAAGAAAAACCAGGACATGATGCTGCGCCGGCTGTTGCGCAGCGACGACATCGGGCCGCTGCGCACGCTCGTTTCGATTCTCGAACCGGTGAAGGAGTATCGCCGTTACGAACAGCGCCCGCAGACGATGCTGAGTCCGTTGACGGGCGTGGTAGATGCGACGACGGCGGATAGCGAAGCCGCGCGGAGGTTTGCGTGGATGGTCGACGCGTTTCTGGCGGACGCGCCGCGGTTTCAACTTTATCGGGCGGAGATAAGCCAGGCGCTCGCTGACTGGCAGACTTCGGGCGCGACGCTCGGACCGCTGATTGATCGTTCGCCGTCGTTGCAGGAAGTGAAGCCGCTCGCGACGAACCTGTCAGTGTTGGGCGAGACGGGTCTCGAAGCGGTGTCGTATTTGAAACTCGGTATGCCTTCAACGCCTGAATGGCGCACGGCGGCGCAGTTGAAGATGGACGAAGCCGCCAAGCCGTCCGGCGCATTGGAATTCGCCGTGATTCCAAGTGTGCGGAAGTTAATTGTGGCGACCGATGGTAACTAAAATCTGTGTAATCTGTGTGTTGGTTTTACTCGCGGTAATCGCGGCCAACGCTCAATGCCTGTCCTGTCACAGGGATTACGCGGATTATGACAAGACCGCACATCACCTCACGTCGCGCGTGGCTTCAAAAGAGTCAATCCTCGGCAAGTTTGACGACGTCCTCAAGACCGCCGAACCCGAGCTGTTCTATCGCCTCGAAGCGCGCCCCGACGGCTTCTTTCAAACCGGCGTACTCGGAACGCCACCAGACGCCGTTTCCATTTCGCAGCGCTTCGATCTCGTGATCGGCTCCGGCCGCAAAGGACAGACTTATCTTTACTGGGGCGAGAACGATCAGCTTTTTCAACTGCCCGTCTCGTACTGGACCGCTTTGGGAAGCTGGGTCAACAGTCCCGGTTACGGCGATCGCACGCTCGACTTCAGCCGGCCGGTGTTGCCGCGCTGTCTCGAATGTCACGGGTCTTTCTTCGAGCCGGTGACGAATACGAACATGCCGAACCGTTATCGACGTGTTGATTACGTGCTGGGCGTCTCCTGTGAACGTTGTCATGGCCCAGGCGCGCAGCACATCGCGCTCAACTCGGCGCCGAATGCGAAGCCGGCGCAGCAAGCGATCGTGAATCCCGCGAAGCTGCCGCGCGAGCGACAGATCGATCTGTGCGGTTTGTGTCATGCAGGCGTCGGCGTTCCGAAAACCGCGCCGTTCACTTTCGTCGTCGGCAACGTGCTGGCGAACTATATTCAATTCGACCAGCCGAAGCCTGACGAAACGCTCGATGTTCACGGCAGTCAACTCGAGCTGCTCGCCCGCAGCAAGTGTTTCAAGTCGTCGAACATGACCTGCTCGACGTGTCACGACGTGCACCGGCCGCAGCGCGATCCGGCATACTTTTCCGACAAGTGTTTGCAGTGTCACAAGGTGCAGAGCTGCGGGCTGTTTCCCAAGCGCGGCCGTGCGCTGCTCGGCAAATGCGTGGATTGTCACCTGCCGAACCAAAACTCAAACGTGATCTTCTCCAGTCATGACCGCGTCCGCATCACGCCGCAGGTGCGGAATCATTGGATCAAAGTCTATCGCTAATTTCAGCGTGGGGTGGGTTCGTTGGGCCGACCAAACCGCAGAGTACACAGAGGGGGGATTAAAAGGAGTTTAGCGATTCTGGCCCACACCTTCGACAACCTTTACGTACTTGTTGATTGCCACGTTGTTGAGTCTATCAATGGTTCCGCTGGGCCAGCGGATCTCGATCGAATCGATCTTGGTGGCGGTGCCGAGGCCGAGAACCTCACGCGGATCATGCGATGAAAGATAACTACCGCCGCCGGTGCGCAAACGAGTGCGTTTCACACCGCCCGCTTGCCACGTTATCACTGCACCAACCGCCGCCGGGTTGCTCTTCGTCGCCACGAGATTCAGTCCGACCCAGTTGTTTTTGTTTCCACCCTGGTTTCGCAGCAGCAGCGGCCGTTCGCCGTTGTTCGAGACAAGCACGTCGAGGTCGCCGTCGTTGTCGAAGTCGCCGACGGCCATGCCGCGTCCGGAGAACTCGCGGCCGAACACCGCGCCCGAGGTCGCGCTCACGTCCTTGAAGCTCTTGCCCGTGTTCTCAAACAACAGCAGCGGCTCCTTGTAACGCACGCGCGCGATGCGCGACTCGATCATGTCGTCCGGATGGCCGTTGACGAGAAACAGATCCGGATCGCCGTCGTTGTCGTAGTCGAAAAACTTCAAACCCCAACCGCTCAAAAGATGCGTCGACGGCGCGACCTCGCCGGGTTGATCGGTGAAGATCAGCTCCTTGTCGTTGTGATAGAGACTGAAAAACTCGTGATCGATGTTCGCGACGAACAGATCCTGCCAGCCATCGCCGTCGTAGTCGGCGGCGTCGACGCCCATGCCCGACCGCGGCCGTCCTGCTTCACCGTAAGCGACGCCCGCCGCCAGTCCGATCTCTTCAAACTTGCCCGCGCCTTTGTTTAGAAAAAGAAAATTAGGCATCGTGTCGTTGGCGACAAACAGATCCATCAGGCCGTCGTTGTTCACGTCGGTGGCGACCGCGCCGAATGATTTGCCGGGCGAATCCGCGATGCCCGATTGCTTACTCACGTCCGTAAACGTGCCGTTGCCGTTGTTGCGAAAGAGACGCGACGGCGTCGGTTTGAAAAGACGCGGCACGCAGTAATAGCGACGCTGCAGCGTCGCGTCCGTGCAGAGCGGATTTTGCGACTTGTCGTAGAAGACGAAGCTCGAGACAAACAGATCGAGCTTGCCGTCGTTATCGAAGTCGAACCAGGTCGCGCAGGTCGACCAGCCGGGCGCGGCGACGCCCGCTTTGTCAGTCACGTCAGTGAACGTGCCGTTGCCGTTGTTGCGATAGAGAATGTTTGGTCCGTAGTTGGTGACGTAAAGATCAACGAAGCCGTCGCCGTCAAAATCAGCGGCGGCCACGCCCATGCCAAACTTACCCACGGCCACACCGGCTTTGTCAGTCACGTCGGTGAACGTGCCGTCGTGATTGTTGCGATAGAGAGCGTTCTTGAGCGGCGGCGTGGGAGTGAAGAAATCAGACCGGCCGCTGTTGACGAAATAGACGTCGAGCCAACCGTCATTGTCGTAGTCGACGAAAGCGCAACCGGCGCCGACGGTTTCCGGCAACTGGCGATCGGCGGAATGCGCGTTGTTGTGGACCCAGGTGATCTTGCTGGTTTGCGGCGGGACCTCTTCGAAAATGACCCCGTTCCCGTTAAGCGCAAAAATTGCGAGGAGTATAAGCAGGGATTTCATGGATTACGCGGCGATGAGTTGGGCGGCAACACTACGACGCCGTCGCTGCCGCCTTTCGCCTTCAGCTTTTCGACGATCTTCATCTCTTCCTGCGCGCGCGCGGGATCTTTCAAGCGCGCATAGAGCAGCGCGAGATTGTAGTGGGCCGTGGGCTCTTCGGGATCGAGTTTGACTGCCGTTTCCAGTTCTTCTTTCGCGCGCGGGTAGTTGCGCAGCTTGATGTAACTCGAGCCCAGCGCGATGCGCGCGTGCGGATAATTCGGCAGTTTCTGCACTGCTTTCTCAAACAGCGCAATCGCTTTCGCGTCATCGTTCTGTTCCTGCGCGACGAGACCGAGATAGTAGAACACCTCGGGCATCGGCGACGCCGAGCGCGCGCTCTTTTCCAGCCACAGCCGTGCTTCGTCGTACTTCTTTTGGTTCAAGAGCACGTAGCCGAGATGAATCTGCGCCTGCTCGCTCGTGGGTTGCAGTTGCAGCAGGTGACGAAAGATCTTTTCCGCTTCGAAGAGATCGCCTTTGCGCAGCCACGCGATGCCGAGCGCGAGTAGATATGCGGGTTCGTCGGGCCGCAGCTTGAGCGCGTTTTCGAGAGACGCCTTGGCGGCGTCGAACATGCCGGCTTGCAGCGCAAGCGTGGCGACCTTGTAGAGAAACTCCGGCGAGTCTGAGTTGGCTGTCAGCGTGCCGATGCGGTTCAGGTACAGCGCGACTTCTTTGAGCTCGCCTTTCAGCCGCGAGATCTGCGCGAGACCGAGGAGCGCGCCGGCGTTGTCGAGCCGGCCGTCGAGCGCGTCGAGATATTGTTTTTCCGCATCGTCGGGATTTCCGTTGGCGAGATATGCGTCGCCCAGGACGACCTTCGCTTCCGCGTTGGCAGGGTCGATCGTGAGCACCTCGGTTAGTTGAACTACGGCTTTGGCCGGTTCGCGCTTTTGCAGGTAAACGTATGCGAGGTTCATGCGCGCGCCGGAGTAACGTGGATCGTTGACGACGGCGCGAACGAAGAGAGCTTCAGCTTCGTCGAGACGGCCTTGTTTGGCGCGAATCGTGCCGAGGAGGTTGAGGCCGACTGGTTCGTTTGGTTTGGAATGCAGGATTGTCGCGAGCTGGCGTTCGGCTTCGACGGTTTTGTTTTCGCGGATGAGTGTGGCGACGCGCTCTAAGCGTGCGACGTCCTGGGCCACTGCGAACTGGACGAAGACCAAAGCGCAGACCATCAGTAACACGGATTTACACAGAAAACACGGACTCACGAACTTGATTTCGTAAACTCCTTCTCGTCGACTTTGCCCTGTCCCTCTTTGATGGTCACGATGCGGTTTGCGCCGACGCCGGTGATCTTGTCGACCGCGCCGCTCGGCCAGCGCACTTCAATGAGATCCACTTTCGTTCGCTTCTCCAGACCGAAGTGCAAGCGCATGTCGCTTTGCGAGATGTAACTGTCGCCGCTGCGCACCTCGTCAACCTGCGTCAGATCGCCGGACACGACTTTCACGCGCGCGCCGATCCCGTCGCGATTGCTCTTCACGCCAACAGTCTTGACGAGAATCGAATTATTCGCGTTTCCGTTGTCGTTCCGCAATAGCTGCGGCGGGCCGTCGAGGTCCGCGATCAGCAGATCGACATCGCCGTCGTTGTCGATATCGCCAAACGCCACGCCGCGACTCGCGCGCGCCTCGGTCAACACCGCGCCGAACTCCGACCCGACTTCGGTGAACGTGCCGTCGCGATTGTTGTGGTGCAACAGCCGCCGCTGCCGATAACTCGGAAGCTGCGGATACACGTGCCCGTTCGCGACAAACAGATCGACCCAGCCATCGTTATCGTAGTCGAAAAACTTCGTGCCCCAACCGACGTACGGCAGGCTCACCGCCGCGACCTTCGCCGCGTAAGCAACATCGGTGAAAGAGTTCGGCGCGTCGTTGTGATAGAGCGTGTTGTACTCGTCGGCGAAATTGGTGATGAAGATGTCGAGCCGGCCATCGTGATCGTAATCGCCGGCGGTGACGCCCATGCTGCCCTGTTCGCTGCCGTTCTCGTTGACGGCGGTGCCGGCGGTAAATCCGATCTCTTTGAACGTGCCGTCGCCGTTGTTGTGGTAGTGAAAGTTCGGCGTCGAGTCGTTGGCGACGAAGATGTCGGGCCAGCCGTCGCCGTCGAAGTCGCCGGTGAGGACGCCGAGGCCATAGAAGCCATCAGGATCCGACACGCCCGCCTGTTTCGTCACGTCGGTGAACGTGCCGTCGCCGTTGTTGCGAAAGAGCGAATCGCTCGCGCCTTTCAGTCCTCGCGGTCCACACTGCACCGGAATCGATTTGTACGTGCACGTTTGGCCCTGGCCAAACTCCGGGAGGTGATTGATGTCGAAGTCGACGTAGTTCGCGACAAACAGATCCAGATCGCCGTCGCGGTCGTAGTCGAAGAACGAGGCGCCGGTAGACCAGCGCGGATCGCTCACACCGGCTTTCGCGGTGACGTCGGTGAACGTGCCGTTGCCGTTGTTCTTGAAAAGATGATCGGGGCCGAGACAGGTGACGTAAAGATCGTCCAAGCCGTCGTTGTTGTAATCGCCGACCGCGACGCCCATCCCCCAACCAACGTCACTCACGCCTGCCTTCTCGCCGACCTCGGTGAACTTTCCGCCGCCGTCGTTGCGATACAGATGACTCTTCGTCTTGCCTTTTGACTTCACCAGATCGACCGAGAGGGAGTTGACGAGAAAGATGTCCAGGTCGCCGTCGTTATCGTAATCGAACATCGCGACGCCGCCGCTCATCGATTCGACGATGTATTTCTTTTCGGGTGAGGCGACGTGTTTGAACGTGATCCCGGCCTGGGTGGTGATGTCGGTGAAGGCGACCTTCTGCAAAGGCGACGTGGCTAACGCAAGCACTAAAAAGATAGCTTTCAGTGGCATCCGTGTAATCCGTGCTTAATTGCCTTTCGCCCGCGCCTTTTCTTTCAGGTCCTTCGAGATCTCAATCTGGTCTTCGCCTTCTTTCTTGCGTCCGGCGGCGAGGTACGCACGGCCCAACTGGTAATGCACGTGCGGCTGATCCGGTTTGAGTTTCACAGCAGTCTCGAGGTTCTTCACGCTATCGGCCACGTCGCCCTGTTGCAGCAACGCCTTGCCGAGCTCGTAATACGCGTCGGCGAAATCAGGCTGCTCGCGAATTACTTCCCGCATCAACTTGACGCCGCGCTCAGTTTGCTGCTGGGCCAGCGTCACAAAGCCGAGGTGATACTTGGCCGTGACGTCGTTCGGATTCAACGCGAGTTCGCTTTCAAACTCGCGCGCCGCGAGATCCATCTTGCCGTCTTTCAAATAGATCAGACCGGAATAAAAGTGCGCCAACCGCACTTTGTCGTCGAGCGCGAGCGCCGCGCGTAACTCATCGAGCGCTTTCGCCGTGTCGCCGCGTTCGTAATTCGCCTGGCTCAGCAGGATGTGCAACTCCGGACTGTTGGCGCCGACGGCCACCATCTGCTCGATCGCGCGGTTCGCTGCTTCGGTCTTTCCATCCTTCAGCAACGAGAGCGCGTACGGATAATAAAGCGCCGCGTCCTGAGACTTGACCGCCACTACTTCCTGCAGCAACGCCGCTGCTTTGCCGTAGTCGTGCATCATGAAGTAGCTGAGTCCCAACAGTTGCTTGATGCCGATGTTGTTGGCGTCGACCTTGAGCTCGGTTTCGAGCGCCGGAATCGCGTCTTTGTAGTTTTCGGATTTGTAGTAAGCGAGCCCGAGATTGTAATTGAGACCGGTTTGCGTGGGATTCAACTTCGCGGCTTGACCAAACTGCACCGCCGCCTCGCGAAAGTCTTGCTGTTGCGCTCGCAGCAGACCGATGCTGTTGTGGGCCGCGGCGGCGACTTTCTCGAACAAAACCTCGTCAGCCTTCAGCTTCTCGCTGGTCTTCGAGTCGAGCGCGAGCGGCTCAGCGACGACGCCTTCGGCCTTCACTAACTCGGTGTTGCCGTTTTGATTCGGGAGCGAAGTGCCGCTGAGAAACGCGCCGACTTTCTTTTCGTCCATCTTGAAGCCCTTCGACTTCAGTTCGGCAGACGTTTGCAATTCCTTCTCGCCCTCGGCCGTGCGTCCGACTTTCATCAACGATTGCCCGAGCCGGTAATGCGCCGTCGTCACCTGGTAGTCGTTGTGATCGAGCGACGGATTTAGCGCGATGCTCTTTTGCAGCACTTCGATTGCCTGCTGGTGTTTGCCGGCGCCCTGGTACGCCTGGGCGAGGTGAAAATACGGATCGGGATTGTTCGGCTGCTTCTGTACCGCCTTCTCGAGCAACACGATCGCATCGTCCCACTTGCGATCCATGATGTAGAGAATGCCGAGATAAAAGTTGGCGAAGTACTCGTCGGGGTTCGCCGCGAGCTCGATCTTGAACTCTTGCAGTGCGTCGGGAATGCGGGCTGCGCCGTCTTTGTACAGGTACGTCAGGCCGAGATAGTAATGAACGCGCGGGAAATGCGGATCGAGCGCGATCGCCTGCTTGAACTCTTCGATCGACTCGGGCAGGAAACCGGTCTCGCGATACGCGCGGCCGATGAGCACACGCAACGCCGGCCGATTGCCGAGCCGTTGCACCATCCCTTGATACAATTGTTTTGCTGACGCGAGATCCTTTCGCTTCAGAAAGGCCAGTCCTAACGTGTATTCCGCATCGTAGTCACCCGGTGAGATCTTGAGAGTAGTTTCGAGTTCGCGCGCCGCTTTATCAAACTCACCCATCATGAAGTAAGTCTTGCCCAGCATGTGGTGAGTGGCAGGATATTGAAGGTCCGCCTTGAGCGCGCGCTGCAAGGCCGCGAGCGCTTGCTCATATTGACCCGCATGAAAGTAGGCGATCGAAAGATCGACGAGTCCGGGCGTCGTGTCGAGAATCGACGTGGCGGATGCGAGTGCGGCAATCGACGCTGAGTAGTTGCCCTGGGCGGTGTAGATTCGACCGAGTCGCAGGTTTGCTTCGGCGATGATGACCTTGAACTCAGCTTCGGCGGCGGCGAAGTTACCGGCGCGCTGGTAATTCTGGGCGGCTTCGTAATGACGGCGAAACAGATCGCCTTGCGCTTGGAAAAGTAAAACTGAAATTAGGAAAGGGAGAAAGGTCGAGCGCAGGTACATCGTTACCCCTGACCAACTTTGACTCAAAAAAAGCTCGGACGAAGAGCTGAAGGGGATCGTTCAGCTCTTCGTCCTGATTTGAACTGCCGGCAGTATATCAGAAGGTAAACTTGATACCGAGTTGGATCTCGCGCGGCGCCTGCGCTGCGTTGAGCGTGCCAAACGACGTGTTGCGAATATCGGTATCAAAGCCAACGAAGTTTGGATGATTCAAGAAGTTGAAAAACTCAGCGCGGAACTGGACACCATAGCGCTCCTCGATTCTCCAGTTCTTGCCGACTGAGAAGTCAACGGTGGTGATCGGCGTGCCGCGTACCGCGCCTTTACCGAGCGTACCCAACTGACCGGGCGCCGGTCTCGCGAAGGCGGCCGGGTTCAGGTGCTGAGTGGCGTCGCTGGTGTGCAGGTAAAGTGGCGCGCCGGTGTAGTTCGGACGCTGGCCCACAGCCGCTGCCGTTCCGATCGTGTTGGCGCCGGTGGTGATGTCGATCGGGGTCGCACCAAAGTGCGAAGCGATCGCATTCAACTGCCAATCACCGAGCAGGAGATTCGCCGCCTTGCCCCAACGTTTCACGTTCGGTAAGACATAGACTACGTTACCGACGAACGTGTGACGTCGATCGAGGTCCGCGTCTCCCTTGTCAGCAGCGAAGTTGAATGGATCGCTGGTGGTGTTGGTGAACGAGGTCAGCGCCACGTCTGAGATTGCGTGACCCCAGGTGTAAGCAACCTGGAACGCCAGCTGTCTGCTAAACCGGCGGTTAATCCACAACTGCAATGCGTTGTAGGTCGAGTTGCCGTTCGATTGAGACTGTTGCACGTTGCCGATGCCGCGGTACAGGCGGTTATCGGCAATCAACTGGCCCTGGTTCTGAACGACGCCCGTTTTCGGGCTCGCAACATTCAACCCTGCCCGCGCGATTTGTAACCGGGCCGGATCGCTGCTGCCGTCGCACGCGGTGCCGCGGCAAGCCTGATTGGGCGCAACGTCGTTAACGTTCACGTTGCGACGCCAGATGTGCAGGCCGTGATTGCCGATGTAAGAAGCTTCAACCACAGTGTCTTTGAACAGCTCATGCGACAGCGTCAGGTTCCATTGGTAGCTCTCAGGCGGCCGGAAGTTTGGATCGACCGAAGCGAAACCAGCGTTCGGATCGACACCGGCCACGTTCGTTCTAAGTCCCGGATTGATCGTGTCGAGGCTGCGACAGGTGGGACAATTCGCGAGCGTAGTGCCCGAGCCATTCCAACCGGAACCGGCACTGACGGTCGTGGTCCATGGCGGATTTCCCGTCATGCGCAGCAGGTCTTCGATCACGTTGGACCGACTCATGTAGCGGCCAAACCCGAGTCGCGCCGAGGTTTTGCCGGTGCCGAAAATGTCCCACGCCAAACCCATGCGGGGCTGCCAACCTTGCTTGTAGGTGTGGACGGTTGACCGGCCCAAGCCCATCTGGACGGCTTCTTCCGCGGTAATCAAACCAGTGTTGAAATCAGTGCCGTTGTAGAACTGCGGCAGGAAATTCGAGATGTGATTGTCCGCGGCCCAGGCCGGCGGAAACACTGAGTAGCGCAAACCAAGAGTCAAGGTAACGCGCGGATGAATCTTCCACGTGTCGTTGCCATAGAACTCGTAGTCGTGCCAACGCCCGTCGCCGATTTCGGTGTTCGCGATTTCGGTGTAGTTGAGCAGCACCGTGTCTTTCAGCAGCAGGTCAGCGATGCAGTGTCCGGTTTGTTCGCCGCAACCCTGAATCGTTAGCTGCTGGTTGCCGCCACCCGCGCCGCCACCGGGTTCATCTTTGAAGTTGGTGCTGAACAAGCCGCCAAATTTCAGATCGTGCGCACCGGCGATGAACGAGAAATCGTCTTTCCAGATGTAGAGATCTTCGCGGTTTTGCCAGGGGGCCTGGTGCCAGATGTTGGCGTAACCACCCGCGCCCCAGAACAACGAAGGCGAAGTGCCGCCGATCGGATTGTCGTGCGGGAAGACGGTCGGGAACTTGGAAGCGATTTCGTTTTGCAGTGCTTCAGTTGCCGGGTTGGTCGTGATGATGATGTCATTGCCGGCGATCGAGAACTGGAATTCGTTCACTGCTTTCGACGTCAGCGTGTTTGACAGCTTGACCGCGAAACTGTGGCTGGGCTGGTTCCAATCCGAAGAAAGCGTCGGATACGGAGAGTCGCCCCAGAAGTTTCCGGAAGCGGCGAGGTGTGTCCACCGCTCATTGATGTAGCGCACCATCAGGTTCATCTTGTCGGTGAGCGTGATGTCGCCACGAATGAGATCCTGACGAGTGTTAACCGGCTGCAGCGTCGAGGTGGCCCAATCGCCTGCGCCTGGGCCAGTCGGATCCGGGAAGAGCTTTACAAACGCAAGGCCCGCGGGGCTGAGCAGGTTTGTCGGGATCCTGTTGCCGGGGAAGCAACCGGACGTGTTGGTAGTAGTACATACCCCACCAGGAAAATGTGGCAATGGTCCGGTCAATGTCCCGCTGAAATCGCCGCGCTTCTCTGCCGCCGTCGGCACCTTAGCTGAAAGCACCGTGCCGCGCCGTTCCCGACGCCATTCTTCCGACCAGAAGAAGAAGGCGCGGTTCTTGATGATTGGACCACTGAAGTTACCGCCGAAGTTGTTGTACTTCAACTGCTGTTTCGGTTGACCCGAGCGGTTCAGGAAGAAGGCCGTGGCATTCAGCGAATCGTTGCGATAGAACTCGAACGCCGAACCGTGGAAGTCGTTCGATCCACCTTTGGTGATCAGGTTGACCACTGCGCCCTGCGCCTGGCCAAACTCCGCACTGAAGCTGTTGCGCTCGACGCGAAACTCCTGAATCGAATCGACCGAAGGAAACACGAGCAGCGTGCGGTTTGAACCGACGTCCATGTTGTTGACGCCGTCAACCGTCCACAAGTTCGTGTTTGACTGGTTGCCGTTGACGGACATGTCAACGCCGGAGTCGAGACCCGTTCCCCTGGTCGCAAAGGCGCCCCCCGCGCCTGCCTGCGTTACTGGGGAAACGCCCGGGACCATCAATGCGAGCTGCGCGTAGTTGCGGCCGTTGAGCGGCAACTCCGTCACTTGCTTCTCCGAGATCAGACTGCTGACTTCACCGCTGCGCACTTCAACCGGCGCGGCATCGCTGGTGATCGTCACCGTCTCCGTCACTTGTCCGACTTGCAGATCGATGTTGACCGTTTTGTTTTCGTTGACGTGCAGCTCGACGTTGGTCAGCACAGTCTTCTTGAAGCCGGCAGGAGCCGTGGTGATCGTGTACATGCCTGCGGGAAGACTGGGAACGTTGTAGAAGCCGTCGTCGGTGGTAGTCACCGTACGTGAGGCGCCGGTCTTATCTTCGCTGACGGTGATCTCCGCCTTCGACACGGCGGCGCCCTGCGGATCTCTCACCGTCCCGGTGATGTTGCCGGTAGTGCTTGACTGGGCGTGTACGCCGACAAACAGACCGATGCTCAGCAGGAGTAACAACGCCTGCAGTCCGAACCTTCTCGACATACCGCACCTCCTCAGAACTCTCTGTTTGGCCAATGTGAACTTCTGAACCGGTACCGCGAAAATCGGAGAACTGAAGTCTCCGCATGATGCCGAAAATCAAACTAACCCAAGTTACAGCTTTAAGATTGCACTTTGTTGTAGAGGCTGGCAAAAGTATTTAATACAGGTCTAAAGCCTTGTCAAGGTTTTTTTAAGAACGGCCACTTTGTTGGCAGCCCCAACAAATCCGACTTCGAACCGTTACACACTTCGGGGAAGCTCAGGTACAAGCTTTCGAAGAAACTCAGGTGACCGACACTGACGCAAACTTGCTCGCCAGCACCAGGCTGATCGCGCCCATCAACGTCGGCTCGGGACCGAGCGTCGAGGCAATGATTCGCGTCGACGGCAGGCCCCGGCAAATCGTCGCTTCCACACTCGTCTTGATGTCGTCCGCAATCACCGGCCACGACCGCACGATTGGGCCACCGACGATCACGGCTTCCGGCGCGAGGCCGCGGATCAAGTTCGCGATTCCGATCCCGAGATAGTTCGCCGTCTCCTTCAACGCGGTTCGTGCCGGGCCTTCACCACTCAACGCGAGATCGATCAGCTCGCCGAAATCAATCTCCGCCGCGCCGTTCAAACCACGCGTGAGATTCTTGTACCGCGCCAGTGCCGAACGCTCGGACGCAAATGCTTCCCAACATTCGCGACTCCCCGACGCGCACGCGACCGGCGCACCCTGCCCGATCGTCATGTGACCGAACTCACCCGCGGCCCCGTTCTCGCCGCGATAAACCTGCCCGTCAAACACGATGCCCGTACCGACACCGCCTTCCACCAGCACGAGAATGAAGTCGCGCACCTCGCGAATTTCCGGCAAGCCAAACCACAGTTCAGCGAGGGCCGCCGCGTTCGCGTCGTTGTCCATCGTGACCGGCAGACCGGTCGCTTCATTCAAGTCTTTCGCGAGCGGCAAGTCGCGCCAATTGAACGTCGGCACGAACATGTCGGTCCCTTCCGGATCCACGAGACCCGGCAGACTGACGCCGATACCTTCGATCGTTCCATTGTTGCGGCGAATCAATTTACCGGCGCGTTCGATAACCCGTCTGGTGGTTTCTTCGGCGTCCGGGTGAGTTTCGAAACTTTCTTCTTCGAGGACGCGGCCGGCGAGATCGCTGGTAGCGACGATCGTGCGATTGGTACCGACGTCGACGCCGATCGCCACGGCGTCGGCAGTGCGCAGCGAGAGCAGGATCGGAGGGCGTCCGCCCGTCGATTCGCCGCTGACTTCTTCAATCAGCCCGTCAACCCGCAGTTCCTCGACGATCAGCGAGACGGTCGAACGTTGCAACGCAGTTTCGTGAGCGATTTCGGCGCGTGAGATCGGCCCTCGCTCTCGCACGTAGTTCAGGACTATCTGTCGATTGATGTCGCGAATCGTGTTCGAGCGGGCGACGTTAGCTTTCTTTAGGTCGATGCGACGCATGCTGCCGGACGCAGAGAATAATTCATCTGCCTAGTCGTGTCATCTGGGGCTGTGTCATCTCGTGCACAACTAGGCTATACTAACCGGCAAAAATCGGGGAGGCCTGCTATGCACCGCGCGAGCAAACACTCATTAATCGCGATCCCCCTCCTGATGTTATTCACGGTCCCTGTCTTTGCTCAAAAAGTCCCAACGGGCGGACCGCCAATCGATCGCACCAACACCGATCGCGTGCGGCAGCAACAGATGAGCAACCGCGAATGGCAACTGCGAAACTTCGGTCACGAGACGAATGCGCCGAAAGATCACCGCCAACTCGAAGCGTTGATGGCGCAGACCGAAGAAGATTTCAATCGCATCCTGACGCTGCACAACGAAATCGCCCGCCTGCTCGCCGCTTCCAAACCAATCGAGTACGCGTTTATTTCCGACGCCACCAACGAGATCAAAAAGCGCGCGAGCCGGTTGCAGTCGACGCTCGCTTTGCATCAACTACCGGATGAAACTCCCGTCGCGGAGAAAGCCGAAGCGCTGGACGACGCCCAGATGAAAGACGCGCTCGTGAGAATGTGCAAACAGATCCGGAGTTTTGTGACGAATCCGGTGATCGCTACGCCGAACACCGTCGATGCGCAACAACTGAGCAACGCGCGGCGCGATCTCGAAAGTTTGATTCAGCTAAGCGGGCACTTGAAGAAGGAAGCGAGCAGGAAACATCAAACCGCGGCGTTGGCTGTCAACTGACTTTCTTCTGCGGCACAAATACTATCGGCTCGGACGAAACGATTCCTTTTCCCTCCTGCACCACGATCGTTTGGTTCGGTTTCACGTCGGCGATGCGATCTTTCTGACCGCTGGGCCAGGTGATCTCCAACGTCAGCGTTGTCCCTTCCTCCGGTTTGCCCAAACCAAACGTCAGCGGCAACTCCGACTGCGAACAGTAACTCGAACCCGTTCGCACCATCTCGAATTCCGTTCGTCCTTTCGACGTCTTCACGACGACCTTCGCGCCGATGCCGTCACGATTCGCTTTCGTGCCGACGGTGCGCACGCGCAACAGGTCGTTTTGGTTTGCGTTGTCGTTGCGTAACAGGCGCGCCGGACCGTTGTTGGTCATGATCAGCAGATCGAGATCGCCGTCGTTGTCGAAGTCGCCGTAAGCAGCGCCGCGCCCGACGATGGCGCGATTCAGGGCGCGCCCGAGTTTCGCCGTCACTTCTTCAAACTTCTTCTTGCCCTTGTTGTGAAAGAGGTGCGGCGGCTGCGCGTATTTCACCGTCGGCTGCACGACGCTGATGTCGTCGGAAACGTGTCCGTTCGCGGCAAAGACGTCGGGCAAGCCGTCGAGATCGAAATCGAAAAAAAAGCACGCAAACGTCAACGACTGCGCCGACACTTTGCCGATGCCGGACGCGGGTGCGTCGTCGGTGAACAATCCCGAACCGTCGTTGTGATAGAGCGCGATGCTCTCGTTGGTGAAGTTTCCGATGACGACGCTTTGCCGTCCCGAACCGTCGTAGTCAGCCGCATCGACGCCCATGCCGGCGCGCGCGGTCCCGGCTTCGCTGAACGCGACGCCCGCAATCACGGCGTTGTCAGTGAACGTGCCGTTGTGGTTGTTGCGATAGAGCTTGTTTGGTTCGGTGTCGTTCGCGACGAACAGATCCATCCAGCCGTCGTCGTCGTAGTCGAGCAGCGCCACACCGAGCGTCTTGCCCGCCGGATCGTTGAGACCGGCGCGCGCGGTAACGTTCTCAAAACTTCCGTTGCCGCGATTGTGATAAAGCGTCGCGCTCTGGCCTTTGTAAGTTTGCGGCGTGCAGTACGACTTGTTCTTGCCGTCGAGCGTGCAGAAGAGATCGGTCTGCGGCGACCACTCGACGTAATTCCCGACGAAGAGATCGAGCTTGCCGTCGTTGTCGTAATCGAACCACGCGGCGCTGGTCGAAAAACCCGGATCGCCGACGCCGGCGGATTTCGTCACATCGAGAAACTTACCGCCGCCGATGTTGTGGAAGAGATGGTTTGGGCCGACGCAGGTGATGTAGACGTCGATGTTGCCGTCGTTGTCGTAATCAGCGACGGCGACGCCGATGCCGTACATTTCGATGCCGAGTCCGGCTTGGGCGGTAACGTCGGTGAATGTTCCGTCTTTATTGTTGTGATAGAGCGCGGGAAACGAGCGGCGCTTTTTGTTTTCCGGCCAATCCATCGAGTTGACGAGCAGGATGTCCTGCCAGCCGTCGTTGTCGTAATCGAGGAAGGCGGCGCCCGAGCCGATGGTTTCGGGAAGATATTTTTTGCCGAAGGCGCCGTTGTTATGTTTGAAATGGATGCCCGCTTCGATGGTCACGTCAGTGAATTCGATCGCGCCGGAAGGGCGCGGCGGCGTTGGGCTCGGGGACGGCGAGGCGCTGGTGACTTCAGTAGTTTGTTGAGCCGGCGGGGTTATAGCCGCGGGCTGTTTACAGGAGATATTTAAGACCAACCCGCCAAACAAAATTAGAGCTGGTAGTAGTCTCATGCGGCGGGAGATTCCTGGGTAAGAACTGGTCGCCGTGACTCGAGCCATGTTTCGATGAGCATCGCCGTCGGTCCGACGATGAACAGCGCGTACAGCGGCGCGTAAATGACCTGGTTCAAGCGCAGCAGCATCTCTACGAACGCGACAAAGAACACCACCACACATTGCCACGTCTTCGACCTGACCGTCGTCTTCGGATCCGTGATCATGAAGAACACAAACAGTTGATACATCGGCCCGGTGATCGGCGCCACTTCCGCGCGCCACGGATGGCCCGTGATCCAACTACGCACAAACGCAAACAGAAAAAACGACAGCACGTAAGTGAAACTGATGTGGAAACGCTTCGCGCGCCAGATGATGATCGAACCAAGAACCCAGATCACCAGCATCGGCCAGAGGAAGTTGCCCCACTGCACGCTCAACACTGCGACCGTGTCGGGCGCCAGCAGCAGCAGCGCGCAGATACCGAAGTTCGACGGGTTCCACAAATGCCGGTCTTTCACGCGCAGCACGTACTTCGACATGATTGAAACGACGCTGCACAGCGCGTACGGCCAGAATGCCGGCGAACGAATCAGGATGCCGACGCTGATGCCGGTGATGTACGCGCTCGCCAGGTTCAACCACTTGCCAAAAAAGATCCGTCCCAAAACCAGTTCGGTAACGATCGCGGCGCCAATCGCGAGCGCAGTGCGTTCATAACTCTCGAGAAAGCCGTACGCGAAGTGGCCCACCACCAGGATGCAGGTGATGAACAGCGGCGCGACGTAGCGGTTGTCGACACGAAACTTCATCGAGAACGTTCTGTGTAATCCTGTCTGTCTCTCCGCGTAAAATCTCTCTTACACCGTCTCTTTGAGCCTGTAGACCTGCCCGGGCGCGGGCTTGTCGAGGGTCTGAGTTTTACCGGACGGCCAGCGAACCTCCACCTTTTCGAGGGAGGGATTTTTTCCAAGTCCGAAGTGCAGGCGCCTTTGGTTCTGCGAACAGAAACCGCTGCCACCCGTGACCTCCTGCACTTGCTGCCGCCCGTCCCAGAACACACGGACCTCCGCACCGATCGCGCTGCGATTACTCGCGCCGCCTTCGAGCTCAAAGTCGATCCACTTGTTGTCGGGGCCCACCGTGTTTTTGTAAATCAACAACGGGCCTTTCTGGTTCGCGACCACCACGTCCAGCACGCCGCGATTCCACAAATCAACCAGCGCCACCGCGCGGCCGTCGTAAACATCACCAACGCCCACCGCCTGCGCCACGTTCACAAACTTGCCCGTGCCGTCGTTCAGCCAAACTCGTTTCGGTTGATAACCCGACAAACTGCGGCCGTCCATCGGCGGCCAGTCAGCGGCGTCGGAAATGATCGTCGAGTTGCCGCCGGCGATCTTCGAAAAGTCGTACCAGTAATTCGTGTTGCGATCCGCGGAGATGTAACCGTTCACGAGATACAGATCGAGCGTGCCGTCGTTGTTGAGATCGCCAAACTGCGCGCCGAAGCTCCAGCCGCCGATCTCCACGTCCATCGCGCGCGCGAGGTTGTCAAACTTCAACGACTCGCCCGCCGTTCCGTCGCGCGGCACCCAGAGATTGTTCCCCTGAATCAACACGCCTTCTTCGGAGATGTTGGAAACGTAGATCGAATAGTTGCCGTTGTTCAGCACGTCGGCCACTGACGCGCTCATGCCGCTCTTCGGCGAAAAGCCGACGCCCGTCTGTTTGCCGACTTCGCGAAAGCGCTTGCCGTCGTTGAAGTAGAGTTCGGAGATGCCGTAGTCGTTGGCGATGAAGAGATCCGGATAACCCGTGCCGCGCAGATCCGCCGCGGTGGCGGCCAACGCCCAGCGTCGCGAATCAATCCCAAGCTTTTCACTCACCTCCTCAAACAATCCCCCGCCGAGATTGTGGAAGAGATACTTGCGTCCGCCGTTGCGCGCGTATTCAAAACTCTCCGGCATCATCTTCGTCGACTTCAGGTGCCAGAGATCGACGTCTTCGGAGTAATAGCCGCCGAGGAAAAGATCGAGCTTCCCGTCGCGATCGTAGTCAAACCAGATCGCCGTGTTCGCGTTGACCCACGCCGGCAGCTTTGCTTTGTCAGTGACGCGCGTGAAGCCATGGCCCGCGTCGTTGTGAAAGAGTTCGGGCTTGCCCCACTTGTACAAAAACAGATCTTCGTAACCGTCGTTGTCGTAGTCGCCCCAAACCGCGCCCATCGAAACGCCGGTGCCGGGTTGATTGACGTCTCCGACTCCCAGCTCGGCCGCGACGTCTTTGAACGAACCATCTTTCTGATTGCGGTAGAGCGCGTTCTTACTTCCCTCGCCGCTGTTGGTGACGTAGATGTCAGCCCAGCCGTCGCGATCGAAGTCGACGATCGAAACGCCGGCGCCCATCGACGCGACCTGCGGCATGATGTGCTTCAGTTTCGGATCGAGCGTCGGCGCCTGGTGCACGAAGTTGATGCCGGCAGCTTGGCCTACCTCAGTCAGACGAAAGCCGTAACGACTAAGCGCAGCGTTTGCATCGAGCGCGGTATTCGCCGCTTCGCCACGCGTGCGGAAGTGTTTCAACAGCAGCGGCAGCGCGAGCAGCGCTACGAAAATCACCGTCAACACTGTTCTCGCGGTAGCCCGGCCTTTCATCTGTTCTGCGTCGACCTCATTGCGTTTTGAAAAGTGTCAGCGGTCACGTAGCGCGTGTGATATTTCTGCCAGTCGTCCGGATGTTGCCGATACACCCATTCATCCTCGAGACGAGTGGGCGGCGTGTCGTACAGGTTCTTCGCATGATACGGCAGCGGCAGCACGGTCTTCGAAAACGTGGAATTGTAATCTCCGTCTTTGATCCAGCCATCGCCAACGATTACGTAATCGCGCACCCAACCGGCGGGCGGCGGCGGGGGCGCGGCGAAGCGAAACGACATCTCATCACCAGCATTCATGATCACGTAACGATCGTCGGCGCGCAGCAATAGCTCGCGCACGTCGCCGAACCGTGTGTAGTAACCAATCAAATCACGCCAGATCTGTTTCGAGCCTGAGAGACGATTGTAGTCTGGTACTTCAGGAGACGAAGCGTTCGCCTGATTGATAACAGAATAACCGCGATAGTGAAGATCCGCCACCTCGGGATTCAGCGGCGTCATCTTCAGCTTGGCCTCAGCCGCCGGGACCGCCCACTCCAACAAGTCCCAGTAAACTTCCAGATTTGTGCGCAGACGCAGCTTGTGCGGCGTGCCGGGTTTGAAAACATTCGCCAGGTCAAACAAGCAGATCTTCTTGCGGCCGGCAGGAAAACCGAGGTTCGGTCGCGCGACTTCCCAACCGCCCCGACCGTCCGGCACTTCCAAACTCAACGGCTTCGCCTGTTCTTGCTGTCCCTGGCTAATTGCGACGTTGATCGACGAATCGGTCGGGTGCATCCAGCCATGCGCAATCAACCAGAGCGGCCCGCTCGCCGGCGCGTCGTTGCCGAGATCGATCTCAACGTAGTGATCGCGTGTGACCCCCTGATATTTTCCGCGGCCGAACGTGTCGAGATAGTTTCCGTCGAGTTTGTTGACGACGCTGGTCACGTCCTTTCCGTTGTCGTCGACAGCAGAGACGATCGGTCGCGGTGTGGAGACGGTGGTGACGGCGAGTTTCGCCGCCGGGATGACAAATCGTTCGTCGACGAAGATCTCAGTGTCCGCGGGATGATCGACGACTTGCAGACTAAGCTGATCGTAGTAGTAAGTCTCCCACAGTTCAGCGGTGATCCGCAGATCGTAATAGCCGTCGCGCGGTACGAGTTGATCGCCACCGATCTTGTACCACTCTTCCGTCGCTTCGACGCGTGCGGTGCCGAGCGTGTTGATCCGCAATCCGATCGCTGAACTCCACGGGATCGCGTCTTTCACGAACTCCATTTGCTTGCCGTTGTACGCGAACAAGAACGGACACGAACCTTTCAAACGCTGTTCGGTCACGACCTCCTTGTCGGCCGGCAGTTCGAAATCCGCGCGCACTGAACCGTTCGGCCAAACGACGCGAATCACGTCCACGCTCGTTTGGTCGCCGAGACCGAAGTGAAGCAACGGCCCGGTGATCGGCTGCTTCTGCACCAGCAGTCCCGCTCTAATCTCCATCTCGCCGCCGACGCCGAACGGGTTGATGCGCTGGTCTCCGGTGGCCTGGCTCGCGCGCGGCCGCACGACTTGCCAGTGGTAGTTCTTCGATCCTGTATTTATCCCCTCCACCGGCTTCCCGTCACTCAACCCTAAAAGATCCAGACGCCCGTCGCCGTTAACGTCCGCGACATCAAACACGTCTTCGACCACACTCTTCGCGGCAACGAACTTGCCGTCCTCGTCACTCAGCCAAAAGTCAGGGCCGAGTGTTAAGTCCAGTCCGCCGTTATTATCGAGATCCGCCACCCGCAATTTTAACGGCGCGCCGGAGGTGTTTCCGCTTTTGGCGATCTCGGCAAGGTCCCAGCCCGCGCCGTGATCTTTGTCTGATAGCCGCACGATCGCTCCGTCAGCCCGCGCGATCACCAGATCGAGGACGCCGTCGTTGTTCAGGTCCGCGGCAGCGATCGCGACCGCCGGTCCGGTATCGAACGGAAACGGCACGTCACGTTTGCTGAATTGTCCCTGGCGTTCGTTGCTGAACACGTGCACCAGGCGGACTTCATCGATGAAAGCCGCGTCCGGATCGCCATCGGCGTCGAAGTCGGCCCAGGCGAAACTGGTGGCGCCGTTGACGGTCGCGAACGGCTGAATGTCGGTGAACGTGCCGTCCCCGTTGTTGCGCAACACGATCACGTTGCCGCGACGCGCACCCAGCACGACGTCGAGATCGCCGTCGGCTTCGATGTCCGCCGCCCACGCGCCGGTGTAGTCGCCGCCGGTCACGGCGGCCGGCAGTTTCGTTTCCGCGGTCACGTCGACGAAAGCGGACGGACTGTCCTGACGAAACACACGCACGCCACCGGAACCAGCGAGCACGAGATCGGTTTTGAAGTCGTAGTTGAAATCGATCGGCAAAACACCATCGGGCGACGGCGGCCGGCTACTCGGTCCGCCCGGAAACGGCAGCGTCGGTCCGGTAGCCAAACGCACCTCTTGCGCTGTTGCCGTCGCCAAAATCGGTGCACCCGCTCCGCTCAACGAAATCGAGCCGATCCAGTCTGCGGGCTTGAAAGCTTTCTCCGTGTTCTCCGTGTCAATCTGTAGCCCAAACTTGAGATCCAAGTCGGGCGCCGCTGTCTTGAAAACCGGCGCTTCCATTTTCAAAAAACTTCTGAATGGCACCGCTTCTTCACCCGGCGGAGGTTTAATAACCGCGAGGCCGCGTTGATACTCTGGCACACGCACGAGCACGTTTCGCAAGAACGTCGTGCGCGTCGCAGCGCCGCGCAAATCACCGCTGGTCGTGGCCTGCTCCAAACTCGTGACCTGCTGTTGCACTTCCGGCGGCCATGCCGAAGCGCGCGCGGTAATCTTCGCAACCGTCGACTTCAACGTTTCTGCGTCACCACGTTTGGCAGCGACGCGGCTGAGTTCCACCAAGGCGGCCAAATTGTCCGGTTGGGTATTGAGAATCTGCTGCACCAGGCGCTGAAACTCTTCGTCATTTCCTTCGCGCTCGACTTCCTCCGCCAGTTTGTAAGTCGCCAGCAGGTTCTTCGGATCCAGCTCGACTGACTTGCGCAGCGCCGCTATCGCTTCCGCCGTCTTACCGCGCATGCTTTCGAGCAAGCCAACGAGGTAATAAAGGTTGCTGTTGTCGGACGCGAGCGAACGCGCGCGTTCGAGCCGCTCGGCGGCGACGTCGAAGTTCTTTTGCCGCAGCGCCAGCAAGCCCCAGTTGGCCCAACCGGCGGGTTCCGCCGGCGCGAGTTGCGTAAACTGCGCCAGCTTGCTTTCGGCCTCCACGTCGTGACCGACCTCGAGCGCGGCGAGCGCGATGTAGAACGTGCGCACGATTTCGTTGTACTGCGGTGAAGATTTGTCGGGCAGGGTCGCGTTCGGGCGACAGGCGCCGAAGAGAACCAGCACGCACAAAATCAGAATCCGGCTAGTCTGCGGTTGACTTTGAAAAGTTCGCATTTATAGTCGAGGGCACTTATGCAGAGTTTCAAAACTGGCGTCTTACTGCTGGGATTGCTGAGCTGCTTTCTTACCGCGTCATTAATAAAGCCAACGTCCGCTCATCGTCAAAACGTGCCGCCGAAAGCGAACGCGCGCGAAGATGCTTACCGGGCGAATAACCTGGGCGTCGCACTGCTCGAACAGTTCAAGTATAAAGAGGCGGCGGACGCGTTCAAACGCACCTTGCAGCTCGCGCCCGATCTCGCGCTGGCGCGCATCAATCTCGGCATCGCGCTCTTCAACGTTCCCGATCTCCCCGCCGCGCAACGCGAGCTGCAAGCCACGGCCACCGCTGCGCCGCAAGCGGCTTACGTGCTCGGCCTGATTGCCAAAACGCAGAACCGCCCCGAAGAAGCGATCACGTATTTTCAAAAAGTCCTGCGCGTGGACGCGAACGACGTCGGCGCGAACGTGAACGTCGGACAGCTCTATGCCCAGCAGCGCAAATATCCCGAAGCGATTGCCGCGTTGCGCCTGGCGGTCGCGGCCGAACCTTACAACGCGACCGCGCTTTACAACCTGGGCACCGCTTTGATTCGCGCGGGCCAGCGCGATGAAGGGCAGAAAGTCATCGCACAATTTCAGGAGTTACGTCAACGAGGCAGCGCCACCACGCTCGGCAACAACTATCTAGAGCAGGGTCGTTACGCAGAGGCAGTTGCGTCAACGGGCGCCGAGCCGGACCTCGTCGACAAGACCACGCCGGAAGTTGTTTTCGCTGATGTGACCGCCACTGCGTTACCGCCGGATGCCGGCTGGCCACTCGGTGATCTTGCCGTCGAACAAAACAGCGGTGCAGTCGTGCTCTTCGATTATGACGGTGACGGTGATCTCGATCTGCTGGAAGTCGCGGGTGGACGCCAACGGCTCTGGCGAAACGACGGCGGTAAGTTCGTAGACGTGACGGCCCAGTCGGGCGCGTTGGCGAAAACCGCGACCGGCATCGGCAGCGCCGCCGTCGCCGGCGACTATGACAACGACGGCAAACCGGACCTGCTGATCGTTCGCAGTAGCGGGATCGTGCTCTATCACAACGACGGTAACGGCAGCTTCTCTGACAGAACCGCTGCGGCAAAGGTGATGGGAAGTCCGACGGCTTCGCGAGCGGCGGCCTTCGTCGACGTGGATCACGACGGCGACCTCGACATCTTCGTTCCCGGCAACGTGCTGCTGCGCAACAACGGCGACGGCACGTTCAGCGATGAAACCGCCGCCGCAAAACTCGCGGAGAAGGTTTCCGCACGCGGCGTGGTGCCGACGGATTTTGATAACCGTCGCGACGTCGATCTGCTGGTCGCCGCCACCGAAAAGATTTCGCTCTTTCGGAACATGCGCGACGGTACGTTTCGCGACGTGGCGGCGGAGACCGGGTTGGTGGAGGTGAAAGGCTCGAGTTGCGTCGCCGCCGGGGATGTAAACAAAGACGGATTCACTGATTTCTATTTCTCGAATGGGGTGGACGGGTACCTCGCGATCAGCAACGGCAAAGAGCACTTTCAGATCTCGCGCGTCACCGGCGAGAGCGAGGCCGCGCAGTTCCTCGACTACGATGAGGATGGGCTTTTGGATCTCGTGTCGATTAGCGGCGGGAAGTTACGGATCCTGCGCAACACCGGCGAGGCGTGGGTCGAAGTCACGAATAAAGCCGCGCCCGAGCCGGCAGCGACGGTCGGTCCACGCGCAGTCGTGCTCGCTTCCGGTGACATCGACGGCGACGGCGACACGGACCTGATCTTCGGCCGTCCCGGCGGCGGCTTGCACGTCGCGCGCAACGACGGCGGCAACAAGAACCATTCGCTGCGCGTCGCGCTCGCCGCGAAGGTCAGCAATCGCCAAGGCATCGGAGCGAAGATCGAGATTCGCGCCGGCAGTCTCGCGCAGAAACTCGAAACCTATTCCGCCTTTCCCGCGCCCGCGCCGGCCGATCTCGTGTTCGGTCTCGGGAAACGCACGGCCGTCGATGCGGTGCGCGTGCTCTGGCCCGCCGGCATCGTGCAGGCCGAAACCGAGATCGCTGCGGGCAAGACGCTCGCGATCACCGAGCTCGATCGCAAGCCTTCGTCGTGTCCGTATCTTTACGTCTGGAATGGCCAGCGCTTTGAATTCGTCACCGATTTCATGGGTGGCGGCGAGATGGGCCACCTCGACGCGCCCGGTACTTACAACATGCCGGATCCGGACGAGTACGTGCGCATCAGCGGCGACTTGTTGAAGGAGCGAAACGGCAGGTTTGAGTTGCGCGTGACGAATGAGCTGGAGGAAGCGCTGTTTGTCGATCGTTTGCAACTGATCGCCGTCGCGCATCCGCGTGAGGTCGAGGTTTATCCAAATGAAGGGCTGAACGATCCGCCACCGCAGTTCAAGCTGTACACGACGCGCGGCGCGCGTCCGCCGCTGGCTGCGGTCGACGACCACGGGCACGACGTTTTGGAAAGGATTTTGCGGATTGACCGCCGGTATCCGGACGATTTCAGGTTGCAAAACATTCGCGGGTTCGCGGATGAGCACACGCTGACGCTGACGCTGCCCGCGGGAGATCGATTAAAGCTCTTGTTCACCGGCTGGACTGATTACGCGTGGTCCAGCGACAACCTCGCCGCCTCGCAAAGCGGCAAGGTGTTGTCACTGCCTGCCCTGCAAGTGAAAGACAAACAGGGCGAGTGGAAAACCGTGGTTGAAAACATCGGCATTCCGGTCGGCCGGCCGCAAACAATCGTCGCGGATCTCACGGGCAAGTTCTTGAGCGCGAGTCGCGAGGTGCGCATCGTCACGAACATGCGCATCTACTGGGACCAGATCCTGGTCGACACGTCCGGCGAAGATGTGCCGTTGAAGCTCACCCGGCTCGAACCCGTCGTCGCCAACCTGCGCTGGCGCGGCTTCTCGCGCGAGTACTCGCCCGATGGCCGCCAGCCGCTCGGTTACGACTACACCGACGTGTCATTCACGTCGCCGTGGAAAGTGATGACCGGACGCTACACCCGCGAAGGCGACGTGCGCGAATTGCTGCAAGCCTCGGACGACATGTTTGTGATCTCGCGTCCCGGCGATGAACTCAGCCTGTCTTTCGCGGCAGATAGACTGCCGCCGTTGCCGCGCGGCTGGACGCGCACGTTCCTGCTCTACGCCGACGGATTCAGCAAGGAGATGGACATCAACTCCGCCAGTCCCGATCAGGTCGGGCCGCTGCCTTTTCACGGCATGAGCAAGTATCCGTATGCGTGGCCCGAACACTATCCTCTGACGCGCGAGCGTCAGAGGTATTTGCAAACATACAACACGCGCGTCGTCACGGCGCCCATTGCGAAGCTGCCCTAATTTTATGGAACACATTCGTTACTCAGTCGCTGCCTGTCAGACAGACAATCCGAACCCGATCGATCGCCGCGGCATGCGCGCGAACACCGATCGCATCCTTTCAATGATCGACTCCGCCCTGCTCGGCTCGTCGCCTTTCCTGCCGGTGCGGCTCGTTGTGTTTCCGGAGTTTGCGCACGCGGCGCCGGTCTTCGAAACCGCGGCCGAGCTAATCGACAAACT
>Ga0081539_10000371_pt1 | contig 98455 bp, 97 predicted proteins | sample TabmetS4T2R2_FD_71023 | JGI IMG/M metagenome (GOLD analysis project Ga0081539, IMG submission 71023) | Tabebuia heterophylla rhizosphere microbial communities from the University of Puerto Rico - S4T2R2 | ecosystem: Host-associated > Plants > Roots > Rhizosphere ... | reverse complement strand
GTTGATGGCTTCGTCGAAGCGGTCAAACGGATCGCTCGTTCGAACCTGCCTGTTACTCTCGGCCATTTGATGCTTCCCCGCTACTAAACACGCAACAAACGGGAACGGAAGGGCACCGATTTTGTTGGTTTTGGCTGCCCCGCGCGCCCGCTACCTAGGGTCGATGAATCTCCTCGCGATTAGGTTGAAAAAACGACGTTCGTCGGCGCGAATCGGGAAACATTTTGTTTTGATTGAGGCGTGTTCGCCCAATTCAAAGAATTAAAAATGCGATCGTTAGCATCGCGTTGATGCGCTCAAGCGCGCTTAACGCCTATGGAATCCGTGTGTTCGTGGACATCGCACGCGCGCGCCGTTAACCATTTAGTCCGTTTCAATTTTGCCAGAATTTGCACTGCACCCGTTACACTACGGATACACCGGGAACCGGCGGATGACCCCGATTGAAGGTCGCTGCGGCGGCGCAGCGAACCATGATCGGGCAAGTTAACCATACGGCGGCATGACAATTCGATGACGAAATTGGCGCGCCTTACGGATGCAGAATCACCTTGCCCATCGCCTGGCGTCCGGCGAGCACTTTTAGCGCGTCCGCGGTCTGCGCCAGCGGGAAAGTGCGGTCGACGTGCGACGAGATTTTTCCTTCCGCCGTCCACTGCACCAGCTTTTCCAGATTGGCGCGGTTCTTCTGCGGATGGATCCGCGTCCACGCGCCCCAGAACACGCCGCGGATGTCGCAGCCCTTCAAGAGCGCAAGGTTGAGCGGCATCTTCGGAATGTCGCCTGCGGCAAAACCGATCACCAGGAAACGGCCCTCCCACGCGATCGAGCGCAGCGCTGCTTCTGCGTAAGCGCCGCCGACGGGATCGAAGATGATGTCGGCGCCCTTGCCGCCTGTCAGCTTGCGCAGGCCTTCCTTCAGATCTTCCCTGGCATAGTTCAGCGTCAGCTCGGCACCATGCTGTTTGGCGAACTCGAGCTTCTCGTCGGACGAGGCGCAGGCGATCACCTTCAGGCGCATGAGCTTGCCGAGCTCGCAGGCGGCGAGGCCGGTGCCGCCGGCCGCGCCCAGCACCGCGAGCGTCTCGCCGGGCTTTGGGCTGGCGCGGTCTTCCAGCGCATGCAGCGCGGTGCCGTAGATGATGATGATTCCGGCGGCGCGGTCGTAGTCGAGATTATCCGGAATCTTCACGATCGAATTCGCCGGCAGCGCGATCTTCTCGCGCGCGCCGTTATGGCCGCAGGAGGCGACGACGCGGTCGCCGGCTTTCAGATCGGTGACCCCGGCGCCGACGCTCTCGATCACGCCGGCGACCTCCGCGGCCGGCGAGAACGGGAAGGGCGGCTTGATCTGATACTTGCCCTGGATCATCAGGATGTCGAAAAAATTCAGCGCCGCCGCCTTGATCGCAATCACGGCCTCCCCGGGTCCCGCCACCGGATCGGGCACATCAGAGAGCACGAGATCGTCGGGTTGACAGTATTGCGAGCAGAGGATGGCTTTCATGGACGCACCTGGTCTTCGGAAAGGGGAGGGTTTCCCTGCTTCTTGCCGGATTTAAAGCCGGGCTACAATGGCCATCCCGTCACTGCGAGGAGCGATAGCGACGACCCTTCTTCGCTTGCTGCGCAAGCTTCGCAGGGCTGGGAGTCCGCCGAAGCTCGGAGAGCGAAGGCGGAAGCAATCCATTTTTCCGCTTGCCGAGCTATGGATTGCTTCGCGGAGCCTGTCATCGGGCGCGCGTTCGCGCGACCCGTTGGCTCGCAATGACGGGGCGAGAGGAGAGTAAAACAATGTTTGAAAAAGGCCTGCTTCGCGGAAAGCGCATTCTCATCACCGGCGGCGGCTCCGGGCTTGGTGCGGCGATGGGCCGGCGGTTTGCCGAGCTTGGCGCGGAGCTGATCATCTGCGGCCGCAGGCTGGAATTATTGGAACAGACGGCAGCTTCCATGCGCAGCGAGTTCGCCGCCAAGGTCAGCGTCGCGCGATGCGACATCCGCGACGGCGCCGCGGTTGACGCCATGATGGATCAGCTGTTTGCTGAAGCTGCGATCGACGTCCTGGTCAACAACGCGGCCGCAACCTTCATCGCGCAGACCGAACATCTCTCCTTCCGCGCGGCGGATGCGATCCTCGCACCCACTCTGCACGGTACGATGTACTGCACGCTATCAGCGGGAAGGCGCTGGATCGAGCGCAAGCATCGGGGCGTGGTGCTCAGCATCCTCTCCACCTCGACCATCACCGGCCGCGCCTTCACCGTGCCCTCGGCGATGGCGAAGTCCGCGGTGCTCGCCATGACAAAGAGCCTCGCGGTGGAGTGGGGCCCGAAAGGCATCCGCACCGTCGCGATCGCGCCCGGCGCGTTCCCGACACAAGGCGCCACGGGCCAGCTTCGCCCGGAGGGGCGCGATGAAAGCTGGTCGCATCGCAATCCGCTCGGCCGCCATGGCGACCATGCCGAACTGGCCAATCTCGCGAGCTACCTGATCTCCGACCAGGCCGGCTTCATCAATGGCGAGATGGTGGTGCAGGACGGGGGCTCGCATTTGCGCAGTTCCGGCGCCGAAGACCTGCTGCAATGGACCGAGGCGCAGTGGGAGAAACAACGCGCATCGCGGGCAAAAAGTTGAGGCAGGCGTTTGGCGGCGCAGCGCAGCGAGGCTCGCGCGCGGCCGCGCTAACTGCCTTCCCAAACAGATGTTTCCCGGTTATCCATCTCGCGGCCGATGATGGCGGGGCGGGCCATCTTCAGGTCACAATGATGGGGGAACCACCTGATCATGGCGCGGGACATTCTCACATCGCTGTTGGCGGGCACACTCCTATGCGCGGGCGTAAGCTTCGCGCTGGCGCAAGGTGCAGCGCCGGCGGCGCCGAAGGCCGCCAAGAAAGATGCGGTGCCAAAGCCGCCTGCCGCCGCGAAGCCGGAGGCCGCGCCCGCCAGCGGCGGCGCCGAACCTCAGCTGATCGGCCAATTCGGCACCTGGGGCGCCTACACCGCGACACCGGCTGGCAAGAAGGTGTGCTTCGCTTTGGCAAAACCCTCCGCGTCGAAGACCAACCCGCCGAACCGCCCGCGCGATCCCGCCTACGCCTTCGTCTCGACCCGGCCGGCCGAGAAGGTCATCAACGAAGTGTCGATCATGATCGGCTACCAGCTCAAGCCCGGCTCGGAATCCACCCTCGAAGTCGGCGGCGCCAGCTACGCCATGTACACCCAGGGCGACGGTCTCTGGATCAAGAACGCCGCCGAGGAAGAGCGCATGGTGGATGCCATGCGGAAAGCGCCCGACGTCACCGTCAAGGGCATCTCCGCCAAGGGCACCGAGACGATCGACACCTTTTCGCTGAAAGGCCTGTCGCAGGCGCTCGACCGCATCGCGCAGGACTGCCGGCGGTAAATGCCTGCAAAACAGCGTTGTTTGGGGGCTGCAGAAGGCCTATTTGGGGACTGTTAGTTCCTCATGGTGAGGAGGCCAACACGCCCCTCATTCCGGGGCGATGCGCAGCATCGAACCCGGAATCTCGAGGTTCCGGGTTCGCGCTTCGCGCGCCCCGGAACGACAGCCAGTTAGATTACGCCTCGCAAGAACAGAGATGACCGCCACCTCGACCGAGACCATCGCCGCGGCCGCCGCGCCCTTGGAAAAGCAGCCGCTCGAAACCTATGTGCCGCCGGCCAAGCCGTCGCTGATCGGGCTGTCGCGCGCCGAAATCGCCGACCGCCTCGGCGAGGTTGGGGTTGCGCCGGCGCAGCGCAAGATGCGCACGCAGCAGCTCTGGCACTGGATGTATTTTCGGGGCGCAAAATCCTTTGCCGAGATGACCAACGTCTCGAAGGAGATGCGCGCCGAGCTGGAAAAGCATTTCACCGTCGACCGCCCCGAAGTGGTGGCCGAGCAGATTTCCTCTGACGGCACCCGCAAATGGCTGCTGCGGCTGCCGAGCGGCGACAATGTCGAGAAGCCGCATGAAGTGGAGTGCGTCTTCATTCCCGAGACCGACCGCGGCACGCTGTGCGTCTCTTCGCAGGTCGGCTGCACGCTCAATTGTTCGTTCTGCCACACCGGCACGCAGCGGCTGGTGCGCAACCTCACCGCCGGCGAGATCGTCGGCCAGGTGATGGTGGCGCGCGATCGTCTCAATGACTGGGCCGACCGCGACAACGGCAGCCGCCTCGTCACCAACATCGTGATGATGGGCATGGGCGAGCCGCTCTACAATTTCGATGCGGTGCGCGATGCCTTGCTCATCGTGGCAGACAATGAAGGCATCGGCATCTCCCGCCGCCGCATCACGCTGTCGACCTCGGGCGTGGTGCCGAACATCGTGCGCGCCGGCGAGGAGATCGGCGTGATGCTGGCGATCTCGCTGCACGCCGTGCGCGACGAACTACGCAATGAGCTGGTGCCGCTCAACCGCAAATATCCGATCGCGGAGCTCTTACAGGCCTGCCGCGACTATCCTGGTGCGTCGAACGCGCGCCGCATCACCTTCGAATATGTGATGCTGAGGGGCGTCAACGATTCCCTCGATGACGCCAAGCTCTTGGTGAAGATGCTCAAGGGTATCCCGGCCAAGATCAATCTGATCCCGTTCAATCCGTGGCCGGGCACGCGTTACGAGTGCTCGGACTGGGACCAAATCGAAAAATTCTCCGAATACATCTTCAACGCCGGTTATTCGTCGCCGGTGCGCACCCCGCGCGGCCGCGACATCCTCGCCGCCTGCGGCCAGCTCAAGTCGGAGACGGAAAAACTTTCGGTGCGCGAGCGCCAGGCCCTCCGCGCCATGGCGATGACGGATTGAATGTTTATGAAGCGAGGCTTCATCCCCGCCGTCATTGCGAGCGAAGCGAAGCAATCCATGTCACCGCTCGGGGATAGGTGGATTGCGTCGTCGCTATCGCTCCTCGCAATGACGGAAAGGGCAGTGTGACGTCATGGCCCTGATCGGCCGCCTCTTCGTCATTCTCTTCGCCTTCCTCGCCTCGTGTCTGGTGGCGGGGATGATCATCGTCGGCGCGGTGCTGTTTCCGGAGTTCACCGATCTTGGCATCGGCCAGCTCGATCCGGCGGTGGACGTCATCGTCGGCCTCGGCTTCATCTTCGTCTCCGGCTTTGCGCTGTTGCCGGCGATGATCGTCGCCGCGATCACCGAAGCCTTCTACATCCGCAGCGTGCTCGCCTATGCCGTCGGCGGCGCGCTGGTGGGCGCGGCCTGCTATCTCGGCCTGATCCCGTTCGATCCCGAGACCATGCGCTTCGATGGCATCGTGCGCCGCCATCTCGAAATCATGACCGGCGCGGGCATCGTCGCCGGCCTCGTCTACTGGATGATCGCCGGCCGCAACGCCGGCGCCTGGCGCGTGCCGCCGCGCCGGCCGCTGCAACCGCCGCCGCCGGTGCCGTCGAATTTGCGGCCGCCGTCGCTGTAGTAGGGGCACGTCATTCCGGGGCGGCTCGAAGAGCCGAACCCGGAATCTCGAGATTCCGGGTTCATGCTTCGCATGCCCCGGAATGACTGCCCCAAGGGTTTCCATCCTCACTTCCCTCAGCTAAACCGCGCGCATGAACCGGACCGGACTCTTCATCGCGCTGGGGCTCTTCCTCGTCGTCGGCATCCTGTTCGGGCTCTATCCCGAGCTCGACCTGAAGCTGGCCGCGCTGTTCTATGAAGCCGCGAGCAAGACGTTTCCGCTGAAACTCAATGCGGTCGCCTCGTTCGCGCGCGATGCGGCGATGTGGATTGCCTGGGCCTTCGTGCTGCCGTCGATCGGCGCGCTGGTCTGGAAGGCGATCCGGCCCGACCGGCCGCTGCTGATCAAGGGCCGCACCATCGTCTTCCTGCTGGCGACGATCATCATGTCGGCCGGCGTGCTGACCAACCTCACTTTCAAGAGTTATTGGGGCCGGCCGCGTCCGGTGGTGGTGACGCAGTTCAACGGCGGCGAGCCCTTCGTGCCGTGGTGGGATCCGCGCGGCACCTGCGGGCGCAATTGCTCCTTCTTCTCCGGCGAGGGCGCCACCGCGTTCTGGACTTATGCGCCGGCCGCACTCGCGCCGCCGCAATGGCGGCCGCTGGCGTACACGGCAGCGACCGTGTTCGGCCTCGTCACCTCGGGGCTGCGCATGGCCTTTGGCGGGCACTTCTTCACTGATGTCGCCATTGCCGGCCTCGTCACCTTCCTGGTGATCTGGCTCGCCTTTGCGCTTGTTTACCGCTGGCCGCGCACGCGCCTGTCCGACGAGCGGATCGACGCGGCGCTGACGCATTTCTTCTGGCCGGGCTACCGGTTAACGCAGCGCTGGCGGGGGCGCGAGGCGGGCTCGGCGCCGTTGGCTTAAGCCATTAAACGCGTGGCCCCCGGCGGCGAAATTTGATATCCGCGCAAGCCAAGCCTCAGCAAAGATCAGCACCTTCGACCGATTGGAAGTTTGATGAGTACGATCCTGAAAAGCCTGCCCAAGGGCGAGAAAGTCGGCATCGCCTTCTCGGGCGGCCTCGACACCAGCGCAGCGCTGCTCTGGATGAAGCAGAAGGGCGCGCGCGTCTTTGCCTATACTGCCAATCTCGGCCAGCCCGACGAGGCCGACTATGACGAGATTCCGCGTAAAGCGCGCGAGTTCGGCGCCGAGAAGGCGCGGCTCGTCGATTGCCGCACCCAGCTGGTCCACGAAGGCATCGCCGCCATCCAGGCCGGCGCCTTTCACGTCTCGACCGGCGGGCTCTCCTATTTCAACACCACGCCGCTCGGCCGCGCGGTGACCGGCACCATGCTGGTCGCGGCCATGAAGGAGGACGGCGTCAACATCTGGGGCGACGGCTCCACCTACAAGGGCAACGATATCGAGCGCTTCTATCGCTACGGCCTGCTGACTAATCCTGCCTTGCGTATCTACAAGCCCTGGCTCGACCAGCGGTTCATCGACGAGCTCGGCGGCCGCGCCGAGATGTCGGCGTTCATGACCGCGCATGGTTTTGCCTACAAGATGAGCGCCGAGAAGGCCTACTCGACCGACAGCAACATCCTCGGCGCCACCCACGAGGCCAAGGACCTCGAGCAGCTCAACAGCGGCATCACCATCGTCAACCCCATCATGGGCGTGCCGTTCTGGCGCGACGATTGCGCCGTCAACGCCGAGAAGGTCGTCGTCCGCTTCGAGGAAGGCCAGCCGGCGGCGCTGAACGGAAAAACCTTTGCCGATCCGGTCGCGCTGTTCCTGGAGGCCAACGCGATCGGCGGCCGCCATGGCCTTGGCATGAGCGACCAGATCGAGAACCGCATCATCGAGGCCAAGAGCCGCGGCATCTACGAGGCGCCCGGCATGGCGCTGCTGCACATCGCCTATGAGCGGCTGGTCACCGGCATCCACAACGAAGACACCATCGAGCAATACCGCATCAGCGGCATGAAGCTCGGCCGGCTGCTCTACCAAGGGCGGTGGTTCGACTCGCAGGCGCTGATGCTGCGCGAGACTGCGCAGCGCTGGGTGGCGCGCGCCGTCACCGGCGAGGTGACGCTTGAGCTGCGCCGCGGCAACGACTATTCGTTGCTCAACACCGAGAGCCCGAACCTGACCTATGCGCCGGAACGGCTCAGCATGGAGAAGGTCGAAGATGCCGCGTTCTCGCCGGCCGACCGCATCGGGCAATTGACCATGCGCAACCTCGACATTTCCGACACCCGCGCCAAGTTGAAACTCTATTCGGACACGGGCCTCTTGTCGGGCAGCGAAGGCTCCGAGATCTTCAAGCTCGAAAGCGACAAGGGCTGAGCAGTGTAGGGTGGGCAAAGGCGCGAAGCGACGTGCCCACCTCTTTTGCACAGCCAGAATCTGGTGGGCACGCTTCCGCCTTCGCTCGTTGAGCTACGGCGCTGGTGTCGTCCCGGCGAAGGCCGGGACCCATACGCCGCGGCGGATGCTGTTGGCGCGCGCTGGGGAACGGCTTTCTTAAAGCAACAACCGGTCGTGGTATTGGGCCCCGGCCTTCGCCGGGGCGACAGCGTCGTGGCTCCCGGTGTCCGTTATGGACACGTCATCCGGGACGGCTAGATTGCCGCGCCTGCCTTTGCGGAGCGGCCGCCGTCGCTACCGCCCCGTCCGGAGCCTTCGATCATGATCAAGCTTGTCACCGTCGCCACCCTCGGCCTCTTGCTGTCGGCGTCCGCAGCCGCGGCCCAGACCATCTACCCGATCGACCGCGCGGAAATCCTTTCCGGCGCGCAGTTCGACTTCAAGGTCGAGTTTCCCGACAAGGTCGATCAGGCGAAGCTGAAGGTGACGGTCAACGGCCAGGACTATGCCGCCGCGTTCGGCAAGGCCGGAACCTTCGTCGAGCGCGAGGACGACAAGGACCAGTCCGCGCTGCTGCTGCGCGACGTCGCGCTGTCGGCGCCCGGTCCCGTCGTGGTCGAGGCCAGCGACGGCACGCGCAGCCGCAAGGTGACCTGGACGGTCTACGACACCGGCCCGCGCAAGGCCAAGAACGTGATCCTGTTCATCGGCGACGGCATGTCGCTGTCGCATCGCGTCGCGGCGCGGCTGCTTTCCAAGGGCATTGCCGAGGGCAAGAGCCTGGGCAAGCTCGCGATGGATGAAATGCCGCATATGGCGCTGGTGGCGACCGCAGGTTCCGATTCCATCATCACCGACTCCGCGAACTCGGCCAGCGCCTATTCCACCGGCCACAAAAGCGCAGTCAACGCGATGGGCGTCTACGCCGACCGCACCAAGGACCCGTTCGACGACCCCAAGGTCGAAACCATTGCGAGCCTCGCCAAGCGCCGACTCAACCTCGGCATCGGCATCGTCACCAACACCGAAATCGAGGACGCAACGCCTGCGGCGATGGTGGCGCATACCCGCCGCCGCGCCGAGTATGATCAGATCGTCGAGCAGTTTTTCGCGGCGAAGCCCGACGTGATGCTGGGCGGCGGCAACGCGAATTTCCTGCCAAAGGCGGCCTCGGGATCGAAGCGCAAGGACGAGGTCGACTATCTCGCCCGCTTCCGCGACGCCGGTTATGGCGTAGTGACCACCGCGGGCGAACTCAATGCGCTCGCGGCCAAGCCCGAGACGCGCCAGCTGCTCGGCCTATTCAACGCCGGGAACATGGACGGCGCACTCGACCGCAAGTTCCTCAAGGGCGGCAGTGTCAAGAAATTCCCCGAGCAGCCCGACCTGACCGAGCAGGTCCAGGCGGCGCTGGACGTGCTGTCGCGGAACGAGGCCGGCTTCTTCCTGATGGTGGAATCCGGGATGATCGACAAATACGCGCATCTGCTGGACATGGAGCGCGCGGTCTACGACACCATCATGCTCGACAACGCGGTGCGGCTGGCCAAGGATTGGGCGAGCAAGCGCGGCGACGACACGCTGATCCTGGTCGTGGCGGACCATACCCATCCCAACAGCTTGGTCGGCACCATCAATGACGACATGAGCACGACGCCGAACGTGCCGTTCCGCGAGCGCGTCGGCGTCTACGACAAGGCCGGCTTCCCCAATTACCCAGCGCCCGACGCCGAAGGCTATCCATCGCGCGTCGACGTCAGCCGCCGGCTCGCCATCTTCTCGGCGAGCCTGCCCGACCACTACGAGACCTTCCGTCCCAAGCTCGACGGTCCAAACGATCCGACCGCGAAGGGCGAAGCTCCCGAGACCTTCAAGGCCAACGACAAATACAAGGACGTCCCCGGCGCCGTGCTGCGGCCGGGCAACCTGCCGGCCATGATCGGCGCCAGCGTACATTCCGGCGAGGACGTCATCCTGACCGCGACCGGCCCCGGCAGCGAGCAGGTCAAGGGCCAGATGGACAACACCGAGGTGTTCCGGGTGATGGCGGAAGCGCTCGGGCTCGGTGTGGCGGGGCGGTAGGCACAGTCGTCCCGGCGAAAGCCGGCCGGGCTCTCTCATCATGTCGTCCCGGCGAAAGCCGGGACCCATACGCCGCGGCGGCCGTTGCTGGACTCCTCTGGTTGAGGGCTTTCTCAAGACCATAACCATTCGTGGTTATGGGCCCCGGCCTTCGCCGGGGCGACACGCGGAGAGTGGTGCGCAAAAAAATGGCCGGGATCGCTCCCGGCCATTTTCATTTCGGTATCGCGCCTTACCGCCCTCCGGGTCCGGCGCCGGGCGGCGGGGGCGGCAGCGAGGCCTGGCCGCCATTGAGCAGCGGGGTGATGCGGCGGACGGTGACGCGCCGGTTGATGATGCTCGGACCGTCGGTCTGCTCCTTCGGATACTGTTCGCCATAGCCCTGCGAGGTCAGGTTCTCCGCGGGCACGCCGAACTGCTGCGTCAGCAAGGTGGCGGCGGCCTCCGCACGGCGGTCCGACAGCGAGAGATTGTCGACATCGGAACCCACCTTGTCGGTGTGACCCTCGATCAAAAACACCTCGCGCGGGTTTTGCTGGATCGCCCGGTTGAGACCATCGGCGATCACCTGCAGCTTCGCCGCCTGGTCCGGCGGGATCTCCCACGAACCGGTGGCGAAGTTGATGGTGTTGACGTCGATACTCGGCATCTGCATCCGGACGTTGGGGCTGTAGCGGATCTCGTCGAGCGAGTAGCGCCGGTCGATCCGTTGCACCGGCGGCGCCACCATGGTCTCGTAGATCACCTCCGGCGGCGCCTCATCCGCGGCGACGATGTAGCGGTTGTAGGGAATCTGCACGACCGGCGGCGGCAGGTCGACATAGAAGCCGCCGACCGCGCGCGGGTCGCGATAGCTGTTGTCGATGATGATGATCTCGCGGCCGCCGACGTCCCGGCGGATACGGCGCAGCAGCCGCCCGTCGGCGCCGACCACGGTGATCACCTCCGTGCCGTCGGGACGGATCACGACAGTGCGGGTCTCTCCGCCGATGGTCTCGCTGCGGATATCGCGGGCTCCATAGCGGAAGCGATACAGATCGTTGCCGCGAACGTACTGCTGTCCGCTCGGGTCGCGGATAATGACACGGTCCGGCTCGTAATAGACGGTGCGGCCGCCTTCGACGACCTCCCGCCGCTGGTTGTGGAGGTTGGCGATGGTCGCGCCGACCACGGCGCCGGCCACCACGCCCGCGCCGAAGGCAAGTGGCGTCAGATTCTCCCGGCGCGGCGGAGGCGGTGGCGGCAGTGGTGCCGTGACCTGAGGCGCGGCCCGGAAGGCCGGAGCAACGGTCGGCGGAGCGTATTGCGCCTTGTCCGGCGGTGGCGCTGCGGCCGCCGAGCCGGGGACGACGCTTGGCGCCGGAGCGCCCGGGGGAGGCGCGGCCGGCCGTGCGACACTGGGTGCACCGGGCGGTGGTGTGCCCGCGGCCGGAGGTGCGCCGGGAGGCGTCGTCGTACCGGCGGCCGGCGGCGTGCCGGGGGCCCCGGGCGGCGGGCCGGTACGCGGCGCCGGGGCGCCTGTCTGAGGTGCGCCGGGAGGCGTCGTCGTGCCGGCAGCCGGCGGTGTGCCGGGCGCGCCGGGTGGCGGACCGGTACGCGGCGCCGGAGCGCCCGCCGGCGGAGCGGCAGGCGGAGGCGCCGGACCGCCGGCGGGGGGCGGCGGCGGTGGGGTCGTCGTGCCCTGCGGTGCCGGTGTGGGCGTCGTGGTGGGCGAAGGCGGTCCCTTCCTGTCGCCAGGCGGCGGACCGCCGGCCGGGCCCTTCTGCAGCGCAGGTGGGCTGGTCGGCGACGGTGTGGTCGTCGGCGTCGGGCTGGGCGCGCCCGGAGGCGGCGTGCGCGCGGGAGGCGCGGCCGTCGGAGGCGGCGTATGAGTCGGCGCGGCCGTCGGAGGCGGGGCGTGCGTCGGCGCAGCCGACGGCGGCGGCGCGGCGGGAGGCGGGGCAGCCTTGGGCGCCGGCGGAGGGGGCGGTGGCGCAGCCGGCTTTGGCGGCGGCGGAGGGGGAGGCGGCGGCGGTGGTGCCTTCGGCGCGGCCGCGGGAGGTGGCGGCGGCGGCGCGGCGGGTCGCGGCGGCGGTGCAGCGGCGGGCGGCGGCGGAGGAGCGGCTGGCTTTGGCGGCGGAGCCGCTGCGGGCGGCGGCGCCGTGGGTGCGGGACGTGCGGGCGGTGCGGCGCCCGGCGGCGGTCCCTTCTGCGGCGGCTGTTTGCCCTTTCCGTCGTCAGGCTGTCCTTGCGCCTGCGCGACGACGATCGGAGCGTTCTGTGCCTGTGACGGCGTGCTTGCGAACTGCATCGCCGTGAGGGCGGTTGAGGCAAGCAGCACGAGGCGAAGGTTTGTCATGATGGTCTCGTTCCCCGAAGGTTCTGGTGCCGAAGGGCTCGGCGTGGACGATCAACAGCCAGCCAAGAGGCCGGATTGTGGCGGCACGGAAACGCAGGAAGCTTTTTATTTTAACATCGCAAAGACTTAACTCACCTGCCGTTCATGACCCATTCAGGCGCTGCTTCAAACCGAAGTTCCATCTTGTCCCCTGCACTTGCGTTGAAGGCGATTTCCTAGCCGGTATCGGTGGCGGGATTGGGCGTGCGCGGTCCATTGGGGCCGCGCGGTGGAAGCTCTTCCGGTACCTCTCCGGGCAATTCGTCAGGCCGCGACGGCGCGCCGGGCTCGCGCACCGGTGGCGGAATTTCGGGATTGGGATTGCCGGGCGGCACGCCCGGCGGCGGCTCGGTAGGCGTACCCGGTGTCGCCGGCGGAATTTCTGGCGGCTCGATCGGCATCAAGGTTCCGGATGGATTGTACCGGGAGCGACAACCAGCCAACCAGCGCAATGTTCCAATCAGGAACCGGAAATCAACATGGTGTTGCTGCGCGTCCTGCCCGATACGGCATAGCCGCGGGAGAGCATGTCGGCGATGCAGTCGTTCTGCCACTCATCGTTCGAGAGATGCTCGATCACGACCGCGCGCGGCCACAGCGTTTTTGGCGCCTGCTTGAAAAACGGGATCAGCACGCGGTCCTCAAAACCCTCGACGTCGATCTTCAGGGCATCGACACGCGCGACGGCGGCCTCCTGGAGAATGCGCAGCAGGCGCAGCGCCGGCACCCGGATCGCCTTGCCGGAGGCATTGCCCGAGACGATGTGGCTGGCGCCGAGATTGTCGCCGTCGGTCTCGATCAGGAGCTCGCCGTCCTCGCTGCCGGCGGCCGCCTGCACCAGCTTCACCTGGTCGAAGCCGGAGGCGGCCGCATTGAATGCCAGCCGCGCATAGGTGACCGGATGCGGCTCGATGGCGACGACCCGGCCGGTAGCCCCGACGTCGCGCGCCAGCGCCAGCGCATAGGTGCCGACATTGGCGCCGACGTCGACGAACACGCCGCCCGCCCTGACATACGCGCGCAAAAACTGCAGCTCTTCGATGTTGTAGTCGGGATTGAGCAGCGCGCCGCGCTCAGTGGCGCTGCCCTGATGATGGAAGCGGAACGCCGCGCCCTGATAGTTCACGTCGAGCGGACCCGAGCGCAACAGGTTGAGCAGCCGCGACAGGGTCGGGCGGAACGCACCGCGCTTCAGCCCCGTGCGCCGCGCAAGCCGAATGAGCGCAGCCTGCGCCGCGTTCGGCGCCAGCCGGCCGAACGGCACGGGCGAGGGGTCGTTGTCGGGCGTCAAGCGGATATCCCTGGCAGGCAAAATTGGCGCCTGCATAGCCGGTTTCGTCGGGAAGGCCAACGTTACCCTCTCCCCTTGTGGGAGAGGGTCGCTTCGCGAAGCGAAGCGGGGTGAGGGGTCTGTCTCCGCGGAAAGGGATTCCTCATTGAGGCATTCGCGCTCGCCGATAGAGACCCCTCATCCGTCGCGCTTCGCGCGCCACCTTCTCCCACAAGGGGACAAGGGAAGTCACGCCGCCTTCCGGCGATTCCGCAGGAATCGCCCGAGCAGCCTTCGCCTTCCCTTGCGCGGGATCAGATCGACATCGCTGACGAGTTTCGCCCCGCCTTTGCGCCGCTCCAGCACGATCTTGCGGCTGTGAAAGGCTTCCAGCTCCGCGCGATGGGCGACGCTGACGATGGTGGCCTTCGGCAGTTCCTCGGTCACCATTTGCATCATCTTGTCCTGGCTCTTCTCGTCGAGCGCGGAGGTCGCCTCGTCCAGCACGACGATGTCCGGGTTGTGCAGTAAGAGCCGCGCGAAGGCGAGGCGCTGCTTCTCACCGCCGGACAGCGTCTGGTCCCACGGCCCGTCTTCGCCGATCTTCTCCTTGAGATGGTCGAGGCCGACCTTGTGCAGGGCCTCGCAAACCTGCTCGTCGAGCCAGTCGTGCTCGGCGCCGGGATAGGCGACGGCGCGGCGCAGCGTGCCGGAGGGCACGTAGGGTCTTTGCGGCAGCATGAACAGCCGCCGGTCGGGATGGAGGTTGACTGCGCCATCGCCCCACGGCCACAGCCCCGCGATGGCACGCACCAGCGTGCTCTTGCCGGTGCCGGATTCGCCGGCCACCAGGAGCCGCTCGCCGGGCTCGATCACCACCTCGGTCTCATCGACCACGGCGGTGCCGTCGTCGAGCGTCACTGAGAGGTCGTTCAATTCCAGCATCGCCTCGCCCTCGGTCTCGCCGCGCTGGATGCGGCCAAAGCCGTCGCCCTGTTCGGCGCGCTCCAGGCCATCGAGCGACATCATCAGCGAGGCGATGCGGCGGGCGCAGGCGTTCCAGTCGGCGAGCCGCGGGTAATTGTCGACCAGCCAGCCGAACGCAGCCTGCACGATGGTGAAGGCACTTGCCGCCTGCATCACCTGGCCGAGGCTCATGCTGCCATCGAGGAATTTTGGCGCGCACAGCAATATCGGCACCACGGGTGCGATCAGGCTCGAGCCCTGCGAGACCAGCGTGGTGCGCATGTGCTGGCCGGCGAGCCGCGCCCATTGCCGCAGCACGTTGCCCACATTGCGGTTGATGCCGTCGCGCTCTTCCTCCTCGCCGCCGAGCAGCGCGATGCTCTCGCCGTTCTCGCGCACCCGCGTCAGGGTGTAACGCAGCTCGGCCTCGGCCTGGTTCTTGTCCTCCGAGATCTGCACGAAGCGGCGGCCGATGATCGTGATCGCCCCGGAGGCAATCGCCGCATAGAGAATGGCGGCGATGACGAGGAAGCCGGGGATCGTGAGTTGTGAGCCGCCGAGCGTCACGGTGAGCGCGCCGCCGATGGTCCAGAGCACGACGATGAAGGTCGTTGCCGACAGAAAAGCGCTGGTCACGCCCGCGGTGAAATCGACCGGCGCGTCCGTGGAGACGCGCAGGTCCTCGGCGATGCGGTATTCCGGATTCTTGTGGTCGCCGCCGACCAAATTGAGCTGGTAGTAGCGACCGTTGGCGAGCCAGCGCGTCAGCACCGCGTTGGTCAGCCAGCCGCGCCAGCGCCGCTGGATGCCCATCCGCGCATAGACCTGCGCCACGTGCAGCAGCACGCTGCCGATCGCCAGCGGAAAGAACACTGCGGTGAGGAAATACACGGTTGCCGCATCGCGCTTCTCGATGCCGTCGAAGATCGCCCGGTTCCAGACGTTGATGCCGTATTGCAAGACCACGTTGCCGACGATCAGGATGAACAGCCCGACCGAGAACGGCCATGCCATCCGGTCGCCGTTGCGGCTCCAGAAGCCGCGCGCGCTGATCCAGAACCGCGTTAAGAGATAGCTCTTGCGCGCCTCTTCCTGCTCTTCCGGCGTCAGCTGCGGATCGGGCTCGACGACTTCCGGCGGCGGCGGCTCGACCACCTCGCCGTTTTCGGTGTCGATGTCGACGACCTCGGATTTGCTCGAAGAAGAACCGTTTGCGGATGCAGGTTTCTTCTTCGCGGGTCGCGCAATCTTTGCAGCGGATGTGGCCATGGCGCGATAACGCCAGCCAAATCAAATGGTTCCTGGAGGATGACGTTAGTGGTGGCGGCGCTTCCAGCCGGTGATCATCGCGCGCACCAGGTTTTCCCGCTGCAGCGCGCACATCGCGAGCACGCCAAGCACATGGATGACGACCAGCACGATGACGGCGTCGGAGACGTAGCCGTGGGTATCCTCCACCCAGGGCACGCCGAAGAAGCGCACGGTGGTGGCCATCCAGCCGGTGATGGTGGAGACCGAAAGCAGCAGCAGCAATGCGACCATCATCGCGGTGCCGGCCGGATTGAGGCCACGCCAGCGCCCGGTCTGGCCGTGGCGCAGATTGAAGAGATAGGCGGGCGCGGCGCGCAGCCGGCGGCCGATCGCATGGAAGCGCGAGAAGCGCGTACCGAACACGCCCCAGCCGAGGCGAAAGACGATCAGGCCGATGACGGTGTAGCCGGCGACGCGGTGCAGGCTGTCGGATTTGCCCGGCGTGAACCACGCCAGTAGCACGAAAAAGGCGAGCGCCCAATGCGTGGCCCGCAGCGGCCAGTCCCACACCTTCACCCTGTCCGGCGCATCTTCATGCGCCGGCATGGCGGTTGACGCGTCGTGCGACGCTGTGAGCGGCTGCTGCAAGCTTTACGCCTTGGTCGCCTCGTGCTTACTTAGTTCTTGGCGATGGTCTTCTTCAGGCTGAGGTCTTCCGGGCTGTAGAACAGCTCGTAGAGCTTGCCTTCCTTGACGCCGTAGACCTCGTAGCACGAGCCTTCCACCTTGGAGCGGCGCACCTCATAGCCGGCTTCCTTGGCCTTGGCCTCAGCCTCGGCTGCCGGCTTCCAGGAAGCCTTGGCGAGCTTGGTGCAGTCCTTGAATCCGTCGGCGAATGCCGGTGCTGCCGCAAACAGCGACACCGCGAGCACGACCGAGGCCTTGATTAACGCTTTCATGAATTCTCCCCACATGACGTCGGCACTGCCGTGCCGCATGCGGGGAGCCATAGCATCGGAACGGCAGGTGGACTTTGGAATTGCTCTTAGAGCGATTCCAAGGGAGCGAAAATCGCCTGCGATTTCGGTGCGGGCAGGCGTGGCCGCGATGCGGCCTTACGCCTCAGCGAAATCAGATCTGCCGCTCGACCAATTTCAGCTTCAGCTCGGCGATCGCCTCGGAGGGATTGAGCCCCTTCGGGCACGCTTTCGCGCAGTTCATGATGGTGTGGCAGCGATAGAGGCGGAACGGGTCCTCGAGATTGTCGAGCCGCTCGCCGGTCGCCTCGTCGCGCGAGTCCGTCACCCAGCGCGACGCCTGCAACAGCGCGGCGGGGCCGAGGAAGCGGTCGCTGTTCCACCAGTAGCTCGGGCACGAGGTCGAGCAGCAGGCGCACAGGATGCACTCATAGAGCCCGTCGAGCTTTTCGCGGTCCTCGTGGCTCTGCTTCCATTCCTTCTGCGGCGTCGGCGTCGTCGTCTTCAGCCATGGCTCGATCGAGGCGTATTGCGCGTAGAAATTGGTCAGATCAGGCACCAGGTCCTTCACCACGGGCTGATGCGGCAGCGGGTTGACCTTGACCGTGCCGCCGTGGCCGACGTCATGCATCGACTTGGTACAGGCCAGCGTGTTCTGGCCGTCGATGTTCATGGCGCAGGAGCCGCATACGCCCTCGCGGCAGGAGCGGCGGAAGGTCAGCGTCGGGTCGATGTGGTTCTTGATCCAGATCAGCCCGTCCAACACCATCGGGCCGCAATCGTGGATATCGACATAATAGGTGTCGATGCTCGGGTTCTTGCCGTCGTCCGGATTCCAGCGATAGATGCGGAATTCGCGCGTCTCGGTGGCGCCGGCCGGTTTCGGCCAGGTCTTGCCGCCGGTGATCTTCGAGTTCTTCGGGAGCGTGAATTCAACCATCTCAAAAGGCCTCTCGTGATCAATACACCCGCGCCTTTGGCGGGATGTACTGCACGTCGTTGGTCATGGTGTAGTTGTGCACCGGGCGGTAATCGATCGTGGTCTTGCCGTCCTTGATCCACGCCAGCGTGTGCTTCATCCAGTTCTTGTCGTCGCGGCTGGGATAATCCTCGCGCGCATGGGCGCCGCGGCTCTCGGTGCGGTTGGCGGCGGAATCCATCGTCACCAGCGCCTGCACAATCAGATTGTCGAATTCCAGCGTCTCGACCAGGTCGGAATTCCACACCAGCGAGCGGTCGGACACCGCGATGTCGCCGACCCCGCCATGCACCTTGTAGATCAGGTTCTGGCCTTCGTGCAGCAGATCGCCGGTGCGGAACACGGCGCAATTGTTCTGCATCACATGCTGCATGGAATCGCGCAGTTTTGCGGTCGGGGTGCCGCCCGAGGCATGACGGTAATGGTCGAGCCGGCCGAGCGCCAGATCGGAGGAGTCCTTCGGCAGCTCCGGCTGCTTGCCGCTGGAAGTCAGCTTCTCGGCGCAGCGCAGCGCCGCGGAGCGGCCGAACACCACGAGGTCGATCAGCGAGTTGGAGCCGAGGCGGTTGGCGCCATGCACGGAGACGCAGGCGGCCTCTCCAATGGCCATCAGGCCGGGCACGATGGCGTTGTCGTCGCCGTTGCGCTTGGTCAGCACTTCGCCATGATAGTTCGTGGCGATGCCGCCCATGTTGTAGTGCACGGTCGGCAGGATCGGGATCGGCTCGCGGGTGACGTCGACATTGGCGAAGATGCGCACCGATTCGGAAATCCCCGGCAGCCGCTCGTGCAGCACCTTGGGATCGAGATGATCGAGGTGCAAATAGATGTGGTCCTTCTTCTTGCCGACGCCGCGGCCTTCACGGATCTCGATGGTCATCGCGCGCGAGACCACGTCGCGCGAGGCGAGATCCTTGGCTGACGGAGCATAGCGCTCCATGAAACGCTCGCCCTCGGCATTGACGAGATAGCCGCCTTCGCCGCGCGCGCCCTCGGTGACGAGGCAGCCCGAGCCGTAGATGCCGGTCGGATGGAACTGGACGAACTCCATGTCCTGCAGCGGCAGCCCAGCGCGCAGCACCATGCCGCCGCCGTCGCCGGTGCAGGTATGCGCCGAGGTGCAGTTGGCATAGGCGCGGCCATAGCCGCCGGTGGCGAGAATCGTGGTCTGCGCCCGAAAACGGTGCAGCGTGCCGTCGTCGAGCTTCAGCGCGATCACGCCGCGGCAGGCGCCCTGGTCGTCCATGATCAGGTCGATGGCGAAGAACTCGATATAGAACTCGGCCGAATGGCGCAGCGCCTGGCCGTACATCGTGTGCAGCATGGCGTGGCCGGTGCGGTCGGCGGCGGCGCAGGTGCGCTGCGCCTGGCTCTTGCCGAAGTCGACGGTCATGCCGCCGAACGGTCGCTGATAGATCTTGCCGTCCTCGGTGCGCGAGAACGGCACGCCCCAATGCTCGAGCTCGTAGACGGCTTCCGGCGCATTGCGGACCATGTATTCGATGGCGTCTTGGTCGCCCAGCCAGTCCGATCCCTTGACGGTGTCGTACATGTGCCAGCGCCAGTCGTCGGGATGCATGTTGCCGAGCGAAGCCGAAATGCCGCCCTGCGCCGCCACCGTGTGCGAGCGGGTCGGAAACACTTTTGTGATGCAGGCGGTGCGCAAGCCGGCTTCGCTGCAGCCGACCACGGCGCGCAAGCCGGCGCCGCCGGCGCCGACCACCACCACGTCGTAGGTGTGGTCCTCGATCGGATAGGCCTTGCCGTTGTTGGCGGGCCCATTGCCATTTGCGGCCTTTCCGTTGCCGTCTGCCATGGCGCTAGACTCCAGAAGAAAGCTTCAGGATGGCGTAGATCGATGCCAGCGCCACCGCGATGCAAAAGAAGTTGTTCGCTATCACGCAGGCGAGTTTTGTCTTTTCGCCGTGGATGTAGTCCTCGATGATCACCTGCATGCCGATCTTCATGTGCCAGGTGCTGGCGATGATGAAGAGCAACAGGATGATCGCGATCGGAATCTGCCCGAGGATCTGCGCCGCGCCGGCCTGGTTGCGGCCGAGCAGCATCAGCACGATCACGATCACTGGCACGATCAACAGCGTCATCGCCACCGCGGTGAGGCGCTGGCGCCAAAAGTCCTTGGTGCCGGAATGTGAGGAGCCGAGGCTGCGGACGCGGGCCAGCGGCGTGCGCATCGAGGACGGGCTGCTCATCGGCCGCCCCCGATCGCGTACGCGATGATCCAGACCAGCACGGTCAGCGAAATGCCGGCGATCAGCGCGCCCCAGGTCAGCGCCTCGCGCTCGCTGGCCTTGAAGCCGTAGCCGAGGTCCCAGAAGAAGAAGCGGATGCCGCTGACCAGATGATGCAGCAGCGCCCAAGTGTAGCCGAACACGATCAGCTTGCCGATCACGCTTCCGGTGAAGGCCTGCACATGGGCGTAGGCGCCGGGACCCGACGCCGCCGCGATCAGCCACCAGGCGAGCAGCAGCGTGCCGAAATACAGCGCCATGCCCGTGCCTCGGTGCACGATGGAAAGCGCCAACGTCAGGGTCCAGCGATAGGTCTGCAAATGCGGCGAGAGCGGTCGTTCGATCCTGGCGGTCATGGCGGCTTTGAAAGTTGGCGGGGCCATCTGTGGCCCGACGCGAGCGCGTAGATGAATTCTATTTACGAAGTCGAAACAGACAGCGCAATCGGGAAAACCATCAATTCCGAACCGCTATTCATCCCTACGCAGGAGCCTTGCATTTGCGCGCGTTGACAACGATCGGCTGCCGTCTGATGGCTGGTATACCTGAAGCACGATTCATGAACGTTTTTGATGGCAGCGTTCGCCGCTAGGAAAGCCTCGAGGAAAGCCTGACATGGCCGTCGCCGGGCTCAATCCCATCGAGCTTGTCGAGCTGGCCGTGCTGCTCGTCTTCGTCGGCGCGCTGGCCGGATTCCTTGCCGGAATTTTCGGCATTGGCGGCGGCGCCGTGCTGGTGCCGGTGTTCTACGAGTGCTTTCGGCTGGCCGGCGTGCCGCTGGAGGTGCGCATGCCGCTTTGTATCGGCACCTCGCTCGCCATCATCATTCCGACCTCGATCGCCTCGTTCCGCGCCCATTACAGGCGCGGCGCGGTCGACATGGAGATCTTGAAGCTGTGGTGGATCCCGGTGCTGATCGGCGTCGTCGCCGGCTCGCTGACCGCGCGCGTGGCGCCGGAGAGGCTGTTCAAGATCGTGTTCGTCTGCGTCGCCTGGTCGGCAACCTTGCGGCTCTGGTTCGCCCGTGACAGCTGGCGGCTCGGCAACGACCTGCCGACCGGTCCCTTGACGCGCATCTACGGTTTCTTCATCGGCCTGCTCTCGACGTTGATGGGTGTCGGCGGCGGCCTGTTCGCCAACCTCCTGATGACCTTCTACGGCCGCCCGATCCATCAGGCGGTCGCCACCTCCTCGGCGCTCGCCGTGCTGATCTCGATCCCCGGCGCGATCGGCTATGTCTATGCCGGCTGGCCTGCTGCTGCGCGCTTCTCCGACGTCACCGCGCTGCAGGCGCCGTTTGCGCTCGGCTATGTCTCCTTGATCGGCGCGCTGGTGGTGATGCCGACCACGCTGCTGACAGCGCCGCTCGGCGTGCGCGCCGCGCACGCGCTGTCGAAGCGCCAGCTGGAAATTGCGTTCGGCTGCTATCTCTTTATCGTCGGCGGACGGTTTGTGATAAGCCTGTTAAGCGGTCAGTAGTTATTGCCGCGCTTTACCGGCGCGGGTTCAGGAATATCCGGCATGCGGCGGCGCGATTTCATCACGCTCTTGGGAACGGCTGCGACGGCGCCGTTCGCGGCGCATGCGCAGCAATCTGATCGCATCCGGCGCGTCGCCATTCTCTACAGCGGTGCAGAGGACACCGAAGGACGAGCCCGCGTTTCGGCGTTCGTGCAGGGTCTGCAGCAATTGGGCTGGACACCCGGCCGCAACGTCAACATCGAGTTTCGCTGGGCCGGAGGCAATACCGACGTTGCGCGCAAATACGCGGCGGAATTCGCCGCGCTCGCGCCGGATGCCATCCTGGCGGGTGGCGGCTCGGCTGTACCGCTGCTGCAGCAGGCAACCCGCACCGTGCCGATCGTGTTCACCCAGACCCCCGACCCGGTCGGTGCGGGTTTCGTTGACAGCCTGGCGCGGCCGGGCGGCAACACCACCGGCTTCATGGCGCTCGAGTACAGCGTCGGCGCGAAATGGCTGGAGCTGCTGAAGACCGTAGCGCCTTCCGTGACGCGCGTGGCCGTCGTGAGGGATGCCACGATATCCGCCGGACTCGGATTTTTCGGTGCAATTCAGGCTGTCGCGCCGTCGTTCAGGGTGGAGCTGACTCCGGTAAATCTGCGCGACGCCGCTGAAATCGAGCGGGCCGTCGCGGCCTTTGCACGTCCGGCGAACGGTGGCCTGATCCTGACCGGCAGCGCGCTGTCAACCGTTCACAGCGATCTGATACTTGCGCTTGCGAACCGCCACAAGCTGCCGGCGATCTATAATGCGCGCTACCTTGTCGAGAAGGGCGGGCTGATCTCGTATGGCGCCGATTTCGTCGACCAGTATCGGCGCGCGGCCGGCTATGTCGACCGCATTCTCAGGGGCGAGAAGCCGGCAGACCTGCCGGTTCAGGCGCCGACCAAGTTCGAGATGGCGCTGAATCTCAAGACGGCGAAAGCCCTCGGACTGTCGATATCGCAATTGCTCATATCGACCGCCGACGAGGTGATCGAATGAGGCGGCGACTCACGGCCGCAGTCGCACCTCGCTGTGCCGCCACATGCGCAGGTCGCCGGCGCCCTCGATGCGGCCGGTTTTCGCCAGCGCCACGATGCGGGCGCCCAGCATTTCGTAACTGATCGCCATTGTGCGCTCCTGACAGTGGTGGAAGGCCTTCGTGATCACCATCGCGGTCTTCTGCAATCTCGGGGTAAGGGCCGCAAAGATCGCCGTGTCGATGTCGGCCTCGGAAATCGAATCCGGCAGCGATACATCCTTCCAGCGCAGCGTGCTGCTGATATGCGGCGGCTCGTCCGGAGGCCTTAGTTCCGGATGCTCCGCGTAGAGCGTCCGCAACAAGCCGAAGTGCAGCGCGTCGTGTATCTCAAAGAGGACCTCCGCAAAGGCCTTTCGCTCATCCTTGTCGAGCCTGAACATGGCCTCGGTCACGCGATCCAGCGCGTCGGAGGCTTCGAGCAGATGCTTCTGGATTTCCGCGGCGCGGTTCCGGTCCATGCTGTCGCTCCGGAGGACCGGGCAGGGTACTCCGCCGTTGGGCTGGAGGGTAGCGGGGAAGGCGGGGAAACGCGGCCCGGCGCGCCTTCTCCCCTCGTCATTCCGGGATGCGCCGAAGGCGCAGGCCCGGAATCCATAACCACAGGCGGCAATTTGTTTTGAAAGGCTGGAGCCCCCGACCTTCGCGCCAACTCCCTGTCGTGGTTATGGATTCCGGGCTCTCGCTGCGCTCGCCCCGGAATGGCGGCGCGGGCTATTCCGATTTTCAAAATCTCCTCTTGACTATTCCGCAAATCAGAACTATATTCCCGCCATCCCGTGCCGCCGGAGGGGCGTATCATGATCGCCGCGACACGTTGGTGCGGGTGGCGATGGGCCGTTGCGGCGTCAGGTGCTCCTGTAGCACCGGGCGAAACGTCTGCGGCGGCCGGCGAAATCGTGTGGTCCTGGCGCCGCGACCCTGGCGTCTATCCCCTCCGGCCCGTGCTGGAGGGGCAACGGTGACAAAAAAGGCCGCTCACCGGGGAGAGTACGTATAAGCCGTAAAACCATTGCGCGGGGAAAGCCGGGATGTCCTGGCTGTACTCGTAGTCCTTGCCCGTGTGCTCCGCACACGGGATGCCGTGTGCTCCGGCGCACGGGATCTACGGGTGGCGCCGGCGCCCGGCTTTCCCTGCGCCCTCTGTTCAAGAGAGGGCCGACGCAAGCCTCAGGCGAAAATCGCGCCGTGAGAATAAGAGCGCATGTCCGATCGTCGTCCCGGCGAAGGCCGGGACCCATACGCCGTGCCGGTCATGGCTGAAGCGAACTGGTGAACGGCTTTGGCAAGGCAATTGCGATTTGTGGTTATGGGCCCCGGCCTTCGCCGGGGCGACATCGTTAGTGTGGCGCGAGGCATGCGCTCATCACTTCGCATAAATCTTCGCGTAGGTATCCCGCAAAACGTTCTTCTGCACCTTGCCCATGGTGTTGCGCGGCAGCTCGTCGACGACGAACACGCGCTTCGGCATCTTGAATTTGGCGAGCCGTCCGTCGAGTGCCTTCAACACGGAGGCCTCCGTGACATCGGCGCCCTTGTTGCAGACCAGCACTGCCGTGACGCCCTCGCCGAAATCGGCATGCGGCACGCCGATCACGGCGGACTCGATCACGCCCGGCATGGCGTCGATCTCGCTTTCGATTTCCTTGGGATAGACGTTGAAGCCGCCGGAGATCACCAGATCCTTGCCGCGGCCGACGATGTGCACATAGCCCTTGCCGTCGATCTTGCCGAGGTCGCCGGTGATGAAGAAGCCGTCGTCGCGGAATTCGGCCTTTGTCTTTTCCGGCATGCGCCAATAGCCCTTGAAGACGTTCGGGCCCTTGACCTCGATCATGCCGATCTCGTCGCGCGCCAATTCCTTGGCGGTCTCGGGATCGGTGACGCGAACGGAGACGCCGGGCAGGGGGAAGCCGACCGCGCCGGGCACGCGGTCGCCGTCATAGGGGTTCGACGTGTTCATGTTGGTCTCGGTCATGCCGTAGCGCTCGAGCACGGCGTGACCGGTGCGCGAAAACCATTCGCGATGGGTCTCGGCGAGCAGCGGCGCCGAGCCCGAGACGAACAGTCGCATGTGTTTTGTCGTCTCCTTCGACAGGCCTGGATGCTGCAGCAGCCGCGTGTAGAAGGTCGGTACGCCCATCAGCACGGTGGCGCGCGCCATCAGCTTGATGATCAGCTCCGGATCGAATTTCGGCAGGAAGATCATCGAGGCGCGGGCGAACAGCGTGACGTTGCTCGCCACGAACAGGCCGTGGGTGTGATAGATCGGCAGTGCGTGAATCAGAATGTCGTCTTCGGTGAAGCGCCAGTAGCCGACCAGCGAGAGCGAGTTCGAGGCGAGATTGTCGTGGGACAGCATCGCTCCCTTGGAGCGGCCGGTCGTGCCGGAGGTATAGAGGATCGCGGCGAGATCGTCGTTTTCACGCGGCACTGTCGTGAAGTCGGGGCTGGCCTTGCTAGCTGCTTCCGTCAGCGAGCCCTTGCCGTCGGCGCCGAGCGTCTCGACCTTCGCGCCGACTTTCGCGGCGATCTTGCCGATGCCCTCGGCCTTGGCGGGATCGCATACCACCAGCGACGGCTCGGCATCGCTGATGAAATATTCGAGCTCGTTGAGCGTATAGGCGGTGTTGAGCGGCAGATAGATCGCGCCGGCTCGCACCGTGGCGAGATAGAGCACCAGCGCCGGGACGGATTTCTCTGTCTGGGCCGCGACGCGGTCACCGACCTTGACGCCGCGCGAGGTCAGCACATTCGCCATTTGCCCTGCGCGCGCGATCAGGTCGGCATAGCTGATGCGCGCACCATCGAGCTCTTCGATCGCAAGGCGCGAGGGGTCATCGAGCTTCTCGAACAGGCGGGAAAACAGGTTGGCGTTCGCAGTCGTGTTCATGCAACATTCCCTACAGGGGCGCTGGCCGGGAAATTCCGCGGGCTGGATTAGCAAAAACGCCCTTCAAAAAGCAACGGAGACAGTTTGCATGACAAATAACGGGAAACGCGTGGCCTGGGTGACCGGCGGCGGCAGCGGCATCGGCGAGGCCGGGGCGGAATTTCTCGCCGCCGACGGCTGGACCGTGGTGGTTTCGGGACGGCGCCAGGCCGAGCTCGACCGCGTGGTGGCGAAGATCGCAGGCAAGGGCGGCAAGGCCGAGGCGATCGTGCTTGACGTTTCCAGCAAGGCCGATGTCAACAAGGCCGCGGACGCCATCGTCGCCAAGCACGGCCGCATTGATCTGCTGGTCAACAGCGCCGGCGTCAACGTGCCGAAACGGAGCTGGGAGGATTTCGAGCTCGACGGCTGGGACAAGGTCGTCGACATCAATCTCAACGGCGTGCTCTATTGCATGCGCGCGGTGCTGCCGGCGATGCGCAAGCAGAAGGATGGCTGCATCATCAATGTTTCGTCATGGGCCGGCCGCCACGTCTCCAAGATGACGGGCCCGGCCTACACCACGTCAAAGCACGCCGTGCTGGCGCTGACCCATTCCTTCAACATGGACGAATGCGTCAACGGCCTGCGCGCCTGCTGCTTCTCGCCGGGCGAGGTGGCAACCCCGATCCTCAAGTCGCGCCCGGTGCCGCCGAGCGAGGCCGAGCAGGCCAAAATGCTGCAGCCGGAAGATTGCGGCCGCACCATCGCCTTCATCGCCAGCCTGCCGCCGCGGGTCTGCATCAACGAGATCCTGATCAGCCCGACGCACAACCGCGGCTTCATCGCCACTCCGAAGAGCAATGATTGATCTTCGCTGTCGTCCCCGCGAACGCGGGGACCCATAACCACAGGGAGTTGTCGTTAGAGCAGGCTGGAGCTCCAGCCGTCACACCACTGACATCGGTGGTTATGGGTCCCGGCTCGCGCTTCCGCCTTCGCGCGCCAAGCGCTTCGGCGGACTTGAACCCTGCGAAGCTTGCGCAGCAAGCGAAGACTTGCGCAGCAAGCGAAGAAGGGTCGCTTGGCCGGGACGACAGCGGAATACGACCCACGTCCCCACCGAAAACAAGTTTCAAAAATCACGAAAAATTATTGTCCGAAACCACCGGAAAAACCTCCCGTAATTCGGCCAACGACGGCGCTGTCCATCTCACGCCTGACGGACCGTTGTTTCCATCGCCGGCGGATGGCCCGCCGGAACACTCAATCATCGGGAGAAGAACCAATGTCGAAGCGTATTGCCCTGTTGTCCGCCGCGGCGTTCGCCGCGCTGGCCCTGACTGCGACCGTTGCTGCGCCGGTTTCCGCGCAGGAGAAGACCGTGATGGTCGGCGGTGCTGCGATGTTCCCCTCCAAGAACATCATCCAGAACGCCGTGAATTCGAAGGACCACACCACGCTGGTCGCCGCGGTGAAGGCCGCGGGCCTCGTGGAAACCCTCGAAGGCAAGGGTCCGTTCACGGTGTTCGCGCCGACCAACGCCGCCTTCGGCAAGCTGCCGGCCGGCACGGTCGACACGCTGGTCAAGCCGGAGAACAAGGCCACCCTCACCAAGATCCTCACCTATCATGTCGTGCCCGGCAAGCTCGCCGCTTCCGACCTCAAGGACGGCATGAAGATGAAGACCGCCGAGGGTGAAGAGCTCACCGTCAAGCACCAGGGCGACAAGGTCTGGATCATCGACGCCAAGGGCGGCCAGTCGATGGTCACGATCTCCAACGTCAATCAGTCGAACGGCGTGATCCATGTGGTCGACACCGTGCTGATGCCGGCGTCCTGATAACCCCGCGTCCTGGCCAGCCCCAAAACAGGATGCGTGACGGGAGGCGAGCCGGGGCGACCCGGCTCGCTTTCTTTAAAGACGATAGGTTCCGTGCATGAAATTGATAGGCACGGGGTTGTAACGGAAACCGCGATTCCGGCGTATTGTCGGTGTCACCCGTGACACGGAACACAGCCAGGAACTTGAACATGTCGAGCCTGACAGTGAGCAACGAGCAAACCAATTCAGCCGCGTCCAGCAAGGTCATCCAGCCCGCTTGGGTCAGGGCGCTGCACTGGGCCAACGCCTTTGCCATGGTCCTGATGATCATGTCGGGCTGGCAGATCTACAACGCCTCGCCCTTGTTCTCCTTCACCTTCTCCAAATCCATCACGCTCGGCGATTGGCTCGGCGGCGCGCTGCTGTGGCACTTCGCCGCGATGTGGATCTTGATGGTGAACGGGCTGATCTATCTCGCGCTCGGTTTCGCTACCGGCCGGTTCCGCAAGAAGCTGCTGCCCATCACGCCGGCTGGGGTGATTGCCGACACCAAGGCCGCGCTCACCGGGAAACTCTCGCACGACGATCTGACAAAGTACAATTACGTGCAGAAATTGCTGTATGCCGGTGTTATCATCGTCGGCGTGCTGGTCGTGCTGTCGGGCCTGTCGATCTGGAAGCCGGTGCAGCTGCAATGGCTGACCGCCTTGTTCGGCGGCTATGACGTGGCGCGTTACGTTCATTTCTTCTGCATGGCGGCGATCGTCGCCTTCATGGTGGTGCATGTGGCGCTCGCATTGCTCGTGCCGAAGAGCCTGCGCGCCATGATCATCGGCCGCTAGGGCATGATCCCGAAAAGTGGGAACCGGTTTTCGGAGAAGATCATGCCCAAGAGAATCTGAAGTTGGGAGGATCATATGGCCCGCAAGCGCTTCATCATCCCCGGCGTCGACAAGAAATTGCTTGTTCGTGACGCCAACAAGATCATGCCCGACCTCACCCGTCGCCGCTTCATCAGCGGCGGCGCCAGCCTCGGCGCGCTGACGCTGCTGGCCGGTTGCGACGTCATCGACTCTTCCTCCGCCGAGGAGATGCTGAAGAAGGTTTCCAAGTTCAACGACGCTGTGCAGCACTGGATATTCAATCCGAACGCACTGGCGCCGACCTTCCCGGAAAGCGCGATTACAAAACCGTTCCCGTTCAACGCCTATTACAGCCTCGACGAAGCGCCGGAGGTCGACGGCAAGAGCTGGAAGCTGGAGGTGCGCGGGCTCGTCGACAACAAGAAGTCCTGGACGCTCGACGAGCTCTACGCGCTGCCGCAGGTCAAGCAGGTCACGCGCCACATCTGCGTCGAAGGCTGGAGCGCGATCGGCAGCTGGACCGGCACGCCGCTGCGCGATTTCCTGAAACTGATCGGCGCCGACACCAAGGCGAAATATGTCTGGTTTCAGTGCGCCGACAAGGACGGCTACAATTCGCCGCTCGACATGGCGAGCGCGCTGCATCCGCAGACCCAGATGACCTTCAAGTTCGCCGACGACATCCTGCCGCGCGCCTATGGTTTCCCGATGAAGATCCGCGTGCCGACCAAACTCGGCTTCAAGAACCCGAAATACGTGCTCTCGATGGAAGTCACCAACGACTACAAGGGCGGCTTCTGGGAGGACCAGGGGTATAATTCGTTCAGTGGGAGCTAAGTCTTCAGCTTCCGCTGGAACGCCGAGAGCAGCGCGCCAAGCGCGAGCATTGCGGCGGACACATTGAGCGCAGAGGAGAGACTTCCCACGGCATCCGTGATCGCCCCGACTGCGATCGGGCCGAGCGTCTGGCCGATGCCGAAGGCGATCGTCATCGCCGCGATGCCGGCGGGCCATTCGGCAGGCGGATAGTTCAGGCGCACGAACGCCGTGGTCGAAGCCACCACCGCAAAGAAGGCGACGCCGAACACCAGCGCGGAGATGCCGAGCAGGATCGGCGAGTGGCCGAAGATCGGCAGCGCCGCGCCGATCGCATTGGTGCCGAGGATGATGGTGGTGGCGAGCCCGCCGCGGTCGAGCGCCAATACCCGCCGCCACACCCAGGGCGTGACGAAAGCGGAGATGCCGATCAGGCCCCAGAAGGTCGCCTGCGCCGAAGCACCGCCGCCGCCGTCCCGCACATAGGCGATCATGAAGGTCATGTAGGCGATGTAGCCCGCACCGAACAGGAAATAGGCCGCAAGGTAAATGAGGACAGGACGGACAGAGAATTTCACACGCACAGCCTGATCGAGTGCACCATCGCCGCCGAGCGGCGCCAGCCACAGCGGGATAATCATGACGAACGACAGCAGCGTCAGCGCCCACCACACGATCCACCACGAGCCCGGCCCAAAAGCCTGCAGCACATAGGGCGCGATCAATCCGGAGGCGAGAATGCCGAGGCCGGGGCCTGCGTAAAACAGGCTGAGCAGGAAGTTCGCGCGCGAAGGGCGCGTCTGCGCGATCATTGCCGCGAGCGCCCCGCCGCCGACGAAGCCAGCAGCGGCCGCGAATCCGGCCAGCAATCGCGCAAAGCTCAGCGCGACGAAGTTGCCGGTGAGCGCGCACAGCGCCAGCGACGCCACGCAGGCCGCCGTGCCCCACACGACGCTTCGCACGAGCCCGAAGCGCTTGATCAGCGCGGAGGCGAGCAGCGCGCCGGCGAGATAGCCGACGGCATTGATCGTGTTCATGAAGCCCGCCGCCGAATAGGACCACGACAACGAGTCGCGCATGTCGGGCAACACCAGCGCATAGGCGAAGCGGCCGATGCCGAGCCCGATGGTCGGCGCCAGCGACAGGATGAGGATCAACCGCGCGGGATGCGGATAGGACTGGGAACGATTGGGGGCAGTCACACAATGCTCCGGCAATCACCGTACTGTGGCAGGCCGCCATGGCCATGCACAGGCCGGCCGATGCAGAGGTGTCTTGCCGCTGGCGCAACAATCTCAGGCCGCGAGCACCGACGTGCCGCCGGCCAAGGTGAGCACCGTGCCGCCGACGATGCGCGGGGCCCGCGTGTGGCGAGCGCCTTGCCAATCCTGTCGCGGCGTTCTAGCACTCCGCCGGCCCGCGATGGGGCCGGCACGAGGACATGATATGGCGACGCATAAACTGCTGCTTCTCCCCGGTGACGGCATTGGCCCGGAAGTGATGGGCGAGGTGAAGCGCCTGGTCGGCTGGCTGAACAGCGCGGGTATCGCCTCCTTCGAGACCGAGGACGGGCTGGTCGGTGGCGCCGCCTATGATGCGAGCAAAGAGAGCATCACGGATGCGACCATGGACATGGCCAAGGCTGCGGACGCCGTGATCTTCGGCGCAGTCGGTGGTCCGAAATGGGATGCCGTGCCCTATGAGGCGCGGCCGGAAGCGGGCCTGTTGCGGTTACGCAAGGATCTCGGCCTGTTCGCGAATTTGCGACCCGCGGTGTGCTACCCCGCGCTGGCGGACGCCTCCAGCCTCAAGCGCGAGGCCGTCGAAGGCCTCGACATCATGATCGTGCGCGAGCTCACCGGCGGCGTCTATTTCGGCGAGCCGAAAACCATCACCGATCTCGGCAACGGCCAGAAGCGTGCCGTCGACACCCAGGTCTACGACACCTACGAGATCGAGCGGATCGGCCGCGTCGCCTTTGATCTGGCGCGCAAGCGGCGCAACAAGGTCACCTCGATGGAAAAGCGCAACGTCATGAAGTCGGGCGTGCTCTGGAACGAGGTGATGACCCAAGTGCACGCGCGCGAATACAGGGACGTCACGCTCGAGCATCAGCTCGCCGATTCCGGCGGCATGATGCTGGTGAAGGCGCCCAAGCAGTTCGACGTCATCGTCACCGACAATCTGTTCGGCGACATGCTGTCCGACATTGCGGCGATGCTCACCGGCTCGCTCGGCATGCTGCCGTCAGCCTCGCTCGGCGAGATCGATGCGAAGACGAAGAAGCGCCGCTCGCTGTTCGAGCCGGTGCACGGCTCGGCGCCCGACATCGCAGGCCGAGGCCTTGCCAACCCGATCGCGATGATCGCCTCGTTCGGCATGGCGCTGCGCTATTCCTTCGACATGGGCGCGCTCGCCGACAAGGTCGACCAGGCGATTGCGGCCGTCCTGGCGAGCGGCCTGCGCACGGCGGACATCAAGTCGGAGGGCACGACCGCGGCGAGCACGCAGCAGATGGGCGAGGCGATTCTGAAAGAGCTGCAGAAGCTGCACTGACAGCAAAAAGCCCGGCGCGAGCCGGGCTTGTTCGTCAAGCGTGAGGAAAATCAGTACAGCGGGAAGCGCTGCGGATAGCCGCCGAGATCGGACGGCGGGTTGAGCGGCTGGCGGTCGATCGGGCGCTGGCGGTTCTCGCGGGCGAAGGTCGGATAGCCGATCTCCGGCGGGAACGCGTAGTCCTGGAATTTGCGGTCGCCCGGCAGCACTTCGGTGCCGGCGTCGAGCCAGGAGCGCGTCGTGATGTAGACGCGGGTGTTGGGGCCCTGCTGAACGACGCGGTTCGGGCCTTGCGGGCCGTAATAGACGCGGCCGTCCCTGTCGTATTTCAGCCGGGTCTGCTGCGCGTTTGCCGGCGACACAGCGAGCGCAAGGACGGCGATTGCCGCAAACAGCATCGGAATTTTCGGGGTCATTCGCGTCCTCGTCCTTGCAGCCCTGATCGTGCCCTTCGGAACTCGCAGGCGGCCGTGTCCAATTTGGGGCCATTCTAGCCCCCGAGCCGGTGCCCCCACTAGGTCAATTGGGCCACACCCGGGCAAGATAATACGTCCGCGGCGTTAAAAGTTGCATGAAAACCAGCGACTTGGCGGAAAGGCGCACTCAGATCGCGCCGCGCAGGCCGGGTTTGTCCGAGCCCGATACCCAATCGGTGCGGCAGTCGGCGCGCTTCAGCTCGGCGCGGGCAAACAATTCGGCGAGTTTGGCGTCGTTGCCGGCGGCGATCAGGCTGAGGCGGTTGAGCATGCAGGCGATCGCCGCGGCGCGGGCGCCCGCGGTTTCGCCCTGGCAGACGTAGCCGGAAATGTGCAGAGCCGGCTGGTCGATGGTCTTGAGGAAGCCGAGACAGGCTTTCCCGGACAGACGCAGCAGCGTGACCGGACCGAATTTGCTGTCGATCACGCCAACGCTACCGGCGACCGCCGATGGCTCGAATTCGCCGCCCGGCCGATAGATTTCGAGCTCGGCAACCGGCTGCCCGTTCTCCGCGTCCCAGCGCAGCACGTCCTTGCGGCCGCCCTCGGGATGCCGGGAGATCTGATAAGATTTTGTTTTATATGACAAATCGTACTGGTTGCTGGCGAAAGCCGGGCTCGAGCGGCTGGCCACGGTCCAATCCGGCCGTGTCGAGGCGTTGGCAACGTGCATCTCCGGCAACTGGTCCCAGAGATAGACGCCCAAAATGAAGAGCAGCGCCAGCGTGCCGCAATAGGCGATCAGCCGCGCCAGCGTGCCGCAAATCTCGTCCACCGCGCTCTTCAGCGCATGACGAATCCTGCCGGTACCATGGGGAGAGGCCGGAATGGCCTGAAACGACTGCATCAAACGGCCCGAAAAACACGTCTAACGTTGTGTTAAGGGCGTTTCTCGCATAGAAGCGCTGCCTCTTCCCTTATCAGCCGCGGGCGCAGGGAAGGCATTTTTCTTCGGAGAGTGAACGATGGGTTACAAGGTCGCTGTGGTCGGCGCCACCGGTAATGTCGGGCGCGAGATGCTCAACATCCTGGATGAGCGGAAATTCCCTGCCGACGAGGTCGTGGCCCTGGCGTCGCGCCGCAGCGTTGGCGTGGAGGTCTCCTATGGCGACCGTACCCTGAAGGTCAAGGCGCTCGAGCATTTTGATTTCTCCGACGTCGACATCTGCCTGATGTCGGCGGGCGGCGCGGTGTCGAAGGAATGGTCGCCGAAGATCGGTGCGGCCGGCGCCGTCGTGATCGACAATTCCTCGGCCTGGCGCATGGACCCCGACGTGCCGCTGATCGTGCCGGAGGTGAATGCCGACGCGGCGGCCGGCTACACGAAGAAGAACATCATCGCCAACCCGAACTGCTCGACCGCGCAGCTCGTGGTCGCGCTGAAACCGCTGCATGACAAGGCGACCATCAAGCGCGTCGTGGTCTCGACCTATCAATCGGTGTCGGGCGCCGGCAAGGATGCGATGGACGAACTGTTCTCGCAGACGAAGGCCGTCTACACCAACGACGAGCTGGTCAATAAAAAGTTTCCCAAGCGCATCGCCTTCAACGTCATCCCCCACATCGACGTCTTCATGGAGGACGGCTACACCAAGGAAGAGTGGAAGATGATGGCGGAGACCAAGAAGATCCTGGATCCAAAGATCAGGCTGACCGCCACCTGCGTGCGCGTGCCGGTGTTCGTCGGCCACTCTGAAGCGGTCAATATCGAGTTCGCCAACCCGATCACGCCGGATGAAGCACGCGACATTCTGCGCCGGGCGCCGGGCTGTCTCGTCATCGACAAGCAGGAACCGGGCGGCTACGTCACGCCCTATGAGGCGGCCGGAGAGGACGCCACCTATATCAGCCGCATCCGCGAGGACGCCACGGTGGAGAACGGCCTCGTGCTGTGGTGCGTCTCCGACAATCTGCGCAAGGGCGCCGCGCTCAATGCGATCCAGATCGCGGAATGCCTGATCAACCGCAAGCTGATCAGCGCCAAGAAGAAGGCGGCGTGAGAGTCGCGAGCCGATGCTCAGCTTTCAGCTTGTGCGCAATGGCACTGCAATCCAAGTACTTTGCGATGATTAAGGTATCGACGTGTTGGTCGATACCTTAAAGAAGCTGCGAGGGTCAGGGGATCATATTCATCTATGGGCGCCGTCGATCATTGGTGATAAGTCGGCAGTGCTCAGTGATGAAACTCCGTTTGGCGAGAAAGCCATTCCGGAAGTGATTATTTCACACGGCGGCGATTAGATGGTAGGCGAGACATGACCGAACAGCCGGCGCCGACCTATCAGCCGAATCCCCAGCTCAAGAAGATCGAGCGCGGCTTCGAAAGCGTGATCTTCAACAGCCGCTGGCTGATGGCGCCGTTTTATTTCGGCCTCGTCGTCAGCCTCGCGGTGCTGCTGTTGAAATTCTGCATGGTGCTCTATGAGTTCATCGTCCATGCGCCGGGCTCGAAGGAAAGCGACATCATCCTCGGCGTGCTCGGCCTGATCGATATCTCGCTGACCGGCAATCTGATCCTGATCGTGGTGTTCTCGGGCTACGAGAATTTTGTCTCCAAGATCGATCCCGGTGGTCATCCGGACTGGCCGGAATGGATGACCAAGATCCATTTCGGCGGCTTGAAGCAGAAGCTGCTGGCCTCGATCGTCGCGATCTCGGCGATCCAGGTGCTGAAGGCCTTCATGAATATCGACAGCCACTTCGATCCCAACAAGCTCGCCTGGCTGGTCGGCGTCCACCTGGTGTTCGTGATCTCGGCCTTCATGCTCGCAATCGGAGACCGCTATGCCGGCGGCGATCACGGCGGAGAGTAGCGAGAGCAATTTGTAGGGTGGGCAAAGGCGCGCTTGCGCCGTGCCCACCTTCATTCGCGCCGGTGCAAGCCAGGCGGGCAAGCTTCCTCCTTCGCTCTTCGAGCTACGGCGGACAAGTCGCTTTGCCCACGCTACGCACTCTCAGTCGCGCGCGCTGCGAAATTCCTTGGCTTGCTGGTCGAGCACGAACAGCGAGCCCTCGGCGACGCCGAAATAGGCGCCGTGCAAATCCATCTCGCCCTTCTGCACACGTTCTTTCACGAAGGGGAAGGTCATCAGGTTTTCCAGGCTGCGGAAGATCGCGGCCTTCTCGATGCGGACGGTGAAGTCATGCATGGTCTCGTGGCTGCGCTGCTCGACCACCTCGCCCGGCTTGATGAACATCGACATCCACTTGCCGATGAAGTCACCCGGTGAGAGCGGCTTGATCTTGTCGATGAAGGCGCGGACGCCGCCGCATTGGGCGTGCCCGAGCACGACGATGTGCTTCACCTGCAGCACGTTGACGGCATATTCCAGCGCCGCCGAAACGCCATGGGTGCCGCTGTCGGGCTGATAGGGCGGCACGAGGTTGGCGACGTTGCGCACCACGAACAATTCGCCGGGACCGGCGTCAAAGATCACCTCTGGCGACACGCGGGAGTCGCAACATCCGACCACCATCACTGCCGGCGACTGGCCGCGCTCGGACAGCTCGCGGTAGCGCGACTGCTCGGTCGGCAGGCGCTGCGTGGTGAATGTTCGGTAGCCGTCGAGGAGGTGCTGCGGGAAGGGTGCCATCGCCCTTGCCTAACCATATGCGGCTGACGGGAACAAGACTTCCGGGAACGGAAACGGAATGCTATCGCCTTCGTTTCAACAAGACCCGAAGGAATCGCCATGGTCCGTCCGCGCCGCAGCCTGTTGTTCATGCCGGGATCGAATACCCGGGCGCTGGAAAAGGGCCGCAATTTGCCGGCCGACGGCCTGATCCTCGACCTCGAGGATGCGGTCGCCCCCGACGCCAAGGCGCTGGCGCGCGACCAGATCGCGGAGGCGGTGGCGGCGAAAGCGTTCGGCAAGCGCGAGGTGCTGATCCGCATCAACGCGCTCGACACGCCCTGGTGGATCGACGACCTCACGATGGCGGGCAAGGCGAGGCCCGACGGCATTCTGGTGCCAAAGATCTCCAGCGTCGCCGACCTTGCCGCCATTGCGAACCGCCTCAGTGACATCAACGCCGATCAGGCGATCCGGGTCTGGGCCATGATCGAGACCGCGCGCGCGGTGCTCGATGCCGACAAGATCGCGGCCGCCTCGCGCGATTCCGAGATGCGGCTGGCCGGTTTCGTGTTCGGGCCGAACGACATTTCGCGGGAGACGCGCATCCGCATGAAGCCGGGCCGCGCCGAAATGATCCCAATGATCACCCACTGCATCCTTGCGACCCGCGCCCACGGACTGGAAATCCTCGACGGGCCCTACAGCGACATCGCCAATATCGACGGCTTTGCCGCTGAATGCGCGCAAGGGCGCGACCTCGGCTTCGACGGCAAGACGCTGATCCATCCGAGCCATATCGAGGCCTGCAACGCCATCTTCACGCCGCCGGCCGACGAGGTCGCGCTGGCCCGCAAGATCATCGCGGCGTTCCAGCAGCCGGAAAACGCCGGGCGCGGCGCAATCCAGCTCGACGGCCGCATGGTGGAGCGCCTGCATGCCGACATGGCCAGGCGCACAATTGCGATTGCGGATGCAATTGCGGCAATGGCGCCCTAAGCGCTGAGGACTGGGATGCGTGTCGGCGTTTTGGGTGGCGGTCTGCAGGGGTGCTGCACCGCGCTGGCCTTGGCGGCGCGACGCATTCCCGTCACCCTGTTCGACCGCAACGACCGCCTGCTCAGCCGCGCGGCGATCGCCAACGAAGGCAAGATCCATCTCGGCTATATGTATGCCAATGATCCGAGCCAATCGACGGCGCGCATGATGATGCAGGGGGCGCTAAGCTTTGCGGCGCGCCATTCTGGGCAGGCTCAAGAGCGAGGGTCGGTTCGATCCGCAGACCAGCTTTCATTCTGGCTGGGAGCAGGTCGAATCCGACGCACTCAAGCGTTTTGCGTAGAGACGCACCGCAGTCGACCTGCGGCCCCGGATTCAGTCTCGCCGCAGGCCGAGAATGAATTGCGCGAGATCGTCGGCCTGGTCCGGCGCGATGATCAAGTTGGGCATGCGCTGGTGATTGGAGCGCAAGAAGACCTTCAGAGACAGTTCCGTCGTCGAGGTCCGGTTCGCAATGCGGACGAAATCGGGCGCACGGCTGAGTGTGCCGGGGCCGGCCGTCGCAAACGAATGACACTCCTTGCACCAGGCCTCGGCCAGACGACGGCCGTTGGAAATGCTGTCCTGCTCCGCTGGCGCGCCGGCAGCGTTGTGCAACCGGATCAGCAGCAGGGCCGCGACGGCGAGCAAGAGCGCGATCAAGGTCCCGAACCAGACGGTATGCGACATGGAGCGGTTCGAGCCTAGTGCTTTGCCAGCTCGCCCAGGGCGTCGATGGTCGGCGCGTTGGGACAATAATCCCTGTAGTGCCGGGCGGCCGTGCCTTCGGCGAGCTCGCCGTGGCAGTGCGCCTTGTCCTGGCACAGCGAGCAGACGCGCTGCATATCCCGCACCAGCAGCGGTTCGACGCGGGCCAGAGCTGCCACATCGATGCCGAGCGCCTTCAGCATTTTCGGCATTGTCGAGTTCGTCAGGCGATATCCGCAGGTCCTGGATTGAAATCGGCCCGGTTTATCCGGCGGACTTCGTTCAGCGCGCGGCGATGCTTGATCCAGTCGGCAAACTTGTCGATCCAGAATTCGACAATGGGATAGGTCTCGTGCTGGGCAGGCATGGCGGCCCTCCGGTCGACAACAACGTTTGCACGATGTGATCAGACTATCCGCTAACACGTATTGCGGCAGATCAAACAGTCCGCTCGCGGAGAGAGCGCTAGCCAAAGCGCTGCGCAGCCCAGGCGTGGAGGCTACCCGGGATGGGCGCCTGGTTGCCGCGCCCCTTGGGCGAGATGTGCAGGCCGATCACATCGGGGTCGGCAATCAGTTTTGAAAAATCGGACGGCTCGAAAAATAGTCTTGGCTCGGCGTGCACGGCGTAGAACGACTGTTTTGGCAGCGCATGCGCGATCTGACCGCCCCGGCGCGCCAGCGCGGTGAGCGCGGCCGGGCCGTAGATCGCGACACGGATGTCGGAGACACGTTTTGAGCCGCCGCGCCAGCGACGTAGCGCAAACACCGCGCGATGGCGCAGCGACAGCCAGTTCGGCGTCAGCTCGTCCTGCGCCATCAGCCCGGCAAACGCCTTCACGATGGAATCGTCCGCCGGCAGATAGAGCACGGAATTACCGAGCTGCCGCGGCCGCTCCCAGGCGAAATACGGCTTCGTGGGATCGATCTCGACCGGCTTGAGCAGCAGCACGTCAGCGTCGAGCCAGAGCCCCGCCTTCTGCGCCATCAGGCGCATGCGGAAAAAATCGGAGAATTGCAACATGGTCCAGTCGCGCCAGCTGCCATCCGGCTGCGGCGGTCGCAGCTTTTCCGAGAAAGTGTGCGGCAGCACGCTTTCGGCCTCGGCATTGCCGACGCCGTCCGGCAGGCCGGGCAGCGGATCGAAACTGTAGACGGTGACTTTGTGGCCAGCGGCCACCTGCGAACGCAGGCACAGCGTTCGCAGTCGGTCGAGCGGGCCGTGCCAGAAGGTGACGATGTCAGGACGCATCGCGCCTTCGATTTATGCCCAGGCGCGCTCTTTCTTGAGCTTGGCCTCGTAGGAATCGATCGAGGCCTTCTTCTCCATCGTGAGCCCGATGTCGTCGAGGCCATTGATCAGGCAATGTTTGCGGAACGGATCGATCTCGAACTTCACCTTGCCGCCATCGGGGCCGCGGATTTCCTGGTTCGGCAGGTCGATGGTCAGCGTGGCGTTGGCGCCGCGCTCGGCGTCGTCGAACAGCTTGTCGAGGTCTTCTTGGCTGACGCGGATCGGCAGAATGCCATTCTTGAAGCAGTTGTTGTAGAAGATGTCGCCGAACGAAGTCGAGATCACGCAGCGGATGCCGAAGTCCAAGAGCGCCCAGGGCGCATGCTCGCGGCTGGAGCCGCAGCCGAAATTGTCGCCGGCGACCAGCACCTTGGCGTTGCGGTAGGCCGGCTGGTTGAGCACGAAGTTCTCATTCTCGCTGCCGTCGTCCTTGTAGCGCTGCTCGGAGAACAGCCCCTTGCCAAGGCCGGTGCGCTTGATGGTCTTCAGGTACTGTTTTGGGATGATCATGTCGGTGTCGACATTGATGATCTTCAGCGGGGCAGCTACGCCTTCCAGCGTGGTGAACTTTTCCATCGATGCACGTCCGGGTCGGAAATTGGGGGCAATAAGGCCGTTAGGGCGCTGGTTTATCCCGATTGGGGGCGGCTTCAAAGGCCAAAAAACGCAATCCTATCCAGCGGACGCCTCAATCGCCTCCATATCGGCGTCGGAGAGGCCGAAATGGTGGCCGATCTCGTGGATCAACACATGGCGGACGATATGGCCGAGGGTCTCCTCGTGCTCGGCCCAATAGTCCAGGATCGGCCTTCGATAGAGCCAGATCATGTTGGGCAGGCGGGCGATGTCGCCGTGGCTCTGTTGCGGCAGGCCGACGCCCTGAAACAGCCCGAGCAGGTCGAACTCGCTTTGCGCGCCCATCTCGTCCAACACCTCGTCGGTCGGGAAATCATCGACGCGGATGATCACCCCTTCGCACAGCTTGCGGAAGGTTTTGGGCAGGCGCTCGAAGATTTCGTGCGCCATCGCCTCCATTTCGGCGAGAGTGGGTGCTTTGGTCTCGGGCAACATGGTTCTTCTTACAGCATGATCCCGAAAAGTGGGCACCGGTTTTCGGATAAGATCATGCTAAGACAACAACAGTTCCTTACAAGTCCATGCTGGTTTTGGCCGTGCGCGCGGTTGACCTCGGAAGGCCAATCGGAGACTTTACGGCCGGTAATTGGTTTTGGGTGGGCGAGATGAAACGGATTATGACGGCGGGCCTGTTGGCCGCTTTGGCTGGGCTTTTGCTGCAGGTGGAAAACGCGCCGGCGCAGACCGCCGCGCCCGGCGTGCGTGTGGCGCAGGCCGCGCCGGTTTACGTGCCAGCCCGAAGACTGCGCCGCGTGCCGGTCTACCCGCGCGAGCATTACGATCCCGACGTCTATCCGCGCTACAACCCCGGTCCGAACGCCGTGCGCGTGTGCAACGCCTATTACGTGCAGGAAGCCCGGCCGAGCGGCACGGTGATCACCCCGCGCATGAACTGCCATTGGCGGCCCGGCTAGATTTTGTTTTTGACGCGTTTTCTTCACGCGAACCGGTACCCACTTCGCTTGAAAACGCTCTGCTATTTCCGCAGCGCGCCGATCAATCCGGCGCCGACGATCAGCGCCGACCCGCCATAGACCAGGATCGCCATCGCGAGCTGTGTCAGGCTGTTCGCCGTTCCTGCGCCCGTTCCCGGACCTTGCGCTGCCAGCGCCGCATCTGATGCCATTGCGACCGAAATTGCCGCCGGCGCGAGCGCTGCGATGCGTTGCCTCATTCCGGATGTCATGACGACCTCCTCCAACGGCCCCGATCGAGATACGAAAACAGTCTACACCGGTTTCCTGCTTGTCGGGATGGTCCGCGGCTGGCAATTTATGCTTGGCGGCGTGGAGGAGCAGTCATGAAAATCCGGATTGGCGTGGCGTTTGTTGTGGCGGCGCTGGCGTTCAGCGCGCCGGCAGCCATCGCGGAAACCAGCACAGCGCCGCAAGCCAAGGCGGCTACGACATCCGGCGCGACCGACGTCAGCGCGCGTCGCGTTTTTCGGCGCTATCCCTCTTACCCGACCTATGCGCGCTATCCGTCCTATCCCACCTACTACGCGCGGCCTTATTACTACCGGCCCTATCCCTACAGTGTGCCTGCGCCGTTCTTCCTCGGCTTCGGCTATCTGCCGTACTACTGAGAGATGTAACTGCGCGATTTTTCGCGGGCGTTCATCTGCGCGCTCGTCTCATTCATGACGCGTTCAGCTCGCCGTCAGTAGCTTCGTACCGGGGCGACATCGGGCTGCGGGCACGCTAGCGCCTCCAGCACAAGCCGGGGAGGTTTTCGGGCAATGAAGACGATCTCGACAGCCGCGCGCGGCCTGGTCCGTCGCGCGGGACTGATAGCTATTGCCGCCATGGCAGTGACGGCAGTTTCTCACAGCCGCGCGCAAGCGCTGTCACTGGCCAGTCCGGCCACGCTGCCGTCGGCGAAACACGCCAGCGACGGTTTCATCGAAGTGCGCGGCGGCCATGGCGGCCACGGCGGTTTCCGCGGCGGTGGCGGCGGCCGCGGCGGTTTTCACGGCGGCGGCTTCCGGGCGTATCACGGCGGCGGATATCACCGCTTCGGGGGCTACCGCGTCCATCGCTACGCGTATCATCGGCCATTCTTCCACCGGCAGCACTTCTTCCACCGCAGGCATTTCCACCGGCGCTACTACGCGCCCTACTACGCCTATCCGCGCTGCTACTACGGCTATCGCGTATGCCGCGTGATCTGGACCTATTACGGTCCGCGCCGGATCTGCCGTTGCCGCCCCTGGCGCCACCACTATTGGCGTTACGGCTGGTGAGCCGGAAGTCGCCTGAAACGAAACAGGCGCCCGAGCGGGCGCCTGTTTTTTGTTTGCGATCTCGCTCGCGCTAGTCCCAATTCACGAACTTCCAGGACTTCATCTTGATCTTCCAGGGCGTGAGCGTCTCCATCCGCCAGCGTTCCAGGCGCGGCGGCGTATGCGCCATGCGCGATTCCCTGGCAGCGGTGCTGGGCATCGGGTCGACCTCGACCGGCATGGCGCGGCGGCGATGCTGCCGCGTCGCCTCGCTGATCAGATCGACGAAATTGGACTTGTCGGCCATGGCCGGCTCCTTCTGGATCGAAGGCGCAGTCTGGACCCGGGGCCTTAACGGAGGGTTTCTCCAAAAGATCGAACTGGAAAGAGTGGCGCCTTAGCGCCACTCCCTCACATCGACAAAGTGCCCGGCAATCGCCGCGGCCGCCGCCATGGCGGGCGAGACGAGGTGGGTGCGGCCCTTGAAGCCCTGGCGGCCCTCGAAGTTGCGGTTCGAGGTGGAGGCGCAGCGCTCTTCCGGCTTCAGCTTGTCCGGGTTCATGGCAAGGCACATCGAGCAGCCGGGCTCGCGCCATTCGAAGCCGGCGGCGATGAAGATCTTGTCGAGGCCTTCGGCTTCCGCCTGCTCCTTCACGATGCCGCTTCCCGGCACGATCATGGCGTTGACGTTGGCGTTGACATGCTTGCCTTCGGCGATCTTGGCGGCGGCGCGCAAATCCTCGATGCGGCCGTTGGTGCAGGAGCCGATGAAGACGCGGTCGAGCTTGATGTCGGTGATCTTCGTCCCGGCCGCGAGCCCCATATATTTCAACGCGCGATGCTTTGAGAGCCGTTTTGCTTCGTCCTCGATCTTGTCGGGATCGGGCACGGCGCCCGTGACGGAGATGACGTCCTCAGGGCTTGTGCCCCAGGTCACGATCGGGGGCAGTTTTGCCGCATCGAGCCGGATCTCGTGGTCGAAATGCGCGCCGTCGTCGGAGCGCAGCTTCTCCCAATAGCGCATCGCCGCATCCCAGTCGGCACCCTTCGGCGATTTCGGACGGCCGCGCAGGAAGTCGAACGCCTTCTGGTCGGGCGCGACCAGGCCGGCACGCGCGCCGCCCTCGATCGACATGTTGCAGACCGTCATGCGGCCTTCCATGGTCAGCGCGCGGATCGCCTCGCCGGCATATTCCAGCACATAGCCGGTGCCGCCGGCCGTGCCGATCTCGCCGATGATGGCGAGGATGATGTCCTTGCCGGTGACGCCGTCGGGCAATTTGCCGTCGACGACGGCGCGCATGTTCTTGGCCTTTTTCTGGATCAGCGTCTGCGTGGCCAGAACATGTTCCACTTCAGAGGTGCCGATGCCATGCGCCAGCGCGCCGAACGCGCCATGCGTCGAGGTGTGGCTGTCGCCGCACACGATGGTGGTGCCGGGCAGGGTAAAGCCCTGCTCGGGGCCGATGACGTGGACGATGCCCTGGCGCTTGTCGAACTCGTTGAAATATTCGATGCCGAATTCCTTGGCGTTCTCCGCCATCACCCGCATCTGCTCGATGCTTTCGGGATCCGGATTCGGCTTCGAGCGATCGGTGGTCGGGATGTTGTGGTCGACGACGGCAAGCGTCTTCTCCGGCGCGCGCACCTTGCGTCCCGAGGCGCGCAGGCCTTCGAAGGCCTGCGGCGAGGTCACCTCATGCACGAGGTGGCGGTCGATATAGAGCAGGCAGGTGCCGTCAGGGGCTTCGTGCACCAGGTGGTCGTTCCAGATCTTGTCGTACAGGGTTGTCGGTTTGGACATGAGCTAAGCTCCGAATTGATGTGAACGGGTGGCGCGAGAACGCGCCGATCAACGGAAATGCGCGCGCGATTACCGCGCGCAGCTAAGCTCTGACGTTGCCGAGGTCGCGAAGCGCCCGAAGAAACGGCCGGGCAGGCGCGAGCGATCGTCGATCACGATCGGCGCGATGGACCTTCCGGCGATGGTCAAATCTGGAACCATTCCAATTGTCTACCACGGTGCCGGCCATCCCGACAATGACGCCTTGCGGCGAGGGAGGGTTAGATAGGTGCGGGCCCGTCGGCCCGCAACGCGTCAGTTGGAGGTAGCCTTCATCTCCAGCCTGACAGATCCATGCGATAGCTTGTCGGCCAATTGGCGCGCCTCTTCCACCGAGTCCGTCGATATCTGAAAGACACCGCCGGTGATCGGCTCGCGCATGACGGGCTTGGCCACGCTCTTGCCGTCGATCCGCATTTCGATGGGAAGCCCCAAATAGGTCTCGCTGTATGCGGCAAAAGCCTTCCGGCTCTCGTCGGCCAGCCGAACGTTCACGATAGGTCTGCCACTATGGGAGTCGGTGCCAGCCGAAGCCGAAATGACGGTAACCTGTAGCGGCTCCGCCATTGCAGCGCATGAAGATATGAGAGCGAGCGCCGCGACGCTCGCGAAAACGGCGCCGCGAAAATGCGCGGCGCGCATGCTTACTCGCCGACGGCGGCGGCGCGCTCGGACTTCTCGGTGATGCGGGCCGACTTGCCGCGCAGGTTGCGCAGGTAATACAGCTTGGCGCGGCGCACCTTGCCGCGGCGGACCACCTTGATCGAGTCGATCATCGGCGACAGCACGGGGAACACGCGCTCCACGCCCTCGCCATAGGAGATCTTGCGCACGGTGAAGCTCTCGTTGACGCCGCGGCCGGAGCGGCCGATGCAGACGCCCTCATAGGCCTGCACGCGGGTGCGGTCGCCTTCGACGACCTTCACGTTGACGATCACGGTATCGCCGGGCGCGAAATCCGGGACTTCCCGGGCGGCGGCGAGCTTGTCGAACTGCTCTTTTTCGAGCTGCTGAATGAGGTTCATAGAAATCTCCATCGGCGGCGCGCCCGGCCTTTCGGGGGCTGCGCAAACGTCCATCTATCCTGCGCGTGTGCGGATTTGGCGCGTCGTATAAGGCATCGGGGCGCGCTTGTCACCCTTTTGTCGTGTCTTTTGGCGGCTTTTGCTCGCGAGCTGCCCAAAGGTCCGGCCGACGGGAGCGGGTCAAAGCCTCCGATTCCGCCCGCCGCCAGGCCGCGACCCTGGCGTGGTCGCCGGAAATGAGGATTTCCGGGATGGTCCGGCCCTCGAAAACCTGCGGGCGGGTATATTGGGGGTATTCCAGTAGTCCCTCGGAAAAGCTCTCTTCGGCCCCCGAAGCCTCCTTGCCCATCACCCCCGGCAACAGCCGGACGCAGGCGTCGACCAGAGCCATGGCGGCGATCTCGCCGCCGGACAGCACGTAGTCGCCGACGGATACCTCCTCGAGGCCGCGGGCGTCGATCACCCGCTGGTCGATGCCTTCGAAGCGCCCGCAGACGATCAGCGGGCCCGGCCCGGCGGCAAGTTCCGCCACCCGGGACTGGGTCAATGGCCGACCGCGCGGACTCATCAGAAGCCGCGGGCGATCCGTGGCGACGTTGGCCGCATCGATCGCGGCCGCCAGGATGTTGGCGCGCAGCACCATGCCGGGTCCGCCGCCAGCCGGCGTATCGTCGACGCTGCGGTGCTTGTCGGTGGCCGAGCTGCGGATGTCGCGCGCCTCCAACTCCCACAGGCCGGAAGCCAGCGCCTTGCCCGCCAGGCTGACGCCGAGCGGGCCCGGAAACATCTCCGGAAACAGCGTGAGGATGGTGGCGCGCCAGGTCATCTAAGGCTTATCGCATCCTGCTTACGTCAGCGTGGGCTCTTCGCCCTCGATTTCCTGCGGCAGCTCGATCACGACGCGGCCGCCGGCGATATCGACGGTCGGCACCACGGCGTTGGTGAAGGGCAGCAGCATGGTTGCGCCCTTCGGCGGGGCGATCTCGATGATGTCGCCGGCGCCGAAATTGTGGATGGCGACGACACGGCCGAGCGGCTCGTCCGCAGCATTGACCGCGGCGAGCCCGATCAGGTCGGCGTGGTAATATTCATCGTCATCCGTCGCCGGCAATTTTTCGCGCGGCACGTAGAGCTCGATGCCGTTAAGCTTTTCGGCATCGTTGCGCGTTGCGACGCCTTTGAAGGTCGCAACCAGATGGTCCTTGGCCGCGCGCACATTGGCGATCTCGAATTGCCGCGCTCCGTCCTTGGTCATCAGCGGTCCGTAGCTCTGCACCGCCAGCGGGTCTTCCGTAAACGTCCAAAGCTTGACGGCGCCGCGCACGCCATGCGCAGCGCCGATGCGGGCGACACAAACCGGCGCTGCCATCACGCGGCCTCATCCTTCGAGACGCGCGCACGAGCGCGCTCCTCAGGCGACAACGGCAGAGCCGTTGCGCGGGGATGAGGGGAGAGACCCTCATGCTGAGGAGCACGGCGACAGCCGTGCGTCTCGAAGCACGAGGCCCGGATCATCCCGTTGGCTCTTAAGCCGACTTGGCGACGGCTTCGGCCTGCGCCTTGCGCTCCTTGCGCGGCACGGCCTTGACTGGGTTCTTGCGCTCGGTGCGCTTGGCGACGCCGGCGGCATCGAGGAAACGCATCACGCGGTCCGACGGCTGCGCGCCCTTGGCCATCCACGACTTCACCTTGTCGAGGTCGAGTTTCAGGCGGCTCTCATTGTCCTTCGGCAGCAGCGGATTGAAATAGCCGAGACGCTCGATGAAGCGGCCGTCGCGCGGATAGCGCGAGTCGGCGGCGACGATGTGATAGACCGGGCGCTTCTTGGTGCCCGCGCGCGCGAGGCGGATAACGACTGGCATTGGTATCTCCTAAGGTTCGAATGCTGGTTGAATGGTTGGTGGTTATTTCTTCTTCCCCGGAAAGCCGCCGAGACCCGGCAGCGTCGGCTTGCCGGAAAGCCCGGTGAGACCCGGCAAATTCGGCAGGCCCTGGCGCAGGCCCGGCGGAAGATCTTTCGGGAGCGACGGCAGGCCGCCCGGTCCGGCACCGCCTTGCATCTTTTCCTGTAGCGCCTTCATCTCTTCCGGCGAAGGCGGCTTCATGCCGCCGCCAAATCCCATTGCCTGCGCGATGCCGGCAAGCGGGCCGCGCTTGCCGGAGCCCATGGCCTTCATCATGTCCGACATGTTCCGGTGCATCTTGAGCAGCTTGTTGACCTGCTCGACGTTCTGGCCGCTTCCGGCGGCGATGCGCTTCTTGCGGCTGGCTTTCAGGATATCCGGGTTCTTGCGCTCCTGCCGCGTCATCGAATCGATGATCGCGACCTGGCGCTTGATGATCCTGTCGTCGATCCCGGCCGCCGCGATCTGGTTCTTCATCTTGGCGATGCCGGGCATCATGCCCATCAGGCCGCCAATGCCGCCCATGCTCGCCATCTGCTGCAGTTGCTCGCGCATGTCGTTGAGGTCGAACTGGCCCTTGCGCATGCGCTCGGCGGCGCGCGCGGCTTTTTCTGCGTCGATATTGGCGGCGGCCTTCTCGACCAGCGACACCACGTCGCCCATGCCGAGAATGCGGCCGGCGATGCGGGAGGGATGAAAATCCTCCAGCGCGTCGGTCTTCTCACCAGTGCCGATCAGCTTGATCGGCTTGCCCGTGACCGCGCGCATCGACAGCGCGGCGCCGCCACGGCCGTCGCCGTCCACTCGCGTCAGCACGATGCCGGTCAGGCCCACGCGCTGGTCGAACGAGCGCGCCAGATTGACGGCGTCCTGGCCGGTCAGGGAGTCGGCCACCAGCAGCACTTCATGCGGATGGGCGGTGGCTTTGATATCCGCCGCCTCCGTCATCATCTCTTCGTCGAGCGTGGTGCGGCCGGCAGTGTCGAGCAGCACGACGTCGTAGCCGCCGAGTCGGCCTGCTTCCAGCGCGCGTTTTGCAATTTGCGGCGGCTTCTGGCCCTCCACGATCGGCAGCGTCGGAATGTCGAGGTCGCGGCCGAGCACGGCGAGTTGCTCCATCGCCGCCGGGCGGTAGACGTCGAGCGACGCCATCAGCACCTTGCGCTTGTCGCGCTGCACCAGCCGGCGCGCCAGCTTTGCCGTGGTGGTGGTTTTGCCGGAGCCCTGCAGGCCGACCATCATGATCGCAACCGGGGGCACCGCGTTGAGGTCGATGGTCTCACCATCCGAGCCGAGCGTATTGACCAGCTCGTCATGGACGATCTTGACCACCATCTGGCCGGGGGTGACCGACTTGACGACGGTGGCGCCGATCGCCTGCTCGCGCACGCGATCGGTGAAACTCCTGACGACGTCGAGCGCGACGTCGGCCTCGAGCAGCGCGCGGCGCACCTCGCGCATCGCGGCATCGACATCCTTTTCGGACAGCGCACCGCGCCCCGTCAGGCGATCGAGAATGCCACCAAGCTTTTCCGACAGATTGTCGAACAATGCCGTTGTCCTTTGCCTTCGCAGGCGCTCACGTCACACACTCGTGTCATACCCCGCGAACGCGGGGTATCCAGTACGCCGCAGCTTCTCGGCCTAAGGCGAGCTGCTCTGGGTACTGGATCACCCGCTTCGCGGGTGATGACGATCTAGGTACACCTCGACCTATTGCCGAGACGGTCCGTCCAAACACATTTGCGCCCGAGGGCGCATCGCGCTGTCGGGCGTTGGCCTCCGGCTTCGGGAACCGGTCGGCGGATCGAAAAGAACGTCTTTTCGAGAAGTGGCGCGGTTAAACCCTCATGACGGGCGAAAGTCAACGAGAAATGACCGATGGTATTTTAGTAAGGAGATTAAATGACTGCAATCACGAGCAGATTTCCCTAGCGCGATTTTGATCGGCCTTTCGCGTTTCGCCATGGCTTGATCGCCCCATGTAACCCCCTCACGATTTCAGGACTGCATCACGCCCCGTGCCCATCACCCGCCGCCGCCTTCTCAAACTTTTCACCGGTGCCGCCGCCGCGATCGGCGTGCCCACGGTCTGGATTTCCCGTGCAAAGTCCTATGGAGGGCCGATCTCCGATCATTTCGACGGCGAGCGTTTTTTCGACCGCGACGGCATGCCGCCCAAAAAGCTGAGCGAGGTGTTTCGTTGGCAGTTCGGCGAACGCAACCGCGCGATCTGGCCGGAATGGGTGGTCAACGAACACGCCGACACGCCGCCGCCGCGCGTCGAGGGCAACAAGGTCCGCCTCTCCTATGTCGGGCACGCGAGCTGGCTGATCCAGACCGCCGGTCTCAACATCCTCGTCGATCCCGTGTGGTCGATGCGGGTCTCGCCGGTGAGCTTTGCGGGGCCAAGGCGGCATTGTGATCCCGGCATTGCCTTCGATGCGCTGCCCAAGATCGATATCGTTCTGGTCTCGCACGGCCATTACGATCATCTCGATATCCCCACTCTGTCGCGGCTCGCCGCAAAATTCTCGCCGCGCGTGGTCACGCCGCTCGGCAACGATCTCGTGATGCGCGACGCGGATGAGACGATCAAGGCCGAAGCCTTCGACTGGAAAGACCGCGTCGAGCTTGGCAATGGCGTCGCGGTAACGCTGGTGCCGACGCGGCATTGGTCGGCGCGCGGGCTGCTCGACCGCAACAAGACGCTGTGGGCGAGTTTTGTGCTGGAGACGCCGGCGGGAAAACTCTACATCGTCTGCGATTCCGGCTATGGCGACGGCACGCATTTCCGCCGTGTCGCGGAGGCGCACGGGCCGCTACGGCTCGCGATCCTGCCGATCGGCGCCTACGAGCCGCGCTGGTTCATGCGCGACCAGCACATGAACCCGGCAGACGCGGTGAAGGCACTGGCCGATTGCGGCGCGGCGCAAGCGCTGGGGCATCATTACGGCACGTTCCAGCTGACCGATGAGGCGATCGATGCGCCGGTGATTGCGCTCGGCGAGGCGCTGGATAGAGCGGAGGTACCGAGGGAAAAATTCGCCGCGCTGAAGCCGGGGCAGGTGTTTGAGGTTTAGAGGCTGTCGTCCCGGCCAAGCGAAGCGCGAGCCGGGACTTATAACCGCAGGGCGCCGTTGCCAAGAAAAGCTGGAGCCACAGCGTGCTTCAACAACACGCATTCGTGGTTATGGGTCCCTGCTTTCGCAGGGACGACAGCGGGTGATTATTGCCCCTTGATCGCCCAGGTCACATTCACCGTGATCGACAGTTGCTCTTCACCGGGAGCGACCGGCGCAGGCGAATTGACAGCCATCGGCGCGGCCATCTTGCTGCGGAACACCGGCGGAGGGGCTGTGCCTTCCTCGGAAATGTTCAGCGGGTCACCCAGCGTCACACCGGCGGCCTTGGCGTAGATCTCGGCCTTGCGGCGCGCGTCGGCGACGGCTTTCGCGCGCGCCTCATCCAGCGCCTTGGACGCCTGCGTCACGATGAAATTGATGCCGCCGATCTCGTGGGCGCCTGCGGTGACCAGCGTGTCGATGACGCCAGCGACCTTGGTCACATCGCGCACCTTGATGGTGATGCGATTGCCGGCGCGATAGCCCACGATCTGCGGTACGTTGCGGTTCGGCGTGGCCGGCGCATATTGCGGCTGCAGCGACAGCCGCGAGGTCTGGTAATCCTTCTCGTCGATCCCAGCGCCTTTCAGTGCCAGCAGCACCTTGCCCATCGCGGCGTTGTTCGCTTCCGACGCCTCGCGGGCGGTCTTGGCCTCCGAGGTGACGCCGCCTTCGACCTGGGCGAGGTCAGGCGCGACCGAGACGTTCGCCTCGCCGCTCACCGAAATCGCGGGCGGCGGGTTTTGCGCCAATGCCGGCGCCGCGACGAGCGCGAGCGCCACGGCGAACGGGAGAAAGCGCTTCCTCATTTCAGCGGCACATAGACGTTGATCACCAGCTTGTCCTCGGCGGTCTTCAGGGGATCGGTGATGTATTCCTCGATGAACAGGTCTTTGGCTTCCAGCTTCTTCTCGTCGAGGTGATTGGTGATCGCCTCATAGGTGTTGTCCATGTTGTCGTAGGAACCGCGATGGACAAATTTCAGCGATTTGCCCTCGGGCGATTGCCCCATGCTCATGTTCTTGCCGAGATTCTTGACGTCCTGGCTGACCGGGATCTGGGCGATGAAGGTGAAGCCGGTATCATCCGTCGAGGTGTAGACGATCAGCGCGTTGCCGGCGGGCTTGATGCCCTGCTTGTCGAGCAGCGCGGTCAGCGCCTTGAAGGACTCGATCAGCGTCTCGAACGCCGAATCCCAGTTTGCGGTCCCCTTGACCGTCACGACCTTCTTGGTTTCCAGCGTGACCGGCTCGCCGAAGGGGTCGGCGGTCTGCACCGCCGCGGGCGGCGGCGTGGCGGGTGTTTGCGCGGCGGCGGGCGGCGCTGACGGGGCCGGCGAAGGGCTCGCCGACGAGGTCGGGCTTGCCGAGGGCGCCGGAACAGGGCTCGCCTGCGATGTTGGAGAGGCGGCCGGCGCCGGCGAGGCTGACGGGGAGGGGACGGCCGACGGCGTCGCGGTCGGGGAGGCCGCGGGCGCCGGTGATTGCGCCAGAGCCGCGCCGATCGGAAGGGTCGCGGCGATCATGCCGGCCAGGACCGGGCGGAAGGCGCGGGGAAGCTTCATCTTTAGGGGTCTCCAGGGTGGCGGCGTGTCCCGAGCCACGCCCGCGGAAGGTGCATCATGTCTAGCACGCAAGGTTGACAGCCGTCCCATGACAGATGCGTCATGACTGCCCCGCGCGGCCACTGGCCATCGCCGGGATTTTCGCCATATAAGGCGGGCAGAATTCAGGTAGTTCCATGAGCGCGCTGGCCAACCACGCATTTGCCAAGATGAACGGCGTCGGCAACGAGATCGTTGTCGTGGACCTGCGCGATTCCAGGGCCACCGTGTCGGCGGAAGAGGCGCGCGCGGTGGCTGCGCCCGCCGGCGTGCATTACGATCAGATGATGGTGCTGCAGCGGCCGCAAGCCGCCGGCACCGAAGCCTTCATCCGCATCTACAACAATGACGGCTCGGAGGCCGGCGCCTGCGGCAACGGCATGCGCTGCGTGGTGCGCCGCCTGTTCGAGAAGACCGGCCAGACCACGGCGACCTTCGAGACCAAGGCAGGTCTGCTCAATTGCTGGCAGGGCCCGCGCCCCGATCTCTATACCGTCGACATGGGCGCGCCAAAATTTGCCTGGCAGGACATCCCGCTCGCCGAGGAGTTTCGCGACACCCGCTACATCGAACTGCAGATCGGTCCGATCGATAGTCCTATCCTGCATTCGCCCTCGGCGGTGAACATGGGCAACCCGCATGCGATCTTCTGGGTCGAGGACGTCAAGGCCTACGACCTCGAGCGCTTCGGGCCGCTGCTGGAAAATCATCCGATCTTCCCGGAGCGCGCCAACATCACGCTCGCCCATATCGTCGATCGCGACCGCATCACGATCCGCACCTGGGAGCGCGGCGCGGGGCTCACAAAAGCCTGCGGCTCGGCGGCTTGCGCCACCGCCGTCGCTGCGGCGCGGCTGAAGCGCGCCAACCGCGCCGTCACCATCTCGCTGCCCGGTGGCGACCTCGCCATCGAATGGCGCGAGCGCGACGATCACGTGCTGATGACCGGCACCGCCGAGTTCGAATACGAAGGCAGGTTCGATCCGGCGCTGTTCGCCAGCGTCGCATAACATGTCGGTCGAGATCGTCACCTTCGGCTGCCGGCTGAACGCGTTCGAATCCGAAGTGATCCGGCGCAAGGCCGATGGCGCGGGCCTGTCCGACACCATCGTCATCAACAGCTGCGCCGTCACCAACGAAGCGGTGGCGCAGGCGCGACAGTCGATCCGCCGTCTGAAGCGCGCGCGCCCGGAGGCACGCATCGTCGTCACCGGCTGCGCGGCGCAGACACAGGCGCAGATGTTTGCCGACATGGCGGAGGTCGACCGCGTCGTCGGCAATGACGACAAGATGCGCGGCGAAGCCTGGCGTTCGGCCCGCGCGGCATTCGATTTTGGCATCACGAGCGACAAGATCGCCGTCACCGACATCATGTCGGTGAGGGAAATGGCGCCGCATCTTGTCGATGGTTTCCAGCGCGGCCTGCCGCGGGCCTTCGTGCAGGTGCAGAACGGCTGCGACCATCGCTGCACCTTCTGCATCATTCCTTACGGCCGCGGCAATTCGCGCTCGGTGCCGATGGGCGCGGTGGTAAAGCAGGTGCGCGCGCTGGTCGAGCGCGGCCACGCCGAGATCGTGCTCACTGGCGTCGATCTGACGAGCTATGGCGCCGATCTGCCGGGCGCACCAAAGCTCGGCATGCTGACCAAACAGATCCTGCGGCATGTGCCCGAGCTGAAGCGCCTGCGCATCTCATCGATCGATTCCATTGAGGCCGACCGCGATCTGCTCGATGTCATCGCCGATGACATCAGGCTGATGCCCCATCTGCATCTGTCGCTGCAGTCCGGCGACGATCTGATCCTGAAGCGGATGAAGCGGCGGCATCTCCGGCAGGACGCCATCGACTTCTGCGCGCGGATGCGGCGGTTGCGCCCCGACATCGCGCTTGGCGCCGACATCATCGCGGGCTTCCCGACCGAGACGGAAGAGATGTTCGCGCGCTCGCAAGAACTGGTCGAAGAATGCGGCCTGACCTTCCTGCACGTTTTCCCCTACTCCAAGCGTCCGGGCACGCCGGCCGCACGGATGCCGCAGGTCGCTGGCGGCGAGATCAGGGAGCGCGCCAGGCGGCTGCGGGCCACCGGCGAGGCGGCGCTGCGCAAGCGGCTGCAATCGGAAATCGGCGCGATGCGCGATGTGCTGATCGAAAGCGCGACGCAAGGCCGTACGGAGCATTTCGTGCCGGTCGCGATTGCGGGCGAGGTGCCGGGTACGGTGCGGCCGCTTGCGATCAGTGGTCACGATGGCGCGCAGTTGACGGTCTGATCTTCCTTCTCCCCTTGTGGGAGAAGGTGGCGCGCATCGACAGATGCGCGCCGGATGAGGGGTTCTATCCGCGGACACAAAACGAGAGAGGGGCACGCGCGGAGACAGACCCCTCACCCCGCTTCGCTTCGCGAAGCGACCCTCTCCCACAAGGGGAGAGGGTTAGCTGGTCCGCGCCGGCGCCACCGAGCGCACCTGCCAGAACGTGAGCATGCGCCGCGCATTCTCGGTGGTCATGCCGGCAAAATGGCTCCTGGCCGTGGTCATCTCGGCCGCATCCAGCGAACCCGTTGAATAGCGGCATTCCAGGATCGCCGCCGTCGTCTGCCAGCTGAGGCCTGCCGCCTTGCACGCCACCAGAAGCCCATCGTCGCGCAGGCTTTGCATCAGGGGACGGATGACGTCGAACGTGGAGTGCGAGAGTTCCGACAGCGCGACCACGGTCTCCTCGTATTTCTTCTGCTTGGCAAAGCTGGCGAGCGTCGCTTCGCTCAGTCTGCCGTTCTCTTTCAGCTTCGCAACGAAGCGCCGCGCCGCGGTGAAGTCGCGGACTTTTGACATTTCGCGGTCCGCGCTTGCGGTGGCCCGCGCGATGGCGCTGCGGATCTCCTCGAACAGATGCTGCGGCGCGCGGGACAGCAGTTTTGTGCGCACCGCCTCGGTGGCCGCGTTGAGCAGCCGTTGACGGAGGTCAGCAGGCAGATCGACCCGAATGCCGGCTTCGACCGCGAGGTCGGGATTGTCTTCCGCCTGCGCCACGATGATGGCAAAGCCGGCGGCAGAGACCCGCGCGCCGGGATTGCCGACGATGCGGCGGCTGACGCTTGGAAAGCGGCGCGACAACAGCGCGTCGGTGACGACTTCCTTCAGCCACCAGCGCGACGAGATGGCCAGCAGATGCTGCTCGCCCTTTGTCCCTGCGAGTTCGACCAGATCGTCATCGCCAAGACGCGCCGATTCCTGCAGGACCGGCGCGGCAACGCGAATCTCGTCATTGCCGGCAAGCCGACGGATCACCGAGGGCGGCGCCTGCGCGACCGGTGCGAGCTGCGCGCTGATTTCCGCAAGCGCCATCCGCGCGCTGACGTCGACGATCGCATGCTGCTCGATGGCCTTGATGAGACGTTCAAGCACCTTGTCGAACAGCGCGACCTGCTCGCCATCGAACTGGCCTGCGGATGCCAAAAACAGATCGGTGACGCGCCGGGCGGTCTCGATGCATTTTGCAGTCGAGCCGCCGATCGCAGCCTCGATTTCATCGACAATCGATTGCCCGCCGGGAGGCATTGCTCATCCAGAGCTGTTGGTGTGCTTGTTCTAAGCCAACCCAATTCTCTACAGGACGGGCCTGAACGTTTCGTAAACCATGGCGTGATCCCCGGCCGCTCTGGCCCGGGAAACTACTGGCCGTTCCACCCGCATGCGCGGAGCCGCTCATGCATATGCTCCGGCGCCGGCGCGACCACGCGCACCGGCGCCTTGTTGCGCGAAATCGGCACACCGATCTCGCGCGAATGCAGATGCAGCCGCGGTTCGCCGAACCGCGGGCCGTTGCCATAGATGTTGTCGCCGACGATCGGCCAGCCCATCGCGGATGCATGCACGCGCAGCTGATGGGTGCGCCCGGTGACCGGCTCCATCGCGAGCCATGCGAGGCCGTCGCCGCGGCCGAGCACTTTCCAGTTGGTGACGGCCTTCTGTCCTTCCGGATCGGGCTTTTGCCACCAGCCGCGCTCGGCGTTCAGCCGGCCGAGCGGCATATCGATGGCGCCCTCGTCCTCTGCCGGCCCGCCCTCGACCACGGTCCAATAGGTTTTCTCGACCTTGCCATGCTTGAACAGAAGCCCGAGCGAGGCGGTCGCCTTGCGGTGGCGCCCGAGCACGAGGCAGCCGGAGGTGTCCTTGTCGAGCCGATGGGCCAGCACCGGCGGACGCGGGAGCCCAAAGCGCAGCGCATCGAAAGATGCCTCGAGATTGGGCCCGCCCTTCGGGCCACGATGCACCGGCAGCCCCGCCGGCTTGTCGATGACCAGCATCAACCCGTCGCGGTGGAGCACGCGCGCCAGTATCTCCTCGTCGGTCAATTGTGGAACATCGAGCAAGTGTCGAGACTTTCGTTTCGCATGCGAAACGGCTAACACAGCGCCCCAATGAGCGAAACCGAAGACACACCGAAATTGAGCTGGTGGCGGCGGCTTTCCAGCGGCCTGAAGCGGACGTCGAGTTCGCTGGGGACGGCTGTCGCCGACCTCGTCACCAAGCGCAAGCTCGACCGCGCCATGCTCGATGAGATCGAGGATGTGCTGCTGCGCGCCGATCTCGGTACCGAGGTCGCGGTGCGCATTGCCGACGCCGTCGGCGCCGGCCGCTACGACAAGGCGATCTCGGCCGACGAAGTGAAGAGCGTGGTCGCGACCGAAGTCGAGAAGGTCTTGGCGCCGGTGGCAAAGCCGCTGAAAATCGACGCGGCGAAAAAGCCATTCGTGATCCTCGTTGTCGGCGTCAACGGCTCCGGCAAAACCACGACCATCGGCAAGCTCGCGTCAAAATTCTCCGGCGAAGGCCGCAAGGTGATGCTCGCCGCCGGCGACACGTTTCGTGCTGCGGCGATCGAGCAACTGAAAGTCTGGGGCGAGCGCAACAAGGTCCCTGTCATTGCGGGCGCTCAAGGCTCGGACTCCGCAAGTCTCGCCTTCAATGCGCTGACGGCGGCGAAGGAGCAGGGCATTGACGTGCTGCTGATCGATACCGCGGGCCGGCTGCAGAACAAGTCCGAGCTGATGAACGAGCTTGAAAAGGTCGTGCGCGTGATCAGGAAGGTCGATGCCACGGCGCCGCATGCCGTGCTGCTCGTGCTCGATGCGACGGTGGGACAAAATGCGCTGTCGCAAGTCGAGGCGTTTCATCGTACCGCAGGGGTTACGGGCCTCGTGATGACAAAACTCGACGGCACCGCGCGCGGCGGCATTTTGGTGGCGCTGGCGGAGAAGCACAAATTGCCGGTGCACTTCATCGGCGTCGGCGAAGGCATCGACGATCTCGCGCCGTTCACGGCGCAGGATTTTGCCAAGGCGATCGCGGGAATCGAGTCGTAGGGTTCACTTGTCATGCCCCGCGAATGCGGGGCATCCAGTACACCGCGGCGGTGGATTGAGCCGAGAGGTTTCGGCGTACTGGATCACCCGCCTTCGCGGGTGATGACACCAAAGAGGACAGGTAATGGACAAAACCCAGCCGCATCCGCTGTTCAAGCTCGCGACCGAACTCGGTCCGCTGGTCGTGTTCTTTGCGGTCAACGCGAAATTCCACCTGTTCGCGGCGACCGGCGCGTTCATGGTGGCGATCGTCGCGGCGATGATCGCGTCTTATGTGGTGACGAGGCATATTCCCATGATGGCGCTGGTCACCGGCGCGATCGTGCTGGTATTCGGCACGCTAACGCTGGTGCTGCATGACGAGACCTTCATCAAGATGAAGCCGACCATCGTCTACAGCCTGTTCGCGGCCGTGCTCGGCGGCGGGCTGCTGTTCGGCCGCTCCTTCATTGCGATCATGTTCGACCAGATGTTCAATCTGACGGCCGCCGGCTGGCGCATCCTGACGATGCGCTGGGCGATGTTCTTTCTGGGCATGGCGGTGCTGAACGAGATCATCTGGCGCACCCAGAGCACGGATTTCTGGGTCGCGTTCAAGGCGTTCGGCGCGATCCCGCTGACCATGGGCTTTGCCATCACCCAGATGCCGCTGATCAAGCGCTATCACCTGGAACCGGTGTCGCTGGAGGCGAGCGAGGCGGAAGCCGGCGATATCAGCAAGGGATAGGTTCTTTCGATGGAGCGGAAGCGCAGGGTGGAGGCCGCCGCCGCTGCTGGTCGCGCGATGACGTCCCCCACCCACCGCGCTGGTCAAACGCGCTGGTGTCCGATTAGGGACGGCGACCAGTTACGGACAGACCTGCATCCGGTTTCAGGTTCCGCAAAAATTTCGGGCGAATTTGGCTCAGGTTCCAGCCTTGAGCGCCTTCTCGATCTCGACTTTCAGAACGCGATCGACATTTTGCGGCGTGATCGGGCCGACCAGCTTGTAGACGATGGTCCCGTCGCGGCCGACGACAAACGTCTCGGGCACGCCATAGACGCCCCATTCGATTGAGGCGCGGCCGTTGCCGTCGACGCCGACGGCGGAGAACGGATTGCCATAACGGCCGAGGAAGCGGCGCGCGTTCTCCGCCACGTCCTTATAATTGACGCCGACCAGTTGCAGCCGCTTGTCCTTGCCAAGCTCGTTAAGCAGCGGCGCTTCGTCATGACAGGGCACGCACCAGGACGCCCAGACATTGACGAGGCTGACCTTGTCCTTGAACAGCGCCGGATCGAGGCCGGGCACGGCGGCGCCGTCGCGGGTGAGGCCTTCCAGCGCCGGCAGTGCGGTCTGCGGCGCCGGCCGCCCAATCAGGGCCGACGGCAATTTGGAGGGATCGCCGCCATAGAGACGCAGCAGGAACAGCGCCGCGAGCACGCCGAATCCGATCAGCGGCAGCATCACCAGCCAGCGCCGGGTCCGCGGGGCAGATTCCTGTGCCTCTATGTTCATCCGAGCTCCGACGCGCCGCGGCCGGAGCGGCGGGTGACGCCGCTCGCCTCGAGCTCGCGCAGCCGCGCTCTCTGGGTTCGATAATCGATCGCGATCCAGACGATCAGCAGCAGCACCACGACCGCGACAACGGCATAAGACGTCGTGATGAACGAGGTGTAGGGACCGAGCGACATCGTCACGCCGCCCGTTGAGAGGCTTGCATCATCTGCAAGCTGCGGACGCGGCGGCGCAGGATCTCGTTGCGCATTGCCGCCAGATGCAGCGTGATGAACAGCAGCGAGAACGCCACCGCCATCACCAGCAACGGAATAAGAAAGGCGCGGTCCATGGTCGGCCCGCCCATGCGCAGCACCGAGGCGCCCTGGTGCAGCGTGTTCCACCAGTCGACCGAGAATTTGATGATGGGAATGTTGATCGCGCCGACCAGCGTCAGAACCGCGGCCGCGCGCGCCGCGCGCGAGGGATCGTCCACCGCGCGCCACAGCGCGATCAGGCCGAGATACATCAAGAACAGCACCAGCACCGACGTGAGCCGCGCGTCCCATTCCCAATAGGTGCCCCACATCGGCCGGCCCCACAGCGAGCCCGTGACCAGCGCGAGGAAAGTGAAGGCGGCGCCGATGGGAGCAGCCGCCTTGGCCGCGACATCGGCCAGCGGATGGCGCCACACCAGCGTGCCGAGCGCGGCAATGCTCATCACGCCCCAGACGAACATCGACAGCCACGCATTCGGCACGTGGATGAACATGATCTTGACGGTCGCGCCCTGCTGATAATCGTCGGGCGCCAGTGCCGACAGATAGAGGCCACCCGCGAGCAGGATCGCGGTTGCCGCCATCAGCCATGGCAGCACGCGCGCGGTCAGCGACAGGAAGCGCGTGGGGTTGGCGAGGTCGATCAGCGTCATGGCATCCTGATAATGGGGCCGGGCGTGCCACGCAATTGGCCCGACGCGCCTCGATAAGAGTTGATCGATATCAAGTCAGTCGAGCCCATGTTTGAGGCTGGCGGCTGCGGCAAACGGTCCGACCACTAAACTCACCAGCGAGATGGCGCAGAGGATCGAGAACGGGGTTCCGAACGGCGTCGGACCCACGATCACCGCCTGCGAGGCGGCGACGCCAAAGATCAGCACGGGGACCGACAGTGGCAGCACCAGCACTGCCAGCAATAATCCGCCCCGGTGCAAGGTCACGGCCAGCGCCGCACCGATCATGCCGGTGAAGGTCAACGCCGGCGTGCCGGCCAGCAGGGTCAGCGCCACCGCGGCGGTTGCTTCACTATCGAGGTTGAGCAGCAGCCCCAGCACCGGCGTTGCCACGATCAATGGCAGGCCGGCGGCCAGCCAGTGCGCCAGCGCCTTTGCGACACAGGCCAGCTCCAGCGGCGTCCGGCTCATCACGATCAGGTCGAGCGATCCGTCCTCATGGTCCGATGTGAACAGGCGGTCGAGCGTGAGCAGGCTTGCCAGCAGCGCGCCGAGCCAGAGGATGGCAGGTCCCAGCCGCTTCAATAGCGGCAGATCGGGCCCGATCGCGAACGGCATCAGCACCACCACGGTGAGGAAGAACAGCACGCCGATCAGCGCGCCGCCGCCGACGCGGAGCGCAATGCGGATGTCGCGGCGGATCAGCGCAGCCAGCGCGGTCATGCAGCGCCCCCGATCCGCAATTCCTTCGCCTCAATTCCGAGCGGCGCATGCGTGGCGGCGATGATCAGCCCGCCGGCGGCGAGATGTTCGCGCATCAAGCCGGCGAACATCGCCTGACCCGCCGTATCGAGCGCCGTGGTCGGCTCGTCCAAGAGCCAGATCGGCCGCTTCACCGACAACAGCCGCGCAATCGACAGGCGCCGGCGCTGGCCGGCGGACAGAAAGCCCGCCGGGAGATGTGTGGCATGGTCGATGCCGACGCGGGCAAGGTTTTCCGCGGCATCGCCCGGCTTGCCGCCCAAAAAATCCCGCCAGAAGGACAGATTTTCCAGCACCGACAGCGCCGGCTTCAGCGCGTCGCGGTGGCCGAGATAATGCGCCTGCTCGGGCAGCGTCAGTTCGGTGTCGCCGCCGGCAAGCTCGATCGATCCGCCGGCAGGGTACAGCAGGCCTGCGATCAGCCGCAGCAGCGAGGTCTTGCCGGAGCCGTTGGGGCCGGTCACCGCCAGCGTCTCGCCCGCCACGCTCTGGAAATCGAGGCCGGAAAACACTTCCCGGCCGCCCCGCACACATCTCAAGCCGCGTCCCGAGAGCCGCATGTTGCCCTTTCACAGCCCTCAAAAAATGCCCAAGATTTGGCTTACGTTTTTCTTGGGGTACCGCAGCGCAATTTTTTGCTGGCGCAATGCTGCAGCACGCTAGTCAGTGTGGCGGCGCTCCTAGAAAGATTCTATAAGCCCGAACCTTGATGCAGCACCGGCCCGGTCGCTGCAAGCCATTCGGCCCCACCTCGCTACGACGGTGCTCAAATACCCTTGAAGGGTATCATGATCAACTGGGATTTCCTGACATGACCTCTCTCGACAGCTTCAAATGCCGCAAGACCCTGAAGGTCGGCGCCAAAAACTATGTCTATTACAGCCTGCCCACAGCCGAGAAGAATGGTCTGAAAGGGATTTCAAAACTCCCCTATTCGATGAAGGTCGTGCTGGAGAACCTGCTGCGCAACGAGGACGGCCGCAGCGTCACCAAAGACGACATCCTCGCGGTCAGCGAATGGCTGAAGAAGCGCCAGCTCGAGCATGAAATCGCCTTCCGTCCGGCGCGCGTGCTGATGCAGGATTTTACCGGCGTGCCGGCGGTGGTCGACCTCGCCGCCATGCGCAACGCCATGCAAAAACTCGGCGGCGATGCCGAGAAGATCAACCCGCTGGTGCCGGTCGATCTCGTGATTGACCACTCGGTGATCGTGAATTTCTTCGGCGACAACAAGGCTTTTGCCAAGAACGTGGTCGAGGAATACAAGCAGAACCAGGAACGCTACGAATTCCTGAAGTGGGGCCAGAAAGCGTTCTCGAATTTCTCCGTGGTGCCGCCCGGCACCGGCATCTGCCACCAGGTCAATCTCGAATACCTCGCCCAGACGGTCTGGACCAGGAAGGAGAAGATGACGGTCGGCAAGAAGACCGGCACCTTCGAAGTGGCCTATCCGGACTCGCTGGTCGGCACCGACTCGCACACGACAATGGTCAATGGCCTCGCCGTGCTAGGCTGGGGCGTCGGCGGCATCGAGGCGGAGGCCTGCATGCTCGGCCAGCCGCTGTCGATGCTGCTGCCGGAAGTGGTAGGCTTCAAGCTCACCGGCGCGCTGAAGGAAGGCGTCACCTCGACCGATCTGGTGCTCACGGTCACGCAGATGCTGCGCAAGCTCGGCGTGGTCGGCAAGTTCGTCGAGTTCTTCGGCCCCGGCCTCGACCATCTCTCGGTCGCCGACAAGGCCACCATCGGCAACATGGCGCCGGAATATGGCGCGACCTGCGGCTTCTTCCCGGTGGACGAAGCGACCATCGATTATCTCAAGACGTCGGGCCGCAAGGCGGACCGCGTGGCGCTGGTTTCCGCCTATGCCAAGGCGCAGGGCTTGTTCCGCACCACCAAGTCGGACGATCCGGTGTTCACCACCACGCTGATGCTCGATCTTGCCGACGTCGTGCCGTCAATGGCCGGACCGAAGCGCCCCGAAGGCCGCATCGCGCTGCCGTCGGTCTCGACCGGTTTCGCCACCGCGATGACCAGCGAGTACAAGAAGGGCGGCGACGTCTCGCATCGCTATGCTGTTGAGGGCCGCGACTTCGATCTCGGCCATGGCGACGTCGTGATCGCCGCGATCACCTCCTGCACCAACACTTCCAACCCGAGCGTGCTGATCGGCGCGGGTCTCTTGGCGCGCAACGCCGCCGCCAAGGGCCTCAAGGCCAAACCGTGGGTGAAGACATCGCTTGCCCCCGGCAGCCAGGTGGTGGCGGAGTATCTCGCCAATTCCGGCCTGCAGAAGGATCTCGACAAGGTCGGCTTCAATCTGGTCGGCTTCGGCTGCACCACCTGCATCGGCAATTCCGGCCCGCTGCCCGAGGAGATTTCCAAGTCGATCAACGACAACGGCATCGTCGCCGCCGCGGTGCTGTCGGGCAACCGCAACTTCGAGGGCCGCGTCTCGCCCGACGTGCAGGCGAATTATCTCGCCTCGCCGCCGCTGGTCGTCGCCCACGCGCTTGCCGGCACCGTGACCAAGGATCTCGCGGTCGAGCCGCTCGGCAATGGCAAGGACGGCAAGCCGGTGTACCTGCGCGACATCTGGCCGACTACGAAGGAGATCAACGCCTTCATGAAGAAGTACGTGACGGCCGCGATCTTCAAGAAGAAGTACGCCGACGTGTTCAAGGGCGACACCAACTGGCGCAAGATCAAACCCACCGGCAGCGAGACCTATCGCTGGAACATGAGCTCGACCTATGTGCAGAACCCGCCCTATTTCGAGGGCATGAAGAAGCAGCCCGAGCCGATCAGCGACATCGTCGATGCGCGGATCCTCGCCATGTTCGGCGACAAGATCACCACCGACCACATCTCGCCGGCGGGCTCGATCAAGCTGACGTCGCCGGCCGGCAAATTCCTCAGCGAGCATCAGGTGCGGCCCGCCGACTTCAACCAGTACGGCACGCGGCGCGGCAACCATGAGATCATGATGCGCGGCACCTTCGCCAACATCCGCATCAAGAACTTCATGCTCAAGGGCGCCGACGGAAATATTCCGGAAGGGGGCCTCACAAAACATTGGCCCGATGGCGAGCAGATGGCGATCTACGACGCCGCGATGCGCTACCAGGAAGAGGGCGTGCCGCTGGTGGTGTTCGCCGGCGCCGAATACGGCAACGGCTCCTCGCGCGACTGGGCGGCCAAGGGCACCCGTCTGCTCGGCGTGCGCGCGGTGATCTGCCAGAGCTTTGAGCGCATCCACCGCTCCAACCTGGTCGGCATGGGCGTGCTGCCGCTGACCTTCCAGAACGGCGCCTCATGGTCCTCGCTCGGGCTGAAGGGCGATGAGAAGGTGACCATCCGCGGCCTGCAGGGCGACCTCAAGCCGCGCCAGACCCTGACGGCGGAGATCACCTCCGCCGATGGTGCAAGGCAAGAAGTGCCGCTGCTCTGCCGCATCGATACGCTGGACGAGCTGGAATACTACCGAAACGGCGGCATCCTGCATTATGTGCTGCGCAAGCTTGCGGCCTGACGCGGATTTGTGAGATGGCTCACTGCGAAGTGAGTAGCGGCTAAAAAGAAGGCGGCCTATCAAGGGCCGCCTTCGCTCGTTGTGGGGTACGAGCTGCCCCGTATAACTACGGTTAACCATTGTAGCGATGCGAAAATCCGGACCCCCGTTATGACAACGTTAATGGCCTATCGTTCCCTTTCGCGTTGGTCGGGGACGCTCGGCGTCTGCGCGATCGTCGCGGTCATCCGCCCCGCCCATGCCGAGCCGAAAGCGGTGGTGGAGCTGTTCACCTCGCAGGGCTGCTCGTCCTGCCCGCCGGCCGACAAGGTGCTGGGCGAGCTCGCCAAGGATCCCTCCGTGATCGCGCTGAGCCTGCCGATCGACTATTGGGACTATCTTGGCTGGAAGGACACGCTGGCCGACTCCCGTTTCAGCGCGCGGCAAAAAGCCTATTCGCATATGCGCGGCGACCGCGACGTCTACACGCCGCAAGTGGTCGTCAACGGTGCAGCGCACGTGATCGGCAGCGATCGCGCGCGCATCGAAGGCGCGATCAAGGACACCGGAAAGACCGACCAGGTGATGTCGGTCCCGGTGACGATGTCGTTGTCGGGCAAGCAACTCACGGTATCCGTCGCGCCCGGCAAGGAGGGCGCGCCGAAGCGTGGCGAGGTCTGGCTGTGCTCGATCTCCAAGGCCGTGCCGATCTCCATCAGCCGCGGCGAAAATCGCGGACGCGAGATCGTCTACCACAATGTCGTACGCAACCTGCTCAAGGTCGGCGACTTCAACGGCAATGCCGGCAGCTGGACCGTGCCGCTCGACAGTGTGATGCGCGAGGGCATTGATGCCGCGGCCGTGCTGGTCCAGGACGGCAACCGCGACAAGCCGGGGCCGATGCTGGGCGCGGCGTTCACCACGCTGCATTAACCAACTGGTAAATTCAATTCAGGTCGCCCGCACGGAACCGCCGGTCCCCACTCTGCTGCAATTTGTGGGATGATTTCAGCGCCGGTGCCGAGCGCCCGAGGGGCACACGCATCCGCGGGCACACGCATCCGCACGCCCAAAAAAAGAAAAGGACCAACTTTCGTTGGCCCAGTCTCGGGGATTAAACCCCGTGCGATAGACCCGATCCCGACGGCCCCGGGGGGCTGGGGGCTGAGGAATCCGGAACCGAAAGGACCGGGTCAACGCGAGAATCACTATCTCAACTGGGGGCGGCAGGCGGTTGGCGGAAGTGGGGCAGCAATAAGATGTGCCTAACGATCCCGTGACCCGGACATTTGCGGGCGTTCCGCAGATTGCCGGGCGCCGGAGGTATTTATTGAGCGCCCCTTGCGGAGGAAGGCAGTCAGCGCAATCATGTCGTTCACATGACGATCCCGAAAAGGGACCCCGGTTTTCGGAACAAGATCGTCGTCGAGATGACAGGAGGCGCTCCATGAGCCTGATTTCGGAGGACACCGATCCAAGCGAGCTTCGCGCAGCGGCGCGACCCGCCGCTGCGACTCCGCCGCCCAATCGCGTCACCTTCAACCGCCTTGAACTCAATCGTATCCTCAATCTCTACGGCCGCATGGTTGCCGACGGCGAGTGGCGCGACTACGCCATCGATTTCCTGAAGGACCGCGCCGTGTTCTCGGTGTTCCGCCGCGCCACCGAGGTGCCGCTCTACCGTATCGAGAAAGACCCGCGGCTCGCGCGCAAGCAGGGCATGTACAGCGTCATCTCGGCGACCGGCCTGATCCTGCGCCGCGGCCACGAGCTCGAGCGCGTTCTTCTCGTCATCGACCGCAAGCTGGCGGTGGTGTAGCCGCGTACTCCGCCCTCATCCTGAGGAGGCGCGTCAGCGCCGTCTCGAAGGATGGCTGCGGGCACCAGCGGGGCCTCATGGTTCGAGACGGCGCTTCGCGCCTCCTCACCATGAGGGTTGGGGCCGGTTACCGCACTCCATTCTCATCCTTCGGCACCGTCGCAGCACCTTCGCCCAGCGCGCGCTGCATCATCACGGTGTCGAGCCAGCGGCCGAATTTGAAGCCGACATTCGGGTGCGTCCCGATCATCTCGAATCCGCATGCATTGTGCACGCCCACCGAGCCGGCATTGGCGGAATCGCCGATGACCGCGATCATCTGGCGATAGCCGCGCGTCTCGCATTCCTCGATCAGCCGATGCAGCAGCCGCAAGCCAATGCCGCGGCGATGGATCGCGGGCCGCAAGTAAATCGAGTTCTCCACGGTGAAGCGATAGGCCGGCCGCGGCCGGTAGGCGCCGGCATAGGCGTAGCCTGCGACCTGGCCATCGAGGGTCGCAACCAGATAGGGATAGCCGCCGTCGACCAGCGCGCGGAACCGGCGCGTCATCTCGGCCAGATCTGGCGGGATCAGCTCGAAGGTCGCGGTGCCCCGGAGCACGGCGTGTTGGTAGATTTCGGTGATGGCGGCAAGGTCGGCCGCGACGGCGGGCCTGATTTCAAGGGCGGGCATGGGCGGCAAGATATCAGCCGACCGGCCTAGAGCAAAAGAAAAGCCCCGGCGCGGGGGCCGGGGCTTCCGTCTGTTTCGCTTTGGTCGGCGCTTAGTCGCGCTGGCCGAGCAGCTGCAGGAGCAGCGTGAACAGGTTGATGAAGTTCAGGTAGAGCGAGAGCGCGCCGGAGATCGCCGCACGCTCGGCAATGTCGCCGCCCTGCGCGGCGTAGCCGTAGATGTAGTCGTTCTTCAGCCGCTGGGTATCCCAGGCGGTGAGGCCCGCGAAAACCAGCACGCCGACGACCGACACGATGAACTGCAGCATCGAGCTCGCCAGGAACAGGTTGACCAGGCTCGCGATGATGATGCCGATCAGGCCCATGAACAGGAACGAGCCCATCCCGCTGATGTCACGCTTGGTGCTGTAGCCATAGAGGCTCAGTGCGCCGAAGGTGGCGGCCGTGATGAAGAAGACGCGGACGATCGAGGTGTGGGTGTACACCAGGAAGATCGACGACAGCGACAGGCCCATCAGCGCCGAGAACACCCAGAACAGGACCTGGGCGGTCGCGGGCCGCAGCCGGTTGATGCCGGCCGAGATCACGAACACCATGACCAGCGGCGCGAAGATGAATAGCCACTTCAGCGGGCTGACATACATCGCGTAGCCGAACGGCGTCAGGTAGGCGTTGCCGAACCGGGCAGCGGCGCCGGCCTGGTCGGTGGTAACGGCGCCCATATAGACGCCAAGTGCGGCGAGGCCAGTGATGGCCAGGCCAATGCTCATGTAGTTGTAGATGCGCAGCATGTAGGCGCGCAGACCGGCGTCGACGGTCGCGGCATCAACACGTCCGGCGGCCCGGCCGAAGGGGGAAGCATAGTTGCGGTCTAGGTCCGACATGGTCGAATTCCCGTTGGTTGGTCCGGCAAGCCGCGAGTGCTTCGCGCCGCCGGGACGAAATCTATCCCAGAAACCTGCCGTCTGCCGACATTAAAATCCTGTCATCAGACGGTGTTTCCGGCTTGGCTGGTATGTGGGAAACTAACACATTCAACGCAAGCTTCCACGCGCGGCTGAATGTCGCTTCTGGAGCAGGGAATCGCGATGAAATCCTGTTAACCCTGCAGCTGCCGGGTGGACTGGCGGCTCGCCGCCACCCCGCTTCATTTTGTCACAAATTCCGCAGCACCGTGGCGGGCTTCTGGCTCAACGCCAAAAGCGTTCCGGCAAGCCCGAGACCGACGGTCACCACCAGCGCCGCCGCCACGACGCCCGCGGCGCTGCCGGCTTGCCACACAAAGCTCAGCGTCATCAGGCGGGTCACGATCAGCCAGGCCGCCACGGAGCCGGCAATGACGCCGAACACCGCGGTGGCGAATCCGATCATCAGATATTCCAGCGCGTAGGCGCCGAGCAGCCGCACCCGCGTCGCGCCCAGTGTCTTGAGGATCACCGCGTCATAGACCCGGTGGCGATGACCGGCGGCGAGCGCGCCGCCCAGCACCAGGATCGCCGAGATCAGGGTCACGGCGCTGGCGCCGCGGATGGCCAGCGCAAGATTGCTGACGACGGTGCCGATGGTCTCCAGCGCCTCGCGCACGCGCACGCTCGTCACCATCGGGAAGGCGTCGGCCACTTGCTTGATGATCCTGGCGTCTCCGGCCGGATCCGGATGCGCTTCGGTCAGGGTCGCCACGTGGCTGTGAGGCGCGCCCTTGAAGGCGTTGGGCGAGAACACCAGCACGAAGTTGATGCCGAGCCCCTGCCAGTCGATGTTGCGGAGATTGGCGATCTTGGCCGGGATGTCGCGGCCCAGCACGTTGACGACGATCTCGTCGCCGATCTTGAGGTTCAAGCCGTCGGCGATCTTCTTTTCCATCGAAACCAGCGGCGGCCCGCGGTAGTCGGCACCCCACCATTCGCCCTCGACGATCTTCGAGCCCTTCGGGATCTCGCCGGTATAGGTCAGGCCGCGGTCGCTCTGCAGCACCCATTCGCTGTCGTGCGATGCATTCAACTCCTCGGCCTTGACGCCGCGGGCGCCGACGATGCGGCCGCGCAGCATCGGCACTTCCTCGATGGTCGAGTCGGCCGCGACCTGCTTCAGGAACGCGCCGAAGCGCTCGGATTCGGAGGAGGGGATGTCGATGAAATAGAACGACGGCGCGCGCTCCGGCAGCGCGGCGAGAAACTGCCGGCGCAGATTGCCGTCGATCTGCGTGATGGTGACCAGCACCGCGAGCCCCAGGCCCAGCGACAGCACCACCGAGGGCGTCAGCGCGCCGGGCCGGTGGATGTTTGATATCGCCAGCCGCAGCATGGTGATGCGGCTGCGCGGCATTTGTCGCGCCAGCGCCATCAGGCCGGCGGCGATGCCGCGCAGCAGCATGAACACCGCCACCGAAGAGGCCACGAACACGGTGGCAACGCGCTTGTCATAGGCAAGCCCGATCGCTACCGCGATCAGCGCCGCAATGACGGCCGCCATTAGCGCGATGTAGCGCCAGCGCGGGCGATGCCAGGCGCTGGTCACGCTCTCGCGGAACAGCGCGGCGACCGGCACGTCATGCACGCTGCCGAGCGGCCACAGCCCGAAGGCGAGCGCGGTGAGCAGGCCATAGACAAAGGACAGCAGCAACTCGTCGAAATGCAGCGCCGGCTCCATCGGCAGCGGCAGCAGCGTTCCGAACAGGCTGGCGATCAGGAAGGGCAGCGCGGCGCCGGCGGCCAGGCCAATCACCGAGCCGAGTGCGGCCAGCACGATTACTTGCGTGGTGTAGATGGTGAAGACGTCGCGGCCGGTGGCGCCGACCGCCTTGAAGGTCGCGATCACCTCGCGGCGGCGGTCGATATGGCTTTTCACGGCGTTGGCGACGCCGACGCCGCCGACCAGCAGCGCCGCCAGCCCGACCAGAGTCAAAAACTGCGTGAAACGGTTGATGGTGCGCTCCAGCTGCGGCGAGGCGTTGGCGCGGCTGCGAATCTCCCAGCCGGCTTCCGGCGAGGCGGCGCGGGCATCGGCGATGAAGGATGCCGCCGAACGATCGTCGGCTGCAACGTCGGGCAGCTTCACGCGGTAGATCCAGCGTACGAGGCTGCCTGGCTGCAGCAGGCCTGTCGCGCGCAGGCCGGCTTCGCTGGTGAGGAAGCGCGGCCCGAGCCCGACATTGACCGCGAGCTTGTCCGGTTCGGCGCTGACCACGCTGCGCAGCTGGAACGTTGCATTTCCGATATTGACGCGATCGCCGAGTTTCAGGTCGAACCGCGCCAGCAGCGTCGGATCGACCGCGGCGCCGAACGCGCCGTCGCGCTCCGCAAAGAGATCGGCGAGCGGCATCGGCGGCTCCAGCGTCACTTCGCCGAGCATCGGATAGGCGCGGTCCACGGCCTTCAGCTCGACCAGCGCAAGCTTGCCGTCGCCGGCGCGCATCATCGCGCGCAGGGTGGCTGCGATGGAAAGGCTGCCGCGCGAGCGCAGGAAGGCGACGTCTTCGGGCCGGGCTTCGCGCTGGATCATCGAAAAGGCAACGTCGCCGCCAAGCAGCTTGCGGCCCTCGCGGGCGAGGCCATCGCCGAGGCTCGCCGCGACCGAGCCGACGCCAGCGATCGCCATCACGCCGAGCGCGATGCAGGCGATGAACACATAGAAGCCGCGCAGGCCGCCGCGCAATTCGCGCAAGGCGTAGCGGAACGCGAGCGAGGAAGCGCGCGCCTGATAGACGGTCTCGTCGGCAAGCGTGGTCAAGCGCCGTGTCCGTCGATGCGGCCGGAGCGCAGCCGCACCACGCGGTCGCAGCGCTGCGCCAGCGAGGTGTCATGCGTCACCAGCACCAAGGTCATGCCGCGCTCGGAATGTTTTGAAAACAGCAGATCGACGATCTGCTTTCCGGTGGCTTCGTCGAGATTGCCGGTCGGCTCATCCGCAACGAGGATCGCAGGGTCCGGCGCCAGCGCGCGGGCCAGCGCGACGCGCTGCTGCTCGCCCCCGGAAAGCTGCGTCGGATAGTGATGCAGGCGATGGCCGAGGCCGACCGACTCCAGCTCCTGCGCGGCGCGCGTGGCCGCATCGGCATTGCCCGCGAGCTCGAGCGGAACGGCGACATTTTCCAGCGCCGTCATGGTCGGGATCAGATGAAACGACTGGAAAACGATGCCGACCTGGCGGCCGCGAAAGCGCGCAAGGTCGTCCTCGCTGAGGGCATTGAACGCGGTGCCGCTCACCACCACCTCTCCGCTGTCGGGACGTTCCAGTCCCGCCATCACCATCAGGAGCGTGGACTTTCCCGATCCGGATGGGCCGATCAGGCCGATCGCCTCCCCCGATCCCACGCGCAAGCTGATATCCTTCAGGATATGCACGCGCGCGGCGCCGGAGCCGAGCGAGAGGTTGACGTTGGAGATGGATATCGTGTCCGGCTCGGTGCCGGTCAGAGACGAGGTTTCGATGCGGCTGTCCATGGATGCGTCATATGGCAACTCGGCCCGCGGGGTCGAGGGGGGCCTTGCGAAGTTCTTGCACATCATCGTGTTGATTCTGGCGTTCCTGATGACGGGCCAGGCCCTTGCACAGGCTCCGGCGCCCGCAGCAGCTAAGCCGATCAAGATGGTCGCCTTCGGCGATTCGCTCACCGCGGGCCTCGGGCTGCCGGCCGATCAGGCATTCCCCGCGCGCCTGCGAAAGGCGTTGGAATCCAAAGGCATAAAGGTCGACATGGTTAATGCCGGAGTGTCCGGCGACACCACCTCGGGCGGGCGCGACCGGCTCGACTGGTCGATCCCGGAGGGAACCCAGGCCGTCATCCTCGAACTCGGCGCCAACGACGCGATGCGCGGCACCGATCCCAACGTGACGCGGGCCGCGCTGTCGGACATTCTGACGCGGCTGAAGGCACGCAAGATCGCCGTGCTCCTGTGCGGCATGCTGGCGCCGCCGAACTACGGCGCCGACTACGCCACTCGCTTCAATGCGATCTATCCGGAACTGGCGAAGAAATTCGATGTGCCGCTCTATCCGTTCTTCCTCGAAGGCGTTGCGGCGGAGACAAAATTCAACCAGAAAGACGGCATCCATCCGACCGCAGAAGGTGTTGATCTCATCGTCAAGAACATGTTGCCTGCGGTCGAGGCATTCCTCGGCACGGTCGCCGGGCAACGCAGCTGAGGAGGCGGCAACTCCCCGCAAGTTACCGGATCGTTAACGCGTTATGCTTCGCAGAGTCATATAAGTCAGGTAGAAATAAGACATCGGTGATTCGCCGATCTCTGTTTGTGGGCGTGAGGCGAGGCTGCCCAGGCTTCGTGGACATGCCCAAGCATCGGGAGTGAGTACGATGCCGCGTTTGTTCACTGGACTGGAAATTCCGGCCGAGATTGGCCACACACTTTCCAGCTTGCGGGGCGGCCTACCCGGCGCCCGCTGGATCGACCCCGAAAATTATCACGTCACGTTGCGCTTCATCGGCGATATCGACGGCATCTATGCCAACGAGATCGCCTCGATGTTGTTTCGGGTCAATCGCAAGCCATTCGAGGTCCGCCTGCAAGGGCTGACCAGTTTTGGCGGCAAGAAACCGCGTGCGGTGGTTGCCGCCGTCGAGCCGAGCCGGCCTTTGATCGAACTGCAGGCCGAGCATGAGCGGCTGATGCAGCGCCTGGGGCTTGATCCCGAAGGACGCAAGTTCACGCCACACGTTACGCTGGCGCGGCTGTACGATGCGTCGAGCCAGGATGTCGCCGACTATCTCTCGGTGCGCGGCTACTTTCCAAGCAAGAGCTTTCTGGCCTCGCGCTTCGTGCTGTTCTCCTCCCGCACCTCCACCGGCGGCGGCCCCTATGTGGTCGAGGACTCCTACGCGCTGAGCGCGTAGGCGCGTCGTCGCCTCACCCTCGCTGTCATCGCCCGGCTTTCGACCGGGCGATCCAGTATTCCAGAGATGCCAGTGGCTGAGCCGAGAAGCCGCGGCGGACTGGATGCCCCGCATGCGCGGGGCATGACAAGCCGCGCATACCCGTCCGCCCAATTCCCCGCTTGCAATTTCCGAACGCTTGAGGCGGAAAGGGGGCCATGCTCTCGACCCCTCTCAGGACGTTCCACGCCCATTACAAGGCCCTCGTCGCCTCCGGCGCGATCGAAGCCGATCCGGCGCAGCAACGCGCGGCTGAGGCATTCACGGCGCTGGAGGAGCGGCTTGCCGGCTACACGCCGATCAAGAAGCAAAGCCTGTTCGGCCGGCTGTTCGCCGACAAGGACGAGCCGCCGCCGCGCGGCCTCTATGTCCATGGCGAGGTCGGCCGCGGCAAGACCATGCTGATGGACCTGTTCTTCCAGCAGTCGCAGGTCGCGCACAAGCGCCGCGCGCACTTTCACGAATTCATGGCCGAGGTGCATGAGCGCATCTACGCCTATCGCCAAAACATCGCGCGCGGCGAGATCGACGATGCCGACGTGATTGGCCTCACCGCGCATGCGATCTTCGACGAGGCGTGGCTGCTCTGCTTCGACGAGTTTCATGTCACCGATATCGCCGACGCGATGATCCTCGGTCGCCTGTTCGCAAAACTGTTCGAGCTCGGCACCGTGGTGGTGGCGACGTCGAACGTCGCGCCGGAAGATCTCTACAAGGGCGGGCTCAACCGCGCGCTGTTCCTGCCGTTCATCGACCAGATCACCGACCATATGGACGTGATGCGGCTCGATGCGCGTACCGACTTCCGCCTGGAAAAGCTCGCGGGCGCCAGGATGTGGCTGGTGCCGGCGGATGGCGAGGCCGACCTCGCGCTCAACAAGTCCTGGGCCAAGATGACCGGCAGCGCGCCCTGCAAGCCGCGCGACATCGCCATCAAGGGCCGCAAGCTGCACGTGCCGTGTTCGGCGCACGGCGTGGCGCGCTTCTCCTTTGCCGACATCTGCGAAAAGCCGCTGGCGGCCAGCGACTATCTGCGTCTGGCGCGCGACTACCACACCATCCTGATCGACCACATCCCGGTGATGGACTATGGCGATCGCAACGCCGCAAAACGCTTCATATCGCTGATCGACACGCTCTATGACAATGGCGTGAAACTGATGGCGTCGGCCGCGGCCGACCCGGTCTCGCTCTATGTCGCGACCGATGGCGTGGAGGCCAACGAGTTCAAGCGGACGTCCTCGCGCCTGATCGAGATGAGCTCGGAATCCTACCTGGCGCTGCCGCACGGGCATAAGGATTCTGCGGCCAGCGGCTCGACGACGGGACTGGTGGAAACCTAGCCCGTCATTTCAGGGCGCCGCGAAAGCGGCGAGCCCGGAATCCATACGCCGCGGCCGTCATTTTCTTGAAGACTGGTCGACGGCTTTCTTTGAACCAACATCGTTCTGTGGTTATGGATTCCGGGCTCGCGCTGCGCGCCCCGCAATGACGAGGGCTGGCATACCTGACCGAAATCAAGGCAGCGCTGCCGATTGGGCATGGGCCGACTTGAACCGGTCCTGCTAAAGGGATAACCACCCTTCCCGAAAGCCCTTCTCCCTCCCTACCTCACTGCCTCAAAGGACAGATTTCCCATGGCGCGCGACAAGATTGCCTTGATTGGCTCCGGTCAGATCGGCGGTACGCTGGCTCACCTCATCGGGCTGAAGCAGCTCGGCGACGTCGTCATGTTCGATATCGCCGAGGGCATCCCGCAGGGTAAGGCACTCGACATCGCGCAGTCCTCGCCGGTCGACGGGTTCGACGCGCATCTGGTCGGCGCCAATTCCTACGAGGCGCTCGACAACGCAAAAGTCTGCATCGTCACCGCCGGCGTGCCGCGCAAGCCCGGCATGAGCCGCGACGATCTTCTATCGATCAATCTCAAGGTCATGGAGCAGGTCGGCGCCGGTATCAAGAAATACGCGCCGGACTCTTTCGTCATCTGCATCACCAATCCGCTCGACGCGATGGTGTGGGCGCTGCAGAAGGCCTCCAACATGCCGCACAAGAAAGTGGTCGGCATGGCCGGCGTGCTGGATTCGGCGCGCTTCCGCTATTTCCTCGCCGACGAGTTCAACGTCTCCGTTGAGGATGTCACCGCCTTCGTGCTCGGCGGTCACGGCGACACCATGGTGCCGCTGACGCGCTACTCCACCGTCGCCGGCATTCCGCTGCCCGACCTCGTCAAGATGGGCTGGACCTCGCAGGCGCGCATCGACGAGATCGTCGATCGCACCCGCAATGGCGGCGCCGAGATCGTCAATCTCCTGAAGACCGGTTCGGCTTTCTACGCACCGGCGGCCTCGGCGATCGCAATGGCCGAGAGCTATTTGAAGGACAAGAAGCGCGTGCTGCCCTGCGCCGCCTACCTCAACGGCGAATACGGCGTGAGGGACATGTATGTCGGCGTGCCCGTGGTGATCGGCTCCAAGGGAGTCGAGCGCGTGGTCGAGATCGATCTGTCGGGCAAGGACCGCGAGGCTTTCGACAAGTCGGTCGGCGCCGTGCAGGGCCTGGTCGATGCCTGCAAGAAGATCGCCCCGGACCTGCTAGGCCGCTGATATCGTTCAACCAAGGGCCGGAGACCGCGTGCTCGATCCTCGGCCCTTGCAGTTCTTGTGGTATATGGTATGCCAGCCTGAAAGGCGGGTGGACGGCCAAATCCACTGACAAAGTCCACTGAACGGGGGATTGGGGAGCGCTCGATGAACATTCACGAATACCAGGCCAAGGCCCTGCTGAACGAGTTCGGCGTGCCGATTTCCAAGGGCGTGCCGGTGCTCAAGCCCGAAGATGCGGAGGCCGCGGCCAAGCAGCTGCCGGGCCCGATCTGGGTGGTGAAGAGCCAGATCCATGCCGGCGGCCGCGGCAAGGGCAAGTTCAAGGAAGCCTCCGCGGGCGACAAGGGCGGCGTGCGCATCGCGAAATCAGTCGCCGAGGTCGCCGAATTCGCCAAGCAGATGCTCGGGGCGACGCTGGTGACCTTGCAGACCGGCGCGCATGGCAAGCAAGTCAACCGCCTCTACATCGAGGAAGGCTCCGACATCGACAAGGAGTTTTATCTCTCGATCCTGGTCAACCGCGAAACTAGCGAAGTCTCCTTCGTCGTCTCGACCGAAGGCGGCGTCAACATCGAGGAAGTCGCGCACAAGAGGCCAGAGAAGATCGTGACTTTCTCGGTGGATCCGGCGACCGGCATCATGGGCCATCACGGCCGCGCGGTGGCGAAAGCGCTCAATCTCACCGGCGACCTTGCCAAGCAGGCGGAAAAGCTGACCGCGCAGCTCTACACGGCCTTTGTCGCCAAGGACATGGCAATGCTGGAAGTCAATCCGCTCGTCGTCACCAAGCAGGGCCAGCTGCGCGTGCTCGACGCCAAGGTTTCGTTCGATGACAACGCCGGATTCCGCCATCCCGAGGTCGCGGCCCTGCGCGACGAGACCGAGGAGGATGCCAAGGAAATCGAGGCGTCGAAATACGACCTCAACTATGTCGCGCTCGACGGCACCATCGGCTGCATGGTCAACGGCGCCGGTCTTGCCATGGCGACCATGGACATCATCAAGCTCTACGGCATGGAGCCCGCCAACTTCCTCGACGTCGGCGGCGGCGCCAGCAAGGAGAAGGTGGCGGCCGCCTTCAAGATCATCACCGCCGACCCGAACGTGAAAGGCATCCTGGTCAACATCTTCGGCGGCATCATGAAATGCGATATCATTGCCGAGGGCGTGGTCGCCGCGGTCAAGGAAGTCGGCCTCAGCGTGCCGCTGGTGGTGCGGCTAGAGGGCACCAATGTGGAAGCCGGCAAGAAGATCATCCGCGAATCCGGCCTCAACGTGGTTCCCGCCGATGATCTCGACGACGCCGCGCAGAAGATCGTGAAAGCCGTCAATGGAGGCTAACGATGGCCGAGGACCGTCTCACCGCGCCGAAATCGCAGGACGAGCACAAGCGGCTCGAGGTTTTCGCCGGTGAATGGACCGGCGAGGAGATGGTCTATCCCTCGCGCTGGAACGCCGGCGGCCCCGCCACCTCGCGCGTGTCCGCACGCATCGATCTCAACGGCTTCTATCTGATCCAGGACACGCGCCAAATGCGCGACGGCAAGGAGAGCTTTGCCACCCACGGCGTCTTCACCTACGACCGCGAGGACCGGCTCTACAAACTGTTCTGGTTCGACTCGCTCGGCTACTACCCGCCGTCGCCGGCCTCCGGCAACTGGCAGGGCAAGGCGCTGGTGCTGGTGCGCGGCTCGCTGCGCGGCAACGCGCGCCACGTCTACGAAATGATCGACGACAACTCCTACTCCATGAAAATCCAGTTCTCGCCTGACGCGGAAGGATGGGCCGACGTGCTCACCGGCGTTTACCGGCGCGTTCAATAAGCGATCCATTGGTATGATCAGAAGATCGTCAGCGCCACCGAGGAACGGACATTGATGCCGATTCTGCTCACCTTCGCGCTTAGCGGCCTCACGATTATCTTCGTTGCGGCGGCGGTCGCTTACATGGTTCTCAAGGTGGCCGGACGGTTTGGCGGACCGACAATGGCCTGGGCAGCTGGTATCATATTGTTCGGGGCGGTGGCCGTCCTGGACTTTTTCATCTCTCGCACCTGTGCGCCCATCTTCACTCCTTCACAATGTGACGCTGCAGGCGCGTGTCTGTCGGTAAGGGCCAGCTTCGGATGCACTGCCGATGCCGCAGTGAGCGTCGAGATACTTGCCTATTTTGTCTTCCCCGCGGCTGCCGCCGCTATCTTGCTTCTGACTTACTCAATTGCTCGGCGCGCCGGCAAGACGAGCATGGTGGCATGATGTCGGTCGCTCAGCCCGGAAATTCCTGCAGGCTGGAGGTCGCGCAATGACAACTGCCGCCGCCGCACTGTTTGCCGGAGCTGTTCTTGCCGCGGCCGTGAAGGCCGATCCGGCGCGCGCCGGCGAGAACGAAACGCTGTTCAAAGCTGTCAGCGATCTCTGCGTCAACAGCTCGGGCACGGTGGATGCCGTCGTGGCGAAGGCGCTGAAGATGCCCTTTGAAGCCTTCAATTACGGCTCGGACAAGGAAGGCCACTATGTGCGCGAGATCGGGCTGAAGAAGCTCGGCAGCGGCGGCACGGTCCTTGTTCTCACCGCAGAGTCGAAACGTGCACCGATGAACGAATGCCATTTCGCGTCCTACTCGGACGATATCGCCGACATGGCGCAGCGGCTGCGCGCGGCGTTCGATCTCTCGGAACCTGCGCCGCAATCGGTTTCAGTCCAACTCAAGAGCCACGGCGAAAAGACGATTGCCGGTCGGCCGATGAAATTCACGCTGGAGCACGGCTTTGGGCCGAACCAGCGCTCCGGAGCTTTCAGTCTCACCGTCAACCGCTAGCCGAGAAGCAATCCATGTCCATCCTTATCGACAAGAATACGAAAGTCATTTGCCAGGGCTTTACCGGCAAGAACGGCACGTTCCACTCGGAGGCGGCGATCGCGTACGGCACCAAGATGGTTGGCGGCACTTCGCCCGGGAAGGGCGGCTCGAAGCATCTCAACCTGCCCGTCTTCGACACCGTCGCCGAGGCGCGCGCCAAGACCGGCGCGGATGCGAGCGTGATCTATGTGCCGCCGCCCGGCGCGGCGGACGCCATCTGCGAGGCGATCGATGCGGAGATCCCGCTGATCGTCTGCATCACCGAGGGCATTCCGGTGCTCGACATGGTCAAGGTGAAGCGCTCGCTGTCCGGCTCGAAGTCGCGGCTGATCGGGCCGAACTGCCCGGGCGTGATGACCGCGGGCGAATGCAAGATCGGCATCATGCCGGCCAATATCTTCAAGCCGGGCTCCGTCGGCATCGTGTCGCGCTCGGGCACGCTGACCTATGAAGCGGTGTTCCAGACCACGCAGGAAGGCCTCGGCCAAACCACGGCGGTCGGCATCGGCGGCGACCCCGTGAAGGGCACCGAGTTCATTGACGTGCTGGAAAAATTTTTGGCCGACGACAAGACCACCTCGATCATCATGATCGGCGAGATCGGCGGCTCGGCCGAGGAGGACGCCGCCCAGTTCATCAAGGACGAGGCCAAGCGCGGCCGCAAGAAGCCGATGGCCGGCTTCATCGCCGGCGTCACCGCGCCGCCCGGCCGCCGCATGGGCCATGCCGGCGCGATCATCTCAGGCGGCAAGGGCGATGCCGGCTCCAAGACCGCGGCCATGGAAGCGGCCGGTATCCGGGTATCGCCGTCGCCGGCCCGTCTCGGCAAGACGCTGGTGGAGGCGCTGCGCGGCTAGCACCGCAGCGAAGACCGCCTACATTCCGATCAAGGCTCCGGTAGTGCAGCCGGGGCCTTTTTCGTGGCCGAAAGCCCGCCAAATAGCCTGTTCAAAGATTTGAACTTCAATTCGCGGCTTGGTTCTTTTCGGGGCGAACATTCGGCGTAAATAGGGTAAAGGTCATTTAGCCCGCCGGTCCCTCACCGGACCGGTCGCCCGCGCCATCTTCCATGCGCGAAAGAAAAATCACCAGGACGCCATCATGTCTCGTCAGGACGCGAACGCCGCTTTTGCCCTCTCCTCCTTTTTGCAAGGCACCAACGCCGCCTATATCGACGACCTCTACGCCCGCTATGAACAAGACCCCAACTCGGTCGACGGCGAGTGGCAGGAATTCTTCAAGAGCCTGAAAGACAGCCCTGCGGACGTCAAAAAGAACGCCGACGGCGCCTCCTGGGGACGCGATCACTGGCCGCTGACGCCGCAGGATGAACTGACCTCCGCGCTCGACGGCAACTGGGCGCAGGTCGAGAAGGCGGTTGGCGCGAAGATCGCCGCCAAGGCAGTGGCCAAGGGCGCCGATGTTTCGCCTGCCGACGTGCACCAGGCCACGCGCGATTCCGTCCGCGCGCTGATGCTGATCCGCGCCTACCGCATGCGCGGGCACTTTCACGCCAAGCTCGATCCGCTCGGCATCGAGGCGCCGCGCGACCGCGAGGAACTCGACCCGCGCACCTACGGCTTCGTTGAAGCCGATTACGACCGGAAAATCTTCCTCGACCACGTGCTCGGCCTCGAATACGGCACGCTGCGCGAGATCACGGCGATCTGCGAGCGCACCTACTGCCAGACGCTCGGCGTCGAGTTCATGCACATCAGTAATGCCGCGCAGAAGGCGTGGATCCAGGAGCGCATCGAAGGCCCGGACAAGGAGATCAGTTTCACCCCGGAAGGCCGCCGCGCCATCCTCAACAAGCTGATCGAGGCCGAGGGCTTTGAGAAATTCTGCGACCTCAAATTCACCGGCACCAAGCGGTTTGGTCTCGACGGCGGCGAGTCGCTGATCCCGGCGCTGGAGCAGATCATCAAGCGCGGCGGCAATCTCGGCGTGAAGGAGATCGTGCTCGGCATGCCGCATCGCGGCCGTCTCAATGTGCTCACGCAAGTGATGGGCAAGTCGCACCGCGCCCTGTTCCACGAGTTCAAGGGCGGCTCGGCCAATCCCGACGCGGTGGAAGGCTCGGGCGACGTCAAATATCACCTCGGCGCATCAAGCGACCGCGAGTTCGACGGTAACAAGATCCATCTGTCGCTGACCGCCAACCCCTCGCATCTGGAAATCGTCGATCCCGTGGTGCTCGGCAAGGTCCGCGCCAAGCAGGACCAGCACGGCGATCCGCCCGACATGCGCATCTCGGTGATGCCGCTCCTGATGCATGGCGACGCGGCATTCGCCGGCCAGGGCGTCGTGGCCGAATGCTTCAGCCTCTCGGACCTCAAGGGCTATCGCACCGGCGGTTCGGTGCACTTCATCGTCAACAACCAGATCGGCTTCACCACCTATCCGCGCTATTCCCGTTCTTCGCCTTACCCGTCGGACGTCGCGAAGATGATCGACGCGCCGATCTTCCATGTGAACGGCGACGATCCCGAGGCCGTGGTGTTCGCCGCCAAGGTCGCGACCGAGTTCCGGCAGAAATTCCACAAGCCGGTGGTCATCGACATGTTCTGCTATCGCCGTCACGGCCATAACGAGGGCGACGAGCCGGCGTTCACCCAGCCGGTGATGTACAAGAAGATCGCCGCCCATCCCTCGACGCTGGATGTCTATGCCAAGCGCCTGATCGCGGACGGCGTCATCACCGAGGGCGAGGTCGAGAAGGCCAAGGCCGCCTGGCGCGCGCGGCTCGATGCCGAGCTCGAGGCGGGCTCCGGCTACAAGCCGAACAAGGCCGACTGGCTCGATGGCAAATGGGCCGGCTTCAAGATCGCCGATCAGGAAGAGGACGCCCGCCGCGGCATCACCGGCGTCGACGTCGCCGAACTGAAGGAGATCGGCCGCAAGATCACCAAGGTGCCGGACGGTTTCCGCGTTCACCGCACCATCCAGCGCTTCCTGGAGAACCGCGCGAAGGCGATCGACAACGGCGTCGGCATCGACTGGGCGACCGGCGAGGCGCTGGCGTTCTGCTCGCTGCTGCAGGAGGGCCGCCATGTCCGCCTGTCCGGCCAGGACAGCGAGCGCGGCACCTTCTCGCAGCGCCATTCGGTGCTGATCGACCAGGAGGACGAGAGCCGCTACACGCCGTTCAATCATCTCGGCGTCGACCAGGGCCATTACGAGGTCATCAACTCGCTGCTGTCGGAAGAGGCCGTGCTCGGCTTCGAATACGGCTACTCGCTGGCCGAGCCGAACGCGCTGGCGCTGTGGGAGGCGCAGTTCGGCGACTTCGCCAACGGCGCCCAAGTGCTGTTCGACCAGTTCATCTCCTCCGGCGAGCGCAAATGGCTGCGCATGTCCGGCCTCGTTTGCCTGTTGCCGCATGGCTATGAAGGGCAGGGGCCGGAGCACTCCTCGGCGCGCCTCGAGCGTTTCCTGCAGATGTGCGCCGAGGACAACATGCAGGTGGTCAACCCGACCACGCCCGCCAACTATTTTCACATGCTGCGGCGGCAGCTGCATCGCGAGATCAGAAAGCCGCTGATCGTGATGACGCCGAAATCGCTGCTCCGTCACAAGCGCGCGGTATCGCGGCTCGACGAGCTCGGCAAGGACACCACGTTCCATCGCATCCTCTGGGATGACGCCCAGATGCTGCCGAACGAGCCGATCAAGCTGAAGCCGGACGGGCAAATCCGCCGCGTCGTGCTCTGCTCCGGCAAGGTCTATTACGACCTCTATGAGGAGCGCGAGAAGCGCGGCGCCGACGATGTCTATCTGCTGCGCGTCGAGCAGCTCTATCCGGTGCCGCTGAAGGCGCTGGTGCTGGAGCTTTCCCGCTTCAAGGGCGCCGAAATCGTCTGGTGCCAGGAAGAGCCGCGCAACATGGGCGCCTGGCACTTCATCGAGCCGTATCTGGAGTGGGTGCTGAACCAGATCCAGGCGCCGAACCGCCGTCCGCGCTACGCGGGCCGGCCGGCGTCGGCGGCGACCGCCACCGGCTTGATGTCGAAGCATGTGGCGCAGCTCAAGGCGCTGCTGGACGAGGCTTTGAACTGACTGTCATGCCCCGCGCAGGCGGGGCATCCAGTACGCCGCGGCCCTGCCGTTACCACCACCGTCACGGCGTACTGGATCGCCCGCTTTCGCGGGCGCAATTGCGTACAAGACGGCCGATCATGGCCCACACGATGCTCAAGGGTGTTGAGGAAAGATCATGACTGAAATTCGCGTTCCGACGCTCGGTGAATCCGTGACCGAGGCCACCATCGGCCGCTGGTTCAAGAAGGCCGGCGAGGCCGTGGCGGTGGACGAGCCGCTGGTCGAGCTCGAGACCGACAAGGTGACGATCGAGGTGCCCGCGCCGTCCGCCGGCGTGCTCGGCGAGATCATCGCCAAGGACGGCGAGACGGTGGCGGTCGGTGCGCTGCTCGGCCAGATCAATGACGGCGCCGCCGGTGCTGCCAAGCCCTCAGCCGCTGCGGCGCCAGCTGCCGCGAAGCCTGCCGCGGCTCCGGCCTCCGCTGCGCCCGCGCCCGCTGCGCCGAAGGCGGCTCCATCGGATGCGCCGCTCGCCCCGTCGGTGCGAAAGCTTTCCGCCGAAAGCGGCGTCGATGCTTCCACCGTGCCCGGCTCCGGCAAGGACGGCCGCGTCACCAAGGGCGACATGCTGGCCGCCATCGAGAAGGCTGCTTCCGCGCCGACCCCGGTCAACCAGCCGGCCGCCGCGGTGCAGGTCCGCGCCCCGTCGCCCGCTGATGATGCCGCGCGCGAGGAGCGCGTGAAGATGACGCGGCTGCGCCAGACCATCGCGCGCCGCCTGAAGGACGTGCAGAACACGGCGGCGATGCTGACGACCTTCAACGAGGTCGACATGACCAACGTCATGGCGCTGCGCTCGCACTACAAGGACGTATTCGAGAAGAAGCACGGCTCGAAGCTCGGCTTCATGGGCTTCTTCACCAAGGCCTGCGTGCAGGCGCTGAAGGACATTCCCGCGGTCAACGCCGAGATCGACGGCACCGACCTGATCTACAAGAACTACTACCACATCGGCATCGCGGTCGGCACCGACAAGGGCCTCGTCGTGCCGGTGGTGCGCGACTGCGACCACAAGTCGATCGCCGACATCGAGAAGGGCATCGCCGATTTCGGCCGCCGCGCCCGCGACGGCCAGCTCAAGATCGACGAGATGCAGGGCGGCACCTTCACCATCACCAATGGCGGCATCTACGGCTCGCTGATGTCGACGCCGATCCTCAACGCACCGCAGTCCGGCATCCTCGGCATGCACAAGATCCAGGAGCGGCCGATGGTGGTCGGTGGCAAGGTCGAGGTGCGCCCGATGATGTATCTGGCGCTGTCCTACGATCACCGCGTCATCGACGGCAAGGAAGCCGTCACCTTCCTGGTGCGCGTCAAGGAGAGCCTGGAGGACCCGGCCCGGCTGGTGCTCGATCTCTGATGCATCGGGGGCGATCTTGACCGATAGGGTCGTTGTCATCACCGGCGGCAGCCGCGGCATTGGCCGTGCTGCCGCGCTTGCCGCGGCCGCGCGCGGATTTCGCGTCGTGGTCGGCTATGCCAGCAACAAGGCGGCCGCCGACGAGGTGGTCGGCCAGATCGAGGGCAAGAGCGGCAAGGCGATCGCGGTGAAATGCGACGTCGCGCATGAGAGCGATATCCTTGCGCTGTTCAGGGCGGCCGACGATTTCGGCACGCTCGGGGCGCTGGTCAACAATGCCGGCATCGTCGGCAAGAGCGGCGTGCGCGTCGACGAGATGTCGGCCGAGCGCATCCATCAGATGATGGCGATCAACGTCACCGGCAGCATCTTGTGCGCGCGCGAGGCGGTCAAGCGCATGTCGACCAGGCACGGCGGCAAAGGCGGCGTCATCGTCAACCTCTCCTCGGTCGCCTCGCGCCTCGGCGCGCCCAACACCTATGTCGACTATGCCGCTTCCAAGGGCGCGATCGATTCCTTCACGGTCGGCCTTGGCCATGAAGTCGCGGGCGAAGGCATCCGCGTCGCCGGCATCCGGCCTGGACTGATCGACACCGAAATCCACGCCGCGGGCGGCGAGCCCGATCGTGCGCACCGGCTTGCGCACATGGTGCCGATGAAGCGCGTCGGCCAGGCCGAAGAAATCGCCAACGCCATCGTCTGGCTGATATCGGACGAGGCTTCCTACGTGACCAGCGCCATCCTCGATGTTTCGGGCGGGCGCTAACACCCTGTCACACACCTCAACTACAGGACTTCCATCATGGCTTACGATCTCGTCGTCATCGGCACCGGACCCGGCGGTTACGTCTGCGCGGTGCGCGCGGCGCAACTCGGCATGAAGGTTGCCGTGGTCGAGAAGAATCCGACGTTGGGCGGCACCTGCCTCAATGTCGGCTGCATGCCGTCGAAGGCGCTGCTGCACGCCTCCGAAATGTTCGAGGAAGCCGCGCATTCATTCGCCAAGATGGGTGTTTCCGTCTCCGCACCAAAACTCGACCTGCCCTCGATGATGAACTTCAAGCAGCAGGGCATCGACGGCAACGTCAAGGGCGTCGAGTTCCTGATGAAGAAGAACAAGATCGACGTGCTTCACGGCACGGGCAAGATCATCAGTGCCGGCAAGGTCGAGGTGAGCGGCGACGGCAAGTCGCAGACGGTCGAGACCAAGAACATCGTCATTGCCACCGGCTCCGACATCGCGCGGCTCAGAGGCATCGACATCGACGAGAAGCGCATCGTGTCCTCGACCGGCGCGCTGTCGCTTGAGAAGGTGCCGGGCAAGCTGTTGATCATCGGTGCCGGCGTGATCGGCCTTGAGCTTGGCTCGGTGTGGCACCGCCTCGGCTCCGAAGTCACCGTCGTCGAATTTCTGGACCGCATCCTGCCCGGTATGGACGGCGAGATCGCCAAGCAATTCCAGCGCATCCTTGAGAAGCAGGGATTCAAGTTCAAGCTCGGCGCCAAGGTCACCGCGGTCGACACCTCGGGCAAGACGCTGAAGGCGAGCGTCGAGTCCGCTGCCGGCGGGGCGGCGGAGACGCTGGAAACCGACGTCGTGTTGGTCTGCATCGGCCGCGTGCCATACACCGAAGGCCTCGGATTGAAGGAAGCAGGCGTCGCGCTCGACAATCGCGGCCGCGTCCAGATCGATGCGCGTTTCGCGACCAATGTGAAGGGCATCTACGCCATCGGCGACGTCGTCGCGGGTCCGATGCTGGCGCACAAGGCGGAAGACGAGGGCGTGGCCTGCGCCGAAATTCTCGCAGGCCAGGCCGGTCATGTGAACTACGACGTCATCCCAGGTGTTGTGTATACCACGCCGGAAGTATCCGCCGTCGGCAAGACCGAGGAAGAGCTGAAGCAGGCCGGCGTCGCCTACACGTCGGGGAAATTTCCGTTCACCGCCAATGGCCGCTCCAAGGTCAACCAGACCACTGACGGATTCGTGAAGGTTCTCGCAGATGCGAAGACCGATCGCGTGCTTGGCGTGCACATCGTCGGCCGCGAAGCCGGCGAAATGATTCATGAAGCGGCAGTTTTGATGGAATTCGGCGGTTCTGCCGAGGACCTGGCGCGCACTTGCCACGCCCATCCGACGCGTTCGGAGGCCATCAAGGAAGCCGCGCTTGCGGTGGGCAAGCGCGCCATCCATATGTGACCCCGGGCCCGGTTTGGGGTAACCTGAACCGGCGGGATTACGCTGATGCTTCGTCGCCTTCTACAGCCGTTCTGGGTATTGCTTGCGATCATCTTTTTGATCGAGGCCTGGCTGTGGGATCACCTCGAGCCCATCGTTGCGAAGGTCGTCGCGTGGATTCCGCTGCGCGAGTTCAAGCAGTGGCTCGCCGACCGGATCGATTCGCTGTCGCCGGCGATGACGCTGATCGTGTTCGCCGTGCCGCTGATTCCGCTGTTTCCGCTAAAACTGTTCGGGCTGTGGCTGCTGGCGCATGAATATTGGCTGGCGGCCATCTTCACCTACGCGTTTGCGAAATTCGCCGGGCTCGGCATCACCGCCTTCGTCTTCGACGTGACGCGCGAGAAGCTGCTGGAGATGCGCTGGTTCCAGCGGCTCTACGACTTCATCATGATGCTGCGTGCCAAGGCGAAAGCCCTGGTCGAGCCGATCAAGCAGCGCATCCGCGAGATGCTGCGCGGCGACGGCGACGGCTGGTCGGCGCGCACGTTGCGGCTGATCGCGCGCTTCCGCCGCAGCGTGCATGAGGCGCGCTGACCGGCCAGCCAATCAGTTCGACGCCTGCGCCAGCTTGCCCCACTCATTGGCCTGGATGCGCACAACGACCTTGTAGCCGCCGTTGCCGTCGGGCTTGAACACCGCCGCCTCGCCCTCGCGGATGTCGAAAAAATCCTTGCCGAAGGCGTCCAGGATGTTCGGCTTGTGCGAGATGATCACGAGATTGCTGCCGGCGGGCTGCGGCGTGCCGGCAAGCTTGCGCAGGGCCTGGGCGCGCCGGCTGTTCTCGTTCGGTGAGACCACGAGGCCGCCTTCGCTGACGTCGGCGGTCGATTTGACATCGCCAAAACCCATCAAGGTGCCGGTGTCGACCGCGCGTTGAAACTGGCTGGTCACGACGGTGCCGACAGGAATCTTCAGCTTGCGCATGGCCTCGCCAATCGCTTTCGCCAGCGCTTTGCCGTCGTCATTGAGCTGGCGCTGCTGCGCCACGTTCTTCGGATTGAGCGGGTCGGTGTCGGCCTGATCCGGATAGGTCGCGCCGTGGCGGAAAACGATCACGTGCCCGCCCTGGCGCACGGCGTCGATCCATTCCGGCGCCGTCTGGCCGTTGGCGGCCACCGAGCAAAATACAGACAAGGCGCAGAGCAGTATCAGTCGAACGATACGCATGAACTCCTCCTGTCAGTGACGCACGGTCAGAACGAGAACGTAGGCTCCCGGCGGGGGCTTCATCCTTCGAGACGCACGCTGGCGCGTGCTCCTCAGGATGAGGTCTGAGACCCTCATGGTGAGGAGCGCGGCAGCGCCGCGCGTCTCGAACCATGAGGCCGCCGATTAGTGCAGATGCAAGAGATGCAGCAGATGCGGCCAGAACAGGCCGGCCCAGGTCATCGCGAGTCCCGCGACCATGAGCAGGCCCGATACCCAGGCGAGCCACATCATGCCGGTGATGATGGTCGCCGATGCCAGCACGATGGCGATCTGGAACATCGCGGAGGCGTATTCGTAGTGATGGTATTTTTCCGTCGCCTCTTCGCGCGCGTGCTCGGCTTCCTTGGCGCGCTTGGCGAGTTGCTCGGTTCCTTCGCCGGTTTCCGGCTCGGAGCGGTAGCGCGCCGCGGTTTTTTCCCAGGCATCGATCTGCTTGGTCAGCGCCGCCTTGGCGGCATCGTCGGTGGTGCTGCCGAGCGTGAGCTTGCCCTGTTCGGCCGCGGTCTGGATCTGGGTGCGGCGGATGCTTTTCGCCTGGAAGAACGCCCACAGGTTGGATGCTTCGACGTTCTTGCTGATCGATTCGGTCTGCGCGCCCTTGCCGAGCATCTCCGACAGCGCAAGAAACAACGCGATCACCGCGATCAGCAAGGCGATGTTTCTGTTGGAGTGCGAAGCGTGTTCGGCGTGCTCCGCATGCTCCATGCTCTCATGTGCGCTCATGAATTCCCTCCAGGTGAACGGCAACGGCTCAACGATTGACCGAACAATGTGGCGGGCGCAAGTACCAAGCACCGCTGTCAACCGTGTGACGGGCCGATGTCAGCGGCGCGGATGGGCGCTGCGGTAGACTTCCAGCAGGCGTTCGCTGTCGATGCCGGTATAGATTTGCGTGGTCGAGAGCGAGGCGTGGCCGAGCAGTTCCTGGATGGCGCGGAGGTCGCCGCCGCGCGAGAGCAGATGCGTGGCAAAGGAGTGCCGCAGCGCATGCGGCGTGGCGCTGTCGGGCAGGCCCAGCGCGCCGCGCAGCCGCTCCATCGCAAGCTGGATGATCCGCGGGCTCAAGGGGCCGCCGCGGGCGCCGACGAACATCGGCCCTGACGCCGACAGCGGGTAGGGACAGATCGACGCGTAGTCCTCGATCAGCTGCAGCACGTTCTGCAGCACCGGCACCATGCGGGTCTTGTTGCCCTTGCCGGTGACGATGAGCACGTCGCCTTCGCCGGGTTTTGGCACATCGCGCCTCTTCAGTCCCAGCGCCTCGGAGATGCGCAGGCCCGAGCCATAGAGCAGCGCCATGACCGCGGCGTCGCGCGCCAAGATCCAGGGATCGCGTTCCTCGCCGGCGCGCTCGTCGGCATCGGCCAGACGCTTGGCCGCCGCCATCTGGATCGGTTTTGGCAGGCTCTTGCCGATTTTTGGCGCGCGGATCGCCGAGAGTGCGCCGACCTTGCCCTTGCCTTCGCGCTCGAGGAAACGGCCAAACGAGCGCAGGCCGGCGAGCGCGCGCATCAGCGAGCGGCCTGCGATCTCGTCGGACCGCCGCATCGCCATGAACGCGCGGATATCGCTCGCCTCGATCGCGGCAAAGCCCTTCAGCGTCACCTGCTTGCCGCGGTGCTCGGCGAGGAAGGCCAAAAACTGCCGGAGGTCGCGGGCATAGGCTTCCAGCGTCTTCGGCGACAGCCGCCGCTCGGCTCCGAGATGCTTTTGCCACTGCACGATCTCGCGCGCGATGCCGGCATCGGTGCAGTCGAGCGCAAGTTCTTCGATGGCCGGGTCGGGTTTCGCCATTTCGCACAAGCCGTTGGACTATCGACGCGGTGATTCTCCTGATTATATCGCACCTTCTTCGTTTACCCTTCGCTAAGGCGACCTACCCTTCCCGATGGACAAGACCACCCGCACCAGCCCCGCAGCCGCATCGACCGATGTCGTCGATGTGCTGGTGCCGGTCGCGCTGAACCAGACCTATTCCTACCGCGTGCCACGCGGCATGGAACTTCAGGCGGGTGACGTCGTCGCCGTTCCGCTCGGCCCGCGCGAGGTGGTCGGCGTGGTCTGGGCGCAGAACGAAAAACCCGATCCGCGCCTGCATAACCGGCTGAAGGATGTCGGCGAGAAGCTCGACGTGCCGCCGCTGAAGGGCGAGCTGCGCGCGCTCGTCGATTGGGTTTCCAACTACACGCTGTCCGCCCGCGGCATGGTGCTGCGCATGAGCTTGCGGATGGGCGAGAATCTCGGCCCCGAGCGGGCGCGCCTTGGCGTGCGCCTGGTCGGCGAGCCGCCGCGGCGCATGACGCCGGCACGGCGGCGCATCATCGAGGTGCTGTCCGACGGCCTTTTGCACGGCAAGTCGGAGGCCGCGCGCGAGGCCGGTGTTTCTACCGGCGTGATCGACGGACTCGTCGACGAAGGCACGCTTGATGTCGAGGCGATGCCGCCGCCACCACCTCCGCCGCCGCCTGATCCGGCCTACGCGCAGCCGGAATTTTCGCGCGATCAGCGCGGCGCCGTCGACATGCTGCGCACGCTTGCGGCCAATGGCAGCTTTCACGTCGCCCTGCTCGACGGCGTCACCGGATCCGGCAAGACCGAGGTCTATTTCGAGGCGATCGCGGAAACCATCCGCCGCGGCAAGCAGACGCTGATCCTGATGCCGGAGATCGCGCTGACCGGCCAATTCCTCGATCGTTTCTCGCGGCGTTTTGGCGTGCGCCCGATCGAATGGCATTCGGAATTGACGCCGCGCACCCGCGCGCGCAACTGGGCGGCGATCTCCGAAGGCAAGGCACCGGTCGTGGTCGGCGCGCGCTCGGCGCTGTTCATGCCCTATGCCGATCTCGGTCTCATCGTGGTCGATGAAGAGCACGACCAGGCCTACAAGCAGGATGACGGCGCGCACTACCACGCCCGCGACATGGCCGTGGTTCGCGCGCATATCGCCAAAATTCCGATCGTGCTGGCTTCCGCCACGCCCTCGGTCGAGAGCGAGGTGAACGCCCGCAAGGGTCGTTATCAGCGCGTTGCCTTGCCGGCGCGCTTCGGCGGCCAGCATATGCCGCAGATCGAGGCGATCGATCTGCGGCGAGAGCCGCCGCCGCGCGGGCGCTTCATTTCGCCGCGGCTCGCCGAGCAGATCCAGATCGCGGTGGAGCGGCGCGAGCAGGCGCTGCTGTTTCTCAACCGCCGCGGCTATGCGCCGCTGACGCTGTGCCGTGCCTGCGGCCATCGCTTTGCCTGTACCATTTGCGATGCCTGGCTGGTCGATCACCGCTTTCGCCAGCGCCTGGTCTGCCATCATTGCGGCTTCTCGATGCCGCGCCCGCACGTCTGCCCGAACTGCGCGGCGGAAGAATCCCTCGTTGCCGTCGGTCCCGGCGTGGAGCGCCTGCAGGAGGAGGCCGCGGCGCTCTTCCCCGACGCGCGGACCATGGTGCTGTCGAGCGATCTCATCACCTCGATCGAGACCATGCGCAGCGAGCTCAACGAGATCGCCGAAGGCCGCGTCGACATCATCATCGGCACGCAACTGGTGGCCAAGGGCCACAATTTCCCGCGGCTCAATCTCGTGGGCGTGGTCGACGCCGATCTTGGCTTGCACAATGGCGATCCGCGCGCCGCCGAGCGTACATTCCAGCTGCTCAACCAGGTGATCGGCCGCGCCGGCCGCGACCAGGGCCGCGGCGTCGGCTACCTGCAGACGCATCAGCCTGAACATCCCGTGATGAAGGCGCTAGTCGCCAATGACCGCGAGGCGTTTTACGCCAGCGAAATCGAGCAGCGCGAAAAATCAGGCTATCCGCCGTTCGGGCGCCTCGCGAGCCTGATCATCTCGGCCGGCGACCGCCCCACCGCGGAAAGTTTTGCCCGAAAACTCGCCGCCACAGCCCCGCTCGATGAGCGCATCCAGGTGCTGGGGCCGGCCGAGGCGCCGCTCGCCGTCATCAAGGGCCGCTACCGCTTCCGTTTGCTGGTGAAGTCGCTGCGCAATGTCGACCTCTCGGAATATCTGCGCGAATGGCTGGCGGCCGGGCCGAAAACAAAAGGCAATCTCAAGCTCGAGGTGGACGTTGATCCGCAGAGCTTTTTGTAGCCACCGTCATTCCGGGGCGCGACGAAGTCGCGAGCTATGGGGCGCAATTGCGCCCCTGAGAATCCATACGCCGTGTCGGTCGCTGTCTTGAGGAAACTGGGTAACGCCTTCCTTCCGACTGACGACCGCCTGTGGTTATGGATTCCGGGCTCGCCGCTTCGCGGCGCCCCGGAATGACGAGGGAGAAACAAGAAAAGCCTGCCGTCATTTGCGACGGCAGGCTTGAGCGCGCAGATATCTGCGGCTTTACGCTACGCAACGCTTACAAAGCTTGCTTGGAAGCGACAACGGCGCTTGTCAGCGTCCGCGGGCTTACGAGACGACCTCGGCGGTAACGTGGCCGACGCCCGATCCCGTCAGGCCAACCGCACGCGCAGCGCCGGTGGAGAGGTCGAGCACGCGTCCCTTGATGAAGGGGCCGCGGTCGTTGATCGTGACGATGACGCTCTGGCCCTTGTGGGTGACCCGCAGCTTGGTGCCGAACGGCAGCGAGCGATGGGCCGCCGTCATGGCGTTCTCGTTGAAGCGCTGTCCGGACGCAGTCTTGCTGCCCGACTCGTTGCCGTAGAACGACGCGACGCCCGAGAAGCTGTGACCGGTGCCCACTGGCGGCGTCATGGCCGCATTGGCGTCCCGCCAGCCCGAGCCGACGTGATGATGCCGGTGATGGTGGTGCTTCCGCGATTTGGCAGAGGCTTCTGAAAGGCCCCCGACCAGGATAGTTGCGGCGATGAGCGCAGTCGCCGAGAGCGACCGGGTTACTCCCGGTGCGATCTTCTTGGTCTTCAGCATACTATAGTCCCTTGATAGTATTGCCACATTTGTGACAGTGGAACCCCCGTCCCAGTTGCGATGGGCGCGCGTTTCCTTTCGCAATGCGGCATGAATTGGGCAGTAAAGCCGGTTTATCACCGGCTGAAACATCTTGTTACTTATGGGGTAGAACTACGGAATATTCCGTAATCTTTGGCTTTAATGAATCTTTAACTATCGCTATACTTACTAATACTGATTAGATAAGTCTTTTGCTGCACTGCGAAGAAGTGACGAAGTAAAGCACCAAGTGCAGGGGGACCCCCGTTTCGTTCCGGCTTTCCAGCCTTTGGCGGAATGCATGGAACGAAGTCGGGTTTCGCTGACGGACTCTGCGTAGCGCGAGGAATCGGGGCGATGTAGGGAGCGATTCGTGGCGCGAAAAACGCGGCATCTCGCGGTGGAAAGCGTGTGCGACAACGCTTCCGATCACGCGCCCGTCATGTTGCACCTGCGCGCTTGCCATGCTAGCAAAGCCGCGATTTTAACGACCCCGGCAAGTCTTTTGCCGGTCGAAAATCGAAGTCCCGCTTGAATTCCAAGGGCTTGGATCGCTAGGCGCCGCTTCGTGGCGACGGTTTTTCCCTTGCGAATTTGACAGCAAAAAGAGCGCGTCTGTGGCTGCACAAGATCCGTCGGTTTCCGGTGTGTCCGGTCGTTATGCAACGGCCTTGTTCGAGTTGGCGCGGGACGAAAAGTCCATCGACGCCGTCCTTGCTGATCTCAATCAATTCGATGCTCTGCTCAATGACAGCGCCGACCTGAAGCGCCTGGTCCGCAGCCCGGTGTTCTCGGCCGAGGTGCAGATGAAGGCGCTGGATGCGGTGCTCGACAAGGCCGGCATATCCGGCACCCCGGCAAAATTCCTGCGGGTGCTCACCGCCAACCGGCGCCTGTTCGCGGTGGCCGACGTGATCCGCGCCTTCCGCGCGCTGGTGGCGAATTTCAAGGGCGAGGCGACCGCCGAAGTCACCGTCGCCGAACAGCTCAATGACAAGAATCTCGACGCGCTGAAGGCCGCACTGCACACGGTGACGGGCAAGGACGTCGCGCTCAACGTGAAGGTCGATCCTTCCATTATCGGCGGCCTGGTGGTCAAGCTCGGCAGCCGCATGGTGGATAGCTCGCTTCGCACCAAACTCAATTCGATCAAGCACGCGATGAAAGAGGCAGGCTGATGGACATCCGCGCCGCGGAAATTTCCGCGATCCTCAAGGACCAGATCAAGAATTTCGGCCAGGAGGCCGAGGTCACCGAAGTCGGGCAGGTGCTGTCGGTCGGTGACGGCATCGCCCGCGTCTATGGGCTGGACAACGTCCAGGCCGGCGAAATGGTCGAGTTCGAGAACGGCACCCGCGGTATGGCGCTCAACCTCGAAACCGACAACGTCGGTATCGTGATTTTCGGCGCCGACCGCGAGATCAAGGAAGGCCAGACCGTCAAGCGCACCCGCGCCATCGTCGACACGCCGGTCGGCAAGGGCCTGCTCGGCCGCGTCGTCGACGCGCTCGGCAACCCGATCGACGGCAAGGGCCCGATCCAGGGCGACAAGCGCATGCGCGTCGACGTCAAGGCGCCCGGCATCATTCCGCGCAAATCGGTGCATGAGCCGATGGCGACGGGGCTGAAGGCCATCGACGCGCTAATCCCGATCGGCCGCGGCCAGCGCGAGCTGATCATCGGCGACCGCCAGACCGGCAAGACCGCGATCGCGCTCGATACCATTTTGAACCAGAAGCCGCTGAATGCGACCGGCGACGAGAAGATCAAGCTGTACTGCGTCTATGTCGCGGTCGGCCAGAAGCGCTCTACCGTGGCGCAGTTCGTCAAGGTGCTGGAAGAGCAGGGCGCGCTTGAATACTCGATCGTCGTCGCCGCCACCGCTTCGGATCCGGCGCCGATGCAGTACATCGCGCCGTTTACCGCCTGCACCATGGGCGAATACTTCCGCGACAACGGCATGCACGCCGTGATCATCTATGACGACCTCTCCAAGCAGGCCGTCGCCTACCGCCAGATGTCGCTGCTGCTGCGCCGCCCGCCGGGCCGCGAAGCCTATCCGGGCGACGTGTTCTATCTGCACTCGCGCCTGCTCGAGCGCGCCGCCAAGCTCAATGACGAGCACAAGGCCGGCTCGCTGACCGCGCTGCCGGTCATCGAAACCCAGGCCAACGACGTCTCGGCCTACATCCCGACCAACGTCATCTCGATCACCGACGGCCAGATCTTCCTGGAAACCGACCTGTTCTTCCAGGGCATCCGCCCGGCGGTGAACGTCGGTCTGTCGGTGTCGCGCGTCGGCTCCTCGGCGCAGACCAAGGCGATGAAGAAGGTCGCCGGCAAGATCAAGGGCGAGCTGGCGCAATACCGCGAAATGGCGGCATTTGCGCAGTTTGGAAGCGACCTCGACGCCACCACCCAGCGCCTGCTCAACCGCGGCTCGCGCCTGACTGAGCTGCTGAAGCAGCCGCAGTTCTCGCCGCTGAAGATGGAAGAGCAGGTCTGCGTGATCTGGGCCGGCACCAACGGCTATCTCGACCCGCTGCCGGTCGCCAAGGTGAAGGCGTTCGAGGAAGGCCTGCTGTCGCTGTTGCGCGGCAAGAACGCCGACATCCTCAACGCGATCCGCGACAGCCGCGATCTCGCCGACGACACCGCCGCCAAGCTGAAGTCGGTGGTCGAGGGCTACGCCAAGGCTTTTGCATAAGATACGTCGTGCCCGGCGGCCGGGCGTGACGAACGGAGAGGCTTGCGGTCTGGCTTAAGGGTCGGACCGCCGGGGTGAACGAAGAATGGCTTCACTGAAAGACATGCGGGTCCGCATCGCCTCGACCAAGGCGACGCAGAAGATCACCAAGGCGATGCAGATGGTCGCGGCGTCGAAACTGCGCCGCGCGCAGACCGCCGCCGAAGCAGCCCGGCCCTACGCCACCAAGATGTCGGCCGTCATCGGCAACATCGCGGCCGCGGCGGCGGGCTCGCCCGGCGCGCCGGCGCTCCTGGCCGGCACCGGCAAGGACCAGGTCCATCTGCTGCTGGTCTGCACCGGCGAGCGCGGCCTGTGCGGCGCGTTCAATTCCGCGATCGTGCGTTTGGCGCGCGAGCGTGCGCAGTCGCTGCTCGCGCAGGGCAAGGAAGTGAAGTTCTTCTGCGTCGGCCGCAAGGGTTATGAGCAGCTCCGCCGCACCTATGACAAGCAGATCGTCGAGCATATCGACCTGCGCAGCGTGCGCCAGCTCGGCTTCGTCAACGCCGAGGACATCGCCGACAAGGTGCTGGCGCGTTTCGAGGCCGGCGAATTCGACGTCTGCACGCTGTTCTATTCGCAGTTCAAGTCGGTCATCGCGCAGATCCCGACCGCCCAGCAGATCATTCCGCTGGTCGTCGAGGAGGAGCAGAAGAATGGCAACGGCGCGGCGGCATATGAATACGAGCCCGAGGAGGACGAGATCCTCACCCGCCTCTTGCCGCGCAATCTCGCGGTGCAGATCTTCCGCGCGCTCTTGGAGAACAACGCCTCGTTCTACGGCGCGCAGATGTCGGCGATGGACAACGCCACCCGCAACGCCGGCGAGATGATCCGCAAGCAGACGCTGGTCTACAACCGCACGCGTCAGGCCATGATCACCAAGGAACTCATCGAAATCATCTCCGGTGCGGAAGCAGTCTGACCGGGCACGAAATTCGGATCGAAGGAGACAGTCAAATGGCTACAGCAGCCAACCAGATCGGTCGCGTCACCCAGGTCATGGGCGCCGTCGTCGACGTGCAGTTCGAGGGCCATTTGCCGGCCATTCTCAACTCGCTGGAGACCAAGAACGGCGGCAACCGCCTCGTGCTCGAGGTCGCGCAGCATCTCGGTGAATCGACAGTGCGCACCGTCGCGATGGATGCCACCGAAGGTCTGGTCCGCGGCCAGGAAGTCACCGACACCGGCCAGCCGATCGCGGTGCCGGTCGGCGACGGCACGCTCGGCCGCATTATGAACGTCGTCGGCGAACCCGTCGATGAAGCCGGCCCGATCAAGGCCAAGGAACTGCGCCCGATCCATGCGCCGGCACCCGAATACACCGAGCAGTCCACCGAGGCGGAAATCCTCGTCACCGGCATCAAGGTCGTCGACCTGCTCGCGCCCTACGCCAAGGGCGGCAAGATCGGCCTGTTCGGCGGCGCCGGCGTCGGCAAGACCGTGCTGATTCAGGAGCTGATCAACAACGTCGCCAAGGCGCATGGCGGTTACTCCGTGTTCGCCGGCGTCGGCGAGCGTACGCGCGAGGGCAACGACCTCTATCACGAGTTCATCGAATCCGGCGTCAACAAGAAGGGCGGCGGCGAAGGCTCGAAGTGCGCGCTGGTCTACGGTCAGATGAACGAGCCGCCGGGCGCGCGCGCCCGCGTCGGCCTCTCTGGCCTCACCGTCGCCGAATATTTCCGTGACCAGGGCCAGGACGTGCTGTTCTTCGTCGACAACATCTTCCGCTTCACCCAGGCCGGCTCCGAAGTGTCGGCGCTGCTCGGCCGCATCCCTTCGGCGGTGGGCTATCAGCCGACGCTCGCCACCGACATGGGCGCGCTGCAGGAGCGCATCACCACCACTACCAAGGGCTCGATCACCTCGGTGCAGGCGATCTACGTGCCGGCCGACGACTTGACCGACCCGGCGCCGGCGACCTCGTTCGCCCATCTTGACGCCACCACGGTGCTGAACCGCGCGATCTCGGAAAAGGGCATCTATCCCGCGGTGGACCCGCTCGACTCGACCTCGCGCATGCTCTCGCCGCTGGTCGTCGGCGAGGACCACTACAACACCGCACGCCAGGTGCAGCAGATCCTGCAGCGCTACAAGTCGCTGCAGGACATCATCGCCATTCTCGGCATGGACGAGCTGTCGGAAGAAGACAAGCTGACCGTGGCGCGCGCCCGCAAGATCGAGCGCTTCCTGTCGCAGCCGTTCCACGTCGCCGAAGTCTTCACCGGCTCGCCCGGCAAGTTCGTCGAGCTCGCCGACACCATCAAGGGTTTCCGCGGCCTGTGCGAAGGCAAGTATGACCATTTGCCGGAAGCCGCCTTCTACATGGTCGGCACCATCGAAGAGGCGGTCGAGAAGGGCAAGAAGCTCGCCGCCGAGGCGGCGTAAGAGGCGAATGGCGAATAGGGAGTAGCGAATAGTTGCTCCCTTTCATCGTCGCCATTCGCTATTCGCCACTCGCTACTCGCAGGTTTTCGCCATGGCCACCTTCCACTTCGATCTCGTCTCTCCTGAAAAGCTTGCCTTCACCGGTGAGGTCGATCAGGTCGACATCCCTGGCTCGGAAGGCTATTTCGGCGTGCTCGCAGGGCACGCGCCGGTCGTTGCCGCGGTTCGCCCGGGCATCCTGACCATCAGCACAGGCGGCTCGCGCCAGAAGGTTATCGTGCTCGGCGGGCTCGCCGAAGTGTCGGAGAAGGGCCTCACCGTGCTCGCCGACGTCGCGACCTCGATCGAGGAACTCGACCGCGTCAAGTTCGCGGAGACGATCAAGGAAATGGAAGAGAAGCTTGCCGAGAAGGAGGGCTCCGAACTCGATCATGCCATCGAGCGGCTCGATCACTTCAAGAGCATTCAGATCGAACTGCAGACCACGGCGATGCATTAGGCCCCGGCTCGTTTCAAGAACCGGGGCATCAGCGGGCTCGCGCCCGCAGGTTGCAGAAAAATCCAATCAATTCAGCCTCCAGCGCCGGCCCTTGGCCGTTGCGCGTGTCACCAAGTGACGGCATTCTGCGGGCCAAATAGTGTCCCCGGGGCTGCCTTATGAAACGCAAGATCGCGGCGATTTTTGCAGCCGATATTGCCGGCTACAGCCGTCTCGTCGCCGAGGATGAAGAGGAGACGCTGCGGCGGCTTGCCTCCTATCGTCTGGTGATCGACGACTTCATCGCCAAGGGCAGCGGACGCATCTTCAACACCGCGGGCGACGCGGTGCTGGCGGAATTCCCCAGCGCCGTGGAAGCCGTGCGCTGCGCGATCGACATCCAGGAAAGCCTGCGCACGCGCAACATGGCCTATCCGCCGAGCCGGCAGATGGCGTTCCGTATCGGCATCACCATCGGCGACGTGGTCGAGCGCGACGGCGATCTGCTCGGCGACGGCGTCAACATCGCGGCGCGGCTGGAAGGCCTTGCCGAAGTCGGCGGCATCTGCGTCTCGCGCGCGGTGCATGAGCAGGTCGCCAACAAGCTGTCGGTGCAATTCGCCGATATCGGCGAGCAGGAAGTCAAGAACATCCCGAACCCCGTGCACGCCTATATGGTGGCGATGCGGCGCGAGGACGGCACCTATGCCAAGCCGCAGGTGAAGCGGCCGCCCAAGGCGCAGGCCGCGCCGAACTGGATGTGGCCGGTCGCGGTCACCGTGGTCTCGCTTGCGGCCATCGGCGTCGGCGGCTTCCTCTACCTCACCAAGCTGGAAATGATGCCGGCCTCGAACCCGCAGGTGGCCGCGAGCAGCCCGCCGGTACCGGCGCCTGTGTCGTCGCCTTCACCATCGCCCACGGCCGCCGCCCCTGCGCCGTCGCCGACCAAGGCTGCCGCGCCGTCGCCGTCACCGACCGCGACCAAGTCGGCTGCTGTGTCCGCCGCGCCGTCGGCGCCTTCGTCGCCGCCTTTTGCGGCCGGCGAGAAGTTCGTGCCGGAAGCGATGCCCTTTGTCGGCAATCGCACGCGCACCGCACTCACCAACGAATATCTGCCGGCCGCCGACTACAAGGCCGTTGCCACCACCATCAACGGCGTCAACGCCTTTGTCGTGGGACAGCCGAGCGAGGAGGCGGCCAAGACTGCGGCGATGGAGCAGTGCCAGAAGCGCGCCGAGCAGAGCAACGGGCCGCGCCGCTGCGAGGTCTACGCGCTCGGCAACACCGTGGTTTATTCCCACGGCAAGCCGCCGGTGCCGCCGCTGCCATGGATCAAGCATGATCCCATCACCGAGCGGCCGTTCGTCGCCGACGAGATGCCGCTGATCCGCGACCAGGGCAAGACGCGGCTGGAGAATTCCTACACGCCGGGCCGCAAGACCAAGACGATTGCGCTCGGCCCCGGCGGCCAGTTCTTCTACTCTACCGCCGTGGAGACCGTCGATGACGCCGCGCGCCGCAACCTCGAAGCCTGCGGCGCGCTCGCCGGTGTGCCCTGCATGATCGTCGCGCTCGACGATGCTTTTGTAGTGCCGGTGCCCAAGACCATGAAGGTGACCGGCTTCTTCCGCCCCGCCGACGCCCGCATGATTGCGGCCGACGCCCGCGACGACGTGTTCCGCAAGCTCGATGCTGCCTCAAGCGGCTGGAACGCGGTCGCTGTCGGCGCCACGGGGCGGCCGGGACTGGCGCTAAAGGCCGCGAGCGAGCAGAACGCCATCAACGAGTCGCTCGCCAATTGCGTCAAGGCCGACAGCGATTGCCACGTCATCGCCATCGGCCCGTTCGCGGTCGGACCGAATTAGGCGCTGGGCACGATCCTACTTTGCATGGGGTTGTTTTCGCGCTTTCTGATCCCGGGCGTTCCGACTTAGCTTCCCGCGAATTTGGCGAACAGTTTGGCCACCGTCCGATAGATCTCGCGGCGGAACGGCACCACGAGATCGGCGACGCGGTCGAGCCGCTCCCAGCGCCAGGCGTCGAATTCCGCGGGCTGCCCGTTGCGCGGCGTCAAGGGATCGATCTCGCTCTCATCGCCGGTGAAACGCAGCGCGAACCATTTTTGCCGCTGGCCGCGGAATTTTGCGAGGCGGTGCGATTGAGGTCCGTCATAGGGCGGGAATTCATAGGTCATCCAGTCGGTCTCGCCGAGATAGTCGGCGGAGACCGC